>Ga0247727_10000010_pt1 | contig 416304 bp, 362 predicted proteins | sample WisWelCaveWW1625_FD_202498 | JGI IMG/M metagenome (GOLD analysis project Ga0247727, IMG submission 202498) | Biofilm microbial communities from Wishing Well Cave, Virginia, United States - WW16-25 | ecosystem: Environmental > Aquatic > Deep subsurface > Groundwater > Cave microbial mat...
GGGCGCGGGCGTATGGACCGGAAGCACAAAGCTCACGGTCAAGTGGTCAAAGATATCTACGTCTATCCACTGGTGCGTGATGCCCGGCAACGGCTACGCGGAGATCTCACGCGGTAAACAAATACCATATGACCAGTGTATTACGGTACCGCCAGGCATGCAAGACAATCTGGAAATAGCGCCCTGCCGCCGGCACGCAAGCGCCGTTGCCGTTGGCTGGGCCTGCCCACATCGTCATGAGACTTCGCTTGCCTCCCGTGACTCCGTTGTTACTCCATTCGGTGGGGCGTTGCGCGAAACTGGGGAAACGGCTTGCACACTTCGGCGCACTTCAGTCCCAGGGCGGAGCGGAAAAGGATTGCGCAGAAGCGTCGCCGGTAAGGTAATAAGATCATGTGTTCTGGGTCGGACTCATTGGCCGGGCCCGACAGATGCTTTCGTTTACCTCCAGTAACTCCTGACTGAGTTGCCGAAAGCGATGAAATACCCCCACTTCGCGCTGCTCCTTGCGCAGTTCTTCAGCAGAGGAAAACCTCTCGCTGACGGTCTTTCCATTTACCTTGCGGGTTAAACGGAAGTTCGGACCGTGGCCGGACTGGTTCGGCCGATGACAATGGCGGTTCGGTTTTCCGCAACGGCCCTGGATCGCTGTAATGGAGGCGCTGCGACAATCACCCAACTCCAGGATCTGCGTGAGAATGCCGGAGCGCTGTTGTTCGAGGCCGGCGAGGGAAGCAGGCAAGGGGCACCTCCACTGAGGCCCTGTGACGGCCTGAAACCGGGCCTCGGGCGACCCCATGCTATAGTAAAAATTTCCCCGCCATGCAGTTGGAAAAAGTCTATCAACCCCAGCGGTTCGAGCCTCATTGGGCGCAGTGGTGGATCGATCAGGGCCTGTTCGGCGTCGCCCCGGGCGCCACCGGTCCGGTCTTCTCGCTGGTCATCCCGCCGCCCAACGTCACCGGCTCGCTCCACATGGGGCACATGTTGGAGCACACCGAAATCGACGCCACCATCCGCTGGCACCGTATGCGTGGCGACCGCACGCTGTGGCTCCCAGGCACCGACCACGCCGGCATCGCCACCCAGATGGTCGTCGAACGACAACTGGAAACCGAAGGCGCCAGCCGCCGCCAGCTCGGACGCGAGGCCTTCGAGCAGCGCGTGTGGGAGTGGAAGCGCCTCTACGGCGACACGATCAAACGGCAGATGGTCCGCCTCGGCGCCAGTTGCGACTGGAGCCGCGAGCGCTTCACCATGGACGAGGGTCTTTCCCGCGCCGTGCGCGAGGTCTTCGTCCGCCTCTACGAGAAAGGCCTCCTCTACCGCGGCGAGTACATGGTCAACTGGTGCCCGCGCTGCCAGACCGCGCTCTCCGACCTGGAAGTGGTCCACGACGAGGTTTCCTCCAGCCTCTGGCACATCCGCTACCCGGTCATCGGCGCCGCCGGTCACCTGGTGGTCGCCACCACGCGCCCTGAGACCATGTTGGGCGACACCGCCGTGGCGGTGAACCCGCGCGATGCCCGCTACCAGGGCTTCCACGGCAAATCCGTCCTGCTGCCGCTCGCCAACCGCGAGATCCCGGTCATCCTCGACGAAATCGCCGATCCCCGGTTCGGAAGCGGCGCCGTCAAGGTCACACCGGCGCACGATCCCAACGATCTCGAAGCCGGCCGCCGCCACAACCTCCCGCGCATCCAGGTGATCGACGAACACGGCATGATGACCGCCCACGCCGGCGCCTTCGCCGGTCTGGACCGCATGGAGGCGCGCCGCCACGTGGTGGCCGCGCTCGAGGCCGCCGGCCTGATCGAAAAAATCGACCCCTACCAGTTGGCCCTGGGCAAATGCCAGCGCTGCAAAACCGTGGTCGAGCCGCTGGTCTCCACGCAATGGTTCGTGCGCATGAAGCCGCTGGCCGAGCCCGCCATCCGCGCGGTGGAAGACGGTCGCATCCGTTTCATCCCGGAAAACTGGAGCAAGACCTATTTCGAGTGGATGTACAACATCCGCGACTGGTGCATTTCCCGCCAGCTCTGGTGGGGCCACCGCATCCCGGCCTGGCATTGCGCCGGCTGCCGCGGGATTACCGTCGCGCGCCAGGCTCCGGAATTCTGCTCCCATTGCGGCTCGAGCCGGATAGAGCAGGATCCGGACGTGCTCGACACCTGGTTCAGCGCCGGCCTGTGGCCCTTCTCGACGATGGGCTGGCCCGAGCGGACCGAAGACCTGAAGACCTACTACCCCACGTCTTTGCTGATCACCGGCTTCGACATCCTCTTCTTCTGGGTTGCGCGCATGATCGTGATGGGACTGGAATTCATGGGGGAGGTCCCTTTCGCGACCGTCCATATCCACGCCCTGGTCCGCGACGCCGAGCGCCAGAAAATGTCCAAGACCCGCGGCAACACCATCGATCCGCTGGTGGTGACGGAAAAGTACGGCACCGACGCCGTGCGCATGACGCTGCTGATGGGCGCCGCCCCGGGCACCGATATCGTTCTCACCGAGGAGCGCATGGAGGGCGCCCGCGCCTTCGCCAACAAGATCTGGAACGCCGCCCGCTTCATCTTCCTGAACATGGAGCGCTCCGGGGTGAGTCCCTGGATTGCTCCCTCGCACCGCGCGCTGAGCCCGGAGGCGTCCGACGGCAGCCTGCACGCGCTGATCGAGGACCGTTGGATCTTCAGCCGTCTCAACCGCTGCGCCGAGCAGGTCAACCGCAACATCGATCTGTACCGCTACCACGAGGTGGCCCAGACGCTGTGGCAGTTTTTCTGGCACGAATTCTGCGACTGGTACCTGGAGTTGAAAAAGCTCCGCCTGCGGGAGCACTCCGGCCTGGACGCCGACTGGCGCAACCTACTGGCGGTGTTCGAATCGTCTTTGCGGCTGCTCCACCCGGTCATGCCCTTCCTCACCGAGGAGCTGTGGCAGCGCCTCTCGGAAGGGGTGACCGATCGCCCGCGGTCGGTCTCGATCGCGCCCTTCCCGCAGTTTCAACCGGCCCTGGTCGACCAGGCCGCCGAGCGGGAAATGGAGATCCTGCAAGCAGTGGTCACCGCGGCCCGCACGCTGCGCGCCGACTTGAAGCTCGACCCCCGTCTCCGGCTCGACGGCGTGCTCTACTGCCGCCCGGCCGGGCGCGCCGTCCTGGACCAGCATCGCGAGGCCATCGAGCGGCTCGCCGGGGCGCGCCTGGAATTGGCGGCAGGCCAGGCGCCTCCCGAGGGCATCCGGCGTTCGACGGCGGACTTCGACCTGCTGCTGCGCGTGCCGATCGAGCAGGTCCAGGCGCAGCGCAGCCGCGCCGAGAAGGAGATCCAGCAACTGGAGAAGGTCATCGCCAATTCCTCCCGCCAGCTCGAGGATTCGGAGTTTCTCGGACGCGCCCCGTCTCACGTGGTCGCCGGGATTCGCACCAAGCTGGCCGGCTATCAGGAACAGCTTTCGCGCTGCCGCGAATCGCTTCAGGCGCTCTCATGACGCGCGCTTTCAGCCGCTGAGGCCGTCTGCACGATGACGGCCGAGCTCGACCATCCGGACATCCACGACGCTCTCCGTCGCTCGCTCGAGGAGGACATCGGCTCGGGCGACGTAACCACCGCCGCCTGCGTCGAGGCCGGCCGGCGCGCGCGCGGCGCCTTCATCGCCCGCCAGCCGTTGATCCTGGCCGGCGTCGAGCTGCTGCCGCTGCTGTATTCGATGCGTGGCGGGGTCGACGAAATCGCGATCGAGGCCGCCTCCGGCGATGCGGTGGCGGACGGCCAGTCGGTGGCCCGCGTGCGTGGCCAGGCGCGCGTGCTGCTGGAATGCGAGCGCGTGGCGCTCAACTTCCTCCAGCGGCTCAGCGGCATTGCCACGCTTGCCCGACGCCATGTCGACGCCGTCGCCGGAACCGGCTGCCGTGTTCTGGACACGCGCAAGACCACCCCCGGCCTCCGGCGCCTGGAGAAGATGGCAGCGGCCGCCGGAGGCGTCGTCAATCACCGCATGGGTCTCTGGGACGCCGTGCTCATCAAGAACAACCACATCGCCGCCGCCGGAGGCGTCCGCCCCGCGTTCGAGCGCGCCCGCCTCGCCGGCCTCCCGGTGGAGATCGAAGTTCGCACCCGCGAGGAGCTCGAGGAAGCGCTCGCCGCCGGGGCCACGCACCTGCTGCTCGACAACCTCTCACCCGAACAAGCCGCCGATTGGATCCGCCGCATCGCCGGGCGCGCCCGCGTCGAGCTTTCCGGCGGCATCACGCTCGAGAATGCCCGCGCCTACGCCCAAACCGGCGCCGACTTCCTCTCCTGCGGCGCCATCACTCACTCGGCCCCCGCCGTGGACCTGAGCTTTCGCCTGGAACTGGAGTCATCGTGACGCTGGATCTGGAGGTGGTCCGTGCGCGCTTGCCCGGCCGGGAGATCCACTGGTTTGAAACCATTGACTCCACCATGCCCAAGGCCGCCCGGCTCGCCGCCCTCGGCTGCCCGTCCGGAACCGTGGTCGGAGCCGAACAGCAGACCGCCGGCCAGGGACGCCTCGGCCGGAAGTGGCATTCCGAGCCGGACGCGGGCCTGTACGTCTCCCTCGTCCTGCGGCCCGATTGCACAGAGGAGTCGCTTCCCGTCCTGACGCTCGCCACCGGCCTCGCCGTCCAGGAGGCGATTCTGGGCGCCTGCGGGCTGGTCTGCGATCTGCGCTGGCCCAACGACCTGCTGCTCGACGCGAAGAAATGCGCCGGCATCCTGCTTCAGATCGAGCCTTCCGCAGTCGTCGCCGGCATCGGCATCAATGTCAACCACACCTCGCTGCCCGCTGATCTCACGGCGACGGCCACTTCTCTGCGGCTGGCGGCGGGGCGCGAGATTTCCCGCACCGCGCTGCTGGTGGCGCTCGTCGAGGCCGTCGACCACTACTCTCACCTGCTCTCCACACAAGGACCCGAGTCCATCCTGCGCCTGTTTTCCCAGGCCTCGACCTACGTCAGCGGGCGGCGCGTGAGGGTGGAACAGGGCGATCAACAACTGGAAGGAGTCACCGCCGGCCTGGATTCGTCCGGCTTTCTGCTTCTGCGGCGGCCCGACGGGAGGATTTGCCAGGTTCTGGCCGGCGGCGTCCGGCCGGTCTGAGCACGGTCTGAACACATGGGAGCCGAAGTGGGGGAGTCCGACGAGCGGTGGGAGTTCAACTACTTCAACTATTTCACCGAGGTCGAAGAGCATTTCCAGAAGGCCCGCGGCACCGGCCTGTTCCTGCTCTCGCCCGTCGACTGGGCGCTCATTGAATGCTGGAAAGACGCCGGTGTTCCGCTGGAGGCGGTGCTGCGCGGCATCGACGCGGCCTTCGAAAAGCGGCGCGCGCGCAAGCGGCGCGGCCGTGAGGTGAATTCGCTCGCCTGGTGCGCCCAGGCGGTCATCGAGCAGGCGCAAATACTCGCCGGCGCCCTTCCCCCTGCCTCCGGCCTCCAGACCGCGCCGCCGTTCAGTCTCGACGAGCTGCGCTCGTTTCTCTCCGCAAACGCCTCCCGGTTGGACGCCCTGGCCGACTACGCCGGCATCGCCGTAACGTTGCGCGAGCTGCACGAGCAGGCCGACACTCATTACTCGAACCTGGAGGACCTGGAGCGCCGTCTGGCCGCGCTCGAGGACCGCATGATCGGCCTCGCCCGCAGCCAGCAGTCCGATGAAGCCGTGCTCGCGTCCCGCCGCGAGCTCGACCTCGAGCTTCGCCCTTACCGCGCCAGGATGACCGCCGAACAACTGGCCATGCTCGAGCGCCAGTACCTGGATCGCCGGCTGCTCGATCAGGCCGGCCTCCCGCGGCTGAGCCTGTTCTACCTCCGCTGACCCGTGGGGTTTGCTCCCCGCTTCCCAAACCGGATACAGTAGTCCGGATGTCGACCGCCGCCGCCGGCCACGCTCCGGTCCGCGATCCCTATCAGTTCCATCCCGAGGAGATCGCCGAGGCGCCCGCGGGCCTGCGGGCCATTCTCCGCCGCATTGGTCCGGGCATCATTCTGTGCGCATCCATTGTCGGCTCCGGCGAGCTCATCGCCACCACCACGCTCGGCGCCGAGGTCGGTTACGTGGCTCTCTGGGTCATCCTGCTGAGCTGCCTGGTGAAGCCCGCCATCCAGGCCGAGCTCGGCCGCTACAGCATCGTCACCGGCGAAACCGGCCTTGCCGGTTTCAATCTCCTTCCCGGTCCGCGCATCAAGGTCAACTGGGTGGTCTGGGGCTGGGTGCTCATGATCTGCATGACGCGCTTCCAGATCGGAGCCATGTTCGGCGGCGTCGCCCAGGTGCTCAACCTGGTGGTACCCGCCGTACCGGTTAACGCCTGGGTCCTCGCGCTGCTCGGGTTGACACTGGCGCTTCTGCTCGGCGGCGGCTACGAGCGCATCGAAAAGCTTGCCACCGTGAAGGTCGCACTGTTCACCATGCTCACGTTTCTGTGCGCTCTGATCATGATGCGCCGGCCGGAGGCTTTCTCCGTCGCCCGGCTCTGGGAAGGACTCCGGTTCGATTTGCCCCAGGGCGGGCTGGCGAGCGCCGTGGCGGTCTTCGGCATCACCGGGGTCGGCGCTTCCGAACTGTTCGTGTATCCCTACTGGTGCGTCGAGAAAGGCTACGCGCGCTTCGCCGGCCGACGCGAACCGGGCCCGCTTTGGCGCGGAAGAGCCCTGGGCTGGATCCGCGTGATGCACGTCGATATTCTCGCCTCCATGGTCATCTACACCGTCGCCACCATCGCGTTCTATTTCCTCGGCGCCGGCATTCTCCACCCACGAGGGCTGGTGCCGGCCTCCAGCGACATGATCCCGGTTCTCTCCAACATGTACACCGAGACGCTCGGACCATGGGCGCTGTGGCTGTTCTACGCGGGCGCCATTGCAACGCTCTATGGAACCATCTTTGCCTCCACAGCGGCCGACTCCCGCGTTGCGGCCGACTTGTGCCGACTTCTGGGCCTGTTTCCGTCGAGTGACTACCAGGCCCGATTACGTTACCGGAACGGCTTCGTGTGGTTCCTTTCCGCCCTCGGCGCCGGGTTGTACTTCCTGTTCCAGTCACCGGTCGCAATGGTACGAGCGGGAGGCATCGCCCAGGCGCTTATGTTGCCAGTCATCGCAATAACTTCCATTTATTTAAGGTATCGCCATATCCCTCAAGAAGTTAGAACTGGTCGCTGGATCACGACCGGTCTGTGGCTGGCGGTTTCTAGTACTGTAGTACTTATGATCTATTACACTTTTTTGCTCGTGTTGCCAAAATAGGGTAATTATATAGTTGACAAAACTGAAGCAGGCGCGCTACGCTTGGCTCTGGCGTGACAGGCCGACAGTCAGGAGGGTTTCTTCTCCTTCGCCCGCTTCCTGTCGCGCGCCTGCTTCAGCCGCACCTCTTCTTTCAGGTACGCTTCCTTGGTCACGGTGAACATCTTGCGGATGGCGTTGTCGAACCGTTCCGCCTCCGTGTTGCCAGGCACGTTCGGTGCTGGTGCTGGTTTCATCCTGCCTGCTCCATTGTAACGCAGGCAGGGCGGTCTGCCAAGGGGCTTCAGCCGTGATAGGCTGGCGGGTGCGATTACGGTATGGAGAATGGAAACAATGAAATATATCACCGAGGTCTACAAGTGCATAGTCTTGACCGTCATTGCTGTTTTGCTGGTTGTGCAGCTACGGCGGACGCCGGAGCCGATAACCATTGAAAAGGCCCGCTCTGGCGCATACGAGGGATGGCAGACCAGGATTCCACTTGTCCGCATAAGCGGTGGAAGCATCGACGTTGATAACACCGTCAGTGTTGATGTCACCAACACCGTTGAAGTGGAGATTTCCAGGTGACTGAAACCACTACCTAATTCCCTGTTCGCTCATCGCAGACATTTGGCTCTCCAGTGAAAGGGTGCTACCCTGATATCCGAGAGCACGGAACAGTAGCGCGGACGTTGAAGGCGTCCGAAGGCGAGAACCGTTGCCTACCTCCAGGCCGAGTGGTGGTGACAGCCGCCGCTAAGCCCGTTCCGGTGTGGCTCTAGGGGTAGTGTACCCTAGACGGCCCCGGAAAGGCAAGATGGCGGCTAGCAGGCTGATCCTGTCCATGTATAGCGTCTTCGGAGATGAGAGTCATGACGCTGACCGAGTGCGCGTTTTTGCCGTCGGAGGCCTATTCGGAGATGACAACGAGTGGGAGGAAGCCAAAGCGGCATGGTCGGCGCGAACTGGCAGCATCATTTTCCATGCGACAGACTGCGACTCTGACAATGACGAATTCGCCAACTTTTCGCATCGGGAGAACAAGCGTCTCTATAAGGACCTAACGAAGATTCTGGCGTCCAGCAGACTGTTCGGCTTCGGCGCGTCCGTATCATTGCCCGACTACAATCGTGTGTTTGCCGACAAGCTGGACTACACGCCATACTTTCTCTGCTTCTCGGAGGTAATATGCCATTTTGCACGACAATCACATTTGTCAATACCACGGGACCTGGTAAAGTACACGTTTGCGCACAATAACCGGGTTGAGCACGATGCCGCTTCCGTCTATGAATACTCACTAATCCTAAGAGAGTGGCCGTATCACAAGTATCTTTACCCGGGAGAGTTAGCATTTGGATTTCGCACTAACCCCTGCGTGCAGATGGCCGACCTGGTTGCTCACGAGACGATGAAGCACTGGGACAATCAATTTGGACCCGTCTGGCGGATGACGCGGGGATCATTTAGGGCGCTGCAATCAACAGGGCGATTTAGATACCATTTCTTCGGAGGAGATTACTTTGAAGACTTGGTTGAGCGGTCAGATAGGATTGCTAGCAGCCGTAGTCTTAAACAACCATATCAATCATGGCTTAACGAACATAGCCTTAGTGACACTGTTTCCGCGCGGATCAAGTACCAATTCTTCATTGATCAGATCGACCGGCAAGGTGGTCAACGGCCCTCCACACTAGAGGGGCCAGCGCCTGTGCCACAATAAAGGCCGAAGCGGAAGGTCAAGCACGCCGCTTCCCGCGTCCCTGCCGTTTAGCACGTTTGCCTCGGATCGCCAGTCTTGCCGATTAGTTGATCGAAGGTCAGCCGCTTGCCGACGATCCCGCCTACCGCTAGACTGAAGCGCTCGCCGTCAGTCATGGTGCGATTGTTGAACCGGAAGCACTGCTCATCCAAGTAGCGGAACAGGTGGAAGGGTTCCACGCTGATGTAGGTCCCGTGCAGCCCGCGCTTCAGCAAACTCCAGAAGTTCTCCATGCCGTTAGTGTGGATCTTGCCATTCACGTATTCGACGGCGTGATTGATGACGGCGTGCTGGTAGTCGGTTTGCAGCCCGTCGTAGGATTTCAGTTCGTCACTGAAGATCGCCGCGCCCGCTTCGACGTGTTCGCGGATGAGCGGCTGAAGGTCTTTCTTGCGGCGGGTTCCCGTTACGCTAACCCGAACCTTTCCTCCACGTTCCATCATTCCCATCACGATCACTTTGTCTTTGCCCCCGGTTCCAGTGATGACCCGCTCGCGCTTCGCCTTGTGCATGTTCCGCGCCTTGCCGCCAATGAACGATTCATCCACTTCAACCTCCCCAGACAGTTTCTCTCCAGAATCCATACCCAATGCGAAGCGAATCCGGTGATCGAGAAACCACGCCGATTTCTGGGTGATCCCGATGGCCCGGTGAACCTCGCACGAGCTGATACCATTCTTGGAGTTCACGATCTGCCACATGGCGGTGAGCCACTTGTCCAAACCGATAGGCGAATCTTCCATGACGGTTCCGGTCTTCAGGGTGAACTGCGGAGCATCGTGGCCTTGCCTGCAATGCCACCGATTGTACTTCTCCAGGAAGAGAACATCCTGACTCCCGCAACGCGGGCATTCGACGCCGTTCGGCCAGCGCCGCGCGACTAGATACTCACGGCAGTTTGCAGGTTTCGAGAAGTAGAGGATCGCCTCTTGAAGCGTGGTAGGCTCTTGTTCCATACTTCAAGTCTAGCCGAGATTGTCTATTTTGTCAACTATATAATTGCCCAAAATAGGCCTTATCAGAAGCAAGGGATATGTGGTAACGTAGCTTCAGGGTTGCACGTCCAACGTCCGGAGGGCGATGTGTCCAGCCTTCTGCCGGATCTCGTCCAACCCGTGGTTTTGGCACACGTTACTCGCCCAGGGTAGTGTGCCGGCTGGTGGGCATGTTCCTCCGAGTGCCCACCGGCTTTTCTTTTTGGGCCCCTGCCGTGCTTTCAACGAACGCCGGCCGGTCACCTGTGAAGCGCACGGGAACTTGTGCAAGCAGGCCGTTTGCTGCGGGCGCGGCTCAGAATCAGCGCTTCCAATCGCAATTACGGTGACGTATCGGCGAGCAGCGTGGCGTGGCGCAGGCTCTCAGCCTGCCGCGTCGGCACTCCTGCCGACGCCTGGTGGGGCGGCCCCGTGCGCCGAGATGAGTCTCGACGCGGCAGACACGAGTGTCTGCGCCACGTCTGGGAACATACGTCATCGTAATTCTGAAACCGTGAAGAACTTAGCAAGTCGTATACGGGACACCACACTACATGCCTGCCGGCAGCGGCTTGCCTTGACGCTGGAGCACGTCTCTCAAGCCCGCGTTGGACGCGGCTCCCTCCGGGTACAATTTGAGCGCCTTGCGATAGGAACTTTCCGCCAGCGCGAGATTTCCCTGTCGCAGCGCGATCTGGCCGAGCGCGTCGTAAACCGGTCTGGGGTAAAGGGGCGGCTCGTTGTAGCGCAGGCGCGGTTCCATCTCGGCAGCCTTTCGCAACAAGGCCATGGCCTTGTTCACGTCGCCGGAGGCCAGCGCCAGGTGACCCTTCAACTCCTCGCGCGCCAGCTTCATTTGCTCGGCCGTGCGCTGCTTGGTTTTGACCTTCTCTTCCTCCAGGGCCGCATCCATCTTCCTGGCTTCCGACTTGGCCGAGGGAAGGTCGCCGCGATCCGCGTAGGCCAGCGCCATAGCCCAGTGGCTCCAGGCGCGCTGGCGAGGGATGTTGAGGTTGGGCAGGGTCTTGCCGTCCAGGATCTCGTCCCAGCGCTGGTGCTGCACCAGCGTGCGCATCAACGCGAACCACCCCTGGCGGTAAGCCGTCCGATGGCTGGTGAGCGAGGCCGCCTCGCGAGGCGTTTCCTTGAATTCGAGCAGGCTCTTGGCCGCCGCGATCGCCTTCTCGTACTGCCCGTTGAAGGAACGCACGGTGGCAAGGTAATGCACGTTGTGGCCGTGGTGCTGGTTGCCGGCGAGCGTATCCTGCTTCATCCAGAGGATCTCGTTGGCGGCGGCGTCATCGAAGGCGCGCCCGGCGTCCTGCCACCGCCCCGTCTGAGAATAAATATGCCCCGGCATGTGGAGAGCGTGGGGGATGTTAGGCGCGAGTTCCGGGTAGCGCTTCGAGCTCGGCCAGGCCTCGGCGGCGAATGACGAGCCTTCCCAGCCGTGGATCACGTAGTGGTGAACGCCCGCGTGATCCGGCGCCGCCGCGAGCAGCCTGCGCAGGATCGAGACCGCCTCGGCACTCCCCGGGAAGGGCTTGCGGTCCGGGGTCGTGTAACCGCTCATGATGTGCAGCGACAGGTAGCTGGCCGCTTCCACCTGATTGGGATACTCGGCCACGAGCGCGCGCAGGCCGGCGACGTAGCCGGCATTGGGATCCTTGGCCGCCAGATCCCGCCGCGCCGCCACCGCCGCGATGTAGAGCTTCTCCAGCCGCGTGGCCGCTCCGTCCACTTTGCTGAGCTCGAGCGCCTTACGAGCCGCCGCCACCGCGCGGGCCAAACCACCCTCCGGCTTACGCGCCGGCCGCGGCTTCGGATTCAGCCCTTTGACCAGGTCGAGTTGGAAGCCGGGACGAAAATCGCCCGCCGCCACCATCGCGATGCCCCAATGCGGCATCGGCGCCGCGGGGTCCAGCGCAGCCGCTTCGAGGAACGACCGCTCCGCCTCACGCGACCAAAACGAATGCATCTGCGCGACGCCCTGGTTGAAGAAGGCCTGCGCGCGCGCGCCGGCGATGGTGATCGGAAAGTCGATCCTGCCCTGGCCCTCGAGCAGCTTCGCGGGCAGCGGCGGCGGCACGCTCCCCGGCGGCGGCGTGCAGGCGTCCTTGGACGCCGTCTGCGCCAAGACCACTCCCGCCGACAGCAAAAAAACCTTCAGGAACCGCATCATCGGTCCTCCGTTTTGTCTACCTGGTGAGCGACCAGGTCGCCCAGTTGCCGCGTGCTGTAGGCCAGTCCCTCCACCAGGGCGGCCAGCCGGCCGTCGCGGCCGATGACGCCGGTCACCGAGGTATGCGCGATCACGCCTTCTTCGATCCAGAAGACCAGCCCCAGGCGCGCGGCCAACTCCCTCACCCGCTCGCGGGGGCCGGTGAGGAACCGCCACCCTTGTTGATCCGCTCGCCAGATTTTAGCATATCGCGCCAACACCTCCGGAGTGTCGTGTTCCGGGTCGAGCGTCACCGAAACCAGCACCAGGTCCTGGCCCATCCGTTCGCGAAACCTCCGCTGCAATTCGGCGAAGCCGGCCGCCAGCCGCGGGCACACCTCAGGCAGCGGGCAGCGCGTGTAAAGAAAATTGATCGCCACCACGCGGCCGGCGAACTCCGACAGTCGCACCGGCCGGCCCGCCTGGTCGGTAAGCTCGACGTCCGGCGCCGGATCGCCGGGCGAGGCTTTTTCAGCCGGCACGGGGATAACGAACCGTTCCTGGCCGTCCGCGGAAACTCCGGTGTTGTCGGCGGGGGAGCGGCGCAGGTCTCGCGCGACGGATCCCGTTCGCCGGACCTCCAGCCGGAACTCCACGCGGTCGCCCGGAAGCAATCGCTCCAGGTCCCTGTCGGCGCGCACACGAAACGGCATCACCATGGCGGGCATGTAGCCGGGGACCTCGCGATGGGAGACGATCATCGTCCGCGTCGCGGGATCGGTGGAGATCACCATGCCCGCCACGCGGTAGCGCCGCGCGCAGGCCGTCAGCGCCAGCACGGCCATCAAGATCGGAATGAGGCCTCGCGCCGCCACGTCAGTGGAAAAGCAGCACGTCCGGGCGGACGCCCCAGTTGGCCTCCGCGCACGGCCCGCAGATCATTCGATACTCCGGCCAGGCCTCTCGCACGGCGCGCGGCACGCTTTGGGGATGATCCGGCGCATGGTAGGCCGAGATCGCCAGCCGCGGGTGGAACCGCGCCAGCGTGGCCCGCCCCCCTGCCAGTGCCCGGGGCTCGGCCCCCTCGATATCCATCTTGATGAAGTCCACCCGCTCCAGCTTCAACTCGGCGACCAGTTTGTCGATGGTCGTGAGCGGCACTCGCTCGACGCCGCGCGAGCCCTGGCGCTCGATGAGGAAGCTGTCGGCCGCGGAATTGTGCGGATCCACGTGCAAAGTGAGATAGTCGTCGCGGTCCCAGACACCCTTCGGGTAGATGACGACCCTGCCGGCGGCGCTCTCGGCGGCGAAGTTTCTGCGCAGGCACTCGAGGTTCTCCGCAGCCGGCTCGATGGCCACCACCAGCCGCGCGCCGGCATCAAGCGCCGTGCGCGTGTATACGCCCACGTTGGCGCCGCAGTCCAGGACGACGTCTCCCGGCCGGAGCTCAACCGCGTCGCGGCCGTAGATGCCCCTTTCCTGCTCGGCCAGGTTGAACGGCAGCACGTAGTCGCTGCCCTGGGGAATCCAGAAACGGCCGCGCGGGGTGTCCCACAGCCGGAAGCCGCGCTCGTCGGTCGTCACCAGCTTGCTCGAGCGCAGGATCCGGTCCTTGATCTCGATCGTGCGCCGCAGATTGACGGCGCTCTCGAGCGCGCGGTCCAGCGGGCACACCGGGCTGCGGCCAAGGGCCACCAGCGCGAACAGGCGAACCGGCGCCCAGGAATAAGCCGCCCCCGCCGCGATCGCCGTCACCGCCAGCGCCAGCAACCACCGATGCCGTTTCACAGGCCGAATATAGCATCCGGCGCCCGCGGCCGGCCAACTCAACCGGAGAAGGACAGCCCGGCGAAGCTCACCACGCTCTCCTCGTCGATGTTCCACTGCTGGTAGTGCAGCAGTTGGCCGCGCGCCTCCGGCACCGCCTTCAGGAAGGTGTAGATCGGCGCCGAGCCGCACCACTTCAGATCGTCATGGTTCTCCTGGACCAGCTCCCAGAAGCCGGCGGCATCGCCGGCGTTGATGCGGTCGATGCGGCCTCGGTCGCGCCCGGCGACCTGCTCCATGAGGTCCCCTCCGGCCCGCGCGGGCGAGCGATCCCCGTAGCGGCGGCCCATGTGGGCCATATCGACCCCGAGCACCCACACCAGCCGTTGCTTCTCGCGCGCCGCCAGCTCGCCGAGCGCCCCCAGAAAGGCGCGCACCGGCTCCTCGTCTTCCGGCGGGCCTCCACCATAGAGGCTGCGGCCGAACGCACCGCACAGAATCGGTACGATCCGGACGCCTGGCCCGTAGAGGTGTTGCAGAAAGACCACCTGGAACTCGATGGAATGCTCGGTGGCATGGCAATAGTCTTCCAGCATCACCGCGTCCGGCGCCCGCGCCGCCAGCTCGTCCACCAACGCGCCTTCGGTCGCGGCTACTCCCAGCGGCGTCACGAACGCCTTGCGGGTGAGCCCGAAGCGGTCCGGCTCGCCGTAATGGGACGTCCCCAGGATGACGAAGATCTTTTCCGCATGCTGCGGCCCGAGCGCCCTGTAAGCCGCCTGGTAGCTCTCCCAACCCCCCTGCGGGCTCACGTGCGGCGCCGCGATGCCGATCAGTCCGTCCGGCGATGAAACCGGCTCGCGGGCGCCCAGGTAGCGATCGAGCGTGCCGCGCAGCTCGTCCGGCTCATTGGAATAGGCCCCGCCGGCATGGGCGGACTCCCGGATTGCCGATGCGGCGAATTCGCGATGCCGCTCGTCCCGCATCTGGCGGTAGACTTCGTTTTCGAGGAACCCGGCCTGGCTCAGGGCCTCGGTGAGGTGCTGTTCAAGCTCGCTCGTGCGCAGCTCGCTGGTGAGCCGGTAGAGCACCTCGTGCAGGTCCAGTCCGGTCGAGTTGCCGTCGTAAAAGCGCAGGCACTCGACCAGCGCCGGCGGGATGATGAGCGTCGTGGGCGAGTATTGATACGGATCGCGAATGAGCAACCCCGGCCGTTCCGGTACCGGCGAGGGCATGAAGTCGAGATTCCCGCGCAGCCGCGGCAGTTTGTCCGACACCGCTCACCATGATAGTCCGTGGGGCCGCCGGCTGTAGACTGGAAGCTTATGCGCCTCGCTTGCCTGGTTGCCTTCTCCATCACGCCTCTGGTGGCCCAGGAACGCTTCCCCGCCTCCGCCGACCTGGACCGCGCTATCGAGGAAGCCATCACGGCCGACCAGATTCCCGGCGCCGTGCTCGTGGTGGGTCACCGCGGCCGCATCGTGCATCGCAAGGCTTACGGCCGGCGCGCGCTGGTTCCCTCGCCCGAGCCGATGACGCTCGATACCATCTTCGACGCCGCCTCGCTCACCAAGGTGGTGGCCACCAGCTCGGCCGTCATGAAGCTGTTCGAGCAGGGCCGCGTGCGTCTGAACGACCGCGTGACTGAATACCTGCCCGAGTTCCAGGGCGGTAAGAGCGAGATCACCGTGCGGCACCTGCTGACACACTTCTCGGGTCTGCGCCCTGACCTGGACCTGGAGCCCGCCTGGAGCGGCTACGAGACGGGGATCGGGAAAGCGCTGGTGGACAAGCCCGTGGCGGCGCCCGGCGAACGGTTCCTCTACAGCGATATCAACTTCATCCTGCTCGGCGAGATCGTCCGTCGCCGCAGCGGCGAGAGCCTGCCGGAATTCGTCCGCCGGACCGTTTTCGGACCGCTGGGCATGAAGGAGACCATGTTCCAGCCGCCGGAGTCGCTGCGCGGACGCATCGCCCCGACCGAGGTGCCGGCCGGCAGCCACGCACCCTTTCGCGGCGTGGTTCACGACGAGACCACGCGCTTCATGGGGGGCGTCGCCGGCCACGCCGGCATGTTCACCACTGCCGCCGACCTGGCGCGGTTCGCCGAAATGATGCTCGGCGCCGGCGAGCGCAATCGCGCGCGTCTGTTCAGCGCCCCGGCGGTTAAAAAATTCACCACCCCGCAGAGCCCCGCCGATCAGCCCATCCTCCGCGGCCTGGGCTGGGACCTCGACTCACCCTTTTCCGGCAATCGCGGCGAGCTGTTTCCCCTCGGTTCGTTCGGGCACACAGGCTTCACCGGAACCTCGCTGTGGATGGATCCCGCCAGCCAGACCTACGTCATCCTGCTGGCCAACAGCGTCCACCCACGGCGGCGGCCGGCGATCACCTCGCTGCGCGGGCGCGTGGCCACCATCGTCGCCGCCGCGGTCGGCATCGATACGCCGGGGGTCACGCTCACCGGCTACAACGAGACGCTGGTGGGAGCGGGCGCCCACCGCGCCACGGCCCGCGTCGGCCGGGTCGAATCCGGACTCGACGTGCTCGCCGCCGCGCAGTTCGCGCCGTGGAAAGGTAAGCGCGTCGGCCTCATCACCAACCACACCGGCCTGAGCCGCGACGGGCGACGCAACGTCGACCTCATGGTCTCCGCCGGCGTCCAGGTGGTGAAACTGTTCTCACCCGAGCACGGCATGACCGGCGCCCAGGACCAGGAACGCATCGGCGATTCGCGCGATCCGGCGACCGGCCTCCCCGTCCTCAGCCTGTACCAGGGATCCAATCGGCGCCCGTCTCCGGAAATGTTGGCAGGTCTGGACCTGGTGGCGTTCGACATTCAGGACATCGGCGCGCGATTCTACACCTACATGTGCACGATGGCCCTCGCGATGGAGGAGGCGGCCAAACTCGGCCTTCCCTTTTGGGTGCTGGACCGCCCCAATCCCATCACCGGCGTCCGCGTCGAGGGACCGCTGCTCGATCCGGGGCTGGAGAGTTTCATCGGCTGCTTCTCGCTGCCCGTGCGACACGGCATGACGATAGGCGAACTGGCCCGGATGTTCAACGGCGAACGCCGCTGGGGGGCGAAGCTCGAAGTGGCTCCGATGAAAGGCTGGCAGCGCGGTGACTGGCTGGATTCCACCGGCCTGTTGTGGGTGGATCCCTCCCCGAACATCCGCAGCCTGAACGCAGCCCTGCTGTTTCCGGGCGTCGCGCTGCTGGAGTATTCGCGCAACTATTCGGTGGGCCGGGGTACGGACAGCCCCTTCGAACAGGTCGGAGCGGCGTGGATCCGCGGCCCGGAACTGGCCGCTTTTCTCAACGCCCGCCATATCCCCGGCGTGCGTGTCTACCCCACGCGCTTCCGTCCTGCCTCTTCGGTGCTCGCGGGAACCGCGGTCGAAGGCATCCGCTTCCTGATCACCGACCGCGAGCGCTTCCACAGCACCCGCTTCGGCCTGGAGCTCGCCTGGGCGCTCGAAAAGCTCTACCCGGGCCAAATCCCTTGGGAATCCAATCTGCGGCTCATCGGCAGCCGCAGGGTGGCGGCGGCGCTCGGGGCGCAGCAAGATCCGCGGGCGATTCTGGAACACGAGCAGGAGGCGCTGGAGTCGTTTCTCCGGCTCCGGCGCCGTTACCTGCTGTACGAATAGCCCTGACCGCGTCCAGGCCGGGAGGCCTGTCCCACCTATCCGCTGGCCGCTTTGGCGCCGGCCGCGCCTTTTCCCTTCACCACCACCGGCTTTTCCCGCTTCCTCATCTCGGCCAGCCAGGTCGGAGGCCGTCCCCGGCGCTTGCCGCGACCGCGCGCGAGCCGCTCCAGGGTCAAAATCGCTTCTTCAATTTGCTCTCGTTCCTGGCGCAGGTCCGCCAGCATTTTCATTACGTCCATGTTCCACTCCCGCATTTGTTCTCCATCGGGTCGTTTCCAGGAACGGAACATCCTGTTCCGGCCCTAGATCCTCTCCCTATGATGTTGTACCGCAGTTTTAGGAGTATTTCAAGAGGTTTGTTCTGATTTCAGAACGACTGGCCCCGGAAACGGCCCCCCTCAGGCTTCCGGGGACCCGGCGGAGACCCCACGTCCGGCTTGCCATTTACAGTACATATAGTAGGGCACCCCGGCGAATATGATCACCAGCCCGAGCACGGATTCTCGCGGCGATTCAAGCAAAGTGGAGAATAGCAGGCAAATGGCTACCGCTACGAACAGTACCGGTACGGCCGGATATCCCGGCGTCCGGTACGGGCGCGCCAGGTCCGGCCGCTTGCTCCGCAGCACCACCACCGCGGCTGTTGCCATCCCGTACAGAATCCAACTGGCGAAGATGACGTAGGTGAACAACTCCTCGTAGCGTCCGCTGAGCACCAGCAGGGCCGACCAGGCGCTCAGCAGCAGGATGGATGCCGCCGGAGTGTGGTGCCGCGGGTGGACGCCGGCCAGGCGCGAAAAGAACACCCCGTCGCGGGCCATCGCATAGGGGACCCTGGAGCCGGTCAGAATCGAGCCGTTCAGCGCGGCGAAGATCGAAATCATGGCCGCGATGCTGACCGCCGCGGCGCCCGGTTGGCCCAGGATGCGCTCCATCATGGTGGCCGCCACGCGGTCGCTCGCGGCCACCTCCGCCGCGCTGAGCACGTAGAAGTAGGCGACATTCGTCAAGACGTAGATGGCGATCACCGTGATCGTTCCGGTTACCAGCGCCACCGGCAGATTGCGCTGCGGATTCCGGATCTCGGAAGCGACCATGGCGACGTTGTTCCACCCGTCGTAGGCCCACAGGGCGGCCACCATGGCGGCAAAGAAGCCGCCGAGTCCGGCCGCCGCCGGGATCGAGGACCCGTAATTTGCAGTGCTGCCCTGCCCGGAGCTGAGTCCAAGGAAAATGATCGCCGCCAGCGAGCCAACCTTGACCGCCGTGACCGCCACCTGGATCCGTCCCCCCAGCTTGACCCAGAAATAGTTCAGCCAGCCGAGCAGCAGAATCACCGCCATCGCCAGCAGTTGCCCGGCGCGGATTTCGAGCGGCCCGCCCTTGGGCCCGATCGGCAGCCCCACCACCCAGAGGACGCGCTCCAGCTCGGGCCGAAACGTAGACAGGTAATAGAAAAACGCCGTGGCCAGCGTCGCGACCGAGCCGCTCTTGGCCACCCACATCTGCGTCCAGCCGTAGAGAAACCCCCACAACGGCCCGTAGGCCTCCCGCAGGTAGACGTACTCGCCGCCGGCTTCCGGCATCGCCGCCGCCAGCTCCCCATAGGTGAGCGCTCCGGCGAGGGAGAGCAGCCCGGAAAAGATCCAGACCGCAAACAGCATCTCGGTCGAGCCGACCCTTTGAATCATCGTCTTGGGCACCAGGAAAATGCCGCTCCCGATGACGGTCCCGATGACGATCGCCACCGCGCTCCACAAGCCCAGCTCGCGTCGCAACTGGTCCGGCAGTCTCTCAGGCATCAGCCGCCCTTTCCCCCAACACCACCGAAGTCAGGTAACCGACAGCGCTCGTCACCGCCGTGCCGATCAGCACGTACCACGTCCAGGCGATGGACGTCTCCAGCTTCACATACAGCATCACCAGCAGGCCCGCCGCCATGCCCGCGATCGCCGCCCGCTCCTGCACCCGTCGCGTGAGAACCCCGAGCAGGAAAACCCCCAGCAGCGACCCGTACAGCACAGAGGCGATCGACAGCCCCGCCTCCAGCACCGAGCCCCACTGCCGCGCCACCCACCCGATGCAGAATAGCACCCCGCCCCAGACCAGCGTCACCCGGCGCGCCAGCCGCAGAAGCTCGGTTTCCGTGCGGGAGCCGCGCCCGTAGCCCGCACCGCCGGCGCCGAAAAAGTCCATCACCGTGGTGGAGGCCAGCGCGTTGAGCGCCGCGCTCAGGTTCGACATCGCCGCCGCCAGCACGGCCGCGATTACCAGACCCGCGATTCCCACCGGCAGGTGGTTCCAGATGAAGCTCGGGTAGATCCGGTCAGCCGGGCTCGGCGGCTTCTGACCGGACCCGGAATGGTAGACGTACAGCATCACCCCGATCAGCAGGAACAGCGTGAACTGGAAGAAAATCACCACCCAGCTCGCCATCAGCGCCGCACGGCTCTCCCCCTGCGAGCGCGCCGCCAGCAGCCGCTGCACCATCAACTGCTCGGTGCCGTGCGATGCGGTCGTCAGAAAACAGCCCCCGATCAACCCGGCCCAGAACGTGTAGGTGCGCTGGAAGAAAGCCGCCGACCATTCGAACCGGAAATCGAACACCTGGAACTTGCCCGCCTCCCCGGCCACCCGAACCACCTGCTCCCAGCCGCCCGGAATCTGTCCGAGGATCACGAAAAAACTCACCAGGGCCCCGAAAATGTACAGCACCATCTGCACCACGTCGGTCCAGATGACCGCCGTCATCCCGCCCTCGAAGGTGTACACCAGCGTCAACGCCACGATCACAAGGATCGAAACCATCTCCCCGGTTCCGAGCACGATCGAGACGACAATGGAGATGGCGAACACCCGCACCCCTTCGGCCAGCGCGCGCAGGATCAGGAACGTCCCGGCCGTAAACCGCCGGATGCGCTCCCCGAACCGCCGTCGCATCAACTCGTAGGCCGTGTACAGCTCTCCCTGAAAGTAATGCGGCAGCAGTAGAGCGGAAATGACCAGCCGCGCCAGCAGGTACCCGAACACTACTTGCAGGAAGCCGAGGTTGCCGTAAAAGGCCAACCCCGGCGTGCCGATCACTGTCAGCGTGCTGGTTTCCGCCGAGACGATCGAAAACCCGATCGCCCACCAGGGCGCCTTGCGGCCTCCCAGGAAATAGTCCTTCAGCGTCTTCTGCGAGTGCCGGAAGCGCGCCCCGAACCAGGTGACCCCCACCAGGTAGATAAGGATCACCGCCAGGTCCGCGTAGCGCATGGGAAGGAAACGGGGATTCTAACACAGAAACAAAAACCGCCCTCCCGGCATCTAATCCTCCCAGGGGGATGCCCGGATGCCCGATGATGCTCGAACCGCGCCTTGCGGCTACCACAGGAATTCGGATATACTCCGCAAATGCGCAATGCTCGGACCGGCTGCGGTTTGCCGCTCGGCCCCGGTGCCTTGTGGAAGAGCCCCGATTCGGGTTACAAACAACATAATCAGGGAGGCCAGTAGTGGTTCGCTTCGCTTCTAAAGCAATCCTGACGTTCGCGGCCGTTTTCTCCATGACCGCCGCCTGGGCGCAATCGCAGCCCGCCGAGAAACAGTGGAAGGACAGGGCCGAGTTCGACCTGTTCGAGGCCATCCGCCAGGGGACCGATCCCGCCAAGCGGCTTCAGCTTCTCAACACCTGGAAGGAAAAGTACCCCACCACCGATTACAAGCTCGAGCGGCTGCGTTTCTACATGGAGACCTACCAGGGTCTCAACCAGGGCAACCAGATGCTGGAGACCGCCCTCGAGATCATCACCAACGACCCGAAGAACGTACTGGCGCTCTACTGGAGTACCGTCCTTACGGTGAGCCTCAACAACACTGCCGCCGCCCGCCTGGATTCCGGCGAGAAGTCGGCCAAGGGCCTGCTTGCTGTTCTCGACGAAACCTTCGCCTCCGGCAAGCGGCCGCAGACCACCAGCGAGGAGGCATGGAAGAAGGAACGCCTGAGCCTGGAAGTGATCGGCTACAACACGCTCGGCTGGGTGGCCATGAGCCGCAAGAACTTCGAGGACGCCGAGAAGGCGTTCACCAGGCTTCTCGATCTGACCCCGAACAACGGGCAGGTCTCCTACTGGCTCGGGACCGTCGTCGCCGGTCAGAAAAAGATTGAGAAGCAGGCCGCCGCCCTGTTCCACTTCGCCCGCGCCTCCAACTACACCGGCCAGGGAGAGTTGCCCGAGGCCAGCCGCAAGCAGATCCAGGCCTTCCTTGAAAAGCAGTACACCAACTATCACGGCGACCGCAGCGGGCTCGACGAATTCATCGCCCTGGCCAAGGCGAGCCCGTTCCCGCCCGCGGATCTGAAAATCAAATCAGCCGCCGAGATCGCCATCGAGAAAGAGGAGGAATTCAAGCGCACCAATCCGCAACTGGCGTTGTGGATGACGGTCAAGAAAGAGCTGGTCGGCCCGAACGGCGCGCAGTACTTCAATGACGGACTGAAAGGAACCGGCCTGCCCAAACTGAAGGGTAAGCTGATTTCTCAAGCCCCGGCGGCCCGACCCAAGGAGCTCGTCATCGCCTTGGCCACCGCGGATACTCCGGAGATCAAGCTGAAGCTGGACACGGCCATGGCCAACAAGGCCGATCCGGGCACCGAGATCGAGTTCGATGGAGCCATCCCGGCCGAGTTCACCTCCGAGCCTTTCCTGCTCACCTGCGATATCGAGAAGGGGAAGGTCACCGGCTGGCCGGCGCCGCCGCCCAAGCCCGTGGGCAAGGCCACGGCGGGCAAGAAGGGCGCCGCCAAGAAGAAGTAGTCAGCCCGAGAGGGCCGCGGTCACATCTTGTAGCGGCCCATGTCCTCGTCGCCGAGGTTCTCCAGCCACCGCCGCAGCTCTTCGTTGTTCACCTTGTCGGAGATCGCGGCGCTCATTTTCGACGACGCCAGCACCGACTCGTCGACGAAGATCGGGCAGTCCAGCCGCAGCGCCAGCGCCAGCGCGTCGCTCGGCCGGCTGTCGATGCTCACCAGCTCCCCGTCGCGCTCCAGCCAGATCAGCGCGTAAAAGACGTCCTCCTTCAGCTCGCTGACCACCACTTTCTGCACGCCGGCGCGCAGGCTCACCAACACCGTCTTGATCAGGTCGTGCGTCATCGGCCGTGGCGTGGCCACTTTCTCGATCTCCAGCGCGATGGCGTTGGCTTCGTAGATGCCGACCCAGATCGGAAGGATGGAGTTGCCGTTGATGTCCTTGAGAATCACGATAGGCATGTTGCTGACCGGATCCATCATCAGGCCGCGGATCTTCATTTCGACTTCCATGGCATCCCTCCTGCTGGTTCTAGTCGGCATCGACGGCCTCGCTCCCCGCGCCCGGCGCCGCCTGCTCGCCGGCCAGGGAATTGGGACCCGCGCGGGTCACCCGGACATCCACGTAGTGGCCCGGAGCCGGCGGCGGCCCCTGGCCGGATTGTACAAAATTCAGGACCCGGTTCTGGGAGGTGCGCCCGATCCACTGCCCCGTCCTCTGGTTGAAGCCTTCGATCATCGCCTGCTGGATGGAGCCGATCATCTCCCCGTTGCGCCGGATCTGGATGGCGCGCTGCTTCTCGTTGAGGATCGCCAGCCGCCGGGCCTTTTCCTCCTCCGGCACCTGGCCGTCCAGCGCCAGCGCGCTGGTGTTCGGCCTTCGCGAGTACTGGAAGCTGAACAGCGAATCGTACTCCACTTCCTCCAGCAGCCCGAGCGTCCGCGCGAAGTCCTCCTCGGTCTCACCCGGGAACCCCACGATAATGTCGGTGGTCACCGAGATGCGCCGCGGCGACCGCTTCAGCCGCTCGATCCGCCGCAAGTACTCCGCCCGCGTGTACTGCCGCTGCATCCGCGCCAGCACCCGGTCCGAGCCCGACTGCACCGGCAGGTGCACATGGTTGCACAGCACCGGGTTCGCCTCCAGCGCGTCCACGATCTCCGGCACGAAATCGCGCGGGTGGGAGGTCGTGAATCGCACCCGCCGCAGCCCGGGAATTGCCGCCACGCGACCGAGCAGCCCGGCGAAATCGCAGGCGCCCGCCGGATCGCGATAGCTGTTCACGTTCTGGCCGAGCAACTGGATCTCGGTGTAGCCGGATTGGGCAAGCCGGCCCGCTTCGGCGAGAACGCTTTCCACCGTCCGGCTGCGCTCCGGGCCGCGAGTGAACGGCACCACGCAGTAGGCGCAGCTTTTGTCGCAGCCCTCGATGATCGTCAGGTAGGCGCGGTGCGGGTTGTCGCGCCGCGCGAACGGCGTCTCGAAGGTCTCCTCGGTGTCCAGATCCAGACCCTTCACCCGCCTGTCGCCGGCCTCCAGTTGCACCAGCAGCTCCCCCAGCTTGTGATAGCTGGCCGACCCGCACACCAGGCTCACATGCGGCGCTCGGTCGAAGATGCGCTCGCCCTCCTGCTGCGCGACGCACCCCAGCACGCCGAACCGCCGACGGCCGTTCGCGCCCTCGCGCCGGAAATTCTGCAACCGCTGGAAGACTTTCTGCTCGGCTTTGTCGCGGATGCTGCACGTGTTGTACAGCACCAGATCGGCATCCTCGGGCGAATCCACGGGCGTGTAACCCTCCGCCATGAGCGTCCCCAGAACCTTTTCCGAGTCGTGGACATTCATCTGGCAGCCGAAAGTCTCCAGATAGACGGTTTTCATCGACACCCGTTCCCCCATCATAGCAGCCGACCGCGGCGCACACTTCTTAGGGTCTTCCCCCGATTGCACCTAAGGCGCGTTGCCCGTAGCCTGGAGTTATGAGGGGAATCCCAGGGGTCGGTATGCTGGTTCTGGCCGCGCTCGCGGTCGCCCAGGAGCGCCGCACCACCACCTACACCTACGACCTCCACGGTCGTCCGAGCGCCTCCGCGCAAGCCGCGGAATCCGTCTCCGCGGCCGGCAAAAGCAGAGTCGAGACCATGCGCACGATCAACGGCAGGAACGCTCCGGCCGAAAGCGTCGAGGAGCGCGTGATCAGCGAGGGACCCGAAGGGCGCATCGTCGAGCGTATCGTGCGACCCTACGACGCCGACGGCAGGCCGGGGCCGCCCGAAAAGACGCGCATCGAGGAAAGAAAGAACGCCGACGGCAGCGCCACCGTCGAAACCACGCTCCATCGCGGCGACCTCAACGGCGGCTTCCGGCTCTGGGAGCGCTCCACCACCGAGACCCGCAAGAGCGGCGGCGTCGAGAACTCCGAGACCGTCGTCCAGCGGCCGGGTCTGAACGCCTCGCTCGAGATCAGTGAGAAGCAGGTCAGCACGCGCCGGGAGGACCCCAACAGCGCCGACGGGAACCTGGCCATCTATCGCCGCGGCGCCGACGGCCGATTTTACGAAGCGGTGCGCGAGATCAGCCAGCGACGGCAGCAGAACGGGCAAACCACCGAGACCACCACCAGCTACAACGCCACCAACACCGGCAAACTCGAGTTCGCCGGCCAGACCGTCTCCACTACTGTAAAGAACCCCGACGGCTCCGAAACCAGCGCGATCGACGTGTACGGCGTGGCCATCCCCGGCCGGCCCGTCGACTCTTATTCCCCCGGCCCCAAGCTGCGCGAGCAGCAGTTGATCGAGCGGCGCAAGACGTCCTCCGATTCCACTGTCGAAACGTTCAGCATCCGCCGCCCTTCCCTCACCGACCCGGCGCAGCTCGGCGCCTACCAGAGAATCTCGGAGAAGGTCTGCACCGGCGCCTGCGGCCCGGCGCCCAAGAAGTAACCGCGCCCTGGCCTGTCCTGGACCAGGCCCTGGAGTTTCTAAATTTTGCAATGGATCGGAGGCGACCGACGTGGCGCAGGCTCTCAGCCTGCCGCGCCGAGACTCGTCTCGGCGCCTGCGGTCTGCTAGCTCGTGCTCGACCAGGAATAGTCCTCCGCTCGGGTCACCAGCCCAGCCTTTACCGGGTTGTTTTCGATGCAGGCGGCAATTCGCTCCAGCTTTGTCCGGCGGAGGATACAAGGCCAGAGGCAGGCTGACCATGGCAGATGCCAGGTGACAAAAAGCCACCCTCCCTCGGGGTGCTCATGCGGGAGACGGGGCTTGCGTCGAGACGAGTCTCGACGCGGCAGACACGAGTGTCTGCGCCACATCGTAAATCGTCAGCCGTGGCCCAGGTACATCAGCCAGCCGAGTCCGAACACCGTCACCAGGAAGCAGCCGAAGCAGTACAGGCCGTACATCAGGCGCTCGCGGTCGGTCTTCCTGGTCACCACACCCAGAACCAGCGAGCTGAGCAGGGCCAACAGCAGCGTTGCTTCAAAGTGGGAGAGGTTCATGTTCGGCATCAGTCCTTCCTCCCGACGGCGATGTCGAACGCGTCCACCATCGCCAGCACGTTCATCAGCCCGGCGGCCACCAGGAACTTGGTGCCGTAGTCATAGACATGACCGGCGACGTCCGGCTGGGCGTATCCCATCCAGACCGTCAGCAGGTACAGTATCCCCGAAGCGAAGTTGCCGGCGAAGCCGCCGCAATAAATGATGGTCGTCAGCAGGTCGCCGGTCTCGGGCTGGAACAGCGCGCCGCGCATCAGCAGGCCGAGGACATAAGTCACCGCCACCGCGGCCAGCAGAATCGTCCCCCGGCCGTGGCGCTTCAGCAGAAAATGACCACCGCCCGGAATCAGCCAACCGAGCGCCACCACGTGTCCCCACAGCCGCAGCGGCGGCACCGGTTGCCTGGGTTTTTTGGATTTGCCGAACACCTGAAACCGAGTGTAGCATAGCGGGTACAAGCCGAATGAACCGCCTCCTCGCCGGCGCTTGTTTCTGTCTTGCCTGGGCCTCGGTATCGAGCGCGCAGGCGGATCGCGAGGTCGCCGTCTGGACGCTCTACCACGGCGGCCGCGTCGTGGTCGCCGGCGCCCCGACTGTGTTGACCGACGTCTCCCAGCTTCCGCGGGAAGTGTTTCTCCTGGAGGAAGTCGACTGGGTCGGCGTCAACGTCGATCCGCCGGAGCTGGCACGCCTGGCCGGCTTGCGCGCGCTCAAGACCCTGCGCCTCCCCGGCCCCATCTGGAACCGCAACGCCGATGGCGGCAAGGACCTGAGCGGCGAGCTGCGCCACCTGGCCGCGGTGCGGACTCTGGAGACGCTGACCTTCAGCGATCACTTCCTCGATCGCATCCGCTTCCGCGACGCCGGCCTCGCCGCGATCCACCCGCTCGAGAACCTGCGCGAGCTCGTTCTCCGCCAGTCCGATGTGCGCGGGCACAACCTCGACGCGTTCCCACGCCTGCGCCGGCTCGACGTCACGCTGTGCCCGTTCGACGACGAGGGCCTGCGCCGGCTCGCCGGACTCAAGGAGCTGGCGCGCCTCCGCGCCGGCGACACCTTGATCACCGACGCCGGAATGGCCGCCCTGGCCGGGCTCGCCCAACTGGAGGATCTCGACCTGCACGGCACCCAGGTGACCGACGCCGGTCTCGAGCACCTGAAGCCGCTTCGCGCGCTGCGCAAGCTCAACCTGATGGGGACAGCGGTCACCGACCGCGGGCTGGCGCTCATCGCCGCCCTGCCGCGCATCGAGGAGCTGAATCTCTACCGCACCCGCGTCGGGAATGCGGGGCTGGAGGGTCTCGCGAATCGAAAAAGCCTGCGCGAGGTCGACCTGCGTTACACGCGCGTCACCGCCTCCGGCGTCGAGCGTCTGCGCGCGGCCTTGCCTTCGGCGCGGCTGGTCTTCCCCGATCAGGGCGCGCGGGGCGCCCACGCCGTCCGCGCCCCGGCGGGTCGGGATGACGTGTCGATCGCCGCCTGGATCCGCTCCCAGGGAGGCGTTGCGACCCTGGAAGGCGGCGCGCTGGTCGACGTCTCTCTGCGCGCACGCCCGGTGACCGACGCCACGCTGGCGCATCTCGCCTCGCTCGGCCGTCTGCGCCGCTTGAACCTGGAAGCGACCGAAGTCGGCGACCAGGGCGTGCGCCGCCTCACCGCGCTGGCGGCGCTCGAGAGCCTGAACCTGAACAGCACACCGGTCTCCGATACCGCGCTCGAGGCGATCGCACGTCTGCCCGCGCTGCGCGCCCTCCATCTGAATAACACCTACGTCGAAGGTGTCGGCCTTTCCGCACTGCGCCGGCTGCCGGCGCTCGAGGAGCTGGATCTCGCCGGGCTGCCGCTGACCGATTCCGCGATCGCTTCCCTCGCCGGCCTCGGCTCGCTGCGGCGGCTCTCGCTCGCCTTCACCGATCTCACCGATGCCGGCCTGGCCCCTCTGGCCGGCTTGCCGCTGGAAGTGCTGGATCTCTCCGGCGTCGACGTGGGCGATGCGGGACTGGAGCGGCTGTCATCGCTGCCCCGCCTGCGCGAGCTGTTTCTCCGCGACGGCCGCTTCACCGACAAGGGACTCGCGGCGCTCGGCGGCCTGGCCCGGCTCGAGCGCCTGGACCTCAACCGCACACGCATCGGCGACCCCTCCGCGGACGTGCTCGCGCGCCTGGTCAACTTGCGCGAGCTGATCCTGGACTACAGCGAGCTGACCGACGCCGGCCTCGCACGGCTGGCCCCGCTGACGCGGCTGGAATTCCTCAGCGTCGACTCGACCCACGCCTCCGATGCAGCCGTCGCGTCGCTGGCCGCTCTGCCGAGGCTGAAGAAACTGAACCTCTACCACACGCTGGTCACCGAGCAGGGATACCGCGCGTTGCAGGCCGCGCTGCCGGGATGCGAGATCATCTGGGACAAAGATTCACGCCTGCCGAACCGGAGGAGAATCTGATGACGCGCGTTCTCGCGGTCCTCGTCGCCATGCTCTCCGCCGCCGCTTCCTCCGTCGACGATTCCGCGGCCGCCTGGATCGGCGGGCAGGGCGGCCGCACCGAGCGCGACGGCGCCGGAAATATTATCGCCGCCGATCTCACCGGCTCCTGGATCGGCGACGCCGACCTGGAGCGGCTGGGCAAACTGGCGCGCCTGGAACGCCTGGTGCTGGCCAAGACCACGGTGACCGACTCCGGCTTCGAGCGCTTGCAGGGGCTCCGAAACGTGATCGAGCTGGATTGTCATTTCTGCGAGTTCCTCACCGAGGACGGCGTCGCCCGCATGAAGGGCTGGGCGCGGCTGGAGACCCTGAACCTGCGCGGCACCAAGGTGACCAGCAAGGTCTTCGAGCACCTCGCGCGGATGCCCGCGCTGCGCCGGCTCGACCTGGCCCACACCCAGATCTCCGACGAAGGCTTCGAGCACCTGGCGCGGCTCGAGCGGCTGGAGTCGCTCGCCATCGGCGGCAACCGGCTCGAGGGCGTCGCGCTGGTCGCTCTGAAGCAGGCGCCGGCGCTCCAGCACCTCGACGTCGGCGGGATCCAGCGCGTCGACTCCGGCCTGTGGGGCCTCGCCTTGAGCGAGACCAACCTGGCGCGGCTGGCGGCGCTCGCGCAACTCGAGTCGCTCGACCTCAACGGCGCCAACCTCAACGACCGCGGCCTGGACCGGCCGGGTCACGCCGAAGCCGAGCGCGCCGAATTGCGCGACCTGGGCCCGCTCGGCGCCCTGAAGAAGCTGCGCCGGCTCGACCTCAGCCGCACCCGCGTCACCCCGGCCGCGCTCGCCGTGCTCGGGGAACTGCCGGCGCTGCGCGAGCTACGCCTCGGCTACGCTCCCCACGTCGACGATCGCGCCGTCGACGCCCTGCTCGCCGCGCCCGCCCTGGAGGCGATCTACCTTCACGGCGCCCCGCTCTCCGATGCCGCCCTCCAACTGTTCAGGGAGAAACGTCCGACCGCAACTATTCGGCGCTGATTTCCATCATGCCTTCTCCACCCAAATGGGACTGGACCACGCCAGTTGCCCGTTGGCCTGGACCACGCGAACGTAGTACCAATCCGTTTGCGCGCCGGCGCCGGTGTCATTGACCTCCATCGAGGTCTCGTAGTTCTCGCTGAAGACGATGCGGTTCAGGAGGGCCGATTCCCTGGGAAATTCACCCGTGGAAAGCACCTCGCTCGATTCAGCCAGTTCACGGAAGGTCATGGACAGCTTGCGGCTGGAAGGCAACTCCAGCGCCACGGTGATCTTCGTATCGGGGCCGCCGCGCATCTTCAATACAACCGCCTTCTGCGAGCGGTCTTCGATCTGCTGCCGGAGAGCGGTGAACGACTGTACGCGCACGCTGCGTTCGGTTCGCTCCAGAATCCGGTCGCGACGCCCTTCTTCGAGAGGCCCCGGCAAAAAGCAAGGCTGCACGGCATCCAGGGAGCCGTTCTCCAGCCCGATCGTAAAGTCCCAGTCGCAGACGCGCGTGATCCCAAGAGCCGCCCACGGGCCCCAACCATATTCGAACCTTGCCAGCACGGGCTTCGACCAACTCTGTGCCGAGGTCTCCCGGTCCACGGGAAATTCGCGGTGGATCACGCGGTTGTTCTTCAGTACTTCAACCCGGTCCACCTGGTCCCATCCCGCGACCGAAACCTGGATCCGCCTGGTTCGCGTGTATGGAAGTTCACTTCCCATCAACTTGCCATTCAAGTGGAAGCGGAGCAAGATGCGATCCCCGGTCACAGCGTAGGTTCGCCGGGCAAAAAGCGCCTCCATAATTGATTTGCGTGACAGGTCCGGCGCCAACACAGCCGCCAACCCTTCTCCCCAGCCACCCGGATAGCCGAGATGATCGTCCGTGGACGCGATCACTCCGAAACGATGTCCCTGCGCTAAAGCATATTGGAGAGTGTTCTTCGTCCAGCGCCCCGGTTCCGTGTGGCGGATAAACGGGAATGGAGCACGGTCCGATTCCGAGTTGCCCCATTCGGAATAGATCTCCAGCAAAGGCGAGACCTTGGGATCCCGATGGGCAAAGTTGGCTCCCCGCCGTCCCTGGCGGACCGACGGGTGGTGGGGGATCATGATGCATCCGCGCCTGGCCGCGAAGCGTTGCAGTTCCTTCAAGTCATCCGGTGTAAACAGCTCCGCGTCCAGGTCCGGGAACAACACGTGATAGTCGCCGAGGCCGGTTGAGTGCCATTCGTAACCGGCCAGGACCGCGAATTTCCCCGGCGAGTCGAACTCCCGCGCCATTTTCAATACTTCCGGCCAGCGGGCGCGGGTGACGTGAAATCCGTTGATCCACTTGTCCTCGATGCTTCCTTCAAAGTGCTTGATATCGTGCCAATGCGCGTGGGGAGTGAAGGCGAAGAAATCGAGATGGTTGCGGGCGATCTCATAAACGCGCCTGAGGGACCCCTGCGCGTAGCCGACATTGGAGTGATTGTGCAAATCTCCGAAATAGGTATTGAGGTCCCTATCCGCCTGGGGCGTGGTTTGTGGCAAAGCCGCACGACTCGCGCTATGCCCTATCGCGGCCATCGATGCCAGCCATTGGCGGCGGGAAACACTGGATCTCATACTGATACGATACACTCCATGCAGCGCCGATCGTTCCTCCCCGCCTTGGCCGCCGCCCCGTTCCTGGTTCGCGGTGGGCGCGCCGCCGCGCGCCGGCCCAACGTCGTCATGTTCATGACCGACGATCACGGCGCCTGGGCCATGGGCGCCTACGGCTGTCGCGACCTGCGCACGCCGAACCTGGACAAGCTGGCGGAAGGGGGAGCGCGATTCACGCGCGCCTTCGCCTGCACCCCGGTCTGCTCGCCGAGCCGCATGAGCTGGCTCACCGGCAGGCTTCCCTCCGTTCATGGCGTGCAGGACTGGCTGCGGCCGGTGGACAGCTTCGGCGAGCGCTCGCGATTCTGGCTGCGCGGCCACCCCACCTACAGCGAAGTCCTCGCCGCGAACGGGTACCGGCTCGGCATGACGGGCAAGTGGCACATGGGCCACGACGACACGCCGCAGGCCGGCTTCTCCTTCTGGGCCACCATTCCCGGGGGCGGCGGGCCCTACCGCGACGCCGAGTTCGTCCGCAACGGCGAGCGCCTCCGCCCGGGCGGCTTCAAAACGGACCGCACCGCCGATTTCGCCATCGAGTTTCTTGAAAAACAAAAACCCGGCACCCCGTTTTATCTGCTGGTGCCCTTCAATGCTCCCCACACCCCCTTCGACTTCCAGCCCGAGGAAGACCGGCGGCCCTACGCGGAGGCGTCATTCGCCGCTTTCCCGACCAGCAGCCGCATCCCTGGCAGAACCGCGGCCTGCGCCAGCACCACGGAAACGCCGAGAGCAGGCGAAGCTACGCGGCGCTGATCTCGGGCGTCGATCGCAACGTCGGCCGCATCCTGCGCAGGCTGGAGGAGCTCGGCCAGCGCGAGGACACGCTGGTGGTGTTCACCGCCGACCAGGGCTGGAACGCCGGCCATCACGGCGTCTGGGGCAAGGGCAACGGCACCTGGCCGTTCAACATGTACGAGGAATCCATCCGCGTGCCGCTGATCTGGAATCACCCCGCCAGGATCCGCGCCGGTCTCACGCCGGCCGCGATGGTCTCTTCCTACGACTATTTCCCGACGCTGCTCGACTACCTGGGCATCCGCGCGCCGGCCGATCCGCGTCGCGTCGGGCGCACCTACGCCGGCTTTCTCGACGGCCGCTCCCCGCGCCGGCCCAACCGCCTCTACTTCGAGTACAGCTTCGTGCGCGCCGTGCGCACCGAGAACCTGAAGTACGTCGAACGGGCGGGCGATTGGCCGGCCGAGCTCTACGACCTGGAGGCCGATCCGGCCGAGACGCGCAATCTGGTCAACGAGCCTTCTCACAGCGGCCAGCTCGCCGCCCTGCGTGCCGATCTCGCGCGCTTCTTCGAAAAGTCCGGCGCGCCGCCGATTACCGCGTGGCGTTCCACCACTCAGCAGGAGTTGACCGAGTACAGCCGCTGATGAGAGCGATGCGGCCGTCGATCGGATATTCTACAGCGCCGCCAGCGGCCATGCCGTCGCCTCCGGGCCCAGCGGCAGCGCCACGTTGCCGGGATGTATGACCCAGCCCTTGGACGCCCGCGCGGGGTGGGCGCGGCGAAAAGCCGCGATGCCTTGGGCCATGCGCGCATTGGGCGTTCCCGTGGACTTGACCTCGATCGGCACGAGTTCCCGGCCAGTGTCAACGACCAGGTCGACTTCCTCGCCGGCTGCGGTCCTCCAGAAGAACAGTCGCGGTTCCTCGCCGCGGTGCAGAATCGCGCGACACACTTCGCTCACGACGGCTGTCTCCACGATCGCACCCGCCATGGGCCCCGCCATGGCCTGGGCGGTATCCCACAGGCCCACCAGGTGGCACAATGTTCCGGTGTCGCCGAAGTAGATCTTCGGGGTCTTGACCAGTCGCTTGCCGATGTTGACGAAGTATGGGCGCAGAACGATCACCTGGTGGGTGGCCTCCAACACTGACAGCCAGGCTTTCGCCGTGTTGACCGCCACGCCGAGCTCGCGCGCCAGATCGGACAAGTTCAGCAGTTGCGCGCTGCGTGCCGCCAACGCCTGGACAAAAACCTGAAACTGGGTCAGGTCGCCGATTTGTCGCAGTGAGCGCACGTCGCGCTCCAGGTAGGTCTGAATGTAACTTCCGTGCCAGAGGCGTGCATCGCGGCCGGGATGGGCTGCCAGTTCCGGGTAGCCGCCTCGGAGGAGCCGCTTCCACAAAGCGGCCTTGTCCAAGGCCGGTCGGCGGAGCCTGGCCCGGCGCTCCCAAGGCAACGGCGCTTCCGGCCGGTTGTCCCGTTCGCGGAACGTCAGAGGCAGCAGCCGCAGGATCGCTGCGCGGCCGGCCAGGGTTTCGGTCACGCCTTCTGCCAGCAGCAGGTTTTGCGATCCGCTGAGAAGGAACTGCCCAGGCCGGTTTCGCTGTTCGTCGAGGCGTTCCTTGATATAGGACAGCAGCAAGGGGGCGTTGTGCACCTCGTCGTAGATGACCGGTGGCGGATACAGCGCAACGAAGCCACGCGGGTCCTGAGTGGCCGCGACCCGGAGGTCCGGAGGCTCCAGCGAGACGTAACGGTGCGTCCGGCCGAAGAGGCGGCGTAGCAGCGTGGTCTTGCCCGACTGACGCGGCCCGGTCAGCACGACGGCCGGAAACTGGCGGGCGGCCCGGACGGCCACCGGCTCGAGCGTTCGGGAGAAATATCGCATCGACCTGCTTGCATTCTTGCATTTTGAATGCAAATCTGCAAGGGGCGATCCCCGAACGCGCCGGCGTTCGCCGGCGAACGCCTGTCAAAAAGCCATGTAGGGTTGACGCGGGGGGGGGGAGGGTATATACCGGAACGTGACGTGAGAGGGGAGCCCTCACAAAGGAGACAAAATGGAGTGTCCGCGAGCTTCGAGGTGGTTGGCCAGGTGCGTGGTATGTTGCGTGGTATGTACAGCCGCAATAGGCATAATGACGCTGGGGCCTGGGTCGGCCGGCGACCGCGCCGCTGAGCCGGGTGCGGCGTCGGGCGTCGCCTACTCAACGACGCCGGTTGTCTCCAAAGCCATGCGCCGGACGGCGCAGGAGGCTTACGGGAAACTGCCGCTGTATTTTGTGGAGAACCGCGGGCAGGCCGACCCTCGGGTGGCCTACTACATCCAGGGGCGGGACACCAGCGTGTACTTTACCAGCCGCGGCTTGACCTTCGCCCTGAGCGGCGGCCGGGCCGCGCAGCCAGTGGCTGTGCCGCGTTTGCAGCCGGCGTCGTGGACGGCCTGGGAGCGCCCCCGGCCATCGCCGACGGCGGCGCAGCGCTGGGCGGTGAAGCTGGATTTCTTGGGGGCCAATCCCGACGTGCAGCCGGTCGGCGTGGAGCGGACCCCGGCGGTCATCAGCTACTTCAAGGGGCGGCCGGAGCAGTGGAAGACGGGCCTGCCGACCTACTCCCGGGTACTGTATGCGGATCTGTGGCCGGGCATTGACCTGGTGTACAGCGGGACGGTGGATCGGCTGAAGTACGAGTTTGTGCTGAAGCCTGGGGCGACGCCGGAGCAGATCGGGCTGGCGTACCGTGGGGCGGACTCGGTGGTGGTCAACGAGGCGGGGCAGTTGGAGGTTTCCACCCCGGCGGGCGGGTTCCACGACGAAAAGCCGTACGCCTACCAGGAGGTGGGTGGCCAGAGGCGGCAGGTAGCGGCGGCCTACACGCTGCGAGGTGCCAGCGAGTACGGTTTTCAGGTGGGGGCCTACGATGCCAGCCGGCCGCTGGTGCTGGACCCGGCGGTTCTGGTCTACGCCGGCTACATCGGCGGCTCGGGGGATGATTTCGGGCACGGCATCGCAGTGGACGGGTCGCGCAACGCCTACGTCACCGGCCAGACCACTTCCGCCGAGGCCACCTTCCCCGAGACGGTGGGGCCGGACCTGACCTTTAACGGTGTGTCCGACGCCTTCGTGGCCAAGGTGAACGCGGCCGGCACGGCCCTGGTCTACGCCGGCTACATCGGCGGCTCGGGGGATGATGCCGGGTTCGGCATCGCCGTGGACGGGTCCGGCAACGCCTACGTCACCGGCCGCACCTTTTCCGACGAGGCCACCTTTCCCGTGACGGTGGGGCCGGACCTGACCTTCAACGGCGCCGACGTCGACGCCTTCGTGGCCAAGGTGAACGCGGCCGGCACGGCCCTGGTCTACGCCGGCTACATCGGCGGCTCGGGGAATGATTCCGGGTACGGCATCGCGGTGGACGGGTCGGGCAACGCCTACGTCACCGGCCGCACCACTTCCTTCGAGGCCACCTTCCCCGTGACGGTGGGGCCGGACCTGATCTATAACGGTGGGCCCGAGGGCGACGCCTTTGTGGCCAAGGTGAACGCGGCCGGCACGGCCCTGGTCTACGCCGGCTACATCGGCGGCTCGGCGAGTGATGCGGGGTACGGCATCGCGGTGGACAGGTCGGGCAACGCCTACGTCACCGGCGGCACCTCTTCCAGCGAGGCCACCTTTCCCGAGACTGTGGGGCCGGACCTGATCTATACCGGTGGGGGCGAGGGCGACGCCTTTGTGGCCAAGGTGAACGCGGCCGGCACGGCGCTGGTCTACGCCGGCTACATCGGCGGCTCGGGGGTTGATTTGGGGTTTGGCATCGCGTTGGACGGGTCGGGCAACGCCTACGTCACCGGCCAGACCTCTTCCACCGAGGCCACCTTCCCGGAGATCGTCGGGCCGGACCTGACTATCAACGGCGGCATCGAGGCCTTCGTGGCCAAGATCCAAGATCACATCCCCGTCAAGATCGATCTGAAACCGGGCGCCAATCCCAACTGCGTCAATCCAAACGGCGGGGGTATCGTGTCGGTGGCCATCTTCGGCAGCGTCACGTTCAATGTCGGGGACATCAACCAATCCACCTTGCAGTTCGGGGGAGCCTCCCCGCTGCGCTGCGCTCCTGAAGACGCCCTGATGGAGGGACCGACGGGGGTGTTCAGCACGGACGGTATTACCGACCTTGTGTGCCGCTGCCGCGGGCAGGCCGTGACGTGGCCGGCGCCCGGTGCAAATTGCGGCACCGTATCTCTGACCGGCGCTCTTTTGAGCGGCGCCTCCATCCAGGGCAGCGACACGGCCTGTCTGGGCCGCGAGACGAACTGCGCGGCGGGTACGCCCATTCCGGTGCCCTGAGGAAGACGTTCGCCCCATTGCCGTCGCCGGGGCCGTCTGCTATGAATGCAGTATGAGTTTCCGCCGCGGCTTCTGCATTCCGCTGCTCGCTGCCGTCAACGCCCTCGCTCAACTTCCCACCGTCACCGAGGTCGTCAACGGCGCCAGCTTCCGCCCCGGCATCGCCGCCGGTTCCTGGATCAGCGTCCGCGGGACCAACCTTTCGACGACCACGCGATTGTGGAACGACGCCGATTTCCAGGGGAACCGCCTGCCCACGTCACTGGACGGCGTCAGCGTGCGCGTCAACAACCGTGCCGCGGCGGTTTACTTCATCAGCCCGACGCAGGTCAACGCGCTCGCCCCGGCCGACCCCGCCACCGGTCCCGTGCAGGTCACCGTGACCAACGCGCGCGGCGCCTCGGCGCCGGCGACCGCAATGCTACAGGCCATCGCTCCCGCGTTTTTCCCCTTCCAGCCGCAAAACAGCCGCTATGCCGCCGCCGTTCATCCGGACGGAACCTTCGTCGGCCGAGCCGGCCTGTTCGGTCAAGGCGTCACCACCCTGCCCGCCGCGCCCGGCGGCACGATCATACTGTTCGGCAACGCCTTCGGCCTCACCAACCCCGCCGCCTCACCGGACGTCATCTTCCAGGGCGCGGCGCCTCTGGTGAACCTTGCCCGCCTTCGCATCCTGATCAACAATATCGCCGCTACCATCCGCTTCGCCGGGCTGGTCTCCACAGGCCTTTACCAGTTCAATATCGACGTTCCCAACCTCCCCGACGGCGATCACGCGCTGGTGGCCGAGATCGACGACCAGCGCTCGCAGCCCAACCTGTTTCTCACCATCCTGCGGCCACCGCCCGCACCCGAGATCACCGAGCTCAGCAACCCCGATATGGTCTGGGGACAGGAGGCCCTGTTTACGATCCGCGGCCGCAACCTCTCCGGCGCCACCCGCGTCGAGTTCACCCCGCCGGATGGCCTCACGATTCGTGGCAACCTGAGCACCGCCGCGGCTTTCGTCGGCTTCAGCCTCACCGTGGAGGAAGGCGCTTCCGAAGGCGACCGCACCGTTGCCGTCGTGACCGCCGGCGGGCGCTCCAACGCCTTCCCGCTGAAGGTGCGCCGCGGCTCGCCGCGGATCACTTCCTTCACCCCCCGCACGGCGTGGCCCGAACGTTTCTACACCAGTGGAGGTCTCCGCAGCTTGACTCATGGTGTATACGAGCTCACCGGCGAGGACCTGGCCGGCGCCAGGCGCATCGAGGTCAGCCCGCCGGATGGCGTCAGGATCTTTTTCACCCCTTCCATGACCAGTCTGCCCGGCTACATGATCCTTGAACCGGACGCGCCCCCCGGACAGCGGCGCGTGGTGGTGGAATCGCCCGGCGGCCGCTCCAACGAAGTCACCTTCGAGATCGTGCCCGCGCCGTCCAACGCGCCGCGCATCTCGAACGTGTCCGTCGAGGTTCCCACCACAGGCTTCAACTCCCTGGGCTACTCCGGCAGGCTCGATTTCGCCGATTCGGACGGCGACATTCGCACCGGCATGGACAGCGCGTCGCTGGTTCGCCTGATGCTCGAGCTGCCGATCGGCGGTATATCGCTCACCACCGTCGAGGGCTCGGGTTCTTTTCTCGATAAGGCCGGCCAGACCTCCGGCGCCATCGCGTTCAGCTTCTCGCGCAGCGCGGGGTTTGCGCTGCGCTGGGATGGCGAGCAGACCGTCCTGGTGGTGCTGATCGACGCGCAGGGGAACCTCAGTAACTTCGCCCGCGCCCGCGTGGCGCGCTGGTTGTCGCCGCTGTTTTAGCGCCGCATTCAGTGCCGACAGAAGGGCAGGCAGACCATCGGTGACAATGTAGCCCGGCCCGGCCGCCAGACGCCTGTACGAGGGTTGCGATCGCTACTGGATTTCTAGCTTGCGCTCAATAACGACGCTCGCGCGATGAACCGCGGCCGTTCTGCTTGGGTCTGGCCTCGCTCACGTTGAGCGCGCGACCTCCCGAAGTAGTGCCATTCAGTGCGGCGATGGCCCGATCGGCTTCTCCCGAGTCCGTCATCTCGACGAATGCAAAACCTCGCGACCGGCCCGTGTCACGGTCCGTTACCAGGTTGACACCTTGCACGGCTCCGTGTGGTTCAAAAAGGGAACGGAGTGATTGTTCTGTGGCCGCGAAGTCCAGATTGCCTACGAAAATGTTTTTCATGCGATCTCCTTACATTTGAAGGGCGGGCTATAAGGAGGCAGAAGGCGAATCCGGCCTGATTATGCGGGACGATCAAACGCCCTCTAAGTATAGCAGGTTCTCGCCCGGCATGGGTGTCGGGATTTGGTGCGGGGTGCTAACTGTCTTGGGGGAATCCCTCTTGTGCGGCCCGCGAAATCCGCTTCCTGCGGTCGCGGCTCGGAATAGGGGCGCTGTGTTTGCAGACAGTTACCGAGCCGTGACCGGAGGGAGCGGTCAGTCTGAGCCAGGCTTCCCCCAGAATCGTTAAGCACCCTTTAGTGCGGGCGAAATTTAGACGACGAACCCCAGCTTCCGCTCGGCGGTAGGGAAACCGCCGGCCTGGGCGCGCATGACCTCGTCGGCCAGCGTCCAGTACAGGTCTCCGAGCGTTCCGGTGGTGCGCGTGTGGAGCCCGGTCTTCAGGCCGCCGGCCCCCCCGGCGACGATCACGGCGAGGTTGTTGTTCTTGTGCGCGTTGGCCTCGGCGTGCTCGTGCACCATCAGCAGGCAGGTGCGGTCGAGCAAAGTCGCGTCGCCTTCCGGCGTCCGCTTGAGCCGGGTCACCAGGTAGGCGAACTCCTCGACGTGCCAGCGGCAGATATCGCGCAGGATCCGCATGCCGCGCGGCGTCTCCACCTGGCCGTGCGTGTACTCGTGGTGGCGCTGCGCCGTGTGGCCGAGCCACGGGAAGCGCGACAGGCCCTGGCACTTGGAGAGCATCGCGGACGCCACGCGTGTCTGCCGCGAGGCGAGCGCGTGCACCAGCAGGTCGCTTTGCAGCCGGGCGATGCGCGGCCAGTCTTTCAGGTCGCCGCCCTCCGGCGGCCGCTCGACCACCACGCGGTACTCCGGCGGCAGGCCGGCGATGGAGCGTTCCAGGTCGCGCACCGAGGTGAGGTACTCGTCCAGCCGCGCCTGGTCGGAGCGTCCCAGCCGTTTTTGCACCGCCTCGGTGTCTTCGCGCACCGCGTCCAGGATGCTCTTCTGGCGGTTTACCCAGGAAGTCTCCTGGACGCCGAACAGGCGGTCGAACAGCCGGTGCGGCAGCATCTCCGGCGGCAGCGGGCGGTCGCGGTCGGCCCAGCTCATGTTGCGCTGGATGCTCTCGCCGAACGATTCCTGGCAGACGCCGATCTGCAACGAGCGAAAGCGCGATTCGCCGCCGATCCGCCGCGCGATCACCTGGTCGAGCGACGGCCCGCCGGCGCCGCGCCCGGTAAACGGCTGGCCGGTGAGTACGGCGCTCATCGAGGGATAGTGGCTGTTGCCGGGCTGCGGCACGCGCGCCGCGGGGCTGTCCAGCCCGGTGATGATGTGGATGTCGTCGCGCAGCGTCGCCAGCGGCTGCAAGCAGGGCGTGATCTCGAAATCCGCGCCGGTCCGCCGCGGGATCCAGTATTTCTCCGGGATGCCGTTGCCGTTGAACCAGAACACGAAACGCGTCTCGACGGGCTCGGTCCGCGATCCGGCGGCCCAGGCCGAGCCGCTCGCGTTGAACATGGCTTCCAGCGCCGGCAGGCCGACGCGCACCACCGCACCGCAAGCGCCGGCGCCGCGCAGGAACGTGCGCCGCGAAATGGCCGATTTGCCGCTGATCGTCACAAAGAGTCTCCCAGAAAGGCCGGCGATGTCGCTATGGCAATTATAAGCTCGCGGAAGCGGAATTGCGAGGCCCGGAAGCGCTCGAACGCGGCATCGATGGCCGGGCGGTCGGCGCCGGTTTCCTGCTTGCCCGTGGCCCAGCGGAACAGTTGCTTGACGATGCACCGCTGGCAGGCGGGGTTGGCGGCGAGGATACGGCCGAGCTCGCGCGGGCCGGCGAAGGCGGCGCCCTCGATTCCCTGGACGAAGCCGCGCGCGTCGATCCCGAGCCGGTACTCGCTCGGCTGCGTCTTCACCTTCCGCCGGATCTCGTCGAGCGTCGGCTGGATGGTGACCAGCTCGTGGCTGCGAAGGCGGCCGATGGCGTCGAAGCTCTCGAATCCGAAGCCGATCGGGTCCACCAGGCGATGGCAGCCGGCGCAGGCTTCGTTGGACAGGTGCACTCCCAGGCGCTCGCGCGTGGTCATCGGCTTTTCTTCCGTGAGCGGCGGCAGACGCGTGTCCACGCCCGGCGGCGGAGGCGGCACCATCTGGCAGAGAAGATGCTCCCGTACGAACAGCCCGCGCTCGGTGGGCGAGGTGTCCACCGGTTTGCTGGTCAGCGTGAGAAAACTCGCATGGCCGAGTATTCCGGCGCGGGCGCCGCCGGCGGAGAGGGGGACCAGGCCGAACTCTTCGGCCGGCGCCGGGAGATTGTACAGACGCGCCAGCGAGGAGGAAAGGAAGGTGTAGCCGGCGGTGAAGAATTCGAGGAAGTTTCTGTCCTGCCAGGCGAGGTGATCGAACAGCCGCCGCGTTTCCTCGGTCATCGCCTCCACCAGCTCGGCGGTGAACTCCGGATACAGGCGGCGGTCGCGAATCGAGCCGCGCAGGCGGTCGAAGCGCAGCCACTGCGCCAGGAACTCCTCCATCGCGTTCCGCGCCCGCGGGTCGGCGAGCATTCCCACGGCGGCGGCGCGGATCTCGGCGCTCGTTCCCAGGCGGCCGGTTTCCGCCAGCTTGAACAGCGCCTCGTCGGGCATGGTGTCCCAGAGGAAATAGGAGAGCCGGCTGGCGACGCGATACTGGCCGCCGCGCGCGCCGGCGCCCTCCTCGAGGCGAAACAGGAAGCTCGGCGATTGGAGCATCGCCTCCACCACGAGCTGCGCGCCGCGGTGGAAATCTCCCGTGCGCCCGGCCTCGGCCTCGTGCAGTGCGGCGTATCGCCGCCGTTCGGCCTCCGTCAGCGGGCGGCGGAAGGCGCGCCGGCCGAAGCGGTGCAGGAACTGGTCGCGGCAGGCGGCGTCGGCGGCCGATGCCGGCCGGCTCCCGAGCAGCCCGCGCGCGTCCCCGCCGCGAAAGGCAGCGGCCGCCAGCCGCTCGGCGGCCCTGTTGTAGGATTCCGCCAGCAGCGGCGCGATGCCCTGTCCTTCCGCCTGGTTGGTGAAGCCGTGCACGAAGTCTTCTTTGGGGAAGGCGTCGGCGGGGCGAGTCTGATCGCCGAGCAGGTCGGCGACGGTGTGGTTGTACTGGGTATGTGTGAGCCGCCGCACCACCGGAGGCTCTTTCGGCACCGGAACCGAGGCGGCCGACATCGCTCGCGGGCTGGCGGCCAGATAGCGCGCCCATTCGAGCAGCGCCTGCTCGTCGGGACTGCCGCGGCGAATCCGCTCCCCGCCGGTATGGGGCGTGCGATTGGTCGGCTTGCGCACCAGCGGCGACTCCTCGGGCCGCGCCGTATCCACCAGCGCCGCGAGCCGCACGCCGAACCGCTCGATCTCCTCGGTGGCGGCGTTCTCGCGCGGGAACTGGAGCCGCGTGAGGCTCGCCACGCCGTTTTCGTTGTGGCACAGCGCGCATTGGGCGCGCTGGAGCACCGGGAAAACTTTGGAGGCAAAGTCCGGCGCATTGATCGACGCCTGGGGCGCCGCCATCGGCGCTGCGATGAGCAGAAGAACCGGTAATGTTCGCATCCGGCTGTTGCGAAGCCGTAGAATAACACACCCGCTCGGCGCGGCCTGTGAAACCGGAAAACGACAGGCCAGGAGGCCTGTCCCACTGCTATATACTGTGTCATCCAACATGATGCACGCAAGCAGGACGAACCTGTTCTCCCGCGCGACCCTCGCCACGGCCGCGCTGTTTCTCGCCTCGGTGCTCCATGCACAGACCACGCCCCTGCCGCTGGTGACCGCGCAGGGTTCCTCGGGGCTGGTGGTCGAGCCGGGCCGAACCTCGACGCTCTCGGTGCAAGTGACCAACCGCGCCGGGGCGCCGCAGCCGAACGTCGACGTGATCTTCACCGGGCCGGCCGAAGGCGCGGGCGGCTCCTTCGCCGGGGCCGACACGGCGGCGCCCAACTATCTCACGGTCCGGACCGGCTCCAACGGCATCGCCACGGCGAGCTTCACCACCAACGCCATCGCCGGCGTGTTTCCCGTCGCGGCATGGGTCAAGGACACCGTCGCGGGCGCGACCTTCGCATTTGCGTCGCTCGTACAGCCGCCCGTGCCCACACTGGCGGCGGCGGCGGCGCGCAACGCGGTGCGCAGCGAGATCCTCCGCAACGCGGTGGAAGACGAGAACCTCCAGCTCCACGGTCCCTTCCTGATCCCCGCCGGCGCGGAGGTGTTCCCGGCGGGCCGCTCCGCTTACCCCGACTACATCCCCTCCATCGTGGCGCAGCGGACCTCCTGGCTGTTCTGGATCGACGATGTTCCGCAGGCCCTCTTCTCCCATGCCACACGGTTCGTCCTGGTGGACGCGACCCAGGCCAACGCCAGCCAGGCGGCGCGCCAGGCGCTGGTTGCACCCGAGAACTGGTGGCCGCAGGTGCTGCTCGCCGCGAGCCAGACGGTGCATTCCCTCGCGCGTCCCTCTCCGCCGGGCCCGCTGATCGCGTTCTCGGAGGAGGAGGAAGCCTCCTCGGCGGCAAAGCCGCCGGCCCTGCCGCCGCGCTTCGCCGACCCGCCGGACGACGCCTGCGCCATCATCCTGAGCGGGCCGGAGCTGCAAGGAAGTGGACATGACGTCAACAGGTTTCTGCGGCACGTGCTGGACAACATGCTCGTCAAAACGAAGAATATCATCTGGAAATTCATGAGACTGAGCAAGACGGAGGTGCAGGCTGTGCCGGTCTCTGCGGAGGATATCAAGATCTTGATCAAGAAGGCCGTGGACAAGAAATGCAAGAAGGTCTACATCATGTTCTCCGGCCACGGCGACTCTTCGGAGTCCCTCGGCGGGGATGGCTTACTGTTGGTTCACAGCGTGACCACCTACGAGGCACTGGTTAAGCTGCTGGAGCCTCTCAAGCAAATCGAAGGCCTCCAGCTCTGCATTTTCCAGCACTCCTGCTTCTCCGGCCAGTTCACCGCCTGGCTCCAGGGTCGCGGCTTCACGGGCGAGATCGTCACCTCCGCCGACGACATGCATACGGCCTACGCCAACGACAAGGGATCCTACTTCTTCCAGGATTTCTTTCCCCTTATCGCAGGCGGCAAGGCGACGAGCAAAGATGCCGTGGATATGGTGAAACGGAACTCGAAGGATCCGTATGTGACCGTGCCGAATCCGCAGTACAGCGTCATCAACCCTACCGGCGTCCGCGAAATGCGTATTCCCGCGGTGCGGCTGCCCGACAAGAACAACAAGGTCAAGGTCACCCTGGAGCGGCCTGCCGACGTGGCGGATGGTGCCACCTTCGTTGTGATGGTTCGCGGCCCGGGAGCCATCGGAACCATTGGCCCTCAAACAGTGACCCTCAACCCGGGCCAGAAAAGCGTCCAGTTGGAGGCCGTCTCCACGGACTGTGGAATCGCCGATTGGTCCGTGACTGCCGTCGACCAGGCCACCGGACAAACCTACAAAGGCATGAACATGTACCGGGTCGGCTACTTCCGGTTCCAGACGTCCCCCTTGCAGATCCCACAGGGCGACATGCTGGACCAGACCGTTATTCGCTACGGCTACGGCATCGATCGCGGGGACGTGCTCCTCCCCGGCAGACCCCTCACCTATGAAATCACCTCCAAGGATCCGACCATCGCCGCGCCCGACAAGGCGGAGATCGAAGTCGCCAGCGGCGTCAAGGATTTCAAGGTTCCGGTGAAAGGCATCAAACAGGGCAAAACCACGATCACGGTCAAGCTGAAGGGATCCACGACTCAGAAAGAGTTCCCCGTCGAGGTGCTGATGCCGCGACTCGGCGCCGCCGGCTGTCCGAACCAGGCACTCTGGGACACGTTGGCAATGGTCGATCAGAACCTAGGCAACCACCCCATCAATCCGGCCAGCGGCCGGTGGCAGTTCAACAGCATGGGCACCACGTTCACCATGCAAGGACCCAACTCGATTCAGGTCGGCGGCATGATGAATCCCATGACCTGCGAATTCTCCGGTCGCGCCCTCTACCAGGTGTTCAACTTCCTCACGACGGTCGAGATCATGAACGGCGCCTTCATCGGCATGCCGATGGGCGCCCTGCCCATTCCGCGCGAGGCCAGCAGATTCGCCGGCGTTCGCTTCGACTACCGGATCGGCGGCGACGGCGGCCTCCCCGGCGGCCTGCCGATCAGCTTCCGCGCGCAGGGCACGCTGTTGTGCGTCTTCCCCCCGACCGTCGCCACGCGCAGCTTCTCCGCCTCGGGCGGCAGCGATTTCGTCGCGATTGCAGCCGATCCGCCGTGCTCCTGGACCGCCGCGTCCTCCGCGCCTTGGCTATCGCTCGCGGCGGTGACCGGCCGCGGCCCGGGGAATCTAACTTACTTCGTCGCTCCCAACCCACTGACGACAACCCGGACGGCGACGCTCACCGTCGCCGGTCACACGCTCACCGTGAACCAGGACGCGGGCGGCCCGAACCGCCCCGTCATTCGCACCGCCGGCGTCGTCAACGGCGGCAGCTTCAACAGCGGGTTCACTTCCGGCGCCTGGGTCACGATTCAGGGCCAGAACCTGGCGACGACCACGAGACTCTGGCAGTCCTCGGACTTCCAGGGCGACCGACTGCCGACGCAGCTTGACGGTGTCGGGGTGACCTTCAACGGCAAGCCGGCCTACATCTACTACGTCAGTCCGGGGCAGTTGAACGTGCTGGCGCCGCCGGATACGCTGGTGGGTTTTCTCGAGGTCGAGGTGCGCAACGCCAACGGCCGCAGCGATCCGTTCGCCGTGCTGCGGCGGAGCCTGGATCCCGCGCTGTTCCTGTTTGACGCCGACAACCGCCGCTACGTCGCCGCCGTCCATCCGGACGGCGCGCTCGCCGGGCGCGAAAACCTGTTCGGCGGTCCCGGTACGCGCCCCGTCCAGGCCGCGGGCGACCTGCTGCTGTTCGGCACGGGCTTCGGCGAAACCAACCCGGCGACGCCGCTCGACCGCATCGTCGCACAGTCCGCGCTCATCCGCGGATCGGTGGTGGTGCGCATCGGCGGCGTCAACGCCCCGGTCCTTTTCGCCGGCCTCATCGGCTCGGGTCTCTATCAGTTCAACATCCGCGTGCCGGACCTGCCGCCGGGCGACCACATCGTCGAGGTGTTTGTCGACGGGGTGCCGGTGCAGTATGGCGTGTTTCTCACGGTCGGCGTGCCGTCTCCTTGAACCCTGGGCGCCGCAGCCAGGCCGCGCTATACTGCTCCCTGGGATGGCACTGGAAGCCGGCACCGCACTGGGCCCTTACCGCATCCTGGCGCCGATCGGCGCCGGCGGCATGGGCGAGGTGTACAAGGCGCGCGACACGCGGCTGGAGCGCATCGTCGCGGTCAAGGTACTGCCGGCCGCGCTGACCGCCAATGAGGAACGCCGCGCGCGGTTCGAGCGCGAGGCGCGGGCCATCTCGGCGCTGAATCATCCCCACATCTGCACTCTGTACGACGTCGGCCCGGACTACCTGGTGATGGAGTACATCGAGGGCGTCCCGATCGCCGGGCCGCTGCCGCTGGTCGACGCGCTGCGCTACGCCTCGCAAATGGCCGACGCGCTGGATCACGCCCATCGCCGCGGGGTGGTGCACCGCGACCTGAAGCCGGGCAACATTCTGCTGGCCAAGACCGGGGTGAAGCTGCTCGACTTCGGCCTGGCGAAGATTGCCCAGCAGCAGGCGGGCGAGTCGCTGGAGACGCGGACGAAAGACCTGACCACGGCGGGCACGATTCTGGGGACCTTCCAGTACATGGCGCCGGAGCAGTTGGAGGGCAAGGAGGCGGATGCGCGCAGCGACATTTTCGCCTTCGGCTCGGTGCTCTACGAGCTGATCACGGGCAGGAAGGCATTCAGCGGATCGAGCACGGCGAGCCTGATCGCCAACATCATCAACGGGGAGCCGCCGGCGCTGGAGGCCGGCCCGGGAGGCGCGGCGCCGGCGTCACTCGAGCGGCTGCTTCGTCGTTGCCTGGCGAAGGATCCGGACCGGCGCTGGCAGAGCGCGGCGGATCTGCGCTACGAGATCGACTCGGTGGGCGAGGCGCGGCCCGAGACACGCGCCCAAACAGAGCCGCGACCGTCAGGGAGCGGTGTTTTTCGCAACCTAGCGCTGGTCGCGGCAGCGGTCATGTTCGCGGCGCTTGTCTGGGGGCTTCTGCCGTGGCTGCGCGAGGAGCCTGCGGCCGGAATCAGCCGGTTCCGGATCCAGTCGCCCACTGGCACGCGGGTTTACGATAGCAGCGCGCCGGTGATTTCGCCCGACGGACGCTCGCTGGCGTTTTCCGGCTGGGAAGGTTCCGTCCGCAAGCTCTTTCTGCGGGCCATGGACGCCTTTGAGGCGCGGCCGATTTCCGGCACCGAGGGCGGCTATCGTGTGTTCTGGTCGCCGGACAGCCGCTCGTTGGCGTTTTTCGCGCCCAGTGGGCTGAATCGCGTGGACCTGGTCGGAGGCGTCCGCACGCTGTGCGATTACAAATTGGGGGCCGGCACCGGCTCCTGGGGCGCCGGGGGCGACATCCTGTTCGGCAGCATGCTGCGAGGCCCCCTGTATCGCGTCCCCGCCTCCGGCGGCACCCCCGAACCGCTCACCCGCCTGGATGAAAAGGCCGGCGAAACGGCCCATGCCTGGCCGCACTTTCTCCCGGACGGCAAACGATTCCTCTACCTGGCCATGTACACCGATTCATTGCGAAACACCGTGAGGCTGGCATCGCTCGATTCTCCCCAAGGCAAGCCCGTCTTCCAGAACCGGGCCGCCGCGGTGTACGCACGTGTGCCCGGCCGGGCCGGTTGGCGTGGACGCGAGTACCTGCTCTACCCGCTGGATAAGAACCTGATGGCCCAGCCGTTTGACTCGGCGGCCGGAAAGCTTGCGGGAGGGGAGACGCCCGTGGCGGCAAACCTGCGCGTGGTGGATACCCGGACGCAGTTTTCGGTCTCCACCACGGGCGTGCTGGCGTATTTGACAGCAGTGAACGTGGGAGCGCCGGGAAGAGTTGTCTGGTACGATCGCGGCGGCAAGCAGGTCGGGGAGCTGCCCGCGGCGGCCACCGGCGAGTCTCCCTCGCTTTCTCCGGACGGAACCAAGGTCGCCGTGATCAGACCGGATCAGGCGCTGAACTCGACCGATCTCTGGGTGACGGAACTGGGTCGCGGCGTAAGCATGCGACTCACTTTCGAGGACGGCAACGAAAGCGGAGCCGCCTGGTCGCCCGACGGGAAGAAGCTGGTTTTTGCACGGCTGGGGGCGCGCCGGTCGGGACTGTATGAGAAGGACTCGAACGGCGCCGGCGCCGAGCGTACGCTCCTGGAGTTCGCTGGCGGAAGGAGCGTCGACTGGAGCGTCGATGGCCGGTACATGATTTACAGCACGACCACCCTTTGGTCGTTCCTGCTTCCTGCGGCGGAAACGACCGGGGCGGAGCGCAAACCCGTGCGGCTGTTCGAAGACACGCGGACCCTGCTGAATCCCCGCTTCTCGCCGGATGGAAAATTCATCGCCTACTCATCCACCGATTCCGGGGAGATGAATGTTTTCGTGCGGCCCATGCCTCCCGGCGCCGGGAAGTGGCAGATTTCGACGGGTGGCGGAGATTTTCCGCTGTGGCGGCGCGATGGCAGGGAGTTGTTTTATCTTGCGGGGGACACGCTGATGGCGGTTCCTGTGAAAACGGGAGCCACCTTCGAGCCCGGTGTCGCCCGGCCCCTGTTCTCTCGCGTGGCCCGTTCCTCAGGCATGCCTTACGACGCAACCGGCGACGGGCAAAGGTTCCTGGTCTACGTCCCGCCGGCCGGGGAAGGGGAAGACATGATCCGGCTGGTCCAGAACTGGCACGCCGCGCTGAAGTAGCCGGCGAACAACCATACCACAGTGGGGCGGTCATTCCTGGCCGCCGCCGGCATTCCAGCCGGCGTGGGCGGTTCATCCACCGGAACCGAGAGACATCCTTCAATCGCTTCACGCAAATTGGCGCGAAGTTCTTCCATCGTCTCGCCCTGTGTCGCGCAACCGGGAATACAGGGAACTTCCGCCCAGTATCCGCCCTCCTCGGCTTTATGGACGATCGCATGAATCTTCATAAACAAAACCCTGGTGGAGGCGGCGGGAGTTGGAGCCCCGGCCCCGTTCTCATTCTAACTCGGGAACCGACCGGGCACATCGTGCAAGCCCGCAGGTGTATAATTCCGCTGTTTGTCTCGCTTGCAACTTTGGCCATCGCTGCCATTTGCGGCGCCCAGGTCGACACAGGGCGCATTACCGGTGTCGTGTCCGACAGCACGGGCGCGGTCATCTCCGGCGCCAGGGTCACCATCGCCGGCGAGGAGACGCAACTACAGTACACCGTCACTTCCAACGAAACCGGACTGTACGTGTCGCCCGGCCTGCGAACCGGCCGCTACCGGGTCACGGTGGAAAAGGACGGTTTCCGCACCGAGATCCGGATTGGTGTCGAAGTGCGTGTGCAGGACCGCGTGCAGCTTAACATCGGCCTGAGCGTGGCGGCCACCCGCGCCGAGGTCACCGTCGCCGCGGACATGGCGCTGCTCCAATCGGAAACCAGTTCGCTCGGCCAGGTGATCGGGCAGAGGCAAATCGTCGGGCTGCCGTTGAACGGCCGAAACTTCATCGGTCTGGCCATACTCGGCGCCGGAGCCCTGCCGTCCAGCCGCACGGCCGAGCGCGACAACTTCGTCGCCAATGGCGCGCGGCCGGTGCAGAACACCTACCTGCTGGACGGCGTCGAGAACAAGAACCACATCCTGGGCTTCGACACCAGCTCGGCGCAGGTCATCCAACCCAATCCGGACATGATCCAGGAGTTCATCGTGCAGACCAGCACGTTCTCGGCCGAATTCGGCCAATCGGCGGGCGGTGTCGTGAACGTGACGATGAAGTCCGGCACCAATGACCTGCACGGGGGCGTGTTCGAGTTCCTCCGAAACGAGGCCTTTCAGGCAACGCCGTTTTTCCAGCCGCCCGGCGGCGGCAAACCGCGGTTCCGGCAGCACCAGTTCGGGGCGACGCTCGGTGGGCCGATCGTCCAGAGCAAGACGTATTTCTTCGGAGCCTGGCAGGCATCGCGTGCGCAAAGCACCGCGCCCGGCTTCGCCTCGGTTCCCAGCGCGGCGCAGCGCGGGGGCAACTTCGGCGCCCGCAACATCTTCGATCCGGCCACCTATGTCGCCGCCACCAACTCGCGGCAGCCTTTCGCGAACAATACCATCCCCGCCAACCGCTTCGATAACGTTGCGCGGCAGGTGATTCCGCTGTACCCGCTGCCCAACCTGCCCGGCGCCGCCAACAACTTCTTTTCCAACCAGAGACAGGAAGTGGACGGCAACCAGTACTCCGGCCGTGTCGATCATCAACTCACGCCGCGTGACACGCTGTTCGTCCGCTTCGTCGTTCAGCAGGACCGGAACGTGTTCCCGGGGCTGATGACGCCGCCGGCGAATGAGCCGAGCATCGCGAATCCCCACGCGCGCTCGGCCGCCCTCAGCCACACTCACTCCACGCCCTCCGGCAAAGTGAATGAGTTCCGCTACGGATTCACACGCTCCTATCTCCAGCAGGACATCGAAGGCGAGAATCTTTTCGCCAAGTTTGGGATCAAGGGCGCGCCGGTCACCGACGTCATTCGTGGATTGCCTCAGTTCGCTTCCACCGGCTTCTCCACCCTCGGCACCACCGGCCCGGGTGCACGGCCGATCCCGGCCACCGGCAGCGGCAATCTGCCCGTAATCAAGACCAGCAACGTCCACCACATCACTGACAACCTCTCTTGGGTGCGCGGGCGCCATTCCATCAAGCTCGGCGGCGACGTCCAGTTCGTTCAGATGAACGGCAACGCCACCAACGCGGCCCGGCCCAACTTCAACTTCGACGGCCGTTTCACCAACGATCCGCGCTCGCCCGCCAATACCGGCAATGCGCTTGGCGATTTCTTCCTCGGCTTCCCGCAGAACGTCGCCGTCTCCACGCGCACCATCGCCGGTATCCGCCAGCGCATATTTCAGGGCTACGTTCAGGACGACTGGAAGGTAAGCAACCGCCTGACTCTGAACCTCGGCGCGCGCTACGAGTTGCCGAAACCTTTCTACGAAGTGAATAACCTACAGGCTAATTTCATCTTCGAGTCCGACAATCCGGCTTACCGCACCGTGCTCGACGCCCGGGACGCCGCCCGCGGCAATCTCGGGAATTCGCTGGTCCACAGCGACTACAACAACTTCGCGCCGCGCGTCGGCCTCGCTTTCACGCTCACGCCCAGGACCGTCATTCGCGCCGCTTCCGGGTTCTTCTACGGCCGCGACGAAAACATCGGCGTCGGCCGGCGCCTGGTGAACAATCCGCCGTACTTCGTGCGCACCACGCTCACCACCAGCACCACCGCGCCCAACGTGAAGCTGGATGTGGGGCTGCCGCCCGGCGTCGTCGACCCGTCCGCCGTCCGCAATCCCGAGCTCAACAGCCATCCGCTCGAATACCGCACGCCGTACGTAATCCAATGGAATTTCAACGTCGAACGACAGATCGGCCGCGGCACCGTCTTCCAGGTCGGCTACACCGGCTCCGGCACGCGTAAGCTGTACTTCCCCCTGGACATGAACCGCCCGCTGCCCGGGGCCGGCGCCGTCGACCCGCGCCGCCCCTTTCAGGGCTACACCGGCATCTTCCTTTACGCGCCGATCGTCCGCTCCAGCTACAACGCCTTGCTGGTCCGCTTCGAGCGGAAGTTTTCCAACGGCCTCAGCTTCCTGGCGGCTTACACCTGGGGCCAATCCCTGGACAATTCCCGCAGCAACAACGACTCGGGTGACCCCGGTCCCATGAACTCCCGCGACATCAACGCCGAGCATGCCAGCTCGAACTTCGACATCAAGCACCGCTTCGTCTACAGCTACCTGTGGGAGCTGCCCTTCGGCGCCAACAAACGCTGGGCCACCAGCGGCGCCGGCGCGGCCGTCCTCGGCGGATGGAGCCTCTCCGGGATCACCTCCATCCAGAGCGGCCTGCCCTTCACCGTGCAGTTGAACCGCGACCCTACCAACTCCACCTCGCCCGGACGTCCGGACCGGCTCCGCGATGGCGGCCTCACCCGCGACCAGCGTACGATACAGCGGTTCTTCGACATTACCGCCTTCGCCGATCCTGCCGTCACCACGCCGGGCGTGTTCCGCTTCGGCAATTCCGGCCGCGGGATCCTGCGCGGACCCGGCCAGGTCAACTTCGACCTCGCCGTGCTGCGCGAATTCCCTTTCTCCGAACGCTGGAACCTCCAGTTGCGTGGCGAGTTCTTCAACCTGTTCAACACGCCTCAATTCAATTTGCCGGCTTCCACGATCGGGACCCCGCAGGCGGGCATCATCAACAGCGTCGCCAGCCCGGAGCGGCAGATTCAGCTCGCACTGAAGCTGCGGTTCTGAGCCCCGGAACCGCGCGGCATCCGATCGGGTGTATACTGCCGGGTGGGCGGGGCGGCTGGGTCAGTTAAGGAGGTATCTCATGCCCTCGCTCGCCAGAGGATTGCTGATCGCCGGGGCTGTGGCCATGCCCCTGGCCGCTGGCTCGCAGGCTCACTATTTCCTCGGGAACGACCCGAGCCAGTGGAGGACCGCGTCGTCAGAGCGAGGGCCGCTGCCCGCCAGCGCCGTCTTCTCGACGTACCTCGGCGGCACGCTGTTCGACCAGGCGGACGCCATGGCCGTCGATCGGGCCGGCAACGTGGTGGTGGCCGGGTTCACCGATTCCACGGATTTCCCGACCGTCGCGTCGTTGCGCGGGGCCTCGGGCGGGGGCCGCGACGTGTTCGTCGCCAAAATCAGCCCGTCGGGCAGTGTCCTGTGGGCCACCTATCTCGGCGGCAGCGGGCGCGACCAGACCACCGGGTTCAACGGCGTGGCCGTGGATTCGGCCGGCAACGTATACGTGACCGGGTTCACGGCCTCGACCGACTTCCCCACGGTCAATCCGCTTCAGGGCGCCCGCGCGGGATCGGGCGATGCGTTCGTGGCCAAGCTGAGCGCGGATGGCTCGCGGCTTATCTACTCTACGTATCTCGGCGGCAGGGGCGGCGGCTTGCTCTGGGACGCCGGGAATGCCATCGCAGTCGACGCGGAGGGCAACGCCTACGTCACCGGCACCAACGGGTCCCCCGACTTTCCGGTAAGCGCCGATGCCTTTCAAAAGACCCCCACAGACCCGATCGGCGATGCCTTTGTGGCCAAAATCTCCGCCGATGGATCGCGCCTGATCTATGCGACGCATCTGTGGGGAACCTGGTACGACTCGGGCGACGCCATCGCCGTTGATGCGGCCGGCAACGCCTACGTCACCGGCTCGACCAGCGGGGTGTTTCCCGTCTCCACGGGGGCCTACCGCACCGTGTACGCCGGCGGCAACACCGACGTCTTCGTGGCCAAGGTGAACCCCACCGGCAGCGCGCTGGTGTGGGCCACCTACCTCGGCGGGCAGGACGGCGGCCCGTTCCGCAGCATCACGGTCAGCGGAACCGGCCAGCCGTTCCCGGAAGGCGACCAGGCCTCCGGTCTGGCCATTGACTCCGCGGGCAACATCTACGTTTGCGGCTTCACGCCGGCGCGCAATTTCGCCACGCTCTCGGCGGCCCAGGGCGCCTATCGCGGCGGCGCGCTCGATTCTTTCCTGGTGAAGCTGAACCCGACGGCCACCGCCGCGGTCTATGCCACCTACCTCGGCGGCAGCGGGCGGGACGAAGCGCGCTCGATCGCGGTGGATCCCATGGGCGGCGCGTGGGTGACCGGCAACACCGCCTCGACGGATTTCCCCACGGCGGATCCCCTCCAGGCGAGCTACGGCGGCGGGGATCGTGATATTTTTGTCACCCGCCTGGAACCTGACGGCTCGCGATTCTCTTTCTCGACATATTTCGGCGGCAGCGGCTGGGATTCCGCGCGCGCGCTGGCCCTTGATTCCGGCGGCGACGCCTACTTCGCCGGAGCCAGCGATTCGCCGAACTTCCCGGTAGCCAACGCGGCGCAAGCCGACCACAAGGGGGCCTTCGACGCCATCGTGGTGAAGATGTCCGCCGGTGCGGCCGGGCCCTCGATCAGCGCGGTGGAGAATGCGGCTACCTCGCTCGCCGGCTTCGCCGCCGGATCGTGGATCGCCATCAAGGGTCTGAACCTCTCGCAGACCGCCCGCATCTGGAGCGCTGCGGATTTCGCCGGCAGCAAGCTGCCCAAGTCGCTCGACGGAGTGAGCGTGAAGGTGAACGGTCGCGACGCGGCGGTCTACTACATCAGCCGCGGGCAGGTGAACGCGCTGGCGCCCACCGATTCGACCATCGGGCTGGTAGACGTCACGGTCTCTAATGCGCTGGGGACCAGTGCAGCGTTCCGCGCCGATTTGCGCGCCTACTCGCCGGGCGTCTTCACGTTTGAACCGGACGGCGGCAAATATGCCGCCGCCGTGCATCCCGACGGGGTCTACGTGGGCCGGCCGGGGCTCTTCGGCAGCGCCGCTGCTACCCGTCCGGCGCAGCCGGAGGGCGTGATCCTCCTCTACACTACCGGCCTCGGCCCGACCAATCCGCCGGTTCCCGCCGACGAACTGTTTTTCGGGGCCCCACCGCTGGCCGATCTCCGCCTGTTGACCGTCCGCATCGGCGGCGCCGTGGCACGGGTCGACTTCGCCGGTCTGGTCAGTCCAGGCCTGTACCAGATCAACGCGGCGATTCCGAACCTTCCCGCCGGCGACCACGAAGTGCTGATTGAAATGGGCGCCGCGCGGAGCAAGGCGGGAGTGTTCGTCACGGTGAGCCGTTAGGTCGCGCCCCGCCAGGAGGCCTGTCCCACGAATCCGCTACAATCGATCCCTATGAAGCAAGTTGCACTGCTGCTATGCGCCGCCGCGCTCACCGCCGGCGCCCAGATCCGCGTGGGGATTATCGGCACCGACACCTCGCACGTGATCGCCTTCACCCGCTCGTTCAACGATCCGGCCTCGCCCGAGCACGTACCCGGCGCCCGCGTGGTGGCGGCGTTTAAGGGCGGCAGCCCGGACGTCGAGTCCAGCAGCACACGCGTCGACAAGTTCGCCGAGGAGCTGCGGTCCAAGTGGAACATCGAGTTCGTCGCCGATATCCCGACGCTGTGCCGCAAGGTGGACGCCATTCTGCTGGAGAGCGTCGACGGCCGCGTGCACCTGGAGCAGGCTCGGCCGGTGATCGCCGCGCGCAAGCCGCTGTTCATCGACAAACCGCTGGCGGCGACGCTGGAGGACGCGCGCGCGATCGCGCATCTGGCCCGCGAGGCCGGCGTTCCCTGGTTTTCCGCTTCCAGCCTGCGCTGGAGCCCCATCGCCCTCTCGATGAAGCACGCCGACGCCACCGGCGCCATCACCTGGGGCCCGGGACCGATCGAGGAGCATCACTACCTGGATCTCTCCTGGTACGCCATCCATCCGATCGAGATGCTGTACGCGCTGCTCGGCCCGGGCTGCCAGGAAGTGACCCGCACCTACACACCGAACGCCGACGTCATCGTCGGGCAGTGGAAGGACGGCCGCATCGGCACGGTGCGCGCCACCCGGCCCTCCGGCGACTACGGCGCCGTCGTGTTCCGCCCGAAGGAGATCCTGCAAAGCCCGCCCAAGGCGCGCGGCGGCAACTACACGCCGCTGCTGCGCGAGATCGTGAAGTTCTTCCAGACCGGAGTCCCGCCGGTCGACAACCAGGAGACGCTCGAGATCTTCGCGTTCATGGATGCCGCGCAGCGCAGCCGGGAAGCCGGCGGAAAGCCCATGCGCCTTCGATAGCCGCGGCCGTCCGGCGCGCCTGCGCTACAATAGCCAGTTCATGTCCGAATTGCTGGAAGGCAAGACCGCGCTCATCCTGGGCGTGGCCAACCGGTGGAGCCTCGCCTGGGCCATCGCGCAGGCGTATCGCCGGCACGGCGCCCGGATCATCCTCACCTACCAGGGCGAGCGGCTGCGCCTCACGGTGGAAGAACTGGCGGCCGAGCTGGGCGCCGATACCGTCCTGGCATGCGACGTTACCCGCGATGAGGAGCTGGATGCCCTGGTGGCGCGCCTGAAGGAAGCCGGCACGCGCCTGGACGCCGTGGTGCACAGCATCGCCTTCGCCAACCGCGAGGACCTGGCGCGGCCGTTTCTGGAAACCTCCCGCGCGGGCTACCTGCTGGCGCAGGACGTGAGCGCCTATTCGCTGGTGGCGGTGGCGCGCGCGGCGGCCCCGCTGATGAGCGAAGGCGGCTCCATCCTCACGCTCACCTACCTGGGCTCCTCTCGCGTGGTGCCCAACTACAACGTCATGGGAGTCGCCAAGGCGGCGCTGGAAGCGGCGGTGCGGTACCTGGCCAGCGACCTGGGGCCCTCCAACATCCGTGTGAACGCCATCTCGGCCGGGCCGGTGAAGACCGCCTCGGCGCGTGGAATCAAGGATTTCTCGAAAGTACTGGACGGGGTGTCGCAGCATGCGCCCCTGCGGCGCAACACGGACCCCGCCGAAGTCGGTGACGCGGCGGTATTTCTGGCCAGCTCCCTGGGCAGGGGAGTAACGGGCAACATTTTATTTGTGGATTCGGGCTTCCAGATCATGGGCTTGTAGCGTCCAGACAGTGTTGCCGCGCTGCCCGTAACGTTGACAGGCCGGTGTGCGGTCTCTATCATGTAATTCTGCGGTTCCAAATCCTCGTTTTCCAGAGTCCCTATGATCAAAGTGGAAGGTCTTACCAAGCGTTACGCGCGCACGGTCGCCGTCGACAACATCCAGTTTGAAGTCGACAAGGGCCAGATCGTCGGCTTTCTCGGGCCCAACGGCGCGGGAAAGACGACCACCATGCGCGTGCTGACCTGTTTTCTGCCGCCCACCTCGGGAACGGCGCAAGTGGCCGGCTACGACGTTCAGTCCCAGGCCATGGAAGTGAAGCGGCGCATCGGATACCTGCCGGAGTCGCCGCCGCTGTATCCGGAGATGGAGGTCATCGAGTACCTGACCTTCGTCGGGCGGCTGAAGCAGATCCCGTCCTCCGATCTCGCCAAGCGGGTGGACGAAGTGATCGAGCGCTGCGCCATCGGCGACGTGCGGACCAGGCTGACCGGCAAGCTCTCCAAGGGCTATCGCCAGCGCGTGGGTCTGGCGCAGGCGATCATCCACAACCCGGAGGTGCTGATCCTGGACGAGCCCACCGCCGGGCTCGACCCCAAGCAGATCCTCGAGACGCGGCAGTTGATCAAGCGCCTCTCCGGCGATCACACCATCATTCTCAGCACGCACATCCTGCCCGAGGTCGAGCAGACCTGCGAGACGGTGATCATTATCAACAAGGGCAAACTGGTGGCGATCGACTCGGTGCAGAACCTCACCAACCGGCTGCGCGGCGCCGAGGCCGTGGCGGTCGAGATCGAGGGCCGCGACGGGGCGCTGGACACCGCCGAGGTGCAGCGGAAGCTGGAGCAGGTGGCCGGCGTGAGCCGCGTCGTGAGCGGCGAAGCGAAGGGGACCAACCGGCTGCGTTTCGAGGTGGAGAGCCTGCAAGGGCGTTCCATCCGGCCCGAGCTGGCCCGCGCGGTGGTGGAGGCCGGCTGGAACCTGAACGAGCTGCACGCGGTGGCGTTCAGCCTGGAGGAGATCTTCCTCCAGTTAACCTCGGCGGATGCCGAAACGGGCAAGGGAGCGGCGCAATGAGAACAGTCTGGACCATCTGTCGCAAGGAGATGAGGAGCTACTTCGTTTCGCCGATCGCCTACGGGCTGATGGCGTTTTTCGCGCTTATCTCCGGCTACTTCTTCTATGTCGCGGTGGCGCTCATGGTGCAGCGCGGCATGGAGTCTCAGATGATGGGGCGCGGCCAGCCGATGGACCTGAACGAGTGGGTGGTCCGCCCGGTGCTGATGAACGTGAGCGTGATTGGGCTGTTCCTGATCCCGATGATCACCATGCGGCTGTTCGCCGAGGAGAAGCGCTCGGGAACCATCGAGCTGCTGGCCACCTCGCCGGTGCGCGACCTCGAGATCATCCTCGGCAAATGGCTGGCGGCGCTGATGATGTATGCCGCGATCGTGGCGCTGTCGGCGCTTTCCATGTCGCTGCTGTTCGTCTACGGAAAGCCCGACTGGAAGCCGCTCGTGGTGGGCTACCTGGGGCTGCTGTTGCAAGGCGGCTGCCTGCTGGCGATCGGGACGTTTCTTTCCACCACCACGCGGAACCAGATCATCGCCGGCGTGTCCGGCTTCGGCATCAGCCTGCTGCTGTGGGTGCTGGACTGGATGAGCTCCTACGAGACCGCCGCCTGGGCCAAGGTGATTTCCTACCTCTCCGTGGTGACGCACTTCGAGCCGTTCTCCAAGGGCGTGCTCGACACCAAGGACGTGGTTTTCTACGTCTCGATGATCTTTTTTGGGCTTTTCTTGACAGCCCGGTCGCTGGAATCGCTGCGTTGGAGGGCATGACCGATGAACCTGCAGTGGCTGAAGGCAAGACAGACCCGCTACGGCTTTTACGTCACCGTGTACGTGCTGGTGGTGATGGTGGCGCTGGGGGTGGCGAATTTTCTCGCCCAACGACATAACAAGTCTTTCGACGCTACCGCCAACAAGCGCTTCAGCCTGTCGGACCAGACACTGAAACTGGTCAAAGGGCTGAAGCAGGACGTCAAGCTCACCTACTTCCACAATGCCAGCCAGTTCGCCGGCGCGCGGGACATGCTCGACCGCTACGACAACCTGTCGACGAAGCTGAGCGTGGAATTCGTCGACCCGGACAAGAAGCCGCAACTGGCGCGGGCGATGGGATTGAAGTCCCTGGGAACGGTGTTCGTCCAGGTGGGTGCGAAGAGGGAAGAAGCCAAGTCGACCAGCGAAGAGGAACTGACGGGCGCCCTGATCCGCGCCATGAAGGGCGGCCAGCGCACGCTGTGCGCGGTTTCCGGAAGCGGCGAGCATTCGCTCGAGGAGAGCGAGCGCGCCGGCTACTCGGCCCTCAAGGAGCTGGTGGAGAAGAACAACTACAAGACGCAGACCATCTCGCTGCTGTCGAATCCGCAGGCGGCGGCGGAGGCCAAGCAGGGAGCGCCGAAAGAGTTCAAGCCCCAGATTCCCAAGGAGTGCAACGTGGTGCTGGTCGGCGGGCCGCGGTTCGACTACCCGGAGCCGGCGGTCAACGCCGTCAAGACCTGGGTGGAAAGCGGCGGCAGCGCCATCCTGATGCTGGATCCGCCGGTCAAGCTGGGGCGCGAGGAGATCGGCGACAACGCGGGGCTGGGGAAGCTGGTGGAAAGCTGGGGCGTGACGCTGGGCAAGGACCTGGTGCTCGATACCAGCGGCATCGGGCAGATCTTCGGGTTGAGCGCGGTGGTGCCGCTGGTGTCCAACTACGAGTTCCACAGCATCGTGCGCGAGATGAAGGGCGTGGCGACGGCGTTTCCGCTCACGCGGTCGCTGGAGACCAAGTCGGGGGACAAGACCACGGTGGACAAACTGTTCGCGACCTCGGCCAACAGCTTCGCCACCGCGAACCTCTCTTCCGCCGAGATCGACATCAACCCGGGCAAGGACAAGAAGGGACCGTTCACGCTGGCGGCGGCGGGCACTTATAACACCGGTAAGGAGAACCTCAAGGGGCGGTTTGTGGTGGTGGGCTCCTCGGGCTGGGTGGCCAACAATATCCTGCGATTCAACGGCAACCGCGACCTGGCGCTGAACATGTTGAACTGGCTCTCGGCCGACGAGGACCTGATCTCGATCCGGCCGAAGGAACCCGAGGACCGGCGGCTCTCGCTGAGCAAGGGCCAGATGGCGACGGTTCGGAACCTGACCGTGTTCGCGTTACCACTGCTGGTGATCGCGGCCGGCATTCGGGTCTGGTGGCGGAGGCGGTAGACGGCGATGCGTATCCGGGGATTGTTGATTGCCGCCCTGGCCCTGGCGGCGCTATCCGGCGGCGTATGGTGGTCCAACAAGGCCGCCAAGGAAAAAGAGGGCAAGCCGGCGGCGGACGCCGCTCCCAAGATCCTCGAGGTCGCCGAGGACCTCTTCCGGCAGGTGGAGATCCGCAAGGGCGAGGAAGCCACCGTACTGCGCAAAGCCGACGACGGCAAGTGGCAACTGACGATGCCCAAGCCGTTGCAGGTGGACCAGGACGCGGCGCGCTCGCTGGTCTCCTCGCTTTCCAGCATGAGCTCGGACCGGCTGGTGGAGGAAAAAGCGGCTGATCTGGCCACCTTCGGTCTGGAGAAGCCCACCCTCGCCGTCTTACTGACCCGCAAGGACGGCAAGACGCAGAAGCTGCTGGTGGGCGACGAGACCCCGACCGGCGGCGGTTTCTTCGCCAAGCTGGATGGCGACGCGCGGGTGTTCACCGTCGCCAGCTACGTGAAGAGCAACCTGGACAAGACCTACAAGGACTTTCAGGACAAGCGTCTGCTGACGTTCGACTCCGACAAGTTGATCCGCGTGGAGCTGGCGGCCAAGAACCAGTCCATGGAGTTCGGCAAGAACAACCAGAACGAGTGGCAACTGCTGAAACCGAAGCCGCTGCGCGCCGACGGCGGGCACGTCGAAGAGCTGATCCGCAAGCTGCGCGACGCCAAGATGGACACCGCGGTCTCCGACGAAGACGCGAAGAAATTCGCCAAAGAGTTCGCCGGCGCCGCCGTGGTGGCCACGGCCAAGACCACCGACGCTATGGGAACCCAGCAACTGGAAGTGCGCCAGGCTAAGGACAAGGCGAAGGACGCCAAGGACACGGACAAGACCTACTACGCCAAATCCAGCGCCGTCGAGGGCATCCACAAAGTAGGTTCGGACCTGGGCGACGGACTCAACAAGGGGCTGGACGATTTCCGCAACAAGAAGCTGTTCGACTTCGGTTTCAGCGACCCGGCCAAGATCGAGATTCGCGACGGATCCAAGACCGCCGCCTACCAGAAGACCGCCGACAAGTGGATGTCCGGCAACAAGCAGATGGACTCGCCCGGCATCCAGGCGCTGGTGGACAAGCTGCGCGATCTTTCTTCGATCAAGTTCCTGGACAGCGGCTTCACAACGGCGTTCTTCGAGGCGACGGTGACCTCGGGCGACGGCAAGCGCGTCGAGAAGGTGCAGATCGCGAAGTCCGGCAACAGCTACCAGGCGCGGCGGGAGAACGAGCCGGCCATTTACGAGCTGGACGGCAAGGCGGTCGAGGAGCTGCAAAAAGCCGCTTCCGAGGTGAAAGAGCACCAGCCGCCGAAAGACGAGAAAAAGAAGAAATGAACCGGGGCGCGGGGCGGGCGTCGCCGTATTAACAGCCGTCACCAATGCCCGGCCTGCTCACCGACCTCTACCAGCTCACCATGGCGGCCGGCTACTTCCAGGCCGGCAAAACGGGCGAGCGGGCCACCTTCGAGATGTTCGTGCGGCGCCTGCCGGCGAACCGCAACTACCTGATCGCCGCCGGGCTGGCGCAGGCGGTCGAATACCTCGCGGGCCTGCGGTTCAGCGCCGAACAGATCGCCTGGCTGCGCGGGTTGCCGCAGTTCTCCCGAGTCCGGCCGGAGTTTTTCGACGAGCTGGGTCGGCTGCGGTTTCGCGGGGACCTGTTCGCCGTGCCGGAAGGCACGCCGGTGTTCGCCGGCGAGCCGATCCTGACGGTGCGGGCGCCGCTGGTGGAGGCGCAGATCGCCGAGACCTGCCTGCTGGCGACGGTCGGCTTCCAGACGATGATTGCGAGCAAAGCGGCGCGCGTGGTGGAGGCGGCCGCCGGCCGCGCCGTGGTCGAGTTCGGAACACGGCGGGCGCACTCGCCGCAGGCGGGAGTGCTGGCGGGACGCGCGGCCTACATCGGCGGCTGCGTCGGCACCAGCAATACCGAGACCGGCTTCCGCTTCGCGGTCCCGGTGTTCGGAACCGCGGCCCATTCCTTCGTCATGTCGTTTGCCTCCGAAATGGAGTCCTTCCGGCATTTGCAGAAACTGCTGGGCGAGGCGACCGTCTACCTGGTGGACAGCTACAATACGGTCGAAGGGACCAGGCGCGCGGCCTCTCTGGGCAAACCGCTGTGGGGCGTGCGGCTGGACAGCGGGGACCTGCTCGAGTTGAGCCGCGCGGCGCGCGGGATCCTGGACCAGGCGGGCCTCGGCGAAGCCCGGATCATGGCCACCGGAGACCTGAACGAATACAAGATCCGCGACCTGCTCGCGGCCGGGGCGCCGATTGACTCCTTCGGCGTGGGCACGGAGCTGGCGACCTCAGCGGACGCACCCAACCTCGGCGTCGTGTACAAGCTGGTGGAGCTGGAGGGAGAGTCCGGCAAGCGCTACACGGTCAAGCTCAGCCAGGACAAGCAGACCCTGCCCGGGCCCAAGCAGGTTTTCCGGTTCGCCGACCGCGACCTGGTGGGCTGCACCTGGGAATGCCCGACCTGCGTGCCGGGAGCCTCGCCCGCCGAGGCGCTGCTGCGACCGATAATGCTCGAAGGGCGACTGGTGGAACCGCTGCCGGATGCGCGAGCGGCGCGCGATCATGCCGCACGGAGCCTGGCGCGCCTGCCGGCCCGGCTGCGCGGACTGGCGGCGGCCGAACCGGGCTGGAGCGTCGACTACAGCGGCGAGCTGCTGGCGCTCGGCGCCTCCGCCGAGCGGCGCCTGGGAGGGATGCGGGCATGAAAACGGTCTTCTTCGACGTCGACACGCAGATCGATTTCCTGTTTCCCGCCGGCGCGCTGTACGTTCCCGGCGCCGAGCGGCTCATCCCGGCGGTGGCGCGGCTGAATCGCTGGGCGGCCGCCCACGGCGTCCCCGTGGTCTCCGACACCGACGCCCACGCCGAGGACGACCCCGAGTTCTCCGTCTGGCCTCCGCACTGCGTGGCCGGAACCACCGGGCAGCAGAAGCCGCGGGAGACGCTGCTCGAAAAGCGGGCCGTGGTGGGGAGCGTTCCGGGCGACTACCCGACCGGCGACGCCCAGCAGATCCTGCTCGAAAAGCAGACGCTCGACTGCTTCACCAACCCGAACTTACCCGCGCTGCTCGAGCGACTGGGCGCCGATCGTTACGTGGTTTACGGCGTGGTCACCGAGTACTGCGTGCGTTGCGCGGCGATGGGCCTGCTGCGCACCGGCCGCCGCGTCGAGCTGGTGACGGACGCCGTCCAGAGCCTGAACGAGGAGGACTCGCGGCGCACGCTGGAGGAGTTCACCGCCGGCGGGGGCGTCCTCACGACGGTCGACGAGGTCTGCTGTTGAGCCATGCTGGAAGCCATGATTGGGGTATCCTGAATCAGTGGCCGAGTACCGGTTCACGGATTACTTCGAGAAGGAAGTCCTTCGGAAGCGTCCGTACCTGGAGAAGAAGTGGTGTATCCAGGTGATTGAGAAACCAATTCGATCTGAGCCCCAGGAGCGGAATCGCCACCGCTTCTGGGGCGAAATCGCGGAGTTGGAGGGTCGGTACTTGAGGGTCGTAACGTTGGAGGACAAGGCTACCATCCACAACGCATTCCCCGATCGGCGGTTCAAACCATGAAACTGAATTACTATCCCGAGACGGATTCGTTGTATATCGATCTGTCGGAACAAACGAGCGTTGAGAGTCGGGAGATCTCCGAGGGTGTGGTGCTCGACTACGATGCTCGAGGCAACCTGGTCGGAATCGACATCGACAACGCGAGCGCCAAGGCGGAAATCCATAAACTTGTGGTGAGCAAACTGCCGGCTTCCGTGGAGACCGTTACCGAGCCGCGACCGTAAGGGAGCGGTTATTCGCGCGGAAATGGAGTAAACTGCCGGTTGGAATGATCGGCCAAACTCTAGGACACTACCGCATCACCGGGAAGCTCGGCGCCGGCGGCATGGGGGAAGTGTATCGCGCCGCCGACACCGTGCTCGGTCGCGACGTCGCCATCAAAGTGCTCCCGCCCGCCTTCGCTCGTGATCCGGAGCGGCTGGCTCGGTTCGAGCGCGAGGCGCGCGTGCTCGCATCGCTCAATCACCCCAACATCGCGGCCATCTATGGGCTTGAGCAGGCGGGCCAGGAGGGCGACCCCCGGCCGTTCCTGGTTCTCGAGCTGGCGCCCGGCGAAATCCTGAAAGGCCCCCTGCCGGTGGAGGAATCGCTCGCCATCGCCCGCCAAATCACACACGGGCTGGAAGCCGCCCACGAAAAAGGGATCGTTCATCGCGACCTGAAGCCGGCCAACATCAAGATCACTCCCGAAGGCAAGGTCAAAATTCTCGACTTCGGGCTGGCGAAAGCCTTCAGCGAGGAGCCACAGGCGACCGATCCATCCTTGTCGCCGACGCTGAGCGCGGCCGCGGCGACGCGCGCCGGCGCCATCCTGGGGACGGCCGCCTACATGAGCCCGGAGCAGGCGCGGGGGAAGCCCATCGACAAGCGCACCGACCTCTGGGCGTTCGGCTGCGTGCTTTATGAGACGCTCACGGGCAAACAAACATTTCGGGCCGAAACTGTTTCGGACTCAATCGCCGCCGTGCTGGCCCGGGAGCCGGATTGGAGCGCGCTGCCGGCCGACACGCCGGCAAACATCCGCTTGCTGCTTCGGCGTTGCCTGGAGAAAGACGCCGCCCGCCGCCTGCGCGACGCGGCCGATGCGCGGCTCGAGATCGAGCAGCCGGCTGCACCAGCCGTTGTCGCCGCACCGCCGCGACAGGCCCGGTGGCGGCAGGCGCTTCCATGGGTATTGACGGGGGTACTGACGGGCGTGCTGGGCGCCCTGGCTGGCTTCCTCGGCTGGCAGCAGATGCGTGGACCGCGGGCCGCTGCCCAGCCGTCGGTGCATCTGATCATGGCCCCGCCGAAGGGCATCACCTTCAGCATCGGCGGCGGCAGGCTCCCGCTGGCCATCTCGCCGGACGGCGCGCGGATCGTGTTCACCGGAACCAACAAAGGCGTGACTCAGCTTTACCGACGCGAGCTCGGGCGGACAGACGTGGAACCGATCTCCGGCACCCAGGGCGCCCTGAACCCGTTCTTTTCCCCGGATGGCCAGTGGATCGGCTTCTTCCAGGACAGCAAGTTGAAAAAAACGCCCGTGCGGGGCGGTCCGGTGGTTACTTTGTGCGATGCTCCGGCGGCCTTTGGTGGAAGCTGGGGGCCGGATGACAGCATCGTGTTCAGCGCCAGCTTCGGCACAGGCTTGTCCCGCGTTCCGTCCGCCGGAGGAAAACCCGAGGCCTTGACCACCCTGAACAAGGGTGACGTAGGCCATCGGTTTCCTGTCGTACTGCCGGGGGGTGAAGGCGTACTCTACGTCAACTTCTTCTCCGGGAGCTTCGAGATCTGGGCGTTGTCCTTGCGAACCGGAGAGCGGAGGAAGTTGACGGAAGGCACTTTCGCGCAGTTTTCTCCGACCGGACACCTGGTGTTCGTGCGAGAGGGGACGCTGATGGCGGCCCCCATGGATCCCGGCAGCTTGCGTCTCACCGGAACCCCGTTGCCGCTCATCGAATCGGTCGCCCGCGCCTCGACAGGCGCCGGTTATTTTCATTTTTCCGGGAACGGAACGCTGGTTTATCTGCGCGGCGCCGGGGTCCAGCAGCGCCTGCTGGCATGGGCCACACGCCAGGGCGCCGGCCGGGTGATTCCCGCGCCCATGCGCGCCTACGATCAGCCTCGCCTGTCGCCGGATGGCAAGAAGGTGGCTGTCGCCATGCGTGGGCCCGACGATGTTTGGGTATTCGACCTGGAGCGCGGAGCGTCGACTCGATTGACATTTGACCCGGAGGAGAATGAGACGCCCCTCTGGTCGCCCGACGGCCGGCGAATCGCGTTTACGCATTCAACGGCCGGATCGCGCATTCTGTGGAAATCGGCCGACGGCAGCGGAAAAGAGGAAACCTTGTTGGCCGTCGAGAACCATGTCCACCTCAGCTCCTGGTCTGGGGACGGAAAGCTGCTGGCCTATTCGGAGCTGGATTCAAAGACCAACTGGGATATCTGGCTGCTGCCGCTGGCCGGCCACGCCGCCACCGACGAGCGCAAGGCGCGCCCCTTCCTCCGCACTCCGGCCATCGAATTCGCCGGCAGCTTTTCACCGGATGGTCGCTGGCTCGCGTACGTTTCCAATGAAACCGGCCGCTTTGAAATCTTCGTTCGGCCTGCGGACGATCCCTCCGGCGGAAAGTGGCAGATTTCCGACGAGGGCGGCGGCGAGCCCCGCTGGGCGCCCAACGGCCGCGAGCTGTTTTATCGCCATGAAGGGAAAGTGATGGCGGTTTCCGTCCAGACAACGCCCGCGTTCCAGACAGGAAAGCCACAACTGCTGTTTGAGAGCCAGCATTATGGAGGCAGCCTGATCTTCCACACCTACGACGTTTCGCCCAATGGCCGGGAGTTCCTCATGTTGCAGGAGAGCGAAGAGTTGAGCACGCAATTGCAAGTGGTGCTGAACTGGTTCGAGGAGCTCAGGCAGCGCGTGGGAACGGCGGGGAAATAGCGCACGGCTTTCAACCTGCCTTCCGGCACTCACTTGGCCGGCGGGAGGATATTCCCGGCGGCGCCTGCGCCACTGGTGTCGCAAACCATTGATGCTGCGTGTGGGACGGGCCTCCTGGCCTGTCGGCATTCGGTGACTTCTGCCCCGCGGTATTTCGAGCCGGCGACGGAATGGGACAACTACCAAGGAGACGCCGGCTGTGGAGCTGACTCGACAGAAGCGGCTCAAGATTTCTGGCGCGGCAGGCGGCCTTTGATGTTCACCACCTTGAGTCCAGTCGTCTTCGCGACAGCCAGCTGCCGATCATCGGAAGAAACGAAAGTGGTGCACCCCGCGACATGTGCCGCGGCAACGTGCAGCAGATCCAAGCTGCGGGCGAGAAACCTTGCGGTGCATGCTCGTGAGAGCTCGCACGCACCCAGGAACACCTGTTCGAGGTTCAGGGAAAGTCTCGTGAGCCGCTGACTTTCGATGTCCACTTGCAGTTGCGCTTGAACAGCTTGGCACTCTGCCCTGGTTATCGAGCCGCGTCCCACCAGGAGCTCGAACGCGTTAAACACCTCCAACTCGTGGAGCGCCGTTAAAGGAACCTGCGGTACGCCCTAATATGACGGCGCGCGGCCGTCGAGAAGCGTTCCGGCACGTAGACTGCGACCAGCGCGCTCGAATCGAAGTAAGTCGTCATCGTTCTTCACGGTTCGCGATGACGATCTCTGACGCGCCAGGTGAGAGGATGCGGTCGCCAAAGATAGAGCGAGCACGCTCGTCCAGATCCGGCCATGGCGCGAGCGACCCAATGGAAGGCATCGGAGCAATGCGCGCAACCGGCCGACGCCGCCGCGTTACCTCTATGACCTGGCCTTGCTCGACCCGCGCCAGTACCCGCTTGAGGTTCTGCTGGAGCTCGCGTATGGAAACCGTCATGTATAACATCATGTATGACACGTCGGGAAACGTCAACTGCCTCCCTGCTATACAGTCTCCTCTAGGAAAGCCCCTGCACCACGGCCCGACCAAGGGCGGCGAGGCGGCTCGGCCAATTCTTGCGCGCTGCGTCAAAAAGCGTGAGGTGAGACCCTACGCGTCTTTGCGGCTTGGCGGCTTGGCGTGAATCTCATCCGGATCAGAATGAAGCGCGCGGTGCTGGTAGGGCCTGATTCTTGGCAGCGGGGGTGCTTGGATCAGAGAAGGTTTGAGGGAATCGGCTCTCCGGCCTTCAGGGCGCTCTGCAAAAAGCAACGGATTGCATCCTTGGCGCCCGAGGATCCGGGGCTCGGCCAATTGTTGCGCGCCCGGATTCTACAATAGGAAACGTGCCTGGCATCCGGTTCCATCTCCAGGCCGTCTGCCCGGTCACCGGAGCGCGCGCGGGGCTGCTGGAGACGGCCCACGGGACCGTCGAGACACCGGTGTTCATGCCGGTGGGCACGCAGGCTTCGGTCAAAGGGGTGGGCCAGCGCGAGCTGGCCGAAGTGCTGGACACCCGCATCCTGCTGGCCAACACCTACCACCTGTACTTGCGGCCGGGCCACGAGCTGATCGGCCGGCTGGGCGGGCTGCACCGGTTCATGTCCTGGGACCGTGCCATCCTCACCGATTCGGGCGGCTACCAGGTGTTCAGCCTGAGCGGGCTGCGCAAAGTCACCGAACAGGGCGTGTTGTTCCGCTCGCACCTGAACGGCGACGCGCACCTGTTCACGCCCGAGTCGACCGTGGACGTCCAGATGGCGCTCGGCGGCGACATCGCGATGGCGCTCGACGAGTGTTCCGAGTACCCGGTGGGCCACGAACCGGCACGCGTCGGGATGGAGCGCACCGTGCGCTGGGCGCAGGCGGCGTTCGCCCACTACCGGGACCGGCTGAAGCGGGAGCCGCGCCCGCAGGCGCTGTTCCCCATCGTGCAGGGATCGATGTTCGCCGATCTGCGCCGCCAGTGCGCCGAGCGGCTGCTCGAGCTGGATGCGGAAGGCTACGCCGTCGGCGGGCTCTCGGTCGGCGAGCCGCGGGCGCTGAGCCTGGAAATGGCCGCCCTCAGTGTCGGCGCGCTGCCGCGCGAGCGGCCGCGGTACGTCATGGGGGTCGGCATGCCGGAGGAGCTGGCCGAATACGCCGCCCTCGGCGTGGACATGATGGACTGCGTTCTGCCCACGCGCAACGCCCGCAACGGCTGTCTGTTCACCTCCCAGGGACGCGTGCTGATCAAGCAGGCACGCTACCGCGACGACCCCCGGCCCATCGACGAACGCTGCGGCTGTCCCGCCTGCCGCCACTACTCCCGCGCCTACCTCAGGCACCTGTTCCAGGCCGGCGAGATGCTGTACTCCACCCTGGCGACACTCCACAACCTGTGGCGCTATCTTGACATCATGCGCCAAATCAGGCAGTCTATTTTGATTGGGGCTTTCCCGGAGCACCTGGCGGAGTCGCGCCTTTCGGTCGGTGAAGTGTAAGGCTTATCACCTCGTTCCTTCCCGATGAGACCCCTCCGGGGGTTGGTGCGGCCGGGCAGCCGAATCGAGAATGTCGACGCAGGATGCATAACGTTACGATGAGTTTCCTCCTGTTGCAGGCTGCCGGTCAGTCCAACCCGGTGCTCGGGTTCCTGCCGCTGCTGCTCATCATCGGAATCTTCTATTTCCTCCTGTTCCTCCCCATGCAGCGGCAAAAAAAGAAGCAGCAGAAGATGCTCCGGGAGTTGCAGAACGGCAACGTAGTGTTGACCAGCGGGGGCATCGTCGGAACCATCGTGTCGATCACCAGCGACGACACCATGGTGTTGCGCGTCAAGCCGGACAACATCAAGATCCAGGTGGCACGCAGCGCGGTAACCGGACTGGTGGATACGGAAGGGAAAAAGTAGCCAGGCGCGGAACTCGAAATGTCAAAAAATCTGAAGACCAAGTGGCTGTTCATCCTGGCGATCACGCTGATCTCCGTGTACGGGATCATCGGCCTCCCGAAGTCGCCCAAGGAGCTGACCGCCAACCTGAAAGCCAACATCCGCCTGGGGCTGGACCTGCGCGGCGGCAGTCAACTGGTGCTCCAGGTGCAGGTGCAGGACGCCTTCAAGAGCGAGGCCGACCAGGCCGTCGAGCGCCTGCGGCAGGCGATGGGCGAAGCGGGGATCAAACAGGAAAGCATCGAGCGGAACGATCCGGCGACATTGCAGGAGGCCGACTCGATCGCCATCTTGATTAAGGGCGTGCCGCTGGACAAGACCGGGGCCATCCGCAGCCTGATCGCCGACCGCTTTCCCCAGTGGGTGCTGACCTCCAGCGCCGCCGACTACCGGCTGAACCTGAAGACCACCGAGGCGCTGGCGCTGCGACGCGATACGGTCGAGCGCAGCCTGCGTACCATCGAGAATCGCATCAACGGGATGGGGCTAACCGAGCCGACGGTGCAGCAGCGTGGCCGCAGCGACGCCGAGGCGGAGATCCTGGTGCAGATGCCCGGTGTGGACGACCCGGCGCGGATGAAGGCCATTTTGCAAACCGCCGCGCTGCTGGAAATCTCCGAAGTGCTGGACGGGCCCTTCCCGAGCCGCGAGCAGGCGCTGGCGAACCGCAGCGGCGTGCTGCCGCTGAACTCGAAACTGGTCCGGGAGGTGGCGCGCGGCGCCACTCCCGGCGAGAGCTGGTACCTGCTGAAGCGCACCCCGGAAGTCACCGGCCGCGACCTGCGCAACGCCCGCTCGGCCCGGGACGAGTTCGGCAAGTGGGAAACCGAGTTCACGCTTTCGCAGGACAGGGCCAAGGACTTCGGCCGGTTCACCGAGGCCAACATCGGCAAGCGGCTGGCCATCGTGCTGGACAGCCAGGTGCGCAGCGCACCGACCATCCAGGCGCGCATCGAGGACAGCGGCCGCATCACTAACATCGGCAACGAACAGGAGGCCTCCGACCTGGCGCTGATCCTCCGCGCGGGCTCGCTGCCGGCCAGCATCGTCTACCTCCAGGAGACCACCATCGGGCCCTCGCTCGGGGCCGACTCGATCCGCGAGGGGCTGGTTTCCGGCGCCGCCGGAATGATCGCCGTGGTGGCGATCATGCTGGTCTATTACAAGAAGAGCGGGATCAACGCCACCCTCGCGCTGATTCTCAACGCCCTGATCCTGATCGCCGTGCTGAGCTACTTCGACGCGGTGCTGACGCTGCCGGGCATCGCCGGCGTAATCCTGACCATCGGCATGGCGGTCGACAGCAACGTGCTGGTCTTCGAGAGGATCCGCGAGGAGCTGCGGGCGGGCAAGGCCATTCCGTCGGCGATCGACGCCGGCTTCAGCCGGGCGTTTCTGACCATCATTGACACGCACGTGACGACGATCGTCTCCTGCGGTTTTCTGTTCATCTTCGGCACCGGCGCGGTGAAGGGGTTTGCGGTTACGCTGGTCATCGGACTGATAGCCAACGTATTCACCGCCGTGTTCGTGTCCAAGGCCATCTTCGAGTGGGGGTTGGCGCGCCGGCGGGGGATGACGAGTTTGAGTATTTGACGCATTTATGATAGGTTCTTTGGGTCGGTAGCGGGGAACTGTCCGGGCCGCTGGGGTGTCTAATCATTCAAGACACCGGCCGTCCGGGCCGAGAGAGTCGCCAAGAGAGTCATGGAGTTATTCAAGAACACGGACTTCGACTTCCTGGGGAAGAAGTGGATCTTCATCCTGGGCTCGGTGGCGCTGAGCCTGGCCGGGCTGATCAGCATGGCGCTGAAGGGCGGGCCGATGTACGGCATCGACTTCAAGGGCGGCACGCTGATGACCGTGAAGTTCGCCCAACGGCCATCGGCGGAAAGGATCCGTGCGGCGCTCGCGGCCCGCATTGCGGGCGAGATCTCGGTGGTGGAAGTGTTCGGCACCCAGGAAGTGATGGTGGGCACGGAGCTGCGCCAGGAGCAGGAGCTGGAAGCATCGCGGCGCGTGGTGATTGACACGCTGAGCGCAACCTTTGGCGGCCAACAGGGCAAGCTGGACTTCAACAACACCGGCCAGCAGGCGCTGGCGGAGCGGCTGCGGGACCCGTTACAGCGCAACAACGTACCGCTCTCGGACGAGCAATTGTCGCAACTGGCCAGGACGATGCTCGGCTTCCGCGACACCCCGCCGCAGTCGGGGCTGCTGACCAGCTTCGACCAGCTCAACGGCCAGCCGGGGGTGACTCCGGCGGTGGTCGCAACGCTCAAGCAGGAGTGCTCGCTGGCGCCGTTCACCATCCGCAGTGTCGAAGTGGTCGGGCCCAAGATCGGCCGGGAGCTGCGCCAGCAGGCGGTGCTGGCCACCCTGTACGCGCTCGCCGGCATGCTGGTCTACATCGCGTTCCGGTTCGAGTGGATCTACGGGGTGGCGGCGGTGCTGGCCGTCTTTCACGACGTCGTCATCACGCTGGGGTTGTTCTCGATCTTCAACAAGGAGATCACGCTGACGGTGGTGGCGGCGCTGTTGACCCTGGTGGGCTACTCCATGAACGATACCATCGTCATCTTCGACCGGATCCGCGAGAATCTGAAGGTTCTGCGCAAGGAATCGTTCGAGCGGCTGATCAACATCAGCGTGAACCAGACGCTCAGCCGGACTATCATGGTCAGCGGGCTGACCTTCGTCACCGTGATCGCCCTGTTCCTGTTCGGGGGCCAGGTCCTGAACGGTTTCTCATTCGCCCTGGTGGTTGGTATTATCGTAGGAACCTATTCGTCGATTTTCGTCGCCAGCCCGATCCTTGTGGGCTGGCGGTACTTGATGGAACGCCGCAAGGCGGATCCCGCCGCCGCAAGGCGCAAAGGAGGGTAGCGCGATGTTTGAACAGAGTTTGATACAGTCCAGGGCAACGACGCGCAACGCCTGGACAGTGGTCATCTCCTTTTTCGGGCAGACGATCCTTCTCGCCGTCCTCATTCTGATCCCGATGATCTATTTCGAACAACTGCCGGCGTCGCAGTTGACCAGCTTTATCATGGCGCCGCCGCCGCCCCCTCCCCCACCTCCTCCGCCCGCTGCTCCCGTACAGGTGGTGAAGGTGATTCCCCGGCAGTTCGACGCGGGCCGGTTGATGGCGCCCAAGACCATCCCCAAAGAGATTGCCATGATCAAAGAGGATGAACTGCCGCCGCCTGTGTCCGCGGGTGTGACGGGCGGCATCCCCGGCGGCGTCCCCGGCGGCTCGATCGGCGGCGTCATCGGCGGGATCATCGGATCGGTGGCGGTGGCTCCGCCTCCGCCTCCGGTCAAGGTAGAGGTCAAGCAGGCGCCGCCGCAGCGCATCCGCGTCGGCGGCAACGTCCAGCAGGCCAGGCTGATCAAGCAGCCCAAGCCGCTCTACCCGCCGCTGGCCCGCCAGGCGCGTATTCAGGGAACGGTCCGTTTCACCGCCATCATCGGCAAGGATGGCACCATTCAGAATCTTCAGTTGATCAGCGGCCACCCGCTGCTGGTTCAGTCCGCGCAAGACGCCGTTCGCCAGTGGGTTTACCAGCCGACGCTGTTGAACGGGGAGTCGGTCGAAGTGGTTACGCAGATTGACGTGAATTTCACATTGACCCAGTAGGGTCTTACAATATTCAACTCGCAGGAGAGAGGATAATGTTTCTACAGTTGCAAGTTTGGGGATTCCTGCTATTGCAGGAAGCGCCCGCCATCGGTTTTGACCTCCGCTCCATGTGGAACCAGATGGGATGGCTGGCCAAGGCCGTCATGGCGGTTCTGTTCTTCATGTCGGTGTGGTCGTTCGGCGTGATGCTCGACCGCTACCTGGCCTACCGCGGAGCGCGGAACCAGTCGCGGATGTTCGCCCCGTCGGTTGCCGGCGCCTTGCGTGAGAACAAGCTGGACGAGGCCATCAAGATCGCCGACCGCTATAAGAAGAGCCACCTCGCCAAGGTGGTGGTGGCGGGATTACAGGAGTTCAAGGCGCACCAGATCAGCTCCGAGATACCGGGCGAGGAGATCGCGGCGTCGCGCCGGGCGCTGGAGCGCGCCGAGGCGATCGTGCACGCCGAGCTCAAGCGCGGCGTCTCCAGCCTGGCGACCATCGGATCGACGGCCCCGTTCGTCGGCCTGTTCGGCACGGTGGTCGGGATCATCAACGCATTCAAGGGCATTTCCACGGAGAAGTCCACCGGTCTGGGCGCGGTCGCCGGAGGCATTTCCGAGGCGCTGGTGACCACCGCCTTCGGCCTGTTCGTGGCCATCCCGGCGGTGTGGATGTTCAACTACTTCACCGGTAAGCTGGAAGCCTTCGACGTGGAGATGACCAACTCCAGCTCCGAGCTGATCGATTACTTCCTGAAGCGGTCCTCGAAGGCCGGGGCCGGCAGGTAGGCCCGCGGCAAGTCAGGCGAATTCCGGCGCGTGGAATGTTCCGGCGACGAGGCAGCGCCCCGTCGCCGGACGCTTTGATTGCGCCGGCGGAAGGAGAGAGAAAGTATGAAAGCGAAAGCGCCAGCGCCGGTATCGGACATCAATGTCACTCCCATGGTCGACGTGATGCTGGTGTTGCTCATCATCTTCATGGTCATCACCCCGATGTTGACCAAAGGCGTGAGCGTAGACATGGTCAAGACCCGGAACCCGATCTCCCTGCAGGCGGCCGACAAGGATGACGCCGTGCTGGTGGCCGTCACCCGCGAAGGGAAGGTCTTTCTCGGCAACACCCCGATCCCCGCCGCCGAGTTGACGCCGAAGATCAAGGACATGCTCACCAACCGGCTGGACAAGATGTGCTTTCTGAAGGCCGACAACCGGGCGCGCTTCGAAAAGGTCGTCGAGGTGGTCGACAACATGCGCGCGGCCGGGGTCGATCAGCTCGGGCTGATCACCGAGGAGGTCAAGGACCGTCGCACGGGGGCGGCCGCGGGCGCGGCGGCTCCGCAGTAATCGTTTCCCGAGTCTGGAGAAAGTTACGGGAGGAATCCTATGAGTATGGCAGTAGGCCACGCCGGCGAAGGCGCCCGGGCCGATATCAACATGACCCCGCTCATCGACGTTCTGCTGGTGCTGCTCATCATCTTCATGGTGATCACACCGCTGATCCCGAAAGGGCTGGAGACGCTGGTGCCGCAGCCGGCCCCGCCCAACCAGACGCAGGCCGACATCCGCACCGTGGTGATCACCATCAGCCGGGATCGCACCATGATGATCAACACCGAGCCCATCGACGTGAATCGGCTGGGAGCGCGCCTGGACGAGATTTTCAAGACCCGTGCCGAGCGGCTGGTGTTCGTGAAAGGCGATCCGGACCTGGAGTTCGGGATAGTGGCCCGGGTGATCGACATCGCCAAGGGCGCGCTGATCGACAAGGTCGGGCTGATGACCCCGAAGGTGGAGGAGGGAGCCCCGTAGCCGCCCGGGGCGCGGGGGAGAGAGGTGCTTATGAAACACAACACGGCGAGGATGTGCCTTTGCCTGGCGGCCATCCTGGCCCTCGGGATGAACGGCTGCCAGGGGCTCAAGGCGCGAGACCAGCTCGGCAAGGGCGTCCATGCCTACAAGAACGCCCAATACCCGGAAGCGGTGCGGTACTTCAAGGCGGCTGTGGAACTGGACCCCAACTTTCCCACCGCCCGCCTGTACCTGGCGACCGCCTACATGATGCAGTACATCCCCGGCGCCGAGTCCCCCGACAACGCTCGCATGGCCACGGCCGCCTTCGAGGAGTTTCAGAGAGTGCTCGAGCAGAGCCCGAACGATAGAGTGGCACTGGCCTCCATCGCCTCCCTGTTCTTCCACCAGAAGAAATTCGATGAAGCCGAGACGTGGTACGGGAAACTGACCACAGCCGACCCGGCCAACAAGGAGGGGTTCTACACACTCGGCGTGATCGCCTGGACCAAGACGTTCACCAAGCGGATGGAAGCCCGCGCGAAGATGGGCATGAGGCCGGAAGACCCCGGCCCGCTCAAGGATAAGAAGGTCCGCGAGTCGCTGCGGGCGGAGAACTTCCCGGTGATTGAAGCCGGCATCAAGCACCTGGAGAAGGCGCTCGAAGTCGACAAGGAATACGACGATTCCATGGCCTACATGAACCTGCTGTTCCGCGAGCGGGCCGACTTGCAGGACAGCGAGGAAGGCTACAGGAAAGACAACGAGGTCGCCGAGGCCTGGATCCACAAGACCATGGAGGTCAAGAAAATCAAGAAGGCACGCATGCCGGGCGGAGGCGGCATCACCGCCGAAGGCACCCGCTAGTTCCGAGCCGGTAGAGGTCAGCGAATCGAATCCGCGTTCATTCGCGTTCATCGGCGGCCAAAATTCCTGTGCCGTCCTTAAAAGCCTGTGGCAGAGAGTGAGAAGCGACCGCTTGCTGACGCGCGCGTTACCGAGCCGCGACCGTAAGGGAGCGGTTGCACAGGCTGTTAACCAATTCCTCTCAGGACTATGATTAGCCGCTGATCAACACGGATGAAGTTCGCGGCTTGATCAAAAGGGCGCCATCGCCCGCCGCCAAAGTGTCCCCGCTTACCCGCCGCGTCGCGGAACCGGGTAAGCTGGATCAGGATGACCGCGGAAACTCCGGTGGCTTCCCCGCCCCGGGTGGACGAGCTGTACCGGAGCCTCGAAGAGAAGGTCCGCAGCCTGCGGCCGACCGAGGATCTCGGCGGCCTCCAGCAAGCCTACGCCTTCGCCCTCCAGCGGCATGGCCGCCAGACGCGGGAATCGGGCGAACCCTACATGGTCCATCCGCTGATGGTGTCCCACATCCTGGCCGACATGAACATGGACCTGGTCTGCCTGCAAACGGGCCTGCTCCACGACGTGGTGGAGGACACCGGCTCGACACTGGAGGAGATCCGCAAAGCCTTCGGCGAGCAGGTGGCGCACTGCGTCGGCGGGGTGACCAAGCTCCGGCAGGTGCAGTTCTACTCTCCCGAGGAACAGCAGGCGGAAAGCGTACGCAAGATGCTGCTCGCCATGGTCACCGATATCCGGGTCATCCTGGTGAAGCTGGCCGACCGGCTGCACAACATGCGCACCCTGGGCGCACTCTCCGAGGAGCGGCGGCGCCGCATCGCCCAGGAGACCCTGGACATTTACGCGCCCATCGCCCACCGGCTGGGCATGGGCAAGATCCGCGGCGAGCTGGAAGACTGCGCCTTCCTCCACCTGGAGCCGGAGGCGAACGCCGAAATCGGCCGACTGATCGAATCCCGCCGCCAGGTGAACGAGGACTTCCTCCGCGAAACGCGCGGGACGGTGGAAGTCAAGCTCGCGAGCGAAGGCATCCCGGGGCGCGTGGACGGCCGCGTCAAGCGCAGCTACTCCATCTACCAGAAGATGAAGCGCCAGAAGATCTCCATCGAGCAGGTCTACGACGTGCTGGCGCTGCGCATCCTCACCGATTCGGTGAAGAACTGCTACGCGGCCCTGGGGGTGATCCATAACGAGTGGCCCCCGATTCCCGGCCGGATCAAGGATTTCATCGCCACCCCGCGCCCGAACCTCTACCAGTCGCTGCACACCTCGGTCATCGGCCCGGGCGGCGTGACGTTCGAGGTGCAGATCCGCACCGACGAGATGCACCGCGTCGCCGAGGAGGGAATCGCGGCGCACTGGAAGTACAAGGAGGGTCACCGCGGCACCGCGCAGGACCAGCAGCAAATGGCCTGGCTGCGGCAACTGGTGGAATGGCAGCGGGAGATGCACGATCCGGGCGAGTTCCTCTCCGCCCTCAAGGTGGACCTCTACCCGGAGGAGGTGCACTGTTTCACTCCGCGCGGCCGCGTGATCGTGCTGCCGCGCGGCGCCACGCCAATCGATTTCGCCTACGCCATCCACACCGACGTCGGCCACACCTGCGTCGGCGCCAAGGCCAACGGCCGCATCGTGCCGCTCCGCTACGCGCTCAGCAACGGCGACGTGGTGGAAATCATGACCCAGTCCGGCCACCAGCCGAGCAAGGACTGGCTGACGGTGGTGAAGACCTCGCGCGCGCGGAGCAAGATCCGGCACGTGATCAACGCCATCGAGCGCGCCAAGGCGATCGAGGTGGGCGAGAAGTACCTGGAGCGCGAGGCGCGGCGGCTCGGGGTGCAGTTGAGCCGGATCGGCGGCCCGGCGCTGGAGACCGTCGCCCGCGACTACGGCTACGGGCGCACCGAGGATCTCTACGCCGCGCTCGGCTTCGGCAAGGTTTCGCCCCGGCACGTGCTGCACAAAGTGGCGCCGGAGAAAGTGCCGTCCGAGCAGCCGCCGGCGCGTCCGGCCGGCCCGGCTCCCGCGGCCGAGCCGCGTCGGGACACGGGCGAGCTGGTGCTGAAAGTCACCGGGCTCGACGACATGCTGCTCTACCGCGCCGGCTGCTGCAACCCGATCCGCGGCGAGCCCATCGTCGGCTACGTCACCCGCGGGCGCGGCATCGGCGTGCACGCGGCCAGTTGCCCCAACGTGCAGAACCTGCTCTACGAAGTGGAGCGCCGCATCGAGGTGGAGTGGGCGCGCAGCGCCGAGGAGACCTTCCCGGTGAAACTGGTGGTGCATACCGATGACCGCCCCGGGATGCTCAACCAGCTCACCTCGGTGCTGTTCCACGAGAACAGCAACATCCGCACGCTGGAGGCCCGCGCGGACGACCGCCGCGGCGGCGACGCCGCCCTCATCGAGATGACCGTAGACCTCCGCGACAAGAAGCAACTGGAGCGCATCGTCAACGCCATCCGCCGCATCTCCGGCGTCAGAGACATCGAACGGGTGCCCTGATGCCGGACGCCAAAGATCCCGAGCACATCGCCATCTCCAAGTCCCGCGGCATCCAGATCGACTGGAAGGACGGCCACCACAGCTCCTACGATCTCGCCTGGCTGCGCGACTCCTGCCCCTGCGCCACCTGCACCGGGGCCCACGGCGCCGAGCCGCAGAAGTCCGCCTACTCCAACGCTCCTGCCGCCTTCCCGATGTACAAGCCGGCACTGCGCATGGTGAGCGTCGAGCCGATCGGCCACTACGCCATCCGCATCCTGTGGAGCGACGGACACAATACCGGCCTGTACTCGTTCGACCACCTCCGCGCCATCTGCCCGTGCGATGCGTGCCGCGCGCGCTGACCCGTCGGACCACAAAAGCGGGATCAACGCCACGCGTGGAGACGCATTTGTGATGGGTTCATTGCGTCGGTAGCGGGGGAACTGTCCGGGCCGCTCCGGTGTCTAATTTTTCAAGACGCCGGCCAAGGCGGATCCCGCCGCCGCAAGGCGCAAAGGAGGGTAGCGCGATGTTTGAACAGAGTTTGGTACAGTCCAGCGCATCGACGCGCAACGCCCGGACAGTGGTCATCTCCTTTTTCGGGCAGACGATTCTTCTCGGCGTTCTCCTCCTGATCCCGATGATCTATTTCGAACAACTGCCGGCGTCGCAGTTGACCAGCTTTATCATGGCCCCGTCGCCGCCACCGCCCCCACCTCGTCCGCCCGATGCTCCCAGAAAAGCGGTGAAGGTGATTCCCCGGCAGTTCGACGCGGACAGGCTGATGGCGCCCAAGACCATCCCCAAAGAGATTGCCATGATCAAAGAGGATGAACTGCCGCCGCCTGGGTCCGCGGGTGTGTCCGGCGGCATCCACGACGGCCAGCTCGGCGGCGTCATCGACGAGATCATCCGATCGGTGCCGACGGCGGCTCCGCCACCGCCGCCGGTCAAGGTGGAAGTCAGGCCGGTGACTCCGCAGCGCATCCGCGTCGGCGGCAACGTCCAGCAGGCCAGGCTGATCAAGCAGCCCACGCCGCTCTACCCGCCGCTGGCTCGCCAGGCGCGTATTGAAGGAACGGTCCGTTTCACCGCCATCATCGGCAAGGATGGCACCATTCAGAATCTTCAGTTGATCAGCGGCCACCCGCTGCTGGTTCAGTCCGCGCAGGACGCCGTTCGCCAGTGGGTTTACCAGCCGACGCTGTTGAACGGGGAGTCGGTCGAAGTGGTTACGCAGATTGACGTGAACTTCACATTCCGGCCCGGATGAAGGCCATTTTGCAAACGGCCGCGCTGCTTGAAATCTCCAAGTGCTGGACGGGCCCTTCCCGGGCCGCGGGGCAGGCCGAATGGTAAAATGAGGGCAAAGCCCTGTCTCCCCCGGGACGATCCCATGAACGATCCGCAATCGCGACGGCGGGCGCTTCTCGACGTCCTCGAGACCCGCATCCTGGTCCTGGACGGCGCCATGGGCACCATGGTGCAGCAGGCCGAGCTGTGCGCGGGCGATTTCGGCGGCGTCGAGCTGGAGGGCTGCAACGAGAATCTCGTCTTCACCCGGCCCGATGTCGTTCTCGGCATCCATCGCGCCTACTTCGACGCCGGCGCCGACCTGGTGGAGACGGACACTTTCGGCGCAACCAGCATCGTTCTCGCCGAGTACGGGCTGGCCCGGGAGGCCTACCGCATCAACTTCGAAGCGGCGCGGCTGGCGCGGCTGGCCGCCGACGAGCGCTCCACCGGCGCCAGACCGCGCTTCGTCGGCGGTTCGATGGGACCCACCACCAAGGCGATCACGGTCACCGGCGGCGTCACCTTCCCTCAACTGGGCGACGCCTACTACGAGCAGGCCAAGGGACTCGTCGAGGGCGGCGCCGACGTCCTGCTGGTAGAAACCTGCCAGGACACGCGCAACATCAAGGCCGCGCTCGGCGCCATCCAGCGGCTCCAGCGCGAGCTCGGCCTGGCGATCCCGGTGATCGTTTCGGGAACCATCGAGCCGATGGGCTCGATGCTCGCCGGCCAGGCCGCCGACGCCCTCTGGGTCTCCATCGCCCACATGGACCTGCTCGCCGTCGGGCTCAACTGCGCCACCGGCCCGGAGTTCATGACCGATCACATCCGCACGCTGCACGAGATGGCCTCGACGCGCATCTCCTGCTACCCGAACGCCGGCCTGCCCAACGAGGAGGGGCGCTACGAGGAAACGCCCGAAACGCTCGCCCGGCAACTGGAGCGCTTCGTCGACCACGGCTGGCTGAACATTGTCGGCGGCTGCTGCGGCACCACCCCGGCGCACGTCGCCGCGCTGGCGCGGATGGTCGAGGGGAAAGCGCCGCGGCGCCCGCGCCCGCCGTCGCGGCGCTCCTTCTACTCCGGCATCGAGATGGTCGAAGCCGAGGAGAGCAACCGCCCGCTGCTGGTCGGCGAGCGGACCAACATCATCGGCTCGCGCGCCTTCAAGAACCTGGTCACCGAAGGGAAATGGGAGGAGGCGAGCGAGATCGCGCGGCGGCAGGTGCGCAACGGCGCGCAAATCGTCGACGTCTGCCTCCAGCAGACCGAGGGCGACGAGATGGCCGACATCCCGCCGTTCTACGACCGGCTGATCCGCAAGATCAAGGCGCCCATCATGATCGACACCACGGATCCGCGGGCGGTCGAGCTGGCGCTCACTTACTGCCAGGGCAAGAGCATCATCAACTCGGTCAACCTCGAGGACGGCGAGGAGAAGTTCGAGCGCGTCACCCCGATGGCGCGCTCCTGCGGCGCCGCCCTGGTGGCCGGCTGCATCGACGAAGACAAGCTCCAGGCGCAGGCCTTCACACGCGAGCGCAAGCTCGCCGTCGCCGAGCGCTCCGTTGACCTGTTGACCCGGAAGTACGGCATCCCGGCCGAGGACATCATCCTCGATGCTCTCGTGTTCCCCTGCGCCACCGGCGACGAGAACTATATCGGCGGCGCCATCGAGACCATCGAGGGGGTGCGGCTCATCAAGGAGCGGCTGCCGGAGGTGAAAACCATCCTGGGGATCTCGAACATCTCCTTCGGCCTGCCCGCGGCCGCGCGCGAGACGGTCAACTCGGTCTTTCTCTACCACTGCACCCGGGCCGGCCTGGACCTGGCCATCGTCAACGCGGAGAAACTGGAGCGCTTCGCCTCCATCCCGGCCGAAGAGCGCCGGATGGTCGAAGACCTTCTGTTCAACACTCCGCCGGCGGACGCACCACCGGATCACTCGCACGCAGCCCTGTTCCGGGACGCCCCTTCCGACTGGCGGGAGCAGACGCGCGAACAGAAAGCGGCCATCAACCGGTTCCACATCGCCGCCACCACCGATCACTACCGCAAGAGTGTCGCGCGGGAGAAGCAGAAGGCCGCCGACCTGCCGCTCGACGAACGCCTGGCCGCTTACATCGTCGAGGGCACTCGCGACGGGCTCATCCCGGACCTCGACCGCAAGCGCGCCGAAGGCGCCGCGCCGCTGGACATCATCAACGGTCCGCTCATGGCCGGCATGACCGAGGTCGGCCGGCTGTTCAACGCCAACGAGCTGATCGTCGCCGAGGTTCTGCAATCTGCCGAGGCGATGAAGGCGGCCGTGAGCCACCTCGAGAAGTTCATGGAGAAGGCCCAGACCGCCACCCGTGGCAAGATCGTTCTGGCCACGGTGAAGGGCGACGTGCACGACATCGGCAAGAACCTGGTCGAGATCATTCTCGCCAACAACGGCTACCAGGTGGTCAACCTCGGGATCAAGGTGCCGCCGGAGGAGCTGATCCGCGCCCACAGGGAGCACGCGCCGGACGCTATCGGCCTTTCGGGGCTGCTGGTGAAAAGCGCGCAGCAGATGGTGCTCACGGCCGGGGACCTGCGCGAGGCCGGCATCCGCGTCCCGCTGCTGGTGGGCGGCGCCGCGCTCTCGGAAAAGTTCACCCTGTCCAGGATCGCCCCCGCCTACGAGTCGCCGGTTTTCTATGCCAAGGATGCCATGACGGGTCTGGCCCTCCTGAACCGGATCATGGACCCGGCCGTCGTCGCCGAAGCATCGGCCGAGCCGTGGAATGCCGCCGCGGCCGATGAGCCGGTCGCCGCCGGCGAGCCGCTCTCCCAGACCCGCTGCTCCCGCGTCCGCCTGGACCTGCCGATTCCGGCGGCGCCGTACACCGAGCAGCGCGTGCGCAGGTTCCGCAACCTCCCCGAGATCTGGAGCTACATCAACCCGCAGATGCTCTACGGCAGGCATCTGGGCTTCCGCGGCCATTTCGAGAGGAAGCTGAGAGAGCGCGACGAAAAAGCGCTCGAGCTCGAACGCCTGATGGAACTCGTGAAGGAGGAAGCGGCCGGCTTCCTCTCCGTTGGCGCCGTCTGGCGCTTTTTCGAAACCGAGCGCGACGGCAACGCCATCCGCCTGTTCGAGACCGGCGGCGGCGAACCCGTCCACGTCTTCCGCTTCGGCCGCCAGCCGCGGCCCGACGGGCTGTGCCTGAGCGACTACGTGCTCCCGGCGGACGGCTCCCGGCGCGACCACGTCGCGCTGTTCGTGGTCACCGCGGGGGAAGGAGTACGCGAGCGAGCCGAGCAGGCCAAGCTCGCCGGCGAATACTTCCGCTCGCACGCGCTCCAGGCGCTGGCGCTCGAAACGGCGGAGGCCTCCGCCGAATTCCTGCACCGCCGCCTGCGCGAGGAGTGGGGGATCCCGGACCCGGAAGGGATGGCGATGCAGGAGCGCTTCACTTCGCGCTATCGCGGCAGGCGCTACAGCTTCGGCTACGCCGCCTGCCCGAATCTCGACGACCAGCAGGGCATCTGGAAGCTGCTCGCGCCCGAGCAGATCGGCGTGCGCCTCACCGAGGGGATGATGATGGAGCCGGAGGCGAGCGTCAGCGCCGTGGTTTTCCACCACCCGGACTGCGTTTACTTCAGCGCCGCCGAGGTCGCCGAAACAGTCCCCGTCTGAGCGCCGCCGCGGGCGCGCCTTACATCTCGACTACCTGCACCTGGAACCGCTCCGGCGGCAGCGCCGACAGGGGATCGGGGCTCATGTGCTCCCAGGTGTGGAAGGCGGCGGAGGCCATCTTCGAGTTCAGGTAGAGCAGGAACTGGTCGGAGAAGCAGGAGATCGGCGGCGGTTGGCGGAAGGTGAGCCGCAGGCCGACGGCGCGGTCCAGCACCACCCCGCTGGTCGGCACGTGCTTGTCCTCCAGCAGCGTGACGAAGCTGCTGCGGCCGGCGTGCGGCCACACGTCGGGGCGCAGGATACTCCGCAGGTCGAGCCGGGCCTCGAAGGTGATCTCGCACTGACGGATCCATTCCAGCACGCTGTCGCCCCACTGCCAGTGGTGGATGAAGTCCAGGTACTGGTCGACAAGGTTGATCGCCAGCTCCATGCGACGCCGCTCGAACTCGCACTCGGGGACCGGGTGGTCGGCGACGAAGTGGGGGATCAGGTCCTCGCCCTCGATGAGTGCACCAGCCATGTCCATCACTCGGTCCAGCCGGCGCACACGCGGGGTGGAGCGGATCAGCAGCGGCGGCAGCTCATAAGTGGCCGCTCCCTGGATCTCCACGAATCGGCGGTTCCCGACGATTTCCACGAGCCTTTTCCCTTGTCTCTCTTATCGGCCAAGGCGCCGGAATTCTGTAATGCCTTCATTCGTAAAGACGTAAAGCCGGCGCGCGGGGTTTCGGCCGATAATGTGGAGACATAGGACTCCACCAGTGCACGCCCTGTGGAAAGACGTCACGCTCGCCTCGCGAATGCTGCTCAAGAGCCCAGCCGTCGCGGCCGCGCTCCTTGTGACTCTGGCGTTTGGAATCGCTGCGAACTGTGTGGCGTTTTCGCTCATCAACAGTTTCTTCATCCGCTCGCTGCCAGTCCACGAACCGGAGCAGCTTGTTCGCGTCTACTCGACCTTCGCCAGTGGCCACCAATACTTCACGGTGTCGTATCCGGATTACGCAGACATGCGCCAGTTGAGCGCGGCGTTCTCGGGCGTGATCATCGATGAGCCGGTTGCCGCCAGTTTCGGCGTGCCGGGCGCGAACGAACATCTTTGGGGCAGCCGCGTCTCGGGCGACTATTTCTCCGTGCTCGGCGTCCGGCCTGCCCAAGGTCGCTTTTTCGGCGCTGCGGAAGCTCTGGAATCCGAGGGCGAGCCGGTGGTCGTTCTCAGCTACGGGCTCTGGCAGCGTCGCTTCCACGCCAGCCCCGAAGTTCTCGGCAAGACGGCGATCCTGAACGGAAAGCAATGCACGATTATCGGGGTTGTGCCCCAGCATTTCCGCGGCATTCATATTGGGCTCAGCCCGGAGTTTTGGCTGCCGGTCAACAGGGACGGCCGTGACCGTGGCGCCAGACAGTACTTCGTCACCGGACGCCTGCGGCCGGGAATGACCGTCGATCAGGCAAGGGCTGCACTCGATGTGCTCGCTCGTCGCTTACAGCACTCGTACCCGAGTAGCAATCAGGGAATCCGATTCACGGTGCTCCCGGAAACGCAAGGCCGGGTGCATCCCGTGGCTCGTGGAGGAATCTTGGGCTTCTCGGGAGTGCTGTTTGCTGTCGCCGTGCTCGTGCTCGGCGTCGCGTGCGCCAACATCGCGGGTATCCTGCTGGTTCGTGCCGCTTCGCGTCGCAAGGAGATCGGCGTGCGGCTGGCGTTGGGGGCCAGTCGGGGACGGATCATCCGTCAGTTTCTGACCGAAAGCGTACTCCTGTCGCTGCTCGGCGGCGGACTGGGCCTGGCTCTCGCCTGGGCGGTGATGAAAGTCCTCGGCGCGGTCCGCTTCCCAACACGTGTTCCGCTGTACTTCGATATCGGACTCGATATACGCGTGCTGGGCTTCAGCTTCCTGCTGACAGTGTTCGTGGGCATCTTGTGCGGACTGAGCCCGGCCCTCAAGACTTCGAAAGCTGACCTGGTCAATATGCTGCAAGAGGGCGAGGCTCGCGCAGGCTGGCGGCGATCGCGATTGCGAGCCGTTCTTGTCGCGGCCCAAGTGGCGCTTTCTACCGTCCTGATCATAGGCTCCGGCCTCTTCTTACGAAGCCTGCAAAACGCGCGCCAACTGGACGTGGGCTTCGATCCCGAGGGCGTTGTGCGAACCTCCCTCGACCTGGGCCTGCAGGGATACCGGCCTGTGGAGGCCAGACAATTCTGGCGACGCCTCGTCGAGAGGCTTACTGCGCTCCCTGGCACGCAATCTGTGAGCCTGGCGAGTGCGCTTCCTTTCGAACTTAACATCACGACGACGAACCTCGCACCGCAAGGCTATCAAGCTTCGACGGAGGGCGGTTGGCCCTCTATCGATTTCGCTATCGTCCACTCGGACTACTTTCGGACCCTGCGGATTCCACTTCTGGAGGGAACGGATTTCAGCGCGAGAGACGACACCGGATCCTGGGCGCCGGTAGTTATTGTTAACGACGTGCTGGCGAGGCAGTTTTGGCCCGGGGCAAGCGCCGTAGGGAAGCGCGTCATGACGGCAGGGCGGCTGCTCGAGGTGGTCGGAGTCGCACGACAAGGGAAATATCTCACCCTTGGCGAGCAGCCCAAACCTTTCGTCTATTTTCCTCTGAGCCAAAGCGACTCGACGGCCATGACCATTCTCGTGCGGTCCGCCGGCGCTCCGTCCAAGGTGCTCCAGGAAGTGCGCGATGTGGTGCGGGCGATGGACCATACCGTGCCGCTCTATAACGCCACCACCATGTCCGAGCACGTGGACTTTGCCCTCTTCCCCGCCAAGGCCGGAGCCACGGTACTCAACATCGTGGGCATGGTTGCCTTAACGCTGATGGCGTTGGGTCTATACGGGACCTTGGCTCACATGGTCGGTCGACGAACTTTTGAGATAGGGGTGCGGAGGGCGCTGGGCGCTCAGGACAGCGAGATTGTTGCGCTGGTGGCAAGGCAGACCGCGCTTCTGGTGCTGACTGGTTTGGCTGTCGGAATCTTCTCCGGCTTTGCCGGTTCGCGCCTTCTTGGAAGCCTGCTCTACGGCATGGAGGACATGGATCCGGTCGTCTTCTGCATCGCTGGGATCCTGCTGCTGCTCGTCAGCGTGCTGGCCACCTGCGGGCCGGCGTATCGAGCGGTTCGTATCCATGCCGCCATCGCCTTGCGATACGAATGACTCCTGCCGATTCGCGCCCGCAGTCGAACGCTCCATTGCACCGGAATCTAGCGGAAGTACTCCTCAAACACCTTGTCGCTGATCCGGTCCATCTCAGGGGTGGGCAGCACCTGCGTATCGAAACACCGGATCTCGCGCGACCACGCGGCGAGGTTGGCTTTGAGCCGCCGGTGATCGGTTTCGCTCCGGAAGTCCAATGTGGCCTCGTCGCCCAGGAGATTCGCGATCTCGCCGAAGCCGCGCGCCGCACCCCGCGCTCCACGGGCACGGTCCGGGTGACCATTCTCCAGGGCATATGCGTAAATCAGAATGGCCGCCTGGATGCGTCCGGCGCGCGTGCGTTGCTCGCGCGCTCGGAGGCGGTAGCGTAAGGCGGCCTCGGCCGAGAGCAACTCCCGAACGCCCGGCAGGCATGCGGTTGTTCTCCGCATACCGCGCCAGCCAGGCGGCCTCCTCGGAGCCGACGCGCGCCAGGTTGCGAGCCGCCGTCTCGAGCAGCGCCGGTCCTTTCATTGTGACGATCGAGTTCAGCCAGGTGCCGCCGTGGATGGTGAGGAAACCCCGACCCGCGAGGTCGCGCAGCACCCGATCATCCGGCGGCGCCGGCAACGCGTAAACCTTCACGCCGGCCGAAAGCTGGCGCGCGGCATACACGCGCGGCTGCACCTCCACCCAGTGGCCGTTCTCGAATGTCATTGGCACGAACACCGCCATCGAGATGCCTTGCGTGGGATTCCACACGTTCACGAGCCGGTGGTTCAGCCCCGCGCGGCCGATGACCTCGGCGAGTTGCTTCCGCTCGTTCCAATCAAGCATCCGCGGGCTGCGCGGGCCGAAGTTCCACATCACCTCGAAGGCCAGCGCGGGCAGGGTCAGGGGAAAGATGGTGGCGACCGCACACAGGCAGGCCGCAAAGGGAACCCGAAACCGAGGCGCCATCCATTCGCGGAACCTCGCGAGTTCCATGCCCGCGATCACAGCGAGCACCAGCGTCGCCTGCAACAGGAACCGCTTGTAGTCCTGCACGATCCAGGGCGTCTGCGCGGCCAGCCATGCCACGAGGAACACGTTTTCGCGCGGGCGGCGCAGCAGCCGAACGACCCCGAACGCCGCTGGGATGTAGATGAGCGGGGCCAGCATCAGCGCCTCGTCGCCACGCCTCCCGCGGTACCACTCCAGGTTCCCGAGGAAATGGATCGTATATGGGCTGGTGAGAACCGCCGTCGCGCCTCCCACGATGGCGAGTGCCTTCCACCTCCGGCTGATCACGGCGGCCACGAACACCGCCAGCGGCGCCATCGCGTACCCGCCGAGATGCGTATAGGCGGCGGCCGTGGTGAACAGGATGGCGGGCGTAAGCCGGCCCTCCGCGAAGTACCACGCCGCCCACGCCGAGAAGATGAAGATCCAGCCCGAAGGAATCCCCACCGCGAACGAGATGGAAGCGAACAGCGCGCCGGACAGCAGCGTGGCTGCGAACAGCGCGGCCCAATCGCCTCCGTAGCGGCGCGCGAAGAACCAGGCGGTGAACATCGCGGCCGCCCACTGTGTCAGTGCCAGGATCGCGTTGGCGCGTACATAATCCATGCCGTCGCCGCCGAGCGCGCGGCCCAGGAATCCGATCGCCATGTGCATCAGCGGTCCTTGCAGATTCGGCCGTCCGCCGGGACCGAAGTTGATGTTGTCCCATCAGGCGCTGCCATGCTCGCCGTACCAACGCGCCAGCGAAACGTGGTAGCCCGAGTCGACGCTGACGAAATAATCCGGCAGTGCGTTCACAAGCAGGATGCCGTGCAGGGCAAGGATAGCAATGGTCGCGCGGCGTGCGGCCGTGCTCATGGACCTATTCTAGTGTGGTGTCCCGCATAGCGCTTGCTAACGCGCGCGGGTCGGACGCGCTGCTTCTGAGCCGGTAGACTGGCGGCTTTGAAAGTGCGCTCCGGATGCCGGCTACAGGTATCGCTCCAGGCACCGCCGGGCCGCCTGGATGCCCTCGAACTCGGTCATCCGCTGGCCTTCGTACTCGATGCCGACCCAGTCCTTGTAGCCGGCGTCGAAGACGATCTTCATCATGCGGTCCATGTCGATGGTCGTCTCGCGCGCGTCGGGCGTGAAGTCGTAGCACTTGAAGCTGACGCCTTTGGCGAACGGCATCATCTTGCGCACGGCTTCATAGCGGTCGGTCTCCTTGGGAAAATTGCCAAAGTCGGGCAGCGTGCCGAGGTTGGCCAGGTTCGCCGATTTCATCAGCCGCGCGACCACGTCGGGATTCGAGGAGATGCCGCCGTGGTTTTCGATGATCACGTGGACCTGGCGCGCCCGCGCGTACTCGCACAGCCGGGCGAAGCTCTCCGCGCAGTGTCCGAGGAACGCGTCGATCTCGGCGGGCGTCGACGGCTGCCTTTGGCCCGGGTACATGTTGGTGCGGATGGAATGGCAGCCCAGCTCGGCGGCGATGTCGACCCATTGGCGATGGTTGTCCGCCGCCTGGAGTCGCGCCGCCTTGTCCGGACTCCCCAGGAAGCCCTCGTTGTCGCACATGATCAGCACGGCTTGGGTCCCGGTCTTGCGCATGTTGTCCTTGAGACGCTGCACGTAGCCGTGCGTGGGCGCCTCCCAGAGCGCGTTGACGAACTCCAGGCCTTCGATGCCGAACTGCTCGCGCGCGATGCGTGGGAAGTCGAGGTTGGTGATCAGGCGGCTCTGGATCGCCTTGTGCAGAGACCACTGCGCCAGCGAGACGCGGAACTTCCTAGCCGGGGCCTGCGCGGCCGAGCTCGCGGGAACCAGCGGCGCCAGCCCGGCGGCGAGACCGGCCTGGAGAAAATGACGACGACGGTATGCGTTCATGATGAGGCCATCCTAACTTATCTGGCCGGGGGCAGGACCTTCCAGTTCGCGCGCAGCGTGAACAGCTCGTCGCTGAGATTCTGGTTGATGGTGATGCTCTCGGCGAACATCTCGAAAATCTTCTCCCCGTCCCGCTCGCGGAGAATGGTGAACGGCCACAGGACGCCGCCGCCGATGTCGCGATACCTGGAAAACCGGGTGACTTCCTCGTGGCGATCCCGCGTCTTGAGGTCGCGGCGCTGAAACACCTGCCGCACCGGCAGGCGCGTGGAGACGTGGATGAAGACGGTGACGGTGCGGTTGTCTGAATCCGAGATGTCGACGATTTCCACCGGCTGGTTCTCGAACACCTCGGCGCTCTGGAACTCCACGATCATTCCCGGCTCGCCGAGCCGCTGGCGGAGAATGTAGAAGATGTTCCGCAGCGTGGTCTCGCGGTAGCGCTCCTTCAGCTCCACCGGCACCGGACGCGCGCCGCGAAACGAGATCTGCCAGCCGTCCTCCTCGTCAAACAGCACCGAGTAGTCCTGGTCCTTGCCGAAGGCCTGCCTCTCGCGCAGCAGGATCTTTCCCGGGACCGGGGGCTCGGGCCGCGTCAGATAGCGCGTGTAGAGAGTAGCGCGGGAGAGGCCGGCGAGCTGCTCGCGATAGAAGGAGTAGGCGCGGCCGGACTCGGTGCGATCGCGCATGGCGAGGAACCTCTCCCCGCCGAGCGCCCGCAGCGTCTCGTTCAGGATGCGCCGGCCGCGCTCGGCCCGGGTCTCGGCGCCGGGCAGCGCGACGGCAACCAGCAGCAGAATCGCCGGCGCCCGAATCATTCTTTCTTCCGCATCATCGCGCCTGGCCCAGCTCCGCCGCTCGGATCCCCGAGTTGACCTTCAGCTCCTCGGTGGTAAGCTGCGATGTCAGCCGGCCGTCATGTCTCACCGCGATCCGGTGTGGCAGGCGGATCCCGCCGACTTCCCGGTAATCCTCCAGGGTCTCCTCCACCTGAACCGGCACACCGGCCTGGGACAAATTCCTGTAGCTGAATTTCAACGGCAGGGCGGTTTGAGGATCCACGTGGACCCTCACCAGGTTTCCGCCCTTGTCGGAGATCTCCAGGATGTCCTCGGCCACCGCGTTCACCGTGCGGTCCTTGTCCGCGTCGCTGAGCGTGAGGCGAAACAGGAGGCGGAAGACTTCTCCCTTCGCCAGGTCCATCATCCCCGGAGGCATGAAGAATGTCCCCTGCGTCATCCGGACCCACCCGATCCTGCCGCTGAAGAAGGCCGATACCTGTCCCGTCGGAACATCCTGGTCCTGGCGGAAGAAGGTGGGCTGGCTCCATCGGGTGCGCAGGCTGGCTGCTACCGCCCCGCCGGAGAGGAGCATGGTTCCCTTCATGAGCTGGTCGCAGTCCTTGACGGCGGCGAGTTTTTCGGCTCCGCCCAGCGCCTTCTGAACGCGTTGGAGAAGCTGGCGCCCCTTTTCGAGGCTGGCGGCGTCGGAAACTGCCTGCGGCTGGACGGGCAGCGGGCTCGCCAACTCCAGCGCCTTCACCGGCAGGTTCAGATCGGCGAGTTCTTTGCCGAACGCTCTGGAGCGACCTGCCACCACGACCACCAGTTCGCTTGGGCGGAGATGCTCCTTGGCCAGGCGGAGAACATCCGCCTTGGTGACCGCATGGACCGCCTTCTGGTACTGGGCGAACAGATCCGCCGGGTAACCGTGATAGGCCGCCAGAAGGAGCCGGTCGAGAAGCCTGCCCGGGCGGTCGACGTCGAACACGAAGTCATACAGCACGTCGGACTTGGCCGACTCCAACTCACGGTCCTCCACCTCGGTGGACCGCAGTTTCTCCAGGGCGGCGACAATCCCCTGGATCGTTTCCGTGGTCGGGAACGGCGGCGTCGCGCCGCTGATCCGGAACAACCCCGGCAAGTCGTAGCCGCCCTCCCAGTGCGCGCCGCTCCCGGGGGACGTCCAGCGAAGATCGCCGCGGAACTGGCGTACCAGCCTTCCGCCGCGCTTTCCGCCGAGAACGCGGATGATCACCTGCATCGCCGCGTAGTCCTTATCCTTCAGCAACCCACCCATGTGGCCTAGCGCGAAAAAGGATTCGTTGCCGTCCCCCCGCTCGGCCAGGAACGCACCGCCGGCCGGCGGCTTGGGCGTCAGCTCGGGAAAGCTCACGGGCGTCTGCTGCGCGTTCCAGCCGGCGAAGAGGCGCTCGAGGGCGGGCCTCATCTCGGCTGCGGAGAAATCTCCCTCCAGGGCAACCAGTATGTTGGCCGGGAAAAAATAGCGGGCGTGAAAGCCGGTGACGTCCTCCGGCTGGATCCGGTCCAGGTGCTCATGTTCCAGCCGGCGAAAGAACGGCGTCCCGGCAAAGAGGATTTCCGTCAACTCGCGGTTGACCGCGACGGACAGCTCGTCGCTGCGCGCTCCCACCGCGGCGTGCAGTTGCGTCCTGGCGGTTGCGATCCGATCGGGGGACAAATCCGGTGACACCAGGGTTCGGCGAATCAGCTCCAGGGTCTGCTCCAGACCGGGCCCGAGGCATCGAACCGTTGCCGATAGGTGCGTCGGCCCGGTGGCGGCTTCGAGCGAGGCGCCGAACTCCTCCCACCCGGCCTTCTCTTCGCCGGCCTTCAGGACGGTCGCCACCAGCCGCGCCAGCCCGACCTTGTCAGCCGGATCCAGCACGTCGCCGGTGCGGACCATCGCCGTGATGTTCACCAGCGGCAGCTCCCGATTCTCCAACAGGTAGACCTTCATCCCGTTGGCGAGCGCGAAACTCACCGGCACGGGCGCCACCAGCACGCGCAACGGCCCAGACTGCACCAGTGGGGCCAAGCCGGGAGGAGGCTTGGGCGGCTTGGCCGGCCTGGTTGCCAGCGGAGAGGCAGGCAGCGGCCTCAGCGGGCGCGGCGAACCGGCTTTTCGCGGCCCGGACTTCTTTTGACCCGCGCCCTTCTTTTGCGGCACCGGGATTTGGGCCGTGAGCAGGCCGGCCGTGAGCAGGAGAACGAACCAGCGTGTCATTGCTTCTCCTGTTGGGGCGGCTTGGGATCCGCGACCTGTTTGGGTGCGGGGCTCTGTTTGGTGTCCGGCGGCTGTTTGGAACCAGACGCCTGTTTGGGATCCGCAGCCGGCTTGGCTTCCTTGCTTTCCTTGGGAGGCTCCGGCGGAAGGACGGTATGAGCGACGATGCGGCTGCCGGGCTGGAAGTACTGGCGGGCAACGCGCTGCACGTCCGCGGGCGTCACGCGAATCGCCGCCTCCAGTCCCGAGGCCATGGCTTTCCAGCTCCCGTGGTGCGATTCAAAATAAGCCAGGCGGGCTGCCAGCCCAGGGTTGGTCTCCAACTGGCGGATCGCCTGGGAGCGCAGTCTCCCTTTGGCCCGCTCAAAGAGCCTGGCATCGATGTTTCCCTGTTGGAGTTTGTCGAGAATCCGGTAAATTGCCTTTTCGTTCTCCTCCTGAGTGCTGCCCACCGCGGGCATTGAGGTGATGGCGAACAGGTTCGGGTAGCGCCCTCCCGGCAGGGTCGTCATGGCGCCGGCTCGCAGTGACACCGCGGCGGCTTCCACCAACTCCTGGTTCAGCATGCCGGAATTGCCTGCCAGCAGCTCGTGCAGAAGATCGAACACGGGCGCGTCGGGATGGGCTCGCTCGGACCGGTGCCAGGCGACCATGAGCATCATCGGGCCGGCCAGTTCCACCGGGATGCGCTTCTCCTCGACCGGGGGTTTCCACTCCGGCTTCGACTCCGGCTTCGGCGCCGGGGCCGCGGGGATCTTGGCGAAAAACTTTTCCGCCAGCTTACGAACTTCCGCCGCGCTCATGTCGCCGACAACGGCAACCGTCATGTTACCGGGAACGTAGTGCTTCTTGAAGAACGCTTCGGCATGCGCGGTCCGAAGGTTCTCCATGTCCGTGGTCCACTTTTCCAGGCGTCCGTAGGGATGACCCGCGAAGGCGGCCGCGATGACCTTCGACATCATCCCCACGAATGGCGTGCCCTGCATGCGCCGGCCCGCCTGCTCGCGGAACATGTCCCTGTCGGCGTAAAAGTCGCGAAACATGTGCCGCTGGAGCCATTCGGAAATCACCACGAACCATGCCTCCGCCCGATTGACCGGCAGGCTGTAGGCGAAGCCGCTGGAATCCGGCGTGATCTGAACGTCGTAGCTGGTGAGGCCCGCATTGTCCAGCAGGAGCAGAAAAATGTTGGAGTTGGCAAAGCGGGCCGCGGTCTCTCTCAAAACTTTGGCGCGCGACTCCAGCTTGATGATCGTCTCCCGGTCAGCCGTGGGCGTCTTCCGGCGTGCCTCGTCCAGGTCGTCGTAGGCCTTCTCGACCGCCGCCAGCGCCTGCGCCTCCAGGCCCGGGTTGCGCGATCCGATGGTGGGCGTGCCCTTGCGAACGAGGAATTCGAACAGCCGCGCCAGTCCGCCTTGCCCCTCCGGCTCGTCTGTGGCGCCGACGCTCACTTGCAGGTGGAACGACACGACGGGAGCATCGCGGCGTTCGACCACCAGAAACCGCATGCCGTTTGCGAGCTTGAACTCCTGAACCCGGGAGGCGAGGGAGGAAAGCTCCGCGGCGCCGATCGGCAGCACTGCCAGAGCGAATAGAACAACCTTGATAATGAATGAGAACACGGTGTTTTCCAGGCGAACCGGACGGTCTCGCCGGCTTGTTCTATTTTACGTGATCGTCGCCCGGTTCCGCAGTTGCCCGGGACTTGCGCGGGGTACTATTCGTACCGCAGAGCGACGACGGGATCCAGTCGCGCGGCTTTGCTCGCCGGCCAGATACCGAAGAACAGGCCGACGCCTACCGAGACGATCACGCCCAGCGCCGCCGCCCAGAGCGGCACCGCCGTGGGCAGGTTGGGAAACGCCAGCCGCGACGCCAGCGAGATCAGCCACCCGAAAGTCATCCCCGCCAGGCCGCCCAGTCCGGTGAGCACCACCGCTTCGGTCAGGAACTGGAGAATGATGTCGGCGCGCCGCGCCCCCACCGCCTTGCGTATGCCGATCTCCCGTGTCCGCTCGGTCACCGAGACCAGCATGATGTTCATCACGCCGATGCCTCCCACCAGCAGGCCGATCGAGCTGAGCACCACCATGACGATGGCCGTGGTGGCGGTCAGCCGGCGAAATTCTTCCACCATCTGCTCGGCGGTGGAGATGCCGAAGTTGTCCGGCTTGGAGTGCGGCACGCGGCGCTGCTGGCGCAGCACGGCGCGGACCTCGTCGGCCGCCGCCGCGAGCTTGCCCTCTTTGGCGATCACCACCAGCATGTGCTCCTCGGCCTGGGGGAACATCTTGCGCATCGTAAAGTACGGCATCAGGAAGCGGTTGTCCGGCTCGCCTGGGAAGGAGGCGGCGGGCCGTTTCATCACGCCGATCACCTCGAACTGGTGGCCGTCGATCTCCACCCATTTGCCGATCGGATTCACGTTGGCCAGCAGCGCCTTGAAGGCGTCCTCGCCCAGCACCACCACCGACAGCCGGTGGCGGTTTTCGATGTCGGTGAAGAAGCGGCCGTGCATCATCTCGACGTTGCTGCCGACCGCAAAGCCCTCCTCGACGCCGCCCAGATCGAGGTTGTACAGGTCGAAACTTTTGTACCTGGCCTTGTGAATGCCCCAGGTCGGGAACAGGTAGGGGCTAACGTGCTCCACCGAGCGGCAGCGCTCGGCGATGGCGTGCGCGTTCTCCAGCGTCAGCGGCTTGCGCATGCGCTCCTCGGCCGTCAACCCGTGGCGCACGCCGACCTGAAACTTGAACACGATCAGCGAGTTGGTGCCGAAACTCCGCAGCGCGTTGGTGATCGCCCCATCCAGCCCGGCCAGGATCGAACCGACCCCGATGATGGTCCCGGTCCCGATGATGACTCCCAGCACCGTGAGAGCCGCCCGCAGCTTGTGGCTGCGGATGGTCTCCAGCGCCAGCCCGATGCCGGAGCCGAACGAGGAGATGCTCATCGCTCATTCCTCAGCGCTTCGATGGGATCCAGCCGCGAGGCGCGGTGCGCCGGATAGATCCCGAAAAACAGTCCGACCGCCGCCGACAGCGTGACGCCGGCGAAGACCGCCGTCGCCGGCATCGACATCGGCACGGGCGTGAAGCTGCGCACCAGCAAGGCCAACACCGCGGCCAGCGCCACGCCGATGACCCCGCCGCTGGCGGCCAGCATCGCCGATTCCACCAGGAACTGGTTGAGGATGTCCCGCCGCCGCGCTCCGAGCGACTTGCGCACGCCGATCTCGTGCGTCCGCTCGGTGACCACCGCCAGCATGATGTTCATGATCACCACCCCGCCCACCACCATGAACACCGAAACCACGGCCACCGCCGTGGCGGCGATCGCCCCTGTCATCCGCTGCCAGGCGTCCACTATCGAGTCGGAGGCGAAGATGGCGAAGTTGTCCTCCTGACCGGGCCGCAGGTGGCGGTAGGCGCGCAGCAGCATGCGAATCTCGTCCTGTGCCTGAAAAAGGTGCGCCGGGTCGCGAGCTTGTGCGACGAACTCCACTCCCGCGCGCGCGCCGTAAGTCTTGAAGTACGTCTCCACCGGGATCGTGACGAAGTTGTCCCGCGACTGGCCGAACACGGATCCGCGCGCCTTGGCCGCCCCGATCACCTCGTACGGGCGCCCGTTGATACGGATCGGCTTGCCCACGGGGTCCGTGTTGGGGAAGAAGCGCTCCTTGATATCGTTACCGATGAAGGTCATCGCCATGCGCTTGTTATCTTCGAGCGGCGTGAAGTACCGGCCGTTGGCCGCCTGGGTGTTGCTGATGGCCGCCATGTTGGAGGTGGTTCCGAGCAGCGTGACGCCGTCGATCTGCTCGTTCTCCCAGGCCACCGAGACGCGGCGCCAGCTCTGCATGCCGAGCTCGCGCACCAGCGTGGCGCGGCTTCGCACGAACTCGTACTCGTCGCGCTCGAGCACGGGGTTCTTGCGCAACAGCTCCAGGTAACGCTTGGGGTCGAAATTGCCGATGAAGGCCATGCGTACGACGCGGAAACCGTCGGCGCCCATGTCGATGACGTTCTGGGCGATGTAGACGTCCATGCCATGGATGACGCTCATGACGGCGATGAGCGTGCTGGTGGCCAGGATGATTCCCAGCAACGTCAAGAAACTACGCAACTTGCTGGATCCGAGCGACCCGATCGCCACCCGCACAGCTTCCCCGAATGATGCCGTGGAACGCACTGTATTAACCTACGCCAGGGGGCGCGGATTTGTTCCGTTCATCCAGAATCCATTCCACGATCCTGTGATCGGCCCAAAACCTGGGCCGCCCGCGGGAAACAAAGCCGACGTGGCCGCCGTGCTCCACCGACAGCAGTCGCAGGTTCCGATTTCGCCGGAACGCGGGATGGTCGTAGACCTCGAAGGGGATCATCGGATCGTCCTGGGCCTGGATCAGCAGCGCGGGAACCCCGATCGCGTCCAGAAACCGGGCACAGGACTGCGTGTCGTAGTAATGCTCGGCGCCGCGGAAGGCGAACGCGGGGGCGGTGATGCGATCGTCGAAGTCGAACACGGTGCGCACACGGCCCAGCCCGTCGATGGGAAACCGCTCCGGCATCACCTTGTGACGCAGCCGCAGGCGGCGCTTCATGCTGCGCACGAACATCCTCTCGTAGAGCCAGTTTTGCGGCTCCTGCAACCGGCGCGTGCACGCGGCCAGCTCGAGCGGCGTCGAAACCGCGCACACGCCCGCAATCAGCCGATAGCCGTCGTCTCCCATTTCCCCGGCGAGCTTGAGCACCGTGTTGCCGCCCAGGGAGAAGCCCACCAGGAACACCGGCGTGCGCCGCTGGCGGTCCAGTTCCGTCAGAAAGGCGAACAGGTCGCTGGTCAACCCGGCGTGGTAGAGCGTATTGGAGAGGAACTCGGTTCCGCCGCACCCGCGCTGGTTGAACCGGTGGCACTGGAACCCGGCCTCCAGCAGCGCCTGCGCCAGGCTGCGCATGTAGTGGGAATCGCTCGAGCCTTCCAGCCCGTGCACCAGGATCACTTCCCCGCGCGGCTGTTCGGGACGCTGCACGTGGATGAGCACCTGCACTTCCGGCTCGGGGCGGTAGAGGCGCGCGCGCACCGGGAATCGACGTTCGTCCAGTTGCCTTGGCCACAGGCTGGCGACCACGGTCTGGAGGTGTGGATTCCGCACCAGCGGACGAAAGGTCTCCAAATTGATATTCTATCTGCTGAGCCGCGACCACAGGGAGCGGTTGTCCAATCTAAGGAACCGAATGGGAATGGCGAAATGGGCGGTCTCGCTCGTCGCGAGCACACTGCCGCTGTGCGGCCAGACACTCTCCGGCGTGGTCGACATCCATGCGCACTCCGGCCCGGACAGCGTGGCGCGATCGATCGACTCGATCGAGCTGGCCCGGCTGGCGCACCGGCGCGGCTTTCGCGCCCTGGTTCTGAAGAACCACTACGAGCCGACCGCGGCGTTGGCCGCACTGGCGCGCAAGGCCACGCCCGGCCTGGAGGTCTTCGGCGGCATCGCGCTGAACCGCACGGTCGGCGGCGTCAATCCGGCGGCCGTCGAACGAATGACGCGCGTCGAGGGCGGATGGGGCCGCGTGGTCTGGATGCCGACGTTCGATTCCGAGAACCAGGTCCGAAAATCCGGCGAGGCCCGGCCGTTTGTCTCGATCTCCCGCGACGGCCGTCTGCTGCCGGAGGTGCTGGAGGTGCTGGACCTGATCGGGAAGCACCGCCTGACGCTCGCCACCGGCCATTCCACGCCCCAGGAGAACCTGCTGCTGATCCGCGAGGCGCGCTCGCGCGGCATCCTCTCGATCGTCGTGACACACGCCATGCTCTCCCCGGTGGCGATGAGCCCCGAGCAGATGAAGGAAGCCGCGCGCCAGGGCGCCTTTTTGGAGTTCGTCGGCAACGCCGTGATCGGTACAACGCGCTCGTTATCATTCAAAGACTATGCCGATGCGATGCGCGCCGTGGGGATCGACCACTCGATCCTCTCGAGCGACCTCGGCCAGGCCGGCAACCCGCTCCACCCCGACGGCCTGGAAGCCGTTTTTCGCGGCCTCCGCGAGGCGGGACTCGCCGCCGAAGAGATCGAGCGGATGACCAGGCGAAACCCGGCACGGCTGCTCGGGTTGCCATGAAGCTGCCCATCGTCCTGCTTCTGGCCGGCGCCCTCAACGCCGGGGCGGCATGGCTTCGCCTGGACTCGACCCATTTCGAGCTGTACACGGACACCGGCGAGCGCAGCGGGCGCCAGGCGCTGGCGCGGCTCGAGCAGATCCGCCAGGTTTTCGGGAACACGACCACCGCGCGCTCGCCCGTGCCCGTGCGCGTGTTCCTGTTCGCTTCCGAGTCCGACTTCCTCCGGTTCCGCACGACGGGTTCCACGGTAGGGTACTTCCAGGGCGGTCCGGAGCGGAATTACATTGTCATGCGCGAGGCCGGGACGGAAACCTACCGCGTGGTGTTCCACGAATACGTGCACCTGGTGATGAATCACACCTCGGCGCGGCGGCCGGCGTGGCTCGAGGAGGGAATCGCCGAGTTCTACTCCACCGTCGAGGCCTCCGGGGACCGCGTCCGCATCGGGGGGATCATCCCCGCTCATGTCGCGACCCTGATGCGGGAAAAACCGCTCGACGCAGCCACGCTGCTCGGGGTCGCCCACGACTCGCCTTACTACAACGAGCAGGGCAAAGCGGGAGTCTTCTACGCGCAGAGCTGGGCGCTGGTGCACATGCTGAACCTGGCGGGGGGCTATCGTGAAAACCTGCCGCGGCTGGCCGTGCTGCTGGAGGACGGCATTCCCCAGGACGCGGCCCTCGAGCGCGCCTTCGGCAAATCTCCGGCCGCAATTGTTCGGGACCTGGAATCCTATATCCACTCGGGCCGCTTCCCGACGGTATCGGTGGCGTGGGAGCCCCCGCAAGCCGTCGAGGTGGAAGTCAAGCCGCTGGCTCCACTGCATCTCGAGCTGGCCCAGGTGGACCTGCTCCTGCACATCGGCCGGATGGAGCCGGCGCGCAGAATGCTGAACCGGCTCTCGCGCCGTCATCCCGAGTCTGCGGAAGTGGAAACCGCCCTGGGCTTCCACGAAATGAGCCGGCGGGAGTACACCAAGGCCCGTGCTCACCTGGAGAGGGCCATCCGGCTCGGCAGCACGGAAGCCTCCACCTTTTTCGAATACGCCGTGCTGCTGCGCGACACCGGCGGCGGCCGCGACCAGGTGGCGGCCAACCTGCGCAGGGCCATCGAGCTCAACGCGCAGTATGCCGAGGCGCACTTCCTGCTCGGGCTGATGGCTTCCGAACAAGGGCGGCATGCGGAGGCCGTCGAGCCGCTCGAGAAGGCCGCTTCGCTGCTCCCGCGGCAAGCCACGTTCTGGCACGCGCTCGCCATGGCCCATCACCAGGCGGGCCGGCCGGAGGCAGCCCGTCGCGCGGCCGCAAAGACGCTGGCGGCGGCGGCCACCGAATCCGAGAAGGAGATGGCGCTGGCGCTGCGGAAGCTCACCGAATCCCGGCCCGCTCCCGCGAGCGACTCCCCACGGCCCGCGGTCCGCACCCCGACCGGCTGGCAGAACCGGCAGGGTGACACGCGGCTGGAGGGTTTGCTCGAGCAAATCGACTGCCTCGGCGCCGGCGCACGGCTCCTGGTCGCAAGCGGCGGCCGCCGCGTGGCGCTCGTCGTGGACAAGCCTTCCGAGGTGGTCCTGCGAAACTCGACCACCGTGAGCTTTGAGTTCTCCTGCGGGCCGCAAAAGCCGCGCCTGGTAAGTGTGGAGTATATCGCCACCCCCCTCGATACCGCCGCCGCCGGGCGCGTCACCGCCATCGAGTTCCGGTGACTACTCCGGCGGCTGTACCGTGGCATGGGCTGCTGTGTCGCGGGCCATTCGGACCCCAGGAGTTCACTCTCCTGGTGGGTGCTATCGAACGAGACGGCAAATTGGAGCCAGCAAATGCAAGTGAAAGAGCGCAACAGAACCGAGAATTCCTCCAGGAGGATCCAACCCGGAGAAGACGCGACCGAATTGCGTAGCCGCCTGGTGGAAGAGTTCCAGGACGAGGACACTCGATACACCTATGCCGAGTCGTTCCTGAATACGCGGGTAGCGGCGCAGATCAAGGTGCTGAGAGAGCAGCGGGGGCTGACGCAGGAGGCGCTAGCCAGAATGATCGGCACCCGGCAGGCCGGAGTTTCCAGGCTCGAGAATGTGAACTACTCTGCCTGGAAGACCAACACATTGCGAAGGCTGGCACGGGCTCTCGGCGTCCGCCTCAGCATCTCCTTCGAGACGTTCAGCGGTTTACTGGCTGAGGTTGAGAACTTCGAAAGAGCCTCGTTGCAGAAGCCGGCCTTCGAGCAAGAAGTGCGACGGGGAATGATGCGGCGGCGCAAGTAAGCCGGCCGCGCAATCATCCAAGCGTCGCGCGAAGATCAGGCAGCGTGATCACGAGCGTCATCGGCTCATGAGGACAAGGATCGAAGCCGAGCACAAATGAGGGAACCGCGCGGGCGTGCCGCGGCCCCACGGGCGTCGTACCTGCGGGTGAAAGCCCACCAAGCCCGCCGGGCTGCTTGCTTGTCGTGTATGGACAACGGGTATACAATTGAGATGGATGCCCGGAGCAAGACTGCCCATCTTCGACTGGGATGACGCCAACAGCGCCCATATCGCGAGGCACGGCGTCACGCCGGCCGAGGCCGAGTCAGGTCGTCCTGGGCGCCGCGCTGCCACCCGAGACCGAAGAGCGGAGCGGTGAGGATCGGCACACCGAGTTGGGCGCAACAACGGAGGGGCAAATGCTGCTGGCGCGCCGCGTGGAAGCGCAGCAAGGGAGAACTCGATGCCTAAGAAGAAACTGGCGGAGATGAAGACCGAAGCGGAAGAGGCCCGCTGGTTCGAAGACAATCAGGATCGGCTGCTGAAGCTGTTCGAACGGGCCGGGAAGGAAGGCGCACTGCGCGTCGGAGGGAAGAGCATCGGCATCACACTTTCGAAGAAGACGGAGATTGTGCGGAAGCCGCCGTCGCAGAAGGTCATGCTGCGAATCCCAACCGGCGACGTCGACCGGGCGCGACGTCAAGCGGCCGACAAGGCGATCGGCTACCAGACCTACATCAAAATGCTCTTGCGCGCCGGACTGGACCGGGAGGAGAAAGCTCGGCGCCGAACGTGAGTTGCCGGCAGGAGCGTAACTCTACACGTCCCGATGGGATCAGTCCTGCCGAATCAGCCGCGGCGAATCCGCCCTTGCCCAGGGCCATCACGGCATCGTATGATGCACATACGTATCTTTCGTCCAGGAGAACATCCATGTGGATCCGCAAAGTGAATCGTGACCGCGGCAAGGGAGTGGATTCCCCCGTCCCGACGCAGCCGGTCTCCAACGAGGAGTACATCCCCCGCCGGCAGAATGTGCAGCAGAAACAGGTCGAGCACCTGATCGGCGAGATGGCCGGCGAGCGAGCCCACAAGCTCGGCGTGGATCGCCGCACCTTCATGCGCACCTCCATGGGGATGGCCACCTGCTTCCTGGCGATGAACAAGGTCTACGGCAATCACTGGGAAGTGGACGAAGCCGAGGCGTTCGAGCCGGCCGCCACCGAGGAGAAGTACCCCAAGGGCGAGTTTTTCGTCACCGACGTGCAGGCGCATTTCAGCAACGGCGTGGCGCTGCGTTTTCGCAACGACCCGATGATCCAGGGGATGAGCTTCAATCTCAAGGATGACGTGGAGTCCTACAGCTTTCCCAACTTCGTCAAAGAGATGTTCTTCGACAGCGAGACCGACATGATCGTGCTCTCCGGCGTTCCCGGCCGCGAGGCGCTGCGCGACGAAAAGGGCAACGTCCCGGAAGGCGCCGCGCGCCGCGGCGGCATCCTGCCGAGCTGGCTGATGTCGAAATGCAAGAAGGAGCTCAACGAGCTTTCCGGCTCCACCCGCGTGCTCTGCCAGGGCAACCTCGCGCCGAACCATTACTGGAACACCGCGGCCAACGCGCCCGACAAGGCGCAGACCTTGGAGCAGATGGAACGCGAGGTGAAGCTTTACGGGATCGACTCCTGGAAGTGGTATTGCCACTCGGATCCGGGCCGCTCCGGCGGCGGCTTCCAGCTCGACGACGCCAACGCCAACTGGTTCTACGAGCAGTCCAGGAAGCTCGGGATGAAGACCTTCAGCGTGCACAAGGGCTACTCCTACCAGTCGCGCACGCTCGGTCACCTGGCCAATCCCAAGGACGTCGAGAAGGCCGCGCTCGACAACCCGGACCTGAATTTCATCATCTACCACTCGGCCATCCAGCACAGCGTCATGTCGCCCGAGTTCAAGGATCCGGCCAATCTGGACCCCGTCACCGGCGACTTCGCCTGGCACAACGTGCTGATGGATATCAAGAAGCGCAATCCGAAGTTGAACAACGTCTACTGCGAGATCGGCAGCTTTTTCGGGCCGCTCGCCATCCATCACCCGGTGCTCGCCATGCACGGCATGGCTAAGAACATCAAGTATTACGGCTCCGACCATGTCATCTGGGGCACCGACTGCATCTGGTGGGGTTCGCCGCAGTGGCTGATCGACGCCTTCAAGCGCTTCCAGATCTCCGACGAGCTGTGCGAGAAGTTCGGCTACAAGAAGATCACCAAGCAGGACAAGGCGAAGATCTTCGGACTGAACGCCGCGCGCCTGTACAAGGTCGACGTGAAGGCGAAGCGCAAGGCGTTTCCCGCCGACACCTTCACCCGCATCAAGACCGCCTATCTCGATAACGGTGGCCAGCGCGACAACGCAGCCTACGGCTGGGTGCGCTCGGACGACTGACGCAGGCCTCCTCATGCGCATGCGGCTGCGGGGCTGGCTGGCATTGCTGGCGCTTCTGGTCGCGGCGGCCCCGGCACAGCAGGCGCCGGAGTCCCACTTCCACCACTTGCACCTGAACGCGACCGACCCGGCGGCGGCGCTCTCCTTCTATCCGAGCAAGTTCGACTGCGAAAGGGCCCGCTTCGCCGGCTCCCAGGACGCCATCTGGGCGCAGAAGTCCTGGCTGCTGTTCAACAAGGTTTCCGCGCCGCCTCCGGCCGAGATCGTCTCCGCCATCTGGCATTTCGGCTGGGGCGCCGAGGACATGAAAGTCGCTTACCAAAAGCAGCTCGACGCGGGCACCAGGTTCGACACGCCGATCACCGAGCTCGGCCCCACGTTCTTCTTCGCCTACGTGCTCGGCCCGGACGGGGCGCTCATCGAGCTGAACAGCGCCCGGCACCACCATTTCGGCCACCTGCACCTGCTCAGCGCCGACGCGGTCTCGGCCGGCGAGTGGTACATCCGGCATTTCGGCGCGCGGTGGGCCTCCGGAAAGCCGCCAACGCGACAGCCGCGGTTCCTGCGTGGTTTCCAGGTCGGGCCCGGCGCTTCGCTGATGATGGACAACGTGAACATCATCATCTACCCGGTGGAGTACGCACGCCAGCGGTTCAAGGAACAGTGGAAGGACCGGACCGCGTTCGCCACCTCCAGCGGACGCGTTGTCGATCACGTGGCTTTCAGCTTCGCCGATCTGAACCAGGCCGTGAAACGATTCCGCCAGGAAGGCGTTAAGGTGGTGTCCAAGCCGCGCAAGATCCCGAAGACGAAGGCGCGATCGGCCTTCATCGAAGGCCCGGACAACATCCTGATCGAGCTGGTCGAGGGCCACCCGGCGAAACAGTAGGTGATGCCCCTACGGCGCGCCGCACTCCACGCTATCGTCGTTTGGCTGTCGCCACTGGCCTGCGCGCAAGACCTCGATCCGGCCGCCTGGGGCTCCAGCCACGCCGGCAAGCCCGTGCCGGAGTTCATCCACGGTGACGAATGCCTGTTCTGCCACCGCAACGACATCGGCTCCAGGTGGCAGAAGAACGCCCACGGCATCACCATCCGCCAGCGCAAGGACGCCCCGTCGCTGGCCGTGCCCCCGGCGCTGGCCTCGCAGGTGGAGTACTTCCTCGGCGGCCGCAACCATGTGCGCTACCTGAAAAAAGACGGCTACGGGAAGCTCGCCATCTTCACCGCCGCGGGCGCCTGGGATCGCAGTCGCTTTGCCGATGCCTGCGCGGGCTGCCACGCGACGGCGGTCGAGGCCGCCACCCGCACCTTCGCCTACTACGGGCTGGACTGCTACACCTGCCACGGCGTGGTCGACCTGAACCACACCCGCGACACTTCGCTGATCCTGCTTTCGAAGAAGAACGCCGCGCCGGCGCGTGTGGTCACCTCGATCTGCGCGCAGTGCCACCTGCGCGGCGGGAAGTCGCGTTCCACCGGCCTGCCCTACGCGAACAACTTCGTCGCCGGCGATAATCTCTTCCAGGATTTCCAGGTGGACTTCTCGCTCGCCGATCGCGCCGAGCTGAATCCGGGCGACCTCCACGTCTGGCGCAACGTCGGCGACGTGGTCCTGCGCGGCTCCGGGCTCACCTGCCTGGGCTGTCACTCGGTTCACGGCTCCTCGAGCGCCAAGCACCGGCGCGTGCTCAGCGGGCCGATCTGTCTGGACTGCCACTACGAAGGCAAGCCGCGCAAGGAGGTGCGCTCCTACACCGTGCGCAGCGCCACGTGCGAGTATTAGATTATAGGCGAATTCACCGCTTTTTCCACTGGCTGCTGAGGGTCTTCAGAGCAGCCGCGAGGGCATTGTTAATCGCCGCCGATTCGTCGGCGGTCGCCTGTGGGAGCGCTGCCTCGCCGCCTCCCGCCGCCATCTGCCATCGCCTGGCCATTCCCATGTAGGCCGACGCCGAGGGGTCAAGCGACATGCCAAACATCCCGGATCCGGCGCCCAAGCCGCCCATTCCGTTGAATGCGGGGTTCTGAAGCATCATGTTCATCAGCGCCGGGTTGCCGGAAAAGGCGCGAAACATCATTGACGCCGGCGTGAATCGCATCGCGGTGGTCGCAATGGACATTGCCGAGCGCAGATTGAGATCACCGCCGGTCTTGCCAGTGGCCGAACCACTGGAGACGGTGGAGCCATTGGCGACCGCAATCAGCCTGTAGTCGAGCCTCACCTCCCAGTTTTCTTTGGGGGGCCCGCTTCCCATCGAGCTGATGGCGCTGGCTGCTCTCGCGATGCCGCCGAACCGGCCCGCGCTTGCCTTTTTCAACTCCGCCAGTTCCACTTCCAGCACCAGGTCGCAGCTTAAGTCTCTCGCCGCGCTCAACCGGTCAATGGCAAGCTTGCCTTCCACCGGGTAGGCTTCCAATTTGTCTTCGGTAAGCCGCGACATGGCCTGCTGCCGGAAGCTATCCGTCGCAAACGCGCGGCCGGTGCGGTTTCCGATGGCGGCCAGGCCAACGCGCGTGGCGCCTGGAGCTTTCGGAGGAAGCGCGCCGGGCACGTGCAACCCCGACATCTGCTGCGCGAATTGTTTGAGGTCACCGGCCTGGGTGAAACCAGCGGGCGGCTCGAACAGGGCGGCGTCCAGAGTCTCGAACGAGAGCTCGCGGACTTCCATTTGGATTTCCGTAGTGGTGGGCGCCCCACCCGCTTCCGGTTCCGCGGTAATGGTCATGGAATACGCAACGGGGAGACCAGTCTTGGCCGAGCCGCTGATTTCGGTCTTCACGTCGTCGTTGCAGGAGCTCGGCGCGTCCGGGCGGGCATCCGCGCCAGCCACGGTGCAACCGGGCTGTTCGAGTCCCTCCAAATACCAGCCGTCGGTTTCGATGCGCTCTTTCTTGCGGTCGCAGGCGACCGGCCCTGGTTCTTTCAGGATCACCGTCTTTATGTGGCGCGCGATTTTTCCGAACATCGTACGGGTTTCTCCGGTATCCTGCATGCTGATCTTGTAGGACACGGACCCTTTCGTGGCCGCCGCGGGGGTGGCTGCCGGCGCGGCAGGAACCTGTGACGAAACCTGCGGCTCACCAAGGGGATACTTGGAGTAAGTCTTGGCTTGGGTGTTGACCACAACCATTTGCTTCAAGTCGCACTGTTGGATCATGATCATGCCGCCGCCGCTTTCAAACCGGCTGTGGTTTCCTTTTTGGAGGATGGTTTGGTCATTGGACTGGCCGGCAACGGTATACCGGGTTGTCATTTTGGTGTCAGCGTAGAGGACGGTGGAAACCGTCAGGCAGGCCAAGGCAAATGTGAACTTCATAGGGACCTCCAGAACGGGGTTCTCGCACAGAGATTGCTCCTCGGGAAAAAGTGCATTCCCAATGCCAAACGAGACCCGCTTCCTTTGGTCCTGTAGAATCAGATTCCGAGCCGCACGTGTCAGCAAGCGTGGCTCTTTCTGTGCGTGAGATGACGCAGCAGGAGGGCGAGAGTGCGCACACAGACCCGTACGGACTGCTGGCGGCGCGTGCTCAGCGGACGTGCGAGTACGAGTCGGGCGCGGTCACCGGCCGCCCGTGAGAGCGCCCCGGACGCGGTCGCGATAGCGGATGCACTCCTCGAGCACCTGGCGGTACTCCTCCACCTCGACGTCGCGCTCGCAGCAGGCCATCATCAGCGCGCCGTCCTCGCGGAAGTTGCCGTCCCAGGCGCGCGCCTGCTCACCGGTCCACTCGGCGCGGTACTGGCGCATCTTCTCATCCGGCATGCGGTCGAAATAGGCGCGGAGGTTGACGCTGGTCTCGTCGCCCGGCTCCTCCCAGGCCTCCTGCTCGAAGTTCCAGATGGGCTGCTCCATGCTGCCATCCAGTGTAGCGGAACCGGGGCGGGGTATACTGTGCCGTGGAGCGCTGACCCCCCTTTGACAACCGTGCTTTCCCGACACCTGGAGGAGATGGGCGAAAAGGTTTCCCCGGCCTACCGGATCCTGCGCGAGCTGCCCGAGGGCGCCCTCCGGCGCGAGGCGGCCCTGCTGGTGGACCTGGTGGTGGACGAGGAGCTGTCCGTCGGCCCGCTGGAGGAGATCCCCGCGCTGCCCGGCGCCGACCCCGTGCGCGCGCTGCTGTGCTGGCGGCTCTCCATCGCCGCCGCGCATCCCCGCCGGAGCTCGATGCAGCTTGTGCTCTCCTGCTTCCCCGACTGGCTGCGTAAGCTGGACGGCCGCCCGGCATGCGCCCCGTTCCTGCTGGCCTGCCCGGCGATCGCCTCCGCCGCCGGCGAGCTGGGCGTCTCCGGAGTCACCGAGGTGCTCGACGCCGCCGCGGAGTGCGCCGGCGAGGAAGATGCACGCGTCGTGTTGGAGGCGGTGGCCTCCTATTCGGACGCCTTCCGCGACATCATCGTCGGCATCGCGCGCATCAGCCGGGCGGCCGCGCACCACGTGCGCGTCGATTTGCTGCAACGCCTCGAAGCCCTGCTGCCGCTCGAACAGATCGCCGAGCGAGGCGACTCGCGCAAGTTCATTCCCGCCCTGGCCCGCATGAGCGACGCGTACTTCTCCTCCGGCCCGGTTAGCTGGCGCCGCGCGATCGAGGTCGTCCTCGCCGTTCTCGAAAGCAGTGTCTCGAGCGCCCGCTCGACCGCCGAGGCGCTCACCGCGCTGATCCCCCGGCTCGAGGCCGCCAACCGCGAATCGTACCTGGAGGATTTTGGCAAGCTGATCGCGCGGCTCGGCACGCAGGCGGTCGGCCAGGCGCTCGGATCACTCCCGGACCTCTATGCGAAACACGGCCGCGAGGCCTCACGGCGGTTCGTCGAGGCCGTCTGCGATGCCGCCGACCAGTTCGGCGCCAACGCCGGCCAGCATTTTCTCGAGCAGAAGACCCGCGCGGCGCGGGAGTTCTTCAACGCCGCCCCGTAACCGCCCTCTCCTGGGGCGCATCGAGGACGGCGCGCATTTTGCGACGGAACTCCTCTTCCGAGAACCGCGCCGCCCAGCGCCGCAGCACCTCCGGTTCGATGGCCGCCTCGGTTCGCTCGAAGCGCTCGACGGCCTCCGCGAGCGCCTCCGGCTCCGGGGTGTCGTAGAAAAATCCCGCCTGCGGCGCCCGGGCCGGCGCCGTTTCCAGCACGCCGCCGCGTCCGAGCGCGATCACCGCTTTCCCGCTCGCCAGCGCCTCCACCGCCGTCATGCCGAAATCTTCCTCCCCTGGCAGGAGGAAGGCGCGGCAGCGCGCGTACAGCTCGCGCAGCTCGTTATCGGAAACGCGGCCGCAGAATTCCACCGAGGGTCCCGCCAGGCTCTTCAGACGCCGGTATTCCGGACCGTCGCCGGCCACCTTCAGGCGCCGCCCGGTCCGCGAGAACAGCCGCACCGCCGTGTCGATCCTCTTGTAGGCCACCAGCTCCGACACCGCCAGGTAGTAGTCTTCCGCTGGCTTCCAGGTGAAGCTCTCCACCGCCACCGGCGGATGAATCACTGTCGATTCCCGGCCCCAGGCGCGATGGATGCGCCGCCGGACGTTTTCGCTGTTGGCGATAAACTCGTCCACGCGCGCCGCCGTGGCCTGGTCCCACAGGCGAAGGTAGTGCGCCAGCGGCTTCACCAGCGCACGCTTCCAGCTCGACTGCGTCCACTCCTGAAGGTAGGACGGGTACAGGTCCCACAGGTACCGCATCGGCGTGTGGCAGTAACAGATGTGGCGCGCCGTCGACGGGACCAGCACGCCCTTGGCCGGCCCCGATTCACTGCTGATCACCAGGTCGTAGCCGCCCAGATCGAACTGCTCGAGCGCCAGCGGCATCAGCGGCAGCAGCGTCCGGTACCAGCGCCGCATCGGGTTGAGAAAGGACGCCTTCACCGGCCGCGCGCGAATCGCCTCCGAGACGCGCCCTGGCTCGTAGAACAGCGTGAACAGATCCGCCTGCGGCAGCAGCCGGCACAGCGCTTCCACCACTTTCTCCCCGCCGCGGTGATGGAGCAGCCAGTAATGAACAATCGCAACCCTCATAGTTAGAGCATGTCACGAAACAACATTTCCGCTTGCTGCGCCCGCGGCTCCCGGGCGCGCTGCCAAAGCGGCAGCGTCAACCCCAGCAGGAAGAGCCGAAGGCGTGTCAAAGGGCCCAGGATGGCGACCTGGTTCGACGGCAATGAGGTGTTACACTGACTTTAGCGAGGCTGCATGAACCCCGGCGATAAGAATGGGTCCCGCCTGGACCGCATGGAAAAGTCGATCGAGGGCCTGTTGGAGATCGTCGCCAGGCACGATGTCCAGATCGGCGCACTGGCGGAGCGGCAAACCGCTCACGAGGATCTGATCGATAAACTTCTCCATTCCCAACAACAACTGCTGACGGCACAGGTTGTGTTTGTGGATGAGACCCGAAAGGCCATAACCGAGGTCTCGCTGGCGCAGAAACGGACCGAGGTCAAGCTGGCCGAAGTCACCGATAAGCTTCATGAAGTCACCGACAAGCTGAACGCACTCATCTCGGTGGTTGACAACTGGCCGCGTGAGCGGCCGGGCACAAGCGGCTGAGAACCTGGCAAACTCGGCAGCCCTCAAGCAGTTTCTGAAATCACGGGGTGCGTGACCCTTCAGTACCACGTCTTGCCCATTTCGCGAAGTAGTTAGCAGCGCCGGCGAATGCCCGGAGGGTATCATAAGTTCGTGCAAGCCACCAATGTCGAACACGCGGCCGGCGATCCGCTGGGCTACGCGTTCGAGCTGCCGCTGGAGCTGACCGTCTACCCGCTCGGCTTCCCGCTGATCATCCGCAGCAACGCGGCCGAGGTGGTCGAAGCAGCCCGGGAGAGCTGGGACTGGTTCTCACAGCAGGAGCAGTCGCCGGCGATGCGCCTGCACGTGGCCGTTTCCGTGGAGCCCGGCTTTGGCCTGCCGGCTCCGCCCGTGTTCCGCGCGCAGCGCCACCTGCTCGCCATGGTCTCCGACGCCGCCAATTTCGCCGTATGCGACCTGGACCGCGCGTTCGCCTTTTGCCGGCTCGCGCCGGAGGTGGCGGCGGCGCGGGAGTGGATGCGCTACCACTTTCTCGAAGCCTTCCCGCTGGTGACCCTGACTCATCTCTGCCTCACTTCCATCCACGCCGCCTGCGTCGCCCGCGGCGGCCGCGGGGTGCTGTTGTGCGGGGAATCCGGACGCGGCAAGAGCACCCTCGCCTATGCCTGTGCGCGCGCCGGCTGGACGCTGGTCGCCGACGACGTAGCCTTCCTGCGCCGCGGTCGCGACGATCGCGAGCTGATCGGGCGGCCGCACCCGCTGCGGTTTCCCGCATCGACAGCCGATCTGTTTCCGGAGCTGCGCCGCTGGCCCGTCATCCGCGACGTGAAGGGACAGACCCTGATCGAGCTGCCGGTGGGCAAGCTCGACGGTATCTCGACCGCCGCCCGCGCCGAAGCGCACGCGGTCGTCTTTCTCCGCCGGCCCGCGCCGGGCGCCGCCCGCCTGGTGGAGGTCGACTCCGCGGAGGTGATTCCGCGGCTCCTGCGGGAAATCCCCCGCTACGAAGACCGCGTCCATGGGGAGCACCGCGACTCCCTGCGCAGCCTGGGCGATCTGCCGGCGCGCGAGCTGCACTACCGCGACGCACAGGATGCCGTGGCGCTGCTCGAGCCCCTGATCGAGTGATTGATCTGAAGTGACGCCCATCGACTGGCGGCGCTACTCGGCCATCCCGTCCTGGTGGTCGGCCCTGCTCGAATCACTGCGCTTCTCCAGCGCCGCGCCGGAGTCGCTTGGCGCCCTCGATCGCGCCTTGTGGACGCGGCTCCTCGATCAGTGCGACCAACAGCAGCTCACCCTGTCGCTGGTGCCGGCGCTGGAGGCGACACTGCCCGAATGGGTGCGTGCGCGCCTGGTTGAGAACCTGACCTCGAACCGCGAGCGCGTCCGCCGCCTCTGGGACGCCTATGGGGAAATCGCCGCCTGCTTCGAGCGCGCGGGCATCGAGTACCTGGTCCTCCGCGGGTTCACTCACTCGCCGGACTTCGCGCCGCTGGTCGACCACCGCGTCCAGTACGACATCGACTTGTTCTTCCCGTCCCAGGCGCTCCACCGCGCGCGCGATACGCTGCTCGGGCTCGACTACGCGTCCATGATCTCGCGCGAGGACGCCACTATCGATCATCTCCCGGCAATGGTTCGCAAGACCGGCTGGCAGTGGCGTGGGGATTTCTACGACCCGGACCTGCCCGCGAGCATCGAGCTGCACTTCCTTTTCTGGAACCGCGACGTCGAGCGCATCGAGGCGCCGGGCGTCGAGGCCTTCTGGGAGCGGCGAATCGTCCGCCACCTGGACGGCCGCCGCTTTCCCGCGCTCGCGCCGGTCGACGCGCTCGGCTACTCGGCCCTGCACAACCTGCGGCGGCTGCTGCGCGCGCGCGTGCGCCTGGTACGCGTGTACGAGCTGGCGTATTTCCTTCATACGCGCGCCGATGACGACGGATTCTGGAACTCCTGGCTCGGGGCGCACGCCGAGGGGCTGCGGCGGCTCGAGGCGATCGCGTTCCGCCTGGCCGCGGCCTGGTTCGACTGTCGCCTGCATCCCCTCGTGCGGGAGGAAGTGGAACGGCTGCCTGCCGGCGTGACCGACTGGTTCGCGCGCTACGCCGCCGCGCCGGTGGAAAACCTTTTCCAGCCCAACAAGCACGAGCTGTGGCTGCATCTGGCGCTCCTCGACAGCGCCAGGGACCGGCGCAGCGTCCTGGGCCGGCGGCTGTTCCCTATGCGCCCGCCCGGCCCGGTCGACGCCGTTCATATTCCCGAGGAGCGAATGAACCTGCGGCGACGAGCGCTCCGCACGGCGCGTTACCTGCTGTATGCCGGCTCGCGCGCGTGGCGGCATCTCCGCGTTCTGCCGGGCGTCCTGGCGCACGGCTCGCTGTGGTGGTGGCGCGGCCACATGCCGGGCCGCGATTTCTGGCGCTTCCTGGCCGCGGCGTCGTTGTTCAGCCTCGGCATGTTCGTGTTCGTCATTCTCTACAATCTCTTCCTGCTCGACCTCGGTTTTCGCGAAGATTTTCTCGGCTTCCTGAACGCCGCCTCCACCGCCGGCAGCATCGCCGGTTCCCTGCCCGCCGGCCTGCTGCTCGCCCGCCTGGGGCTGCGGCGAACCGTGCTCGCCTGTTTCGCCTCCACCGCCCTGCTGTGCGGCCTGCGCGCGTGGCTCACCGCCCCGGTTCCTCTCGTGCTGCTTGCCTTTCTCGGCGGGACGGCGTTTTCGGTCTGGGCGGTCGCGATCGGGCCCGCGATCGCGAGTCTGACCTCCGCCGCGCAGCGGGCGCGCGGGTTCAGCGTGTTCATGGCCACTTCGATCGGCCTCGGCGTTCCCGGCGGATTCCTCGCCGGCCGGTTGCCGGCGTGGCTGGCCCGCACCCGCCTGTTCCCCGCCCGAACGGACTCCAAGCAGGCGGCGTTGCTTTCCGGAGCGGCGCTGGTGGCGCTGGCATCGTCGCCCGCCGCAAGACTGCCTCGCGGCGGCGCAAGCGCGGAATCGCGCGGGGCTTTTCCCTTCACTCCCTTCGTGCGGCGGTTCCTGCCGGCGGTGGCCTTCTGGAATCTCGCCACCGGGGCGTTCAATCCGTTCTTCAACGCCTACTTCGCCTCGCATCTTGGCGCCGGCGTCGAGCGCATCGGATCCGTGTTCGCCGCCGCCCAGGTGGCGCAGGTCGCCGCCATGCTCGTCTCGCCGTGGCTGTTGCGCAGTCTCGGTCTGGTGAGGGGGATCATGACGATGCAACTGGCGACCGCCGCGGCCCTGGCGGCGCTGGCCGGGGCGAGCTCGCCGGGCGCGGCTTCTCTCGCCTACTGCGGATACATGGCCTTCCAGTGGATGAGCGGGCCGGGGATCTACACGCTGCTCATGAACGGCATCCGCGAGGAGCAGCGCGGCGGCGCTTCGGCGTTACACTCGCTCGCCGGCTTCAGCACGCAGGCGATCGCCTCGGCGGTGTCCGGAGTCGTGATCGCGCGCTGGGGGTATCAGAAGCTGCTAGCCGCGGCCTGCGGCGTCGCCGTGGCGGCCGGTCTGCTGTTCCGCGCGCTGCTCGGCCGGTTCGAGAATCCCGGCGGCGCGCCCGATGAGCGCTAGCATCCGCTCCCGGTAGCAAGCGAGCGTGAATCGCCGCTCGAACTCGCGCCGCGCCCCGACGCCGGCCCGCCGCAGCGTATCCGGCGCGTCTGTGAGCAGTTCCCGGATCCTCCGCGCCAGCGCTTCCGGCTTCGCCGGTTCCACCAGGAATCCGGTCTCTCCCTCCGTCACAATCTCCGGGATGCCGCCGGCGCGATAGGCAATGACCGGCAGGCCGGCGGCGAACGCTTCTGGAATAACGCGCGTCGTGGCTTCCTCGGGACCCGAAGGCACCACCAGCAGATCGAGCGACGCGTACACCGCGGCGGTGTCCTCGATCCATCCGGTGAATTCCACCGGAATTCCCTCCGCCAGGCGCCGCATCCGGTTTGCGTAGCGTCGCGAGGCATCGTCACCGAACAATTCTTTTCCGCACAGGACGAACCGGCAGTCGGGAACTTCGCCCGCGAGCAGGCGCGCCGCTTCGAGGAATTCCCGCTGCCCTTTCTCCGGCGCGATGCGCCCAACCATGCCGACGCGCCATCCGCCGACCCGCCTTCCGTCGGCCCGCCGCTCCGCTCCGCCCGCCGCGGTGTCGCTGACGCCGTTGTAGACAATGTGCAGGCGCTCTTCGGGCGCCCAGCGCGCGAGTGGTCCAGTGACGAAGCGGCAGCAGGCTACCACCGTGGCGCGCGCGCGTCGCAAGCCGAGACCGACCGGCATCGACGCGTACCACCGGCCCAGGTAGCTGTGGCAGTGGAACACAAGCGGCACGCGTCGACCGGTGGCCAGCGCCGCCGCCGGCACCAGTCGCGGCCCGTTGACGTATACGAGATCGATCCCGAGCTCTTCGATCCTCCGCGAGATCCACCGCGACAGGTGCGGCAGATCGAGGAGGAACCGCAGCGCGTCGCGCGCCGTCTTGCGCCCGCACGAGTAGGCGGCCCCGGAAAAAGGCTCGACCGAAGCGCCCGCCTCGGCCGCCCGCGTGAGCAGCGGGCCCGAGCCCGGAGCCGCCAGAAAAGCCCGCCATCCGCGCTCGCGCACCGCCGGCAGCAGGTCGAGCAGGCAGCGCTGCGCACCGCCCAGGTCGCTGAACTGGTCGAGGAACAGGATGTTCATCGGCGCACGGCCATCGCCAGCACCCAGAAGTAGAGCGGCAGCACGCGCCAATACGTGAGCAGGTCGCCGGACATCATCTGCGCCAGTTGGCCGCTCCAGAAACAGAGAATCCACGCGCCGAAGAAGGAGACGCGCGGGTCGGCGTTCCGCGCGGCGCGCCAGCCGGCTCCCAGAAGGGCGAGGTTCCACGCCAGCATGGCTGCCAGGCCGAAAAGACCTGTCTCCACCAGCGCGCTCAGGTAGGCATTGTCGGCCACCACCGGCCGGCCGACGAAATCCGAGTACGGCAAGGTTTTGTATCCGACGCCCAACAGGGCATGCCAGGGTCGCTCCACCAGGAACGCCGCCAGGTACCGCCAGCTCGCCAGCCGGCCGGAGAGAACTCCTTCGGTGGCCGAGAGGAAGTAGTGCCAGGATGCCCACAGGCGCAGCCAGTAGAAGTCGGCGAACCGCGGGAACAGCCAGGATGTTGTCGCCACCGCCAGCGTCGCAGCCGCCGGGATTCCGATCAGCCACCGCCAGCGGAAGCGGCCCCCGTGAAGCCAGAGATGAAGCCAGAACAGCACCGCCGCCGCGGCGCCCAGGCTCAGCAGCGAGGCCCGCGAGAAGGAAAGCATCAGCGCCGAGAAAAACACCACCGCGCCAATCCAAAGGACCGGCCGCGAGACCGGCGACTGGGCGCGCGGGCGCAGCAGGCTCACGCCGATCATCACCAGGAAGAACACGCACAGGTTGCCCAGCGTGCTCGCTTCGTAAAAAACGCCTTGCGCCCGCCGGTAAATCTCCGATTCCATCCAGACGTACTGCGGCCCGAACCCCGCCGGCGCGGGGAGCTGCCAGTAGAAATCGACGCACGCAAACAGCGCCGAGGCCAGGCCGCACCAGAACAGCAGGCGCAGGTTCGCGAACCCCTCGCCGACGCCGACGCCCGAGCCGGGTCCCTGCGCGGTGTAGAAATACAGGTAGACGCCGACGCCGAACAACAGCACACGAGCAAGGCTCGCCGCCGCCAGCGCCGCACCCGAATAAATCGCGGCGAAGGGAAGGCTCGCCAGCAGGGCCACCAGGTACAAGACGAGGCAGAAGTTCAAGCGCGACGGCTGCTCTCCGGACAAGGTTTCCTGCCGCCCTCCCGCGAGTACGACCTCATCCAGTTTCTCTTGCGAGTGACCGCGGCGTGCCCCGCGGCTAGCGGTCCATTCGTCTTTTCGCAGCAAACCCGCCAGCACGCCGAGGCCGGCCACCAGCAGGCTCGGGTGCGGACCCGTGTCTCCCCAGGGCACCGGCAGCGGCGGCGCGAGCAGCGCCGCGCACAGGAACAACATCGTCCAGCGCGCGGGCCCGGCGAGCGTCCACCAGGCGAGCGGCAGCAGAACCAGAGGCGTGGCCAGGAGCGCTCGCGTCGTCAAATCGGGAGCCAGCGCGATGGCCGCCCCCCAGGCGCCCAGCAGAGCGCCGATCAGCCAGTATCGGGAGGCCCCCTCCGAAGCGTGGGCGTCAATCATCGCCGCCTTTGCCGGCCACGCGCAGCGGGAACTGGCGCGGCGTGGCACGCTCGCGGCGAACGCTGAAATCGAAGCTCAGGTACCCCAGCGAGGCGAGCAGAGCGAAGAGCAAGGCCGCCACCACGTGCAGCGGAGTGTTGGGAAACGACGGCCGCTCGGGCACGATGCCGGGATCGATGATGCGCAGCCGCTCGCCGCGATAGCCGGCCGCCGCGCGCACGTCCTGCACCCGGGTGAGCATGGTTTCGTAAGCCGCCTGCGCGCTCCGCCGCTCCCCCTCGGTCTGCTCGCGACGCGCCGAGCGCGCGCCCAGCAGCGTGCGCCGAGTGAGGAGGTCCTGCTGCACCGGTTTCAGTTGGGCGCGGATCGAATCCACCCGCACCTGCGCCGAACGCAGCGTTACCCGCGCCTGTAGCTCCAAGGGCGCCGCTTTGGCCTGCTCGGCGGCCTCCGCCAGCCAGACTTCGGCTTCTTGCAATTCGCGCTCAAGCCGCAGCCGGTGCGTCTCCATCGTTTCGATCTCCGCGGCCAGACCTTCCACCGGCTCGGCGACGGCGAGCCGGCGCCAATCGGCCTCGGCCTGGTCCCGCCGGAGGCGCGCCTCTTCGAGCCGCTTCTCGACGTCCGTCGACAGCTCGCTATCCGCTTCCCGGCTCATCGCACGGTTCAGCTTCACGGTTTCCTCGGCCAGGTAGAGGGCCACGGCCTGGGCCTTTTTCGGATCCGGCAACTTCACGGCGATCTCGAGGATCTTCGTGTTGCGCGGAATCCCGACCTTGAGCAGACCCCGTTTCCAGGACTCCACCGGCCGCCGAGGATCCTGGCGGCGCAGCCAGAATCGATCCAGGGCCCGGTGGAACAGGCTGTCGCTCGCGGCGAAATGCTCGTAAGTTCGGAGCGACTCCAGGTAGATCGGGCTCACCGCGACCGAAGCGCGCACGTCGCCGCCCGCCGGCGGATCGATGACGATGCGCGCGGTGGCCGTGTATTGGCTGGTGAGCAGCAGACCGGCAACCAGCGCCAGCGTCACCGCCACCCCGCAGGCTATCGCCACCAGCTTCCAGCGCCCGCGCAGGTGGTCGATGTACTGGTAGGCGTCGAACGGTTCTGGCATGGCGGCCCCGCTGGATGTAGTGTAGCGGATATGGGAATCCTGCTGCCCCTGGTGGCGGCGCTGGTCCCGCTGGCGCTGGCGCCCGGCTTACTGTTCTACTTCGACGTCACGCCGAAGGCGGTGCTGCTGGTGGCCGCGGCGGCGATCTGCGGCGCGTGGCTGCGGGAAGTTCCCTGGGCGAGCCGGCACGGCCGCATCTGGACACTGCTCGTCGCAGCGCAAGCGGTATCGCTGGTGGTTTCGACGGCGCTTTCGGCGCATCCGGCGATGTCGGTCTCCGGCTCCAACTGGCGCCGCTTCGGCCTGCTCGGGCAGCTCGGCGTGCTTCTGGTGGCGCTGGCGGCGGCCGGATACTACCGGCGCAGGCCCGAGCGTCTGCCGCTGCTGCTTCGCTCGGTGGCCTCCGCGGGAGCGCTGGCCGCACTCTACTCGATTGCCCAGTATTTTGGCTGGGACCCGCTGCCGGCGGCGTCGGCCTACCACGCCGGCGAGGGGGAGTTCCGGATCGTGCGGCCGCCCTCGACGCTCGGCCATGCCAGCTATGCGGGCGCCTACCTGGTCTTTGTCGTCTTCTTCGGCGTGGCCGTGGTGCGGACCGAGACGCTCCGCTTGTGGAAAGCGCTGGGGTATGCCGCCGCCGTACTGGCTTCGGCGGCGATCCTGCTCAGCGGCACGCGGGCGGCGCTGGTCGGGCTGGCCGCGGGCGCGCTCTACCTGGCCTGGCGCGGCGGGTTCCGCCTGACCCGGACCCGGATTGTCGCCGCGCTGGTGCTGGCGGCCGCGCTCGCCGGTTTCTATTTCTCGCCGGCCGGGGCGCGTCTGCGCGCGCGCGTGTTCTGGTGGTTCGACGAGCCGGCCGGAGGCGCCCGGCTGTTGCTCTGGCGCGACTCCGCCCGGATGGCGGGCGAGCGCTGGCTCACAGGCTTCGGACCGGAATCCTTCGCCACCGAATTCCCGCGCCGGCAGTCGCGCGAGCTGGCGCAGCAGTTTCCGGACTTCTATCACGAATCGCCGCACAACGTCTTCCTCGACGCGCTCCTGTCCCAAGGCGTGCCGGGACTCCTTGTTTTCGCCGGCCTTTGCGCGCTCGGATTCGCCGCCGCGCGCGCCTGCGCCACGCCTTTTGCCGATGCGACCGCCGCCGGGCTGGCGGCCGCGCTGGCGAGCCTGCAATTCTCCGTGTTCGTCCTGCCGACGGCGCTGTACTTCCACCTCGCCGTCGCGCTGATGGTGTCCCGGATTCCCGAGCCTCCGGCGCCCGTTGCCCGGCCCCGGCCGTGGCTGCGAGTTCCCGCCCTCGCTCTCGCCGCGATCCTGGCCGTGTTCGCCGCCCGGCTGCTGATGGCCGACTTGCTGCTCGCGCGTGTCGACCACCGTCTGAAGGCCGGTGAAGTCGAGGAGGCGATCCGCACCTACCAGAGCGCCCGTTCCTGGCAGCCGCCGGGGGGGGGTGGCTCCGATCTCTGGTATTCGCGCAGCCTGGCGCGCTTCGCGCAGACGTCGAAAAACCTCCTCCGCGGTGCGCACGCGCTCCAGGAAGGCTTCCAAGCGGCGCAGCACGCTGCCGGCTCGGCCGAGGACCGCCACAACGCCTGGTACAACCTCGCCGCCTACCACGCCCTTCACAACGACTTCCCCGCCACCGAACGAAGCCTGCGCGCGGCCATCGACTCCGCACCGCGCTGGTTCAAGCCGCACTGGACGCTGGCACAAGCGCTCCAACTGGCGGGCCGCCTGCCGGAGGCCGAGCGGGAAGCCGCCCTCGCCGCCGCGCTCAACAATGGCAAGAACCCGGAAGTGGCGCGCACATGGGAGGAAATCCGCAGAGCGGCGCGGGATAGGTAACGAGTTAACTTAATGGTATTTTGATCGCCCTCGGAACAACGGGATTCTCGGCGTGGTTTGATACGCGCCGGCGGGCGCTTGTCACGGCCCTGCCGTGGCGTGAGTCGGCTCGCGTTGATCCGAGCGTCACCAACAGCGGGCTGTCAATTGGAGAACCGCAGAGTTGAAAATCAGGTTTAGAGATCCAGCGGCTCGGTGCTTAGTTGACGGCAATAGCGCGGCAGGTTAGGGTAGAGTCATGGACGTGACCGTGCAAATTCCAGACGATCTCGCCAGCAGGATGGGGGCTAGTGGCGATCTGCCGCGGCGCGCGTTGGAAGCGCTGGCCGCCGAGGAGTACAAGCGCGGCCGACTCACCAAGCCCGATCTTCGGCGGCTCCTCGGATTCCAGACCGGAGATCAGATCGACGAATTCCTGAAGGAGCACGAGGTGTTCGAGGACTACACGCTGGAAGACCTGGAGCGCGAGCGTGAAGGCTTGCAGCGTCTGGGCTTTTGATGCGTCTTGTAGTCGCTGACACCAGCCCCCTTCGCTACCTGGTGCAAATCGATCAAATCGAGCTCCTACCTCGATTGTTCGAGAAGATTTTCATCCCCTCAGTTGTGTGCGACGAACTGCGCCACCCTTCCGGGCCGGAGGCGGTACGCAACTGGATGAGATCGAGGCCTGACTGGCTTGAGGTATCGGCAGTGGGCGCGAGCGATGATCCATCGTTGGCCGCGCTGGACGAAGGCGAGAAGGCCGCGATCGCCCTCGGACTGTCTCTCTCGGCCGACCTTGTCCTCATCGACGAGCGCAGAGGTGCGGCCGCAGCGCGTGGAAAGGGATTCGAGGTCACCGGTACGCTCGGTGTTCTGGACCTCGCTGCCCGCCCGGCATGCTCGATCTTGCCGATGCGCTCGCACGTCTGCGAACTACAAATTTCCGCCGACGAGAAGAACTTTTCGATGCTCTGCTCAGGCAACATGAGCAACTTCGCCGTACCTGAAGAGCTGTCAACAGAGAACCTCGCAGTTGGAAAGTAGCATTCCTGGGGGCCCAGGAATTGGCTCCCAGCAATGGATTCGAACCACGATTCACGGCCTCCAAAGGCCGCTGCCCTACCATTGGGCGACGAGGGAGCAGCGGGGCGGGAACGGACGCTTTGCATGTAACAGGCCGCTGGCGCCCCACGAGACACCTTGCCGCCGGCCGGTCCAGACTGTGCCCGCCGCGGGGAAGACCTGGCGTGCGGCCTGGAGCTATTGCGGGAGTTCTTCCTATACGCTGCCAGTTGCCGTTCCACATCGGCGATCTGGTGTTAAATCTTGCCGGACAGTCTTGCCGCCCCCCCACGGCTGCCCTATGATCGAGTGAGGGGGACTTGTGCTGCGAGGTTTGCTGGTGATGGCCGTGCTGGCAGGAGCGCTCCTCTGCCAGACACCGACACTGCCGGAAAGCGCGGTATTCAATGCCGCCAGCGGCTCGCCGTCGGTCGCCGCAGGATCGCTGGTGGCCATCTTCGGTTCCGAGTTGGCCAGCAGTGTGCAGTTGGCGGCTTCGGCGACCTGGCCCACCGTCCTGGCGGACGTCTCGGTGACCTTCAACGGCGTGCTCGCCGCGCTGTACTACGTCTCCGCGGGCCAGATCAACAGCCAGATGCCGTGGAACACGCTGGCCGCCGGCGTCGCCAGCGGAACGGCCAGCGTCGTGGTTCGCCGCGGCGCCGCCTCCTCGCAGCCGCGCACGGTGCAAGTGGCGGCGTTTTCACCGGCGATTTTCACCGCCACCGGCTCGGGCGCCGGGCAAGCGATCGCCATCAACCTGGACGGCACGCTGGCGGCCCCCGAGGGTTCGATTCCCGGGCTCAACACGCATCCGGTCGAGCGAGGCGGCGCGGTCGTGATCCTGTGCAATGGGCTGGGGAGTGTGAACCCGCCGGCGCAGACGGGGAGCAACTCGCTCGACACCCTGCGCCGCACCACCACCATGCCGCGGGTGCTGGTGGGCGCACGTCCCGCCGACATATTCTTCTCCGGACTGTCGCCCGAATTCCCCGGCGTGAACCAGCTCAATGTGGCGATCCCGGCCGACGCACCCGTGGGCAGCGCCGTCCCGCTGCAAATCGAAATCGGCGGCATCACTACCAGCGCGCTGGTGACAATCGCCGTCCGGTAGCGTTATCGCCCGCCAGCGCGTAGACCCAGCACGTACACGAGGTAGCGGCCGTTTTCAAATGCCGTTGTGCGCGCCGGAATGCGGTGCTCCGGCGAGACGACAAGAAAGTCGATCCCGAGACCTTCGTAACGACCGAGGTCCGAAGGCCGGAATCCGGCTTCCATCGTCCGCTGCCAGCGCGACCACCAGTCGGCCGCAAGCGCGCGGCTGAAATTCGCTTGCCCCCCGACCTTCCAGTCGACGTAGACGGCGCGGAGCGCGCGCCCACGGAAAAGCCCCGGGTGGAGTTCCTTTCCGGCGTCGGGGAACAGGAAGACGGCGTTCGGCGGAGTTTTCGTTCGGGCCCAGTCGCAAAGCTGCGCCAACTCCGGGTGATCCAGGCGTGGGTAGTTTCTCACTTTGCCCCAGGACGGGATCAGAAAAGACGCCGCCAGCATGGTGACGACGCAAACCGCGGTCACTCCGCGGCGGCGGCGGCTTTCGAGCCACGCCGCGAGCACCGCCAGCGCCACCAGCGCCGCCACCAGGAGCACCCGCCTGCTCGGTAGCGGCTGGCGCAGGTCCGGCAGAAGCACCTGAATGACCTGCGACTGTGTGGGGATGGCGAACGGCGCCATCAGCCACGCCGCGCCTTCCCACAGTCGTCCGCGCCCCACCGCGTGGAGGCCGGCCACGCTCGCCGCCACCAGGCCCATGACGGTGAGAAACAGCACCGAGCGCGCCGGTTGCACCTGCGGGATGAGCGCCCACTTGCCGTCGTCCAGCAGCCACCAGGAGACGGGAAGGCTGGCGAGACCGACCAGGGGCAGGCCGATCAGGAACCAGCTCAGCTCGCGCGAGGCCCTCTGGCGCAGGCGCAGGAAAGCGCCCAGCGCGATCACCCCGAGCAGCTCGTAGTGTTGGATCCACTGCGCGCTCCAGGCGGAGATCCAGTTGTAGGCGGCGCGCATCCGTTGCAGTTTTTCCAGGTCCGCTTCCAGCGTGCGCCAGAGCAGGCCCGCGTCCTGCGCCTCGCGCTGGATCCAGGCGAAGGCACCCAGCAGGAGCGCGGCGGCGGCCAGCGGCAGCAGCCCGCGCCACCACGAGCGTCTCCCTTCGGCGCCCGGCCACAGCAGCGCGCCGAGCCAGATCAGCCAGAAGGGCCAGACGGCAGGCGGGTGGTAGAGAAAGCCGAGCGCGGCCGAGATCCCGGCGGCGAGAAACCAGCGGTGGGCGACCAGGCCGATCGCCAGCAGGACCAGTGGCACGGCGAAGCCGCGCGGGACGGGCTCGTACTCGAAGGTGAGCACCGACGGCCCGCCGATGGTCGCTCCGAGCGAGAACACCCCGGCGGCGAGCAGCGCCATCCGCATCGAGAGGCCCAGAGCGCAGGCGATCAGATAGACGCCCAGAATCCCCAGGGCGCGCAGGGGAATCTGCTGGAGGACCAGGACGTACTGGAAATCGAGGCGCGTGATCCAGCGCAAACCGAGCGCGATTTCGTCGTAGAGCGTGAAGGCGACGTGGGGATGCGTGGCGACCAGGTCGCGCGCGAGCACGTCGTGGTTCCACATCCGCTCCAGCATGGGGATGTAGATCTGCGTATCCTGATGCAGGAAGGTGTGTCCGGGGAACTGGAAGAAGCCGAGCAGCGCCAGGGCGAGGACCGAGCAGGCGACGACGGCGCGTGGGCTGCTCATTGCGCCGGCGTTTTCTCCAACTGCTGTTTCGCCCAGATGCGATTCGGATTCAGCGCCAGCGCCTTCTGGAACGCCTGGCGCGCTTCGGCGGGCCGGTTGGCCTTGCGCAGAGCCACGCCCATCCACAGGTGCGCTTCGGCGGAGCGCGCGTTCAGCCGGAGCGCCTGCTCGAAATCGCGCAGAGCCGGCTCAACGCCGCCGCCGAACGCCGCCGGCAGGTAGTAGTAGCCGACCCCGCGGCTCAGCCACACCTCCGCGGAGCGCGGGGCGAGCTCGATCGCCTTGTTCAGCGCCTCCAGCGCGCAGCGGCCGTAGCGGAGGCCGGCGAGCACGTTGCCTGGAATCACCTGGCCGCACAGCGTTCCGTGGACGCGGTGGTGCTCGGCGCGATCCGGCTGGAGCGCCACCGCTCGCTCGGCGGCGCGGACGGCGGACTCGGCGGCCGAGCGTGCCAGGGCGCGGTCGCCGGTCTCGATGGCCACCTGCGCCAGGTAGGATCCGGCCAGCGCCAGCGCGTAGTGCGCCTCGGCGTCGCCGGGATTTTTCTGCGCGCGGCGGGTGCGCTCTCCGATGAGCCGCTCCAGCGCGGCGCGGTCCTGCCGGTCGCGCGCCTGCTCGAGTTGTGGATCGGCGGCGCCGGCGGCCGGTGCAAGGATCGCGAGGATCGGCAGGAGTCGCATGCGGAGTCAGAGGGTGGCGACTTTTCGGTGAAACAGCAGGAAGTACACGCCCAGCACCGCCAGCAGCAGCCCGTTCACCCCCAGCACCGCCGGGGCCGAGAAGATCGGCACCAGCGCGCCGGTGGCGAGGCTGCCAATCGGCATTCCGCCCCGAAAAGCGACATTGTACACGCTCATCACCCGCCCGCGCATCTGGTCGGTGGCGATCAACTGGACCAGCGAGGTGATCAGCGCGAATACCATGATCAGCGCCGAGCTCCCGAAAAACAGCAGCACACAACTCAGCGCCAGCGAGTCGGAGATGGCGAAGGCCGCCAGCAGCAGGCCGAGCGCGATGATGCTGATCAGCGTGGTGCGCCCCTTGTGCGGCGAGTGGCCGAAAGCCGCCACCACCAGAGCGCCCAGTACCGAGCCCGCCCCGGACATGGAAAGCAGCAGCGTGTAAGCGCCGGGTCCGCCGCGGAACACGTCGCGGGCGAAGACGGGCAGGAATACGATCACCGGAATCGCCAGCAGCGTCAGCAGGAAGGCCAGCACGATGAGCGGCTCCATCGCCCTCTGGCGGCGGATAAACCGGACGCCTTGTTTCATGCTGGCCAGAATCGACTCGTTGGCGGAGGACGGCTGGAAAAACCGGCTGCGCACCGCCGCGAGCGCGAAGATGACCGGGATGAACGAGAGGCCGTTGAGCCCGAAGCACCAGGCGGCGCCGAGTTGGGTGAGCGCCAGGCCTCCCAGGATCGGCCCGATGATGCGCGCCAGGTTGAACTGGATCGAGTTGAGGGCGATGGCGTTGGGCAGGTCGACCGGCTCGACCAGCATCGGGATGAGCGCCTGGTAGGCCGGGCCGCCGAAGGCCTGGGCCAGGCCGACCAGGAACGACAGGCACAGGATGTGCCAGACCTGGACTACGCCGAATCCGACCAGCGCGGTGAGCGTGAAGGCGCAGCTCAACTGGATCACCTGCGAGACCAGCAGCAGGTGCCGGCGGTCCTTGCGATCGGCGATCACGCCGCCGATCAGGGAGAACAGGAAGATCGGGATCTCGCCGAGAAAGGAATCCAAGCCGAGCAGGAACGGCGACCCGGAGATTTGCAGCACCAGCCAGCTCTGGGTGAGCTTCTGCATCCAGGTGCCGATGGAGGAGGTGCAGGCGCCCATCCACAGCAGGCGGAAATCGCGGTACTGGAAAGCCTTGAAGACGCGTGTCAGCAATGCGGAACCCGATCAGGCGAGAGGCCGGAGACGTTTGATGAGGTGGACGTAGTTGCCGTCCCGATCGGTGAAGAACACCAGCCGGTTGCCCTGGTTTTCGAACGGCTCGGTGACGAAGGTGACTCCGAGCGCCTGTAGCTGGCGGTAGCCCGCGTCGAAGTCGTCCACGTCGATGGCGAGGTGGCGCAGGCCAGGGTCCTTCATCGTCTGCGGTCCGCGCTCGCCCTCCGAAGGAATGATTTCGAGCATGGTGCCGTTGCGCGCTCGCACGAAGTAGTTGCCGGCGTAAGTGAAATTGATGGCGAAGCCGAGATGATCGACGTACCACTGGGCCAGCTTTTGGGGGTCCGGCGAGGCGATGGCGGTATGTTCAAGTCCCTGGAACATATCGGGATTGTAGCAGGCCGGTTGCCCACGGCGCAGAACAGCGGTGGAACTGGGCTCTCGCTTGCCGATGAGAGAGAGTAACGCGCTGCGGCGGCCCATGTCACCAGGCGTACGCCAGGATGCAGGTTTCCAAACTCAGTAGACCCATAGGGGGAAGGCGGATCAGTTTCCGTGCGCGGTTGACCTGCGTTTGTCTTGCCCTGGTGGGGCTCACTACGGTGCCGGCCTCCCTGGTTAGTTACCAGCTTTCCAAACGCTCCCTGGAGCGGCGCCTGTCCAACGAGCTGCTGGCGATCGTCAACACCGGGGCGCCGCTCATCGACGGGGACCTGCTGCCATTCATTCATCAGCGGGAAAGCGGCGCCTTGGACGGAGAAGCGGAGTTTCGCGCCATTCGCGAGACTCTGGAGAAGATCAAGCGAGCCAACCGGCTGGACAGCCGTGGCAGTCCCGTTTATGTCATGCGTCCGGCGCCTGACCACGAACGCAACCGTGAATTGGAGTTCGTGGTGATGACGGATCGCGATTCCAGCGGGCGATACTTTGTGGGCAATCGGTACAAGTCGGAGCCTCACAACTTCTCGGCGTTGGCCGGTCGGCCGGCCGCATCGGGGATCTACGAAGACTCCGAAGGCGTTTGGATTTCCGCGGCGGCGCCGGTGCGCAACGCACAGGGTGCGGTGGCCGGCCTTCTCCAGGCGGACCGTCGCGTAAACTTCTTCTACCAGCAGGCTCGCGAGCAGGCGGCGGCGATCCTGCTGGCCGCGCTGGCGGCGCTGGCCATCGCGGCGTTGGCGGCATCGCGCGTCGCCAGGGCGCTGGCGCGCCCCGTCTACCTCCTGGTGGAGGCGACCCGGGAGATCGCCGACGGCAATCTGGACAGCCGCGTGGATCTGGGCCGCAACGATGAGCTGGGAGACCTGGGAGAGAGCATGAACCAGATGGCCCGTGGCCTGAAGGCGACCCGGCAGAAACTCCTGGCACAGAACGCCGAGCTCGATGCGGCCTGCCAGAGCGCCCGGGAAGCCAGTTGGGCCAAGAGCGAGTTTCTCGCGACCATAAGTCATGAATTGCGGACACCGATGAACGACATTATCGGGTTCAACCGCTTGCTGCTGGATACAGCGCTCGATCCCGACCAGCGCCAGTATGTGGATACTGTGGGGTCCTCCGCGCAAAGCCTCCTGTCGATCATCAACGACGTGCTGGACTTCTCCAAGATCGACGCGGGCAATATGTCGCTGGAGCGGATCGAATATGACCTCGGCTCGGTTGTGGAAGGGGTGCTGGAGGTGGTGTCCCTGGCCGCCAGGTCGAAGGGGCTGAAGCTGCACTGCCGGGCGCCGGCGCCCACGTCCTTGCACGTGTCCGGCGACCCCATGCGATTAAGCCAGGTGCTGATGAACCTGTTGGACAATGCGATCAAGTTCACCGAGCAGGGCGAGATCGTCGTGACCGTCACTGGCCGCGAGGTCTCCGACTCCGGACTGGAGCTGCGGTTCGAGATAACAGACACCGGCACGGGCATCGCCCCGGAAGTCCAGGGCAAGTTGTTTCAACCGTTCGCCCAGGCGGACGGCTCCATGACGCCAAAACACGGCAGCACCGGGCTGGGGCTGGCCATCTGCGCACAACTGGTGGATCTGATGGGCGGCAGCATCGGAATGGAGAGCCGGCCAGGGAAGGGATCCACGTTCTGGTTCACGGTGAACGTGGGCCGCCCGGCAACTACCCACTCCACGCGCGTCGACGAATCCGCGTTGACGAAAATCACTCCGGCGGACGCTAATGGGATCAGACGATTGCGCGTGCTGGTGGCCGAGGACAACCCGACAAACCGCGCGCTGATAGAGACCCTGTTGCGAAAGCTGGGCTACCGGCCGGACCTGGCCAGCACCGGAGTGGAGGCGGTGCAGGCAGCCAGCCGCGGCTGCTACGACCTGATCTTCATGGATTGCCAGATGCCCGAGATGGATGGCTACAGGGCCTCGCGGGAGATCAGGCTTCGGGAAGCCGACAAGGCGACCCATGTCACCATCGTGGCTCTGACGGCGTACGCCATGCCCGGGGATCGAGCCAGGTGCCTCGCGGCGGGCATGAACGATTATCTCGCCAAGCCCGTCGACCGGTCCGCACTGGCGGCCGTGCTGGAACGGTGCGAGGCGACGATGGAAGCCGTGTAGACCGGTCTTAGAGCATCTCCGCGATAGACTCAATGGGAATCGAACGCATCTGTGCGGCCTCAGCAAGGATACCGTGAAGCGTGCCTGTCTTGAGGGGCTTGTGGCAAGGCACAGTGATCCGGTGTGCCGGCGGGCCGTCATGCTTCAACCGGATGTGACTGCCCTTCTGACGAATGACCTGGTAGCCGAGGCGCTCCAGAATGCGAATCAGGCGATCCGCGGACACGTTGCGCGGCAGCTTCATGCAGCTTCAACGGGAATCAGTTCGTCCTTGACATAATGCAATTGAACGAGCCGCGGCTGCACGGGTCCTTCTTCAAAGTGGAGGGTGGAGGCTTCGAGTACGTTGGCGCGGAGTTCTTCCCAGGTGTCGGCTTCCGTGAAGATCGCGTGCCCCAATGCGCGCGCGAAAAAGCCGCCTTCCTCGGCGTCGCGAACCTCGAAAATCAGCTCCATACGATCCAGGATACCTGCGAGGCGATACCCCCGACAACCGTAGGGCGACCCATGTCGCCATCGTGACTCTGACAGCAACCTGTTTCAGTACACCTGAAAGCAGAAAACCTGGTTGGTGCCGCCCGGGGTGAGCGAATATTCGCCGTTCTCCAGTCCCTCGTTGACCTCGATCCGGTAGAGGTTGCCCTCCAGCTTTGTGACCGAGAGGTGGAACGGACGGGCCGTGTCCTTGCGCCGCTTGCCGGGATTGGCCGGGAACAAGACCTCGCGCTGGCCGCCCTTGACGGTCATTGCGTAAAGCTCCAGCTTTTCCGGGGCGAGCTTCTCGGCAACCAGCAGAAAGATCGGCTCGGCCAGCGGAGTGCGGGCGGGCGAGCCGGCGCCGGCCACTACGTAGGCGGTATCATCCTTGCGCTTCTCTTCGCGCGCCTCGCCGGCTTCCGTCTCCAGGAGACTGGCGGCGTGGAGCAGGTAGGGAACGTCCGGCTTGGCGGGACGCGGCCCGGAGTATTTCTGGGCGGGCGCGAGCGCGACCAGCCACGGCAACAAAGGCAGCGCGAGTCGGTACCAGCGGGGCATGACATCCATTATTGTATCGCCGCGCACGCCTGCTACACTGGGGGCCATGGCGCCCGAGAGGAGCCGCCCTCCCGTTGATACACCCGCGCCGACCATCCGGCTCCACGCGCCGTGAGATCTTCGCCGCCGCTCTGGTCGGCCTGGCCCCGAAGAGCGAGCGGCGCGTGGCGGGGCGCTTCGTCGACGAGGGCCTCGCGGCGGGCCATCGTATCCGCGACCGTTCCTCAATTTCCGCTCCGGCACGCGTTGTCCACACGCCGGTAATCATCGTCGGCGCGGGCATCGCGGGCCTCTCCGCCGCCTGGTGGCTCGACCGCCGCGGCTTCCGCGATTTCCTGCTGCTCGAACTGGAGCGGCAGCCCGGAGGCAACGCGCGCTGGAGCGAGAACGAAGTGACGGCGTTTCCCTGGGGCGCGCACTACGTCCCCGTGCCCGGCAGGCGCGCCCGCTACGTCCGCGCGCTGTTCGAGGATCTCGGCGTGCTGCGCGACGGCCGCTGGGAGGAGCGCCACCTGTGCCACTCCCCGCAGGAGCGGCTGTTCCTCCACGGGCGCTGGCAGGAGGGCCTGGAACCGGAAGTCGGCCTCACCGCCGGCGACCGCGAGCAGTTCCGCCGCTTCCATTCGCTGATGGCCGAGTTCCGGTCCACCGGCGCTTTCGCCGTCCCGATGGAAGCCGGCGACGCGGGCCGCTTCGCGTCGCTCGACCGCCTCTCGATGGCCGCCTGGATGGCGGCGCGGAAGTTCGATTCGCCCTATCTGGACTGGTACGCCGGCTATGCCTGCCGCGACGATTACGGCTGCCTGCCCCCGGAGGTCTCCGCCTGGGCCGGCATCCACTACTTCGCCGCCCGCGAGCCCCAGGAGAAAGGCCCGCTCACCTGGCCCGAAGGCAACGGCTGGATCGTCCGCCGCCTGCTGGAGAAGCTGGGCGGACGCCTGCGCGTCGGGGATCCCGTGCGGCGCATCCTGCGACGCGGCTCGCGCCTGGCGGTGCGAACGGAAACCACCGAATATGTTTGCGACGCGGCCATCTTTGCCGCGCCGACATTTCTCGCCCCGTATGTTCTGGAAGACGCGCCCGCCGTATCCGGCTTCCATTACTCCCCCTGGCTGGTGGCCAACCTCACCCTCGACCGGCTCCCGCGCGAGCGCGGCCTGGCGCCCTGCTGGGACAACGTGCTCTACGATTCGCCCGCCCTCGGCTACGTGGTGGCCACCCACCAGTCGCTGCGCACGCACGTCGACCGCACCGTGTGGACCTACTACTGGGCGCTCGCCGGGGATCCGCCCGCGCGGGGCCGCGCCCTGCTGCTCGAAAAGGACTGGACCTGGTGGAAGGAGGCGATCCTCGCCGACCTCGAGCGCGCCCATCCCGACATCCGCCAGGCCGTCGCCCGCATCGACATCCTGCGGCTGGGCCACGCCATGATCCGCCCGGGGCCCGGTTTCCTGTTCTCGCAATCGCGCCGGCGGCTGGCGCAGGCGCAGGGCCCGGTGCTGTTCGCCAACTCCGACCTGAGCGGCTTGCCGCTGTTCGAAGAGGCCAACTATCGCGGCGTGCGGGCCGCCGACCTGGCACTGGCGCGCCTGGGAGGCACGCCTGCGATACGATAGTGGGCACTATGCGATTCCTCCTGCTCTGTCTGGTCCCCGCGCTGCTCGCGGCGCAGCCCAACACTCTCACCACCAAGGAGGCCGCCGAAGGATGGATCCTGCTGTTCGACGGCGAGACCATGTTCGGGTGGACCGCCGAGGGCGGCGCGCAGTGGCGGGTCGCCGAGAGCGCCCTGGTAGTCGACGCGGGCGACTCCGGCTGGCTGCGCGGCAATTCCAGCTTCGCCGACTTTATCCTCCGCTGCGATTTCCGCACCGCCGCCGACGGCAACAGCGGCCTGTTCCTCCGCTCGGCCCGCGAAGGCCCGCCTCACGTCACCGGCTACGAGCTCCAGATCTGGGACCAGCACCCCAAGTTCCCCACCGGCAGCCTGGTGAACCACGTCGCGGCCAGGCCCGCGCGCCACAAGGCCGGCGAGTGGAACACGTTCGAGGTCCGCATCGAAGGCGACCGCTACCAGGTCCGCCTCAACGGCGCCGAGGTGCTGGACGTCCGCGAATCGAAGGCACGTATCGGCCACATCGGGCTCCAGTACAACCGCGATAAGAAGATCGAGTTTCGCAACATCCGGCTCAAGCCGCTCGGCCTGAGCGCCATCTTCAACGGCAAGGACCTGGCCGGCTGGCGTCGCGTCGACAGCCCGAGCCCCAAGGTCCCGCCGGAATGGTCCGTGCGCGACGGCGCCATTCACGTCGAAAAAGGACCCGGGCAACTGGAAACCGAGGCCGCCTGGGACGACTTCGTCCTCCAGATGGAGATCCGCGCCAACGCCCAAAGCGAAAGCCATCATCCCAACAGCGGCGTCTTCTTCCGCGGCGAGCCCAACGGCTACTGGACCGGCTACGAATCGCAGATCCGCAACGAATTCCGCGAGGGCGACCGCACCAAGCCCGTCGATTTCGGAACCGGGGGGATCTACCGCTACCAGCCCGCGCGCCGCGTGGTCGCGAGCGATAACGAGTTCTTCGTGAAAACCATCGTCGCGCGCGGCCGCCACCTGGCCACGTGGGTCAACGGCTACCCGGTCTCCGACTGGGACGACCCGAACCCGGAAGGCAAGCTGGTGCGCAACAAGGAAGCACGCCTGGCCGCGGGGGTCATCAGCCTCCAGGCGCACGATCCCACCACGAACCTCGATTTTCGCAACATCCGCATCGCGGGCCTGCCGAAATAGCGACGCTCGGCGCCGCGTGCGATAATGGAACCGAGCGCCGGATCATGGAAGCCCTGAGAAGCGAAGCCCTGAAAACCGCCTTCATCGGTACCGAGCAGAAGATGTATCCGATCTCGGAGGGCATCACCACGCCGCGCAAGAAGCGGCCCAAGGAGATCGCGATCATCCTGGAGACCTGCACCGGCTGCGCCGGCTCGCCGGCCTGCGTCCCCTACTGTCCGGTGGCCGACTGCATGTACTGGGTGGTCGATGCCGAGCATCCGCCGTTCGGCCACATCGAAGTCGACCCGGTCCTGTGCATCGGCTGCAAGAAGTGCGTCAGCAAGGGCCCCGACGGGGCGTTTCTTGACGGCTGCCCCTGGGACGCCATCGAGATGGTCGCGACCGAAGAGATTGAAGCCTGGCTCGGCGTGCAGATGAAGGTGTAGTCAGCGCGCCGCTTCGTACAGGAAATTCCCGCCGCGCCGCTCGCGCAGTGTCAATCGCCAACCGTCGGCGATCAGCTTCTCCGCCAGCCACTGGAAGCGCCCGCCGGCGGCGGCCGTATCGGTCAGGTAGACGAAGAACCGCGGGTGCGCGGCGAGAAACTTCGCATAGTCGTCCACCACGATCGGCGCCCAGTTGCGGAGTTCGACCAGCGCCCGGTCGACGCTGTCGGTTCCGGCGATGCGTAGCGCCGCGGCGGCTTCGCCCAGGTAGCGCACCGGAACCCCGTAGTGCGCCAGTTGCAGGAACAGCACCCCGTTAGCCACCGCCACCGGCGCATCCCGGCCCTTCACCAGCGCGTGCGCCGCGATCGGGTCCGCCGGCCGGGCGAACAGCAGCATCGCCGAAGCGGCCTGCCGCAGCGCGAACCAGCCGAACAGCACGAGAAACACCGCCGCCCGCGCGCGCGCGCCGGCGCGATGGAGCGCGAACCCGGCGAGCGCGGCCACGCCCGCCACCGCCGGCAGCGCGTAGCGATCCGACCAGGCGTTGGTCAGGGTGAAGGCCATCGCCAGAAGCAGCAGCGGCGCCAGCGCCAGCGTCACGACGGCCGCGATTTCGTGCCGCGGCGGTCCTTCCCCCTCCGGGTCGGCGGCCTTTCCGCGCTTGACCAGAACGGCCGCGAGCAGGACGAGAACCGCCGGCCACAGCGCCGGCGCGAGCAGGAATTCCCAGAATCCCGCGAGGGAAGCCAGGCTCGGTTGCGCCCAAAAACCCGCCGCGTAAACCCGCGCCCCGCGCATGAGCGCCAGCATCGGCAGCAACGGGCCGGCGCCCAGCGCCATCGCCGCCCACACCGCCGGATCGCGCTTCCGTCGGACCATCTCTCCGGCCGCGAGCGGCGCAAGGATCACGACCCCGTAGTAGTGGCTCGACACCGCCGCCGCCAGGCTCAGGGCGAGCCCGGCCAGCGCCAGACCGCGTCTTTCGCCGGCGCACGCCTTCTGCCAGCACACCAGCGCCAGCCCCGCCGAGCCAAGCAGCAACCCGTACGCCCGCGCTTCCCCGGCGTATGGGTACGCCTCGGTGAACATCGGGATCAACGCCGCCACCCAGCCGCACACCGCGCCGCACCGCCGCCCGACGAACCACAGCAGGCACAGGCTGCACAGGCCGACGCCGGCCATCGAGATCAGTCGTGAGGCGACGTGCCCCTCACCGAGCGCCGCCGCCATCGCGCGCTCCAGCAGCAGGTACAGCGGCGGGTTTTGCTCCAGGCCCGTGCGCAGCGCTTCGAGCAGGCGCGAAAGATCGAGCCGCGCCAGCAGAAGGGTGAACACCTCGTCGTACCAGAACGGTTTCACGCGCGCGCTTCCGCAGGCGCCGGCCGCAAACAGCGCCAGGAACAAGCCGAGGTACCAGCGCCGGCTCCGTACCAGGTCGGCCGCCAGACGGTCGGGAAAGCCGGGCATCATCGCCGCCCGGTGGCCATCTCGTTGAGCACAGCAGACCTTGAACGTAAACAAATCCGGCCCGGAGTGTCAAGCTTCGACAGTTTCGACGGGCGCCGGGGCTTCCACCTCCAGCCATTGTGCGAGCACTCGCGTAAACTCGTCGTTCTGGATCGGCTTGGCGATGTGGTCGTCCATGCCCGACTCCAGGCACCGCTCGCGGTCGCCCTGCATGGTGTTGGCGGTCAAGGCGATGATCGGTGTGCGCCGGCCGTCTTTCTCCGCGGCGCGGATCGCGGCCGTGGCCCGATAGCCGTCCATGACGGGCATCATGCAGTCCATGAGGATGAGGTCGTAGCGGGTGCGGGCGTCTGCCTCGACGGCCTGGACCCCGTTGGAGACCATGTGTACCTGGCAGCCGAGCTTGCGCACCTTGTACTCGATCACCTTCTGGTTGACCTTGTTGTCCTCGGCCACCAGCACCAGCCGGCCCTGAAAGCAACCCTCGCGCACGGGTCCTTGACGGGCCGCTGCCCGGGCGGCCTCGCGCGCAGGTTCCAGCTCCACCGTGAACCAGAACGTCGAGCCCTGGCCGGGAACACTGGAGAGCCCGATCTCGCCCCCCATCAGCTCCACCAGGCGTTTGGAGATCGCCAGCCCGAGGCCTGTACCGCCGTGGTTGCGCGTGGTGGAACCGTCGGCCTGGACGAAGGACTGGAACAGGCGTCGCTGCGCCTCCTCCGGAATGCCAATGCCGGTGTCCGCCACCGTGAACCGGTAGCGGAGGTGGCCGTTCGCATCGCCTTCCTGTCGCAGCCGGAGCACTACCTCGCCGCGCTCGGTGAACTTGACGGCGTTGCCCAGCAGGTTCAGAATCACCTGGCGCAGGCGGCCGGGATCGCCCCTGACCGCGACCGCGCCGGTCTCCACATCCAGACGCAGCGTCAGGCCCTTCTGCCGTGTGGTCCACTCCACGACGCGGGTGGCGTCGGTCACCACATCCTGTAGAAGGAACCCGATGTTCTCAAAGGCGAGCTTGCCCGCTTCGATCTTGGAGAAATCCAGAATATCGTTGAGCAGCGCCAGCAGCGCCTGGGCGGAACGGTGCGCCGTTTCGGCACAGTCGCGCTGGGAAGGATCGAGCTGGGTGTCCAGCAGCATCTCGATCATGCCCGTCACGCCGTTGAGCGGCGTGCGGATCTCGTGGCTCATGTTGGCGAGGAATTCGGATTTGGCGCGGGTGGCGGCCAGCGCCTGGTCGCGCGCCTCCATGAGCTGCTCGGTCTGAACGACAAGCTGCGCCGCCTGCTGCTCAACCCGCTGCTTGGAGTCCTCCAGGTCCAGGGCATAGTGGTAGAGGTGATTCTCGGCGGTCTTGCGCTCATGAATGTCACGAACAACGGCCGTCCAGTGAGCCTCCCCGTCGATCGACATCGGCGCCAGGCTCACTTCCACGGGGATCACCCTGCCGTCCTTACACACTCCTTCGAATTCGGCGGCCACACCGAGGTCGGCGGGACCACCCGCGCAGAAAAGGAAATCCCCGCTGTTGACGTCTTCAGGCAAACGCAGCACGGTAGCGATGTCGCGGCCGGGCAATTCCCACGCTTCGCAGCCGAACATCCTCCCGCCGGCCGGATTGCACGTTTCGATCACCCCCCGCGCGTTCATGGTAAGGATGCCGTCCGGGGCTGTGCCCAGGACGGCCTGGATGCGGGCTTCGCTCTCGGCCACCGCGGCGAGCATGGCGTTCAACGCGCTTGCCACCCGTCCCATCTCGTCGCCGCCGGTGAGCGGCGCCCGCGCCTTGGTATCCCCGGCCGCCCGCCTGTCCATCGCGGCGGCGATCAACGCCGCCGGCCGAAGAACCAAACGATGAAGAACAGCCCAGGTGAACAGCCCCAGACCTGCCAGCCCGGCCGCCATCAAGCCGGTGACCAGCCAGACCGTGGGCCGGACCTGGTCGCGCAGAGGCCGGGCGTCCAGGGAAACCAGAACCGCGCCTTTGGTCAGGTTGACCCGCTGGCGCTGGGCAAGCAGCAGCGGTGTGGCGAAACAGTACTCATGGCGCAGGGCGTCCAGGTGACTTCGCGGTTCCCTGGCTCCGACAATAGCGTCCAGCTCCTCGCGCACGTGGGCGCTTGGGATCTCGTCCGGCGCCAGCCCGATCCAGTCGTTGCGCGATGCGGCTACCACCCGCCGGGGAACGCCGGTGACCACCACGATGAGCTTTACTTCCCGCTGCCCGCCCATCTGGTTCACAATCCGGATCAGATCGCCCGGCTCACCGACAATCTCGGCGGTGTAGTGGAGCGCACCCGTGAGCTGCTCGCCTCGCTGGAGGATCTGTTCTTCCAGGAGGCCTGACAGGGTCGCCCGGGTGAGCCAGGTGACCACGGCCACCAGCACCAGTCCCAGCCCGAGGAGGGGCAGAAGAACCTTGTACCGAAGAGATCTGGGTTCCCAACGCAACTTCAGCGTACAGCCGCCAGCCGAAGAGGAGCTCCGGCGACGACCCCTCCCGTTACGTCCGGGCCTGCCAGCGCCCCAACGCCCCGCAGCGTTCTGTCGACGGCGCGAACCTGGACCTCCAGCTTTCCGCCGGGCTCAAACCAGGACCGTTGCTCGCTTGTGGAAAGTACCCGGATACCCTCCAGGGCCTTCCGGAACTCCTCCGGACTGATGCGCTCGCGGCGCGCCATCAACGCATAGGACTCTTCCGGATGCCGGGCTGCATAGGCGAGCGCCTGGTCCCAGGCGCGCAGGATTCCGGCCACTTCCCGTTCCCTCGCGGCGAGGATGGCCGCATCCAGCGCCACCACGTCGATGACCTCTCCGGGTATCAGCGAGCTGTCAAAGATCCGGTTCGCCTTGCCCTTCGCCAGGATCTTCACGGATTCGGGCGGGTAGGTGATCACTGCGTCAACCTGCCCCTGCCCCAAGGCCTTCTCCATGTGCGCCTGGTCCATGGGAATCAGGGCGACATCGGACAGCGCCAGGCCGGCTCTCTCCAGCGCGCGCGAGAGCATGAAAACGCCCAGCGAAGCTGTCTCGGCGCCTATGCTCTTCCCTTTCAGGCCGCCGATGCCGCTCACCTTGGAGTCGGCCAGGATCACGTCGGCGCCATCGGAGAAGTCCGTCACCAGGAAAGCCCGCGGCAAACGCGGGGAGTTCTCGCGAGCCATCAGCACTTCGATCAGCGTGCACGCCATGCCGTCGATCTTTCCCATCTCGAAGGCACGGCGGACGTCGCCGAGCGAGCTGTATTCCAGCAGCTCCACCCGCGCTCCGTGTTGCTCCAGGAAGCCCTTCTGTTTGGCCAGAAACAGGAATTCGTAGCCCGGCCAGGGGTTGATGCCGATCCGCAGCGGCGTGTTCGCTTTCCTCCCACAGCCGCTGGCGCTCACGATCAGAAGGGCGGTAATCCAGAAGCGCATCGTATACAACTTCCGTATCGGACCGGCGCGGGCGCCTCGTCTCAAGGAATTCCCGTAGTGCAGGGGTGCGATACGGCTTATTGCCCCGCCGCCGCGGGGTATGGGGAGAGGCGGGGCGGGATTCTGCCGGGTTCCAGCAGCCACACCTTGCGGCCGCGAAAGTGGCCGAGCAGCTCCCGGTTGTTCGCCGCGTCCATCTCCCGCGCCCACACTACCGGCGCCGCGTCGATTTCCGGCTCGTTGTACACCCACTCGTTGCGCAGGACGTCGTGACCCGGGTCGTAGCGTACCACCACCAGGTGACGTTCGCCGGTTCGGGCCAGCTCGTCCAGCAGGCGCGCCCGCTCGAGGTTCACCGGGCTGTTTCGAGCCCAGTTCAGCGGCCAGGGAGGACCCGGATCGATGCCGAGCGGGCCGGCCAGGGCGCCGGCCACGAGCATCAGCACGCAGATAGCTGGAATGGCCCGGGCGAACGACCGGCCGGCGGGCCTCGCGGCCATCAGGCGCAGGGCCTGCATCAGGAACAGGTACAGCAGCCCGGTCGCCGGCGCGATGTAGTGCGGTTGCAGATAGACCTGCACGGCGGAGCCGGCGGCGCACACCGCCGCTACGGCGGCCAGCGGCCGCATGCGGCGGCCGCGGATCACCCAGGGCAGCAGCAACAGCGGCCCCAGCAGCACCGGGCCATAGTAGAAAGAGAGGATCGAGCGCAGCTTCAATGCCGCCGCCGCCGTGTATCCGGAGAACGTCCGCTGCGAGCCGGCGTATTGAAACGACGGCTCCCAATCCAGGTAGAACCACCGCATCGCTTCATGCCGGTGCGGCGGGGCCGGAGCCGGCGACTGCCAGAGAAACAGCGGTGCCACGGCGTAGGTCTGCCGATTCACCAGGTAGGGCAGCTTCCACGGATCGCCGGTGACCCGCCGGAAGTAGGTTGTCATCATCAACCCCGTCGCCGCAAGAAGCAGCAGCGCGGGCGGCGCGACACGACCCACGACGGCGCGGCGCCAGTCCGGCGCGGCGCGCCACCACCGGACGCCCAACACAAACCCTGCTCCCATCGCCAGCAGAAAGCCTTCGTAAGGGCGGCTGTTGGCAAGAAGCGCCAGCCCCAGACCGAGCCAGAGCCCGTCGCGGCGGCGCGGCTTCGTTAGAATGCGGGCCAGGGCGCCCAGCACCAGCGCCCCCCCGAGCGCGGCCACCGCACCACCCCAGTAGCTGTTCATCCAGTGACTGAAAGCGCCCAGCCGGATCGCCGCCACCAGCGCGCCGAGCAGCGCCCAACGCGGCGGGAGCCATCCTTGCAGCATCCAGCACAGTGCCGCGCACAGCAGTGCGACGCCCAGGATCACGCCCGCGCGCGGCGTGCCGAACAGCGCCTTGCCCGCCGCCAGAAACAGCGCCGGCGCCACCGGGTACATCGAGGTGTAGGTGGGCCGGTGGATGATGTGGAAGCTCTCGAAGTGCCGCCACATGGGGTGGGTCGGATTCGTGAGACGTCCCGAGGCGAAGGTCTCGGCGGCCAGCAGGTAGCTGAACTCGTCGTGGACGGCCGGCGCGTGCGGTGGCAGTGCGGGCGCCGCCAGCAGGCGCAGCACAACCACAAAAGCGCCGGCGGAGATCACGGCCAGCCCGCGCCTCCGCGCCAGGTGTCCCAGCCGACGCTCGAGTACGCCGAACCAGCGCCGGCCGAGCCGCGGCCGCAGAAACGCCAGCGCGGCCGCCACCACCACCGCCAGCGCCTCCAGCTTCACCAGCGGGTCGAAGGTGATTCTGGGGAGGAGGAGTTCGACCAGCTCCCACATGGTCTCAGGTCGCGCGGAACGGGTTGAATCGCGTCTCGCGATCGAACACGTCCACCCCTTCGGTGCGCTTCAGCAGATTCACCACCAGGTAGGTCACCGGCGTGGCCGCCGCTTCGTACAGCACCTTGCCGATGTATCCGGAAACGATGAGGCGGACGATCGCCTCGCCGCTCAGGCTTCCGCCGAAAGCCAGCACCATGAGGACAACGGTGTCCACAAGCTGGCCCACAGCGGTCGAGCCGATGGTGCGCGTCCACAGACGCCGGCCCCCGGTGGCGATCTTCAGCTTGGCCATCACAAAAGCATTGGCGAACTCGCCGGCCCAGAACGCGATCAGGCTGGCGGCCACCAGGCGCGGGATGAACTGGAACACGGTGGCGAAGGCCTGCTGGTTCGGCCACTCCGGCGCCGGAGGCAGCGCGACGGTGATCATCCCCATGGCGGCCAGCAGGGCGGAGGCGAAAAAGCCGATCCAGATGGCGCGGCGCGAAGCGGAATAGCCGTACACCTCCGTGAAGATGTCGCCGAAGATGTAGGTGATCGGGAACAGCAGTTGCGCGCCGCTGACGCGAAACTCGCCGAACGCGCAGATCTTCTGGCCCACCAGGTTGGAGATCAGCAGCACGGCGACGAAGGCGTGCACCAGCAGGTCGTAGTAACGGAGGCGCCGTTCGCTCATCGCAGCCGGCACGCGCGCTTACTGGAACAATCTCCGCTCGCGGCGCAGAAGGGCCGGGATCTCCAGATCCTCGGCCGGCATCGTCGCCGGCTTCGGGGCCGGCATCGCGGTCGCCGGCATCGAGATCGATACGGGCGCGTAGTCTGGCGGCGCTGCGGCCGGTGATGCCGGGGGAGGCTCGACCGGCTCGGGCCCGGCGGGTTCAAGGAAACTGGCCTGGGCCGGCTGGAGGAACGCATGTCCGTTGACCTCCCGCTCCTCGACCGGCGCGGGCCGGCGCGGGAACCCGGTGGCGATCACGGTGATCTTGACCTGGTCGCCCATCGACTCGTCCAGCACCACGCCGAAGTTGACCTGCACGTCTTCGTCGGCGGTGGCCTCGCGGATGAGCGAGCAGGCCTGGTCGACGTCGTGCAGCCCGAGGCGGCTGGAGCCGGTGATGTTGATGAGCACGCCGCGGGCGCCCTTGACGCCGCCTTCCTCCAGCAGCGGGCAACCGATCGCCTTGCGCGCCGCTTCGACCGCGGCGTTTTCGCCGCCGGCGGTGGCGGTTCCCATCACCGCGTAGCCCATGCCGAGCATGCTGGAGCGGATATCGGCGAAGTCGCGGTTGATCAGCCCCGGGGTCGTCATGATATCGCTGATGCCGTGGACGGCCTGGTACAAGACGTCGTTGGCGATGCCGAAGCTCTCCACCAGGCTGGCGCCGCGCGGCACGATCTCCAGCAGCCTGTCGTTGGGGATCGTGATGACCGTGTCGACGGTGGCCGCCAGCTCGGCCAAGCCGCGCTCGGCCAGCTTCCTGCGCCGCGGGCCTTCGAAGTGGAAGGGCTTGGTGACCACGGCGACGGTGAGGGCGTTGAGCTCCTTGGCGAGCGTGGCGATCACCGGCGCGGCCCCCGTCCCTGTGCCGCCGCCCAGACCGGCGGCGACGAACACCATGTCGGAGCCCTCCAGGATCTCGATCAGCCGCTCGGTGTCCTCGAGCGCCGCCTGGCGGCCGATCGCGGGGTCCGCCCCGGTGCCCATCCCGCGCGTGATCTTCGGCCCGATGGCGAGCTTGTTGGCCGCCGGCGAACCGCGCAGCGCCTGCTGGTCCGTGTTCACCACGTGGAACTCCACGCCCGACAGGCCCTGCTCGATCATCCGCGCGACCGCGTTGCAGCCGCCGCCGCCGACTCCAATCACCTTGATCTTGGTTCCCAGCATGGCGTCCTCGGCCATGTCGAATTTCAGATCGTCAATCCTGGTGTCCTGTTGCGTCATGGTCTTTCCTCCTTGTCTTATCTCCACAGAAGCCCCAGCAGGCCCGGGGCCCTCCTTTTCCAGTCCTTTTCAAACTTCAACCGCGCCGAGTACATCGCCAGGCCCGCCGCCGTCGTCCAGGCGGGAGTGTGGATCTTGCGCGGCCAGTCGCGGATTCCCGTCGGCAGGCCGTAGCCGGTATCGCAGTTCAGCACCAGGTCGGCCACGTCGCACATGCCGGCCAACTGGGCGCCTCCGCCGGTGAGCCGCACTCCTTCCAGCAACGAGTTTTTCATCCCGGCGGCGGCCATCTCCCGCTCCACCCAGGCGAACAGTTCCTCGGCGCGCGCCTCGAGCACCTCGTTGAGCTGGAGGCCGGTCACTTCCTGGACGGGATGACCCTCCACCAGCGGGAGCTGGATCACGGTGCCGTCGTTGGTGAGCCCGCGCAGAGCGCACCCGTGCTCACGCTTCAAGGTTTCCGCGTCCTGGCAGGAGAGGAACAAGCCGTGCGCGGCGTGCAGACCGAGAGCCAGGTCGCGGGTGAAATGATCGGCCGAAAGCGGCAGGCTGGTGGCGCACACCAGCGCGTCCCCATCGTAGATCACGATCCCGGTGGAGTGCATGCCGATGTCGATCACGGCCACGCCGCGCCCGCGTTGTTCGGGTCCGGCGGCGGCGTAGGCGGCCGCGAACGTCCCGAAAACGGTCTCCTCGACGTCCAGCGGCGCCGCCTGCACGGCGGTCGTCAGGCACTGGTGTTCGTGCGCCGGCGCGGTGATGCGCATCACGTTCGCCTGGAGGCTGGAGCAGACCGCGCCCAACGGACTGCGGTAGCGCTCCCGGCCGTCGAGCGTGAAATCCACGGGCAGCAACTGGAGGAGCACGCGACCCGGCTCGACGGGGGCATGAGCGGCCTGCTCGCCGGCCAGTGCCAGGTCGGCCGCATCGATTCGCCGCGCTCGGTCGATCTTGTAGGGGAAGCTCTCCACCCGTCCGGACACCGACGAGCCCGCCACGCCCACCACGGCTGCCGCCACGTCCACTTCCGCGCGCCGGCTGGCCGCGGCGAGGGCAGTGCGCACGGAAAGGGTGATCTCCCGCGGGTCGCCGATGCGACCCTTGTCCCAGCCGCCGGCGGCCGCTTCGCCGTGGCCCAGGTAGCGAAGCTCGCCGCGATCGACCCGGCAGATCACCACACGCGTGCTACTGCGCCCGACGTCCAGACCCACGCCGAGGCAGGCGGCCGCAACCGTCCCCAGGCGCGGCGGCGCCGGCAGGTGCGCGGGCTCGGTCCGGGTTTCAACGTTCATCGGGCGTCTCCTCGACGGCGGTGATGCGGTCGGCCAGGCGCAGGTCGAGCGTGGTGGCGTTGGGCAGTCGACGCCGGATCTCCCCGTAATGGGTGAGGAAATTCTGCAAGCGGCCGCGATGGCCGTCGTTGGCCAGAATCAGCACGAACACGCGGTCGCCGACCGGGTAGCTCACGCGCAGGCTGGCCGCGTCGCTAACGTCGATCTCCGAGATCTTTTCCGCCAGCGGCCCCACGTCCTCCAGCAGCCGCAGCATGCGCCGTACGCGCTCGCGCCGCGTGGCAAGGCTCTGCTGACGGCGCAGCCCGGTCAGGATCGGGAGCGAGTACTGGCTGCGCTCGGGCGGCTCCAGGATCACTCCTTCCTCGTCGACCAGCGCGACCTGGTACGGACCGCCGCCGGTCTCCGACGGCAGCTCGGCGAACGCCACCGGGCGCCGCTCCTCGATGCGCACCTCGACGCGATTCGGCCAGATCCGCGCCACCGAGGCGTTCTTCACCCAGTCCACCGCGAGCAGGTTGCGGCGGCGCTCGGCGAGCGGCAGCAGGTAGACGCTGCGGTTGAAGTCGCGCGCGAACACGGCCTCCGCCGGCGCTTTCGGCGAATGAAACAGGCCGTGAATCCGCAGGTCAGCCGAAGTCCCGCCCCCGGTGGATTCGGCCTGGCGCAGGAGGAAGCGCGGGTCGTGGATGAGAAAATCCTCCGCGCGCAGGACAACAAAACCGGCGGCGAGCAGCACCGCGACGGCGCCCGTCGCCGCGAACGTCCAGCGGCGCCAGCTTCCACGACCGGACTCCACCTTGGTGGTCATCGTTTCGGTTCTCCCTCCCGCAGGCGTTCGAGCAACGCCTGCCCCGCCTGCCACACGTTGCCCGCGCCGAGCGTGAGCGCCAGATCTCCCGGCCGGGCATCGGCGGCCATGGCCTCCACCGCTTCCTCCGCCGAACGCGCGTACACCGCCCCGCGATGGCCGAACTGGCGCAGGCGCCCGGCCACGGCCTCGCCGCTTGCGCCCTCGATGGGCGCTTCCGCGGCGGCGTAAATGTCCAGCACGCGGACGGTGTCGGCCTGGTGGAAGGAGGCCGCAAACTCGTCCAGCAGCAACGCGGTCCGCGTGTAGCGATGCGGCTGAAACAGGACGTGGATTCTCTCCCAGCGCCCCAGCCGCGCCGCCGCCAGCGTGGCGCGGATCTCGGTGGGATGGTGCCCGTAATCGTCCATCACCGTCACGCCGGCGGCCGCGCCGCGCACCTGCATCCGCCGCTCCACCCCGGCGAAGGCCTGCAATCCCTCGCGAATGCGGTCCGGTTCCACGTCCAGCTCCAGCCCGACGGCCACCGCCGCGGTGGCGTTCAGCACGTTGTGCGCGCCCGGGATCCGGAGGTCGAAGCACCCCAGGGACTCGCCCCGGTAGCGCAACTGAAACCGGCTCGAGGCCTCTTCGTGCGCGGCGGCGACGATGGCCAGGTCCGCCTGCGCGCTGGCGCCGTAGGTGATCGTGCGCCGCTTCACCGCCGGCAGAATCCGCTGCACGTTGGGATCGTCCAGGCACAGAACGGCGGCGCCGTAGAACGGCACCTTGTTGACGAATTCGGTGAACGCGGCCAGCACCGCGTCGAGCGAGCCGTAGTAGTCCAGGTGCTCGCGGTCGATGTTGGTCACCACCGCCAGGATCGGCGAAAGCTTCAGGAACGAGCCGTCGCTTTCGTCGGATTCGACCAGGAGAAAATCGCTGCGCCCGACGCGGGCGTTGGAGCCGCCCATCAACCCGACTCGCCCGCCCACCACGACCGTCGGATCCAGGCCGGCCTGGCTGAGGACCGCCGCCGTCATCGACGTGGTGGTGGTCTTGCCGTGGCTGCCCGCCACGGCAACGCCGAACTTCAGCCGCATGAGCTCGGCCAGCAGCTCGCCGCGGGGGATGACCGGCAGATGCCGCCGCCGCGCCTCCCCCACCTCCGGGTTGTCCTCGCCGACCGCCGAGCTGACCACCACGGCGCGCGCCTCGCCGACGTGGGAGGCGTCGTGCCCCTGGTGGATGCGGGCGCCGAGCTGGGCCAGCCGGTCGGTGATCGGGCCGCTCTTCAGGTCGGAGCCGCTGACGGGGTAGCCGAGGTTCAACAGCACCTCGGCGATGCCGCTCATGCCGATGCCGCCGATGCCGACGAAGTGGACGGGCTGGGGCTTAAAAAACATTTTAATACCGTATTGTTTCGGCTTTCGACGCCGCTGTCAATGCTCCCCCCTTCATCGCGCCACCTCCCGCAGCACCTGGGCCGCACGCCGCGCCGCCCCCGGGCGGGCCACAGCGCGCGCCGCCTTCCCCATCCGCTCCAGCGCCCCCGGCTCGGATACCAGCGCGGTCACCTCGCGGAACAGCCGCTCGCCGGTCAGCTCGGCGTCCGGAACAAGCCGCGCCGCGCCGGCCGCTTCCATCGCCTGGGCGTTTCGCAACTGGTGCTGATCGGCGGCGAACGGAAACGGCGTCAACAGCGATGGCTTGCCCGCCGCCGCCAGCTCGGCCACGGCTCCGGCGCCCGCGCGGCACACCACCAGGTCGGCGGAGGCGAACGCCGCCGGCATGTCCGCGAGGAAGGGCGTGATCTCCCCTTCCAGTCCGCTGGCGGAGAACGCGTCGCGCCACTCCGCCGCCATGGCTTCGCCGGTCTGGTGGAGGAACCGGACACGGCTCGCCGCGCCGCGGAACCACGGCCAGCTCTCGCGCGCGGCGACATTCAGCCGACGCGAGCCCTGGCTGCCCCCGGTGATCAGCACCGTGACGGGATCTCCGCGCGGTTTCGGCGGCAGGCGGAAAAACTCCTCGCGCACCGGCAGCCCGGTGATCTCGACGCGATCCGCGGGGAACCACCGCGCCGCCTCGGGAAAACTCAGCAGCGCTCGCGCGACGCGGCCTGCCACACGCCGGTTGGTCAGCCCCGGCATGGCGTTCGGTTCCATGATCACCAGCGGCGTGCCCCGCAGGCAGGCCGCCAGCACCGCCGGGCCGGCCGCGTAGCCGCCCATGCTGAACACCGCCGCCACACCGCGCCGGCGGTGCAGCATCCCGTACATCTTGAGGACCTCGCGCGGCAACTGCCACAAGGTGCGGATCGCCCGACGCAGGCCCACGCGCTTCAGACCGCCGATCTCCACCCATGCCATGGGAAATCCATCCGCCGGCACCAGGCGCGCCTCCAGGCCCTGGCGTGTGCCGGTGAACAGCACCCGCTCGCCGAGCGAGCGCAGCTCGCGCGCCACTGCCAGCGCTGGTATGACATGTCCCCCGGTTCCGCCTCCAGCCATCAGAAAGATCCGTTCCTGGCTCATCCTGCCTGTTCGCGCACGCTCATCAGCAGCCCGAGCGAGATCAGCGTGCTCACCAGCGAGCTGCCGCCGTAGCTGACGAGCGGCAGTGGAATGCCCTTGGTCGGCGCCAGCCCCAGTACGACGCTCATGTTCATCAGCGCCTGCACGACGATGCACGTGGTGACGCCCACCGCCAGATAGCGGCCGAACTCGTCCTGGGCGATAAAGAACAGGCTGTAGCCGCGCCACATCAGGACGAAGTAGGCGGCCAGCACCAGCAGCGTGCCGCGCAGAAGCCCGGCCTCTTCGCCAATGACCGCGTAGATGAAATCGGTGTGCGCCTCGGGCAGGTAGAGCAGCTTCTGCCGGCCCTCCATCAATCCGCGTCCCCACAAACCGCCGGAGCCGACGGCGATTTTGGACTGCCGCACCTGGTAGTCCCCGCCGCGCGTGCGCGCGTTGGGCGCCGGCGCCTGGATGGTCCCGGTCGGGTCCATTTTCGCCAGCACCTCGATCGCCGGCGCGAGGAAGCTGGTAATCCGATCCCGGCGATACCCTTTGAAGTAAATCCCGAGTCCTACCAGCACCACCGCGCACAGGCCCGAGATCAGCATCGTCCGCCGGTCCATGCCGGCGACAAAAAACACCGCCGCCGCCGTCGCCAGCAGCACCACGGCGGTGCCGGCATCGCCCGCCAGAACCGCGGCGACGAGCATGAACAGGGCCAGCCCCGCGGGCCATACCGTGTGGCGGTCGTTGATGCGTGCGCGCCGCAGCGTGACGAAATAGGCGAGGAAGACGATCATCGCCGGCTTGGCCAGCTCGGAAGGCTGCAATTGCGTAATGCCGAGCAGGAGCCAGCGCTTGCGCGGATCGATGTAGTAAACCACCAGCAGCAGGAACACCACCACGCCCAGGCAGGCGAACGCCCAGCGCGGGTCCTTCAGCTTCTTGTAATCCCATTTCGCCAGCAGCATCAGGAAGGCCACGGCGAGCAGCGCCGAGGACGCCTGGCGGGCGAGGAAATGGTAGCTGGTTTCGCCGTATTGCACCTTGGCCACCACCGAAGACGTGCTGTAGACCATCACCAGCCCGCAGGAGAGCAGAAACACGGTGCTGACAAACAGCCCCCAATCCATCCTTGCCGGCGAGCCCATTGTTACTCCTTCGCCGCGGCGGGCGATCCCGACGCGGACTGACTTTTTTCCGCCAGAGCGTTGACCAGATCTTTGAACGTTCGGCCGCGATGCTCGAAATTCTCGAACTGGTCGAAGCTGGCGCAGGCCGGCGCCAGCAGAACGATCTCTCCGCGGACCGCGCCCGCCGCGGCCGCGCGCAGCGCCGCTTCCAGCGTCCCGCAGGAGGTCACCGGGACCGCGCCCCCCAGTTGCTCGGCGATCTTGGCGGCGGCGGCGCCGATCAGCAACGCGGCGCGGGCGCGGGCCGCCAACGGCCGGCGCAGCACGCTGTAATCGCTCCCCTTGTCCTTGCCGCCGAGAATGATCCACAGCGGCTCGGAGAACGCGTCGATCGCCTTGAGAGCGGCGTCGACGTTGGTGGCCTTGGAATCGTTGTAGTAGTCGACGCCGTCCAGGCGGCGGACGAACTCCAGCCGGTGCTCGACCCCGGGGAAGGACCGTACCCCGCCCGCCAGCGCCTCCAGCCCGCCCCCGGCCAGGCGGGCGGCCGCGGCGGCGGCCATCACGTTCTCGATGTTGTGCCGCCCGCGGAGGGGAATCTCGGACGCCGCCATCCAGCGCCCGGCGTCAAAGTGAATCTGGCCCTCCTCCAGCCACAGGCCGGGGGTGACCGGGCGGGTCAGACTGAACCACAGTGGACGCGCGCGCGTAGCGGCGGCGAAACCCACGCAGGCCGCGTCGTCGGCGTTGAGCACGGCGAAGTCGGCTTCCCGCTGGTTTTCGAACAGCCGCGCCTTGGCGGCCGTGTAGGCTTCCATCGTCGAGTGCCGGTCCAGGTGGTCCGGGGTCACGTTGAGCGCCACCGCGATCCGCGCGCGGAGCCGGTCGATGGTTTCCAACTGGAAGCTCGACAGCTCGAGCACGTTCCACTGCCCCGGGCGCGAGGTCGCCACCAGCGAGCTCGCGGGCGTGCCGATGTTTCCGCCCACCTGGACCGGGATCCCGCCGGCGCGAAGCAAATGGCCCGTCAATGCGGTCGTGGTGGTCTTTCCGTTGGACCCGGTGACGCCGAGGATCGGCCCTTCCAGGTAACGCGCGGCCAGCTCCACCTCGCCGATCACCGGCATCCCCCGTCGGCGCGCGTTCTCCAGCAGGTCGAGCCCGGCGGGCACTCCCGGCGAGATCACCGCCAGGTCCTGGCCGGTGAAGGCGTCTTCGCACTGCGGCAGGAACCGGACGCGCCAGTGTGCCAGCGGCGCGGCCAGCGGCAGTTGATCGAGCGGCCTGGCGTCGGTCGCCGTCACCACCGCGCCCCGCGCGCGCAGCAGCTCGATGGCGGCCATACCGGACCGCTCCAGCCCCACCACCACGACTTTGGCTCCTTCCAGGCTCATCTCCTCACCGCAATTTCAGCGTGGTCAGCGCGAACAGCGCCATCACCAGTCCGGCGATCCAGAACCGCGTGATGATCTTGGACTCCTGCCAGCCGAGCTTCTCGAAGTGGTGGTGCAGCGGCGCCATGAGGAAGATCCGCCGCCCGCGCATCCGGTAGCTGGCCACTTGCAGGATCACCGACAGCGCCTCCACCACGTAAACGCCGCCGACGAACACCAGCAGTATCTCCTGCTTGATCAGCACCGCCACCGTGCCCAACCCGCCGCCGAGCGCCAGCGAGCCGACGTCGCCCATGAACACCTCCGCCGGGTGGGCGTTGTACCACAGGAAACCCAGAGAGGCTCCCGTCATGGCGCCGCAGAACACGGTCAGCTCGGCCTCCCCCGGAACGCGCTCCAGGTTGAGGTAGGTGGCGAACTCGCGATGGCCGCCCACGTAGGTAAGCACCGTCATCGCCCCGGCGGCGATGATCATCAGCCCGATGGCCAGCCCGTCCAGCCCGTCGGTGAGGTTGACCGCGTTGGCCGACCCCACCAGCACCACCATCAGGAATCCGAAGAAGAACAGGAACGCCAGCGGATAGGTGTAAGCGCTCTCCAGGTAGGCGTCGATGAGCAGGTCGGGCCGGAGCTGCTTGAAGAACGGAACGTTCATCGTGGTCGAATACAGCCCGCGCGAGTGGAGCAGCAGCAGCAGCCAGCCGATCATCAGCGCGACCACGACTTGCAGGCCGATCTTGGCCCGCGCGGTCAGTCCCAGGCTGCGGCGCAGGCGCACCTTGGTGTAGTCGTCCCAAAAGCCGATGGCGCCGAAGCCGAGCAGGCCGAACAGCGCGATCCACACGTAGGGATTGCGGAGGTTGGTCCACAGCAGCGTGGGGACCACGATCGAAGTAAGGATGAGCAGCCCGCCCATGGTCGGCGTGCCCGCCTTGCTCTTGTGCGACTGCGGACCTTCGTCGCGAATATACTGGCCGATCTCGAGCCGGCGCAGGCGGTTGATCATCCACGGTCCGAGGAAGATGGACAGAAACAGCGCCGTCAGGCCGGCGAAGGCGGTGCGAAACGTGACGTAGCTGAACAGGCGCAGAGGACTGAAGTAGGGGAACAAGGTTTCAAACAGCAGCCAGTAGAGCATGGTTCCTCAGCCGAGATACGCCTCCAGCGCCTTGTCCACCTCGGTGCCGCGCGAGCCTTTGAACAGGATGAGGTCGCCGGGCTCCACCAGCCGCCGCAGGAGTTCCCCGGCCGCACCCGGCTGGTCGAAAAAGTACGCGGCGCCGGCGTCCATACCTGCTTCCACAGCCGCGTCCACCAGAACTCGCGCGGCGCCGCGTATCCCAACGAGCACGGACACCCCGCAGCGGGCGGCGCAACAGCCGACCTCCCGGTGCAGGGCCTCAGCCCATCGGCCAAGTTCGAGCATCTCGCCAAGCACGGCGATGCGCCGCCGCGCCGGCGTGTCGCGGAGCGCCTCCAGCATGCCGCGGGCGGCCTCCGGGTTGGAGTTGTAGCAATCGTTCCAGATCCTGGCGCCGGCGTGGACCAGGCGTTCGCCGCGCATGCGGCCGGCTTCGAACGCCGCCACCGCGTCGCGGAGTTGTTCGGGGGCGATCCCGAATTCGCCCGCCACCGCCAGGCCGGCCAGGAGGTTGCGGATGCCGTGGCGTCCGATGAGCGCCGTCTCCATCGCGCACCCGCGCACGCGAAAGCGGAAGCCCTCGGCGAGGGGCTCCACCCGCTCGGCGCGCCAGTCGGCCTCCTCGGAAAAGCCGAACGTGACGACGCGGCCCGCGTGAACGCGCGCGAAGCCGCGCACCAGCGGATCGTCGGCGTTCAGCACCGCCACCCCGTCGCGCGGCAGGGATTCCACCAGCTCGCGCTTGGCGAGCGCCACCGCCTCCAGCGAATCGAAGCTCTCCATGTGCGCGTGGCCGACGTTGGTGACCACGGCCACATCCGGCGCGGCGATGCGCGCCAGCGCGCGGATCTCGCCGGCGTGATTCATGCCCATCTCGACCACTGCCACGCGGGCCTGCTCCGGCAGGCGCAGAATCGAGAGCGGCAGCCCGACATGATTGTTGAGGTTGCCGCCGCTTTTTCCCACCGTCATGTGCGCCGCCAGCAGGTGGGCGATCGCGTCCTTGGTGGTCGTCTTGCCCGCGCTGCCCGTAACCGCCACCACCCGGCCTCCCCAGCGGCGGCGCGCCCAGGCGGCCAGTGACTGCAAGCCGCCCAGCGAGTCGGCCACCCCGATCAGCCGCGGGTCCGCGCTCGTGGCGCGCTCCACGACCGCCGCCGCCGCTCCGCGGGCGAAGGCCTGCTCCATGTAATCGTGGCCGTCGTGGCGCGGACCGCGCAGGGCGAAGAACAGGTCCCCCGGTTCCAGGGTGCGCGAATCGATGCTGTAGCCGGCGACCTGGATCGGCGGCGGCACGGCGGCGGCTCCCATCGCGAGCGCTCCATCGGCCAGCGACATGGTCATCCGCGCCTCCGCGAATAGCCGAACTCGCCGAGCAATCGGCGGACGACTTCCCGGTCGTCGAACCCGATGGTGCGATCGCGCAGCACCTGGTAGGTTTCGTGTCCCTTGCCGGCGATCAGCACCAGGTCCCGCGGCCCCGCCTCGACGAGCGCGCGGCGGATGGCCTTTTCGCGGTCCGGCTCGATGGCGTGCGCGGTGTCGTGGCGGCGCAGGCCGACCAGCGCGTCGTTGATGATGTCCAGCGGGTCCTCGCTGCGCGGGTTGTCCGAGGTGAGTACCACGAAGTCGCTGGCCGACCCGGCCGCCTTGCCCATCAGCGGCCGCTTGGCCCTGTCGCGGTCTCCGCCGCAGCCGAACAGAGTGATCACCCGGCGGGGCGCCAGCGCGCGCGCCGCGGCGATGGCGTTGCGCAGCGCGTCGTCGGTGTGCGCGTAGTCCACCACCACCAGGAACGGCTGCCCCTGGTCGACGCGCTCGAAGCGTCCGGGCACCGCCGTGCATTGCGCTATCCCGCGCGCGATCGTCTCCGCGTCCAGGCCGAGCGCCAGGCCGGCGCCGCAGGCTGCCAGAATGTTATAGACGTTCATCGTGCCCAGCAGCGGCGAGGCCGCCTCCAGTCCGCCCTCCGGCCACAACACGCGCATCCGGATTCCGTCGAAGCCCGCGCTCACGTCCACCCCGCGCAACGCGGCCTGGTCCGAGAGTCCGTACCAGAGCGTTTCCGTGCCGGCCGCCGGCTCGATGCGCCGTGCGTAGGGATCGTCGCGATTGAGCACGGCGAACCGCGGGGGGGTGGTCTGCTGTCCGGCGAACAACATCCGCTTGGCGGCAAAATACTCTTCCATTGTCTCGTGGTAATCGAGGTGGTCGCGCGACAGATTTGTAAACACCGCCGTGTGGAACCGCATGCCGTGCACGCGACCCAGGGCGAGAGCGTGCGAGGAGACTTCCATCGTGACGTGCGTGCCGCCCCGCCGCTCCAGCCGGTCGAAGAGTTGATACAGCTCGAGCGACTCGGGCGTCGTATTCACCGCCGCGAGCCGCTCGCCCGCCAGTCGGTACTCGATGGTTCCGACCAGCGCGCTGGTCAGGCCCGCGGCCGCCAGCATCGAATCGAGAAGGAAGGCGGTGGTGGTCTTGCCGTTGGTTCCCGTGATTCCTGTGAGCGTCAGCCGCTCGGTCGCGTGACCGTAAAAGCAGCCCGCCATCCGCGCCAGCGCGCGGCGGCCGTGCTCCACCTGGATCCACGCGCCGGTGAATCCTTCCGGCCGCGCCGACTCGCTCACCACCGCCAGCGCCCCGCGCTCCATCGCCTGTCGGGCGAACCGGCGGCCGTCGGCGTGCGCGCCGGGAAAGGCGAAAAACAGGAAACCCGGCTCCACGCGGCGGGAATCGTATCCCAGCCCGGCCACCGGCGCCGCCAGCAAGCCATCCGGCGGCCCAGCTACCAGCACCGTGCCCGCCAGGATCTCGCGCAGAAGGGGACGTGTCGCGGGCATGGTCGCCTCAACGGGCGAACTCCACCCGGATGCGCTCGCCGCGAGCCACCACGCTGCCGGGCGGCGGATTCTGCGACCGCGCCAGCCCGCTGCCGATCGGCTCCACCACCAGCCCCAGCGCCACCGCCTGCCCCACTACCGAGCGCACACTCTGGCCGGAGAAGTCGGGCACTCGCGGGCCCAGCAGCAGTTGCCCCGGAACGGCGGGCGTCATCGCAGGCGCGGCAACGGGAGGCGGCGCCGAGGGGAGGCCGGGTTCAGCGCGAACCCCGGCCACAAGTGTTTCCCTGGCAGGTACTTCTATGCAAACGGCATGACCGTTTGGTCCCATACATTGTCGGGCGCCACTCCGCCGCGAGGCGGTGGCAGCCCCTGTAGGGGCTGGCGCCGGCTCGGGGACGTCTTTCGGCACACGCAGTGCTCGCAGCGCCTGGGTGACCACTTCGCGGAACACCGGAGCGGCCACGGCGGCGCCGTACTCGGAGGCGCCGTTCAAGGTTACCGCCACCGCCACCCGCGGCTGGTTGACGGGCGCGAACCCGATGAACGAAGCGTTGTACAGGTGCGTGTAGCGACCCGCGTCCAGGTCGAAGATCTGCGCCGTGCCGGTCTTGCCTCCCGCCGTGTAGCCCTCCAGCCGCGCCTGCCGGCCGGTGCCGTGCAGAACGACACGCTCCATCATCTGCCGGAGCAGGATGGCCGTTTCCGGTCGCAGGATCCGGCGCGGCCCGGCAGCGGGAATCAGCTCGCGCTCCTCTCCCGGCTTCTGCTTCCATGCCACCAGCCGCGGTGTCATCAACAGGCCGCCGTTGGCGATCGCCGCGCACGCCTGCGCAAGCTGGGTTGTAGTTGCTGACATCTCGTGGCCCATCGCCAGCGATGCAATCGAGCCCCGACTCCACGCCGAAAGCTCCCGCAGCAATCCCGGGGACTCGGCCGGCAGCATCACCCCGGTCGGCCTGCCGAAACCGAACCGGCGCAGGTACTCGTGCAGCCTCCTTTCTCCCACCCGCATGCCGATTTGAATGGCGCCGAGGTTGCTGGACTTGGCCAGCACGTCGGCCATCGACAGGGATCCGTAGGCGGCCGTGTCATGAATCACTCTGCCCGCAAAGTGGAGTTGCCCATTGCCGCAGGCGATGACGCTCTCCGGCCGCAGGGCGGTGGTCTCGAGCGCCGCCGCGATGGTGATCACTTTCATCACCGAGCCCGGCTCGTAGGGCACCGAGACGGCGAGATTGTCCCGCGCGGTGATCCTCTCGGCCGCTTCGTTGGGGTCGAACGTCGGATAGTTGGCCAGCGCCAGCACCTCGCCCGTGTCAGGCTTCAGGACTACGACGCTCCCGGTTCGGCAGCCGTGCACCCGCGCGGCGGCTTCCAGGCTCTGCTCGGCGGCGTACTGGATCCGCTCGTCGATGGTCAGCAGCACGTTGCTGCCGGGCTCGGTGGGAACCGACACCTGGGAATCGATGCCGCGACGCTTGACGTCCAGCAGGCGGTGCACCGATCCCGGTGTGCCGCTCAGCTCCTGGTTGAGCTGCTGTTCGATGCCGTAGTTGCCCTTTTCCTGGAAATCCACGTCGCCGATCACATGCGCCGCCAGCCTTCCCTTGGGATAGACGCGGCTGCTCTCGGCATTGAATTCGATCCCTTCGAGGCGATAGCTGCGCAGGCGCTCGGATTCCGCCGGGGTGATCCTGCGCTTGATCCACAGGAAGCGGCGCTGGTGGGCCTCCGCCCACTGGATGCGGCTCCACAACTCCTCGGCATCCAGCCCGAGCACTTCGCTCGCGATTTCCACGGCCACCTGCGGATCCTCCAGCCGGGACGGATCCATGCTGACCGAATCCACCGCCACGCTCATCGCGAGCGGTTGTCCCGACCTGTCCAGCACGCTGCCGCGCGGCGGTTGTACTTCCAGATCCAGCTCCTGTTGCTGGATAGCCTGGCGCTCGAGGTCCCTGTGCCGGTACACCTGGAGATTAACGAGCTGGGCAAGCACCCCCAGGAAACAAGCCAGGCTGATTCGGAACAGCCATCTCAGCCGGCGGGCTCCCTGTGGTTCCGCGGGCTGGTGCACCGTCTTGCTCCCGGGTCCGGGCCTAGCGGTTCGGAGGGTTCCAGGCCAGAGCGCCGTCGGCCGCCGGCGGGGCATGGAGATGAATGGACTGCCCGGGGCGCGGATCGACGAAGCGCCACCGGCGTGCCAGCGTTTCCAGCCGCCCGACGCTCGCCAGCCGCGCCTGTTCCACCTCGAGCAGCTTGCGCTCGTTCAGCAGCCGCGCGCGCTCCTGCTCGAGGGCATGAATTTCGTAACCGGCCATGCGGCTGTAGGAGCCGGGCGCCAGCATCGCCAGCACCGCGATGACGCAAAGGCCGGCCGCGGTCAGCAATCCAAAGGCGGCGCGGCGCGTTCCGCGGTCGGGTTTTCGCGACACCCTCGAGTTGTCGATTCTCTTCCGCCAGAAGAGAATCTCTTCATTGGGCAACGCGCGCAGCCGGTAATCCTGCGCATCGTTGGTTGCCGTAATTCGCGATGCGGCGGAGCGCCCACCGAGCAGCTTCTCCACCCACGCTCTTCGCAAAACGACCTCCATGGTTGCCATCGCGCCCCCCTCTGCCGTCAACAACGTGGCTCATCCGGATGATTCGCACATCTCCAGCGCGCGTAGCCTGGCGCTGCGCGCAGCCGGGTTGTCCCGGATCTCTCCGGGCTGCGGCACGACGACGTGCCGCGTCAGGATCCTGGCTCGCCCCGCGCGGGCCAGCGACTGGAAGCCGAGCTTCACACGGCGATCCTCCAGCGACATGAAAGCGATCACCACCACTCTGCCGCCGGGCTTCACCAGCCGGGGCAGCGATTCCAGCAGCGCTTCCAGCTCCTCCAGTTCCCCATTTACCGCCAGCCGCAAGGCCATGAAGGTTCGCGTGGCCGGGTGCAGGCGGGAACGTCCTGAGCGGGACACGGCTTCCTCGATGACACGCGCCAAATGACCCGTGCTTCGGATGGGCCGTGCCCGCAGGACGGCTCTGCTGATTCTCCGCGCCCTCCTTTCTTCGCCGAACTGATAAATCAGGTCGGCAAGCTGTTTCTCGCCGGTATAGTTGACCAGGTCGAATGCGGACTCCGGCTGCATCCGGTCCATTCGCATGTCGAGTGGACCGTCGGAGGAGAAGCCGAACCCACGCTCGGCCGTGGTCAACTGATACCGGCTCACACCCAGGTCGGCGAGTAACCCGTCGACCGGGGTGGCAATCTGCGCTAGTGTCCGGTCCAGCGCAGAAAACCTGGACTGCTGAAATTGAATGCGCTCGGCCCATTGCGCCGTGTTCACCCGCGCCAGCTCGAGCGTCTCCGCGTCTCGGTCGGTCGCGATCAGACGTCCCGTGGTGAGTCTGCTGGCAATGGCCCCGCAGTGTCCACCGAGGCCCGCCGTAACGTCCAGAAACACACCGTCGGGCCGCACCGCCAGGTAATGAAGCACTTCCTCGACCAGGACCGGGATATGCATGCATCGCCGCTACCTTAGGCCGCTGCGTTCCAGAGTCGCCAGCTTCTCTGGAAGCCCCTCGATCGCCCGCTGCTTGCGTTGCTCGTAGACGGTCTTGCTGTAGATGTTCAGCCGCCCGCGAAAACAGTCCAGCCATACCGGCTGGCCCTCCAGGCCAAGCAGTCGCCGCATCTCCGATGGAAGCAAGAGACGACCTTGAGCGTCTAACTCGACGTCCGCCCCCAAATCGTTCGCAATGAAAGCGACATCTTCGACCGCCCGCCGATCCTCGGCGAACGATTCAAAGAAGCGCTCATTCTCTTCCCAAAGCGCCATGGGATATATCCTTCCGACCGACATGTCCAGGGTAGTGATGAAAACTTTCTTCGCATCCAGTCGGACAAGGTAATGCTCCATAGTGGAGGGCAGCTTCAGCCTGCCTTTCGGGTCGACAGAGGCCTGGTAAAGCCCCCGAGGGGAATCGACACGAACCCATCTGAAGTCTTGCTCCACTTTCAGCCAGTTAAGTAGTCAATATGAACTAACTTTTAAGCTCACGTACTACTTCAATCCACAGCATGATGCCATACCTACTATTCGGAAGCAAGCTTTTTCTTCACCCTTTTCTTCAGCAAGCATGCAGGTCAGGATGAACGGTCGGGAAAACAGGCGAATAAGAAGCGAAGACCTGCCACGCAAGTAAAGCAACCGGTCTGGTCGCTGCTCGGCTACTGAGCCGCGCGCGTCAGCAAGCGGTCCGCTCCGGTGTTTTTTAGGGGAAAATAGGAGATCCCGATGTTAGACCTGTTTTTGAAGGATCGAACCTGGCTGTACATGGCGACTCCCGCCGCGTTGATCGGCGCGGCTGCGGTTGTGGCTCACGCACGACGACGCCGACTGGGGCGCTTGACGGCCTGTTTGGGCGCTGTGCACCTGTTCTGGGCGCTGTGGATCGGAATCATGGGCGCCGGCCACATCTTCGCCGTAACGACAATGACCCTGCTCGGTAGCTTGCCCGCGAGCGCCAACCCGTGGTTTGCCATCCCCTATGGCTTTGCCATTTCGCTCCCCGGCTGGTGGCTGGTGCGCGTCACCGGCGGACTGCTGGGCCACCAGCGCGGCGCGCGCATTACCGCCATCGCGCTGAATACGTGGCTGGGACTGGCGGTGGTCCTCCCAGCGGGCCCGGTGGTGGCGCTGCCGGCGGCCGTTCTGGTGCTGGTTGCGTTCACGTCCAAGGCGGCGCGGCCGGCGGAACCGGTACAATAGCTTCGACCGAGGACAATATGGATACCGGACGCAGGCCTTTTCTCGCTTCTATGATCGGCGGCTTTTCGCTGGCGGGGAGCGTGCGGCTGGCCGCGCAACAACCCTCCGACCAGCGCTACGTCCCAAGGCAAAGCGACCGGCCCGAGCCGGCCACCGGGGATGAGCCCGGCTTCCATGCGATCTTCGACGGCACGACTCTGAATGGCTGGGAGGGCAACCCCACATACTGGCGCGTCGAAAACGGGGCGATCACAGGGGAAGTGACCCCGGAGACTCTTCTCAAGAGCAACACATTCATCATCTGGCGCGGGGGTTCTCCATCGGACTTTGAGCTGAAGGTCGACTACCGCATTACGCCCGGCGGCAACAGCGGCATCAACTATCGCAGCGTGGTCATACCGGAACCGACGCCGGGCAACAAGTTCGCCCTGCGCGGCTACCAGTGCGACATCGACGCGGCCAACAGGTACACCGGGCAGAATTATGAAGAGAAGGGACGTTTGTTCCTGGCGTTGCGCGGCCAGGTGACCCGGGTGCTGGGGACCCGGAAGCCGGTTGTCGTTTCGTCCTTGGGAGACGCCGCGGAGCTGGCGAAGGTCATCACCACAGACTGGAATTCGGTTCATCTGATCATCCGCGGGAACCTGCTGGTCCACACTGTGAATGGACATGTGATGAGCGTCGTCATGGATGACGACCCTGTGGGCCGCACGTCCGCGGGGCTGATCGGCGTTCAGGTCCACGTAGGACCACCGATGAAGGTTGAGTACCGCAATTTCCGATTGAAGAATCTCGCGGCCGGCTGATGGAACGCAGCTCAACCGTCGCCGCGGGCGTAGTACACTGAGATGCGCGAGACCCTATGACGCTCGCCTCCGGCACCAACCTGGGACCCTACGAGATCCTGGCGCCGATCGGCGCCGGTGGCATGGGCGAAGTGTACAAGGCGCGCGACACGCGCCTGGAGCGCATTGTCGCCATCAAGCTGCTGCCCAAGGCGCTGATGGAGGACACCGACCGGCGTCTGCGCTTCGAGCGCGAGGCGCGGGCCGTTTCCGCCCTGAACCACCCGCACATTTGCACGCTCTACGACGTCGGCGAGGGCTACCTCGTCATGGAGTACATCGAGGGCGAGCCGCTGCGCGGCCCGGTGCCGACGGCCGAGGCGCTGCGGCTGGCCGTGCAGATCGCCGACGCGCTCGATCATGCGCACCGCCGCGGGATCATGCATCGCGACCTGAAACCGGGCAACATCCTGGTGACCAAAGCGGGCGCCAAGCTGCTCGATTTCGGCCTCGCCAAAATCGCCGTCCGGCCGGGTTCCTCGGACAGCAAGCTGAGCCAGCCGCTCACAACCGAAGGCGCCGTGATGGGCACCTTCCAGTACATGGCGCCCGAGCAACTGGAAGGGCGCGAATCGGACGCCCGCGCCGACCTGTACACCTTCGGCGCCCTGCTGTACGAGCTGATCACCGGGGAGCGGGCCTTCGACCAAGTGCGGCAGGGCGGTTTGCGGACGCTCCAGCCGGCGGCGCTGGACCGCGTGGTGAAGAAATGCCTGGTCGCGGATCCGGACCTGCGCTGGCAGACCGCCACCGATCTTCGCGACGATTTGCGCTGGGTGGCGGAAACACCCCCGCCGGCCGCACCTCGACCCCGGCAGGTCTCCTGGAGATGGAAAGCGCTCGTCGCCGCCCTGGCCGCCAGCACGCTGTTGGCAGCGGCCGCCTGGATCCTGAAAACTCCCCCCGCGCCGAAACTGGTCCGGCTCTCGATGCTGCCGCAGGAAAAGGCGGTACTGCACCTGCGACTCAACTCCGGCATGGCTCTGTCTCCCGACGGAAGTCACCTGGCATTCGTCGCGACCTTGGAAGGGCGGAGCCAGCTTTGGGTGAGGACGCTGGATTCTCTGGCCGCGCGCCCGTTGGCGTCCACCGATGGCGCTGCCTTCCCGTTCTGGTCTCCCGACAGCCGTTCGATCGCCTTCTTCGCCACCGGCAAGCTGAAGCGGGCGGATCTCTCCGGCGGCCCGCCGCAGGCGATCTGCGATACGCCTGCCGGCCGCGGTGGCGCCTGGAACCCGGAGGGGACCATTCTGTTTGCTCCCGGGGCGGATCAGCCCTTGCAACGCGTCCCCGCTGCCGGGGGCAAACCGGTGCCCGTCCCGGGGATCGGCAGCGACACACTCCAATCCTGGCCCTGGTTCCTTCCCGACGGAAAGCACTTCCTCTATTCCGTGCGTGGGAAAACAGCGGACTCGAGCGGCCTGTTCGTCGCCTCCCTGGACGCATCCACGAAGCCCCAACGCCTGTCAGGCGTCAACTCCAACGCCGTCTTCGCGCCCATCGATGCGAATTCGGGACACGTGCTGTTGTTGCGCGACACGATCCTGCTCGCACAGCGTCTCAACACTCGGAGTTGGAGGCTCGAAGGCGAGCCGTCCCAGGTCGCCGATGGAGTCGGCAATATTCTGGGATTAGGCCCGTTCTCGGTCTCTCGAACCGGCGTGCTCGTGCATGGAGGCGGCGTCTTCGACAGCACGCAGTTAACATGGCGCAGCCGGGACGGAAAACTGTTGGAAATCGTCGGGCAAGCCGGAACCTACATCGGACCGCGGCTGAGCCCGGACGGCGCGCGACTGGCGGTGGGCGTGATGGACGCTTCGACGGGACGGCAGGATATCTGGATGCGCGCATTCACCCGCACCTCCAACGACCAATATACCTTCGGCCCCCAGTCCAACAACTTTCCGGTTTGGTCGCCCGACGGCAGCCGCCTGGCGTGGTCGCGGGCCGGCGAGGACGGCCGCAGCAGCCTCTTTCAGAAGGCGGCCACGGGAGTGGGCCAGGAAGAGCGCCTCGCCGAGCCCGCGGTCAGCCAGTCCACGCTGGACTGGTCCGGCGACGGTCGTTTCCTGCTGCACCAGATCTCAAGCCACGGCGATGACATCTGGGTGCTGCCGCTGACCGGCGATCGCAAGCCGTTCCCATTCGTCGAGACGCAGTACGACGAGCTGCACGGCCAGTTCTCTCCCGACGGCCGCTGGATCGCCTACAGCTCCAACGGGAGCGGCCAGGGCGAGGTCTTTGTCCAGACCTTCCCCGCCACCGGCGGCAAGTGGATGGTTTCCAGCGGCGGCGGCACGCACCCCCGCTGGCGGGGCGACAGCAAGGAATTGTTCTACGTCTCGACGAGCGGAAAAATGATGGCCGTGCCGGTGACCGGCGCCGGCGCTGCGCTGGAGACCGGCCCGGCGGCCTTGCTGTTTGAGACCCGCCTGCCCGGGCACATCCGCATCAGCTACCACTACGACGTGACCAGAGACGGCCAGCGGTTCCTGCTGCTGGAGCCGGTGCAGTCGGCCGCCCAGGCGTTGACGGTCGTGCTGAACTGGCAGGCGGCGCTGAAGGGCCGCTGAGCCATTGGTGGCCATCCTCCGCTCAATCCCTTTACCGGCCAGAAGAAGGATTCTTAGAGACCCCTTGTGCCGTCTGTCCGCGTACAGCAGAGAGCATTTGACGAATTGCTCCAATCGCCGCACCTGGCATGTCGCCCGCGATACCGTGACTACTGTTTTCCACGATAACCTGCTTGCCCCGCGTCGAGAGTCCCGCCAGTTTCTTCTGAAGTTGATGCACCCAGATCTGGTGAAATGCCCGGATTTCCGCATCCGCTACGGGATCGCCTGTTTCAAGCGGCTTCCCGGCAGTCAATACCGTAAGAGGAATGTCACCCAAGCTCCCAGCGGCGCGAGTCTCATCTGCGCTCCTTTCCCAGGCACTACATCCAGATGAAGCGACAATGACTTTGGGCTGCGATTCGAGTCCGTGCAGAGTTGCCGCCTGCGATGCGGTGAAGCCTGGGGGGACTCGACGGCTCGGTCCGGATGCGCTCAAGATAAGCCTTACCACGCCAAGTCTTGCGGCGAATGGCACCGCCCTGCACAGGAGGCCACGGACGGCGGCGGGTAACCGATTGATGGGGGCCAATGTGGAGCGGGGTTCGTATTGCTGCTGGTCTTCATGGACCGAATCGAGGAGCACCACACCGGCAACCTCACTTGCGTACGTCGCGGCAAACACGCGGACGTTGAAGCCACTAAAGGATTGCCCAACCAAAATGTATGGCGGTTCAATCTTCGCCGCCCGCAGTAGCGCGTGAAGGTCCGCAGCAATCGCCGCGCTCGTCTGAGTGACTGGGCTAGCATCACTCCAACCCAGACCGGCACGATCAAACCAGCAGGTACGCGTCTCCTTGGAGATGAGCTCCTGAAGCGGCAGATTCGCATAGCCTGGGGCGCTCCCACCAGTGTCCAGAATTACAGTGGGACTTCCTTCACCAGAACAGTAGATGTTGAGGGATCGCCCGCCAATGTCCACGGCACGGCCAACGCGCGGAAACCGCGCTCGATCCCGTTGTTCGCCCACCGACTCATAGAAGATGCCTGCAATCACGCCAAGCGTGATGATGAGAACAACGGGCTTCCAGGTCATGCGGAGCATTCTTCGCCGAGGAGTCTCACCGGGATGATCTTAAATAGCGCTCCAGGTTGGCGTAGACTTCCACGGCACTGGTGGCAACTCCGTCGAAATCATCATCCCGCTCCTGCTTCGACGAATACGTTATCGTCTGCTGGAAGACCGTCCCGCTGCCCGCCTGATCCAGGGCTGTCGTAACCAGCACCTGGAGCGGTGAAAAATCATAGGTCTCCGTGTACACGAAGCGACTGGGTGGATCGACCGTCCGGTAGGCGCCTCGAACCTCGATCCTGGCGCCGCCAGCGCGCTGGAAGACGTAACGGAAGCACCTGCCGGCTCGAAGATCGACCTCGCACGTCACCAGGGACATGTTCGTCGGCTTCGTCCAATGAACGAGATGATTCGCCGCAAGCACCTGACCGGAAAGTTGCGCCAGCGCCGGGATCAACAGGCACGTCAGTGTTCTTGCAACGAGCGGGGGCATTCCCTCACCCGTTTGTGCTGAATGACGCCAACACCTGCTCCAGCCGGTTGTAGCCCGCGATCATGCCCTGATCCATGCCGGACCTGGTTGCCATATCGCGAGCCTCCTTCGACTCGTACAGCACGGTGAGTTTGATTTTCGTGATCCCTCCCCTCTCCTCAAACACCGTCGTATCCACGGCTTCCCCCGGATACCAGGAGGCATCGAACTTCTCGGTGGCGACCAGTTTTTCCGGATGAACCACTTCGCGGAACACGCCGCCCATTCCCATTTCCATTCCAGCAGACTCCTTCCGCCAAACATAGCGGTATGCACCGCCGACCCTGAGGTCGATTTCGCATACCGGCATGGTCCAACCGTCCGGCCCAAGAAGCCAGCGCCTGACTAATTCCGGTTTGGTGAACGCATCGAACACCAACTGGCGCGGGGCATTGAAATCACGCTCGACCTGGATCTCGCGGTCGGTGGGTGTGGAGACTTTGAAACTCTCGGGGTAGAACAACATGGTGGATCCTTTGGCGTCCTCAGCGAGAAGGTCTCTCGCGTCTTGTTTTCTTGGGCTTTAAATCTTCCAGCACAGCGTCAAGGCGGGCAAACGACGCCCCCCAGAACTGGCGATATTGCTCGAGCCACCGACTGGCCTCCGCCAGGCGCTTGGGCTCGAGCCGGCTTGGCCGCCGTTGGGCGTCGCGACCTCTGGAAATAAGGCCGGCACGCTCCAGCACCTTGAGGTGCTTTGAGATCGCCGGCTGCGTCATGGCAAACGGTTCCGCAAGCTCGTTCACCGTGGCTTCGCCCGACGCCAGGCGGGCGAGGATAGCGCGCCGCGTCGGATCGGCGAGCGCCGCGAAGGTGGCATTGAGATGACTCGTCGTCGCTTGCATAACCATGTAGTTGCAGAACCAGTTGGTATTATACGAGGGGATCAGGCGCCTGTCAAGAGGCGCGCTATATTATCGGTTATGCAGACGATATCCTTGAAGTTGCCCGATGATCTCCTGGCCCAGCTCGCGAGTGAGGCGAAGGCGAGGCGGGTGACGAAATCCTGGCTCGTGCGGGAGAGCCTGGAAAAGGCGTTGCGCAAGCAATCGCCGGCCGGCGCAGTCTCGTGTTACGATCTGGCCCGCGACCTTGTCGGTATCGTGAAGGGCCTGCCCGAGGACCTCGCTGACAATCCGAAATACATGGAAGATTTTGGCCAGTGAAGAAAGGCCCAGGGCTGACAGTCGTGGCAGAGGTCACCGAATGCCGAAAACGACAGGCCAGGAGGCCTGTCCCACGTGGGACAGGCGTCCTCGCCAGGCGTCCTCGCCTGTCCCAGACCTCAGCCCACAGGCTGACTCAGAGACGCTCGTCCGGCGCTCCGCCCAACTGCACTCGCACCTTCGTAGTACGACGACCGCGGTAGATACTCAGCTCCAGCGGATCGCCGGCGCGCTTGCGTTCGAGCGCGCGGCGGATGGCGTCGCCGGACTCCACCGGGCGGCCGTCGATGGCCGTGATCAGATCCCCGCCGATGCCGACCTCGTTGTTGCCGATGACCACCACGCTGCGCGGCCCGCGAATGCCGGCGGCCTCGGCCGCACTGCCGCGCACCACCTCCTGCACCAGCAGGCCGCCTTCGGCCGGCAGATCGAGCGCCGTGGCCAGGTCCCCGGCCACATGAATCACCGAAACGCCCAGCCGCGGGCGCTGGAAGCTGCGTCCCGCCTGGTAGTCGGTGAGCATCGCCTTGGCGCGGTTGATCGGCATGGCGAAACCGATGCCGATGTTGCCGCCGGGTCCGTAGATGGCCGTGTTCACCCCGACGACGTTGCCCTGCGAGTCCAGCAGCGGCCCGCCGCTGTTGCCGGGATTGATGGCCGAGTCGGTCTGGATCATGCCCTCCAGCTCGCGGCCCGTCTCATCGCGGATGCTGCGGCCGAGCGAGCTGACGATGCCGGTGGTCAGCGTCCCGTGGAAGCCGAACGGATTGCCGATGGCGAGCACTTTCTGGCCCACCTGCATCTTGTCGGAATCGCCCAGGTTGAGGTGCTGGAGCTTCTTGGTCGGCCGGATGCGGATCAGCGCCAGGTCGTTGGCCGGATCCTTCACCAGCGTCTCGGCTTCGTAGCGCTTCTGGTCCGCCAGCGTCACCTGGAGCTTCGCCGAGCCGCCGACGACGTGGTTGTTGGTGACGATCAGCCCGTCGGCATTGATGAGGAAGCCGGAGCCGGATTCCTTCACCGGATAGATGTCGAAGAAGAATCCGCGACGGTAGACCGTGCTGGTGATGTTGACCGTGGCGGCGTTGGCCGACTTGTAGATATCGATATTGTTGACTTCGTCGGCGCTGAGACCGGCCGAACGCGCCACGCTCGGGCCCGACCACAGCGGCGCCGTGGCTCCCAGGCGTTGGCGCAGACTCTCCGGAAGCCAGCGCGTGTTCGACGTCAGATAGACGAAGCCGGCCGCCAGCAGGCCGGCGATGAACAAGGTCCGCAGTTTCATGAAGCGAATACTCCTTTGCCTGCACGCCCTCCCGCGGATCCGATCGCCCCGGTTCCCCTTGCGGGCAACCGCGACGTGCCCCGCGGTTAGCGGCTCCTGAGCGATTCAAACACCGCCCTGGTCTGCGCCAGGGTGCTCTCCTTACTGCCCGACGTATCGATCACGTAATCGGCGACGGCCGCCTTTTCCGCCAGCGGCATCTGGCGGCGCAGTCGCGCCATCGCTTCCTCCCGGCTCAGACCGCGGTGCATCGCCCGCTCCACCTGCCGCTCCTCGTTACAGGCGGCCACGATCAACCGGTCGAAGCGGCGGTGGCTGCCGGTTTCCACCAGGATCGCGGCCTCCACCACGGCGATTCCGCCGGGATCCCGTGCGAAGAACGCCGCCATCGATTCCTCTTCCATCCGCCGCACGGCCGGGTGGACGAAACGGTTGAGAACCGCCAGCCGCTCGGGGTTGTCGAACACTTCCGCCGCCAGCTTCCGCCGGTCGATTTCACCGTTCTCCTTCAGGATACCGCCGCCGAATTCGGCCAGCACGCCGGGGTAGGCCTCCCCGCCGGGCTCCAGCGTCCGGTGCCCCAGTTCATCGGCGCGGATCAGGTGGCATCCCAGCCCTTCCAGCGCCTCGGCGATGAACGATTTGCCGCTGGCAAGTCCCCCGGTGAGTCCTACGCGAAGCATCGGGCGAGTCTCCGCTCGGCCGCTTCGACGGTGTTCGACATGAGCATGGCGATGGTGAGCGGGCCCACCCCGCCGGGCACGGGCGTGTAGGCGCCGGCCGTTTCGGCAACCTCCAGCGGATGCACGTCGCCCACCAGCAGGGCGCCCTTGCGGTCGAATTCGGCCAGCTTCTCCGGGGCGCGCGCGAAGATCCGCTCGGCGGTGGCGCGGTCGGTGACGCGGTTCATGCCGACGTCGATCACCGTCGCGCCCGGGCGAATGAACGCGGCCGTCACCAGGGCCGGCCGGCCGATAGCGGCCACCAGGATTTCGGCGCGGGCGCATTCCTCCGCCAGGTTAGACGTGCGGGAATGGCAGATGGTCACGGTGGCGTGCTCGTGAAGCAGAAGCAGGGCCATCGGCTTGCCGACGATGTCGCTGCGCCCGACCACTACCGCGCGCCGTCCCGCCACCGGGATCTCGCAACGCCGCAGCAGCTCCAGGATCCCGGCGGGCGTGCACGCCCGCGGCCCCGCGCGCGCCGCCACCAGGTTGCCGACGTTGAACGGATGAAACCCGTCCACGTCCTTGGCGGGATCCACCGCCACCAGCACGCGGCGGCTGTCCACTTGCTGCGGCAGCGGCAACTGGACCAGGATGCCGTCGATCTCCTCGCGCCGGTTCAGGCCGCCCACCAGCGCCAGCAGCTCTTCGGTGGTCACCGTCGAGGGGGGCGTGTGCTTTTCGCTGCGGATCCCCAGCTCTTCGCAGGCTTTCACCTTGCCCCGGACGTAGATCTCCGACGCCGGGTTGTCGCCGGCCAGGATCACCGCCAGTCCCGGCGGGCGCGCGTCGCGGCGCAGCCGCTCCAGACGCGGGACGAGCCCGGCGAGAATCTCATCCCGAACGCGCTTGCCGTCGAGCAGCCGCGCCACTTACTCGGCTCCGGCCGGGCGCGAGACGGCGACGCCGCGCAGCCGAAAATGATACACCAGCGCTCCGGTGGCCAGGGTGAGCGCGGCGGCGGCAAACACCTTGGGCTGCAACGTAACTCCGAACAGCGTCATCCACGCCGCCACCACCAGGAACACGGCCGGCACGAGCGGCCAGGCGAAGTCCACCGCGTGCAGCCGCTGCCAGCCCTGGCGCCGCCGGAATACGAACAGCGAGGCCACCGAAAGGGCGGCGAAGAAGTTCAGCATGAAGCCGATATAGTTGATGAGGCCCAGGAACGGCAGTACCGTCATCAGCACGGCGCACAGGCCCTGGCAGACGATCGCCGTCACCGGCGTGTGCCACCGCGGGTTCACCTGCCCGGCCATCTTGAGGAACGCGCCGTTGCGCGCCATGGCGTAGTAGACGCGCGGGCCGATGGTCACCATCGCGTTGACCGTCGACATCAGCGAGAGCGCCATCAGTGCGCTGAAGACGCCTGCCAGCTCCGGCCCGAACAGGTACGAGGCCGCCAGCGCGCCCACCGCCACCACGCCCTTCATCTTCTCCGGCGGCACGGCGTAGATGAAAACAATGTTCAGCCCGATGTAGAGAGCGGCCACCAGCGCCGTGCCCACCGCCAGCGCGCGGGGCAGCGTTCGCGCCGGCTGCCGCAGCTCTTCGGCGACATAGGTGGCCGCGTTCCAGCCGCTGTAGCTGGTGTAGATGAACCACAGGCTGATGGCAAACTGGAACGGCAGCGGGGCGCTCGAAGTCCTTGTGGCCGGCTGCGAAAAATGGCCCCAATCGCCCGTGCCCACCAGCAGCCCAAGCAGGATGAACGCCGCCAGCACGAGCACCTTGGTCGCCGTCAGCACATTTTGCAGGCGGGCCACACGGCCGACTCCGAAAAAGTTGATGATCGTGAACAGCAGGATCAGCGCCGAGGCCGCCGCCTGCGCCCCGCCCAGCTTGAACGTCAGCGATCCGGAGCCGATCACCCAGGCGGCGCTCTCCTGCTTCAGCGACGGAAAGAAATAGCCGAGATAGTTGGAGAACGCCAGCGCCGCGGCGGCGATCGGCGCCGAGAAGCCGGCGAAGAAGGAGACCCACCCGGTCATAAACCCCCAGGTGGGTCCGTAGGCGTGTGTCAGGTAGACGTACTCGCCGCCGGAGCTCGGGTAATTGACGCCCAGCTCGGAATAGCAGAATGCCCCGGCCAGGGCCGCGACCGCGCCCACCACCCAGATCAGCAGGATCAGCGACGGGCTTCCCAGATCGCCGGCCAGGTATCCGGTGGCGGCGAAAATGCCGGTCCCCACCATGTTGGAAATCACCAGGGCGGCGGCGCTGGCGACGCCGAGCTGGCGCAGCAGAGCAGGGGGTTTGTCCACCTTCGACATTGTACGTCACCCGCGCGCCCGCCACGGCCCGGGCCGCTCACGGATAGAATTGATCTGGGCGTGCCTTCGACATTCTCCAATCAACAGTTGCGCACCGCGCCCGGCGTGGTTGCGCTGATTTGGGGCTTGCTCGTGCTGGGCGCCATCGCCGGAACCGCGCGGCAGTTCGCCTGGCACGTGGAGTTTTTCAGGTTGGCGGGCGAGCCGCATTATCGTCTCCTGCTGATTGCGCTCCCCGCCATGTTCGCCGGTCCGCTGGGGTATCATTGGCTGCGCGCTCGGGGAATAACCCGCTGGGAGCCTTTGCTCCTGGGTGTGCTGGTGTTGCTGCCCCCGCTGGTTTATGAGCCGCGAGCGCTACTGGCGATCGTGGCCGTTGCCGCCAGCGCGCACGTGATCGGGGGCGCTGTTCTTCGCATCTGCCGGGTGGAAGCTCACTCTCTCTCCACGCTGATATCGATGACCATCGCCGCGGGAACCGGCGTATTGCAGCTTGGGCTCTTCGCGCTGGGCATGGCCGGATGGTACCGCGTCGAAGTTTTCCTGCTGCTGGTGTTGCCCGGCGCGTTCGGATGGCGGCGGCTGCTTGCGTCCGCGGCGGCGATCCGGGAGGCCGCCCGCAATTGGACCGGTCGTTTCGGACCATCCCACCCGGTTTTGAGCGTGGCCGTCTTCTTCCTCGCGGTGTTCATGGTTCTCACCGCGCTCTCGGCGATTACGCCGGCCACCAACGGGGACGCTATCCGTTCCCATCTCAGCTTGGCCAAGTCCTACCTGCAAGCCGGCTCGCTGAGCGCGCCTCCGTTCAACCAGGATGCCTACTATCCCCAGGGCTACGAGATCCTCTTGACCATGCTGTGGGGACTCGGAGGTCAGCCCGCCGCCCAGATGCTGAATCCCTTGCAGTTCGCGATGACACTGCTGTTGGTCTACGGGATCGGCCGCCTCCTGGGCATGCCGGCGGCGGCGGCGCTGCTCGGCGTTGTGCTCGGCGCGATGTCGCCGTTTCTGCACTGGACCGGCAGCGTCGTCAAGAACGACTTGGGCCTGACCCTGTATCTGCTGGCCGCACTCTCCTGTGTTCTCCACTGGGGACGCGAGCGATCGGCGGGATGGATCCACCTGAGCGTGTTCTTTTTGGCCTGCGGATTCGGCGTCAAGCACACTGCGTTGTTCGGAGCGGTTCCTCTCGGACTTCTGATCCTGCGCGCTTTGTGGAGCCATCCGCGGCGCTGGAAGGTCGCCCCCGGAATGGCGTTGCTTTTTATGCTGACGGCCGGGGGCTGGCACGCGCGCGCCTGGTGGCTGCAAGGCCATCCTCTCTACCCAGCACAGGCCTCCAGCGCGATCACGACCACGACGCACCGGACGGGCCTCCTGTCGCGGACCTGGCGCATCCTGAAGCTTCCCTGGTCGGTACACGTGACGGGCCGAAGGCACTTTGAATCGCCTACCGAGAACCCGATGGGAGTCTCGCTGCTGTTATTCGCCCCGCTGCTTCTGCTGGTGCGCTCGCGCGCCGGCAGGGCGCCGCTTCTGAATTGTTGGTTTTTTATCGCGGTCTATCTCACTTACTGGGGAGCCGTCTTAGGGATGATGCGTTACGCCATCGCCCCTCTGCTCCTGCTGTTTCTGCTGGTCGGCGAGCGGTTGGAAGCGGTCTCTCGCTCCGCCGGCCGCATCCCGCGCGTCACCGCGCCCGGCGCGCTGCTCTATGCGGCGGTCTTCGCCACTCTGGTCACGGTCATCCTCGAGATGTACCCGCGGCAGCCGGCGCTGCTCGCCGGCCGAATCGACAGACGTCAGTTCCTCAGCGCCGAGCTTACTCCCTTCAGCGCCATCGATTTCCTGAATGGCCGCGCTGGACGGGGAGATCTTGTCCTCAGCGTGGGCAACTGGGCGGTCAGCTATGCGCCTTATCCGGCGGACGTGAATCACGTGTACCGCAATGAAAGGTATTACTTCACGAACGATCTCGCCGAGCTGGCGCTACGTCCATACCGCTTCCTGATTCTCCCCGCTTCGGAGAACCTGGCGGAGCTGGTACAGGCCGCCCGCGCCATTCGCGCCGTCGAGCTGCTCCACGCGGACAGCCACTTCCGCGTGTATCGGGTAAAGTGACAAACCACGCGCCCCAGGATGATCCTTCCATCAGCGTCGTCATTCCCGCCTCCAACGCGGCCCGCCGCGGCCTGGCTCGCGGGCTTATGCGCCGAGTCCAGCGCACTGGTCTGGGGCCGCCGGGCGCCCGGTCCACTCAGATGTTGTAGGATCGTTCTTTTGGTCCGCTTGGAGGATTCTGTTGCGAGTGCAGTGTGAGGGTGTTGCCATGTCCTTCCTTCCGGGGAACGACGCCGAGCTGGTGCTGCGCGACATCTCATTTGAAACCCGCACCGCCGAGTTTCTGGCGATTCTCGGACCGAGCGGATGCGGGAAGACGACACTCTTGCGGCTCCTGGCGGGCTCCCTCCAACCCCGCGAGGGCCGCATCCGTTTCTCCTCCACCCCCGCCGGCGGCGGCGCGCTCCTCGTCCGCCAGGAGAACTCGCTGTTCCCCTGGATGACCGCTCTCGATAACGCCTGTTTCGGCCTCGCCATGCACGGCGTCCCCAGAACCGAGCGCGAGAGCAAAGCCGCGGAGCTGTTTTCCCGTTTCGGGCTGGAAGGCAAACAAGGCGCCTACCCGCACCAGCTCTCGCTGGGGATGAAGCAACGCGTCGCGGTCATTCGCGGCTTCGTGAGCAACCCCGCCCTTCTGCTCATGGACGAGCCTTTCGCCGCACTCGATGCGCAAACCCGCATGAGTCTCCAGCAGGAACTGCTCGCGCTTTGGGAACAGTGGAAACACGTCGGCGTAATCTTCGTGACCCATGACGTCGAGGAGGCGATCCTGCTCAGCGATCGCATCCTGGTATTCAGCCGCCGTCCGGGATCCATCGTCGCCGACCTGCGCGTCGATCTGCCGCGCCCCCGCGACGCCAGTCTCACCGTCGACCCGGACTTCGTCGATCTGAAGCGGCGCGTACTTCAGTACCTGGGGGTGCCACTGCCGGTGGCGGGCCATGCTTAAGGAAGCCCTCTATTACAGCCGGATGGCCTGGCATTTCGGCCGGTTCCTGCGCATGCCCCCGGTTCGCGACCCTCAGGCCCTGCTCCGCCACCATCTGGAGCACCGGGACGAGAACTTCCTGGCGCTTGTCCATCGCGGCGTTTTCGAGAATCCCCGCAGCCCCTACCACCACCTGATGCGGCTGGCCGGATGCACTTTCGGCGATCTGGGGGAGTCCGTCCGCCGGAGCGGCCTCGAGGCTACGCTCGAAAAGCTGCGGCAGAACGGCGTCTACCTCACGCATGCCGAGGCCAAGGGCGCTCCTGTGGAGCGCCACCACCGTGTAATTGCCAATGATCCGGCCGCCACCGCGAACCCCGGCTGTTCGCACGGCATCGAGTCCATCAGCGGCGGAAGCCGCAGCGTTGGCACCGCGACTCCCACCTCCAACACCTACCGTCACTACCGCGCGGCTTACGATGCCGTGCTGCGCGAAGATCTCGGCGTGAAGGGCGCCGCCTTCGTCAGCTTGCAGCCGATTCTCCCGGCGCCGCAAGGACTCGTGAACAGTGCCTTAGCGTCGATGCACGGCCTGACCGTGGAGCGCTGGTTCGCCGCCGGAGGCGCGCCCGGCGAAGGGCTGCCCTACCGGGTGGTCACGCATCTCATGGTCCTGGAGGCCCGCCTACTTGGGTGCCGTCTCCAGCACCCCACCTATCTCGAGCGCGACGACTTCTCGCCCGTCGCCCAGTGGATTGCCGAGACCAGGCGCCAGGGCCGCTGCGTCTGGGTTCGCGGCAACGTCAGCTCGAGCACCCGCGTCTGCGCCGCCGCGCGCGATGGCGCCTACGACATCGCCGGGACCATATTCATTGCCAGCGGTGAGGGTCTCACCGAGGCCAAGCGCGGGGTGATCGAATCGGCCGGCGCACGCGCCTGTCCTTTGTACGTCGCCAGCGAGGTCGGAACCATCGGAATGGCCTGCCGCCACGTGACGGGAAACTCCGTCCACCTGTTTTCGGACTCGGTCGCCGTCATCAGCCACCGCCGTCCCGCAAAGTTTTCGGATGTCGAGGTCGATTCTCTCCTGTTCACCTCCCTCAATCCCTTCGCCTCCCGCGTTTTGATCAACGCGGAGCTCGATGACGCCGGAACCATCGAGCCCGCCACGTGCGACTGCGCGTTCACCCGCGCCGGGTATCGCACCGTGATTCGCGATGTCCACAGCTTCGGCAAGCTCACTGGCCACGGCCTCAGTCTGGCGGGAACGCAACTGGTCTCGCTTCTCGAGGATCGTCTGCCGGCTCGCTTCGGCGGCGTGCCCGGCGACTACCAGCTCGTGGAAATCGAAGGCGCCGACCAGACGGAGGTGAGACTGTGCGTCAGCCCCCGCGTCGGCGCCGTGGACCCCCAAAGTGTTCACGCGTTCTTCATGACCGAAATCCGCACCGTGTATGGCGGCGCCATTTCCCGCCGCATCTGGGAGCAGACCTCCAGTCTCAAGGTGGAGATCGTTGAGCCGTACCGCACCCGCACAGGGAAGGTGCATCCGCTGCACCTGCCGCGATTCAGAGGGCGGAATGCTCACTAGCGAGGTCTTCGACCTCAAACCGACCAGCGTAAGCCGATCTCGCAAAGACCCAAAGCTCGCAAAGTTCTTCCTTGGCGGGCTTGGCGACTTGGTGAGCCATTGTCTTTTCACCCGAACCGTTCGATCCCGTTCCCGACCGGAACGGTTGAGCCTGGATTCGCGGTCAAGCTGGAGCGTCGCCCGATTTGAACCCGAGCCCAATCCGCCCGCCCCGCAGCACCCCCAGCCTCCCGAGGTTCTCCCCTTCGGCCCAACAAGTTGGAACGGCACTAGACGGCGCTTGCTTTCCCTCGCCGCGGCCCCCGGGTTATTGAGCTGCGGCCGGGCACGGCGACCGAGCCGCTCCCTGCGCGTCGCGGTCAGTCCGCGGGTGACCATGGCCTCCACCTACCTCGCGAAAGAGCGCGGATTTTTCGACGCCGAAGGCCTGGATGTTTCGTTCGTGGAGGTGCCAGGCTCACGGGAGGCGGTTCCCCTGCTCGCCGGCGGGCAGGTGGACGTGGCCATGTTCTCCTTTACGCCGGCCCTGGCCAACGCCATCTCCCGCGGGTCGCGCATCCGCATTGTGGCCGCCCGCGAAGAGATTCGGCCGGGGTGCAGCGAACTGGGAGCGCTCTACTATCGCCGCCAGCGCTTCCCCAACGGTCTCCGCCCGCAAGACCTGAAACGTGTGCGCGTGGCTCTGGCCAGCGACAGCTCCACGAACGAATTCTTCCTGTACACGCTCTTGCGAAGCGCCGGCGTCTCCTATAGCGACGTCCGGGTTTCGACCATGAAGATCGAGGAGGCCGTCGCCGCCGCGTCGGCCGGCTATGTGGACATGTTCTTCGGCTCGGGCCGGCCCAACTTCATGGACCGCGGCCTGCCCGCGGACCTGGTGCGCTCCGATATTCTCGATCGCGCGCTCGGTGAATTCCAGTATTCCTATGTTGTATACTCCGCCACACTCCTCGATGGCGGCATGGAACCGGGCGCTTCGTTTCTCCGCGCCTATCTTCGCGGAGCGCGCGCGTTCGTCGCCGGCGATTCCCCACGTTTCCTGGATGACCTGGCCCGCCGGCTGCACCTCAAAGCCGAGCTGGTGCGCGCCGCCTGCCGCCAGAATGTCTCCCTTACCGGCGAGGTGCGCACCGCGGACCTCGATCGCTGGCTGGCCTGGGCCGCCGATAAGCGCTATCTCACGCACCCCATCACGAGCGCGCAACTCGTGGACCTTCGTTTCCATCCGGCCGCGCCGGGCAAGGGCTGAACGCGATGACGGTTCCAAGGCAGTTGATCTGGCGCGTGTGGCTTCCGGTGACCCTGTTTGCGCTGTGGGAGCTTGGTGGGCGAACCGGCGTCCTCGATCCTCTGTTCTTCCCGCCGCCCTCGGCCCTGGCTTCGGCCGCCCAGGCGTTGTACCAAACCGGCGAGCTCACGGGGCATCTCGGCGCCACGTTGTCCCGCACGCTGGCAGGATTTGTCCTTGGCGCGATCGCCGGCTTGGCATGCGGCCTGGCGATGGGACTGAGCACGCCCATTCGCCGCTCCCTCGAGCCGCTGGTGTCCACGTTCGTCTCGTCGCCGAAGCTCTCGCTGTTGCCGCTGCTGATGCTCGTTCTCGGGTTCGGCGAGAAACCGCGCCTGACGCTGGTCGCCGCCGCCGCCTTCATCGTCACCGCCCTCCACACGCTGGACGCCGTGCGCGCGTTGAATCCGGACTTCGTCGAGCTGGCCCGGAACTACGGCGCCCGCTCCTGGCGGCTGGTTCGCTCGGTCTACCTGCCGGCCGGCCTGCCGCAACTGTTCACCGGCCTGCGCCTGGCTCTGGGCCGCGCGCTGGCCGTCTCCATTTCGGTGGAGATCGTGGGTGCGCCCAACGGCATCGGCCAAATGATCTGGTCGGGCTGGCAGATATTCGCCACCGAGCGCGTCTACCTCGGCGTCCTGCTGGCTGCGATTCTGGGCGCCTCGTTCCATGGCTCGATGCGCCTGCTCGAGAAGGCCGCCATCCCCTGGCGGGACTGACCGGTTCACGAGATCTTCCGCGCCGCCCGTTCCAGGCTCCCGGCATTCCCGCCGGCAACAGCAGTGCCGTCCACGCCGCGGCCGTCATCTTCCAATTTCGCGAATCGCCCAGAAACATCCCCTTGAGGCGCGCAGGCTCTCCGCCAGGATACGAATCGCTTCCCCGGAATTCCCGCTTTCGTAAGCCAGATAGGCGAAATAGCGCGCCATGTTGCTGGACCCGCGAGCCACGGCGTCGGCGCCCGCCTCCGCCGCCAGCTTTGCGACGAGTGCGTTCCACTCGGCCCGCATCGCGGCCCGCGACATTTGGGCGTTGTGCCTCCGGTAGCAGGTGAGCGTCCGGGGAACGGCCCACACATTTCCTTGGCGAAGCTTCGCCACGCGTAGGAACAGGTCGACGTCGTAATAGCGGTTCAAACCCGGGTCGCACAGGCGGAACGGGGCAGCACCGCCGATGAGGTATTACCGATCACAAAATCCTCCACCAGGCTGCGGAAGCTGAACGCTCCCTCACACCGCCGCGAGTGCAAACCGGTCGGCTGGCCCGACGCGTCGATCCAGTCCGACCAGGAGATCGTCAGGTCGGCCTCGGGATGGCGCTCGAAAACAGTCCAGGTGCGCGCGCAGTTTGTCTCTGCACCAGCGATCGTCGCCGTCGAGAATTGCAATGTATACGCCGTCCGCGACCCGCAGGCCGGCGTTGAGCGACAACGCTGGTCCCTGATTGCCCTGGTGGATCACCCGCAGACGCGGATCCGCGAAGGAGTCGATCAACTAACGTGTTCCGTCGGCCGAACCGTCGTCGTCGACGATCAACTCAAAGTCGCGGAAGCTCTGAGCGACCACCGAATCGAGCGCCTCCCGTATGTATGAGGCGAAGTTGTAAGCCGTGACGACGACGCTGAAGGTGGGCACTGCGCGAACCGCAGCTATCTCCACCTTCGACATTGTACGTCACCCGCGCCCCTGGCGCCCCCCGGGCCGGTCGCGTATCATGCGGGAATGACGCGACCGGTCGCGGCGCTGCTCGCCGCCGCTCTCCTGGTGGTGGCGCAGGACCCCTACGCGCGGCCGCGCGAGCGGATGGTGCGCGAGCAGATCGCCGCCCGCGGCGTGCGGAACGCCGAAGTGCTGCGCGTCATGAGCGAGGCGCCGCGCCACCTGTTCGTGCCCGAATCGATCCGCGACCAGGCCTACGCGGACACGCCGCTGCCGATCGGCCTCGGCCAGACCATCTCGCAGCCCTACATCGTCGCCGCCATGACCGAGTTGCTGGAGCCGGCTCGCACGCTGCGGGTGCTCGAGATCGGCACGGGCTCCGCCTACCAGGCGGCGGTGCTCTCGCCGCTGGTGGCCCGCGTGTTCACCATCGAGATTGTCGGCGAGCTGGCGCGCGCCGCCATCGCCCGGCTCTCACGGCTCGGCTACAACAACGTCACCGTACGGCACGGGGACGGCTACAAGGGCTGGCCCGAGCAGGCGCCCTTCGACCGCGTCATCCTGACGGCCGCACCGCCGGAGATTCCCCAGGCGCTGCTGGACCAGCTCGCGCCGGGCGGCAAGCTGGTGGCGCCTGTCGGCCCGGACGCCTTTTCCCAGGAGCTGGTCGTGATCGACAAGTCGCGCCAGGGCAAGCTCACCCGCCGCGCGGTGTTCCCCGTACGCTTCGTGCCGATGGTGCCCGGGCGTCCGCGCTAGTCCCGTGGCAAACACCGCTCCCTGACGGTCGCGGCTCGGTAAGTGGCTGTAAACGCAGAACGCCGATTCCGAGCCGCGCGCGTAAGCAAGCGGTATGCGGAACCCTCAGAAGTTATACTTCAGCGCGAACTGGATCCGCCGCGGCTCGTCGGCCGCGTTGATGGTTGCCGTGGACTGGCCGCGCAGGCCCCCGGCCGGCTGGTCGAACGTCGGCGTATTGGTGAGGTTGAAGCTTTCGAAACGGAACTGCAGCGCGTGGCCCTCCCCAGGCATCTGAAACCGCTTGCCGAGGATGAAGTCGAAGTTCTTCGACTCTGGCCCGTACAGCACGTTGCGGCCGGTGTTGCCGTAGACGCCCGGCGCGCCGGCCACGAAGGCGAGCTCGTCGAACCACTTGTCGATGGTCGGGTTGGGCAGCGTGCCCGTGCCGATCCGATTGCCGCGATTCGAAGTCCCGCTGTTCTGCGCATCGCCGGGGTAGCTCACGTCAAACGGGAAACCGGTCCGCAGCGAAAGGATCCCCCCGAGCTGCCAGCCCCTCAGAACCGCGTCCAGAGCCCGGCCCCAGCCGGCGCCTATCGCCCGCCCCTGCCCGAACGGCAGCTCGTAAGTGAAGCTGCCGACGAAACTGTGGCGCCGGTCGAGGCTGGAATTGCCTCGCTCGTTGCTCAGGTCGTACTGGTTGGCGCGCCCGCCCAGCCCTTCGTCCAGCGACTCGTTGCCTTGGTCGATGTTGTGCGACCACGTGTAGGACGCGATGAACGTCAGCCCCCGGGTGAACCGCTTCTCCGCCTTGGCCACCATCGCGTTGTAGCTGGAGTTGTAGCCGGGTTCGCGCAGCGTTACCGAATTCCACTGCGGGCGTACGCGACGCTGGTTTTCGGGAATGGTCGTGTGGGGCCCTCCGTTGTTGATGTTGCGCCCCTGATAGAGGTGGGTCGCTTGGGCGCCCTGGTAGCCGAACGCGAACAGGATGTCGCCGGGGAGTTCGCGCTGGATGTCCAGGAACCACTGCGAGGCGTACTGGTTGGGGAACTCGTCGCGGCTCACCTCCACCGAGGTGCCTCGCACCGGCGCCGCCGCCGGCAACTGCACCGGCGCGAAGCCGTTGCGCACCATCCCTGCCGCCGCGATGTTGTTGGTGTTCACCACCACTTCCGTGAAGTCCGGGGTCTGGTTGATCCAGCGCGCGCTTTCACTGGTGAGGTAGTCCGCCTCGCCATAGAAGAGGCCGGCCCCGGCCCGGATCACGGTCTTTTCCGTCACCCGCCAGGCCAGACCCAACCGCGGCGCGAGGTTGTTCCGGTCCTCCCGGCAACCGCAATCCCGGCCGTCCCGCGGCCGCTGGAACGTCTCGTAGCGCGGGTCGGTCCGCGCCACGTTGAACTCGGTGAGATACCGGCTCACACCCAATGGGCCGACCGGGACACCCTTGGGAAAGTAGGGAGACTGGAACAACTCCCAGCGGAGCCCGACATTCATCGTCAGGCGGCGTGTTATTTTCCAGTCATCCTGGATGTACAGGCCCCAGTACGGTGCGATGACGTCTTCGCTCAACTGGTTGCCCACCTGCGTCTGGCTGGCCCAGCCGAGCAGCATGTCAGCCAGCCCATTGCCCGTCGCCGTCCGGCTGGCGGCGACGTTGGGCTGCTCGGCTGTGAACACTTTATTGAAGGTGAACAAGCCGCGGCGGAACCGCTGCGCTTCGCGGAAAATGTCGCTCCGCCGCCACTCGACGCCGGTCTTCATCGAGTGGCTGCCCTTTTGCCACAGCAGGTTGTCGTTGAACTGAAGATTGTCGAGCCAGTTCCGGTTCGGCCAGAAGCTGCGTGAGCCGATTTCGTTGTAGCCGGAGGGATTGAATCGCGCCAGCCCATGGTCCAGCCCATCCGTGAAGCCGTCGCCGGGCGCGCCTCTCACCCCGAACTTCTTGTTCAGGTTCTCGCTCTCGAGGATGTCGAACCGCGTCGGGTAATGGACGAAGCCGAAGCGGGCTTCGTTGTACAAAGTGGGTGCGATGGTACGGGTCCAGCTTCCCAGCACGTTATCGGAAGGCAGATCCACGGTTTGGCCCAACCCTCCGCCGAAGGCCGACGCCGGCAGCACGCCGTTCTGCAGCTTGTCATCCCGGCGGATGCTCCACCGATAGAAGGTTCGGTCGCGATCCGAGAAGTTGTGGTCCACCCTCGTGTCGTATTGATTCGACGTATCCCGATCGCTCGGCGCGAAAAAGTGATTGTTCGGCTGGTACTCGCGGCCCGGGACGTTCGGGAGCGGATACCGATCGACGATCGGCTTGGTGACCGGGTCGAAGCGGCTGGCCGGGACGCGGTTGCCCGCGAACGGCTGGCGTCGCGCGTCGGCGCCCGTTCCTGTCGTCGTCAGCGGATCGAAGACGCGGTTCCGGTTGGTGCCTTCGAGTGAAAAGTCGCCTTCGCGCGCAAGCTGGCTGGGGACAGTCGTGAGGAAGCTCCGGCCGCGCCGGATGCGGGTGCCCTGATAGCTGAAGAAATAGAACGTCCGGTTCTGAATCACCGGGCCGCCGATCGTCCCGCCGAACTGGTTCTGCCGAAGCGTCGGCTTCTTGGACCCGGAACGGTTGGCGAAGAAATTCGTGCCGTCGAACTTATCGTTGCGGAGGAATTCATAGAGCGTGCCGTGCAGCTCGTTGGTTCCCGACTTGGTGGAGACGATCACCTTCCCGCCCATTCGATAACCGTACTCGGCGGAGTTGTTGTTGGTGACCACCTTGAACTCTTCGATCGCGTCCACCGGCGGCTTGGTGGCCTGCGCCTGGAAGCCGAGCGGTCCTCCGGAAGCCCGCGAGCTGTTGTCGACCCCGTCCAGCAGCACGTTGGTCTGGTAGGCTCGCTGGCCGAGCGCGATGAAGCCGCCCTCGGTCCCATCCTCGCCCGCGGTCCGCGCGCCATGCCCGAGCGTTCGCGCCGGCAGGACGCCCGTTGAGAATTTGGCCAGCTCCAGGTAATTGCGCAGGTTCAGCGGCATCTCGACGATGCGCTTGTTCTCGATCACCTGGCCCATCGTCGTTGTCTCGGACTCCAGCAGCGCGGCCGCCGCCGTCACTTCCACCGTTTCAGCCACCGTGCCGATCTTCAGCGCGAAGTCGACCCGCGCGATCTGGTCCACGTTCAGCTTCAGGTTCTCCCGCGAGACCGGGCTGAAACCTGACTTCGCCACCGCCACCCGGTAGGTCGCGGCGGGAAGGAACGGAGCGGAGTAAAAGCCGCGCTCATTGGTCTGGACGGTGGTCACCACGCCGGTGGCGACGTTGGTGATGGTGACTTGCACGGCGGGAACCCCAGCCGCGCTTGGATCGGTGACCACTCCCTGGATACCGGAGTTCTGCGCCATCAGCGCCGCACCGAGGAGTATGGCGGCGATCGCCAGGCGTGGGATCAGCAGGTGCAGGATGTCCATATTGCCCGTGAGTATACACCCATCACCGCCTCCCGGCTTCCCAGGCCGCGCCCAAGTCGCGCGCGCCGGAAAGCGACTGGCCGCCATCACCGATGCAGGCGAAAATTCTTGACTCATGGGCCGAATCCGGTAAACAATTACGAGAAGGAGCTTAGACAAGCTGTGCGGCAACGGCGCTGGAAAGGCGGTGGTTGGTGAAGGCCGCCTGGCTGGCCGCCGCGGTACTGGCGAGTTTCGCCGCGCAAAGCCCGGAGGGCAGCGTCCGGCTGGAGCCCGGCAAGCCGGCGGAGAGGGAGATTAAACCTGGCGAGACGCATCGCTATGTGGTGACGCTCGAAGCCGGGCAGTTCCTGTACGTCACCATCGATCAGCAGGCCATCCCGGTGGGCGCTGAGGTTTTCGGTCCCAACGGGGAGAAAATGCTCGCGCGTAAGTTCTCCGCCGGTTCCTTCCAGCGAGACCCTTTTTCGATTCTGGCGGAAGCGCGCGGCGATTACCGGTTCGAGGTGTCGCCGATCCACGCGGAAGCCAAACCGGGACGATATACGATCGCCATCCGCGAGCTGCGCGCAGCCACCGCCGCCGACCGTCCGCGCCTGGGCGCCGAGGCGCTGCTGGCCGAGGCAAAGCAGCACCATTCCACCAACTCAATGGATTCCTTCCGTAAGGCCATCGCCAAGTATCGGGAATCGCTCCCGCTGTGGCGCGAAGCCAAGGTCGCCGAATGGGAGGCGCAGACTCTGCTCCAGATTGGCGACGCCCATCTGGGGATTTCCGAAAGCGTTCAGGCGCTCGATCCCCTCACACAGTCGCTGCCTTTATGGGCGGCGCTCGGCGATTCGGCGAACGAAGCCAGCGCGCTGAACAAGATCTGCATCGCACATCTGATGATCAGTCAGCCGCTTCAGGGGCTGGAATACTGCCTGCGCGCGCTTCCTTTGGCCGAAAAGGGGCCTTCGCGCGATTTCGAGTCTTCGGTGCTGAACAATATTTCGGCAGCCTTCCGGGAGTCTGGGCAAGGCCGCCTGGCGGCTCCTTTCGAGCGACGCGGTTTGGAACTGGCCCGGACTCACAGCAACGAAAGAAGCCTCGCGATTGCCATCAACAATCGGGGCGTGATCCAGCGCATCTTAGGGAATTACCATCAGGCCCTGGAGTACTTTCGTGAATCTCTGGCGCTCAATCAGAAAACAAAAGATCCGAGAGGTGAGGCGGGGACGTTGGACAATATCGCCGAGACCTATCGGTATCTGCGCGACAATCCGAAGGCGCTGGAGATACACCAGCAGGCGCTGGCGCTGTGGGTTGAGGCCAAGGATCAACGCGGGCAGGCGCAGTCGTTGAACGGCATCGGGTTGCTGCACATGGAGCTGAAGCAGTATGACAAGGCGCTCGACTACTTCACCCGCTCGCTCCCTCTGAGCCGGGCCGTCAAGCTTCAACGAATGGCCGCGACAACGGTGTCCAATATCGGGATCACGTACTACAGGATGAAGGACTATCCGCGGGCGATCGAGCGCATCCAGGAGGCCGCGGGTTTGCAAGCCGCGCTGCGCGAGGTCGCCGGACAGGCCGTCACGCTGGCGTACCTGGGCCGCGCGTACGCCGGCGCCGGCGATCGAATGAAGGCCCGCGAGAGCCTCGAGCAGGCCTTGACCCTGGCGCGAAAGGTGGAGCATCTCGAGCACGAAGCCGGAATCCTGGCCGCCATGGCGCGGATCGAGAAGGAAGAAGGCAACCTCGGCCAGGCGCGAGTGCGTGTCGAAGACGCCATCCGGATCTTCGAGGAGCTGCGAGCCCGGATCGCCGGACGCGATCTGCGGGCGGCGTATTTCGCCGGAATACAGGACCCGTTCGATCTGTACGTCGATATCCTGATGGATCAGCATCGGGCCAGCCCGGCGGGTGGACACGACCGGACCGCGCTGGAGGCGGTGGAGCGTGTCCGCAGCCGCAGCCTGCTCGACGCGCTGGCTGAGTCGCGGGTGAATGCGAGGCAGGCAGCGGCTCCCGCGCTGGTGGAGCAGGAGCAGCTTCTCCAGGACCGGATCGCCAACACCGCGTCGCGGCAGAGCCGGCTGCTGGCCGGCACGCCGTCGGCGGCCGACGCGGCCAAGATCAAACAGGAACTGAACACACTGCTCACCGAGCTGCGCGAAGTGCAGGCGCGGATCAGTGCGGCGAGTCCGGCCTATGCCGCGATGGCGCAGCCCTCCACCATGCAAGTGGAGGAAGTCCAGAAACTGCTCGATCCGGATTCCGTTCTGCTGGAGTACCACTTGGGCGAGGAGCGCAGCTATCTCTGGGCAGTGACCCCTGGGTCCGTAGCGAGTTTCCAGTTGCCGAAGCGGGCCGAGATCGAAGCGGCGGTGCGGGCTTTCGCCGGGATGCTGACCACGCGCAATGCGCGTCCGGCGGGTGAGACGCCCGACGCCTGGCGCGCCAGGCTGCGGAAGGCCGAGGAAGATCTGCCGCGGGCGTCGGCGGATCTGGGAAAGACGCTGATCGGACCGGCCGCGGACCTGGCGCGGGGGAAGCGGCTTCTCATCGTCGCCACGGGTGCGCTGCAATACTTGTCATTCGCGGCGCTGGCCGATCCGGTCACGGGAGGATCGCTGATGGCGGGCCACGCCATCGCGTATCTGCCGTCGGCCTCTACGGCCGGCTTTCTGCGAACTCAACAGGCCGCGCGCGAGCCCGCCAGGAAGTTGGTGGCCGTGCTCGCCGATCCTGTGTTCGATGCCGGCGATCCACGATTACGCCGCAACAGCGCCGCGCCGGCGGCGACCCCGGTCGCGCGCACCGCGGACGAGCCGGAATGGGAGCGGGCCGTTCGCTCGGCGGGGATGAGCCGCCTGCCCCGGCTGACGCACTCGCGCGACGAGGCGCGCGGCATCCTCTCGCTGGCCGGCGCCGGATCCAGCTTACAGGCGCTCGATTTTGAAGCCAGCCGCGCGCTGGCCATGAGCGATCGACTGGCCCAGTATCGCATCGTGCACTTCGCCAGCCACGGCATCATCCACAGCGAGCATCCCGAGCTGTCCGGCATCGTGCTGTCGCTGGTCGACGGCAAGGGCGCGCCGCAGGACGGATTCCTGCGCCTCCAGCACATCTACAATCTCAAGCTGCCCGCCGACCTGGTGGTTCTGAGCGCCTGCCAGACAGCGCTGGGGCTCGAGATCAAGGGCGAGGGGCTGGTGGGATTGGCGCGCGGGTTCATGTACGCCGGGGCGTCGCGCGTGGTGGCCAGCTTGTGGAAGGTCGACGACCAGGCCACGGCCGAGTTGATGCAGCGCTTCTATCGCGGGATGCTGGGAACGCAGCGGTTGAGCGCGACCGACGCGCTGCGCGCCGCTCAGGAAGCGATGCGGAAGCAGCCGCGCTGGCAGTCGCCGTACTATTGGGCCGCTTTCGTGCTGCAAGGGGAGTGGCGTTGACCGACCTGGAGCCGGATCTCCCAGCGTGCCGCCCCAAGTTGTTCCAGTTCTTCCTGGCTAACGGCGGTGGCGGCATGGCCGAGGATCTTGCAAGCGAGACGATTCTCCGGGTGATCGCTAAGATCGACGGCGGCCTGGTGGTGGACAGCGTCCGGGCCTACTGCTACGGCGTCGCGAGGCTGGTCCTGATGGAACACCTCCGCGGGCCGGACCGGCGATTCGAGAAGATCGATTCGGATCGCTTCCAGCAGCCGCAGCCGGATCCCGATCGGGAAAAGCTGATCGAGTGCCTGGAGATCGGCCTCGCCAGGTTGGCCCCCGACAAACGAGAGCTGCTGGCCGAGCGCTATGGCATCGGCCGGCCGAAGCGCCGTGTGGAAGAGCAGCCGGGCTCGACCGCCAACAGCTTGTACATTCGAATCCACCGGGCGAAAAAAGAATTGCTCCCCTACATCGAGGACTGCATGGAAAGGAGCGGTTTTTGGTGAAAGGATTCACAGCGGACATCACTGGTCTGGCAGGAGGTTCCGGATGCTAGCAGCATCGGACCGCCGCGTTCTGGAGGCCTACCTTCTGGGGCAATTGGGCCCTCAGGAGCGAGCCGCGATTGAGGCGCGGTATTTCGAAGATGACGAGCTTTTTGAGCACATGGAGGCCATTGAGGACGAATGGATAGCCGCTTACTTGCGGCGGGAATTGAGTTCCGCACAACGAGCCGCCTTCGAATCCGGTTATCTGAATTCGCCGGAGCGGCGGCAGAAGGTGGATTTCGCGGCCGCCCTGATGGAGCGGATCCCCGGGATGCGTGGAAGCGAGGCGCGAGGGTCCGTCTGGCGGGCGATCGCTGAGTTCCTCGAAGCGCAGCCGATGGCCCTGCGATCGTCGGCGACCCTGGCGGCCCTGCTGCTGCTCATTGGGCTGCCCGCGAGCCTGTGGCAGGTCTCGCGACTGGGTTCCGAAATGGATCGGCTCCGGAGGGAGGCTGTGGAAAAAAGGGCCGAAGCGGCCCAGACCGCCACACGCCTGGCCGACGAACAAGGTTTGCGGGCGCGATTGGAACAGCAGTTGGCCCGGCTGACCACGGTTTCCTTTGTCCTCATGCCAGGGCTGGAGAGGGGCTCGGAATCCGCGCTCGAAGCGCCTCGCGGGGCGTCGGTGATCCGCTTGCAGCTCGAACTGGAGCGCGACGAGCGGGACATCGGCTATCGGGCAGTATTGTACAACTCCGAAGGAAGAGTGGTCTGGAGCCAGGATCTCTCCGAGTTCCACTCCAGGGAATCGAGCCGCTCTCCCGTCGCGATCGTTCCCGCCGGTTTACTGCCTAACGGGCAGTACCGCGTTTCTCTCCTCGCCCGGCAGGCCGAGGTGGCTTCTTACACCTTCCGGATTGTCCGAAAGTAAGTAACGCGCCCTCCCCAAACACGCCGGACATTTCGCACGCATGTTCGACCTCCCTTGGAAAGGTTCGGGCGCGACTGTCACTTACATATGACCGGCAAGAATAACGAATCGCCCGGTCAACACTGGAGACGCCATGAGACCAAAGTTCATCCTGTTCACGCTGGCGGCCGCGCTGGTTGCGTCCGATAGCGAAGCTCCCCCCAAGAGCTACACCGAGGCACAGCAAGAGGCCACGCGCCTGGCTGTCGACGCCGCGGCCCTCGGCGTGGAGAGGTTTCTGGGCGCGGCTACGGACGACGCCCGCAAGGCTTCCGCCACAATACTCGGCCAGAGCGCCGCGATCGCCGACCGGCACTTCGCGGTCAGTCTCAACTCAGGGACGCCGATGGGCTTCTCGCTGCCTTCCGTCTCGACGCCGACCTTGATGGACGTATCCGGCTCGTTCCAGATTAGCGTTCCCGCGGGCGCAACACGACTTGACGTCTTGCTGGTCACTACCACTCCGGGCGCCGACGTGGACCTGTACGTTCGTTACGGCTCGCCTCCGGCCATCTCCGGCGGAACGGTGATCTCCGACTATAAATCCGAATCCGTGGGAGGAAACGAATCCATTTCGATCTCACCCGTGCAGCAGGGGATTTATTACATCACGCTGGGCCTGTATAGCACGGGCGTCAATGTGTCGGGAACCGTGACTGCGACGGTTTCACAGCCCCTGTCCCCGCCCCCGCCGTCGAATGGTCCGTTGGCTCTGACGTCGGGAGTGGCGGCGGGCTTCTCGTTGCCCTCCGTATCGGCGCCAACCTTGATGGACATCAGCGGCGCGTTCCAGATCAACGTGCCGCAGAACGTCAACCGGCTGGAGATTCGCGTGATCACGTCCACGGCCGGAGCCAACGTGGACCTGTACGTCCGCCGCGGCAGTTTGCCCTCGCTGGCGGGAGGCGCCGTGGTGCACGACTACCAGTCCGCTACATCGGGTGGCAATGAAACCGTGCTCATCACCAACCTGACGTCGCCGCCGCTTCAGCCCGGCGTCTATTACATGGCGCTGACCCTGATGACTACCGGCACTTCGGTGGCTGGAACCATCACCGCCACCGCCTCCACCGCAACGGAACTGACGCCGCCCCCGCGTTCCGTTGTGCTCACCTCGGGCGTACCCGCCGGTTTCAGCTTGACCGCCGTGACCGCCCCGACGCTCATGACGACGAGCGGCGCCTTCCAGATCACGGTTCCACCCCTAGCCGGCTCCCTCGATATCCGGGTGGCAACCACCACTCCGGGGGCGGACGTCGACCTCTATGTGCGGCACGGCCGCGCGCCCGAGATCTTCGCGGGAACGCTCTTGTACGATTTCAAATCCGAGGGCTTGACCGGCGATGAGCAGGTCACCATCTCCTCGACTTCGCGCCCGGCCCTGCAAGCCGGTGTGTACTATATCACGCTCGGGCTGTACAGCACCGGGGTTGGGGCGGCAGGCACGGTCACCGCAACCATCGCCTCGGGCAACCTGGTGACGCCGACTCTGGACGCGTTCCTCAACACGGCGGGCGGCCAGCGGCGTTGGATCTCACCGGGAAGCCTGGCCACCGTGGTGGCGCCAGGCATCGCCACGGGGATAGCGGGTTGCTCGATTCCCAACTCGCAGTTCGGAGCTCTGCCTCTGACCCTGGCCGGCGCGTCGATCGTGTTCGGCGGCGTGCCCGCGCCGATCTTCAGCGTCTGCAACAGCAACGGGCAGGAGTCGATGACCGTGCAGGTTCCGGTCGAGCTGGCCCCGGGGCCGGTGCCTGTGACCCTGAGGTCGACCATCTCCGGAAACACCACGGTCTGGCCTGCCGTGCCGCTGCTCCCGGTCAGCCCCGCGATTTACGAGACCACGATGTCGGACGGGAGGCGTCGAGCCGTCATCCTGCGGTCCGACAATTCGTTTGCTTCGCTCGAGAATCGCGTATTCAAGGGCGAAACGGTGCGAGCCATTGTGACCGGTATGGGACCGCTCCATCCGGGAGTGGCCACCAACCGGCCGGCGCGTGGCACCGAGGCCGTCATGAATGCCGTGGTCGTGGGAGTCAACAATGCGGGCGTGGATCCACTGTACTCCGTCGCGCTGGCGAACACGGTCGGCGCCGTGGTGGTGGCCTTCGAGATCCCGCTGAACGCGCCCTCCGGCTCCGACATCCCGTTGGTCATCGCGTCGCGTCCGGGCGCGGACCTGGTGTTCAGCAACGCGTCCAGCATTCCAATTCTGTAGACAGTGCATGGAACGGGGACGCGGGCGCCGGGAGCGGGTCACCGCCTCCCGGCTTCCCAGGCCGCGCCCAGGTCGCGCGCGCCGGAAAGCGACTGGCCGCCGTCGCACACGTAGATCCCGCCGGTGATGTAGGACGCCGCGTCCGAGCACAGGAACAGGGCCAGGCCGGCGATGTCGTCCTTGGTCCCCATGCGGCCGAGCGGCACCGCCTGGATGACGCGCCGGCGGCTCTCCTCGGTCGGGGCCAGGCGGCGCATCCCCTCGGTCTCGTCGATCGGCCCGGGGGTGATGCAGTTGACGCGGATCCCCGCCGGTCCCCACTCGAGCGCCAGCACCTTGCTCAAAATGTCGATGCCGCTCTTGGCCGCGCACACGTGCGCCTGCATCGCGTAAGGAATGTGGGCGTGGTTGGCGGAGATGTTCAGGATCACCGCGCCGGGCTTGCGCAGGTGCTCGTGGGCGGCGCGGCAAGTGTTGAACGTGCCGAGCAGGTCGATGTCGATCACGGCCTTGAAGCCGTTGGCCGACATGCCGAGCACGGGCGCGGGGAAATTGCCCGCCGCCGCGCACACCAGGATATCGATCTCGCCGAAGGTGGCGCGCGCCCGGCCGAGCGCATCCTGGATGGCCTCATAGCTGCGCACGTCGCCGGCGTAACCGGCGGGGGCCGTCGCCCCGATTTCCCGCAACCCGGCGAGCGCTCCGTCCAGCCGCTGCTGGCTGCGGCCGAACAGGGCCACTTTGGCGCCGTACTCGGCGAATCGCCGCGCGATGCCCAGTCCGATGCCGCTGGAGCCGCCGGTCAGGAAGGCGACGCGGTCGCACAACAGGTCGCTCTGGAAGGTCGATGCCATTCTTAGAGCCTACAGGAGATGGCGACGTTTTTGTATGTGAGCACTACGGCTCACGGTTCACACGCGTGTCGCCGGCGGGATCGTGATGTCGCGCGGCGTGCGCCCGAATTTCTTCGAGAAGTTGAGGATGGTGAACCCGGCGAGGCGCTTGCTCGCGGGATCGTACCGCGCAAAAATTCCATCGTCTACTTCTTCCGCCTCGGCCTGGAATGCGGTGATCACAAAGCCGTCGCCCGGCCCGATCCGCTGACCAGGAGCCTACAGGAGATGGCGACGTTTTTGTTTTTCCAGCCGCTTCACCACATCGCCCACCCGCTGCGCCCGGTCGCGGCGCGCCACCAGCAGCGCGTCGGGCGTATCGACGACGATCAGATCCTCGACGCCCACCAGCGCCACCAGCTTACCCGGGGCGTCGATGTAGCAGCCCCGCGCCGAGTCCAGCAGCGCCGCCGTTCGGGCGACATTGCCGTCGCCGTCGCGCGGCAGCAGCTCGTACAGCGCGTTCCAGCTTCCCAGGTCGTTCCAGCCGATCTCGCCCGCCGCCAGGCCCATTACGTTGGCGGCCTTCTCCATCACCGCGAAATCCACCGAAATGTTCTCGCACCGCGGGTAGCTCTCGCGCAGCCGCGCGCCGAACCGCCGGTCGCCGAACGGCGGCAGGGATGCCAGCAGCGCGGCGGTCCGCGGCAGGTGCCGGCGGAGCGCGTCGCGGAACACCTCGGCGCGCCAGAAAAACATCCCGGCGTTCCAGTAGAAACGGCCGGCGCGCAGGAACTGCTCCGCCGTGGCCCGGTCGGGCTTTTCGCGAAAACGCAGCACCGGCAGCGGCCGGCCGCCGGCCTGCTCCACGCCGGGGGGAAACTCGACGTAGCCGTAGCCTGTCTCCGGCCAGCGCGGCCGGATGCCGAGCACCACCAGGTCACCCGCGGCGGCGGCGCGATAGGCCGGCCCCAGCAGCCGGCGGAAACGCGCCGGCTCGGAAATGTAGTGGTCGGCGGGGAACACGCCCAGCAGCGCGTCGCGGTCGACCGAGGCCAGGATCTGCGCCGCCAGCCCCAGGCACGGCGCCGTGTTGCGCTGCGCCGGCTCGGCCAGCACCTGGCGCGCCGGCACGTCCGGCAATTGGCGCCGGATGGCGCCCCGCAAATGCTCATTGGTAAGGATCCAGACCCGCTCCGGCGGAATCACCGACCGCAGCCGGTCGACCGTCTGCTGGAGCAGCGAGCGCGTCCCGAGGAACCCAAGCAGTTGCTTGGGAGTCTTCGTCCGGCTGCGCGGCCAAAAGCGGGTCCCGCGGCCGCCGGCGAGGATCAGCGCGTAATGGTGCGCCCTGGAGGCCGGCACGGGACTATTTCAGCTCGTAGCCGCGGATCAGGTTGAACGTCCTTCTCCACCGCGTCTTGGTGAAAAAGTGTTGCGCCAGATCCAGCAGGTGATCCAGACCGATGTTGGAGCTGGCCAGCCGCTCGGTGGGCGCGTCGTAGGACCAGTAGATGATCAGCGGCTTGCCGATAATGTTCGCCCGCGGCACGAATCCCCAGTAGCGGCTGTCGAGCGAGGAATCGCGATTGTCGCCCATGGCGAAGTAGCGATCCGGCGGCACCACCAACTCGCCGTTGACGACGTGCTTTTCCAGCATCTCCAGCGCGCCCTCGGACACCCGCACATTGGGCTCGCCCGGGAAATTGTCGCGGTAGGAGTCGAAGTATTCCGTCTTGTGGAATTTGAAGGGCTCCTTCAACGGCTGGCCGTTCAGGAAGACCTGCTTGCGCTCCATCCGGATCCGATCGCCCGGTATGCCGATGACGCGCTTGACGAAAGTCTGGCGGATATCGACCGGGTAGCGGAATACGATGATGTCGCCGCGGTGGACCGCGCTGTACGGCAGCAGGTACTTGCTGACCGGGCCGGGCGGTGCGTAGGCCAGCTTGTCCACCAGCAGGTGGTCGCCGATCAACAGCGTATCCTCCATCGATCCGGTGGGAATGACGAAGGCCTGCACCAGCGTGGTGGTGCCGAACAGCAGCAGCAGGATGGTGACCGTCCACTCGGCGATGGTGCCGCGCTGCACCGGCCTCCGCAGGCGGGTCAGGGCCGGCGTTTCCTCGACGGCGACAGCGGACTCTTCTGGTTCTCCGGGCATCGTCCTTAGTGTAGCAGCGTGCGGGCCGGCAGCGGATCAATCCGGCCGCGCGAATCGCCGCAGCCGAAGCACCTCGGCGAACGAGAAGTAGATGTTCACTACCCCGATCCCGCTCAGCGCGCCGCGAAAGTACATGCTGAGCCAGAGCGCGTGCCAGCCGGGCGACAGCGAAGCGAAATAGTTGGACTCCCAGGCGTCCAGCCATGGAAACACCACCAGCAGCACACCGAGCTCGAACAGGGCGATTGCGAATACCACGCTCGCCGCCTTGTGATACCAGCGGACGGCGGGCCCCGGCGCCGGCTCGAACGCGGGGGGTTCGATGGCCTCCGGCAGCGGGTCGGGGAGGCCGCGGAGACTCACCGGGCCTCCGCCGCGAACAGGCTCAGTTGCATCCTGCGGCCGGCGGGCGGCTCGGCGCCCGGCGGCACGGCCAGCGCCACCGGCTCGAAGGTGAAGCGGTGTTCGTCGCTGGGGCCGTGCGCGGCCAGCGCCCGCAGGTGTTCCGGGGTGGCGTAGCCTTTGTGCTGCGCCAGGCCGTACTGCGGATACACCTCGTCCCAGCGGCGGAGACACTCGTCGCGATCGACTTTGGCCAGGATCGAAGCGGCGGCGATGGAAAAGCAGCGCGCGTCGCCGTGGATGAGCGCCTGTTGCGGCGCCGCCACATCCAGGGCGATCGCATCGACGAGCACATAATCGGGCCCCGGTGCGAGCCGCTCGACGGCCTGCTTCATCGCCAGCCGCGAGGCTTGCAGGATATTCACTTCGTCGATACGCCGCGCCTCCACCGATGCCACCGCCCAGGCCAGCGCGCGCTCCCTGATGCGCGCCGCCAGCACCTGCCGCCGATCCGGATCGAGCTGCTTGCTGTCGCGCAGCCCGCGAACCGGCCGCGTGGGATCCAGTATCACGGCGGCGGCGAACACAGGGCCGAACAGGCAGCCGCGGCCTACCTCGTCCACCCCCGCCACGCGGAAGAAACCACGGGTGCGCGCCTGGCGCTCGAAATACCCGCTACAGGTCAACGGCCGGTCCCCGGAGTTGGGCGACGCTCCCACCTACTCTCGCTCTTTGAGCCGGGCCGCCTTGCCTTTGAGGCCGCGCAAGTAGTAAAGCTTCGCCCGGCGCACTTTGCCGGTGCGCACCAGCTCGATTCGGTCGATCACCGGCCCATGCAGGGGGAAAATCCGCTCGACGCCCTGGCCGAAGCTGATCTTGCGCACCGTGATGGTGGCGCCCAGGCCCACGTTGTGGCGCGCGATCAGTGTACCCTCGAACGCTTGCAGCCGTTCCTTTTCTCCCTCCCGGATCCTGACGTGCACGCGCACCGTGTCGCCCGGGCGCAGGGCGGGCAGATCGGTGCGCTTGTGAGCGTTCACCACTTTAGTCATCAGCGCGTTGTTCATGAAATACCTTCCTTGCTTACCATTTCTCTTTGTATCAAATCCGGCCGCAGCCGCGCCGTCTTGGCCAGCGCCGCCTGCCGGCGCCAGCGGCGGATGGCCTCGTGGTTGCCCCCCAGCAGCACCTGGGGAACTTTCCACCCGCGGAACTCCGCCGGCCGCGTGAACTGCGGATAATCGAGGATCGCCGCGCCAGTCTCGTCGGTCGCTCTCTCCTGGTGCGGGGTGAACGACTCGCGCAGAGTCGAGTCGGGGTTGCCGACCACGCCCGGCGCCAGCCGGCCCACGGCGTCCACCACCACCGCCGCCGCCAGCTCGCCGCCGCTCAGCACGTAGTCGCCCACCGAAAGCTCCTCGTCGGCCAGGTGCTCGGCGACGCGCTCGTCCACGCCCTCGTAGCGGCCGCAGATCAGCAACAGCTCGCCGTATCCGCTCAACCGCAGCGCCGCCGGCTGGTCGAACCGGCGTCCCTGGGCGGAAAGAAGAATCACGCGAGGCCGTATGCCGACTGCCGCCGCCGCCAGCGACTCCACGGCGGCGAAGATCGGCTCGGGCTTCAGCAGCATCCCCTCGCCGCCGCCGAATGGCCGGTCGTCCACCGTGCGGTGGCGGTCCGAGGTCCAGTCGCGCAGATCGTGGACCACCACACCGAGGAGGCCCTCGCGACAGGCGCGGCCGACCACGCCGCACTCCAGCATGCCGCGGAAAAACTCCGGAAAGATGGTCAGCAGGTGAAACGTCATCGTCCACTCGCGTCCAACAAACCTTCCGGTAATTCCACGTTGATTATCTTTGAATCCGTATCTATCCCGACGCAGATGCTGCGCGCGAACGGGATCGTGATTTCGCCGCCCTCCGCGCCGTCGAGCGTTAGCAGCACCGGGCCTCCGTGGTCGTGCCAGCCGGTCACCCGGCCGAGCTCGACCCCTTGGCGGCGGTCGATCACCATGCACCCCACCAGGTCGGCCAGGTAAAACTCGCCCGGCGGCGGCGGCGGACGCTCCCGCAACGGAACACGCATTTCCGCGCCCCGAAGCCGTTCCGCCTCGTCGATCGAATCCACACCGCGGAACTTGAAAATCCATCTCCCGTGGTGCTCCCGGGCCGACTCCACCGCGAACGGCTCGCCGCCCCCGAGCGGGCCGTGCGGACCGAACAGAAACGCCTGCGACAGCGCCCGCAGCCGCTCCGGCAGGCTCCCGTAGGTGGTCGCCCAAACTTCGCCTTTGAGTCCCCGCGGGCTGGTCAACCGGCCCAACGTCACCCAGTCGTTTAACACCGCTGTAAGGGCTACTCGAGAATCTCCAGGGTGAACCGCCGGTTCAGCTTCATGCCGGCGGCGTTGAGCAACGTCCGGATCGAGCGCGCCGTCCGGCCTTGCTTGCCGATCACTTTTCCCAGATCGCTCTGGGCGACGCGGAGTTCCAGGACCGTTACCTGCTCCCCTTGTACCTCGTGCACGTTCACTTCTTCCGGGATATCCACGAGAGCCTTCGCGATTTCTTCCACCAGTTCTCGGATTCCTATCCCCGTCATCGCTGGTACTCCTGTTCTGTGACGATGATAGCATTGTCGCCGGGTGCTTCTGCCACGGGCCTGTGCTTCAACGAACGCCGCAACCGAGCCGCGACCGCCGAAACCGAGCCGCGACCGTTAGGGAGCGGTTGGCGATTCGGCCGCCGCCGCCGGATGCCTCTTCAGCAGCCGCGACACCGTACCGGAAGGCTGGGCGCCGACGCGAATCCAGTGCTGGATCCGCTCGTGCTTCAGCTTCACCTCCGCCGGCTTGGCCACCGGGCTGTAATGCCCCACCACCTCGACGCAGCGGCTGTCGCGCGCGCGGTCCTTTTCCATGACCACCACCCGGTAGGTCGGCTTCTTCTTGGCGCCGAATCGGGCCAGTCTGATTCTCAACATTCCACTCGACTCCTTCTGAGCAAACGGCTTGACCGTTTGCTCCCTATATTGTGAGGCGCCGCTCCGCCGCAGGCGGGAGCATCCCCTGTAGGGCCTCAGCGGCGGTCCAGGAACGCCGGCATCTTCATCTTGCCCAGCTTTTTTCCCAGGAACCCGCCCGTAAAACTCTTCATCATCTTGCGCGCCTGCGCGTACTGCTTCAGCAACTGGTTGACTTCCTGCACGCTGGTGCCGCTGCCGCCGGCGATGCGCCGCCGGCGCGCTCCGTTGATGAGCATGTGGTTGTTGCGCTCCTTGGCCGTCATCGAATCGATGATCGCCACCACCCGCGTCAACTCCTTCTCGTCCACCTGCACGTTCTTCATGTCCTTGAACGGCCCCACCTGCGGCATCATCCCGAGCAGGTTCTCCAGCGGTCCCAGCTTGCGGAGCTGTTTCAACTGGTCGCGGAAATCCTCCAGCGAGAACTCGTCCTCGATCAGCTTGCGCTGCATCTCCTCGGCCTGGCGCTGGCCGATGTTCTCCTCGACCTTCTCGATCAGCGACAGTACGTCCCCCATGCCGAGGATGCGGTCCACCACGCGATCGGGATGGAACGGCTCGAGCGCGTCGGGTTTCTCGCCCACGCCGACGAACTTCAGCGGCTGGCCGGTCACCGTGCGGATCGACAGCGCCGCGCCGCCGCGCGCGTCGCCGTCCATTTTCGTCAGGATCACGCCGGTGATCCCCAGCCGCTTGTGGAACTCCTCGGCCGAGCGCACCGCGTCCTGGCCGGTCATGGCGTCGGCGATGAACAGGATCTCGGTCGGCGAGAGCGCCTGCTTGAGCTCCACCAGCTCCGTCATCAGCTCCTCGTCGATGTGCAGGCGGCCGGCGGTGTCCACCAGCAGCACGTTGCGGCCTGTCTGCATGCACTCCCGCCGCGCCCCGCGCGCCAGCTCCAGCGGCGTCGTCTGCCCCGGCGCTCCTTCCCAGACGGGCAGCTTCAGATCGCGCGCGATCACGCTCAACTGGTGCCGCGCCGCCGGCCGGTAGACGTCCACTGAGACCACCAGCGTGCTGTTGCCGTCCTTCACCAGCCAGCGCGCCAGCTTGCCCGTGGTGGTCGTCTTCCCCGAGCCTTGCAGTCCCACCACCAGCATCACCGTGGGCGGCTCGTTGGCCATCCGCAGGCGCGACGGGTGCGTCCCGAGAATTTTCACCATCTCGTCGCGGACGATCTTCACCACCTGCTGCGAAGGCGATAGCGCCGTCAGCACCTCTTCGCCCATCGCCTTTTCCTTGATGTTCTCCAGGAGCTGCTTCACCACGCGGAAGTGGACGTCGGCTTCCAGCAGCGCCAGCCGGATCTCGCGCAGCGCTTCTTCCATGTTGGCGGCCGTCAGCTTCCCCTCGCCGCGGAGGTTCTTGAAGACGCGTTGCAGCTTTTCCGACAGGTTCTCGAACATGGAGATTTTCGGGGAGGTCCCACGGGGCCGCCGCGTGGCGGCTGGTATCTTTCACATTATAGCCCCTCCGCTGTGGGACAGGCCTCCCGGCCCGTGGGACAGGCCTCCCGGCCTGTCCTCCCAGCCTGTCGGTTGCGCCCGCGCCCCTATAGTGTAATAATTTACACTGACTATGCGCTCCGTCGTCCATTGGGATGCCGACCGCTTCTTCGCCTCCATCGAGCAGGCCGCCGACCGCCGTCTCCGCGGCCGTCCCCTGGCCGTCGGCGGCGCCTCGCGCGGCGTCGTGCTCTCGGCCAGCGGCGAAGCGCGCCGCTTCTCCGTATTCCCCGGCCTGCCGATGCGCAAGGCGCGCCGGCTGTGCCCCGGGCTGATCGTGCTGCCGGCCCACTTCGAGCTCTACGAGCAGTTCTTCGGGCAAATCCTCGGGCTGTGCCACCAGACCACGCCGCTGGTGGAGCCGCTGGCGGTGGGCGCCGCCTACCTGGACCTCACCGGCACCCGCGCCCTGCTGGGCGCCGACGCGGCCACCGTAGTCGAGCGACTGCGGCAGACGGTGCGCGAGTGGCTGCGCGTATCGCTTTCCACCGGTATCGCCGCCAACAAGCTGGTGGCACGCATGGCGGCGCGGCTGCGCAAGCCGCACGGGCAGGTGATGGTGCCGGCGGGCGAGGAGGCGGCGTTCCTGGCGCCGCGGCCGCTCGGCTGGCTCCCGGGGATCGGCCCCCAGACACAGGCCACCCTCGAGGTGGCCGGCATGACGACGGTGGGCGAGCTGGCGCGCGCGCCGCTGGATGCGCTCGAGCTGGTTCTCCACCGCCGCGCCCTCCCGTTGCAGCGGCTGGCCCAGGGCGTCGACGAGGAGCCTGTGCGCCCGCGGGCGGCGGCGGCTCGTAGCTTTCAGGAATCCGTCGATTTCGCCGAGGACGCCTGGGAAGAGCCGCTGCTGCTCGATGCGCTGCGCGCGCTGGTCGACCGGCTGATGGCCCGCGTGCGCGCCGGCGGGGTCGAGGTGCGGCGCCTCTCGCTCGAGGTGCGCTACACGGATCGCGCCGAGGACGCCGGCTCGGTGACCCTGGCCGAGCCCACCGCAGTCGAGACCGATTTCTATCCGCACCTGAACGCCCTGCTGCGCGGCGCCTGGCGCCGCCGCGTCCGCCTGCGCGCGCTCACCCTCCGCGCCACCCGCCTCTACCGGCCTTCCCCGCAGATGTCGCTGTTTGAGACCGCACCGCTCCGGACGCCGGCGGCGCTGGCGGCGGCCATCGACGCGCTGCGGCGCCTCTACGGGGAAAACGCGGTCCAGCACGGCTGGAAGATTGTATAATCGCGTGACGTTGAAACCGAGCCGCGACCGCAGAGAGCGGTTGTAAATATTGACGCCGCGACCGCAGGAACCGGTTGTCGACGAGGAGCATTCACTAATGCATTGCAAGCGATTGAGAGTTCTCTTATCGATTCTCCTGGTATCTGGTTTCTGTACGACGTGGGCCCAAGCTGGCGAGCCCACGGCCGGGGAAGTGGCCCTGTTGAGAGAACAGGTGGCGATCCTGACCGAACAGGTCGGCCAACTCCGCGCGGAGATGGAGGGACACAGGCGCCTGCTGGCGGCTCTGGCCCCGCCGGCACATAATGGATCGACCGCCGGTGCAGCCGTCCCGGGCGCCGCCGCAGCAGTAGAGCGCCGCCGTCGAAGAGCTCGGTAAGAAGGTCGACGGCGCGCTGCGGAATCTCGCCGCGCCGCGCCGCTCCAGAACATCCGCAGCCGCTACCGCCTGCGCCTGAACCTCGACAAGGAACCTCGACCCGCGCTGGCGGTTCCACATGCAACTGTCGACCGGGCCGCTGAACAACAGCGCCACCAACGACCAGGACTTCGCCGGCGTCATCGTCAAGCATCCCTTCTCGGTTGCCGAAGCTTATGTCGACTTCCACCCGCACGCGAACTTCTCGCTGCGCGGCGGGCGCATGGAGGAGGTCTTCGCCGACAACATGCGGTTCATTTGGGACGACGACATCCGCTTCAACGGCTTGCAACAGATTGTACGCGTGCCGCTGCGGTCAGCCGCGCTGGGCCTGAAGCTGGTGGAGTTCCGCGCCGCCGGGTATGTGCTGACCAATCCCAATGTGGCGGTGGTTGGGCCGGGATCGCCCTGGGGGCGGGCAGTGCGCCAGGACAGAAGGTGCGGGCTGCCAAGCTGTACCACCCGGGCTTGCTGGTACAGGGAGATCTCGGCGCCCGCTGGAGCCACCAGTTCACCAGCGACGTTCAGATCTATCGCAACCCGAACCAGATCGAGCTGGCGTCGACGGCCGCCGGGTTCCCCGTGCTCATCGGTCCCGCCATCGGGCTGGCGCTGACCGGGCCGATAACCGGCCGCGGCAACGCCACCACAACCCCCGGCGGGGCCGTCTACAGCGCGCCGGACTTCCACGTCGCGCGGCTCGCCTGGCGGATCGAGCGCAAGGGTGTCAAACTGCGCGGGCGCGAGGTTCCCGCCTGGCTCGATTTCCAGGTGGCGCGCAACGCCGGCGCCGCTCGACTCCGCGACGCGATGATCGCTTCGGCCAACCTGGGCGCCGTGCGTCAGTTCGGCGACGTGCGCTTCCTCTACCAGTTCGCCATCAAGGACGCCAACGCCCTCATCTCGCAGTTTACCGACGACGATCTGGGCACCGGGACCGGCGTCAACATCGCCGTCCACGCGCTGCGCTTTGACCTCGGACTGGGCCGCTTCCTCCAGTGGCAAAACCTGCTGTTCCTCCAGAGCCAGCGGCGGACCAGCAACCCGGCGGAGCAATTCTTTGTCCCCCTGCAACGCGGGGCGAACACCACCTTCCGCTACCAGGGCCACCTAGCCTTCACGTTTTGATTCCGTGGTAGAAGTGAGAAGCGACCGCTGTGCGTTACCGAGCCGCGACCGTAAGGGAGCGGTTATTACCACAGGCTGCTAATTTTCCGAGAGAAAGAATATGACCCTGGAAGAACTGTGGCGAACCAAAAGGGACCAAATCCTTCGACTCGCCGCCAGCCACGGCGCCCGAAACGTGCGCATCTTCGGATCCGCCGCGCGCGGCGACGTCTCTCCCGCGAGCGACATTGACTTCCTCGTGGACCTCAACCCCGACCGGAGCCTGATGGATCTCGGAGGGTTGTTGATGGATCTCCAGGAACTGCTCCAGGCCCGGGTGGATGTGGCCACCGAAGGAATGCTCCGGCCAAAAGTCCGTGAACGCGCCTTGGCCGACGCAGTTCTCTTATGAGGGATGACCGGGTTGAGATCGTAGGCGAGGCAGCCCATTGTTGGCGTCAGCGTGCTTCCGGCCGGTCGGCTTGCGGTCCGGCTGGACTTCGGCAATGCGGGACAGCACGACAGGATCGCGGTCGGGGAATTCAGCCACCAGGGACAGGCTTCCGCCCATGGCCTCGACGGTCTTCCGCAGAGTGGAAATCATCAGATCGGCCCGTTTTTCGAGCTTGGACACGCCGTCCTGCCCGATGCCAAGGACCCTGGCCATCCGTACCTGTGTCAGCTTGCGGGCGTGCCGGAGTTCCTGCAGCGTCATTTCCTCGGCGATGATCTGCGTCGCGCGGGCCGCCACCTTCTTGCGACGGGCGGGGCTTAGTTCCTTCCTGATCCGTTCCAGGTTCGACATGGTCGTTACTTCCTTTCCTTTTGCTTCCGCTTCTTGATCACGCCACGTGAGCGTCAAAGCGCCCGTCTTGCAGTCAGGGTCGAAAGCGAAGCTACGCGCCAGACCCCATCAGCGGCGTCAAATCTCAATTCCTTCATGTTCGCGTGACGTGAGCCATTGAGAGTGTCCACGCGGGGCCGCCCGAGCTGCAGGCCGAACTGTTCCAGCAGTTGGATGTGGGCCAGCAGCTCGTCCTGCACGTATCTGTGCAGGTCGCGGTACTCGGGGACGAAATCGTCATGCAGATCAACTTCCCACTTCACCATGATAGTATGCACTATAATCACTATGCCGCCAAGGGCATATAGGCCCGCCCCAGCGGGGCGGGATTCGTCCGGATCATTCCAGGGGTTCCGAGGCAAGACCCCACTATGTGGCGGCCCACCCCCGCGGCCGTGACCTTCCAGTTGATCGTGATCTCCACTGCGGGCAAGACACCGCGAAGCGGCCCGCAGGATGAGATTGCCCAGCTATGAGCTTCACAACCGTATGGCGGATCCCGCCGCCCGCCACCCGCTGGCAGAGTTGAAAGGCATCTTCGCCGAGCTGTTCACGCCGATTCCACACTGAAAACACGGGGGTTCCCAAAAGAGGACGGACTGGCGGTGGTAAAATGCGGCTGACAGGTCCCGGGTGGCTGTCCTCAAACCCGACACAGTTCCTATAGCTCAACCGACCCAAAGTCGATATGATGCTTAGACATGGCAACACCGGGAACAGGCCCAGGCCCACAACCAATGCAAGTTCCTCTGATCGAATTCTGCCGTCGTGCAGCCGCCCAATCTGTGATGGTAAAGCACATTGTTGCCGAACAGATCGTTGCGGTGATGGGTGGATTCTCCAATCTCTATGTCGAGCAAGGGATCGCCAGGAAGATGACCGAGTTCGACGTGGATACTGAGCGTGGTTTCGTCTCTGAGCTTGTGCCTCTGGATGCCCTGCTGGTCGAAATCTCCCACTGTTCCGGCAGGAACATTCGCTTCAGCGACCGTATACTGACCGCGTTGGAAGTCACCCTTCGCGATTACTTCCAGGATTCCGCCGTATCTGCGGTTGGGCTCAAGTGCCTGGGGTCGTTCCACCCGAGCGATCTCAGCCAGTCCCGCTATCAACTCCACTTCAAGGATCCCGCGGCAGAACACAGATTCTTCCCCCCCTTGTGACTTTTTCGACGAGTTGTCCTTTCTGCGCGGGTGAACTTCAGTTAGAATATGCATTTCGTCACTGCGAGGAGAAATGCAAGAGCCGCCGTCCACCTGGAGAGACCCGCTGGCGACATTGGTGTTCCTCTCCGATCTCCATTTCGGAAAAATATTTTGGAACCAGACGCGGTGGATTCATGAAGTCGCGGCTGCGGCTTTCCCCCGATTTCAGGCCCTGTACCCGCATTGCTACGAGGCGGCCTGTGCCCTGGCCGTGTGCGTGAACAACTCAATTCTGGAGAAACGCATGTACTATCGAATTCCCACGGTGGTCCTGCATGGCGGTGATCTGACCCGCGCGGGTTATCCGGCCGAGTTCGCTGTCGGTTCTACGTTCCTGCACGGTTTCCACTACACGAATCCCGACCGAAAGGTGGGTCTCGGGCTCAAGAGCTGGGACGAGGCGGATGGCAACGATAAACCTGTTATCCTTGAAATTCCTGGAAACCACGACCTCTGGCAGCGTAACCACCCGGACCGTCTGGTGGCGTTTCGAGAGTGCTATCCGAACAAATTCCCTATCCGACGTCGGATCAATCATCCGGCCCTGACCCTGCTTGTTTACGGGCTCGATTCCACGCGCGCCAGCAAAGCTGGTCACAGGTGGGCCCGCGGCGAGATTGACCCGCCTCAGCTTCAGGAATGCTGCGAAATGTTGTCGGAGGGCAGAAGGGAAGGCGCGCGTCAGGTCGTATGCCTGCACCATCCCTTTAGCAAGCTGGAGAACGGAACAGGAATCGCCAAACGATTGCGGGAAGCAGGCGCCGATCTGGTGCTGTCCGGGCACATCCACGAGTACCACGTTTCGGATTCCAGCAAAAAAAGTCCGCTCCACCTTGTGGCCGGAACGGCCACGCAAATGTGCTCTCCGCGAGGCTTCATCGTGTTAGACGTCTTTCATCCCGGAATCCAGTGGGACTATTGGGAGTACGACGACAATGGCACGCACTTCCTGCCTGGCACTACCGAACAAAGGAAGTGGGAGGACTGACCCCCGTTGAACATCACGTCATAAGCCGTTTCGAGAACCTTGTCAGCGGTCCCGATAATTTGAGCGGCGGCTTGTGGCCCGCGGGCACCCGGGAGCGGTACTCATGCGCGGCGCGGCGCTTCTCGAAACTTGCCCGGGCGGCCTCGACATGCTTGGGATTCTCCAGGATGTCGACCACGCTGAGGGCCAGCGTCTTGGCCGCCACGGTAAGACCCTTCCGCTCTTACGATGCGCCTTACCGCGGGCGAGACCCCGCGTAGCGGGTCTACAATGGAATTGGTGTTTCGCTACCTCTCGCTGATCGGCAAGAACAGCCTGCGCAACCGGCGACGAAGCTCGCTCACGGTGGCCAGCATCGCCGGCTCACTCTGCCTGTTGGGGTTGTTGATGGCGCTCTACCACTCCTTCTACCTCAGCGAAGCCAGCGCCGAGCAGGCCATGCGGCTGGTGACCCGCAACAAGGTCTCGCTCGCCAACCCGCTTCCGCTCTCCTACCAGCAGAAGATCGCCCAGGTCCCCGGCGTTGAGGACGTCATGATCTATCAGTGGTTCGGGGGAACCTACAAGGACGCGCGTGATCCAAAGAACTTCTTCGGGCGGTTCACCGTCGACCCCGAGAAGCTGTTCACCGTCTACCCGGACTATCGCGTTCCCGAGGATCAGAAGAAGGCTTTTCTCGCCGAGCGGACGGCCTGCGTGATCGGCCGCAAGACCGCCGACCGGCTGGGGATCCGGCTCGGCGACCGCCTCACCATCGTCGGCGACATTTTCCCGATGACGGCCGAGCTGGTCGTCCGCGCCATCTACGACAACGAGCGCGATAACGAGAACCTCTTTTTCCACCACGCCTACCTGAAAGAGTCGATGAAGCAGCAGGCGCGCGTCCCATTCGGCGACATGGTCGGCACCTTCATCGTGCGGGCCGAACGCGCCGAAGACGTCGGCCGCATCGCCGGAGTCGTGGATGAAATGTTCCGCAACTCTCCTTACCAGACCAAGACCGAGTCGGAGAAGGCCTTCGAGCTGAGTTTCATCGGCTTCCTTGGCAACGTGAAGCTGTTCCTGCTCGGCATCTCCACCGCGGTGACCTTCACCATTCTTCTGGTCTCGGGCAACACGATGGCGATGTCGGTGCGCGAGCGGGTGCGCGAGGTGGGCATCCTCAAGACGCTCGGCTTCACCCCGGCCGGCATTCTGGGCGTGATCGTCGGCGAGTCGATCCTGATTTCCCTGGCCGGCGGCGTGATCGGCCTGGCGCTGGCGTCGGGAGTGTGCGCGATGATTCGCGGGATGCCATCGACGTTCGCCGACATGAGCCGCATCGCCATTCAGCCCTCGGTGGCCGCGGCGTGTCTGCTGATGGCGATCTTCATCGGCGTGGCGAGCTCGGCTGTCTCCGCCTGGAGCGCCGCGCACCGATCGATCGCCGAGTCGCTGCGGTTCACCGATTAGTGCCGATGACTATTCCGATCTCCTACAATCTCCGCAACCTGGTGGCGCGCAGGACCACTACCGTGATGACGGCCCTGGGCATCGGGCTGACCGTGGCGGTGCTGCTGGCCCTGCTGGCCATGGTCGAAGGGCTGCGGACGGCGCTGGAGGCCGGCGCGGATCCGCGCAACGTGCTGGTGCTCCGCAAGGGCTCCACAGCCGAGCTCAACAGCTTCCTCACCCGTCAGGGCTTCCAGGACCTGAAGTACACGCCGGGGATCGCGCGCGGTGCCGACGGCGAGCCGCTGGCCTCCCTCGAGGTGGTCACGGTCATCGTGCTGGAGGGCCCGGAGAATCCCGGCGGGATGAACGTCACCTTGCGCGGGTTGCTGCCGGTGGGTTTTCGCATGCGCGAAGGGATCCGCATCGCCCAGGGAAAGATGTTCGAGACCGGCAAGCGCGAGATCGTGGTCGGCAAGGGCATCGCCGCGCGATATCCCGGGACGCGGGTGGGCGGGACGCTCCGGTTCGGCCGGGGCGAGTGGACCATCGTGGGAATCATGGACGCCGGGCGATCGGCCTCCAACAGCGAGATTTTCGCCGACCTCAACCAGCTCAGCGCCGACTACGACCGCGGCGACGCCCTCAGCTCGGCGCTGGTCCGCGCCGTGGATGACGCCGCCGTCCCGCCGCTCATCCAGACACTGGAGAACGACCGCCGCCTGAACATGTCGGCGCAGACCGAGCTCGCCTACTACCAGGGGCAGATGGTTTCCGCGGCGCCCATCCGTGTGCTGGGCGTCGTGGTCGCGCTGATCATGGCCGTGGGTTCGAGCTTCGCCGCCATGAACACCATGTACGCCGCGGTTTCACGCCGCGCCGCCGAAATCGGCACGCTGCGCGTGCTCGGCTTTTCCCGTGCGGGCATCCTGGCCAGCTTCCTGATCGAGTCGCTGCTGCTGAGCCTGATGGGCGGGCTGGTCGGCTGCCTGCTGGCGCTGCCGCTCAACAACCTCACCACGGGCATCGGCAGCTTCGTCACCTTCAGCGAGATCACATTCAATCTCCGCATCACGCCCGCGGCGATGGCCGCCGGCATCGCCTTCGCGCTGTTGATGGGCGCCCTGGGCGGGCTGCTTCCCGCGGGTTCGGCGGCGCGCAAGCAGATCCTGACGGCGCTGCGGGGGGTTTGAGCGCGTATGGAAGCCGATCTGAAAAGCCTCCGCATCGACGACAGCCTGAAGACCGCGCCGCCGGCGTCGCGCTGGGCGACGCGGTGGATCCTCGCCGGGGTGGCGCTGTTTGTTCTTTTCGGCGTGGCGCGCGTCGCCTGGGAGCGGCTGAACACCGCCACGGAAGTGCAAGTGATCCGCGTTGTCGCCGCCGCGCCCGTCGCCGGCTCCGCCGACCGGCTCATCCTCAACGCCACCGGCTACATCATCGCCGCGCACAAGATCCAGCTCATGGCCAAGGTGATGGGCAAGGTGTCCTGGATCGGCGTCGAGAAAGGCGACCGCGTTCGCGAGGGCCAGGCGATCGTCCGTCTGGAGGACCAGGAATACCGCGCCCAACTCGAACAGGCCCGCGGCCAGCTCGCCGCTCTCGAGGCGCGGTTGCAGGAGCTGCTGAACGGCTCGCGTCCCGAGGAGATCGCCGTCGCCCGGGCGAACCTGGAATCCGCCCGCGCCGACCTGGTGAACGCCCGCGTGAGCGTGGAACGGGTGAAAAAGCTGGCCTCCGAGAACGTCTTCTCCCGCCAGGCGCTCGACGACGCACAGGCCCGCTACGACGCGCAGACGGCGCGCACGGCGTCGCTCGAGAAGACCTTCGAGCTGGTGCGCATCGGCCCGCGCCAGGAGCAGATCGAGCAGGTCCGCGGCCAGATCCGGCAGGCCCGCGGGGCGGCGGCGTTCTTCGAGTCGCAGCTTGACAGCACCATCATCCGCGCCCCGGTCGGCGGCACCATCCTCGAGCGCAACGTCGAGCGCGGCGAATTCGTCACCACCAGCTTCGCGAGCGATCGCGGCGCGAAAGGCTACGTGGTGGCGCTCGCCGACCTGCGAGACTTGCAAGTCGAGCTCGACATCAACCAGAACGACTTCGCACGGCTGGGATCCAAGCAGCGCGGCATCATCACCACCGACGCCTATCCCGACCGCCGCTACGATGGCTTCATCGAGGAGATCTCGCCGCAAGCCAACCGGCAGAAGGCCACCGTGCAGGTGAAGGTCCGCGTCGTCAGCCCCGACGATTACCTGCGGCCGGAGATGAACGCCAGCGTCGCCTTCCTCGCCGCCTCCCTGGCCGAGGACCCGGCGAATCCCGGCAACGTTTCCGCCCGACCCGTGATTCACATCCCCGCCTCCGCCGTGCGCGAAGGCGCCGTGTACCTGGTTTACGACGGCAAGGCCGTGCGGCGCGCGGTGAAGACTTCGACCACCACCGCCGCCCAGGCGCTGCGGGTCGAGGACGGCCTCGCCGGCGGAGAAGACCTGATCGTGAATCCGCCGCCGGAACTGAAGCAGGGCGCCCGGGTGCGGCCCAAGCAAGGATAAAGTTCATGAGCGAGATCGTCATCGAGACCAGGAGGCTGACCAAGGAGTTCCGCCGCGGCGACTCCCGCGTGGTCGCGCTGCACGAAGCGGAGCTGTCGGTTGCCAAAGGCGATTTCATGGCGCTGATGGGCCCGTCCGGGTCGGGGAAATCCACCCTGCTGCACCTGATCGCGGCCATGGATCGGCCGACCTCGGGCGAAATCCTGGTGCTCGGGCAGAACATCGCCACCTTCGGTGACCGCGCGGTGGCGCGCTGGCGCAACCGCCACATCGGCTTCGTGTTCCAGTCGTTCAACCTCATCCCCGTGCTGACGGCGCTCGAGAACGTCGAGCTGCCATTGAAGCTCACCAAACTGGGCCGCAAGGAACGGCTCGCGCACGCCACCCACGCGCTGAAGCTGGTCGGGCTGGAGGACCGCCTGCGTCACACCCCCAAGCAGCTCTCCGGCGGCGAGGAGCAGCGGGTGGCCATCGCGCGCGCCATGGTCACCGATCCCGACCTCATGCTGATCGACGAGCCCACCGGCAACCTCGACGCCACCGCCGCCCTGGAGGTTCTCACGCTGCTCGGCCGGCTGAACCGCGAGTTCGCCAAGACCATCGTCATGGTCACCCACGACCCGCGAGCGGCGCTCTACGCCTCCCGCATCCGCTACCTGGAAAAAGGCGTGCTGCTGGCCGACGGCGCAACTCCCGCGGTAGCCATGGGGCTGCCCGCCGGTACCCTGTAGCTCATTCGGCGACGGCGATGGTGACCGTATTGCTCGCGCGACCTCCGATGCGCAGCGTCACCGCAACCGCGGGCCCGGCGGCGGCGGTCGCCGGCACGCGCGCGTTCACCTGGTAGACGCCGGCCAGCTCCGGCGCGAGCCCCGAGTACAGCACCTCGGCGTTGACTCCGCCGATGGTCGCAATGGCGTTCTCGACGGTCCGCACCGGTCCGCGCGCGGGCTGTCCCGCAGCCGGCGGATCGACGACTCGCCCCAGCCCGGTGCAGTAAATCTCGACCACGTCGTTTCGGCGCGCCGCCCGCCCGCCGGCGCCGGCGAGCAGGCCGGTCCCGCCGACCAGGATCGCGCCTTGCCCCGTGCCGGACTGATCCACGGTGAAGATGCCGGGTGCGGTCTCGGCCAGCGTCAGCGCCAGCGTGTTCGAGCCGGATCCGGCGTTGATCACCTGCACGCGCACGGAGCCCGGCGTCAGTGTGTAGGGCAGGTGGAAACTGACCTGGTTCGGCCCCACGTAGATCAGCGGCGCGGGCGCGTCGTTCACCCTGACCGCGATGGCGTTCATCTGCGTTGGAAGCGGAAAGCGGGTGGCGATCTGCTCGCCGTGGGAGAGCCGCGCGCCGCCGAGCAAAGCCAGCGCGCCCGGCGCCAGCACGTCGGCGTAGCTGGCGGCGTTGCCCGCGCCGTCGATCTGCGGCGGCGTCTCCGGCGGCAGGTAGAAGGCCTCGTGGACGCGGGAAAAGAACCCGCCCGCTCGCTCGCCGCCGCTCGGCGCAAACAGGCGCCCGCCGACGGTGGCGCCGTAGAGCCCGTGCCGCGGCGTGGGCATCGGGGCGAGGCTGCGCCAGGTGTCGGCGACCGGGTCGTACTCCTCGTTCTGCCGGTACGTGCCCTCGGGAGTGCCGCTGGGTCCTTCGCCGCCGAAGACCTGGATGCGGCCGGCGATCGCGCCGCTTCCGAGTCCTCCCCGCGCGGTCGGGATGGGCGCGCGCCGCCGCCAGGAGCTCGTCTCCGGGTCGTACTCCTCGTTCACCGTGAACACGTCGCCCACACGCCCGGCGATGGCGTAGAACCTGCCGTTGACGGCCTGCGCCGTGAGGTGATCGCGCGCCGTCGGCATGTCGGGCAACCGCGACCACTGCCGGGTCTGGGTATCGAAGACGTCGAAGGTGGCCACGCTGCCGCCGCCGGCCAGCCCGCCGGCGACGTAGATCTTCGTGCCGATCACCGCCACGCCGCTCGCCCCGCGCGGCTGGTTCATGCGGCCGAAGCTCTGCCAGCGGTTGGTGGCGGGGTCGTATTCGTGCGCCGCCCCGTCGACGAAGGAGCTGCCGATGCGGATGGCGCCCACCAGGTACAGCTTGCCCCCGGCGGCGGCGACGTTGCAGTGATCCGCGCCGCCGGGAACCGGCGCCGACGCGCCCTGGGACCAGGCGTCCACGCGCGGGTCGTAGATGTAGAGCGAGGGGACCGAGGCCGTGCTGGTCAGCCCGCAGACGGCGTAGACCTTGTCGTCGATGGCGGCCGCGGAAACTTCCGTGGCGGCGATCGGATAGTCCGCCCGGCGCTCCCAGACACCCTGGCCGCGGCCCAGGCACGCGAGGGCGAACCAGCACAGCGGCAGGCGGAGGCTCATGAGAGCCAGTCTAGCAGGACAGGCCGGGAGGCCTGTCCCACAACGCGAAAACGACAGGCCAGGAGGCCTGTCCCACAACGCTCAATGACGGAAGTGGCGAACGCCGGTGAATACCATCGCCAGACCCAGCCGGTCGCAGGCGGCGATCACCTCTTCGTCGCGCACGGAGCCGCCGGGCTGGATGACGGCGGTGATGCCGCGCCGGGCGGCCTCCTCGACGCCGTCCGGGAACGGGAAGAACGCATCCGAGGCGAGCACCGTTCCGGCCAGCGGGAGAAAAGCCTTCATTGCGCCGACCTTCACCGAGTCCACGCGGCTCATCTGGCCGGCGCCCACGCTCACGCTCTGCCCGGCGCGGGCGTATACGATGGCGTTGGACTTGACGTGCTTGGCCACCTTCCAGCCGAACTCGAGCGCCGCCCATTCCTCCTCGCCGGGGGCGCGGACGGTCTTCACCTGGCAGCTGGTGCGTTCGAGGCGATGCGCGTCGGGGGTCTGGAGGAGGTAGCCTCCGCTGATCGACCGCAGGAGGGGCTCGGCGGCCGCGTCTCGATCGACGTGAAGCAGCCGCAGGTTCTTCTTCGCCGCCAGCACCTCGAGCGCCTCCGGAGTGTAGCCGGGCGCGGCGATCGCCTCGAGGAACGTTCTGGCAATCTCCCGCGCCGTATCCGCGTCCAGCGGCCGGTTGAAGGCGAGCACGCCGCCGAAGGCCGAGACCGTGTCGGCTTCGAACGCCTTGCGGTAGCTCTCGACGAGCGTGGCTTGCTCGGCGCAGCCGCAAGGATTGGTGTGCTTGATGATGGCGGAAGCAGGCTGGTCGAATTCCTGCGCGAGCTGCCAGGCCGCGTCCAGGTCCACCAGGTTGTTGTAGGAGAGCTCCTTGCCCTGGAGCTGGGCGGCTCCGGCGATGCCTCCGGCCAGGCCGCCATAGAGCGCCGCCGACTGGTGCGGGTTCTCGCCGTAGCGCAGCGCGATTCGCCGCGGCGCGCGCACGTCGAGCAACTCGGGCAACGGGGGCTGCGAGTCGAGGAACGTCCCGTCGCGAACGCTGATACGAGCCAGCCGCGTGCTGATCGCGCGATCGTAGGCCGCGGTGGCTGAGAACGCCTTCAGCGCCAGGCGCCAGCGCGTGGCGAGCGAAAGCGACCCGCCGCCGGCGCCGAGCTCGTCCAGCACCGGCTGGTAGTCCTCGGGCGAAACCACGACGGCCACGTCCTGGTAGTTCTTGGCCGCGGCGCGGATGAGCGTCGGTCCGCCGATATCGATGTTCTCGATCAGCTCCTCGACCGCGACGGCTTCGCGCGCGGCCACTTTCTCGAACGCGTAGAGATTCACCACCACCAGGTCGATCGGCGGGATGCCGTGTCCGGCCAGCGCGGCCATGTGCTCCGGGCGGTCGCGCATGGCGAGGATGCCGCCGGCGATGCGGGGATGAATCGTCTTCACGCGGCCGTCGAGCATCTCGGGGAAGCCGGTGACTTCGGCGACGTCGCGCACCGCGACGCCGGCCTCCCTCAGCAGGCGCGCGGTCCCGCCGGTGGAGAGAATCTCGACGCCCAGCCCGGCCAGCCCGCGGGCGAACCCGGCCAGGCCGCTCTTGTCGGTGACGCTCACCAGGGCACGCGCGATCCCAGGCATGAGTTCTTATTCTGTCACACGGGCCGGCCGCTATAATGGCAGCTGTGAGTCACCTGGTGACCCTGATTCCAGGCGACGGCATTGGACCGGAAGTGGCCGATGCCGCCGTGCGCGTTCTCGCCGCAACGGGTGTCGCCATCGACTGGGAGCGCGTCGAGCTGAGCGCGGCGGTGATCGAGAAAAGCGGCGAAGAGGTGCCCGCCGGGGTCCTGGAATCGCTTCGGCGCACCCGGGTGGGGCTCAAAGGACCGGTCACCACGCCCGTGGCCGGCGGCTTCCAGAGCGTCAACGTCGCGCTGCGCAAGAAGCTCGACCTGTTCGCCAACGTCCGGCCGGTGCGCACGATGCCCGGCCTGCGAACGCGCTTCCAGGATGTACAGATCGACATAGTGATTTTTCGCGAAAACACCGAGGATCTCTACTCCGGCCTCGAGCACGAGGTGGTGACCGATGTCGTCACCAGCCTGAAGGTGATCACCCGAACGGCGTCCGCGCGCATCGCCCGCTACGCCTTCGGATTCACCCGGGCGAGCGGGCGCAAGAAAGTCCACGCGGTGCACAAGGCGAACATCATGAAGCTGAGCGACGGCCTGTTCCTGGAGTGCTGCCGCGAAGTCGCCGCAGAGTACCCGGAGATCCAGTACAAGGAGCTGATCGTCGACAACGCCTCGATGCAGTTGGTCATGCGGCCGGAGCAGTTCGACGTGCTGCTGATGCCCAACCTGTACGGCGACATCATCTCGGACCTGGCGGCGGGGCTGGTCGGCGGGCTGGGGGTGGTGCCCGGCGCCAACATGGGCGACGGTCACGCCGTGTTTGAAGCCGTCCACGGCAGCGCACCGGACATCGCGGGCCAGGGCATCGCCAACCCGACGGCGCTGCTGCTCTCGGCGGTGATGATGCTGATCCACCTCGGGGAGGCGGAAGCTTCGCGGCGCTTGCACGCGGCCATCGAGTCCGTCTACCGGGATAGGGCGAGCCTGACGCCGGACGTCGGCGGGAACGCCTCGACCGACCAGTTTTCCGCCGCCGTGATCGGCCGCCTGTAACCTTGGGACGGTCTTGTGTCATCATCTAGGGTGTTGCCGCGAGGCGACAACTTAACGAAACGAGAGAAACCATGAAGATTCGTATTGCTATGCTCATCACCCTGCTGGCACTGTTCGGCCTGGTGGCCTTCGCCGCCGACGTCACCGGGAAATGGACCGCCGAGGTCCCTGGCCGCGGCGGGCAACCCCAGACCCAGACATTCACGTTCAAGGCGGAAGGCGACAAGCTGACCGGAACCGTTTCCGGCATGCAAGGCGAAACGCCATTCACCGACGGCAAGATCGCCGGTGACGAAATCTCCTTCATCGTGGTGCGTGAGATCCAGGGGAACAAGATAAAGACGACGTACAAGGGCACGGTCTCCGCCGGTGAGATCAAGTTCACGATGATCCGCGAAGGCGGCCAGGGCGGCGGCCAGCCGCGCGAGTTTGTCGCCAAGCGCGCCGTATCGTAAAACGCCTGCCGCCGCCTCGGACAAGGCAAGACCCATGCGGCGGGCAATCATTCTGAGTTTGCCCCTGTGGCTTGCCGCCATCGCGGCGTCGCAGACCGGCACGGTGAAAGCCGACGGCCAGCCGGTTCCCGGCGCCGTCGTGCGTGCAACCCAGGGTGAGCGAGTTCTCGGCACTGTCACCGACGCCAGTGGTGTCTACACGCTCGATGGGCTTAGCCCGGGGGCGTGGGTCCTGCATGTGGAAATGTTCGGATTTCAGCCCGCGCGCCGCCCGGTGCAGGTGGGCGCGCAGCCTCCGAAGATCGACTTCAACCTGGAATTGCTGGACCGCCAGGCAGCGGCGCCGCCGGCGGCGGGCGCCGCTCAGTTACCGGACGAACCGGAACGCCCGGACGCGCGCCCGATGGCGGGACCGACCGATCCCAATGCCCTCGGCGCCGAGAACGCCAACGAAGCCTTCCTGGTCAGCGGCTCGCTGAGCCGCGGGCTGGAGGCGCAGCGCGGCGAGTTCGGCCCGTTCGGCGAGGCCGCCTTCGATCGGATGGAGATGATGCGCGCGGCCGGATTCGGTCCCCCCGGAGCGGGCGGCCCCGGCGAACCAGACGGCGGCCCCGGTGGACCGCTCGAAGGGCGCGGAGGACCAGTCGGCGGCCCCGGCGGGTTCGGCGGCCCCCCCGGCGGATTCAGGGGCGGACCGCCTCCAGGAGGAGTTGTCGGCCGCGGCGGGGTTGGCGGCCCACCGGGCGGATTCAGGGGCGGACCTCCGGGAGGAGGAGATGCCGGCCGTGGCGGACCCGGAGGGCGGGGCGGTCCCCCTCCAGGCGCAGCCAGAGGCGGCCCACGCGAGGCGGGCGTCGCGAGTGTCATCGGCAACCGCGCGCGCCGTGGGAGCCCGGTCAACGCCTCGCTGTTCTTTACACTGCGCAACTCCGCACTGGACGCGCGCCCGTTGTCGCTGAACGGTCTGGATCAGCCCAAGGCGGCTTACGCGCAGAGCCGCTTTGGATTCACCTTCGGCGGGCCGTTGCGCATTCCCAAAGTTCTTTCCAGCGAGCGGACCTTCCTGTTCCTCAGCTACTTCGGCAGCCTGACGCGGAACCCGTACAGCGCGGTGGGAATCGTGCCCGGCCCGGCGGAGCGCGCGGGCAACCTGTCGCTGGTGGACGCCGTGATTCACGATCCGGCGACGCGCGCGCCATTCCCGTCCAACACGATTCCCGCTTCGCGGATCCATCCGATCGCGCGCGGCCTGCTCCCCTACATCCCGCCACCCAACCAGCCGGGCCAGGTGCAGAATTACCGCTACGAAGGGGCGGCGGCGCAGGATTCGCACAATCTCTCGCTGCGGCTGAACCAGACGCTTTCGCGCACGGACCGGCTGGCGGGATCGTTCAACACGCAGTCGCGCGCCGGGAACAACCTGCAAATGTTCGGATTCCGCGACGAGAGCTCGGGAAGCGGCTTCAACGTGGACCTCTCCTGGAGCCACAACCTGGCGCGGCGTTCGGTCAACTCGCTGCGCGCGAGCGTCAACAGCAACCGCAGCGAGATGGTGCCGTTCTTCGCGTTCGGGCGGAACGTCGCAGGCCAGTTGGGCATCGGCGGCACTTCTTCGGAGGCGGTGAATTTCGGGCCGCCGAACCTGAGCTTCACCAACTACGCCGCGCTCGCCGATGCGAGCCCTTCCCTCCAGCGCACCTACAGCTTCGGGGTGAGCGAAAGCCTGTCGCTGCCGCGCGGCGCGCACAACCTGAGCTTCGGCGTCGACTTCCGCCGCAACTTCGTCAACACGCGCACCGACCAGAACGGGCGCGGCTCGTTCAGCTTCAGCGGCCTGGCGACCAGCGGTTTCGACGCGCGCGGGCTGCCGCAGGCGGCGACCGGCTACGACTGGGCCGATTTCCTGCTCGGGCTGCCGCAATCGGCATCGATCCGCTACGGCTCGGCCAACACCTACTTCCACGGCGACAGCCTGGCGTTTTTCGGGCAGGACGACTGGCGCATGCGGCGGAACCTGACTCTGAATCTCGGCCTGCGCTACGAATACCTGGAGCCGCTCAGGGAGAAATACGGACGCATCGCGAACCTGGACATCGCGCCGGGCTTCACCGGCGTCGCCGTGGTGACACCGGGCCAGACCGGGCGGTACACCGGGTTGTTCCCCGAGGGGCTGATCGACCCGGACCGCAACAATTTCTCACCGCGTGCGGGACTGGCGTGGCGGGGGTCGCAGAAGCGGCCGATGCAGGTGAGGGCTGGATACGGCCTGCACTTCAACGGCGGCGTCTACAACCAATTCGCGCGGCAACTGGCGGCGCAGCCGCCGTTCGCCAATACCAACTCGATCAACACCTCGGCGGGAGCGCCGCTGACGCTGGCGGACGGCTTCACGCTCACCGTGCCGGGCAAGCAGGTCACCAACACGTTCGCCGTCGACCGTCACTACCGGGTGGGCTACGCGCAGACGTGGAGCTTCTCGGTGCAGCAGGAGCTGCCGTCGGCGCTGGTGGTCGAGATCGGCTACCTGGGCACCAAGGGGACGCGGCTGGACGTGCAGCGTTCGCCGAACCGCGCCGCGCCGGGCTCGCCGCTGACGGCCGAGCAGCGCCGCCAGATCGGCAACGCCATCGGCTTCCTGTTCAACAGCGCCGAGGCCAATTCGATCCATCACGCCGCGCAGGTGCGTGTCACGCGCCGCCTCCGCGGGGGACTCTCGGGGATGCTGCTGTACACTTTCGGCAAGTCGATCGACAACTCGTCGACCTTCGGCGGCGTGGGCAACGCGGTGGCGCAGAACGATCGCGACCTGCGCGCCGAGCGCGGCCTTTCCAGCTTCGACCGCCGCCACGCGCTGACCACCAACCTGCTGATCTCCTCTCCGGTGGGCGGGCGCGGCGGCCTGCTGGCGAGCCACCCGGCCGCGACCAGGCTGCTCAGGGACTGGACGCTCACCTGGAGCGTGACCGCCAACTCCGGCCCTCCGCTTACGGCGCGCGTGCTGGGCAATCGCTCCGACGCGGGCGGCACCGGCGTTACCGGGAGCGGCCGCGCCGATTCCACGGGCCTGGCGGTCGACGCCGGTACGGGCTTCTTCAATTTCGCGGCGTTCGGCGTGCCGCTGGCGGGGCGCTTCGGCAACGCCGGCCGCAACACCGTCCCGGGGCCGGACCTGCTTTCGATGAACGCCTCGGTGGGCCGCTCGATCCAGCTCGGCGACCGCCGCCGGGTCGAGATCCGGCTGGAGGCCAACAACGTCACCAACCATCCATCGGTGACCAACTTCGGCACGGTGGTCAACTCGCTCCTCTACGGGCTGCCGATCGCGGCGGGGCGCATGCGCTCGATGCAGGCCACGCTGCGCTTCCGGTTGTAGAGTCATGCCAAAGTTACCGCCGACCTCACTTTGCGCCGTGGCGCTGCTTCTGACGGCCCAGGAGCAACCTGTCTTCCGCGCTTCCTCCAACCTGGTGGTGGTCAACGTGACGGTCCGCGACAAGGCCGGAAGCCCCCTCCTCGGCCTCACCAAGGAAGACTTCATCGTTCTCGAGGAAGGCGTGACGCAAACGGTGGCGGTCTTCGAACTACAGCGGTTGAACACAGACCGGTTGCCGCCGCTGGCCGAGCCGAAGAAGACTCTGCGCGAGCGCGCCGAGCCGGCCTCGCCCGCGCCCGCTCCGCCGTTGAAGCCCGCCGCTCCCGCGCGCCACAAGGACGGCCGCCTGCTGGCGCTGTTCTTCGACACCTCGTCGATGCAGCCGGCCGAGCAGGCGCGGGCATTCGAGTCCGCGACGCGCTTCCTACGCCGCGAGATGACCGCCTCGGATCGCGTCTCCGTGATGACCTTCAGCAACGGCCTGAAGGTGCTCCAGGACTTCACCGACGACCGCGACCGGCTGCTGGAAGTGGTCGGCAAAATGGCCATCGGCGAGGGAAGCGAGCTGGCCGGGGAATCCGCCGAGGAGGATACGGAAGACGACTCCGGAGCGTTCCTTGCCGACGACGCCGAGTTCAACATCTTCAACACGGACCGCAAGCTGAGCGCGCTGGAGACGGCGGCCAAGAAGCTCGGCGTGTTCCCGGAGAAGAAGGCGCTGATCTACTTCTCGAGCGGCGTCGGCCGGACCGGGGTCGAGAACCAGTCGCAGCTCAAATCGGCGATCAACTCCGCCGTACGGTCCAACGTCGCCTTCTACCCTGTGGATGCGCGCGGGCTGGTAGCAACGCCGCCGGCCGGGGATGTATCCGCCGCCGCCCAGCGCGGCAGCGGCGTGTTCTCCGGGCGCACGCAGCAGACGCAACGCACACGCTTCAACGACCAGCAGGAGACGCTCTACGCGCTCGCCGAGGAGACCGGCGGCAAGGCGCTACTGGATTCCAACGACCTCGCCATGGGCATCACGCAGGCGCAACGCGACATTTCAAGCTACTACATCGTGGGCTATTATTCGACCAACGAGGCCCAGGACGGGCGCTTCCGGCGCATCCAGGTGAAGCTGGCGCGTGCGCTGGAGGCGCGCCTCGATTACCGCCCCGGCTACTACGCCTCAAAGGTCTGGCAGAAATTCACCGCCGCCGACAAGGAGCGGCACCTGGAGGAAGCGCTGGCGCTTCCGGACCCGGTGAGCGAGCTGCCGCTGGCGCTCGAAGTGGACTATTTCCGCGTGGCGCGGGACCGCTACTTCGTGCCGCTCTCGGTGAAGATCGCCGGCTCCGCCATCGGGCTGACGCGCAAGCGCGGCAAGGAGACCACGGAGCTGGACTTTATCGGCCAGGTGCGCGATCACAACGGCAGGCTGGCCGCCGCGGTACGCGATACGATCACGGTGAAGCTCGCCGGCCAGGACGCGGCCAGACTCAGCCAGCGCCACCTCCAGTACGACGCCGGCCTGACGCTCGCGCCCGGCGACTACTCGCTGAAGTTCCTGGCGCGGGAAAACCTGAGCGGCAAGATGGGCACCTTCGAAACACAGTTCACCGTGCCGGACCTGGCCGCGCAGGGCAAGGCGCTGCGGCTGAGCTCGGTGATCTGGTCGCACCAGCGGCAGCCGCTCGCTTCGGCGGTCGGCGCCGCCGACGGCAACCGGCGACTGATGTCCAACCACCCCCTCGTGCAGGACGGCCAGAAGCTGGTTCCCTCGATCACCCGCGTCTTCCGAACAGACCAGAACCTCTACGTCTATTTCGAGGTGTACGACCCGGCGCTCGACGCGGAGCGCAAAACCCCGAGCGTCGCCGCCGAGGTGGCGCTCTATGCCGGCGCGCGGAAGGTCCTGGCCGTGCCGCTGCGTCGCGCCGGGCTGGCACGGAACCGCCCGGGGGTGGTACCGTTCCAGTTCCAGGTGCCGCTGGCGCGGCTGGCTCCCGGCCAGTACACGGCGCAAGTGACCGCTATCGACGAGCAAGGAAAAAAATTCGCTTTCCCGCGAGCGGCCCTGGTGGTGCTCGCCGATGCGAGGGCCGCGCAATAGAAGCCCGCTACTTCTCCGACGACGGCCAGGGAACCAGCCAGACCGCGGCCAGAACAACAGCATCGCTGAAAAGGTGGAAGGCCGCGTATTGCCAGGGCTGGACCGGACTTAGACTCTTTACGACCGCTGCGCGGTTTGGAAGGCTTGGGGGCAACATGGCGAGTAGGGCTTCCCGGAGATCGCCCAATCGAAACATGGCATCCATGTTGACACACGCAAACACCGCGAAGGTAAGCGAGAGGGAAACTTTCAGAAAGGGGCTCGTGGTGAATGACTTTCCAGAGGCCATGACACCGATTACCCCCGTCGCCACGGCGATGTACAAATTCCACAGACCGTTCAGTGCCGAGGCACGCTCAATGGCAAATCCGAGGACGTCTGTTGCTGGTATGGCTTCCATGTTCTCTCCGTGTCGGCTAATGACCTGGGCATCGCCAGACGCCGCGCCTTCTTGCGGGTTCAGGACATGCAATTTGCGGGGTTCCCAGCAAGAACCCAGGCCCAAGCGAGCCCGCCCTGACGTTTCGTGTTAAATCCCGGTAGTGGGGTGGACATTCCTGGCAACCGGGCGTTCCGCACGGTCGCACAGCCTGCTACAGTAGACCCCATGAGGGGTCGTTCACAAACCTGTTTCCTCGTGTTTCTGCTGGCGGCGGCCGCGTCCGCGCAGAACGTCCGCATCACCTGGATCGGCCAGGCCTGCTTCTACGTCCAGACCGAGGGCGGAGCCACGGTGGTCGTGGATCCGCCGGCGGCCAATCTCGGCTACGCGCTGCCGCCGACGCTCGCCGACGCGGTCACCATCAGCCACAACCACACAGATCACAACAACTCGGCCGGCGTGCGCGGAAGCTTCACGCTCGTCGACGGCCGGCCCACCACCGAGCGCACCGAGATGACGGCGGGCGGGCTGCCGTTCGTCCAGGTGCCGGGCTTCCACGACAACAGCAACGGCGCGGCGCGGGGGAGAAACACGATCGTGCAATGGACCCAGGGGGGCCTGCGCTTCGCCCATTTCGGCGACTACGGCCAGGATGCGCTCACCGAAGCGCAGCTCGCCGACCTGCGCGACCTGGACGTGGTGATGATTCCCGCGGGCGGCTTTTTTACGATCGACAATCGCCAGAGCGCCGCGCTGATCGATCGGCTCAACCCTCGCATCGCCATCCTGATGCACTTTCGCACCGCGCTCGGCGGCCCGGCCCAGCTCCCCGGCCCGCCGGCCGTCGCCGCACCGTTTCCCGATATTCGCTACAAGCCCGCGACTGTCGCGCTGTCGCGAGCCACGGTCCCCTCCTCCACCGAAGTGTGGCTGATGGAACCGGCGGCTGACGCGGTGGTGGTGAATGTCGCCGGCTACACGGCGGGCGCTCCGCTGGCGCCGTCCGCGGCGGCGGCCGCCTACGGAAACTTCGCCGGCTCGACAACGGCATCCTACACCGGGTTCCCGCTGCCGCGCCGGCTCGGCGAGACCGAAGTTTTTATCGGCGCCGAGGCCGTGCCGCTGTTCTATGTCTTCGGCGGCCAGATCAACTTCCAGGTGCCGGGTCGCCTCGGCCCGGGGCAAAGCGTCTTCGAGGTGCGTGTCGGAGGCGCGCGCGTCGGAAGGGGCACCATCACCACCGTGGCGCGCTCTCCCGGTCTGTTCGCCGCGGTCGACCAGAACGGCCGCCTCGGCCGCGGTCGCCGGGGTGGACTGATTACCATCTATGGCAGCGGGCAGGGCAGCACCGTCCCGGCGGTCGCCGACGGCGTCGCGGCGCCGGCTGAGCCGCTCTCGGTGACCGGGGAGGAGCCGGCGGTGTTCGTCGGTGGTCGCCGCGCCAGTGTCGTGTTCAGCGGCCTGTCGCCCGGCAGCGCCGGCCTCTGGCAGATTAACGCGCAAATCTCGCAGGACGCGCCGGTTGGCAGCGACATCGACCTGGTGGTCCTGTTCGAATCCAACCTGATCAGCAACGCGATCAAGATTGCCGTGGAGTAGACGAGTGGAGTAAACGGGGCGCGCCGGCGGGCACGCGCCCCGCGATCGGAGCTAGAATGCGAAGGCCACGGCCAGGTTGACGTGGTCACCCCGCTCGGAGGCCAACGGCTGCTGGAGCCAATCCGTGAGGAAGCGGCGATACTCCAGCCCGAACGTTACCGGCGGAGCGGGCTTGTACATGATGTTGCCCATGTAGGTGCGGTTCAGGTGCCGGCTGCCGGCTGTCAGCGTGGAGCGGCGATCCGCCTCCATACCCCAGACCAGGTTGAACTGCCACTTCGTCCTCGGGTTGTATTGCAGTTGCGACCAGCCGCCGGTGGCCATGACCCCCCTTGCTCCGGGAGTGCCGACCGGGAGAACCGACTGCCCGGCCGCGGCGCTGAAAATCCCCAGCGCCCGGCCCCGGAACATTTCGCCGGCGAGCATCACCTTGCGCCCGACGGGAATGGTGTAGTCGAAGGCCATCCCGAGCGAGTCGACGGAGTTACGAACGGCGGCTCCGGCGAGCGTCCCGGAGTTCTGGCCCCGCGCATAATGGCCGCTAAAGCCGAATGCCCATCCGCGATGCGTCAGCAGCAGCCGGCCGTCGGAGGCAGGCACGCGGCCGTACTCGCCGATTCCCGGCGTGCGAGCGGTACGAAACTGGGCGGTCGGGTAGTCGCCCAGGCTGGGATCAGTGGCCGCGATCTGCAACTGCACCTTCGTTGAATCTCCCAGGTCGTGCCGGGATTCGAAGCGGATCTGCGGCGACCGAATCCAGGCGTTTCCTGATGCCGACATGCCGGGAATGGCGAACTCGGCCAGCGTGGAGGGATTCAGCGGCGCAAACACCGACCAATCCTCACCGGCGACCAGCGAGTACGTCTTCCAGTCCAGCCGGCCCACGGCGATTCGCAGGCGTATCAAGTCCATGTTCTGACCGTTGCCGAAGGCGGGCTTGCCGCCCAGAAAATCGACCTCCACCTGGCCGGTCAGCTTCGCGCCGCCGATCTCTCTCCCCTGGAAGCGCATTCCGATCCGCGACTGGCGCGCGGTCATGCCGAAGGTCTGGCTTCCCGCCGGATCGGAGCCTTGCTTGAGTGCGAACAACGGCACATCGATGTTGTTGGTGGGCGCGGTATTGAAGAAGGCGTTCATCACCAGCGTCCCGTAGAGACTCATGGAAGCCTTGGTGGCGGAGCTGACGCTTCCGCTGTCCGGAGGCTTGGCGGCGGCAGGCGCCGGCGCGGCCTTGGCCGGCGCTGCCTTGGGCGGCGCGGCACCAGCCGCTGGTTTGGGTGCTTCGCCGCCGGAGGCAGCGCCACAGACGGCCAGCACCATCGCCGTCAACAGTTTGTTACTCATGATCCTTTTTCCTTTCTCCCCTGCCCCGGCGAGATGCGGGGCCCAAATCGAGGCCCGTGGCGGGTCTCGCAATACACTTCGACCGGCGTGGGAGCGTTGCGAGGAAAAAAAAGTCTTTCTGCGGCCGATGAGCAAGATCGAAACCCGCAACGGGTTGGCCGGCAGCAATGACCGGCAAGTCGTAAATTGATCGATGGAATGGAGACAAACAACATGAAGTCAACGATGATTGTCCTGTTTGCCCTGATGAGCACGCAGGCATTCGCAGCCGCCACGGTGGAAGCCGGAGCGGAGATCCTGATTGGGCAGTGCGCCGCGATGGCCGGGCCGGCCTCCGGCCTGGGCACGGAGATGCACCGCGGTTTGAAGGCGTCTATCGATGCCGTCAACGCGCGCGGAGGCGTGCATGGGCGCAAGATCCGCCTGGAATCGGGCGATGACGGTTACGAGCCGGAGAAGGCCGTCGAGTGCACCGGGAAAATGATCGAACAGACTAAAGTGTTCGCCCTGGCGGGCTACGTCGGCACACCGACGGGCAAAGTGGCCGCACCCATGGTTCAGGAACTGAAAGTGCCCCTGATCGGCCTGTTCACCGGCGCCATGATTTTCCGCGAACCGGTTCAACGCTACGTCATCAACATCCGCGCCTCCTACGACGATGAAACCGAGGCGCTGGTCAACCACATGACCACCAAGCTGGGTGCCAAGAAGATTGCGGTGTTCTATCAGAACGACTCCTTCGGGCAGGCGGGGCTCAGCGGAACCGAGAAAGCGCTGGCCCGTCGCAAGATGCCATTGGTCTCCAAAGGAACGTTCGAGCGCAACACGATCGCCGTACAAAGCGGTCTGGCCGCGGTGATGCAGGGCGAGCCGGACGCCGTCGTCATGGTAGGGCCGTACAAGCCGATCGCCGAATTCGTGCGGCAGGCTCAGAAGGTGGATCTGAAGGCAACGCTGGCCACGATCTCCTTCGTCGGGACCGACAGCCTGCTTCAGGATCTGGGATCGGCCGGCAACGGCCTGCTCATCTCGCAGGTCGTGCCCTCGCCGGATCACACCAACATTCCGCTGGTGAAGGAATACCTTGCCGACCTGGCCAAAGCGGAGGCGGGCGCGAAGCCTTCCTACGTCAGCTTCGAAGGCTACGTAACCGGCCGGTTCCTGATCGCGGCGCTGGAGAAGGCGGGCAAGGAACTGAACCGCGAGGCTCTGATCGACACCATCGAAGGCGTCTCTGGTCTGGACCTGGGGGGAATGAAGTTGTCCTTCTCGGCCACCAATCACCAGGGCTCCACCGTGGTGTTCCTGACGAAGGTCGAGAACGGCAAGGCGGTGCAATTCCAGTAGGGTGAACGGGTGGTCCTGTTTCGTTGAGGGTCCCATGAATACCAGAAGGCAACTTGCAACCTTGCTGGTGGTGTCGGTGGGCGGGTTGGCGTTGCTCGCCGTGGTTGCGGTCGGGGTGCTGACGCTGATCCGCCGCGACATTTCGCGGTTATCGGAGGAGACCACTCCGGTACAAATCAAGCTCGCCAAATTGCAGCGGGGGTTTGAACGGGTCAACGCGGGCTTTGCCCGTATCTCCTCGGCCGCCACCTCGTCCGAGCTGGAGGCGATCCAGCAGGACACCGCCCGGGCCCTCGACGAAATCGGGCAGACGGCTCGCGATCTGGCCGGCCGCGGGCAAGGAGTGGACAGCCGGTCGCTCGATCTCATCACCGGCATCCACGAGCAGTTACGAAAGACCGGCCGGGACCGGATCGAATCCCGCCTCCGGCTGGAGCAGGTCTATCAGGGAGTGGCCAAAGAGATCGAATCGGTCACGGCGGTGACGCAGAGGTTATCCAAGGCGACCGATGAACTTCAGGGTTCCAGCCAGGACTTCTTGCAGAAATCGAAGAAAACGACACTGGAGACCAACGCCACCATTAAGGAGATCCTGGTGGTGCGGGAGAAGACGGTGCGGTTGTGGACGCTGCTGCTGGAGGTGCGGGCCATCGAGCAGCGCTTCCGTCTGAATGTGCAGCGGGACAAAGCGCAGGGCGTGCTGGAGTCCTTCGACGTGCGGCGAATCTCCGACAAGGCCCTGGCGGGACTGATCGACCAGTTCGCCAAGGGCTTTGCCGCGGGTTTCGAAGGCAAGGGCGGTCTGCTGGAGCTGCGCGGCGCCGCGATCGCCTCGCCCAATGACGCCAACGCTAAGGCCGCCTTCGAGGGGAAGCTCAAAAGCCTTTCGGACATGGTCGATGCGCTGGGCGTGCGAATCACGGAGGCCATCGACCCCATGGAGCTTGCGGTGGTCCAGGCGAATCGCGCCATGAACCAGGCCACGATCCAGATCGCGCAGGCCAGCCTGGCCGCGGCGGCGGCGGCCGAGTGCAACGCGCGCGGGCGGACGGTCCAGGCGGTGGCCTGGCAGTTGTTATTGGCAAATGAAGCTGATTCCGTGTCAAGGCTGGTGGAGCAGATCGGCGTCGAGAATGCAAAGGCCACACGGCTGCTGGCCGACCTGGAACGCCAGTTCGGCGAGCTCAAACGGCAGGCGGAAGTGAACGCCGTGCGGCAGGCGGTAGTGGCTCAGTTTGAAAATCTTGCCTCTTGACTGCCACGCCACGGCTGGCATACTGGAGGTGCCATGCCTGACCGCTCTACCACGAAACGCCCGCGCGATCCGAACCAGCTCGCGTACCAGATCATGCTCGAATCTACCGGGCAAGCCCCGAAGTATGCCCGACCAGCCGGGCGGCCCAAAAACCCCGCCGCTGTGGAACTGGGACGCTTGGGCGGGCTGAAGGGTGGCGCGGCCCGTGCTGCCTCTCTCAGCCCCAAGAAACGCTCCCAGATCGCCGCCAGAGCAGCGCGCGCCAGGTGGCAGAAGAAGCCCTAGCCCAAACTGACCCTTTCCAGGAACTGCTATACGCCTTTCGCCTGTGCACCGCACTTTTATTGCATTTTGAACTTGACACTATGCTTGAGCGGTGTATAATAGAGGCATGAACAAGCTGGACACTCAGACGCGGGTCAGGATAGTAGCGGCCTTGGTGGAAGGTTGCTCGATTCGGTCTACGGCGCGCATGACGGATGTCTCGCGGAACACCGTTACAAAGCTGCTGGTGGACTTGGGCGCGGCTTGCTCCGAGTATCTGAACAAGGCTCTGGTGAACCTGCCCTGCCAACGGGTCCAATGCGATGAGATTTGGAGTTTCTGCTATGCCAAGGAAAAGAACGTCACTGCGAAAATCGCGGCGACAGTGCCGAGCGCTGGCGACGTTTGGACCTGGGTAGCGATTGACGCGGATACGAAGCTCATCTGCTCTTGGCTGGTGGGCAAGCGCGACCCGATTGCCGCGAGGGATTTTATCGAAGACCTTGCCGGTCGCCTTGCGAGCCGCGTGCAACTGACTACGGATGGACTCAAGCTCTACCTCACCGCTGTGGAAGGTTCGTTCGGAGCGGAAATCGACTTCGCGCAGTTGGTGAAGGTTTACGGGAATGACCCTGAAGGGCAGAAACGGTACAGCCCGGCTCAGTGCCTTGCCTGCGAGCCAAAGGCGGTCACAGGTACGCCCGACCCGAAGCACATTAGCACCAGCTACATTGAACGCCAGAACTTGACCATGAGAATGCAGATGCGCCGATTCACTCGGCTCACCAATGCCTTTTCGAAGAAGATCGAAAACCACGTTGCCTCTATCGCGCTTCACTACATGCACTACAACTTCTGCCGGATTCATCAGACGCTCCGAGTTACGCCTGCGATGGAAGTTGGCATCAGTGATCATCTGTGGTCGATTGAAGAGGTTATCTCTCTGTTGGGTCCGCGTCATCCGGTTTGATGGCCGCCTTCAGCCGCCGTAGCGCACGTGCCTTCTGCTCTTCCATGAGTGCCCGCCTGTCATCCATCAGGGGTTCGCTCATCAGCGTCTTGATGATTTCTGAAACGGGTATCACAACTGCGATCCCGCTGTTTACAGCAACGCCGCCAATTCTTTTTTCTCCGCGCGTCACGTCGGTTGGAATCTCGAAATGCCCATACAATAGGCCCAGCAACTCGGGGTGAACCTCACTCGCCCTTATCATTCGAGGCTTGCGGATGTCGCCGAAATAACGCCGTTCAAACCCGGGCGAAATCCACGTCGAGCGACTGATAGGGTCGGAGTCCTCCGTTCGCTGGTATTCGTCATACACGAACACCGGAGAGCCGCTTTCTCCGCCCCATGATCTCGCTTCCACCAAGTGGGCTTCGACAGATTGCTCTATACCGGGCTTTATTTCTATCGGGACGGCGACATGCGGTCTTGCTATGGTGCCGGATCGCACAAGTGCCTGAACTACCCCCGAGCCCGGCAGTTGCCTGAACATCCCGACAAAGAAGACGCCGCACCCTGGTATCAAGTCGCGTTCTGTCGAATCTCTGGCACTTAGGGGATATGGCCAGTAGTCAAATCCGCGCGGCAGGCTCAGCCTAGAGATTGAAATATCCGTCCTCTCGCTGTGCACCCAATCGCTCGAAACTGATACGATATCATCTGCGCCACCGTCAGTCTTGTTCAGCCGCAGGAATGTCCGGCCGGCGTTCAGCGCTGCCTCGATAACATGCCGACATGTGACGGCATATGTAGGATGCACGGCATATAACTGCTTGGGGTCAAGGTTGGCATTTGTGAGCATTTCTGTTTGCAAGGTGGACACTAAATCTAGGCCAACAAAGAAGACCGTCCCCACAGGCTGCCGTTCACCTTTCACCTCAACAACCACGTAACCCACATTTCTCTCGTATAGATTGTCAACAAGCATGTCCAGCGGCTCTCCAATCGCACGGAGTCTCCGATAGGATACCGCACATGCTTGACCGCTTGTGGACGGCGGATGCATCATTCGCCGCTCCTGTCAATATGCCCCGTGGCCCAAACTGAGCCACTACCCGGCAGGCGAACAGCGCCTTCGGCCGCGTCTTCGTGTCTTTGACCGGACCGGGCGGCGCCGCCTCCGTCGTGCGGAGCGGGCTGGCCATGGGAGCGAACGCCGAAAAACTGTTCGCCAAATCGCGGCAGTCGGTCCTGGAGGTGACCAAGGCCGGTTCGGAGCGGGCGCGCGACGCGGAATCGCAACAGAGCCTCTCGGTGGACCGCATCCGGCAGCTTTCGACGGGCGCATTTGCCGTGGTGGGACTGGCGGGCCTGGGCACGATGCTGGCGGCCGCGCTGGTCAGCGGACGAATCCGTCGTTCCATTCTTTCCGCGGAAGAGAAGGACAAGAAGGCGTCCGGCAGGATGCGATCGGTGGTGGGAGCCATCCAGCAGAACACCGGCGCCCTGCACGAGTCGTCCGAGAACCTGTCCCAAAACAGCGCGGTGGTCTCGGCCAGTATGGAGTCGATCTCCGCCAGCGCCGATCAGATGCAGCAGACGATCGCCAGGATCTCCGAGACCACGGCGGCGGCCGCCCAGGTAGGCGCCGAGGCGGCCGGGAAGGCCGCCACTGCCGCGGCAACCTTCCAGCGGTTGCACGCCGCCAGTGTCCGTATCAACAAGATTACCGGAGTCATTCGCGGCATCAGCTTCCAGACGCACATGCTCGCGCTCAACGCCGCCGTCGAGGCGGCTCGCTCCGGCGAGCACGGCAAAGGTTTCAGCGTGGTGGCCGAGGAAGTCCGCAAGCTGGCGGCGGCCGCCGCCGCATCGGTCGCCGAAATCGATCAGTCCGTCCAGACCACCCAGGCGGAAGTGCTGGGCGCGACCACTTCCATGACCCAGATCGAGGCGGTCATCAAGAACATCCGCGAGATGCAGGAGAGCATCGCCGAACAAGTGGCCCGGCAGACCCAGACCACTCACCAGATCACGGAAAGTATCCGGCAGGCCGTGGACGCTTTCACCGGTATTGGCACACAGGCGCAGCAACTTTCGAAAATGGCAGCCGACCTGGATCGGGTCTCCTCGTCGGCTGACCGCGCCTCCGGCTCCCTGGTATCATAAGAGTTCGGCAGTTCCCTCATCCCAAGGAGTTTTCCCCGGCAGTATGTCAATCAAGGTAGGAATCAACGGCTTCGGGCGCATCGGTCGCAATGTGCTTCGCGCCGGACGGGGCCGCGACGCGGTCGAGTTTGTCGCCACCAACGATCTCACGGATACCCGGACGCTCGCGCACCTGCTCAAGTACGACTCGATCCTGGGACCGCTCGGTGCCAACGTCCATGCCGAGACGGATTCCATCCGCGTCAACGGATCCTCCCTGAAAGTCTTCGCCACCAAGGATCCGTCCGAGATCGACTGGTCTTCGCTCGGAGTGGAGCTGGTGGTGGAGTCCACGGGCCGGTTCACGGACGGCAAGGACGCCGCCAGGCACTTGCGGGGCACCGTGAGGAAGGTCATCATCTCCGCGCCGGCGAAGAACGAGGATGTCACCGTGGTGCTCGGAGTGAACCATGGGATGTACGATCCCACCCGGCACAACGTGATCTCCAACGCCTCTTGCACCACCAACTGCCTGGCGCCGCTCGTGAAGGTGCTGCACGGTCGCTTCGGCATCCAGAAGGGGTCGATGACCACCATCCACAGCTACACCAACGATCAGACCGTTCTGGACTTCCCGCACAAGGACCTCCGGCGGGCGCGGGCGGCGGCGCTGAACATGATCCCCACCAGCACGGGGGCGGCCGCGGCTATCGGCCTGGTGGTTCCCGAGCTCAAGGGCAAGCTGGACGGCTATGCGATGCGCGTGCCGACCCCCAACGTCAGTGTGGTCGACTTCGTTTGCGTGACCTCGAAACCCACGACGTCCGCCGAAGTCAACGCGGCACTCCAGGAGGCGGCCGCAGGCGAGCTGAAGGGCTACCTGAGTTATACCGAGGACCCCGTGGTGTCAAGCGACATGATGCGGAACTCCCACAGCTCCATTGTGGACGCAGGACTGACCAAGGTGGTGGATGGGAACCTGGTGAAAGTTGTGGCCTGGTACGACAACGAGTGGGGCTACTCGTGCCGTATCGTGGATCTGATTGAGTACATCGGGAACAAAGGCCTTTGAAGCAGAAACCCCGAAGTGGCGTGAACCCGATACGTCCCGAGGACCTGGTGGGCGAGGAATGGGCCGACTGGTATCGGCTGACCCCACAACAACGGTTTCTGGAATCCATGAAACTGTGGGAGACCTTCCTCGCCTGGGGAGGCAGTCTTGACTGGGAACCCGATACTCAAAGCCCTTTCTTCCATGCGGAGGAATGGCGTTCGAGCGCTGGTCATGGGCGGCCAGGCGTGCGTGTTCTACGGCGCCGCGGAGTTTAGCCGGGACCTCGACCTGCTGATCCTCGTCGCTCCCGACAACCTCGAGCGGTTGCGTTTCGCCTTGGGCGAGTTGCAGGCGGAATCGATCGCCGTGCCGCCGTTCGAGGAAGGCTTCCTGCTGGCCGGTCACGGGGTTCACTTTCGCTGCGGTCGCACCGACGTCACCGGCCTGCGCATCGATGTTCTGGGACGACTCCGCGGATTGGGAGATTTTGAGGAGCTGTGGCTGCGTCGGACCACGATTGAGGTAGCGGGAGAGACAGTGGAACTGATCGGCGTGGCCGATCTGGTCCACTCCAAAAAGACTCAGCGCGACAAGGATTGGCCCATGATTCGCCGCTTGGTCGAGCAGAACTACTTCGAGAACCGTCTCCAGCCGGAGAAGGAACATGTGATGTTCTGGCTGCGAGAGTTGCGTACCCCCCGGTTGTTAATGGCGATCGCCAGCGATTTCCCCGGCCCGGCTCGCCAATTGGCTGGTTTCCGGCCTGCCGTCGCGGCAGCAATCTCCAGCCACGAGCAAGAGGTGGCACGCTGCCTGGAGTCCGAGGAGCGAGAGGAACGAGAGCGGGATCGCGAGTACTGGCAGCCTCTTCGGAAGGAGCTCGAAGAGTTGCGTCGACGCCGGCGGTCTCCCAGCGTGGAGGGATAGACGGGGCAACCGCTCCTGTGGTCGCGGCTCGGCTCACACCTTAGTCAAGAACTTAGTCAACTGTTAGGGCTGCGCCGGAGGCGGTGCTGTTGAGCCTCCCAATCCCGCGTAAGTCTCTTTGACGCGTATGACCTTGCTGCCATGGAAGGTGACAAATGTGATCTTGCCGGGAGGATTCCCGTAGATCCAGTCTTCCAGTTCCATCCCTTCCTTGGTCTCGCGGGTTTTGTGGCGAGGCCGGCCGAGCGCCAGCAGCACCTGCTCGCGATCCATACCCTCGAGCGCCCTGTTCTGCTTGATGGCCTGCCGGATGGGAGCCGGCAGGGTTTCGGTGTACTGCTCGGTGACGCTGCGTTTTTCGAAGTCCAGCACCGGAGCGAGCAGCTTCTTGACTTCCGCCGCCGGCAGTGCGGGCACACCCTCGGTGAACACGAGGGCGATGGTGGTTCCCGCGGTGGGCGTGCCGTCGCCGGAAACCGGGCTGGTTCGGTTGCCCATGCCGACCTCGACCCGCTGGTACCATTTGCGGCCCTTCATGCCGCCGTTGATCTCCAGCACGATCTTGTCGTCCTCGAGGTCGACCTTGGTGATCTGCACCTGGTCCCCGAGCCGGGCCGCCGGGCCGTGCTCCTTGCCGACCGCATCCCAGGCCTTGCGGTCGTAGTTTCCGTTGCTCGGGAACAGCAACGGTTTCTTCGAGCGGGGCAGGAACGACTTCACGGTGGCGTACTCGGCCATCAGCCCGCGCGTAATCTCGATGCGCTCCTCGAAGGTGAGCTTGCGGGCGCCGGCCGCAAGCGGCCACGGCACGACCGCCAGGAGCGCCAGGAGTGCACGTCCGGTCATGGCTCGACCTTCCCGGAGACACGCAGCAGGTACGGTATCTGCGGTCGAACGGGAGCCTTGAAGAGCACCACCGCCAGCCCGACCACCAGCAGGGAAGTGAGCAGGCCGGCCTCCGGGCCGTAATCTCCGCCGCTCCACAAGGCTCCGATCTTCCAGTGCATGGCGTAGCCGGTAATCTTCATTGTAAACCCGCTGAGGTTGACACCGAACATCGGCAGCACCCAGTTCCAGCCGAAGTGCAGGCCGATGGGAAGCCACAGGTCGCCGCTGCGCAGGAAGGCGCAGCCGAGCAGGACGCCCCAGGCCATGGTGTTGGCAAGTGAAATTACGGTGGTATTCGGGTTCGAGGAGTGCATGATGCCGAACAAAGCGCCGGCCGGCAGAATGGTGGCGAACGGGCCCATGCTGCACATCAGCACCTGGAAGGCGTAGCCGCGGAACAGCATCTCCTCGCCGACCACACCGAACAGCAGGACCAGGGAGACGAACAGGAACGTCCCCCAGGAAGCGGGCGAATCGGGCGCGGGTCGCAGCTCGGCCGCTCCCGTCAGAAGCGGCACGCCCAGCACGAGAAATGCGGAGCCGGAACCGGCGGCGAAGCCGATCAGCAGGTGGCGCCGGGAGGCGGCGTTCCATTGCAGGCCGATATCGGCCAATTGCCCCCGCTCGTAGATGCGAAGGCTCACCGCGTTGGCGAGCGCGGCGGCGGCGAAGGTGCTCAGCGTCGCCGCGACCAGGTAGCCGCCGATGGCGTGCATGAGCGGCGCCAGCACGCTCATGGCGACAAACGCGATCAGCGCGAACACACCGACCCGCACAATCACGCCCAGCCTGGTCGACGATGGTTCCATGAACCGTTAGCCTACGGACCGCCCCGGGAAACCTTCACCTGAACTCCCCGCGCCGCCACGCGCACGGGCAACACCCGCGCTCCTTCCCGCTCGATCATCGCCGCGACCTTCTCCTTTGCTTCCGGCTTCACGAGGAAACAAACACAACCGCCCCCGCCGGCGCCGCACACCTTGGCTCCCAAAGCGCCCGCCTTGCGCGCGACCGCCACCAGCCGGTCGATCATCGGCGTGCTGATGCCCGGAGCGTTGCGGCGGCGATGGGACCACTCCAGGCGCAGCAGCCCGCCCGCGCCGTTCCAGTCGCCGCGCTCGAGCGCCGAGCGCATGCCGGTCGCAATGGCCGCGATGCGATCGAAGTTGCGGCGCACGCGGCGGTCGCCGTCGAGGTAGGCCTTCATGACCTCCCAGTTGTTGATCCCCGAGTTGCGGGGCAGGCCGGTATAGGCGAGCACGACGCGCGCATCCAGCTCCTCGGGCCGCACGGGGATTTCGCGCCGGCGGATCCCGCCCGGGCCCAGCTCGATGGCGCTCACGCCGCCGTACATCGCCGGATAGTAATCCTGCGGGCCGGTGGGGACGCGGATGATCTGCGCCTCGACGTTCTGGCAGATCTCGCGCAGTTTCTCCAGCGCGTAGCCGGCGCCGGTCAGCCGGTTCAGCGCGCTCGCGATCGTGATGATCAGAGAGGAAGAGCCGGCGATCCCGGCGCCCGCGGGCGCTTCCGAATCGGTATCCAGCACCATGCCCGCGGCCGGGCGGAAGAACCGCACCAGGAAGGCGGCCAACGGCAGCCGGTAGCGTGGCGCCGCGCACAGAGCGTCGAGCGAATCGAAGGACTCCTCGACGCCCAGGTCGCGTGAGCGCAGCACGATGCGGCGGTCGGCGCGCGTCTCCAGGCGGCAGTGGGTATACCGGTCGACGGCGAAATTCACCGTCACCGCGCCCTCGTGATACAGGTAGAGCGGCCAGATGTCCAGCGTTCCGCCGGCGAGGTCGACGCGGCAGGCGGATTGGGCCACGATCCTCATGGGGAAACGAACAGCATAGCGCGGATGCGCGCGCGGCGGTTCGAACGCCGGCGGCCGGCGTTGGATTAGAGTAAGAGCATGGATGCCATCCGGGCCCCGCGCGGCACCGCTCTGCGGGCGAAGGGCTGGCGCCAGGAAGCGGCGCTGCGGATGCTGATGAACAACCTGGACCCGGAAGTGGCCGAGCGTCCCGAAGACCTGGTGGTCTACGGCGGGGCGGGCAAAGCGGCGCGCGACTGGCCCTCCTTTCACGCCATCTGCCGCGAGCTGGTGGCGCTGGAAAACGACCAGACGCTGCTGGTGCAGTCGGGCAAGCCGGTGGGCGTGTTTCGCACGCACGAGGAAGCGCCGCGGGTGCTGATCGCCAACGCCAACCTGGTCGGCCATTGGTCCAGTTGGGAGCACTTCCGCGAGCTGGAGCAGCTCGGCCTCATCATGTACGGCCAGATGACCGCGGGAAGCTGGATCTACATCGGCACACAGGGGATCCTGCAAGGTACCTACGAGACGTTCGCCGCCGCCGCGCGACGCCATTTCGACGGCACGCTCGCCGGCAGGCTGGTGGTCTCCGGCGGGCTCGGGGGCATGGGCGGCGCGCAACCGCTGGCGGCCACGATGAACGGCGCCGCGTTCCTGGGAATCGATGTCGACGCGGCACGCATCGAGCGGCGCGTGCGCGGCGGCTACTGCGACCACTTCGTCGACGGGCTGGACGAAGCCCTCGCGCTGCTGGACGGCGCCATGCGGGAACGCCGCGCCGTCTCGGTGGGCCTGGCCGGCAATTGCGCCGCGGTTCTTCCGGAAATGGCGCGCCGCGGCATCGTGCCGGACCTGCTCACCGACCAGACCAGCGCCCACGACCCGTTGAACGGCTACATCCCGGCCGGTTACAGCGTGGAAGAAGCGGGCAAGCTGCGGGCCGCCGACCCGCGCGGCTACGTTGAGCGCGCGATGGAGTCGATCGCGGTGCACGTGCGCGCGATGCTCGACCTGAAGCGGCTCGGCGCGGTGGTGTTCGACTACGGCAACAACATCCGCCGCATGGCCGCCGACCACGGGGTCGCCGACGCCTTCTCCATCCCGGGCTTCGTCCCCGCCTACATCCGGCCGATGTTCGCCGAAGGCCGCGGGCCGTTCCGCTGGGTGGCGCTCTCGGGCGAGCCGGCCGACATCGCCCGGACCGACGAGCTGGTGTGCCGCATGTTCGGCAGCAACGAAACCATGGCGCGGTGGATCACGCTGGCCCGCAAACACGTCCGCTTCCAGGGATTGCCGGCGCGCGTCTGCTGGCTGGGCTACGGCGAGCGCGACCGGTTCGCCCTCGAGGTGAACCGCATGGTGGAGCGCGGGGAGCTGGCGGCGCCCATCGTGTTCGGGCGCGATCACCTGGACTGCGGCTCGGTGGCCTCGCCGTACCGGGAAACCGAGAGCATGCGCGACGGCAGCGACGCGGTGGCCGACTGGCCGATCCTCAACGCGCTGCTCAACGCCTCCAGCGGCGCCAGTTGGGTCTCGGTGCACAACGGCGGCGGCGTCGGGATCGGCTATTCGCTCCACGCCGGACAAGTGACCGTCGCCGACGGCACCCCGCTGGCCGCGCGCTGCCTGGAGAGAGTGATGACCTGCGACCCGGGCATCGGCGTCCTTCGCCACCTCGACGCCGGCTATGAGGAGGCGGTACGCTTTGCCGGCGGCGCCGGCCTGCGCGCGCCGATGGCCGGCAACGGATGAACAAACCGCTGCTCGTACGCGGGGCTCGCCAGTTGCTTACCCTGTACGGCCCCAGCGGCCCCCGTCGCGGGCCGGCGATGCGCGATCTCGGCCTGATCGAAAACGGCGCGGTCCTCATCGCCGACGGCAAGATTTGCGAGGTGGGGCCGGCGCGGCGGGTGGAGAACCTGGCGGCGGCGCGGACGGCGACCGAGATCAACGCCGAGGGACGCGTGGTGATGCCCGGCTTCGTCGACAGCCACACGCACCTGGTCTGCGGGCGTCCCCGGCTCACCGACTACGAGATGCGCATCGCCGGCGCCACCTACCAGGAGATCGCCGCCGCCGGCGGAGGCATCCTCTCCACCGTGCGCGCCGTGCGCGCCTCCTCGACGCGGCGGCTGGAAGCCGAGGCGCGGCGCTCGCTCGAGGACTTCCTCCGGCACGGGACCACCACGGTGGAGGCCAAGTCCGGCTACGGCCTCGATGAGGCTACCGAGCTGAAGTCGCTGCGCGCGCTGGCGGCGCTTAGCGACACTGCGCCGGAGGTAATTCCCACCTACCTCGGCGCCCACGTCAGCCCGCCCGAGTACGAGGGCAATTCCGACGGCTACATCGACTGGATCTGCTCGCACATGCTGCCGAAGATCCGCCAGCGCCGGCTGGCGCGCTTTGTCGACGTCTACTGCGAGCCGGGAGCGTTCTCCGTCGACCAGGCGCGGCGGTACCTCGGCGCGGCGGCGGCCCTGGGCATCGCGGGCAGGATCCACGCCGAACAGTTCACGCGCAGCGGCGGCGCGGCGCTGGCGGTCGAGCTCGGGGCGGCGAGCGCCGACCATCTCGATTACGTCAATGACTCCGACATGGCGCTGCTGGCGCACTCCGCGACGGTCGCCACGCTGCTGCCGGGCGCCGTCTTTCACCTCGGCTTGAGCCGCTACCCGCCGGCGCGCGCTCTCATCGACGCCGGCGCGGCGGTGGCGCTGGCAACCGACTTCAATCCCGGCACCAGCCCGACGTGCAGCATGTCGATGATCCTCTCGCTCGCCTGCACGCAAATGCGGATGACGCCGGCGGAGGCGATCACGGCCGCCACCATCAACGGCGCCCATGCGCTGCGCTGCGGGGGCCGCGCCGGATCGCTCGAGTGCGGCAAGAGCGCCGACCTGATCGTGGTGAACGCCTCCGACTACCGCGAGATCCCTTATCATTTCGGAATGAACCTGGTGGCGATGACGATGAAACACGGCGACCTGGTCTACCCGCGCCTGGGGGTGCGCTGAGCATGCCGATGGTGGAGTGCATTCCGAACTTTTCCGAAGGGCGCGACGCCGGCAAGGTGGAAGCGCTGGTCGAGGCGATCCGCTCCGAGCCCGGCGTGCTGCTGCTCGACTGCGAGATGGACGCCGACCACAACCGCTCGGTGATCACCTTCGCCGGAGGGCCGGAAGCGGTCGCCGGCGCCGCGCTGCGGGCCGCCGAAAAGGCGCTCGCGCTCATAGACCTGAACGGCCACAGCGGCGCCCACCCGCGAATCGGCGCCCTCGACGTGCTGCCGTTCGTGCCGGTGGAGGACATTACGCTCGAGGAATGCGTGCGCCTGGCGGCGCACGTCGGCGCGGAGATCTGGCGCCGCTTTCAAGTCCCGGTTTACTTTTACGAAGCCGCCGCCCGCCGGCCGGATCGCGTGAACCTCGAGGAAATCCGCCGCGGCCAGTTCGAAGGGCTGCGCGAGGAAGCGCCGCGAAACCCGGACCGGGCTCCGGACATCGGCGGGCCGGCCCTTCATCCCACTGCCGGCGCCACAGTGGTCGGGGCGCGCAAGCTTCTCATCGCCTACAACATCAATCTCGGAACCGCCGACGTCGAGGTCGCCAGGAAGATCGCCCGCACGGTGCGCCACTCCTCCGGCGGGTTCCGCTACGTCAAGGCGATGGGCGTTCCGCTGGTTTCCCGCAACCTCGCCCAGGTCTCGATGAACCTCACCGACTTCGAGCAGACCCCGGTGCACCGGGTCTTCGAAGCGGTCTCCACGGAAGCGGCGCGCTACGGCGTTCCGGTGGTGGGGAGCGAGATCGTCGGCCTGGTACCGCAGAAAGCGCTCGACCTGGCCGCGGAGTTCTACCTGCGCTGCGAAAACTTCCATCCCGGCCTGGTCCTCCAGAACCGTCTGCGTGAGGCGGCCTCGGCGGCGGGGCTGGAGCAGTTTCTCGATTCGCTCGCCGCCGCCACGCCCACGCCCGGCGGGGGGAGCGCCGCGGCGGTCGCCGGCGCCATGGCTGCCGCGCTCGGCTCGATGGTCTCCCGGCTGGCGAAGTGGCCCTCCGAGGAATTCGAGAGCGCCCGCCGTTTCCTCGGCGAGGCCGCGCGACGCGACGCCGACGCCTACGCGGCGGTCGTGGCGGCCTCCAGGAAGCCCAAGGACGAGCGGGCGCCGCTGATGGAGGCCGCGTTTCACCAGGCGACGCAGGTGCCGCTGGAGGTGGCCGAGCGCGCCGCGGCGCTGTGCGTACTGCTCACCACGCTGGCCGAGGAAGCGCCGGCCAGGTTCGCCTCCGATGTGGAAACCGCGCGGGCGCTCGCGCAAGCGTCGCTCGAAGGCGGGCGCGCCAACGTGCGCATCAATCTCGCCTCGCTCGGCGACGAGGAGTTCCGCCGCGGCGTGGCCGCCCGGCTCGCCGCGATAGAATAAAAGGCGAGTGCTGGTCACCTTGGAATCCCCCGCCCTGCCGCGGCCTGCCTGGCTGCGCGCGCCGGCGCCAGTGGGCGACAACTATCACCAGCTCAAGCGACTGGTCGAGTCCCTGAAGCTGCACACTGTCTGCGAAAGCGCCGCCTGCCCCAACGTCGGAGAATGCTGGAACCGGCGCACGGCCACGTTCATGATTCTCGGCAATGTCTGCACGCGGCGCTGCGGCTTCTGCGCCGTGCAGAAAGGCGCGCCGCTCGAGGTGGACTACGACGAGCCCCGCCGCGTGGCCGAAGCCGTTCGCGCGCTCGGCCTGCGCCACGCCGTCATCACCAGCGTGAACCGCGACGACCGCGCCGACGGGGGCGCCGGGCTGTTCGCCCTGACCATCCGCGCCATCCGCGCCGCCGTCCCCGGGTGCCGTGTGGAAGTGCTGGTACCGGACTTCCAGGGATCGCACGCGGCGCTGGCCGCGGTCATGGAGGCGGCGCCCGATGTGCTCAATCACAACATCGAGACCGTACCGCGCCTCTACCGGCAGGTGCGCCTCGGGGCGCGCTACGAGCGCTCGCTCGAGCTGCTGGCTGCCGCGCGGCGCCTGTCGCCCGGCGTGCCCTCCAAGAGCGGCCTCATGCTCGGCCTGGGAGAAACCACCGAAGAGGCGCTCGCGGTGATGCGCGATCTCCGCGCCAGCGACGTCGGCATTCTCACGATCGGCCAGTACCTGCGGCCTTCTCCGCGCCACCTGCCGGTGGTTCGTTATGTTCCGGTCGACGAGTTCGACCGGCTGCGCCGCACCGGTAATGCGATGGGGTTCGCTCACGTCGAGGCCGGTCCGCTCGTGCGCAGCTCCTATCACGCCGACGAGGCCTCCTCAACGGCAACCGGGACAGAGCTACCCGCATGACGCCCGTCGAACTGGTTCCCGGCATACATCGCATCCGACTGCCGCTGCCGTTCGAGCTGAATCACATCAACCTGCACCTGGTCCGGCTCGCCGACGGATACCTGCTGATCGACTGCGGGCTGAACTCCCCGGAGAGCTTCCAGGCGCTGCGCGATTCCCTCGACGCGCTGGGAGTGTCCTGGCAGTCGATCCGCCAGATCCTTCTCACCCACATGCATCCGGACCACAGCGGGCTGGCGAGCAAGCTGCTCGAGCTCACCGGCGCGCGCCTGCTGATGCACCGCGTGGAAGTCCGGCTCCTGGCCGAGGCCGCCGATGACGCCCGCCGCCTGAGATGGCTCGACCAGGTGATGCGCGATGCCGGCGTGCCGGCTGCGCTGACGCAAAAAGTGGACCGGGCGTTCGGCGGCGCCGCCCAGTCATTCCGCAAGCTGGAGCCCGATTGGGTGCTCGAGGGCGGCGAGACCGTGCCCACCGCGGCGGGCTCGCTCAAGGTGCTCTGGACGCCGGGGCATTCGCCCGGCCACGTCTGCCTCTACGCGCGCCGTGAGCGGTTCCTGATCGCCGGGGATCTCATCCTGGACGGCATTACGCCCAACATCGGCTGGCTGCCGGAGCGGGACGCCCTGGCGGATTACCTGGCCTCGCTCGATGCCATGGAACGGCTGGAGGTGGGGATTGTGCTGCCGTCCCACGGCGATCCCCTCAACGACCACCGCGCCTGGATTCGCGCCACGCGTCGCCATCACGACGAGCGCTGCCGCCTGATTCTGGAAGCCGTGGCGGCGTCTCCGCGCACCGCGCACGAGGTGGTCGGGGAGCTGTGGAAGACGCCGCTCGCGCCCTTTCATCATCGCTTCGCGATCTGGGAGGTGCTGGCCCACCTGCAATACCTGGCCAACCGCAACCGCCTCGCCGTCGAGAGACGCAATGGAGCGTTCCACTGGAGGGCGGCGTCCGCCGGATAATGGTCAAGTTTCTCTTCTTCTGTATCCTGCTGGTGCTGTGCTGGCCGGTGGCAATCCTGGCGGTGCTGCTGTACCCGCTGATCTGGCTGCTGCTGCTGCCGTTCAAGCTGGTCGGGATTGCCGTCGGCGGACTCCTCGAGCTGGTCTGGGCGCTGGTGACTCTGCCGGCCCGCCTGCTGCGCAGCCTCGGACGCGGTTTGTAACACGAAGAAGAAGACAGGCCGGGAGGCCTGTCCCACAACGGCTAACGTTCACCCGCCAGCAGCGACTTGGCGCGTTTCTCGCTCCGGGCCGCCTCGGTATGGCGTCCCTGCTGCTGCTGCGTCCGGGCCAGGCCGAGGAGGGAAGGCGCTACGGCCGGGTGCCGTGCGCCGAGACTGTTCTCTCGAATCTCGATGGCGCGAAGGTACAGCTTCTCGGCGCCCTGGAGCTTACCCTGGCGGAAGAACAGGGTCCCCAGGTTCTGCGTGAAGTCCGCCACCTGGGGGTGTCCGGGCCCGAGAGCGTTCTCGGCGATCGCGATCGCGCGGCGGTAGAGCGGCTCAGCCTCAGACAGCTTCCCCTCCGCGCTGTACAACTCGGCGAGGTTGTTGACCACCGAGGCGACGTTGGGATGATCCGGTCCCACGCTCTTCTCCCAAATGCGGATTGCACGCAGGTAGAGAGGCTCGGCCGGTTCGCCATTTTGTTGCCGGCTGTAGAAAGCCGCCAGGTTGTTCAGCGTGCTGGCCACGTACGGGTGATCGCCCCCCAGGACGCGCTCGCGGATTGCCAGCGCCCGCCGCAAAGCCGCTTCCGCCCGCACCGGCTCGTCGACCTCCTGAAGCAGATTGGCGTAGTTGTGCAGGCAGGTAGCCAGATCCGGATGATCGGGACCGAGTATGCTCTCCCGGATTTGCACGCAACGGCGCAGCAGCGTATCCGCCTCGCGATATCGCCCTTGGATGCGATACAACTCCCCGAGGTTGTTCAGACTGACGGCGATTAGCAGGTCTTTGGATCGGTCCGCCGAGGCGGGAAGCTTCTCGCGGATGGCAAGCGAACGCAGCATGTAGGTCTCGGCCTCGCCGAACCGTCCTTGCCTGCGGAACAGCTCTCCCAGATTGTTGAGGCCCGCGGCCACATGAACGTTCTCGGAGCCGTGCGCCCGCTCCCAGATGGCCAGCGCGCGCCGGTAGCGGGGCTCCGCCTCGGCGTATCGACCCATCTCGTGGTGCAGCGCCGCCAGGTTGTTCAGCGCCTTGGCCAGTCGCGTATCCCGCTCTCCAAAGGTCTCCGCCTGCTCGAGCGCCGCCAGGTAGATGCGTTCCGACTCCGGATAGCGGCCCGCCCCGCGAAGCCGGTTCGCCTCGTGGAGCGCGCGCTCCCAGGCGGGGTCCTGTCCGGCCGCTTCGAGTGCCGCCAGGAGTAGCATTGCCGCCACCGCCGCCGCGATCCGCCGCCCTCGCTCCATGGTGAACATATCGTCCTCTGCCGCCGAATACGCCGGTCTCGGTGCGAATGTTCCTCGTCCGGCTTATCGGATCTGTAAAAAGATGGACGATAAGAAAACAGGAGAGTGATGTTGAGGTGTGTAAACTTCGACGGAGGCCGCGCGTGGCGCGGCGTTACGCCGCGTTTCAGGCCTTGGGATATTTCCAGGGAGCGCGATACGGACGGCTGAGCAGCTTGTTGGCCTCGTCGTCGCCCACGATCCGCTCCTTTTCTCCGTCCCACTGAACACTGCGCCCAACTTTCCAGCTCAACATTCCGAGCAGGCTCATGTTGGTCGACAAGTGTCCTTTCTCGATGTCGCAGACGGCGCGCCGGCCGCTCTTGATGGACGCGAGAAAATCGGCGAACAGCTCGCGGATGTTCTGGGTGTCCGGCGCGTTGAGCTTCGGCTCCTCGTGGACCACGGGCTTTTTCCTGTCGGCCGGGTAAAAGGTCCAGCCGTCGAGCCAACCCATGTGGAACGTACCCTCGGTGCCATAGAAGTAGCAGCCGATGGCGGTCTTCTCCGCGTTGTTGGCGGCGTACTGGCGGTGTTCCCAGACGGCGGTGAAGGATTCAAACTCGAAGGTCGCCACCTGGGTGTCGGGCGCGTCGGTGGAATCCTGCTTGATGCGCCGGGCCGCCGTCGAGTAGATGCGGCGCGGATACTTTTCTTCGGTCCACCACAGGATCTGGTCGAACCAGTGGATGCCCCAGTCGCCCAGTACGCCGTTGGCGTAGTCGAGATGATAGCGGAACCCGCGCGGATGGAGCGACTTGTTGTACGGGCGCAGCGGCGCCGGCCCGCACCACATGTTCCAGTCCATGCCCGCGGGTGGATCCGAGTCCGGCGTCTTCTGCCCCGGCCCGCCGCCGGAGTGCACGAAGGCGCGCACCATGCCGATCTTGCCCGCCTTGCCCGAGCGCAGAAACTCCATCCCGGAGATGTTATGCGGCGACACGCGGCGATGCGTGCCCACCTGCACCACGCGGTTGGCCGCGCGCGCGGCGTTCACCATGGCGCGCCCTTCCTTCAGCGTGTGGCCGATGGGCTTTTCCACGTAAACGTGCGCGCCGGCCTGGACGGCCTCGATGGCCACCAGCGGATGCCAGTGGTCGGGCGGCGCGACGATGGCGATCTCCGGCTTCTCTTTCGCCAGCATCTCGCGGAAGTCCTTGTACTGTTTCGGCCGGTCGGAGGAGAGCTTTTCCACTTCCGCCACTGCCGGGCCGAGCTGGTTGGGGTCGACGTCGCACAGGGCGACTACCTTGCACTCGCCGGAGGCGATGGCCTCCCGCAGGATGTTCATGCCCCACCATCCCGTGCCGGTCAGCGCCGTCGTGTACTTGCGGTTGGTCTGGCCGCCGAGAATGTTCACGGCAAGCCCGGCCGCCGCCGCGTCTTGAAGAAAGTTTCTGCGATTCATTCCGCGCACCTCTCGCTGGGCTGCATGATACTGTACCGGCCGCCCCGGAGGCAACCTGGACCGTCACAATCCAGCGCGCTTCACCCCTCCGCCGACGGCCGGCGCCAGGGCGGCCACGGCCCAGGCGGTCGCGCTCGCCGAGATCCACTGATCGTGCCCGAAAGGAAACCCGCTCTCGAAGTAGGGCTGGAATTTCGGCGAGCGGCTCCGGACGTACCAGGAGCCATCCTCGAACTGCGTGTTCAGCAGGAAGCGCACGCCGCGCTGGTAGCTCGCATCGGAGGGCTTCAACGAGCCGGATTCGTTCAGCACCCACAGCGCCGTGCCGGTCGCGTAGGCATCGCTCGACAGGTTGGGCGTCGGACCCCAGCCGCCGTCGGCGCTCTGCTTGTTGCGCAGCGCCCCGGCCGCCTTGCGGACCATCGAGGCGCCGGCTCCCGACCAATGGAGGCCGGCCAGATGCCACACCAGGTCATCGGTGGTACGGGGGCGAACCTGCATCAGCCAGGTGCGGGCCCTGGCGATGCGCGCGTCGAAGTCCGCCTTGCGGCCCGGTATGCTGTACACCTGGAGCATGCGAACGGCCATGGAGGTGCGGGCGATGGTGCCTTCCTCCATGGGCGGCCGCGCCAGGCCCTCTAATCGCCAATCCCCGTCGCGCAGTTGGAGCGCCGCGACACTCGCCACGATGGCGTCGATGATCTCGTCGGCCGGAACATTCCCGGCGGCGAAGCCGAACAGCGAGAAGGTTTGCAGATCCGATAAGCCGAGCACCGGATCCAGGCGCTGGAGCAGGCCCTCCTGCAACACGGCCCACTGTCCCTTGACCGCCCTGGTCATCTCCTGATCGGCGGATTCATCCACGCGCACTCCGGCGCGCCGCGCCGCGCCCACAGCCACCGCGATCATGTTCTGGTGATGACAGCCGGCGCAGCCGCTCATGCGGAAGAATTCCGCGGCGGTCTTCTGAAGCAGCGGAACGCTGCGCTCGAGGGCGGCTCTCGCATCGGGCGGCGCGCCCTTCCTGGCTTCCGGCGGCGTGAAGGGCGACCCCTGGGCGCCGGCCTTCTCCAGAGCGGCGATCAATGGCCTGGTATTGAACTTTCGGGCCCAGTCCAGGGCGGTTTCGCCGGCGCGGCTTTTCACGTTCACGTCGGCGCCGGCCGCCAGCAGGGTGCGCACCATTTCCAAGTCCTGCCGGTCGGAGGAGACGGCCAGCATCAGCGGGGTCATGCCCCGGACGTCGGTGGCATTCACTTTCGCTCCGGCCTTCAGCAGCGCGCGGGCCAACGGAGGCGTCCCGTGCGGGACGGCATACATCAGCGAGGTGAGCTGCTTGAGCCCGAGGTCGCCGTTCTTGACCGTCCCGCCGAAGGTGCTCGCCGCATTCACGTTGGCGCCCCTGGCCAGAAGGTAATCGATCGCCGACAGGTTGCCGAACGATGCGGCGTTCATCAGGGCCGTGCCGCCGCTCAGGTCGGCGCGGTTGACGTCGGCGCCCTTTTCCACCAGCAGCTTCACCGTCTCCAGGTCGTTGGCCAGCGAAGCGGAATGCAACGGGGTGAGGCCCAGGGAATCCGCGGCCTGGATGCCGGCGCCCTTCTCGATCAGCAGGCGCACGACCCCGGAGGCGCCGTCATGGGCGGCGGCGGCGATCAGCGGCGTGCGGCCCAGCTTGCTGGTTGCGTTGACGTTCGCCCCACGCTCGACCAGCAGCCGCACTTTGGCCGCGTCCCCGGCCGCCCACAGCAAGGCGGTGGCGTCGAAGGAGCTCTTCGCGTTGACGTCAGCGCCCGCATCCAGCAGCAGCTTCATCGCATCCGGGGTCCCGTAGGCGGCCGCCAGCATCAGCGGCGTGGCGCCCCGCCGGTCGCGGACATTCGCATCCGCGCCCTTCGCGATGGCGCTCTGAATGGCCGCAAGGTCGTTGTTCCGCACAGCCTGGAACAGGTTGACGGAAGCCGTGTCGGCCGCACCGGCAACCATGGCCGCAGCCGTCAAGAGAAGGATATAAGTTCGCATGGAATAGCCGTCCCCCTATTCGGTACGTTGTCGTCGTTCGACGTGACTCTTCCCGGAAGTATACCAGGCAGCCGACCGCGCGGAGAGCCTCCGGTCCGTGATCAAGTACGTACACCGGTCGGAGACCTGCTTGACGAAGTCTAAGTCGATTCCAGCAGGCGGAAGTATTCCTCGCGAGTGAGATTGGCGGTCCTCAGATTGCTCCTGATCACCGAGACTGGGACGTCCTCGTAGGTTGGGATGACGACAGGTCGCGGTGTCCCCGCCCTGAAATAGGATCGGTGACTACCCTGCTGCCGCACGAAAACGAAACCGACAGCAAGAAATACCTTCTCCAGACGCCTCCAGTGAATCGGGGCAAGGCGGGCCATCCTCAGGCGCTGAGCAGGGCGGAGTGTCGTTCAACCGCTACCCACTCCGGCGCCTGCCAGGCGCCTTCGCGCAACTCGTAGGAGCACTCCTCCAAAACGTCGTGGAGAGTACCCATTTCCTGGGCCGTGGAGAGGAAGAGCCGCACTGCCTCGTCGAGTGCGGCGCGCGCTTGGTCGGGGGTGCCGCCGGAACTGACGACATCAATGGGCATGGCGTGGGCGACGAACTGCGAACCCTCTTTCCAGATCTGTACGGTGTAGTCGATCCGCATCCGACCTCCGGAACTTCTTCCCTGCAAACGAGAGTACCATGTCCAGGAGGCTTCGGGGCACGGAAACAACTCTTTGACCGAGTTTTTGACAGCTTTTCGATGGAGGCGCGGGGGGGAATCGAACCCCCGAATAAAGGTTTTGCAGACCTCTGCCTTACCACTTGGCTACCGCGCCGGGGTTCTACTTGCGAACATAGCGCGGCCGGAGGGTGGTCGTCAAACAGGAGCGACTCCGCCTCGCGCGCGGATGCAGTATAGTATGAGACGGTTCCATGAGCTCCTTGAGCGCCCCTTCCGGGGTCAATCACGAGGAGGATCTGGTCGCACAGGCCCGCGCCGGCGATGCGGCGGCGTTCACCGAGCTGGTGAGCCGCTACTCGCGCAAGATCTTCCGTCTCGCCAGCCACATCACGCAGAACTCCGCCGACGCCGAGGACGTCTTGCAGGAAACCTTCCTCAAGGCCTACACGCACCTGGGCGACTTCCAGGGGAATTCGCGCTTCTACACCTGGGTGGTTCGCATCGCGGTGAACGAGAGCCTCATGAAGCTGCGCAAACGCCGCGCGGACCGCACGGTTTCGATCGACGAGCCGTTTCCAACCGAAGACGAAGAGCTGGTGCGCGAGATCGCCGTCTGGGAGGGCGACCCCGAGCAGCGATTCACAGCCGGGCAGTTGCGCGCCATCCTCGACGAGGCGGTCGACAGCCTGCGCCCCGCGTTCCGCACCGTGTTCCTGCTGCGCGACGTGGACGAGCTCTCGACGGAGGAAACCGCCTCGGTGCTGGATCTTTCCATCCCCGCGGTCAAGAGCCGGCTGCTGCGCGCCCGTCTCCAGTTGCGGGAGAAGCTCACCCGGGTGTTCAAACGGAAGGGGGACGACGTACTTGCTTACCTGTAAGGAATTCCTGGAGTCGCTCAACGAATATCTCGATGAGAACGCCGCGGCGGAGGTGCGCAAGAGCGTCGAGGACCACATTCACAACTGTCCCAACTGCTGGGTGGTCCATGACACGACGAAGAAGACGGTACAGATCTACCGGGGCGTGGAGCCGCAGGCGCTTCCCGAGGAAGTCAACGCCCGCCTGATGGAAGCGCTTGGGAAGAAAATGGCCGCCGGCGGCGCCGGCGAAACCGACTGAGAACTTGAGAACGACGGCTTCAGCGCCGCTCCATCGGGTGCTCCACCTTCTTGAATCCCGCTGGGATCTCCATCCTGGCGGCATCCACGGAAGCTGAGGAGAAGTTGCTCATGGTCGTCGTGGTCTCCATCAGCGAGCCCGAGGCGCCCGCAGCAGGTGGCGGAGATCCACTCGCTGGGGCCGGCGGAGCAGTCGCAGTCGCCTGCCCGGTCTCCTCCTTCTTGGGCTCCTCTTTACGCCGCCGGCCGAGGCCGCCGAGCCTGCCGAGCCGCCCGCCGATCGCTCCCGACAGCCCTCCCGGCGCCTCAGCCTGCTGCTCGGTGCGCTCCTGCGGCGGCGGGGCGGTTTGTTCCGCCGGCGGCGCGTCAGCGGGAGGCGGCATGGTCATCCCTTTCATCCCCATGCGGGCGACTGTCTGTACCGGCACGCCCGTGAGCTTGGAGATCTCCTTGTACAGCTCACCGAAGCCCTGCCCCATCTGCGGGTTGCTCGCCATCATCCCCAGGGCGCCGCCCAGGTTCACAGCGATCTTTTTGCCCATCTGCTCCTGGAACCCGCGCAGTTCGTCGTAGCCGGGGACGCTCGTGGCCATCCACATATCGGAGCTCATCATCATGGTTCCCTGGTTGCCGGACTGCGGATCGGTGGCCTCCATTTCGAGCGTCAGAATCATGAGCCGCGTGTCCACGCCGGAGACCTGCTTGCTCTGGCCTCCCTCCTTGACCGAAACCGAGGGCTTCAACTCGACCGCCGGCTGCCCTTCGCGGCTGCCGCGAGACGACCGCGCACCGCTCATCTGCTGGCGCAACTTCGCCATCGCCGCGGTCATCTGCTGGAAAGTGATGACGCTGTACTCCTTCCTGGCGAAGTTGATGTCGGTGAACGTCTCGCTCGCCAGGTCGATGATCTGGGCCGTGTCGGTGGAGAAGGTCGCCATGCGCGTGCCTTTCAGCATCACGGTGGAGCGCTGCGGCCCGGCGGCCTGCTTGCTGAACCGCGCGGCCATCGCCATCATCTGCGCCATCGCCCCGCCGGTCACCTGGGTGGTCTGTTCATAGCTGAAATCCGCCGGCAGCGTGCCGGATCCCGCCACCACCGCCAGGAACATCGTGAAGAATCGTCGTCTCACGGAATCGTCCTCCTGTTGTCCGTGCCGGCCGGGCCGACACGCATCCCATCGGATCTTACCACCCGCCTCCGTTGCTATACAATAACGGATTCAGAACGATGCGCGACTTCGAGATCCATCCGAGCACCAGGCTGATCAAGCCCTACTACGTGGTATCGCTCCTGCTCGGCGCCGGCATCCTCATCTACGGGCGGGTGAGCGCGCAGCCGATCGAGATCCTGGTGGTGCTGCCGGCGCTGCTTCTGCTGTGGACCGCCCTACGCCACCTCCACACACGGTTCACCGTGCTTCGGCTGGAGTCGGGCAAGCTCCGCTACCAGACCGGCGTGCTCTCCCGCTCGACGCGCACTCTGGAGATCTCAAAAGTTCAGGACGTGCGCGTGGACCAGTCTCTCGTCCAGCGCGTCCTGGGCATCGGCAGCCTGACGCTGGAGACGGCCGGCGAAACCAGCCGCCTGACGATGGCCAACGTCGACCGGCCGCAGGAAGTGGCCGACCGCATTCTGGAAGCGGCGCGGCCGGAGCCGCCGTCGAAGGAGAAGCACCAGGGTTTATGATTTATTATTACCGGGAGCTACAAAACCTGAGGGGTCCGCTTCATTTCCCGCCTGTAGCGCAATTCGGAGAATCAAGATTGATCGAAGCGCTGCGGAGCCCGCTGGGCAGCGAAGGGACGCTTCATGAAACACACTTCTAAAGTTCGCAAAATCGCTTTCGTCGGCGACCATCTGCCGCGCAAATGCGGCATCGCCACCTTCACGTCTGACCTGCTGGCGGCCGTCGCAGCCGCGCACCCCCAAAGTCAGTGTTTCTCAGTGTCGGTGAACGACATCAAGGGTGGCTACGAGTACCCAGAAGTGGTTCGCTTTGAGATCGAGGAGCAGGACTTGTCGTCCTATCTACGTGCCGCGGACTTTCTCAACATCAGCAACGTAGACATCGTCTGCCTGCAGCACGAGTTCGGTATTTTCGGCGGGCCCGCCGGCGGTCATATTCTGGCATTCCTGCGCGAATTGAGGATGCCTGTTGTCACGACGCTTCATACTGTTTTTCGTGAACCGAGAGCCGACCAACGGCGCGTCATGCAGGAACTAATCTCGCTTTCAACGCGGCTCGTTGTCATGGCCGAGCGCGGTCGACGAATGCTGCAGGACACTTACGACGCGCCACCGGCCAAGATCGATCTCATCGCGCATGGGATTCCCGATGTGGGATTCGTCGACCCGACGTATTTCAAGGACCAGTTCGGTGTGGAAGGACGACTCGTCCTTCTCACGTTTGGCCTGCTTTCACCGAACAAGGGAATCGAATATGTGCTCAACGCACTGCCCGATATTCTGGCGGAGTTTCCCGACGTGGTTTACATTGTCCTGGGTGCTACGCATCCCAACGAACTGCGCCAGCATGGCGAAGCTTACCGGCTCAGTCTCGAAATTCTTGCCAAGAAGAACAAAGTTGAGAAGAACGTCATTTTCTACAACCAATTCGTCGATCTTGAAAACCTGAAGGAGTTCATCGGTGCAGCGGACCTTTACATCACGCCTTACCTCAACGAAGCGCAGATCACGTCGGGCACGCTAGCCTACACCTTCGGGGCCGGCAAAGCGGTGATTTCCACACCGTATTGGCACGCCGCAGAATTGTTGGCGGAAGACCGCGGCGTGTTGGTACCGTTCGGCGATGCCCCGGCCATCGCACGCGAGGTGATTGGCTTGCTCCGCGACGACACCCGCCGTCACGCCATTCGCAAAAACGCCTACAGGATCGGCCGGGAAATGGTCTGGAGCAACGTCGCACAGCTATACATGCGTTCGTTCGAATTGTCGAGGCTTGAAGGAGCGGCGCTGTCTCGAAAGTCTCTCGCCACGAAAACACTCGACCAAAAGCCGCGGGAACTTCCGGAATTGAAGTTGAGTCATCTTTCCCGCATGACCGACTCGACCGGAATCTTCCAACACGCCGTTTTCAGCGTACCCAATTTCTCCGAAGGCTATTGCGCCGACGATAACGCGCGCGCATTCGTCCTTGCGATGCTGCTGGGCGAATTGGGAGAGGACCCGGAAAGCGTGCGGACGTTAGCCACAACCTGCGCCGCGTTTCTCCATCACGCCTTCGATATCAAGACGAAGCGTTTCCACAACCACATGAGTTTTGACCGCCGTTGGCTCGATGAACAAGGATCTGAGGACTGTCAAGGTCGAGCACTCTGGGCGCTGGGCGCCGGCGTGGGCAGGTCGCCCTTGCGGAGCTTCCAGATGATGACTGGACAACTCTTCGCGCTGGCATTGCCGGCGGTGACGGAGTTCACGTCGCCGCGAGCCGGGGCGTTCGTCCTGATGGGTATCCACGAATACCTGCGCCGCTTAAGCGGTGACAGCCTCGTCAACCAGACCCTCGAGATACTCACATGCCGGCTCACGGAACTTTTCGAAAGGAATGCCAAGCCGGACTGGTGCTGGTTTGAAGAGGATCTATCCTACGACAATGCGAAGCTCGCCCATGCCTTGATTCTGAGCGGACGCGCGACCGGACAACCGGCGGTCTTTGAGCAAGGCTTGCAAGCATTACGCTGGCTGAACGAGTTACAAATCTCTGAGAAGGGTCACTTTCGGCCCATTGGCAGCAACGGGTTCTACCATCGTGGCGGCACACGCGCTAATTTTGACCAGCAGCCCATCGAGGCGCAAGCCATGGTCTCAGCTTGTCTTGATGCCTATCGCACCACATCGGACTTCTGGTGGTACGAACAGGCGCAACGAGCATTCGACTGGTTCATCGGCTGGAACGATCTCGGCTTGGAGCTCTACTCGCCCGAGAGCGGCGGTTGTCGCGATGGATTGCACGTGGATCGGGTCAATGGGAATCAGGGAGCGGAATCCACCTTAGCCTTCCTGCTTTCATTAGCGGAAATGCGCTTGGCGCAAAACATGGTGACGAGCTTTAAGGAACCTATCGCCATTGGGGCGTAATGACAACTTCCGTTTTCTGCTTAGACCAACCTACCCATGAACACCAACCCAATTCACGTCAGTCGCGATTCAACGATTCTCAGGCCCGATCAGTCACGCGTGCTTCTACGGCCATTCACTCCGGGAGATTCGCAACGGGTCGGCAACATCATCGCCAGAATCATGTCGCTTCCGGAAGAGCGAGTCGGCGTCCTCCTGAATGAGATCTCCGCCGAGTTCTCCCAGAGGCACCAGCAGATCCGCCACCTCTTTCTAGAACGCTTTGAACAAGTCCGCGAGATGCTATTGACGGATGAGGAGCTCTCCGAACAAAGACGGCTGTTGATCGGCTCCTATTTCCTGGCCGAATACTCTTTGGAATCCGCTGCGCTGTTCAATCCCTCGATCGTGCCACACCCCGATCAAACCGGCCTGCCAACTGGCTCCCTACGGTTCATTCTCAGCCTGCGCGCCACCGGAGAAGGGCACATTTCTTCCATCACGTTCCGAACCGGTATCATCCATCCCGATCATCGGATCGAGGTATCAACACCCACTGGCTTCCTCACCGAGCCTCGTCAAATCCCAAACCCCCTTTATGAGACGGGACTGTTCGCGCGGAAACTCATTGAGCTGGGATTGACTCGCGACTTTACGCGCCGGGTCATGAAGAAACTCGGGAACTCGTTCGCGCTGGAAGGGCTTCGCGCCAGTCTCCAAGCCGAACAGCTCCGCCTGCCGGATGGAATGACGCAGGAAGATCAAACCGAGGCACAGGGGATTTGGATGCTGGCCCGGTCCAACTATGAGGTCCAGTTCCAGCCCGAGCAGCAGTTGTCTGAGCGCATATTATTCCCAGCCACACCCTCGCAACGCAACGGCATCGAAGACGCGCGGTTCGTTTGTTTCCAGAATGAGGACGGTACTCACATCTACTATGCAACCTTCACAGCCTTCGATGGCAAGGTCGTAATGCCGGAGCTGGTGGAGACCTCCGATTTCCTCCTCTTTCGATTCATTACCCTGAATGGTCCGGCCGCCCAAAACAAAGGCATGGCCATGTTCCCCAGGAAAATCGATGGCCTCTATGCCATGCTCTCCCGCCAGGACAATGAGAACATCTACCTCATGTTTTCCGACAACGTCCACTTCTGGAATGAGCGCAGGGTGCTCCTTGAACCTACGTTTTCGTGGGAACTGGTCCAGCTTGGGAACTGTGGATCCCCCATTGAAACCGATGCTGGCTGGCTGGTGCTCAGCCATGGCGTCGGCCCGATGCGAAAGTACTGCATTGGCGCGTTCTTGTTGGATCGCGATGATCCCAGCAAGGTTATCGGCCGTCTTCGCGAGCCTTTGCTCAAGCCTAATCAGAGCGAACGGGAAGGATATGTGCCCAACGTCGTTTATACTTGCGGCGCTCTCCTCCACCAGGGAGAGCTGATCATCCCTTATGGCCTAGCCGATCACGCCACGGGTTTCGCTACCGTCCAACTCGATGAGGTTCTGGCTGCCATGCAACCCGACGACGGATGAATACTATGGCCCTTTCTCACAAAAGAGTGGCGGTCTTATCACCAGTAGCCTGGAGAACTCCTCCGCGCCAATACGGCGCCTGGGAAACGATCGCCAGCAACGTCGCCGAAGGACTCGTCGCTCGTGGCTGGGATGTGACATTGTTCGCCACCCGGGATTCTGTGACCCGCGCTCACCTCCATGCTGTGGTGGACAAGGGATATGAAGAGAATTCCGGCGTCGATCCCAAAGTAGCCGAATACCTTCACATCTCCGAAGCTTTCGAGCATGCTGCCGAGTTCGACTTGATCCACAGCCACTACGACTTCATGGCGCTGACCTACACACGCCTGGTCAGGACACCGGTCCTCACCACCATCCACGGATTCTCGTCGCCCAGAATCATGCTCGTCTATGAGAAGTACCGCGACGGATATTTTGTTTCCATCAGCAACTCCGATCGCGCGCCGGGGCTCAACTACCTGGCGACCGTGTATAACGGGATCGATCTCTCGTTGTATCCGTTTCAGGAATCGAGCGGTGATGACCTGATTTTCCTGGGGCGAATTCACCCGGATAAGGGCGTCCATCTGGCGATCAAGGTTGCCCGCATGAGCGGGCTGCCACTGCTCATCGCTGGCATTGTCCAAGATGAAGAGTACTTCTGCGAACAGGTGAAGCCGCACCTTGATGATCGACAGATCCGTTATATCGGACCAGTGGACGTGCAGGGCAAGAACGAATTGTTCGCCCGGGCCCGAGCGCTGCTGCACCTGAACACCATCCCGGAACGATTTGGCCTTGTCCTAGCAGAAGCCAACGCCGCGGGCGTGCCGGTGATCGCGATGGACTTGGGTTCCTGCCGTGAGGTGATCAAAGACGGACAGACCGGGTTTCTGGTCAACAGCGTCGACGAAGCGGTGCCGGCCTTAGAGCGGCTTCGCGAAATCGATCGCAGCGTCTGCCGCAGACGCGTTCAGCAAATGTTTTCTATCGAGAAGATGGTGGAGGCATACGAACGGGTTTACTCCACGGTTTTTGATCTCGAAGCGACGAGGCGATCATGACGAGGCGATCATGATGCAGGACATTGTCAGGCGATACCCCCACAATCCCATCCTTACCAAGGCACAGATCCCCTACCCAGTGGAAACCGTTCACAACGCGGCGGTGGTGAAGCAAGGGGACGAATACATCATGCTTTTCCGCTCCCATCTCCGCACGGGACGGTCCATCATTGGTTTGGCACGCGGTCCCGACGGATTCCACTTCACGGCCGCCCCACAGCCGTTTCTGACACCGGCGCGAGATGGACCTTTTGCCGCCTATGAGGAGTTCGGTGTGGAGGACCCACGCGTGACCCCGCTGGAGGGGGAGTACGTCATCACCTACAGCGCCTACTCGCGAAATGGAGTGCGGATCGCCCTCGCCAAAACGAAGGACTTCGATCAGGTGGAAAAAGTCTCCCTCATAACGCAGGCCGATTACCGGAACGTAGTGATCTTTCCAGAGAAGTTTGACGGGCTCTATGCCAGGCTTGACCGTCCTCATTCGGAAATCGCTCCGTGGTCCATCTGGATTTCCTATTCTCCGGATCTACGCTTTTGGGGCCAATCCCAGCTCATCATGAAACCTGAGCCGTATCACTGGGATGAAATGAAGATCGGTCCCGGCGCGCCGCCGATCAAGACGGACCAAGGATGGCTTTCCATCTATCACGGCGTTTTCCAAACGATGGACGGGTCGGTCTATCGTTTGGGGGTTGCTCTTCATGACCTGCTGAACCCGGCAAAGATCATAGGTGTGGGCGACTCGTGGATTCTGCAACCGGAAGACCCCTGGGAACGAACCGGATATGTCCACAACGTGGTCTTCAGCTGTGGGGCCGTTCCAGAATCCGACGGAACCGTGAAGATCTATTGGGGCGGCGCAGACACGGTGATGTGCGTGGGCGAAGCGAATGTCTACGATCTGGTCGCACTATGCCAGGATCACGGCAGACCGGCGAAGTAAGCGTGCATTTCAAGAGTCCTGATACTCTAGGTTCTCTATTATGACCGAACAACCGTTGGCGGGAAGAGTGGCGGTGATCACCGGCGCCAGTCGCGGACTGGGCCGGGCGATGGCTCTGGCGCTGGGCGAGGCCGGCGCGCATCTGGCGCTGGTGGCCCGCGACGCCCAGAAGCTGGACGAAACGGCCGCCCTGGCGCGGGAGAAAGGCGCCGAGGCCGCCACGTTCCGCGCCGATATCGCCGAGGAAGCGCAGGTGGCCGCGCTGGAACGCGAGGTGATCGCGCGCTTCGGCGGAACGCACATTCTCATCAACAACGCCGGCATCAACCTGCGCAAATCGCTGGTCGAGTTCACGCTCGAGGAATGGCGCCGGGTGCTCGACACCAACCTCACCAGCGTGTTCCTGATGTGCCGCGCCTTTGTCCCGCACATGAAGAGCGGCGGCTGGGGACGCATCATCAACATGACGTCGATCATGAGCTGGGTCTCGCTGCCGGGCCGCGCCGCCTACTCTTCGAGCAAAACGGCGCTGCTCGGGCTGACACGCGCGCTGGCGCTGGAGCTGGCCGCCGACGGCATCACCGTGGTCGGCATCAGCCCCGGGCCGTTCGCCACCGAGATGAACACGGCGCTGATGCAAAACCCGGAGGTCAACCAGCAGTTCCTCTCGAAGATCCCGGTGGGCCGGTGGGGCAAGGTCGAGGAGATCGGCCAGCTCGCGCGCTTCCTCTGCTCGGAAGAGGCGGGCTTCATCACCGGCACCGACATCCTCATCGACGGCGGGTGGTGCGCGCAATGAACCGGCGGGCCGCGCTCGCCGGCCTCGCCCTTCTGGCCGGCTGCCGCGGGAAGCGGCGGAAGATCGTCGCGGTGATTCCCAAGGGCACCTCGCACCTGTTCTGGCTGTCGGTGCAGGCCGGGGCGATGGCAGCCGGGCGCGAGTTCGACCTCGAGATTCTGTGGAACGGCCCGCCGCTGGAGACCGAGTACGCGCGCCAGATCCAGATCCTGGACTCGATGATCGCGCGCCGCGTCGACGGGATCGCGCTGGCCGCCACGGAACGCAAAGCGCTGGTGGCGCCGGTGGATCGCGCCACGGCCGCCGGGATCCCCGTAACGGTGTTCGATTCCGGCCTGGACTCCACCAACTACATGAGCTACGTCGCCACCGACAATTACGAGGCGGGCAAGAGCGGCGCGCGCACGCTGGCCGCTTTGGTCGGCGGGAAAGCAACCGTGGCGGTGGTGATGCACGCCCCCGGCAGCGCCTCGACCATGGACCGCGAGCGCGGCTTCGACGAAGTGATGGCCTCCGAATTCCCCGCCATCCGCGTCGCCGCGCGGCAGTTCGGCCTCTCCGACCGCGCCAAGGCGATGGCCGCCGCCGAGAACATCCTCACCGCGCATCCGGACCTGGACGGCCTGTTTGCCTCCTCCGAGCCCAGCTCGGTGGGCGCCGCGCTCGCGCTCAAGGCGCGCCGCCTGTCGGGGAAAGTGAAGTTCGTCGCCTTCGATTCCAGCGACACCATGATCGAGGACCTCCGCGCCGGGACCATCGACGCCATGGTGGTGCAGGATCCGTTCCACATGGGGTTTGAGGCGGTGAAGACTCTGGCCGACAAGCTTCGCGGGGCCAGCCCGCCCAAGCGGCTCGACCTGAAGGCCCGCGTCATCCGCCGCGAGGACCTGGACAAACCGGACGTGAAGGCCCTTCTTTCGCCCGACCTGAAGAAATACCTCGGCCAATGAGCGAGGCAATCATCCCCCACGACCAGTTGCGCGACTTCGTCGAGGGCATTCTGTCGGCGCTGGCGGTCGCGCCGGCCAAGGCCCGCCTGGTTGCCGAGACCCTGGTCGCCGCCAATCTCCGCGCGGTCGACTCGCACGGCGTCCAGTTGCTGCCCTTCTACGTCGACCAGATCGAGTGCGGCCGCATGAATCCCCACGCCCAGGGGCGCGTGGTCTCCGAGAGCGGCGCCTGCCTGGTCTACGACGGCGAAAACGGCGTCGGCCAGTTCATCGCCGAACTGTGCAGCGATCACGCGGTGCGCCTGTGCCGCGAGCACGGGCTGGGGATGGTGGTGGCACGCGAGTCCAACCATTTCGGCGCCGCCGCGTGGTGGGGGCAGCGGATTTCCGCGCACGGCATGGTGGGCATCGTTCAATGCAACGCCTCGCCGATGGTCGCGCCGTGGCAGGGATGCGATCCGCGCTACGGCACCAACCCGCTGTGCGTCGCCGTCCCCAGCAATGGCGCCGGGGCCTGGCTGCTCGACATGGCCTCCACCACGGTCGCCATGGGGCGCATTTACAAGGCCTTCGTCAACCGGGAAGCGACCATTCCCCCCGGCTGGGCGATGGACGGGGAAGGCGTTCCCACCGTGGAAACCGAGACCGCGCTCAACGGCCTGCTGATGCCGCTCGGCGGCTACAAGGGCAGCGGGCTGGCGATGATGGCCGAGATCCTGTGCGGCGTGCTCGGCGGCGGCGCCGTCAGCACCGAACTCGGCGGCCTGCGCATCAAGACCGCGCCGTTTCGCGTCAGCCAGATGTTCCTGGCGATCGACGTGGCGCGCTTTATCGAGCCGGAACAATTCCAGGCGCGGATGGAAAAGCTCGTCACGATGGTGAAATCGTCGCGGCCGGCGCAGGGACACCAGGAGGTGCTGGTGGCCGGCGATCCCGAATGGCGCGCCGAGGCGGGCCGACTGCGCGGCGGCATCCCCGTGCCCGAGAACCTGTGGACGAGCCTCGGCGAGATCGCCCGGCGTCTGGGAGTGGCGATTCCCGCGCTGGGATAGCAGAAGCCTGGACAGGCCGGGAGTTTGGACTTTTGGGAGCCTCCGAGCCAACGATGTGGCGCAGACACTCGTGTCTGCCGCGTCGAGACTCGTCTCGACGCCAAGGTGGCTTTTGTCACCTGGCATTTGCATGGCAGCCCGTTAACGAGAGTGCCGCCGGCACGGCTGCTGCAGTCGCTGAAAGGCTCAACCGCACGGGAGGCGAACCGGGATCCCTGGTCGAGCGCGAGCCAGCAGACCGCAGGCGCCGAGACGAGTCTCGGCGCGGCAGGCTGAGAGCCTGCGCCACGTCGGTCGCCCCGATCCATTTGAAAAATGTAGAACTCCAGGCGGACAGGCCGGGAGGCCTGTCCCACGGTATAGAATAGTGCGATGCCCGAGGAGGAGAAGACCCCGGCTAGTTTCGAGACGGGCCTCAACGAGCTGGAGACGGTGGTCAAGCAACTGGAGAGCGGCGATCTGGCCCTCGAACAGACGCTCGAGCTGTTCGAAAAAGGAGTTGCCTTGAGCGAGACCTGCCGCAAGCAGCTCGAAGAGGCCGAGACCCGCGTGGAGATCCTTCTCAAGAAGAACGACAAGATCCAGCCGGAACCCTTCCGGCCGGAGAAACCCTGACCGGCGCATGGATCTGAGCGCATACCTGGCCGAGCGGCAGCGGCTCATCGACCGGGAGCTGGACCGCCGGACGCCGCCCGAGACCACGCCGCCGGAGACCATCCACCGCGCCATGCGCTACAGCCTGTTCGCCGGCGGCAAGCGGATCCGGCCCATTCTGGCGATGGCCGCCGCCGAGGTCGTCGCGGACGATCCGGCGGGAATCGCCGGAGCAGCCTGCACGCTCGAGATGATCCACACCTACTCGCTGATCCACGACGACCTGCCGGCGCTCGACAACGACGACCTGCGCCGCGGCGTGCCCACCTGCCACAAGATGTTCGACGAAGCCATGGCGATCCTGGCCGGCGACGCGCTGCTCACGCTCGCCTTCCAGGTGCTGGCCCAACTCGAGAGCACCGACGCCGCCCGCAAGGCGCGCCTGATCGAAGAGCTCGCCACCGCGGCGGGCACGGTGGGAGGAATGATCGGCGGGCAGGTGCACGACCTGGAAGGGGAGGGCGCGCCGCCGGATCCGCAGGTGCTCGAATCGATCCACCGCGCCAAGACCGGCGCCCTGCTGCGCGCCAGCGTGCGGATGGGAGCCATTTACGCCGGCGCCGGCGAGGAACAACTGGCGGCGCTCTCCTGCTACGGCGAGCACATCGGCCTGGCGTTCCAGATTGTCGACGACCTGCTGGACGTCGAGCAGCCCTCGGAAGCGCTGGGCAAGACGGCCGGCAAGGACGCCGCCCAGCGCAAGATCACCTTCCCCGCCGTCTACGGCGTGGAACGGTCGCGGGAGATGGCCGAGCAGGAGCGGCTGCGCGCGCACGGAGCCGTGACGGGGTTCGGCGATCGCGCCCGGCGCCTGCGCGAGCTGGCCGACCGGATCGTCCAACGCAAAGCATGACCACCACGCGCGGCCGCCTGGACCAGATGCTCGTCGATCGCGGGCTGGCCGAGTCACGCCAGAAGGCGCAGGCGCTGGTGCTGGCCGGGCAGGTGCTGGTGGACGGCGAGCGGATCGACAAGGCGGGCCGGCGCGTCGACGGCGCCAGCCGCATCGAAGTGACCGGCCGGCTCCCGTACGTGAGCCGCGGCGGCAGGAAGCTGGAGGCGGCGCTCGATCATTTCCGCATCGTGGTGGCGGGCAGAGTCTGCCTGGACGTCGGTGCCTCCACCGGCGGCTTCACCGATTGCCTGCTCCAGCGCGACGCCGCGCGCGTGTACGCGGTCGACACCGGCGCCGGCCAGATCGACTGGAAGCTGCGCACGGACCCGCGCGTGCGGTTGCGGGAGAACTGCAACGCGCGCTATCTTCGGCCCCAGGACCTCGGCGAGGGGATCGAGCTGGCGGTGTGCGACGTGAGTTTCATCTCGGCAACTTTGATCCTGCCCGCGCTGGCGGCGGTGCTGGTGGAGAGCGGCGAAATGGTCATTCTGGTCAAGCCGCAGTTTGAGGTGGGCCGCGGGCAGGTCGGCAAGGGCGGCGTCGTCCGCGAGCCGGAGCTGCATCGGGAGGCCTGCGACCGCGTGGAAGGCGCCGCACGCGCGCTGGGGTTTCGGACCGGGCTTATCGAGAGCCCGATCCGGGGCGCCGAGGGGAACCGGGAATTTCTTCTGTATGCCTGCCATTGACACCATCGGAATCATTTCCAAGGAAGGCGTCCCGCGCGCCGAGGCGGTGATCCCGGAACTGCTCGAATGGATCCGAGCCCGCGGCATCACCGCACGCTACGACGACGAGACGGCGCACTACGCCGGCCGCGCCGACGGCCTGGAGCGCCGGGAGGTACCCGTCGGCTGTCAGTTCGTCATTGTGCTCGGCGGTGACGGCACGCTGCTCTCGGCCGCGCGCGCGATCGGCGGGCGCGAGATTCCCTTGTTCGCCGTCAACCTCGGCGGCCTCGGTTTTCTAACCGCCATCACGGTGGAGGACCTCTACCCCGAGCTGGAACGCGCCCTGCGCGGGGAGCACCGCATCGGCCATCGACGCCTGCTTCAGTGCGAGCTGCTGCGCGGCGGCGAGACCGTGGCCTCCTACGAAGCGCTCAACGACGTGGTCATCACCAAGTCGGCCACGGCGCCGATGATCGACCTGGACACCTACGTCGACGCCCACTTCATCTGTCACTACAAGGCCGACGGGCTGGTGATCAGCACCCCGACCGGCTCGACGGCCTACTCTCTCTCCGCGGGCGGCCCCATCGTCTTCCCCACCGTTCCCGCTTTGGCCATCACTCCGATTTGTCCCCACATGCTGACCTACCGGCCGGTCATCGTGCCGGAAGCCAGCCTCATCCATGTGCATTGCCGATCAGCCGACGACGCCGCGTATCTCAACATCGACGGACAGGTCGGTCAGACGCTCCGCCGCGAGGATCGGGTGCTGTGCCGCAGCTCGGAGCACGTGCTCAAGCTCATCCGCCCGCCGCGGCTGCTGTACTTCGATGTCCTGCGGGCCAAGCTGAAATGGGGAGAGCGATGAGGCGCATCTCGCTCACCACCTGGATCTTCCTCGGCATGGCGGGGGGCATCCTGCTCGGCGAGGTCGCCCCCGATGTGGCCCGGCAACTGGCGCCGGTCAGCAACATCTTCCTGCGGCTGATCAAGTCGATCATCGCCCCGCTGCTGTTCGGGACGCTGGTTGCCGGCATCGCCGGCGCCGGCAGCATGCGGTCGATGGGGCGCATCGGGCTGAAGGCGATTATCTATTTCGAGGTCGTGACCACCATCGCGCTGGTGCTCGGGCTGGCGGCCGTGAACCTGGTCCGGCCGGGCGCCGGCATGCGTCTGGAGAAAACCGCCGCGGAAACGGCGCTTCCCAAGAGCGCCGCGAGCCTGAGCGAAGTGCTCGAGCACACTTTCCCCACCAGCATCCTCGACGCGATGGCGCGCGGGGAGGTGCTCCAGATCGTCGTCTTCTGCTTTCTGTTCGGCGCCGCCTGCGCGGCCATCGGCGCCCGCGCCGCCCCCGTGGTGGCCTTCGCCGAATCGGTGGCCGAGGTGATGTTCCGTTACACGAAGTATGTGATGTACCTGGCGCCCTTCGGCGTGGCCGCGGCCATCGCCGTCACCGTCGCCAGCAAGGGCCGCGAGGTCCTGGTCGGCCTCGGAAAGGTGATCCTGACTATGTACGCCGCGCAGATCCTGTTCGTCGCCGGCGTGCTCGGCGCCGTGGTGCTGGTGGCGCGCATCCCGCTGCGGCGGTTCTATCATGCCGTGCGCGAGCCGTTCCTCATCGCCTTCTCGACCGCCTCCAGCGGAGCCGCCCTGCCGCAGGCCCTCCAGAACATGGAGAGCTTCGGCGTACCCAAGCACATCGTCGGTTTCGTCATGCCTACCGGCTACAGCTTCAACCTCGAGGGCACGACGCTGTATCTTTCGCTCGCCTCCGTATTCGTCGCCCAGGCGGCGGGCATCGAGCTCTCCGTCTCCCAGCAGGTAATCATGATGCTGACGCTCATGCTCACGAGCAAAGGCGTCGCCGGCGTACCGCGCGCCTCCCTGGTGATCCTGGCCGGCACGCTCGCCACGTTTCAGTTGCCGATGGAAGGAGCGGCCGTGCTGCTGGGAATCGACGCATTGATGGACATGGCGCGCACGTCGGTGAACGTGCTGGGCAACTGCCTGGCGACGGCGGTGATCGCGCGTTGGGAAGGAGTGAGCTTTCCCGCGCCCCTGGCTCGATCAAGCCCGCCCGAGTGACGCCGGCGCCGCCACGAAGAACTCGCATTCGAACAGGTTCACCTTGCAGGCGATGACTTCCGGCATCTCCGGGAGCAGCGGCTCCAGCTTCTCCCGCGCCGTCTTCGGAAGCAGGTCGCGAATCAGGGACGGTTCCCAGCCGGGCCACGGCCCGGTTACAGCGAGACCTGCGTGGTCCGCCAGCCGGCAGGCCAGAGCCACCAATTCTTTGGGCCCCGGATCCGGGAGCCATGGCGTACTGTGATGCCCGCCGGCGATTTCCGCGAATTCGTGCGGCAAACCCCATTCCTCCACCAGCCACCGGCCCGCCTCGCAATGATCGATGTCGAAGACTTGCCGCTCCAGCTCCAGCATGTCGCCGCCCTGGTTGGCAGAGGTGAGCAGACGGTCGTATTTGGCCGGAAAGGCGGCTACCAGCGCGAGCCGGCCGATGTCGTGGAGCAAGCCGGCCGTGTAGGCGAAGGATTTGTCCATCCAGCAGGCATCCGCCACCATCTCCGCCAGCAGTGCGCAGGCCAGGTTGTGGCGCCAGGAGCGTTGCAGCGATTCCTGGTGGCGAACGCCCAGGACGAAGTCGCGCATGGCTATCGTCAGCACCAGGCTCTTCAGCCGGTCCACTCCCAACAGAGAAATCGCTTGCAGGACGCTGCCGATTTCCCACCGAGCGCCCAATAACGGGGAGTTGGCCAGGCGAAGGACGTCTGCCGTGAACGCAGCGTCCATACGGATGAGGTCTACGACCTTCAGGTAGGAGACGTCCTCCTCGGCCAGCAACTTCATCAGCCGGGCGACGACCGGGGGAAACCGCGGAACCTTTTCCAAGGCAAGAGGTTTGCGCGAATTGCGCTGAATGTTGCTTGGCGGCAAGACGGATACTTTGGTTGCGGACGTAAGACAGCCCGCCCCTCTCCTCCTATCCCGTGGGTCTCTGAGGCGGTTCCTCTCCGAGGAAACGGAAACCAATCGTATGTGCTAGCCTCGGGGAGCGTGACGGCCGATCTGAACCCGTTCCTCAAACGCTACGCGGACGTCTCCACCGCCTGGAAATCCGAGTTTGACCGCAACCTCGCGCGGCACGGCGCGCGAATCCACTGCCGCAAGGGCTGCGCCTACTGCTGCCATCATCTTTTTCAGATCACCGAGGTGGAGGCGGCGGTCATCTCGCGGGCGGTGAAGCAGATGCCGGCCGAGGAGCGCGAGGACGTGCAAGCCCGCGCTCGCGCCTACCTGCCGCGGCGGGAGCAGATCATGCGCCGGCACGGCATGATCGAGGCCTGGGGCAACCTGCCGCCGGAGGGCACGCGGCTGGCCTGCCCGGCGCTGGCCGACGACGGCGCCTGCCGCATCTACGAACATCGCCCGATGGTCTGCCGCAAGTTCGGCATTCCGCTGTCCAATCCTCAGAAGCCGGGCCGGGTGTTCGCGTGCGAGCTGAACTTCCAGCCCGGCGACGAGATCGAGGACAACCAGTTGATCCGGATCCAGACCGGTCTGTACGACGCCTGGAAGTCCGTGCAGGAAGATTACAACGATGCCGGCGGGCGGCGGGACGATTCTCCCGTGACCGTGGCCCGCGCGCTGCTCGAAGACTTCGAGGAGCACCTGCCTCGGCTGCGGAAACGCGGCGGGCCTGTGGTAGAGTGACCTCGTTGCAGATTCTACGGAACCCTTTCCTGACCTCAGCCGAGTACGCCGGGTGTGTGTCGGCGTTTGTGGACTCGTTGAGCGGGGAGCTGAATGCGGCGGCAACCTGCCTGCGACGGCTCGAGGGGACACGGAAAGGCAGCGAGTTCGCGCACGAGGTCGGGCTGGACCGGGGCCGCTACGGGGCGCTGATGGTGCTGGACCGCTGGCGGCATCTGAGCGGGAAGCTCTCGCCGCGCCTGCGCGGCGACGAACGGCTCCGGGAAATGATCGAGCAGGCCGAGGAACGCGTCGCCTCGGGCGAGACGATTCTGGCGCGGGCAAACGCGGTGCTCGACGCCGCCGGAACGTACGAATCCGACGTGGTCGCTGCGGCCTTGCTGGCGTTCCAGCAGGCGGCGGCGATCTTCCGGCAGGAAGCGGAGCTGGCGGAGCGGGAAGCGCGGCTGGGCCCCATGATGCCGGAGGAGCAGAGGACGGCGCGGGCAGTGTTTCTGGCGGACCTGGCGCGTCGGTGATGAATTACGCCGACGGCATCAGGCCTCCGGCAGCCGGATGAAAAACTCCGCCCCCGCCCCTTCCCGGTTGCGGGCCGACACCGAGCCCCCATGGCGCCGCACGAGGGATTCGACAATTTGCAGGCCGATCCCGTGTCCTTCGCCGCGGGTGGAACAACCCGGCGTACCCGGCGTACGCGGCGTAAAGATGCGCGGCAGAATTTCCGGCGCGATACCTGGGCCGGTGTCGCTCACAGTGATCTCGATGCCCTCCCCCGCGCGGCGCGCGGCGATTTCGACCCGGCCGCCTTCGGGCATCGCCTGGGCGGCGTTGAGAAAAAGGTTCATCAGCACGCGCTCCCAGTCCGCCGGATTCCCCCGCAGCAGGAGGCCTGGCTCCACAGAGCGGCGGAACTCGATGCGCGGTCCGCGGGCGGCGTCGAGAGAATCGGCGACGAATCCGACGGCGTTTTCCAGGATCATCTCGAAATCGAGCGAAGCCCGCGCGTTCTCATGAAAGCTCTCCAAAATGCGCCGCCCGCGCTCGACACCGCGCTCGATGGCCGCCGCCGCCGCCGCGGAGTACCCCTGTCGCCCGAGCAGCGCCGCCGCTTCGGAGATGATCGTGAGCACGTTGCGCAGGTCGTGTACCAGCCCGTCCAGCGTCAGGTCCGGCGTGCTCCGGGGAGCCATGTCTACTCCGTCACCGTGCGCAGGGCGTCGAAGAAATCCGGATAGGAGACGGTGGCGGCTTCGGCGCCGTCGATGACGCACTCGCCATCGGCCGCCAGCGCGGCCACGGCAAACGCCATCGCGATGCGGTGATCGCCGAAGGAATCCAGCTCGGCGGCGGCGAACCGCTGCCCGCCGGGGATGAGCATTCCGTCCGGGCGCTCTTCCACGCCGACCCCCATGCGCCGCAGGTTCTCCGCCACCGTAGCGATCCGGTCGGTCTCCTTCACCCGGAGCTCGGAGGCGTCGCGGATCTCGAGACCTTGCTCGCTGGCGGCGCCGAGCACTGCCAGCACCGGGATCTCGTCGATGAGCGCCGCGGCCAGCTCCTTTTCGATGACGCCGCCGCGGGCGCCCGCGCCGCTCACCTCCAGGTCCCCGACCAGCTCCCCGCAGCACTGCCGCGGGTGAGAGATTCGGATCGCGGCGCCCATCGAGCGGAGAAAATCGAGCAGCGCCGCTCGCGTCGGGTTCAGGCCCACGCCGCGGATGGTCAGCGCGGATCCGGGCACCAGCAGCGCGGCCACCAGAAAGAACGCCGCCGCGGAGAGATCGCCGGGCGCCTCCAGCTCGCGCGCGCGCAGGCGCCCCGGCCCCTGGACCTGAACGACGCCCCGCCGCACCTCGACCGCGGCGCCGAACTCCCGCAGCGCGATCTCGGTGTGGTCGCGCGTGGAGACGCCCTCGCGCACCGTCGTGGTTCCGGGTGCGAACAGGCCGGCCAGCAGCACGCACGTTTTTACCTGCGCGCTCGCGACCGGCAGCGCGTAATCGATCGGCCGCAGTCGCCGCCCGTGGATTTCCAGCGGCGGGTAGCGGCCTTCGCGGGCGCGGATCTCGGCGCCCATACGGGCCAGCGGCTGGATGATCCTCTCCATCGGCCGGCGCTCGAGCGAGCTGTCGCCGGCGATCCGGCTCACGAACGGCTGCGCCGCCAGGATGCCGGACAACATCCGGATGGTCGAGCCCGAGTTGCCCGCCTGGAGTGTGTCGGCCGGTTCTCGAAGCCCCTCCAGCCCCAGGCCATGGATGACAACCTCACCGTTCGCCCTCTCGATGCGCACTCCGAGAGCAGCCAGGGCGTCCAGCGTCGACTGGCAGTCGGCTCCGGTCGAGTAATTCCGGATGCGGCTGGCGCCTTCGGCCAACGCCGCCAGCATCGCGTATCGGTGGGAGATGGACTTGTCGCCTGGCAGCTTCAGGGAGCCTTGTACACTCCGCGCCGGGGACACTCGCTCGCGCATGCGGAATCCCCATTCTACCAGCGGGGCGGGCGGGAGCCGCGCGTGGCAGAAGTCACCGCAATGGAGCGGGGCGACCGACGTGGCGCAGGCTCTCAGCCTGCCGCGCCGAGACTCGTCTCGGCGCCTGCGCGCCGCTGGCTCGCGCTTGGCAATGCCCCAACTCCTCCCCACGCTGCAACGATCGAAGCACTATGCGAGCAACAGGTTCCTGGTGCAGGTCCATGGGTCCGTGCCGGGCCGTGGTGCTCATGCGGGAGCGGCGGCGGGAATTGGGCACGTACCTAGAGAGCGTTGAGCAGCTGGCAATTCGCTGACGTCGAGACGAGTCTCGACGCCGCAGACACGAGTGTCTGCGCCACATCGTTGGCGGAGGCTGCCAAAATGTACAAACTCACTGTTATGCCACCACGGGCAGCGCCGCCGCGGCGAGGCCGTTTCTTCCCTCCCGGTACGGCTGGAAGCGGTATCCAACGCCGAAGATCGTCTCGATGTACTGGTCGCCGAAAGCGCCGAGCTTGCGGCGCAGGCGGCGAATGTGCACGTCCAGAGTCCGCGTGCGGATCTCCCGGCTATAACCCCAGATCTCCATCATGAGCACATCGCGTCGCATGGCTTCTCCGGCGTTCTCGGACAGAAACGCCAGCAGCTCGAACTCTTTGCGTGTAAGGGTCATCGGGTGGGAGTCCAGCCACGCCGCGGCCTTTCGGCAATCCACCATCAAGTGAGGATCCCGGTACCCTTGCGCAGTGTACATAAATACCCTCCGCGAAAAATGCCCCTGTGCGAGCGGCTACCTCGATCCTACGGCGGTCGGCGGCGAAGGTCGTTTCCGCGCTGTAAAAGTTTTGTAAAAGCTGGGGAGCGGCGGGGACTATGGGAGCCGCGGGGACTACTCGATCGGGAACGGGCCGGGCTTGTCCACGCGCAGGTAGCGGCCCTCACGGTCTTCGCAGATCACCAGCACGCGTACGGCGCGCACCGGGTCGGGCGTCTCGGTGCGGAACTCGCCTTCCTGGCCGGGATCGAAGGAATCCTCGGCGACGGTGGTCTGCTTGCGGCTGATCATCCGCCCGTCGGTCGAATGAAATTCGAAAAGCACGATAAGCCCCTTGAACGGCCGGTTGGTGGCGTTGCGCACCCGGCCGTCCAGGATCACCTGGCCGGTTTCGCGCCGCGCCGTCACTTCCAGAAGCTCGACCTCCGGCGGCCTGGGCGCCTTGCCTTTTCGTGCCTGGGGGAACAACAATGATGCAAGCAGCAACAGGAAGGCAGTTGCGCGCTTCATGAGGATTTAGTGTATCGAATGGGGGAAGGGATATGTTCACCAGACGGGAATGGTTTCTGAATTCGGCGGCGCTGGCGGCGCAAACCGGCGTGGCGGCGGCGCAAACCGGCGTGCCGGCGGGGAAGAACATCGTCATCGCCAGCGCCAACGGCCAGCGCGCCTGCGCGCGCGCGATGGAGCTGCTCAAAGGAGGCGCCGACACGCTGGAGGCGGCCATCGCCGGCGTCAACATCAATGAAGAGGATCCCGAGGACAGCTCGGTCGGCTACGGCGGGCTGCCCAACGAAGAGGGCGTGGTCGAGCTGGACGCCTCGGTCATGCACGGTCCCACGCGACGAGCCGGCGCCGTGGCCTCGCTGCGCAACATCAAGACCCCGTCCAAAGTGGCACGAGTGGTGATGGAGCAGACCGATCACGTGATGCTCGTCGGGGGAGGCGCCCTGCGCTTCGCTCGCGCCCACGGCTTTCGCGAGGAGAACATTCTTACCGAGCGGGCGCGGCTGGCGTGGTTGGTCTGGAAGCAGTCGCAGCGCGATCGCGGCGGCCACAACAACTGGACCGACGGCCTGGACGCGCCTCCGGGAAAACCCTCGGCGAGTCTGGAGAAGCTGTTCCCCGCGGCCGACGCGCCCATGCTCGCCTGGGCCGTGGAGATGGCCGCCCATCCGCCCACCGGTACCATCAACTGCCTGGCGTTGAACGCGCGCGGTGAAATGAGCGGCGTGACCACCACCAGCGGCCTGGCGTGGAAGATCCCCGGCCGTGTAGGCGATTCGCCGATCATCGGCGCCGGCCTGTACGTCGACCAGGAAGTCGGCGGCGCGGGCTCGACCGGGCGCGGCGAGGAGAACATCCGCGTCGCCGGCGCGCACACCATCGTCGAGAACATGCGCCACGGCATGGCCCCGAAGGAGGCGTGCCTGGACTGCCTGCAACGCATCGCCCGCAACTACGACAACGACCAGGCCCGCCTGGGACGGTTCGACATCACCTTCTACGCCCTGCGCAAGGACGGCGTCTACGCCGGCGCCTCGCTGTGGAGCGGCCGCGTGCGGCAGGGCAAGGTCGCGCCCGTGCAGGTCGCCGTCAACGACGGCGCCAGGAGCCGCCTGGAGAACTGCGCTTTCCTGTTCGAGCGGAAACCGTGAGCGAGGGTTTCACACGCCGGGCGTGGCTGCGCGGCGGACTCGGCCCGGTATTGGGCATGGCTGCGTCACGCACCCTGCCGGCGGCGACCGACCCCGCTTCGCTGACCCTCGAACAGGCCTCCGGAATGATCCGCCGCAAGGCCCTCTCGCCGGTGGAGCTTACGCGATCCTACCTGGCTCGGATCGAGAAGCTGAACACGTCCCTGGGGGCCTTCATCACGGTGACCGCCGAGCAGGCCCTCGCTCAGGCGCGCGAGCGGGAAACGGAGATCGCCCGCGGCCGCCGGCGGGGAGCGCTCGACGGCATTCCCGTAGCGCTCAAGGACCTCATCGACACCGCCGGCGTGCGCACCACCGCCGCCAGCGCCCTGTACAAGGATCGCGTTCCCGCCGAAGACGCGGAAGTGGTGCGCCGTCTCCGCGCCGCCGGTGCCGTCCTCATCGGCAAGCTCAACATGGACCAGTTCGCCTTCGACTTCACCGGCTCGACCAGCCACTTCGGCCTGATCCGCAATCCGTGGAAGCCGGGCCACAGCCCGGGCGGTTCTTCCGGAGGCTCCGCGGTCGCGGTGGCGGCCGGACTCTGCTGCGCGGCCCTGGGCTCGGACACGGGCGGTTCCATCCGCCTGCCCGCCTCCCTGTGCGGCATCACCGGTTTGAAGCCCACCTACGGGCTGGTGAGCACGCGGGGCGTGCTGCCGCTGGCCTGGTCGCTCGACCATCTCGGCCCGATGTGCCGCACCGCGGCCGACGCCGCGCTGCTTCTCCAGGCGATGGCCGGCCACGATCCGCAGGAATCCACCAGTATTGACGCGCCGGCGCCGGATTACTACGCCGGGCTGGGTGCGAGGACCTCCACGCTGCGGCTCGGCCTGCCGCGAGCGCCGTTTTTCGAAGCACTCGATCCGGAGGTCGAAGCCGCCGTAAACCAGGCGATCGAAGTTCTTCGGCGCCTCACCGCCGGCGTTCGCGAAGTCGCCGTTCCGCCGTCACAGCCGATCCCGATCGTGTTCGCCGAGGCGCACGCCTATCACGCGGCTCACCTTGCGAAACACGCATCTTTGTACCACCCGCGTATCCGCCGGCAACTGGAGTCCGGAGCGCAGGTGCCCACGTCCGTCTACATTCAGGCGCGCCTCGATCTGGACCGCGTACGCCGCGAAGTCGCCGGCGTATTCAGCCAGGTGGATCTGCTGGTGACGCCGACGGCGCCGCGTCCGGCGCCGCCGCACGATCTCACGCGCGACCCCGACCTGATCCTGCTGCGCAACACGTTTCCGTTCAATGCCTACGGGCTCCCCGTCATCTCCGTCCCTTGCGGGTTCACCGCCGCGGGATTGCCGGTGGGCATCCAGATCGCCGGCCCGCGACTGGGCGAGACCAGAGTGCTCGCGCTTGCCCACGCCTTCCAGCGGTCGACCGACTGGCACCTGCGCCACCCGCCGGACGCCGTCTGATATACCCTGTAGCTGATGATCCCGCGACGCCGCCTTCCGCTCGCGCTCGCGCTGGCTCTGGGCGGACTTTCGGCAGCGCAGCCGCAGTCTCCCGCCGCCCGCAGCCAGGTGCAGGTTCCGGGGGGACTCCACGCGCTGTCGTTCATCGCCCGCGGCAAGCCCAAGCCCACCGCCGAGGGCTTCTTCGCCGACTACTGTCGGGCCCTGATCCACCGCTCGAACTCCGCTGACCCGCGGATCAACCTGGCCAACCAGAACCGGCTACGCGCCTACTTCCGGCGGCTGGCGGATCTGGAAACGCTCGGCCGCCGCGACGGAAACCGGCTCGCCATTACGCTGTCGAACAATACCCGGGACTCGCAGCGCGTGATGGAGCGCGTCTCGAACCTTCTCGGCTGGCGCGCGCACACCTCGGGCGGCGAAGTGGCGCTCGCGGTCGCGGAAAAAACGGCCCAGTCGGCGCGCAAGGAGATGGCCTCGGCGCTGGACGTCGACGAGATCGGCATGCAGGAGGCGCTCCAGTCGGGCCGGCCGTTTCGCCTCGAGATCCGCTGGGAGCCGGCCGAAATTCTGCTCGACGAAAAGACCTGGCGCTCCCATTTCTATCTGAAGGAGAACTACGCCGGGGGATTCGCCGAGGCGCTGGTGGTCGATCCACGCCTGGCGAAGCTTTACCTCGGCCTGAGCACGCTGGACGAGGAGGCCCGCGCCGCGCTGCTCTCGGCGGTCCCGCTGAAGGAGCTGGCGCTCAAATTCACCGACAGGCTCTACCTGCACGCCTCGGCGCTGGCGGTGGAAGATGGGCGCGCCGCCCTCCCGGGACTCGCGGCGGCCGAGCCCATCTGGACGAAACTCGCCGGCGCCGACCCGCGCCGCCCGGGGGCGTTCTTCCGCGCGCTGCTGGAGAAGGACCGCGGCCGCCTGCTGGCGTTTTTCTCCGTGCTCTCCCGGCTGGACGCGGCCCACCAGCGCTTCGCCCTGCGCAGCCCGGCGCGCGCGCAGAAGCTCTACGAGTTGTTCAACGAGCTGCCGGGGCTCGTGCTCGCCGCCGACCGGGAGATCCTTCGCAGCTCCTTCCTCGACTTCCTTCAGACGGCGCCGCTCGACGCCGAGGGCCGGCTGGTCTTTCCCGGAGCGCTCCGCCTCTGGCTTCCTCCCCAAACCGCGGCCGGGCCGGTGACACCGGAACTGGAGGACCGGATCGTGGAGCACCTGGCGCGCACGCGGCGCAGCAGCACGGACGGGCCGGTCTCGGAACTGGATGCCTTCGTCGCGGTGGCCCGCATCGACGCGCATCGCGGGGCGCCGCGCGGCGCCCGTGGCGAGACCGGCGCGCACCTCAGCGAAACCGCCGCCGCCTTGCTCTACCGCAACTTCCAGGAATTCCAGGATGTCTACCCGTACTTTACGATGCTCACGGGAGTCACCGAACGCGAGCTGTCGGCCTTTTTCGCCTTCGCTGAAAAACTGCGGCAGTTTCCCCGCGACCGCCTGGAAACCGTCGTCGGCCAGTGGCACTCGCTCACGATTCTGCTCGCCCTGGCGGAGGAATCCGGCGCCCTGCCGCCGAAGCAGGCGGCGCAGTTGTTCGGCCAGTTGTGCGAGCGCCTCGCCGCCGACTCGCCGGCGGATGCGACCGGCGCCTCGCTCGACCTGGTGCGGAGCCTGGTTCAGAACGCTTCCAACGACGCTGTCGACGAGGCTCTCCAAAACCTGCTTCTCGGCTCGGGTGAACCCGTTCGGTTCGAGCTCGGCGGCATCCCGCGCCAGATCGATCCCGCGGCGGCGAGAAACTCGAAATACCAGGAGGTGCTCGATCACCAGCAGGTCCCGACGCTCGGCGTGCTGCTCGGCATGCTCGATGCGGCGCGAGCGATCGGCTCTGGCCAACGCAGGGCGGCCGAACACCTGGCGCGACTGGAGGGCGCCGTAAAACAGCTCCCGGCGGCGGAGCTTCCGCGGGACTTGACGGCGCCGCAGAAAGCAAAGTTGGAACGGGCCGCTCCCGGGCGCATCGCCAATGTCCTCTCCCGCCTGCGTCGGCGAATCGATGCCGGCGCACGAGACGTCCAACAACCCGTCGCCGAACTGCTCGCCGAGCTTTCGCCCCAGGTGACGCTCGCCCTCTCCGGGATCGTCTACGCCCGCTTCCTGGATCCCGACGACCTGCTGGTGGCCGAAGATCCGTTGTTCCTCCGCAAGCACCGGTTCGTGATCACCTACCCGCTCCGGCGCCTGTGGCCGCAGTCCGCGCTGCAAGCGGCCATGGGCGAGCGCGGCGGCAGCTTTCTGGAGGGAGGCTTCGCCCAAATGAGTTACGCCGCCGGACAGGTGGCGCTGGCCGGCGCGAAGCAAACCGACAGCAACAGCGAGGCGATCTTCACCGCCCAGCTCGGTTCCCTGCGCGCCACCGACTGGCGGTCGGTACGAGACGAAGACCTGCGGCTGGTGAGCGCCAAGATGCGCCTGGGGCGCCACTGGATCGAACGCGCGGCCTCCGATGCCTCCCGGCGCGCCGAGATCGCCGAGGCGACGCACGGCCTGTTGTCGCTCGCGCGCCGCGCGCGCATGCTCCAGGCGATCCAGGCCGGGGACCCGAAGCTCGCCGCCTCCGTCCTGACGCCGGCCGACCTCTATTTCCTCGCCGATCGCTACCTGGCCCGCCACGCGGCCGATCCGTGGCAGTCGGAAGAGGTCGAGGCCCTCCGCCAGGCGGCGCGGAACAGCTCCGGCGCCCGGCTCGAGCTGCTCGGTTCCTCTCTCCCCAATCTGCGCGGCTGCCCGCACCCGCACCTGGCTGCCTTGCCGCCCTATGAAGAGTTCGACTCGCACCTGATGCCTTCGCGGATGGCGGAGCGCATGGCCGAGTTCAAGCTCTACCTGGCCGATTATGCGTCTCGCCGCCGCATCCCCGCCGCGGCGCTCGGCGCCCTGGCCGCGCCCATGGCCCTGGAGATTCTCCGCGAGCTGCCCATGACCGACCTGCGCGACTGGCGCTCGGTCCGGGCCGCTTTCTCCGAAATCGGCGATACACTGTTGGAGAGCGTCTTGCCCAAGCCATGAAACCAGCAGCAGCCTGCTTCGCCGCGGCCGCGCTCGCCGCCGCGCTCGTCTCCGCGCAGACCGGCGAGGTCACCTTCCGAAGCGACGTCCGCCTGGTGGAAGTCTACGCCACTGTCTTCGACCGCGGCGGCAAACACCTGGACGGCCTCACGCGCGAGCGCTTTCAGGTAACCGACAACGGCAAACCCCAGACCATCGCCACCTTCGAGACCAACACGGCCGACCTCTCGTGCGCCCTGTTGCTCGACACCACCGGCAGCATGGCCCGCGCCCTGCCGGTGGTCAAGAACGCGGTGATCAAGCTGGTGGAGCAGCTTCGCGAAACCGATTCGGTGGCCGTCTACGGCTTCTCCACCACGCTCCGCGTGCTCCAGGATTTCACCGTCGAGAAGGCGCTGGTGAAGAAGGCGGTGCTCGGCGCGCGTCCCTCCGGCCGCACCGCGCTGTTCGACTCGATCTCGCAGGTGGCGCGCGAGATCGCCCGCCGCGGCGGCAAGAAAGTGATCGTCGCTTTCACTGACGGCGCCGACAACGCCAGCGTGCTGGCCGCCTCCAGCGCCATGGCCCGCGCGCGCAAGATCGGCGTGCCGGTCTACACTGTCGCGCAGGGGGAAGCTCTCCAGAACCGCGAGCTGGTGCGCCAGCTCAAGGAGATCGCCCGGCACACCGGCGGGCAGTCCTATTCGGTGTCGAGCTCCCGCGAGATCGACGAGGTGTTTCAGGACATCGCCGCCGATCTCCGCCACACCTACATGCTCTCCTACAAAGCGCCGCCCTCCGCCGACAGGAAATGGCGCGCCGTGCAGGTGGACATCAGCGGCGGGCAGGGCTTCCGCATTCGCGCCAAGCAAGGATATTTTCCCGAGTGAGTCAGTGGCGCAGGCTCTCAGCCTGCCGCGCCGAGACTCGTCTCGGCGCCTGCGTTCCAGCGCGCAGGAAGTAATAACCCAACTACTCCCGACGCTGCAAGGATCGAAGCACGAAGCGGGCAACAGGCTCCTGGTGCAGATACATGGGTCCATGCCGGGCTGTGTCGAGGTAGCGATCCATCGAGATGCCAGGTGAGAAAAGGCCACCTTGGCGTCGAGACGAGTCTCGACGCGGCAGACACGAGTGTCTGCGCCACATCGTTGGCTCGGCTACCCGAACAGCTCGGCCACTTCCTGGAAAGGCACGTAGGTGGTTCCTGAGAACGGCTCGACGTAGTAGAACGCGCGGCCCGAAGGCGTGTTGTGGTGCTGCCTGGTCCAGTCGATGCCCATCGCCGAGTAGAGCGTGATGGCGATGTCCTCGATGTAAATGGGCCGCTTCGCCCGCCAGCCCGGATCCAGAATCCTGCCGCCCTCCTCGTCGGTCCGCCCTAGCACCGCTCCACCCTTGACGCCGCCGCCGGCCAGCAGCGCGCAGGAGGCTTACTGGTAATGTTCCCGGCCCTTGCGCGTCTCGTGGATCGGCCCCGGCGTGCGCCCGAATTCGCTGATCACCACCACCAGCGTCTCCTCGAGCAACGACCTGCCGCCCGCGCTGGGCGTCGTCTTCAAGTCGTCGAGCAGCGCGCAGAGCGCATTGTCCAGTTCGCGCGAGAGCGTCTGGTGGGTGGCGCCGCCCGGCCGGCCCGAGTCGTAGATGTTGGTGTGGAAGTCCCAGCCGCCATGGCCCACCATGACGAACCGGGTGCCGGCGTCGGCGGCCACCAGGTTGCGCGCCACCACCAGCGCGTTGCCGAGCGGGGTCCCGCCGTAACGCTTCGTCTCTTCCTCGCTCAGGTGGAACACGTGCCCCATCCGCGGATCGAGCAACATCGCGTACGCGCCGCGGTAGAAGTCGTGGTAGTCGGTGAAGCTCTTGCCGCGCGGTGAAGCGGACCCGCGGAGCGAGCCGTCCAGCTCCTGGAGAAATCCCCAGCGGCGGCGGAACCGCTCCTGCTCGCCCGGCTTGGGGGCCAGGCGCGGGGCGCCTTCGCCCGTCACCGTCAGGCTGAACGGCGCGACCTCGGCCGGCAGGAATCCCTGCGTCAGCAGACCGGCCTGGTTGCCGGCGGCATTCATCGCCACGTAGGGCGGCAGGAAGTCGCCCGGCTTGCGTTGCCCGCGCAGCTCGTAGCTGACCACCGAGCCCACCGGCGGAATCTCCTTGGCCAGCGCGAGGTTCAGCGGATGCGCCGCCTGGATGTAGTACTGCGCGCGGCCGTGCACGCTGTCCCAGGCGTTCAACGAACGCACCACCGCCACGTCTCCCAACCTCTCGGAGAGCCGCGGGAACAGCCCATACGGGAGATGAACGTCGCCGAAGCGGCGGATGTCGAACTCCTTCGGAGTCCAGGCGCCTTCCTTGGCGTCGAAGGAGTCCAGTTGCGAGATGCCACCGTCGAGCATCAGGAAGATGCAGAAACGCGCCGTGCCGCGCGGGTTGACCCTCGCCGCCGCCTCGACCCGGTACGGCCGCCAGGCTTCCGTAAGCCAGTAGCCGGCCACACCCAGGCCGGAGGTGCGCAGCAGTTCGCGCCGCGTCATCGGGGGAAGGGTTGGAAATTGCATCTGTCGCCTCTTCAATAATTGAAGATGAAGTCCAGCTTGTTCATCAACGCCCACTGGATATCCTCGGCGCCTTCGCGCCGATCCTCGCGCAGGCGCGCCAGCGAGGTCAGCTTCTCCGCCTCGGTCGGCCGCCTTGAGAGCGTCCACAGGAAGAGCTGTTCCACCAGCCGCGCGTCGTCGGTTTCCTTCGCCAGCAGCTCGGCGACGCGCGTCGGGCCGTTCGCCTTCACGCGCTCGGTCACGAACTCGCCGCCGAACACCAGCATCGCCTGGATGATCGAGCCGGTGTTCTGCGCGTCGAACTGCTCCCGGTTGGACGCGCCGAAGCTGTGCAGGAAGAACTTCGCCTCCCGGTAGGCTGACCCGCCGTTGACCTCCTCCGGCGAGGGCATCTCGGTGAGGAAGCGCGCGTAGCGGTTCCGGTCGTGAAACTTGTAGTTGCCGCCGACGTTGGTCGCCGTCACGATGGCGTCGTGTATTTCGGTGGCCGCCAGCCGCCGCACGAACTTGCGCGCAAAGTAGGGCGCATACGAATCCTTCCACCTGGCGCCGAAAGCGGAGGAGAGCTGGTAGGCGGTCGACTGCGCCATGGTCCGCAGCAGCCGGCGCAGTTGGAAGCCGTTGGCGGCGAAATCGCGCCCCATCTCGTCGAGCAGTTCCGGATGCGTCGGCTGCACGCTCCATCCCTTGGGCAGAGGGCGCGCCGGGTCCTGGCGGTTCAGGTCGAACTCGTCCACCGGGTCGACGATGCCCACGCCGAACATCTCTTTCCAGAAATAGTTCCCCGCCGCGCGCGCAAATTGCGGATGCGCGGTCAGCATGCGCGCGAACTCGACGCGCGGATCGCGCGCCGGATCCGGCTTCTCTCCGGTCAGCAGGAAGACCGGCTCCACCGGCCCGCCCGTGCGCGTGATCCGCACCGAGCTCGACGCCTTGCTGTCGTACGGCGCCCCGTCGTTGGTCAGGCGGAAGCGGTCCTGGTAGGCGATCTTGCGCACACGGAGCCGGGAGAAGAACGCGCCCAGGTTCCAGAACCCGGTGCGTGTCACGCCCGTCAGGTGCAGATTCAACTTCTCCAGGTGGTTGCGCCCGTCGTGGCAGGAGACGCACTGGAGGTTCACGCCGAGGAAATGCCGGCCCACGTTGACCACGATTTCGTCGGCCGTGTCCTCGTGCATGTCCGCCGTCGGCGTGTCGCCGAGCACGTGCCAGCGCGCCAGGTAGGTTGCCGCCGGGGTCCTGGTCTCCCAGTTGGTCTCCGGCGCGTCCCCGGTGAGCAGCCCGGTCACGAACTCGTCGTACGGCTTGTTGGCGCGCAGCGCGTCGCGGATCCAGGCGTCCAGCCGGTCGCGCGCCGGCCAGCCGATGCGGTTCTGGCAGTTGCGGTAGAGGTCGCCAAACCAATACGCCCAGCGGTCGATGAAGGCTTCGCTCTCCAGCAGCCCCTCGATCAGCCGGTCGCGCTTGTCGGACGTGCGGTCGTCGAGGAACCGCAGCAGCGTTTCCGGCTCCGGGATGCGCCCGGTCAGGTCGAGGTGGACGCGGCGCGCGAACTCCCAGTCGCCCGCCAGGCCGGCGTGGGGAATGCGGTCCCGCGCCATCTTTCCGAAGATGTGCCGATCGACGATGTTTCCGGCGCGAGGCGCCGCCCGGGTCGGGACCGCTCGCGGAACCTTGTTCGAAAACTCCCTGGTCAGCTCGGAGGCTTCCTGCGAGGCCGGGCGCTTTTTCTCCCGCAGCGCGCGGTGCTCGTCCTCGATCTTCATGCTCTGCGCCTGGGACCAGGCGAGCCCGCTCCCCAGCACCAGAGCCGCCAGCGCGTACCGCAACATCATGCGCTCCCTTTGCATTTCAGGATACCTCAGTCCGGGTGGCCGGTCCCGAGGAGTTCGGCCCACGCCAGGGCATGTCCTACTGCCCGCTTCACTTCGTTGCGTCGCGCCGTGGTCATGGCTCCGGCTCGTTTCCGAAGCGACGACCGCGGCACCGTACGCAGGTTGTCGCAATTCGCGACGCAGGCCTTCGGCAAGCCTTCCGCCCGCCCCAGCAGCACCTCCTGGGCAATCCCGCGGATGGTTGTCGTAGTCTCCGCGACGACGAACTTGCTCAGATAGCTGTAGGCCGCATTCCGGCTCAACAGCAGCACCGGCCTTCGCCCAGCCGGCGGCGGCAGGTTGGCCCACCAAATCTCATATTGCTTCACGGGCGGTACTCCTCGGCCGAGCTCCAGTCGTCCGCCTCGCTCTCGGAATCCGGCTGCGCGGCGTAGGCAGCCCGGGTCCTGGCCTCCTCGGCGTCCAGCGCGGCTTTCAGGATTGCTTCTCGGATGAAGCGAGCCCTCTGTCTCCGGGCCGCCGGCGCCACCCGCTCCAACAGTTGATATATCCGATCATCGAGTTGGATCAGTATAGACTTCATATATTGACAAGTATATCAATAACCGGGACGAAATATCCTTCACTCATCGCCGTGCCTGGTCATACTGGCTCCGATCTCGCAGCCGGCACGCTTTCGAGTATCCTGAAGCAGGCGGGACTGAAATGAGATACGCAGTCGTCATCGAGAAAACCCAAACCGGCTATTCGGCCTACGTTCCTGACCTTCCGGGTTGCGTAAGCGTCGGCGGCACACGCGGGGAGATGGATCGGAACATCCGGGAGGCAATCGAGCTCTATTTAGATGAACTCCGCGAGCAGGGCGTTCCAATCCCCGCCCCCACTACGGACACTGAGTACATCGCGGTGTAGCAACCGGCTGGGAGGCGCAGGCAGCCCGTGTCTCTGGCCTCCTGGGCGTCCAGCGCGGCCCTCACCGCACCACCATCACCTCGTCCAGCTCCTTCTTTGACAGCACCGGCACCGTCGCCCCCTCGGCCGGATAGCCGACGGGGATGAGAACGAACGGACGCTCGTTGGGCGGCCGCTCGAGCAGCCGCGACAGGAACCCCATGGGCGACGGCGTATGGGTGAGTGTCGCGAGGCCGCTCCAGTGCAATGCGGCCAGCAGGAAGCCGACGGCGATCCCCACCGATTCGCCTACGTAGTAGTGTTTGATGCGCCGCTCGCTCCCCGGCTCGACGCCGTAGTCAATACGGAACACCACGATCAGGTACGGCGCCGTTTCGAGGCACCCCTTATGCCAGTCGGTGCCGATCGGATCGAGCGCCTCCAGCCACTCGTCGGGGAAGCGGCGCTCGTAGTTCTCTTTTTCCTCGGCCTCGGCGGCCTCGCGGATCCGGCGTTTGACCTGCGGATCGCGCACCACGACAAACCGCCACGGCTGTTGGTTGGCGCCCGAAGGGGCGAGCGAGGCGCAGCGGATGGCGTTTTCGATGAGGGCGAGCTCGACCGGCTCGGGCGAAAACTCGCGCACGGTCCGCCGCGTGCGAATGCGGCGGAAAAACTCCTCCGCGTGGAGGCGCTGCTGGTGCGAACTCAGCCGCGCGAATTCGAGGGGTGCATGCTGACCTGGCACGCCCGCCAGCATAACGCACCCGGCGCGCGATTGTGATAGACATGTTCGAGACGGGAGGTTGCCATGTCCCATGCCGTTCGCTTGATTCTGGTGCTGGCGCTCGCCGGGGCCCTCGCCCCGGGCGAAGAACTGCCCATCGTCACCGAGGTCGAATACCAGCCGCTGGCCGCGCAGGTCTCGCGCCTGCTCGAGGCGCTCCAGTTGCTCGGCGATCCGCTGCCGGCCAAAGACACCGCCGAGCTGAAGCGACTCACCGCCGGCCTCGCCGATACCGCGGGGGCCGTCGAGGCGTTGCAAAAGATCCTCGACGCGCACTGTCTGGTGGGGGTGAACATCAACCCCGAGAGCCGCGTCAAGGTGCAGCAAGGGCCGAAGCTCGCCGAGCTGGTGGAGCAGGGCTGGCGCACCTTCCTGGTGAAGGTGCACAACGAGGCGGGGGTGACGGCGGTGCTCGCGGTGGAGAGCCGGAACGCCGGGCCCATGCCGGGCGCCGCGGCCGGCCAGGTCGGCATGCGCTGGCTGGATTTGAACATGTTCAACAAGCAGCCGCTGCGCGGCCACCTCTCGGGACTGGAAGTGGAATACCGCGTCCTCCAGCTTTTCGCCCGCGACGCCGGCAAGCGCGAGGCGCGGCTCTCCTTTGACGTGGGCCAGGGGACGCAGGACCTGGGGTTCCGCAACGAGGCCGACATTCTGTTCACCGCGAAGGCGTCGGCCAAGCTCACCTTTCGCGTCATGGATCACGACGACCGTCCCACCACCGCCTCGTTCCTGATCCGCGACACCGCCGGGCGCGTCTATCCGTCGCAGGCCAAGCGGCTCGCGCCGGATTTCTTCTTCCACCCCCAGGTGTATCGCTCGACCGGCGAGTCGGTGGCGCTGCCGCCGGGCGAGTACACCATCGATTACACGCGCGGACCGGAGTATCGCAAGCGCACGCAGAAGATCCGGGTCGGCGGCGACCCGCTGGAGGTGACCTTTCGGCTGGAGCGCTGGATCGATCCCGCCCGGCTGGGTTGGTATTCCGGCGATCACCACATCCACGCCGCCGGCTGCGCGCATTATGAAAGGCCGACCGAGGGCGTCTATCCCAAGGACATGATCCGCCACGTGCTGGGCGAGGACCTCAAAATCGGCTCCGTGCTCACCTGGGGTCCCGGCTGGTATTTCCAGAAGACGTTTTTCGAAGGCAAGGACCACGCCGTCTCCACCGCCGACCACAAGATCCGCTACGACGTCGAAGTCTCCGGCTTTCCTTCCAGCCACACGGGCCACATCTGCCTGCTCGGGCTGCGCGAGCAGGAATACCCCGGCACGCGCCGCATCGAGGACTGGCCGAGCTTCGGCATTCCGGTGCTGCGCTGGGCCAAGGCCCAGGGAGCGGTCACCGGCTACGCCCACTCCGGCTGGGGCCTGGCTGTCAAGCAGGAGCGGCTGCCATCGGTCGAGATGCCGCCCTTTGACGGCATCGGCGCCAATGAGTTCATCGTCAGCGTCACGCACGATCTGATCGACTTTATTTCCACGGTCGACACGCCCTACCCGTGGGAGCTGAATATCTGGTACCACACGCTCAACGCCGGCTACCGCGCGCGCATCAGCGGCGAGACCGATTTCCCGTGCATCTACGGCGACCGCGTCGGCCTGGGCCGCAGCTACGTCCGGCAGAAGGCGCTCGATTACACCGACTGGGTGCGCGGCCTCGCCGAGGGCCGCAACTATGTCGGCGACGGCAAGAGCCACCTGATCGACTTCCGCGTCAACGGCGTCGAGATGGGCGCGGGCGCGAGCGAGGTGAAACTCGACGCGCCCTCCACGGTGCGCGTCACGGCGAGCGTGGCGGCGCTGCTGGATCCCTCTCCGGAGGAGTCCCTGCGCCTGCTGCCCTTCAGCCAGAAGCCGTACTGGGACCTGGAGCGCGCGCGCGTGGGGGCCTCGCGCGGCGTTCCGCTGGAGCTGGTGGTGAACGGGCGTGCCGTCGCCAGCCGGCAGATCGAGGCCGACGGCGTGCTGCGCCCGGTCACGTTCGACGCGCGCCTGGACCGCTCGAGCTGGGTCGCGCTGCGCATTCTGCCCTCCTCGCACACCAATCCGCTCTTCGTCCTGGTAGGAGGCAAACCGGTGCGCGCCTCGCGCGCCAGCGCCGACTGGTGCCTGCGCGCCGTCGACCAGTGCTACCGCCAGAAGCTGCCGCGCGTGAGGCTGGAAGATCGCGGCGAGATGGAGCGCGCCTACGAGCACGCCCGCGCCGCCTATCGCCAGCGACTGGCCGAATCGCCGGTGGAGTGACGGCGGTGCCCGAGCTGATCGCCATCGACACCGCCGCGCTCGCCTGGGAGGAGCGGTTCAACGAGAAGATCGGCCGGGCGCTTTACCGCAAGACCCTGGTCGAGGATCCCGACACCGGCATGGAAGTGCGCCTGGTTCGCTACCCGGCCGGCATCGTCAACCCGCGCCACACGCATCCCTGCGCGCACGGCATGTACGTGCTCGAGGGAACACTCGCCACCCACGCCGGCCGCTTCGGCCCGGGCCACTTCGTCTGGTTTCCCGAGGGAGAAGAGATGGAGCACGGGGCCACCGCCGAATCGGACGTCGTGGTGCTGTTCGTCACCAATAAGCGGTTCGAGATTCACTACCGCTGAGCGAGGCCGCCGCCGCGGAACGCCTCCGCCAGCCGCGACCAGCTCACGCGCAGCTCCTCCGGGATGACCCTCGTCTCGCCGATGGTGGTCATGAAGTTGACGTCGCCCGGCCAGCGCGGCAACACGTGCATGTGAATGTGGCCGGCCACGCCCGCCCCGGCGCATTCGCCGACGTTCATCCCGAGATTCAGCCCCTTGGGGCGGTAGAGAGCGCCCAGGTGCCGGGCCGCCTCGCGCGCCAGCAGCATCATCTCGCCGACGGCCTCCTCGCCGGCCTCCTCCAGCGTGGCCGCGTGCGCGTACGGCGCGATCATGAGGTGCCCGTTCGAGTAGGGATAGAGATTGAGGAGAACGAAATTGCGGCGGCCGCGATGGACGACGAAGTTTTCCTCGTCGCGCCCGGCGGGCGCCATCTCGCAGAAGATGCAGCCGCCGGCCTCGGCAGCCCGGCTGACGTAGCGGTACCGCCACGGACTCCACAGGTGATCCATGGCGAGCCGGGAGGGGGCGGTCCTCAGCCGCCGGCAGGCGTTTCGGCCGCCGCCGGTCCCTGGTGATCGCCGGCATTCACCAGGTCCTTGAGCTCTTTGCTCGGTTTGAAGTAGGGGATCCGCTTCGGCGGCACTTCCACTCGTGCGCCCGTTTTCGGGTTTCGCCCGATGCGCGCGTCCCGCTCGCGGGTGCGGAAGCTGCCAAAGCCGCGGATCTCGATCTTGTCCCCGGTGCGCAGCGACTTGACGATGCTGTCGAAAATCGACTCCACGATCACTTCGGATTCCTTCCGCGTCATTTCCACGACGCGGGAAACTTCCTCAATCAGATCCGCTTTCGTCATTCGGTCCCCCTCCGGCCATTCATTACCATACCCCATCTGTGACGCCCGCCCCAACAACAACCGGGGCTCGCGAGCGGAGTCACACTCCTGTTCAACCCAGCAAAGGCCGGCGGGCCGGCTCACAGGCGAACGGTCTCGCCGCACGGCGCCGCTCCCGGCCGGGCTTCCCACGCCCCACCGCGGCCGCACGCCTCAGCCGCGCTCGCGATTATCGTGGTGCCCCTTGGTCTGCATCACCTCTTCGATCGTCGACGTCACCGCCGCCGCGCGCCGCCGGTAGTCCTCCAGCCGGCTGCGCTCCTCATCTTCGGTCGCCGCCCGCGCGCTCAGCCCGATCCGCTTCTCCTCCTCATTCAAGCGGATGATCTTGAACTGCGCCGTCTGGCCGATCGGCATCGCCGGCTCGTCCCGGCCGCGATCGCCCGCAGCCGGGATCTCCGATTGATGACACAAACCCTCGACCCCCGGCGCCAGCTCGACGAACACGCCGAAGCTGGCCGCCCGCGTCACGCACCCGGCGACATGATCGCCGACCTGGTGGGTCTGGAAGAAAGCCTCCCAGGCGTCCGGCTGCAGTTGCTTGACCCCCAGCGACAGCCGGCGGTGCCCGGCGTCAATGTGCAATATCACGGCTTGCGCGATCTGCCCCTTCTTCAGCACCTCGGCGGGATCCTTCACCCGCTTGTTCCAGGTGAGGTCCGACACGTGCACCAGCCCGTCGATGCCTTCCTCGATCTCGATGAAGGCGCCGAATTCGGTCAGCTTGCGGACGCGACCCTCCACCACCGAGCCCACGCTATAGCGGTCCGCCAGCGTAGTCCACGGGTCAGGCTCCAGTTGCTTCATACCGAGCGAGACCCGCCGCTCGCGCGACTTCACTTCCAGCACCACCGCCTCCACGTTGTCGCCCACTTTGACCAGCTTGGAGGGATGTTTCATCCGCCGCGACCAGGTCATTTCGGAAATGTGGATCAATCCCTCCACGCCCGGCTCCAGCTCGACGAAGGCGCCGTAGTCGGTGATGCTCACCACCCGGCCGATGACCCGCGAGTCGGCCGGGTAGCGCTCCTGAATACGCGTCCACGGGTCCGGGGTCACCTGCTTCATGCCGAGCGAGATGCGCTCGCGCGCGCGGTCCAGCTTCAGCACCTTCACCGTGACCTCGTCGCCGGCGTGCAGCGCCTCCGACGGGTGGGTCACACGCCCGTAGGAGATGTCACTGACGTGCAGCAGGCCGTCGATGCCGCCCAGGTCGACGAAGGCGCCGTAATCGGTCAGGTTTTTCACCGTGCCCGTCACCACCGCGCCCTCCTCGAGCATCTGCAAGGTGGCCGACTTGCGCACGCTCAGCTCGTCGTGCAGCGCCAGCTTGCGCGACACCACCACGTTGCCGCGGCGGCGGTTCAGCTTGACGATCTTTACGGCAATGTCCTGGCCGATCAGGGTGTCCGGATTGTGCGACGGGCGCAGATCCAGATGCGAGGCGGGCATGAACCCGCGCACGCCCACGTCCACCGACAGGCCGCCCTTGGTCCGCCCCATCACCCGCCCGGAGATCATCAGCCCTTCCTGGTAAGCCTTCTCCAGGTTCTCCCAGGCGCGCATCCGGACGGCCTTTTCGTGGCTCAGCAGGATGTAGCCTTCCACCTCACCGCCCTGGCGGTCCACCATCACGTCGATCGCGTCGCCGGCGCGGAACTGCACCACGCCGTCCACGGTGGGGATCTGCTCTATGGGAACCAAGCCTTCGGACTTGTAGCCGAAGTCGACGATGACTTCCTTCGCGGTGACCTTCAGGATGTGGCCGCGGAGAATCTCCCCGTCGGCCGGGGGCGCCAGGTGACTATAGTCTTCCAGGAGGTGCTCATACTCTTCCGCGTCGCTGGAAAGGAGAGCGTCCGCCTGGCGGTCATCCTGCTGATACGTGGCCATGGCCGTGTTCCCGAGGTCGCCCGATCCGCAACGGCTCGGGGGCGCCTGGTCCCGGCGGCATGGCATCCGTACTACGGTGCCGACTGGTGTGCCTCTGGAAGATCAGCCGCACGAAGGTGACTGCTTTTTCCCCCGCCAGGCACTCCCAAAACTGTTGCGATAGAACGCCCACAAGCCTCTGAAATACTGGTCCTTCAGCAGGATAGCCGACCGATGGGTGGATGTCAACAGCGCCTGAATGCCTCGGTCAAGCCTGCAGCACTGCCGGCGCGTCCCGCTAGTTCCTGCCGCAATAGTCCGGCGTGCGGTACATGCCGGCCCCGCAGCCGCCGCCCATGGCAGGCTCCGGACGGCCGTTGGCGTGCGCCGAGAACACGGAAAGCTGCTGGCTCAGATGCGCGGTCCCGCAGGAAGGACACACAGGCGCGGCCGTGTCCGATCGCCGCACCAGCTTCTCGAATTTCGTCCCGCAGTCTTCACAGCAATACTCGTAGATCGGCATCCGGACTTCACCTCCACTCGGCAAGCGTCAACACTATTGTATCAATAAACCGGCGCGCGGCCGACGAGGGGAGACCGCTGTTGTTCACCAGGATCGAGAACGCCAGCAGGCGGCCGCCGGCGGTCTGCGCGTAGCCGGAGAGCGCGTTCACGCCGGTCATGGTTCCCGTCTTGGCGCGAATGCGCCGCGCCGGCGCGGAGCCGCCGAAGCGTTCCGCCAGCGTGCCGTCCTCGCCGCCGACCGGCATCAGGTCGATCCAGGCCTCGCGGTAGGGCGACCGGTGCATGGCCTCCAGCAGCGTGGTCAGCGCGCGCGGCGTCACCAGGTTCAATCGAGACAGGCCCGAGCCGTCGTGCAGGATGGCGTCCTGTGGAGAGATGCCGATTTCGGCCAGGAACGCCCGCATTTCCTCGAGGCCCGCCTGGCGGCTACCCATGTTCCTGCGCACGCGGGCGACCTCGCGCAGGACGATCTCGGCGTGCAGGTTCTGGCTGACCTTGTTGATGATCTTCAGCGTCTCTACCAGCGGCGGCGAGGTTCGACGCGCCATCTCGACGCCTTCCACCGGCGGCTGCGGCACGCCGCTCTTCAGGTCGGCTACCTCGGCCGCCAGCCGGTGCCGGGTTGCGACGCCGCCCGAAACCACCACACCGCGTCGGGCCAGGGCGTCGCGGAACGCCCAGGCGGCGAACCGCGCCGGATCCTCGACCGCCAGCAGGTGCACCGACCGGGAGCCGGCCGTGCCCCATACCCGCACTTCGCGCGAGCCCGGCGGGCGCTCGAAATGCACCGCCTGCTCGCCCTTCTTCCCGGTGCGTACGCGGTTGTCCAGGAGGAAATAATCGAGCGGCGGGGTCAGCGCGAGGCGCACGGGCTCGCCGGGCTGCTGTCCCGGGGAAACCTCGAGCGCGAGCGCGTTGTCGTTGAAAGAAAGGGCGCCGACCGGGGCGCCGTATTCCCACAGCGTGTCGTCCTGCGCCCAGCCCTCCGCGTAGGGCTCCCACACGTACGCAGTGTCGTCGCCGACGATGCCGCCTTCGACGCGCCGCACGCCGCGCGCGGCCACCTGCCCGGCCAGATCTTCGAGGGCCGCCAGGGGATTCCCCGCGGCGGCGTCCTTACTATAGGGAATGGCCCGCGCCGAGAGCGTCGGATCGCCGCCGCCCACCAGCCGCAGGTCGCCGTGCAGCGTGCCGTCGGCGTCCGGAGACTGATCGGCGAGCACCACGGTGTGGAAGCGGTGGTCCGGCCCCAGCCGCATCAGCGCCAGCGCCGTCGAGAACAGCTTGGCGTTGGAGGCCGGGACGAAGAAATGGCCGGCGTTGTTCTCGAGCAGCACCGCGCCCGAACCCGTGTCGACGACCCGCGCGCCCCAGAAGGCGCGGCGCGCGACCGGCGAGTTGTCGGCGAGGGCCTGAAGGCGGCGCGCGAGCGGCGTCCTGGCGCGGGTGGTCTCCGCCCCCGCGGGCGCCGCCGGCATCGCCGCCAGCAGCAGGCACCAGGCAACCGGCGCGCGGAGCATGCCGCTCAGGAGGACGCCTGCGCCAGCGCGCGGCGCAGGACGTTGTGCGTGATGCGCTCGACGCGCGCGTCGGGCCCGTGCGGGCGCACCCAGTGCGACCACGGCAGAATGTGGCCGGGCGGCGAGGAGAGTCCCTGGGCCCACCAGATCGTCGAGGCGTTGAAGACGAAGTTCTTTTTCGGCCCGGGATAGATGGTGGCCGCCCACCGCACCGGGCGCACGCCGCCGCTCAAGGCGATCCCTTCGGCCACCACTTCCAGGCCCGCGATCGCGGCCGGGTCACCGTGAAACTCCCATCCCACCAGGCCCGGGACGCTATCGCCCCGCTTCATGCCCGTGCCTGCAAAGATCCAGTGGTCCGGCCGGGTGACGATCCAGTCGCCGCCGCCGTTGGCCGGATAGACCGTGCGCGCGCCGATGAGCAGCTTTTCGCTCGGGCCCTCCATCGGGTATTCGTACGGCCGTCGCTCGCGGAATTCTTCGCTGTCCTCCGCGATGCCGCCGTAGCGGCCCTCCCGGCTGATGACGCGGTTCGGACGGCCGTCGGCGGAGGGCTGGAACGGCGTGACCCCGCAAACGGAGTTTCCCGACAGGAACAGGAACGTGACGCCGGCGCGGATCGCCGCCATCGAGTTCTCGTACTGCCGCAGGTCCCAGTATTCGTCGTGGCCGATGCTGAGGAAGACCTTCGACCGCAGCGGTTCGCCGGCATCGATCATGTCGACGTTCGAGCAATAGGTCACGTCGTAGCCGTGCATCTCCAGCCAGTAGCACAGCGGGAACTCCCACAGCAGGAACTCGCCCGAGCCGATCGACAGCGGATGCTCGTAAATCTGGGAGTACTTGCCGTAGGGCCGGTCGAAGCTGCCGGCGACGCTGGGCGCCCAGGAGCCGCGCGGGTCCGTATACAGCGAATAATCGTCCGGCCAGCGGTTGTAGGCGTTCCAAGTGTTGTCGCTCACCTGGAACAGCAGGTCGGCGCGGCGGCGGTCGCGGACGACGAAGACGACGTAGCTCTGCCAGGCGTGCACGTCGCTGCGCTCGGGCATCGTGGTGAGCCGGCCGAGATAGACGCCGCTCGGCCAGTCGGCGGGGATGGCATACTCCGCCGCCGGCTCCCAGCGGCACTCTCGCAGGCGCCTCGGGCCGATCTCGGGATCCGGCTGCGGTTTCCCTGGAAACGGACCCAACGTCGTCATGAGCCGCGCGCCGCGCCCGCCGTAGTAGCCCATGCGGAAGATCTCGATCCGGAACTGCGCCGCCGGCTGCGTGCTCACCATGATCTGCACCTTCTGCCCTGCCTCCACGCTCTGGCGCGAGCAGTAGCCCTCGATCCACGGCGAGCGGAACCCGCCGCGCTTGTCCAGCCGGACGCGTGTGAGCTGCCAGTCGGCCGCGCCGGGCTTGCGGTTCTCGCGCCCGATGAGGCCCGAGGGACGGGGTGCGGCGGCGAGCGGCGCGGCGAGCGCGCCGTGGAGGAAATTGCGTCGGTTCATGGCATGGGAAATCAGAACGCCAGCCGCAGGGCGAACTGCAACTGCCGCGGGTTGCCGACGATGCCCGTGATGGAGCCCGCCGCCGGATTGCCGATGGCGGCATTGGGCAGGTCGAACTGCGGCGTGTTGAGCAGGTTGAAGAATTCCGCGCGGAACTGGAGCCGGAAGCGTTCGTCGAGCGGGAAATCCTTGAAAGCGGAAAAGTCCAGGTTGATGCGACCGGGACCGCGCAGGATGTTGCGGCCGGCGTTGCCGTAGGTGTACTGCCGCGGAACGGCCCAGGCCGCGCCCGGGACATTGAACGACGTATCGAACCACCGCACCGGGTCTTGCGACGCCGCCTTTCCGCTGCCGAGCCGGTCCGGGCGACTGGCCCCGGCGTTGGACACCGAGGTTTGCAGCAGCGGCGTAAACGGCAGCCCGGTCTGGCTGGTGAGCCAGCCGTTGATCTGCCAGTCGCCCAGGACGGCGCCGGCGAGCGGGTTCGCCAGGCGCCACCTCCTGCCGGCGCCGACCGGCACTTCCCAGGTCATGCTGTGGAGCAGGCGGTGCTGGACGTCATGGCCGCTGGTGGCGCGGTCCAGGGCGCGGTTGCGAAAATCCTGCGGGACGGGCCCGTTGGAGGCGCCGCCCTGCTCGTTGGGAACGTTGTCGATCGAGTGCGCCCAGGTGTAGGAAGTGAGAAAGCTCAGCCCGCCGGAGAAGCGCCGCTCCGCAGTCGCCTGCAAGGCGTGATAGTTGCTCATGCCGTCGCTGGTGGCGTAGGTCACCCCGGTCACCGAGGGGGCCAGGGTTCGCAGCGCGCGGCGCGAGGCCGGCGTTCCCGCTCCGGGGACCGGCTGGTTGTAGTCGTGCGAAGAGAGGAGCTGGCGCGAGAGGTTGCCGACGTAGCCGGCCTTGAACACCAGGTTCCAGCGCGGGACCTCCTGCTGGATTTGCAGGTTGAACTGCTGCGCGTAGCCGCTCTTGAAATTGTCCGCCACGGTGACGAAGCTGCCGCTCGGGTTGTCCGCCACCAGGCGGAAATCGAGCGGTGGAATGGGCTGCAAGCCGTCCTGCACGCGGCGCGGCGCGGCCGAGAACTGGTCGATGTTCTCCGTGATCACCGGCCCGAACGGCAGCACGCGATGACGCCGGAAGTAGACTTCCCCGTTGCCCTGGGTGTTGTAGAAGATGCCGAACCCGCCGCGCACCAGGGTGGTCGCGCGCGCACGGACGGCGAAGCCGAACCGAGGCGCGAAGTTGTTCCGGTCCCCAGTCACGCCGACGCGCCGGCCGGAGTTGAACCCGGCGATCCGCAGCTTCCCGGTGGAGACGTCGAAGTTCGTCCACCGGTCGGCGACTTCCACCGCCGGCGGATCCAACTCGTAGCGCACGCCGAGGTTCAGCGTCAGCCGGCCGGACACCCGCCAGTCGTCCTGGAAGAACGAGCCGGTCTCCACCACCCGGATCCCCGGAAACATGAGCAGGAAGTCCTGTTCGATGGCCGAGGCGGCGCCGAGCAGGAAGCCGGCCATCGAGTCCCCGGTGGCGGCCGTGTCGTTCGGGTCGCTGGTGAAGGCGCTGTCGAACGCGAAGCGGCCGTTGCCGCGGTTGGTCTGAAAATCGGTGATGTGGCGGCGGCGCAGGTCGAAGCCGAACTTCAGGCTGTGGTCGCCGAAAACGCGCGTCAGGTTCACTGCCGGGTGGAAGGTGTTCTCCACGCGGATGGTCGGCAGCGACCGGCTTTGCCCGATCCCAGTGAAGCCCGAGGGCGCGAAGATCGGGATACCGTCCGAATACGGTCCCTGGTTGGCGTTCGGCACGCCCAGCTTCTCGCCCAGCTTCGCGCCGTTGGCCGCACCGCCCTGGCGAAAGTCGAGAGAGAATCGACCGAACCCCATGTGCGCTTCCAGGATGAAGGTCGGGCTGAGAGTGCGCGTCCAGTTCAGCACGGCGTGGGTCGCGCGGATCACCGAATCGCCCGAGGGATCGTCGTTGCCGAGGCCGACCGGGGCGCTCAGCCCGGCGAGGGGCACCGGCAGGAACGTGGTGGGGCGAAACGTGGTGGTGTCCTGAATCGAGTAGCGGCCGAAGAGGGTGTCGCGCCGCGAGAGGTTGTAGTCCATGCGCGCGTCCCCCTGGTTCCACTCCTGCGCCTGCTTGGGATGGCTGGTGTGGTTGTTGGCGAGCCCGCCGCGCTGCGGCGCCGGATACGCCTGGATCAGCTTGGCGGTGACCGGGTCGAAACGGGCGGCGGGGACCTGCCGGCCGGGGAACGGGTCGCGCACGAATCCGCTGCGCGTGCCAGCCTGGCGGCGCACGGTGCGGGGATCGTAGACGTCGCGCACCCCGGTGAAGTCGCCGCGGCGTACGGCGTCGATCGGCGTCGTGTTCACCGAGGTCGTCACCAGCCGGTGCCGGTAGCCCTCGTAGTTGGTGAAAAAGAACAGCCGGTTCGCCTCGGCCGGCCCGCTGAAGCTCGCGCCGAACTGGTTCTGGCGGAAGGCGGGCTTGGCCGTGTCCGCCGGCGCGAAGTAGTTCCGGGCATCGAGCTTCGAGTTGCGCAGAAACTCGTAGGCGCTCCCGTGCCAGGCGTTGGAGCCGCTCTTGGTCACCACGTTGATGGTGGCGCCGGGGTTGCGTCCCTGCTCGGCGGCGAACAGGTTGGTCTGGATCTTGAACTCCCGGATCGCTTCCACCGACGGCCGCAGGTTGATCATCCCGTTGCGGCGGAAATTGTTGTCCGCGCCGTCCATCAGGAAATTGTTGGACTGCTCGCGGTTGCCGTTGCTGAACAGCTCCGCTCCGGGACGCAGATCGTCCGGCCGCGTGCCGCTCATGATGGTCCCGCGCGCGCCGAAGCCGACCCCGACCACGCCGGGGCCGAGTATGGCGAGCTGGACGAAGTTGCGCCCGTTCAGCGGCAGGTCCTCGATCAGCTTGTTCTCTACTACCTGGCCCAGGGCCGAAGTGCTCGATTCGAGCAACGGCGCCACCGCCGCCACCTCGACGCTTTCGCTCACCGATCCCACCTCGAGCGTGAAATCCAGTTGCGCCACCTGGTTCACTTCCAGCCGCACCGGCTCGCGCGTCGCCGGCTTGAACCCCTCCTTGAGCACTTCGATCCGGTAGCGGCCCGGCGCCAGGAACGGCAGGCGGTACTGACCGGCAGCATTGGACACTGTGTTCCGGGCCGCCGTGGTCTCCACATTCGTTACGATCACGGACGCCTCCGGAACGCGCGCTCCGCTCGCGTCCGAGATCCTGCCGGTGATCTGCGAGGCGGTTTGAGAGAAGCCGCCGGCCGCACCCAACAACAATATAAGAGAGCGCTGTTTCATTCTCGACACGAGAGGCTGTACGATTATTGTACCGGGAACTTTAGCCCCCGCGCCCGAGCCGCTCACGCCGGTGACCGGAAATGCGGATCTAGGTTCGTTTGGCACATTTTGTTTTCGCGCGGGCTGGACAGGCCGGGAGGCCTGTCCTACCTTTAAGTATAGATGGTGCAAAAAAGCACTTGACTTTTACCGGATCCGTTATTTTAATTACCAGTAGACTGTAGGCATTGCCACTGATACCCTATTGCAGTCCTTCGTTGCGGAAGAGGATGCTCGGCGCCGATTATTCCCGGCTGTTTGGATCCTGCCTTCAGAGGAGGGGGATAAGAATCGTGATCCGTACATTGATAGCGCTAATTGCGTTTCCAATCATCTGCCAGGGGGGGCGCCGGCTCGTGTGGGAGTTCAATCTAACCGGGCGGCTTAAGGACGCACGGGGAGAACTTGAGCGCCTCCCCCATTCAATTCGCGCCCTCAGTTTTTCACCGGACGAGACCCGGCTCGCAGTTTCAGTGGGGTTGCACGAGGGGGAGAAAAACCACACCAGCCATTTGGTCGTCTTCACCGTGGACGATCCGACTCGTTCATTGCGGCAGATAGAAACGGGGAATTATTCCACGCCTCGTTACCTGTCCGAGCATGACGCCCTATCGTGGTCTGAACGGGGGGATCACCTTATAGTCCGTGGTTCTCCAAGAACCAGAGTGGTGAATCTGCGGGAGCACACGCAGTGTGTTCCTCCAGGTGACATCAACGGGTTCGTGGGGGATCAAATGATTGGTAAGCGCGGTGGATTCGGTTTCAACCCCCGAGGAGTTCACCCGTCTCAGTGGAAGAGCCGCCTGGAATGGTTTGGTCCAGACTGCCAGGCAGCGGCGAGCTGGGAGATCGACGAGAACTGGGTCCTAAAGGAGACCATACCAGGGCGCGGCCTGGTCAGGCTTAGCAGGTATCTGACGCTGTTTAGAGAAGCGGAGCCTGAGCTGGCAGCCCGGGAGGAGTTGATAGTGCTGGACGCCAACACCCGAAAGGTACTTCGTCGTTGGCCGCTCGGAAATTTCAAGGCGCCTCACCTTCGGCTCGCCGAGGGTGGGAAATCGCTCTGCGGGGGAACCATTGCCCAGAGTTCCAGATCGAACGTGGAACTGCGGTGCTGGGATCTAACCACCGGGACATTGATTGCGGAGCACCCGAGGGTGAAGGGCGGAGTCCCGTTCTCGGTGACGCCGGAAGCGACGCTGGTGGCGGCGTTTGATTGGGACAAGATCCCCACCACTCCTAAGATTAAGATTCCCGAAGATCTGGCTGGAATGCGGATTGTGATCTGGGATTTCCGTGCCGGTCGCGACCTGGCCTCCTGGAAGCCGGCGTTGCAAAAGATGCAGTACACGCGCTGGAAAGGCATGCCGATGGAAATCTTCATTGAAATCTTGGATGATCCTTTCGTGTTTGCCCTTTCGCCCAAGGGCAGGTATCTCGCTGAAGGCGGTGACGACGTGATCCGGCTGTACGCGATCGAGTGAGCAACCTCGCGGCCCCCATGACCGCCTGGGGAGTTGCATCTGCTCAGGCCGCGCGCCGCGAGGGGGAGTCACAATGTACGTTCTGTACCTCTTGCCCGTGCGTTTTCTACCGATCACCGTTCTGCGGTAGCCGATCAGCGAGGTCGGAGCGAAGCGACGCTAGGCTAGTGAGGTGTCCCACACTGCTTGCTAACGCGCGCGGCTCGGAAGCGTTGATTCTGAGCCGCGCCCGCAGGAGGCGGTTGTCAACTCTAAGGCGGGACACCACATCGAAAGGGCTGTTTCATTCTCGACACGAGAGTCTGTACGATGATGGTACCGGGAACTTCAGCGCCCCCGCCCGGCATGACGGATCAGCGACAGTTTCGGGAAGCCGCCCGCGCCCAGCTCAGCCTGCTGGCGCCGCTAGAGAAGAAGTGCCTGTTGTGGCTGGCGCACCGCACGCCGCCCTGGATCAACTCCGACCATCTCACGCTGCTCGGCATTTCCTCCATGCTGCTGGCCGGTCTCTCCTACTGGTGGGCGCGATCGAACCGCTACGCGCTACTGGTGGTGGTGGCGTGCCTGGCGGCGAACTGGCTCGGCGACAGCCTCGACGGGACGCTCGCCCGCGTGCGCAACAAGCAGCGGCCGCGCTACGGCTTCTACGTCGACCACGTGGTGGACGCCTTCAGCACGCTGTTCCTGCTGGGGGGGCTGGCGCTCTCCGGCTACATGAGCGAGAGGATCGCGCTCCTGGTTTTGATTGCCTACTTCATGCTTTCGATCGAAGTCTACCTGGCGACCTACACGCTGGGGACCTTCCATATCTCCTTCTGGAAGTTCTCGCCCACCGAGCTGCGCATTCTGCTCGCCGCCGGCAACATCGTGCTCCTGTTCCAGCCGATGGCGATCCTGTTCGGGCGCAGCTACCGGCTCTACGACGTCGGCGGCGCGGTCGCCATCGTGGGACTTGGCCTGATGCTGGTGATCGCCGTGATACGCCACACACGGGCGCTGTATCGCGCCGAGCCGATGCCATGAGCGGCCGCGGCCTCCGGCAGGCGGCGGGAATTCTGTTCGTCCGCTGGCTGAAGTTCAACGCCGTGGGCGCCGCCGGCATCCTGGTGCAGCTCGGCGCCCTTTCGGCGCTGGTCTGGGGCTTCGGCATGAACTACCTGACGGCTACCACACTGGCGGTGGAGATCGCCGTGCTCCACAACTTCGCCTGGCACGAGCGCTTCACATGGCGCGATCGCACGGCCGCCTCGCCCGGCGGCGTAGCCGGACGGCTGCTGCGGTTCAATCTGACCACCGGCGCGCTGTCGGTGGGCGGCAACCTGGTGCTGATGCGGCTGCTGGTAGGCTGGGCGGGCCTGCACTACCTGGTCGCCAACATCGCCACCATCGCCGCGTGCTCGGTGGCCAACTTTTTGCTCAGCGATCGGTTTGTGTTCCTGCCGCGCGTCACCGGCGCACCGCGCCCGCTCGCCCCGGGCGAAACTTCGACTCCCCGGCGGTGGTGAGGGTGGTGATAGGATACCTGATGTGAATCGACCCGCTGTATCCGGCCTGCTCCCGGTGCTGTTTGCACTCGCCGCCTTTCCGTGTCTTGGGCCGTGTCTTGGGCAGGAAGCCAAGCCGCCGGCCGCGGAGAAGCCCAAGGAACCGAGCGAAGAGGGCTACCCGGTGGCCGATACGCTGGTGGTGAGCAAATGCGGCGGCTGCCACGCGAAGGACGAGAAGGGAAACCTCACGCGCATCTCCTGGGAGCGCACCACGCCGGAAGGCTGGCAGCAGGCGATCAAACGCATGGTCCGGCTGCACGGCGTCGAGCTGACGCCGGAGGAAGCGCGCCAGATCGTCCGCTACCTCAGCAACCGGCACGGGCTGGCGCCGGAGGAGGCCCGGCCGGTGATGTACGTGGCCGAGCGGCGGATGATCGACGAGACCGTTCCGGACGAAAGCCTGAAAGAAGCCTGCGTGATCTGCCACAGCGCCGGCCGGCCGATGTCCTGGCGGCGCTCGCGCGAGGAGTGGGACCTGCTCCTGAACATGCACATCGGCTACTTCCCGGTGGCCGAGTTTCAGGGCTTCCGCCGCTTCCCGCGGCGGCAGAACGCGCCGCCGCAGCCGCCGGGCACCGACACGCGCCACCCGGGGGATAAGGCGGTCGACTTCCTCACCAAGTCCTACCCGCTGCGGACACCGGAGTGGAGCGCGTGGCTGGCGGGCATGCGTGCGGGGAAGCTGGCCGGCCGCTGGCTGCTCACGGGCGCCCAACCAGGGCCGGGCCGCGTAGTCGGCGAGGTCGAAATTGAAGCCACGGCGCAGCCGGACGAGTTCGTCACCACCACGCGGCTGACCTGGCTGAAGGACGGCCGCACCGTCACCGGCAAAGGACGAGCCATCGTCTACACCGGCTACGCGTGGCGCGGGCGCATCGAGGGCGTCGACGGTGGAACCGAGCCCGGCAATCTGAAGGAGGCCCGGCAGGTGATGATGGTCTCGCGCGACCAGTCGCAGATCGAAGGGCGATGGTTCTGGGGCGGCTACGACGAGTTCGGCATCGACGTCACGCTGCGGCGCGCGGGCAACGATCCGGTACTGTTCGGCGTGGACCGCACCGCCCTGCGCGCCGGCGCCGCCGGCCAGCGCGTGCGCATCCACGGAAGTAACCTGCCGTCGGATGTGAAGGCCGACGAGATCGAGTTCGGCTCGGGAATCACGGTGAAGCGCGTGCTCGCCGATCCGGCCCCGTCGGCGGGCGGGCTCGCGGTGGAGGTGGACGTGGCCGCCGGGGCGATCCCCGGTAAGCGCGACCTGGCGGTGCGCCGCCACGCCCTCACCGGCGCCCTGGCCGTCTACGACAAAATCGACTATCTCAAAGTTACGCCCGAGGCGGCCATGGCCCGGCTCGGCGGCACCACGCACCCGAAGGGCTATCAGCAGTTTGAGGCCATCGCCTGCACGAGGGGGCCGGACAACAAGATACAAACCGCCGACGACATCGAGCTCGGCCCGGTCGAGGACATTCATTGGTCGATCGAGGAGTTCCTGGCCGTCTACGGCGACGACGACAAGGAGTTCGTCGGCAGTCTCAGCCAGGGCGGGCTGTTCACGCCGGCGCGCGAGGGTCCGAATCCGCAGCGCAAGTTTTCACGCAACAACTACGGCGACGTGTGGGTGGTGGCCACCTGGCGGCCAGCCGGGGGCGAGGCGGCGCGGGACGGCAAGCCCGCCACCGGACGCGCCCACCTGGTGGTGACCATACCGCTGTACGTGCGTTGGGACCAACCGGAGGTAGCTCAATGACGACTTACCGGCTCGCCGAATTTCATCCCTTCCGGGGCGGCGAGCGCCAGTTTCTGTACCTGGTCCCGAGCGGGGCCATCTTCGAGCTGAGCGACCTGTCGGCGGCCCTGCTGCGGCAACTGGAGGCCGGCGAGCGTACGCGGGAAGAGCTGCTGGACGCGCTGGGCGCGCAGGGTCACCCCGGCGCGGAGATCGACGAGGCGCTCGAGGAGATGTACCAGGCGCGCGCCATCGCCAGCGGCGCGGGCTTCGAAGATCCGCCGCAGCCGGCGCCCCGGCCGTTCCCCTTGCAGACCATCGTCCTCAACGTCACCAACCAGTGCAACCTCTCCTGCAAGTACTGCTACGAGTTCGGCGAGGACCGCGTGGCCACGCCCGAAGGCAAGCCGAAGTTCATGGACGATGCCACCGCGCGGGCGGCGGTGGACATGCTCATCGAGCAGTCCTTCGGCCGGCGCGCGATCCACCTGACATTCTTCGGCGGTGAGACGCTGCTCAACTTCCCGCTGGTGCGCCGCATCATTGAATACGCGCGCGAGCGGGCGCACGCCGCCGGCAAGTACGTCGATTTCAGCCTCACCACCAACGGCACGCTGCTGAAGCCGGAGATCATCGAATACCTGGCCGAGAACCAGGTCGGCGTGACGATCAGCCTGGACGGCCCCAAGGAGATGAACGACGCGCTGCGCGTGTTCCACGACGGCCGCGGCAGCTACGACGCCATCGAGCCCAAGGTACGCGAGCTGCTGAAGCGGCACGGCACGCGCCCGATCGCCGCGCGCGTCACCCTCACCTCCCAGGTGGTGGACGTGCTGAAGATCTACCGCCACCTCAAGCACGACCTCGGCTTCCACGAAGTGGGCTTCGCGCCCGTGACCACCTCGCCGGTGCGGCTTTACGCCATCGGCGGCCGCGGGCTGGACAACATCCTCGAGCAGTTCACCGAGCTGGCCCAGGAGTACCTCGCCTTCGCCCTCCGCGGCGAGCACCACGGCTTCTCCAACGTCAGCGACACGCTCGGCGAGCTGCATAGCGGCATCAGCAAGGCGCACCCGTGCGGCGCCGCGCTGGGACTGGTCGGCGTGGGGCCCTCGGGCGATATCGCGCCGTGCCACCGGTTCGTCGACGCAGACGCCCACAAGCTCGGTCACGTCTCCACCGGCATCGACCGCGCCAGGCAGAACGAGTTCCTCGATCGCGGCCACATCGGACGGAAGCCGGAATGTCACACGTGTTTTGCGCGGCCAATCTGCTCCGGCGGGTGCTATCACGAGGCCTTTGTCCGCTACGGCGACACCGGCCACGCCAACCTCCACTACTGCGACTGGATCCGCGGCTGGACCGACGTCTGTCTGGGGATTTACGGCGAGATCGCCGCGCGGAACCCGGCATTCCTGAATCATTTCGATGAAAGGAAGGCGGCATGAAACACCTGCGGGCCGTCAATCGAAAAGCGCTCCGGGTCGAGGAGCACCTGGCAGCCGCCTGGGGCGACGTCTTCGCGCTGCAACAGGGCCAGGGACCGTCGCAGCCTCGGCCCCACTACCCGCTCGGCTGCTCGCTGGTGTTTTCCCCCGGCTGGGAGGTGGACTCCGCCGGCGGCACCGCCGGACTCTGCCAGCCGCTCGAGCGCGACCTCTACGATTGCTACCTGAGCTGCTTCTGGCCCGCACAGGTCCCGGACCACCTCAACAACTATCCGGACTGGACCAGCAAGTGCGCCACCGCCACCAAGGACTGGCGCAACATCGACCTGGTGTTCCCATGATGCTGCGGCGAAGCTTGCTCGGGCTCGCGCTGCCGGCCGCCGCCTGGGCGCAGGCGCGCCCCAAGACACCGCCGCTGCTCTATATTGGCGCGTTTCCCGGCCAGATCCTGATCTTCGACGAGGACCAGGAGAAGGTGATCGACCACATCAAGCTCCAGACCGGCATCCCGCGCGGCCTGACGCATTCCTGGGATCGCAAGCAGTTCTACGTCTATACGGCCCGCGGAGGCATCGAAGTGGTGGACCCGCTGGCGCGCCGGGTGACCAACCACTTCACGCTCGACAGCCCCAGCCACCGCGTCCGTCCCAGCGGCTTCGCGATCGACCCCCAGGGCAAGGTGCTGTACACCATTCTGCGCGGGGCGGTCAAGAAGATCGACCGGTTCGAGATCGACAAGCCCAAGTTCGGAGTAATCGACCTGGCGGAAAAGAAGGTCACCCGCACCGCGGATCTGCCGAGGGACGAGGAGGCGGGCCTGGGTTTTGGCGCGGATCTGCGCGTCTCCCCCGATGGCAAATACCTGTACGCGTTCCAGGAAAATGTGCTGATTTTCGACACCGCCGATTTCAAGCTGGTTGAGAAGATCGAGCTCGCCAAGCCGCCCTACCCGTGGATGGCGACGCTCAACCTCGGGTTCCGCGACGATCCCAACGAAGACCGCGGGACGCTCACCGGAGTGTTCAATTCCACCGACCCGGTGGTGCGCCGATCCATCTTCGGCATCGCCCGGTTCGACCTCAACAAGCGGACTTTCGAGTTCACCCCGATCGGACCGTCGGCCAACAACGGCGTCATGGGCCTGCAAATCACCCCCGACCGCAAGACCGGCTACACGGTGGTGTTCCAGGGGGACACCGGCAACCGCCGCGTCGAGTTCTGGGTGTTCGACATGACGACCCTGAAGGTCACCCGGCGCGTCGAGTTCGACGGCCCGGTGAATTTCCGCTTCACGCTCTCCGGCGACGGCAAGCGCATTTACGTCCACGGCACGGCGCCGGGGATGGAGATCTACGACGCCGCCACACTCCAGAAGCGCAAGGCAGTCGACATGAACGCCGATTTGACGACGAATTTTCTGCTGCCGCCGCGCCCGGTCTCCTGAGGCCGCCCCGAGGATAGCCATGGAGTGGTGCGCGCATATCGCCGGCGCTTCGGACCTGGAGGGAGAGCTCAGCCCGGCGCGGCTGGCGGGCTTCGAGCCGAGCGGCACGCTGCGGCCGGCGCTCGAGCTTACCGTGCGGCTGATCGAGGAGCGGTTCGGCGGGGTTCGCTTCTCCCGCGGCGCGTTCGGCAATGAGTTTTGCGAGCACCTGCTGCCGGCTCCCCGCGTGTTGGAGGAGGCGCGCGCGGCGGTGCGGGCGCGCGGACTGGCGTTCACCTTCCTCACCCCCTACGCCAGCGACACGGGGATCCGCGCGCTGCGCGAGCTGCTCCCGGTACTCGATGGCGACGAGGTGGTCTTCAACGACTGGGGCGTGCTGAACCTGCTGCGCCGCGACTTTCCCGGCCTCACTCCGGTGCAGGGCCGCCTGTTGAACAAGTCGCTGCGCGACCCGCGGGTGATGGGCCTCTACGCCGAGGCGCCGGCCAACGGCCCGGCGGGAGCGGCCACGCTCGACGCCCTGCGGCGCTCCAGCGCCGACTGCGAGAGCTACACCGGCCTGCTGGCGCGGTTCGGCGTCGACATCCTCGAGATGGACAGCCTGCCGCAGGGTATGGACTTCTCCTTCGCCGCACGGGGAGTGCGAGTCGGCGTTTCCCTGCCGTTCGGTTTCATCAGCACCAGCCGCGTGTGCATGGCGGCCGGCCTGCACTACGCGAAGGCGGAGAAATTCCAGCCCGGCGCGCCCTGCCGGCACGAGTGCCAGACCCACCTGGTGGAGTACACCTACACCAATTCGCCGTTCGCCAACCGCGACCAGAAGTTTCTCCTGAAGGGCAACACCTATTTCTACTCGCACACGGCGGCGATGCTGCGCCGGCTGCTGGAGCAGGCCGCCCACGGCGAGATACACCGGTTGACGTTCCAGCCGCGACTGCCGATGAGCTCGGCGCCCGGGGGGTCGGGGAACGGGATGTGCGCATGAAAATAACCGCTCCGATCCGCGCGCTGGAAGAGCTGGAGATGCTCGCCGCCGCCGGAGCGCAGGAGCTCTACTGCGGCATCGTGCCCGAGGAGTGGACCTCCCGCTACCAGGGAGCGATGTGGCTGAACCGCCGCAGCCCGAACGGGAGCGGCGTAGCGAGCTGGGCCGAGATGCGCCGGCTGGTCGAAGAGGCGCACGCGCGGGCCCTGCCGGTGTTCGTCACCCTCAACGCCCCCTACTACACCGAGGCGCAGATGCCGCTGGTGCTCGACCTGGCCCGGCGCCTGTCGGAAGAGGCGCAGGTGGATGCCCTGATCGTCAGCGACATCAACCTGCTGGTCCGGCTGAGCGACGAGCAACTCGCCGCGCGGCTGCACGTCAGCTCGGTGGCCGCCATGCTGAACAGCGAAGCGGTGCGCTTTCTTCTGAATTTCGGACCCAGCCGGGTGATCCTGCCGCGGAGCCTGACGCTCGCCGAGATCGAGACGATTACGCGCGAAGCCGGCCGCGACGTCGAAATCGAGGTCTTCCTGCTCAACGACGGCTGCGCCTTCGAGGAAGGCTTCTGCGCCACCACGCACCACCATTCGGTAGGCGCCTTCTGCACCAGCCTGTCGGGTATGGACGCCGCCTTCGAGTGGTCCCGCGGTCCGCTCCGCAGCCGCCGGGAGCGGTGGCTGCGGCACAACCTGGCCGATTACCGCGAGTGGGTCTGGTACGTCAACGGCAACGGCTGCGGCTCGACCCCCCAGGGGCTGCCCTACGGACCGTGCGGGCTGTGCGCCATCCCCGATCTGCTGCGGATGGGCGTGGCGTCGCTCAAGATCGTCGGCCGCGAAGCGTCGCCGTTCAAGAAGCTGGCCAGCGTCCGGATGGCGCGTGACATCCTGGACCGCGCGGGCGCGCCGCGGCTCCACGTGATCGAGCGGGCCATGTCGCTGCGCCAGGAGCCCGAGCACTGCGCCTCCGGTTACATGTGCTACTACAAGGTGGACGGCGCCGGACCGTGGCGTCGAAATCCGCTCCCTACGGTCGCGGCTCGGTAACGCTGATGGCCTTGTCCAACTCCTTCAGCAGCCGCAGTTCCTCGCGGCTGTGCTTGTTGCGGAGCTCCTCGCTTTCCAGGCGTGCGCTGCGTTCTGCTTCCGGAAGGCCGCGCAGGTGGCGGAGCTCTTCGCGCACCAGTGTGCTGCGCTCCTCCGGCATCCGGTTCAACCTGCCGTTCAGCTTCCGGACGGTCTCCTGCCGCTCCGGCGGCAACTGGCGGAAGGATTCATAGCGCTCCTGGAGACGCTCGCGCTGCTCGGGGGGCATTTGCCGGAGCCGCTCGAGCCTCTCTTCGGCCATCTTCCGCCGCTCCGGAGGCAGTTTATCGAGGGCGCGCCGGCGCTGCTCCGGCGTCATCCGGCCCAGCCGATCGATGTTCGACTTGCCGATCTTTCCCTGCCTTCCCGGACCGCCGGGGCCCTTCTGGCGACGCATTTGTCCGGAGGCCGGGCCGACGCACAGCCCCACGGCCAGGATCGCCGCGACTACGATGGAAAGCCGACCGCTCATGGTACTTCCGCCGTTCCGTTTCTTCGCCCCCGCCTACAACGTGGCGGGGTTGCGCGAATCCAGGTCCACACCGAGCTGCCGGAGCATCTCCAGGTCTTCCAGAGTTAGCTCCACCTGTTCGACATCCACCACTTCCTGACGCCCGGCGAGGCCGGACTCCCAACCGCCGGGCGTTCGGAAGAGAAATGCCGCAACCAGCACTAAGCAGGCCGCGGCTACCGGCATGGCTGGCTTCATCGACCACGGAAAAGCCGGCTCGAGCAGCCTGCGCCACCACCGGCCTTCCTCGTTCTCGATCCGCCGATACAGCCTCCGGTTGAAATCGGTACTAACGGACTCGGCCTCCCAGGAATCCAGCGCTTCCCACACCATGCGCTGCGACGCCAGCAGTTGCCGGCACCCCATGCAGCCCTCCACGTGCCGGTCGAGCACGGCGGCGGTTTCCGGATCCAGCTTCCGGTCCACGTAGGCCAACAGGATTTCCGCGTTATCCCCGCTCTGAATTGGGCACCGCAAGGCTTTATCCTTTCTTCCCTGGGAGGCGCGAATCGGCTGCTCGCTCATGCCAGGTGCGCCAGCCGCGCGCGCAAACTCTCATAGGCCCGGAACAGCAGCGACTTCACCGCCGACTCCGAACACCCCAAAACGGCCGCGATTTGCGAATACTCCATTTCCTGGTACTTGTGCATCAGCACCGCGGCTCGTTGTTTTTCCGGCAGAGCTTCCACTGCCCGCCGGACTTCGTTCCGGTGCACCTGCCGCAGCAGGACTTGCTCCGCGTTCGGGCTTCGGTCGGCCACCTGGCGAGCCGTTCCTTCCGGCGTTTCCTCGTCCAGGCTGGTCTGCCCTTTCTCTTTCTTTCCGTCCCGGATCCAGTTCAGCGCCAGGTGCGTGGCGATCCGGAACAGCCAGGTCGTGAATTTCGCCGTCGGTTCATAGGTCGCCCGCGAGCGGTAAACCCGCCAAAAAACCTCCTGGGCGAGCTCTTCGGCGATCGCCTGGTTCTGCACCATACGATACAAAAAATGGATGACCGGGCCCCTGTGGCGATCCAGCAGCGGCGTGAAACTGGCTTCATCTCCTTCGCGAACCCGAAGCATCAGCTCGGCATCGCGCTCCAGGGCGGCCACAGCCGTCATATCCTTGTGAACACCGCTAGATGTGGAAGGTTGCGCGGGAAGGATTTGCATCGACACGTTCACTTAACCATATTCCAGGACGCGAAAACCGGACCTCGGGTTTACACGCGCGTCAGCAACGGGAATTCCTCCAACCTGGTGTAAACGGACCCGGAAGGCCCGCGGTCGCTGCGATACAGGTAATAGCGGTCGACCTGGAAGGCGCCGAATTCGAGGGAAGGCGACGAGGCGATGATTCGGCGAAGATCCTCAATACGATCCGGCGGCCGGATTCGCGCCAGCGTCAGGTGGGGTGCAAACCGGCGGTTTTCCCGGGCCACTCCCAGCTTTTCGAGCGCCGCCTCGGTCTGGGCAGCCAGCTCCGCCAGTTCCGGCCCGGCATGAACAGCCGCCCACAAGACCCGCGGCGCATGCGGGTTGGGAAACCAACCCAAGCCGCGGACGGCGACGGGGATCGCCTCCCTTCCAGGCAGCCCCCGCAAGGCCGCCGTCAGCTCACCCAGACGATTCTCGGGCCACTCGCCGATGAACTTGGTGGTGATGTGCAGGTTCTCGACCACGCCCCAGCGCAGGCGCGCAGCCGGCCGCAGCTTCTTCATTAACTCCTCGAGTCTTCCGAGGACGTGATCCTCCAGCGGGATCCCGGTGAACAGTCGCATTGACGTAATCTATTCTCGAATGGCAGCCCCGCGCGGTTCAACGACCTGGGTGTCCGGGCTCCCCATATTGCCTCCGGCCTTTTACGGGCGACCGACGGTCGAGGTGGCGCGAGAGCTTCTCGGGAAGGTCCTCGTGCACGGCCGCTGCGCCGGTCGTATCGTGGAAACCGAAGCCTACCTCGGCCTGGAGGACCTGGCGGCGCACGCTTCGCGCGGGCTCACCGGTCGCACCCGGGTGCTGTTCGGACCTCCGGGCCATGCTTACGTCTACCTGATCTACGGCATGTACGAGTGCCTGAACCTGGTGGCCGAGCCCGAGGGCTCCCCCGGCTGCGTGCTCGTTCGGGCACTGGAGCCGCTCGCGGGCATCGCACTGATGCGGAGGCGGCGGCCCACGGCGCGGCGGGTCGAACAGCTATGCTCGGGTCCCGGCAGGCTGACCATGGCCCTGGGCATCACGCGCAAGCTGTACGGGGCTTCGGTCAGCCACGGCGCACTGACGGTCCGGAACTGGGCGGATGGGCCGGGCTTCGACGTCGAGGTCACCGCGCGCGTGGGCGTACGGCATTGCGCCGATTGGCCGCTGCGGTTTCACATGGCCGGAAGCCGGTTCGTGAGCGGCGTCAGTCCAGCTCGGCGAGCGTGAAAATACGGTCGAAGGGGCACCCCAGCCGGCCTTCGATCCGTTCGCGCGCGCCCTCCTCGCGGTCCACCAGACCGATCGCCCCCAGCACGATCAGGCCCGCCTCGCGGGAGGCCTCGATCGCCTGCACGGTCGATCCCCCGGTGGTGCACACGTCGTCCACCACCACCACGTTCAGCGGGGGCGTCTCCCAAAGTCCCTCGATGCGCCGGCGGGCGCCGTGCTCCTTGGTCTGCTTGCGCACCAGGTAGGAGTTGATGTTGCGCCCCTGATCGAGGCTTTCGCGAGCGATGGCGGCGACGATAGGGTCGGCGCCCAGCGTGAGGCCCCCCACGGCCGCCGGCTGCCACCCCCGTTCCGCCATCCTGGCCAGGAACAGGCGACCCACCAGCGGCATCGCCTCGGCGCGGCAGGTGGTCAGACGCGCGTCGACGTAGACGTGGCTGCGCTGGCCGCTGGCGAGCACAAACTCCTCGCCTCGGCGGAGCGAGTAGCGCAACAGGAACTGCCGCAGTCGTTCGCGGTCGTCAGGGGGCGCCGTTAGAACTCCACGCGCAGCCCGAACTGGATCTGCCGCGGGCCGGCGAACTGACTGGTGAGCACGCCGAAGTTCGCCCGGTTCAGGTAGCTGGTGTTCGGGTCGTTGAACTCCACGTGGTTGAAGGCGTTGATCATGTCGAAGGTGAACGTGGTGCCCACCCGCTCGGTGATCGCCGTCTTCTTGCCGATGGAGAGATCGAAGTTCCACCGCGGCAGCCCGCGTACGACGCCGCGCCCGTGGCGGCCATCCTGGCCGAGCTGGAGGTAGCGGAAGCTGTTGTAGACCGACTCGGGGTTGGCGAAGATGTTCAGCTTGCTCCCACGGCCACCGCCGGCGGTGCCGATCCCGCCCGCCCCCACGATTTCGCGGTTGACGGTAGTGGAGTAGTCGTTACCCGAGCGCGACGGAAGGGCGCCGGCGGGCAGGCCGCCGAAGTACGCCTGCGCGCCGCCGAAAGCCTCGGGACTGGTTCCGACCAGCAACGGCAGGCCGCTCGAGGCGGTGTAGATACCCGAGGTGTACCAGCCGCCGACGATACGGTCCAGCACCGGGTTGCCGACGGCGTACTTTTTGCCGCGCCCGACCGGCAGTTGGTAGAAGTAGCCGAGATTGAAGACGTGGGTTCGATCCCAGAGCGCCGGGCCCCAGTCCGTGGCCAGATCGAACGGATTCGAGATGACGCCGATATATTCCTGGTTAACGCCGTACTCATCGAGCGACCTGGACAGGGTGTAGTTGGCCGAGAGCGACAGGCCGCTGGAGAAGCGCTTGTTCAGGGTGAGGAAGCCGCCGCTGTAGAAGGACTCACCGCCCGAGCCGCGCACCCAGGTGCTCAGAACCTGCCGGTTGTAGACCGCGCCAGCCGGCCGCTCGGCGTTGATCAGGTTGAACAGCGTCACCACCTGGCTGTTCTGGAACTGGCCGCCGCTCGCGCGGGCAAGCCAACTGGTGCAGTTCGGCGTGCAGTTGCGGTTGCCGCGCAACTGGTTCTCGAACCACGGCTGGGTCGCTACCGAGGCGGCCGCCACGCCGGAGCGCAACTGGTTGGCCACGCCGTCGAAGGCCTGGGCGAAGGTCTGCCCGGAGGCCGTATCCTTCATCATGTACGGCACCGAGTTCAGCTCGAAGTTCTCGCCGAGGTTGTTGCTGATGCGGGCGACGTAGCCTGCTTCCAGGATCAGGTTCCCCGGCAGCTCTCGCTGAACGGTCAGGTTGATGCTCTGCGAGCGGCCGATCCTCATCTTCGGGTCGACGCTGAACGAGAGCGTCTCGCCGTCGATGCCCGGCACGATGGGCGTGCCCGGCCGTCCAAGAGCAGGCAGCCGGACGGTGGAGCCGTCCACGCCGATGCGGAAGCCGGTGCTTTCGTCGCTTCCGCTGGCGCAGGTACCGTCCCGTCGCGGGCCGTTGCAGGTCAGCGTCTGCGAGAAGCCAACGCCGAGGATCGGCAGCATCACCACGCCGACGCCCGCCGTCCGGTCAAAGGTGACCCCGTAACCGGCGCGGATCACGGTCCGCTTGTTGCCGAAGATCTTGCCCAGGAAGCCGTCATTGTAGGCGGGATTCCAGGCGGCCGCCACGCGCGGCCCGATGTTGTTCCAGTCGATGTCGAAAATGTACTTCTGAGCAGCCGACGCGATGGGCTGGAAGGCGAAGGTCGGGTTGTAGACTTGCCCCTGCTCGGCCGCGCTGCGGCGGCGATCGAAGAAATTCCCCACCGCGATCGGTTCCTTCGTATCGCGATCCTGGAGGATGGTCTGGAGCCGGTTCTTGTCCACCGGCGGCGTCTGGACCGAAAAGGTCAAGCCGGCCGTCAGCGTCAGGTTCGGGGTCACGCGCCAGACGTCGTTGACGTACAGTTCGTAGGCGCGGAAGCTGGCGTAGACGCGCATCGGGGTGCCCAGCGGATTGTCGTTGAGCTGGCCGTCGCGCGTCACCACGACGCCCGCCTTATCCACCAGGCCGAGGCTGGCGGCGAACATCGTGTTCCAGCGTGTGACGTCGCCCGACTGGAGGCAGTTGGCGGTCACGCCGCCGCCGCAGGTGGGCGGACGCGCGGCGCTCGAAATGGTGAGTGCGCTGGTGGAGGTCACCTCGTAGACCAGCGTGGTGAGCGAGCCGATCACCTTGTCGTCGCGCTCGTGGAAAACCGGCATGTGGCGGAAGGAGCCGCCGAACTGGATGGTGTGCTTGCCCTTGATCCAGTTCATGTTCTCGTTCAACTGGTAGGTCTGGTCGCGCCAGGTGCGGCTGCGCGCGCGCTGCGTGTCCACGTCGATGCCCGAGTCCAGCAGCCCCTGCCCCACCATGATCGCCGCCGTGGTGCCTTGCACCTGCGGGAACGGGATGACCCGCCTGTAGGACCACCATCCGCGCGAGTAGCCGAGATTGGTCTCCGAGATCAGGTTCGGCGTGATGACGCCGGAGATCTGGGCGCTGAAGAACTTCGGCTCCACCGGCGTGGTGCCCCCGTTGCGCACCTGGCCCGAAGTGCCGCCGGTCAGGCCGGCGATATCGAGCTGACCGATGGAGGTCTCCTGCTGGGAGGCGTAGCGATAGGTGCTGTAGAACCGCCAGTTGCCGCTGAAGTGGTGATCCAGGCGGGCCACGCCGAAGTCAGACCGCACCGAGTTGTCGGCCGGGGCGCGGAAGCCGAGGTTGTTCAGCCCGTCGCCCAAGGTGGTGTCGTTGCCGGCAGGCAGCAGATTCCACAGGCGGCTCACCACCGGGCTGAGGCCGGTGGCTCGCGGGTCGAAATTCCGGATGTTGTAGTTCACCGTGTTGCCGGCAGCGTCGACAAACCGCAGGATGCCCTGCTTGAGCTCGTTGCTCGGAACAAACCGCGCGACACTGGCCACCTGCGGAAACCGTCGGCCTTCGTAGTTGCCGAACAGGAACGTCTTGTTTTTCCACACCGGTCCGCCGAGGGTGGCGCCGAAGCGGTTGTCCTTGAACTCCGGCTTGCGGATGCCGGTGCGGTTGAACTCCCACCGGTTGCTGTTGAGGTTGTCGTTCTGGTGATACCAGTAGACGGTGCCATGAATGTCGTTGGAGCCGCGCCTGGTCACCAGGCTCACCTGCCCGCCGGCCGAACGGCCAAAGGTGGCGTTGGGGTTGGTGGTCGAAACGCGGAATTCCTCCAGGCTCTCCAGCGGCACGGGGATGAACGGCGTCGGGCCGCTCCAGTCCACGGCGCCGGAGAAGTACTGCGCCGTGCCCGAGGTAAGGTCGGTGGCGTCGGCGCCGTCCAGGTTGAACGTGTTCTGGTCGCTGCGCGCTCCGGAAACCTGGCCGCTGATGTTCGGATTCCCGGCATTGCCGCGCGAGGGGGAGACCATTGGCTGCATCGAGAGCAGCGCGCTGGCGCTGCGGTTGATCGTCGGCCATCGCAGCAGCGTATCGCCCTTGATCACCGTGCCCACGGTGGCGTCCAGCGTCTGGAGCTCGGCGCCGCCGGAAGCCTGCACTTCCACCACCTCGGCCACGGCGCCGACTTCCAGGCTGACGTTCATCACGTAGGACTTGGCCACTTCCACGGTGACGTCCTGGAAAACCGTCTGGCGGAAGCCGGTCATCGTGACCGTCATCTTGTACTTGCCCGGCAGTACGTTGGGCATGGTGTACTGGCCGACCTCGTTGGAAGTCGTCCTGCGGCTCACGTTGGTCGAGTTGTCCACAACCTCGATGATCGAGCCCGCCACGGTCGCCCCGCTGCTGTCGGTCACCGTACCGACGATGGTTGCCGTCGTCGAGGTCTGGGCAAACGCCAGGCTCGCCACGCACAGCAGACCCAATACCAGATACACTCCACCCCTGTTGGTGATCATGATGGAACCCCTTTCCCCAAACAAATCTCAGCTCTCGCCATCCACACCACAAGCTGGTGGGATGATGGGATTGATACTAACGCCAATTATGCCCGCCAGTCAAGCATATTCTGTTGCATCCAGTAGTGTGAAGGCCATGGCCCGCGAATGCGGATTCGAGCTGGCGGGCGTGGCGGCCGCACTTCCCCCGCCGGAAGCGACGGCCTTCCTGGCGTGGCTGCAATCGGGCATGGCGGGCGAAATGACCTATCTCACCGACCGGCGTGCCCGACTGCGCCTGGATCCACGCTCGCTGCTCCCTTCGGCCCGCTCCATCGTCTGTGTCGGCAAACTCTACAACGGCCCCCAGCCCTATTCCACCAGCTTCGACGATGCCGGACTGGCGTGGATCTCCCGCTACGCCTGGGGTGAGGACTACCACAGCCTGCTGCGGCGCGGCCTGGAACGACTGGTGGAGAAGCTGCGCGCGGGGGCGCCCGGCGGGTTCGACTGGAAGATCTGCGTCGACACCGCGCCCTTGCTCGAACGCGCTTTCGCGCGGCACGCCGGGCTGGGCTGGATCGGCAAGAACACCTGCCTGATCAACCAGCAGTCCGGCTCCTGGTTCTTCCTCGGAGAACTGCTGACGTCGCTCGAGCTGGAGCCGGATGCGCCGCCGCCGGACCGATGCGGCACGTGCACGCGCTGCATCGATGCCTGCCCGACCGAGGCCATCGTCCCAACGGGACGTCCGGAAGGCCCGTCGCATTTCCTGGACTCGCGGCTGTGCATCTCCTATTTCACGATCGAATTCAGGGGATTCATCCCCGAGCCTCTCCGCGCCCGATCGGCCGCCACGTGTTCGGATGCGATATCTGCCAGGACGTCTGCCCCTGGAACCGCCGCGCGCCGGTGACGGAAGAACCCGGGCTGGCCGAGGCGGTCCATTTCGCGCCGCCGCTGGAGAAGCTGGCGGCGCTCGGCGAACAGGAGTTTCTGGCCATGTTCCGCGACACGCCGGTGCCGCGTGCCCGCTATTCCGGGTTCCTGCGCAACGTCGCGGTGGCGATGGGCAACAGCGGCCGGCCGGAGTTCGGCGAGCCGCTGGAGCGGCTGGCACGGTCCCAGGATCCGCTGGTGGCGGCGCACGCCTGCCGGGCGCTGGAGCGGCTCACTTGGGCGGCAGCTCGCGGATCCTGAGGTCCCTCTGGATTCTGTCGCGGCTTACGCGCGACAGGAATCCTTAATTTGGGGTCCTCAGCGGAATTCGTGGGCGAGTTCGCACGATAATGGCATTGCCGTCGCTGGACGGGGGCAGTCCAATAGGCGGTACCGATCTGGCGACCAAGAACTGCGTCCCGTGCGTCTTCAGCAACAGAGGACCGCTACGAGAGGCCAAAGAAAACCGACGACGACGACGGACTCTTCCATACGGCAGCCTCATCCTGGAACCCGAGTCGGTTCGGCGAAGCCCCAAGAGCAAGGCTTTAATATGGTAGGAGTACCTGGAAGTGCTTGCTGCAAAGAGGCTTATGGATCAACAGCAGAGCCTTTAGTGGTTCTACGGAACTGTTGTTGACCCACGAATTCTGCGGACGAGGCAATTTGTTAGACCGCGCGTGTCTCAAGCGACAGAATCAAGAAAGACGATTCTTCTGACGCCGCGAAGCGCTCGACCCGCTCTCGCTCACGTCGTAGCAGCCCCTCGATAGCTTCGGTGCCGGCATTGCCGACGTCCAGCCACACGATCTTCGGTGGGGCTCCTTCAACGTAACTGCGCTCGCGGAAATCCGCGTCCTTCGACACGATGGCAAAGCCTCGGTTGCGCGCGTAGTCCCAAATCTGCGCATCCTCGGCGCCGCGCAGGCCGGCCCCCCTGACGTGGGTGCTGCCCGGAAACTCGCCGGCCAGCGTGCGCGGAAGTCGAGGGCTCACGTTCTCGTCGAAGAGCAACTTCACGCCAGGGAGGTCTCGAGCCGCCGCTCACGCGCGGCGGCAAAGCCCAGGCAGGCCCGAATGTCTTCGCGCGCGAGGTCCGGAAAATCGGTGAGGATCTGGTCCTCGCTCATCCCACCGGCAAGGTATTCCAACACGTCGTACACGGTAATCCTCGTGCCTTTGATGCATGGTTTCCCGCCTCGCACTGCCGGATTCACCGAGATTCGCTCTTGCCAGTTCATATGCGAATTATACCTCACCGCGGACGTACTGTACCCTCTGGACAAGCGGGCTAACGTGGCAAATGAGCCGCGCGCCGCAGTGATCCATCGGTGACTCGCGCCGCGTCTTCAGCCTACTACAACTGCCTGCGTAGCACAAAATAAAAGCGCAGGAGCGCTTGAATCAGCCCCTCCGTCAAGCCGCGCCGCCTCGTCCCCCTGCGCGGCTGGCACGGTCCCAGGATCCGCTGGTGGCGGCGCACGCCTGCCGGGCGCTGGAGCGGCTCACTGGCGCGGCAGCTCGCGGATCATGAGGTCCTTGAACTGCATTTCGAGCGGCGGCCCGGAGTGCAGTTGCAGCGCCAGGAATCCGGAGGCCTCTATTTCAGGATCGGTCTCCGTGTAGTCGACCGCGCGCACGCCGTTGAGCTCGAGCGTGATGCGGTTGCCGACGGCCGAGATGACGTAGTGGTTCCAGCCGTCCTTGCGGATGGCGGCGAGGCTCTCCGGGCTGGCCGCGGCGAGCACCCGGTTGCGCCGCGACTCGTCGTAGAGGCACCCCCAATAGGTCTGGCCGATATCGGCCTGGTAGCCGATCACCTCGTGGGAGTCCGGCCTGGGCCGGCTGCGGAACTGGATGCCGCTGTTGCCGCCTCCGCCGGGGTCGATCATGCGGAAACTCGCCTTCAGGACGAAATTGGCGTAGTGCTTCCGCGTGCGCAGGAAGTCGTTGTACTTCAGCCCTGGCGAGACGCCGATGATGACGCCGTTCTCGACGCGCCATACTCCGGGAGTGTCGACGATCCAATCGTCCAGGTTGGAGCCGTTGAACAGCGGCCGGAAGTCCTCCTGCGCGCCGAGGACCCAGGCCGCGAGCAAAACCAGCACGGCGGGCTTCATCGGAAATATTCTACCGCCGGCTACAGCCCCAGGCGGTTGATGCCGTCGAAGGCCGCCGTCTTGTAGCACTCGGCCAGTGTCGGATAGTTAAAGACCGTGTTGACGAAATAGTCGACCTTGCCGCCGAAGGAGAGCACGGCCTGGCCGATGTGAATCAGCTCGCTGGCGCCTTCGCCGATGATGTGCACGCCGAGAAGCTGGCGCGTCTCGCAATGGAAGATGAGTTTGAGCAGCCCGCTGGAGTCGCCGATGATTTGCCCGCGGGCGATCTCGCGGTAGCTCGCCTTGCCGACCTCGTAGGGCGCGCCGTCGGCGGTGAGCTCCTCCTCGCTGCGGCCGACCATGGAGATCTCCGGAATCGTGTAGATGCCGTAGGGGAACAGCTCGGGGACGCTTTTGGCGTCGACGCCGAAGGCGTGGCAGGCGGCCAGCCGCCCCTGCTCCATGGAAGTCGAGGCCAGGCTGGGGAAACCGATGATATCGCCGACGGCGTAGATGTGCGGTGCCGTCGTCTGGAAATGCCCGTTGACGGCGAGGCGGCCGCGATCATCCGCCGCGACTCCGGCGGCGGCCAGGTTCAAACGGCTGGTGGCCCCCGTCCGGCCGATGCTGTAGAGCACCTTTTCGGTGGTGATCTGCTTGCCGCTGGTGAGCAGGATCCTCACCCGCTCCCCCTGGCTGTCCTGGCAGGGCTCGATCATGGCCACCTCTTCGCACATGCGCAAGGTGACACGGTTCTCGCGCAGGTGGTGGGCGAGCGAATCGCCGATCTCGTGGTCGACGAATGGAAGCAGCCGCTCGCGCATGTCGATCAAGGTGACGCGCACGCCCAGGGCGGCGAACATGCTGGCGTATTCGCAGCCGATGACGCCGGCTCCGACCACCGTCAACGTACGCGGCAACCGGTCCAGGCACAGAATATCGTCGCTGGTGAACACCCGCCGGCCGTCGAAGCGCAGGTGATCGTAGCGGGTCGCCTCCGTGCCGGCGGCGATCACGATTTTCTCCGCCTTCATCACGCGCTGGCTGTGCCCGTCGGCCATCTCCAGCCGGAGCGAGTGCGGGTCCAGGAAGGAGGCCGTGCCGCTGACCACCTCGACGTGGTTGCGCATGAGCTGGTGGCGCGTGACGTCGATTTCGTGGTGGATCACCTGGTGGGCGCGCAGCAGCAGGTCCTCCATGGTGATGTTCTGCTTCACCGAGTAGGAGGCGCCGTAGAAGCCCCGCTCGCGGTAGCCGGAAAGGTACAGCACCGCCTCGCGCAGCGTCTTGCTCGGGATGGTTCCCGTGTTGATGCAGACCCCGCCGAGCTCCGCTTTGCGCTCGACGATGGCCACGCGTTTGGAGAGCTTGGCCGCCTGGATGGCCGCCCGCTGGCCCGCTGGCCCCGAGCCGATCACCAGCAGGTCATAGTCGTGGCCGGCCATAACCTTTAGTGTAGCGTTCGCCGGGAAAGCTCTCCGGGCCGAGGAACCGGGGCCGTCTACTCGATGTTGACTTTCACCGGCTGGGTCAGCAGCTTGGGCTCTTTGCCCGTGGTCAGTATGGTCAGCTCGTAGCGGCCGGCCTTGATCGAGGCGGGAACCTTCACTTTGATGGTGGTGGCCGCCTGCTCGATTACTTGTACCTTGACGTCGTTGTTGCCGATGGTCAGATACACTTCGGCCACGTGCTGCTTGGTGAGGTTCTCTCCCTCCGCAGTCAGTGTCTCGCCGGCCTTGGCCGTATCGGGAGCCACGCTGGTCATTCGCGGCATGCTGCCCTGGGCCGGCGCCGGCGACGGCAGGGCGAGACTCAGCAAGGCGGCCAGCAGCAGGAGAACGGGCGTTCTCATGAGGTCCATCCTTCCCCGTCAATGCTATGCCGAAACCTGGGGGAATGCAAGGCCGATCGAGGGTTTCTAATTCCCCTTCCGCGGTCCCCGCTCGCGCGGCGGGCGCACGTAGATCTTCGACAATGGGGAAAACGACCCGTCGATGTCCTTCGGCGGCTCCAATCCGAGGATCCGGGCGATCAGCGGATAGATGTGGATCATCTCGAAAGATCCGATCCGCATGCCGCGGCGCAGGTCCGGCCCGGCGGCGAAGAAGATGCCGTGCAGGTCGGGACGGCGGGGGTCGTAGCCGTGCATGCCGCGGGGAAGGTTGCGGCGCGGAGCGCGCTCGGTGGGCTTCCAGGGCTGCCCCGCCAGCAGGTAGGGCCCGTCGGCGACGACGACCAGGTCGCCGATACGCGCGCTCGCCGTGTAGCGCAGGTGCGCGGGCAGATCGCGCCGCCGGTAGACGCGCAGGCGCGGATCCTTGCCCCGCGGATCCTTGTTGCCCCGCAGGTCCTTCTCGACGCGCGCCACGTCCCGCTCGGCGCCGTAGAGCATCACCTGCGCCGGCGAGCCGCTGGCCACCAGCCCGCTGAAGTCGGCCATCTCGTACACGTTGATCCATTCGCCCTGGACCGCCTCCATGCCGTGATCGGAGACCACGAACAGGTTCACCGGCAGGGCGAGGGAACGCAGCCCTTCGCGCAGGCGGCCGATGATCTGGTCCACTTCGAGCACCGCCTTGCGCACCGCGTCGCTGTCGGGTCCGTTGGCGTGCCCGGCGGAGTCGACCGAGGAGAAGTAGAGGGTTACGAAATGGGGACGCTCGGCCTCGGGGAGGCGCAGCCAGTCGAGCACCTGTCGAACCCGGGCGTCGGAGGGCACCGAACCGTCGTAGCGCGACCAGAAGCTGGGGCGTACGCCCTGGATCTCGGCCTCGCTGCCAACCCAAAAGAAGGAAGCGGCGCGCATTCCCTGCCGCTCGGCCAGCGCCCACAGCGGTGTGCCACCGAACCATTTCCCGTCGCCGGCGTTTCGTGTGTTGTAGTCGAACCGCTCCTTCAGCGCCGGGTCGTAGAAATGCATCTCCACCATGCCGTGCCGCGCCGGCCGCAGCCCGGTGACGATGGTGTAATGCGCGGGAAACGTCAGCGACGGGTAGGGCGGGATGAGCGAGGCCGCGCGCACGCCCTCACGCCCCAGCTCGAGCAGGTTCTTGGCGCCGTAGCGCTCGGCGTAATCGTGGCGGAAGCCGTCGAGCGAGACCAGCACCACGTACGGCTTGGTCCGCTGGTGGTTGGCGTTGGGCGGGTTGGGCTCGGTGCGGATCTGCGCGGTGACGAGCGCCGCGGACAGGCAGAAGAGGAGAACAGATCGCCAACCGCTCTCTAACAGCCGGTGGCATAGGTCTGGACAGGCGAGGACGCCTGTCCCTGGAGTTCGTACATTTTGGAAGCCTCCGAGCCAACGATGTGGCGCAGACACTCGTGTCTGCCGCGTCGAGACTCGTCTCGACGCCAGCGGATTTCCAGCGGCACAACGCACCATATATACGTGCCCAATTCCCTCCGCCGTCTCCCGCATCAGCACCCCGAGGGAAGGGGGCTTCTTGTCACCGGGCATCTGCATGGCAGCCTACATCAGGCCTTGTATCCTGGGCCCAAGCCGGCGGGAAAGCCTTTGTGAGGAGTTGGGTCATTCCTGCCTGCGCGCGGATGTGATTGTGGCCAACCACGTTCACGCGCTCAGTTACCGAGAGTGCTACCGGCACGGCTGCTGCAGCGGCTGAAAGGCTCAACCGCACGGGACTGGGTCCGAGAGGAGCGGAAGCTGGAGCGAATTGCCGCCTACATCGAAAACAACGCGGTATAGGCTGGGCTGGTGACCCGAGCGGAGGACTACCCCTGGTCGAGCGCGAGCCAGCGGACCGCAGGCGCCGAGACGAGTCTCGGCGCGGCAGGCTGAGAGCCTGCGCCACGTCGGTCGCCCCGATCCATTGCAAAATGTAGAAACTCGGCTCGGTTTCGGCATTCGTGGCGACACTCCAGCTTGACCGCGAATCCAGGCTCAACCGTTCCGGTCGGGAACGGGATCGAACGGTTCGGGTGAAAAGACGATGGCTCTGTAGAAGAGTCATGGAGTGAAGTTCCTATTGTAGCGGCCGGCGCGACGGAGGCGTCGCGCCCGCGCTACCCCGGCGGAAGGATCTTCGAGATGTCGTTGTAGAGGACGAACATCACCACCGCCATCAGGAAGACGAAGCCGACCTTGATGGCCGCCTCCTTCACGCGGAGGCTGAGGTCGTGGCGCAGCAGCATCTCGACCAGCAGCAGCAGGATAACGCCGCCGTCCAGGATCGGGATGGGGAGCAGGTTGAAGATGGCCAGGTTCAGACTGACCATGGCCATCAGCCCGAGAAAGGCGGTGGGGCCTTCGCGCGCGGCGTCGCCGGAGAGCTGCGCGATGCGGATGGGCCCCTCCAAGGAGCGCGGCGACATGCGCTGCTCGACGATCCCGCGCAGGAACTGGAAGATCATCACCGCGCTTTTCATGTTCTGGCGCGTCGACTCGGTCACCGCATCGGGAAACGAGAGGCTGGTAAAGACCACGCGCGGCGCCAGGTAGACCCCGATCAGCCAGGCCTGCTGGCCCTCGACCGTGGTCAGCACCGGCTGGACGGCGACCTTCTCGCGTAGGCCGTCGCGGGAATACAGGATCTCGACCGGCTTGCCGCCGCCGGCCCTGACCACCTCGCGCAGCTTGTGCGTGGAGCGAATCGGCTGCCCGCCGACGCTCAACAAGACGTCGCTCTTGCGCAGGCCGGCGCTCTCGGCCGCGCCGCCGGCGGCCAGCGAGACGATCTGTATCTCGGCCTGCTCGGTCCAACCGGCCACGCCGACACCGTTGCGCTTGTCCAGCTCGGGCGTTACCGCCACGCTCAGGCGCCGCCCCTCGCGCTCGACGGTGACCTGCATCGGGCGTCCGGCGCCGGCAAGCTCCTTCATGAGGATGTCTTCCCAACCCGGGTTGGGGTTGCCGTCGATCTCGACGATGCGGTCGCCTTCCCGCAGGCCGGCGCGGCCGGCGGCCGAGTTGGGCAGCACGTGGCCGAGGACCCCGGGCGTCGATTCGCTCTGCTTGGGGTAGCGCACCATGAACAGCCCGGTCAGCAGCGCCACCGCCAGGACCACGTTCATGAACGGGCCGGCGAAGGCGATGATCAGCCGCTGCCAGCGTGGCTTGGCGAGAAAACCGCGCGGGTCTGCGGCGTTCTCCTCGCCGGGCTGCTCGCCGGCCATCTTCACGTAGCCGCCGAACAGGATGGCCGACAACCGGTAGTCGGTCTCGCCGCGGCGGAAGCCGAACAGCCGCGGGCCGAACCCGAAGCTGAAGGTCTCCACACGGACATCGAAGTAGCGCGCCGCCCAGAAGTGGCCGAGCTCGTGCACCAGGATCATGACGCCGATCAGCACCAGCACCCACCAGATGTTCTCGAATATCAGCATTTCGGATCCTCACGCTCCTGCCAGCGAAGGCGCCACGCGCCGGACTGCCCTGCGGCTCACCGAACGTCGCGCCGCCTCGCGCGAGAGGCGGTCTATCTCGATCACTTCGCCCACCGAGGCCGGCTGCCGTACGGCGACCGCGCCGAGGGTCTCTTCCACCACCTCGGCGATGGCGGGAAAGGAAATCTCTTCTTTTAAGAATGCCTCCACGGCAATCTCATCGGCCGCGTTCAGCGTGCACGTCGCCGAACCGCCGGCCCGCTGCGCCTGGCGGGCCAGTCCGAGCAACGGGAACTTCTCCGCATCGGGGGGGCCGAACTCCCACACCCGAGCCTCGGTCCAGTCCAGCCGCGGCGCCGGAGCTTCCAGCCGATCGGGCCAGGTCAGCGCGTACTGGATCGGCATGCGCATGTCAGTAGTGGAAACCTGCGCCAGCACGCTGCCGTCGCGGAACTCGACCAGGGCGTGTACGGAGGACTGCGGGTGGATCACCACCTCGACTTCCGACTCGGAAAAGCCAAACAGCCAGCAGGCCTCGATGACTTCGAACCCCTTGTTCATCATGGTGGCCGAATCGATCGAGATGCGCGGCCCCATCTTCCAGGTTGGATGATTCAACGCCTCGGCCGGATTCACATCGGACAGGGTATGCCTGGGCCGGTTGCGGAAAGGGCCGCCGGAAGCGGTCAGGATCAGCCGCGTCACTTCCTCGCGCCGCCCGGCGCGGAGACATTGATGCGCCCCGTTGTGCTCGCTGTCCACTGGAATCAACTCTCCCAAGGCCTCGCGCGCCGCCTCCATCACCAGCCGCCCGCAGGCTACCAGCACTTCCTTGTTCGCCAGCCCCACGGTCTTGCCGTGGCGCACCGCCTGGTAGGTGGCCTCCAGGCCCGCCACACCGACAATCGCCGAAAGGACGAAGTCGACTTCCGGCGCCGTGACAGCCGCCACCCTGGCATCGGCGCCACACCCCAGTTGGGGCCACGCGGCACGGTCCAAACCGTGGCCTACCAGGTTTTCCATAAGACGCTGGCGGACTTGTTCGGTTTCCACAACAACCACGCCGGGCCGAAACTCTTCAATCTGCTCCGCCAGCCTGTCCACGTTGCGCCCGGCCACCAGGGCCGCCACCCGGAAGCTCTCCCGATGGCGACGCACGACGTCCAGGGTGCTGACCCCTATGGATCCGGTGGAGCCCAGGATGGCCAGGTTTTTCATCGCGCCTTGGCTTCGATCATATCATTAAAGTAAGAAACGACCGTCGCGAGCCGCGACCGCAAGGGGGCTAAAGAATTCTCAAGTGTTACCGCACAACAGTGGCAGGCTTGGCTACTGAGTTGCTTCGGTTTGATGGCGCCGGGGAGGTTGCTTCAGGGGTCTTAACTAAAGTGAGGTTAGTCTCGCTTTGGTGGGAGTTCCCTCCCCGGCTTAATTCCAATTCTAGTATATGAGATTCAGAACTGCAAGCACTTTCTATGACTTTTTTAATCGGCCTTGACCAGAACCCCCGTTGCTCCCTCTAACACCTTGATTGTAGAGCAGATATCTTCATCAGCCAGGCCTTGCATTATAGCGGCGCGAAACCTCTCCTCTGTTAAGTTGGTCAAAGGCAAGGGGATATGCTGCTCCTCGGCCGATTCCAGCATCAGTTTGATGTCCTTGTGCATCCACTTGACTGAGAAGTTGGTAGTGAAGTCGCGTGCGAACACGTAGGGCGCCTTGAAGGCGATCAGGCCGGAGCGTGCCGCGCTGTTGTTCAGAATCTCGAGCATGAGCTTGGGATCCACGCCGGCCTTGGTGCTAAGCACGATACCTTCGTTGAATGCTTGCAACAGGTTGGCCAGGATCAGGTTCTGAGTGAGCTTGGCATGGAGCCCGGCGCAGGGCCCCCCGCAATAGTAAAGCTGCTTGCCCATGGGCTCAAAAAAAGGACGGGCTTTTTCGAACACCGCCTGATCGCCTCCGATCATGAAGGTGAGCGTGCCCCCTTCGGCGCCGGGTCGGGAACCGGTGCAGGGAGCGTCCAGGAACTGGATGCCCTTAGCGGACAGTTGGGCGCCAATCGAGCGGCTGGTGGATGGCGCAACCGTGCTGGCGTCGACGACGACGGTCCCCGGCCGAGCGCCCTGGATGATGCCGTCCGGTCCCAGGATGACCTGCTCGGACATTTTCGAGTCGCCCACGCACAGGAAGATGCACTCGGCGGCGGCGCCCACCTGTTGCGGCGTGGTGCAAAAGACGGCGCCTTCCTCGGCGGCGAGCTTGCGCGCCTTGTCGGCCGAGTGGGACCAGACCGCCAGGTCGTGTCCGGCGCGTCGCAGGTTGCGGGCCATCGGGTAGCCCATGATGCCGAGTCCGAGAAAACCGAGTTTCGCCATACGTGTTCCTCCAGGGAGCGTCGTTTTCGTTGACTGGAGATGGAACAGACATTGTACGATGCGCTTCGGCCGCGCGACAATTGCCCGCCGGATTACGCCTGACCGTCGACGGTGAGCACGGAGGGAGCTGCCGCAGGCCGGGAGGATCGCTTCGCGGCCAGGAGCTTCAGAAGCAGCAGGTCGGACGGATGGAAGCTGGTGAGCGGCACGTTCTGGATGTCTTCCTCGGCCTCGATGATGTGCCGCCGGATCAGTACGCGAAACTCCTCGATGCTGAGTCCCATCGCGCGGGCCGCTTCCGACTCCGAATAGTATGGTCTGGTTGGTAAGCTCCCCATGTGGGTCCTCTGTCCGACTCTTGCATTGTAGGGGCTAAAGCGTGGCGCGCCCAATCAGTGGGAGCGCTTAGATATCCCACGGTTTGCTCTGACGAACCCTGACGCCGGACGTACTAGTACCAAGTTGCGGAAATTCGCACACAACCGCTCCCTGTGGTCGCGGCTCGGAAACCCGGGCGAAACAAGTTGGAACGGCACTAGACTGGAGGTGGGGAGTGCTTATGCCCGACCACCATGGCCGCCTGCGCCCGTCCACCGCCGTGCTGACGCGCGGCTTCGATCCGAGCCTGTCGGTGGGCTCGGCGCGCCCGGCGGTGTTCCGCTCATCGACCTACGTGTTCTCCAGCCCGGAGGCGGCGGAGCGCGCCTTCGCGGTGGCGCTCGGCAAGTCGCAACGCGCCGAAGGGGAACACATCGACCTGATCTACGCCCGGCTGAATCATCCCAACGCGGAGATCCTCGAGGACCAGATTGTGCCGCTGGAATCGGGGGCGGCGGCGGCCGCGGCCTTCAATTCCGGCATGGCGGCGACGATGACCGCGCTGGTCACCTTCGCCGCGCCGGGCGACCAGATCGTCTACACGGTTCCGCTCTACGGTGGAACGCAGCACCTGATTCACCAGTTCCTGGAGCCGTTCGGAATCCGCTGCACGCCGGTGCCGGCCGGCTGCGGCGACGCGCTGGATGCGGCCATCGGCTCGACGCCGAATCTGAAGATCGTGCTCATCGAGACGCCGGCCAACCCCACGCTGCGGATGACGGACATCCTCCGCGCCACGGAAAAAGCGCGGACCCGCGGCACGTCGCCCCTGGTGCTGGTGGACAACACCTTCCTCGGCCCCACCTTCCAGCACCCGCTCGCCCTCGGCGCCGACATGGTGCTGTACTCGGCCACCAAGCACCTGTCGGGCTTCAGCGACCTGCTCGCCGGCGTGGCGCTGGCGCGTGAGCCGGAGTTGATCCGGCTGATGAAGGCGCGGCGCGCCATGTTCGGAAACATCCTGCCGCCGGACGAGTGCTGGCTGCTCGACGGGCGCCTGCCCACGGTCTCGCTGCGCATGAACCGCGCCAGCAAGAACGGCCAGCGCATCGCCGAGCGGCTGGCCGGCAATCCAAAAATCAGGAAGGTGTATTACCCAACGCTGTTCGACGACCCGGAGCAGATCCGCATCCGCGACGCCCAGTGCGACTACCCCGGCGCGCAGTTCTCGCTCGACCTGAAGGGCGGCAAGTCGGCGGCCTTCGATTTCCTCCGCCACCTGCGCATCGCAAGCAACGCGGTCTCCCTCGGCGGTGTCGAAACGCTGGTCTGCCACCCGAAGACCACCACGCACTCGTCCTGGTCCCAGGAGGAGCTGGCGCAGGCCGGAATCACCGACGGGATGGTGCGCGTCTCGGTCGGCATCGAGGACTGGCGCGACCTGCTGGCGGACTTCGAGCAGGCGCTCGATCGGATATGAGGACCGTATGCCTTCGGCCGTTCGTCATCTGTCTCCCTTCAGCGGCTCCTGGTACCCGCGGGACGCGGCCGCGCTGGCGGCGCTGATCGAGGAAAAGCTCGCCGACTCGCTGCGGCGCACCGGCGGGTGCCTGCTGCCGCGGCCGGTCGCCTTCGTGGTCCCGCACGCCGGGCTGGAATACTCGGGAACGGTGGCGGCGGCGGTCTATCGGCACCTGGGGCAGTCGCCGCCGCGTCGCATCGTGCTGCTGGGCTTCGCGCATCACGGCGCGCCGCCCGGCCTGTGGATTCCCGACGTGGACTGCTACGAGACGCCGCTCGGCGAAGTGGCGGTGGACCGCGAAGCGGTGGGGCAACTCTTCCGATCCGGCTGGGCGCAGCCGTTCGCGGAAGCCCGCCTGTGCGACCACTCGATTGAGATCCAGCTCCCCTGGCTGAGCCGCGTGGCGCCGAGGGCGACGCTGGTCCCTGTCTACGTCTCGCGACTGGCGGCCCGGGAATGCCGGCAGGCAGGGGCGCGGCTGGCGCAGTGGCTCGACGCGGGAACGCTGCTCATCGCCAGCTCCGACTTCACACACTACGGCAAAGCGTTCCACTACGAGCCCTTCCCCCTGGATGCGGACACGCCCTCGCGGCTGCGGCGGCTGGACGAATCGGTGATGGCGGCCGCGAGCGGCCTGCACGCACGGTCGCTCCTCGACGCCATCCACCAGACCTCGGCGACGGTTTGCGGCCGCGAGCCGCTCGCTCTGCTGCTCGCCACGCTGGCGTCGCTTCCGGCGGGCGGGGAGATTTTCCAGACGACGCTCGACTATGAGACTTCCGGCGACATCACCGGGGATTTCGGCCACTCGGTGAGCTACGCCGCGCTGGGGTACTTTCCCTACTCGTCGTTTCTTCTGGACGCCGTTGACCAGGCTGTTCTTCTGGATAGCGCGCGGCGAACGCTCGAACACTGCCGGCAAACCGGCGAGCGGCGGCCGGTTCCTGTCGAGGCGCCCTCGCCCGCTCTCCAGCGCCAGGCCGGGGTCTTCGTGACTCTGCGCCGCGAAGGGGAGTTGCGCGGCTGCGTCGGCCACATCCATACACCGGGCCCGCTGGCCCAAAGCGTTGGGCAAGTCACCCTGGCGGCGGCCCACGACGATGAGCGCTTCGAGCACGTGCGGCGTGACGAGGAAATCGACGTCGAGATCTCGATTCTCTCGCCGCTGAAGCGGCTGGCCGACCCGGCGGAGTTTTGCGTGGGGCGCGACGGCGGTCTGCTCGAGGCGGGCGAACGCAGCGGGCTGCTGCTGCCGCAGGTGGCCGAAGGTCGCCACTGGACGGCGCGGCAGTTTCTCGATGCGTTGGCGAAGAAGGCGGGCGCGCCCGCCCAGGTCTACGCGGATCCTTCGACGCACCTGTCCGTGTTTCGCGCCCAGGTGGTCCAGTAACCGGCGATGCTCCTGCTGACCGGCCCGCCGGGTTCGGGCAAAACACGCCGCGTGCTCGAAATGTTCCGGCAGTCGGCGCCGGGCGCGCGGCTGCTGGTGCCCACGGCGACCATGGCCGAGCACGTGCGCCATGGACTGGCCCGCGAGGGCCGTCCCATCCGGCCGTCCGCGGTGCAGACCCTGGCGCAGTTCATCGAGCGCTGGACCCGCGACCTGCCGCAGGTGGCCGACGCCGTGCTGCGGTGCCTGGTGGAGGAGGCGCTGGGCCATCTCTCGCCGGCCGCCTTCAACGCCGTGGCCGACCGGCCGGGGTTCCTCTCCGCCGTGGTCGATCGCATCGAAGAGCTGGACTCGGCCGGCTGCGACGCCGCGCGGCTGGCGGGCTTCCTGCGGTCGGCGCCGTCCGCTTGGGAGTGCGGGCCCGATTTCCAGGCCGTGTACGCGCGGGTGGAAACGGTTCTGCGCCTGCGGGGCGAAGGTACGCGGAGCGCGCGAGTGCGGCTGGCGGCGCGGCGCTTCGGCGGACTCGCCGGGATCCCGCGGGTATTCGTGGACGGCTTTTTCACCTTCTCGGAAGCGGAACTGTCGTTGCTGGAGAGCCTGGCGGCGCATAACGAGATGGTGATCACGCTGCCGCGCTGGCCGGAGTCCGAGCGGGCGCGGGCGCGGCTCGTCGCCCTCGGCCTGGTCGAGCGGGAATGCCTGCCGGAGCGGCACGAGCCGAGGCGCGTGCTGGTCGCCGCGCCGACCCGGGAGCGGGAAACCATCGAGATCGCGCGGCGGATCATTGAACTGCACGGCGAGCTGCGCGGCGCCGGCCGCGAGTTTCGCGAGATGGGGATCGTCGTGCGGAGCCGGTCGCCCTATGTACCGGCGCTGCGCGCGACGCTGGAACGTTTCCGTATCCCGGCGCGCTTCTACTTCGCCGAAACTCTCGACCGTCAGGCTCCCGTGCCGTACCTGATCGCATTGGTGGATGCGATGCTCGGCGGCTGGGACTACGCGGCTACGCTCGCGGCGCTGCGGCTGTTGCCCGCCGGGCCGGCGCTCGATGCGCTCGAATTCCGGATCCGCGAGCGCCTGCCCGGTCGCGGCCTGGAGGCGCTTGCCGCATTGACAACCGATCCGGAGCTGCTCGGACGGTTGCAGGCGGCCGCGGAACTGGATTCCCTGCGCGATGGCGCGGCGGAAGCCTCGGCGTGGGCCGAGCGCGCCGGGAAGCTGCCGGATCTTGCCGTGGCTCCCGAGATCGTCGACGGCGTTCCCCACGACCGTGTGCTGCTCTGGCGCGCGCAAGCATCGGCGATCGCCGCGTTCCAAGCGGCCATGGATCTGACCGCCGCCGCCCTGCGCGACCACCCCCCCCCGCTTCGCTTCGCGGATTTCTGGCGGCATGCCAGGGAAGCGCTCGCCATGACCCCGTTCCGCGTGGAGGACAACCGCCGCGACGTGGTGCATGTCATGGACGTCTACGAAGCGCGGCAGTGGGAGTTGCCGGTGGTGTTCCTTTGCGGGATGCGGAACGACCTGTTCCCCCGCCGTCATCATCAGGATGCCTTGCTCGGGGAGGAGACGCGCCGGCTGCTGCGTCGCGCGGGAATCCCGGTTCGCACCTTGGCCGAACGCCAGCAGGAGGAGGAGTTCCTGTTCGAGTTGGCCGCCGGCAGGGCGACAGAGTTGCTGGTGATGAGCTATCCGGAGCGGAACGAGAGCGGCGAACCGAGCCTGCTTTCGCCGTTCGTGGAAGACCTCATCGCCCGATCGCCCGTCGAGCGCGCGGATGCCCGCCAGGCGCGACCGGCCCCGGCACGTCCCAGGGCGGACGCCCGTCTGGCGATCATCGCCGACGAAGAGCTGCGCCAGTGGCTCGGCGGCAAGCACCAGGTGTTGACGCCCAGCTCGATCGAGACATTTCTGCAATGCCCTTTCCAGTTTTTCGCGCGACACACGCTGGATCTCGCCAAGCCTCCCCCGCGGCCGCGCGAGCGCCTGACTCCCCTGTTGCAAGGCGCCATCCTGCATCGCGCGCTCGCACAATGGGGCCGCGGGGCCGGGCCGCTGGAGGAGCTTTTCGAAACGATCTTCGCAGCGGAGTGCGCCAGGCACGGCGTCCCCGCCGGATTCCATCACGAGGCCGTGCGGCGCGAATTGCGGCGCAGTCTGGGCGCGCTCGAGCGGGAGGGAACGCCTGGCGACGCAGTCGAGGTCCACACCGAACTTGCGTTCACGCTCACCCTGCCCGGCGGGCCGGGCATTCGCGGGCGCCTCGACCGCGTCGAGATTCTGGCCAACGGGCGTGCGCGCATCATCGACTACAAGTACAGCCGTCGGGACCGACTGAAGCAGATCGTCGAGGAGCACGAGCAAGGGCGGCGCGTGCAGGCGGGGCTGTACCTGCTGGCCGCGCGCGACAGCTTTCGCAGGGAACCGCAGGAGATGCTGCTGTGCGGGCTGCGGCGCGAGCCGCTCCGGGAGGGCTGGTCGACGAGCGCGGACGTCGCCCGGCTCATCGCGCTGGCGGAAGAGAAAAGCCGCGCGGCCGCGGCGGGGGTGGGCGAGGCGCGCATCCGGCCCGCTCCCGCGGATGAAGAGCAATGCGTGTTGTGCGCCTACCGCGACATCTGCCGCGTGGAATCCCAGCCCGCCGCCGAGGCCGCCGGAGGGCAGGCGCCGTGATCCTGTCGACCGAGCAGCGGGAGGCGGCGCAGCGCCTGGACCAGGACGTCTGCGTGGTGGCCGGGCCGGGCTCGGGAAAAACCAGCGTGCTCGTCGAGCGGTTTCGCTGGCTGGTCGAGGAGCGGGCGGTGGCGCCGCACCGCGTCCTGGCGATCACCTTCACCGAGAAAGCGGCGGCCGAGATGCGGCAGCGGCTGGCGGAAGTGTTCGCGCCGCGGCCCGCGATCCGGCGGGAAGTCGAGCGCGCCTGGGTCTCGACAATCCACGGGTTCTGCGCGCGGCTGCTGCGCGAGCATGCCGTGGAAGCCGGGGTGGACCCCGAGTTCGGCGTGCTGGACGAAGTGCAGGCGCGGGGACTGTTGCGCGAGGCGGCCGAGCAGGCGCTTGACGATCGTTACCGCGAACAACCCGAGGCGGCCGGCGACCTGGCCGAGGCGATCGCCGTTTCCACCGCGGCCGGGACCAGGCAGGCGGACCTGCCCGCCGCGCTGATGGCGGTGCACGAGTCGATGCGCGCAGGCGGGATCCCGCCGGGCGCCGTCGCATCGGCCATCGCCGACGGTGATGACCCGGAACAGTCGATCCGCGACGGCTTGCGCGCGGCTGTCCGGGAGCAAGCCTGGGACCTGACGCCCAGGCAACAGGTGGCGCACGCCGAATTCCGCGAGTGGGCGCGGCGTTTTCTCGAGCTGCCCACGCCGGTGGAACAGCGGCACTTCGAAACGCTCGCCGCGTACCGGATTTCATCCAGTCAACTGAAGAAGAACACGCGGGCGCGGGAATGCGCCGTCGGTTTGAAACAGCAGTGGCTGGAGCAAATCCGGTCGTGGTGGCTCGCCGCGTACCGCCAGCCGCAGCGCGCACTGCTGGTGGAAGCGCTCGCCGGCGCGGACCGTTCGTTCCGCGCGGCGCGGCGGGATCGCAACGCGCTCGATTTCGCGGACCTGGAGGAAGCCGCCATCCGGGTGATCGAGGAGCACCTCCCGCTGCGGCGCCGCCTCCGCGACGGCTTCGAGCACATCCTCATGGACGAGTTGCAGGACACCAACCCGTTGCAGTGGAGACTGCTGGACCTGCTCCGCGGCGAGGGGCGCTTCTTCGCCGTGGGCGACATCAACCAATCCATCTACGGCTTCCGCCACGCGGCTCCGGAAATCTTCCGCGGCTGGCGCGAGCGGCTCCCAGGGGCGGGCAAGACCATCGACGAGCTGCGGGAGAATCATCGCAGCCGCCCGGAGATCCTGCGCGCCGTGGCGGCGGTCATCCGAGGCTGCGCGGGCATCGAGCCGCATCCGCTGGTCGCCGCGCGGCAGACGGGGCCGAAGGAGGGGCCCTCGGTGGAGGTGATCGCCGGCCGCGGGGCCACCAGCGACGAAGCCGTCCGCGCCGAGGCGCGCTGGGTGGCCGAGCGGATCCGCGAGATCGAGGGCAGCCTCGCTGTCGCCGGGGCGAGCGGCGTGCGACCGGCGGCGTTCGCCGACATCGCCGTGCTGGCGCGGGCGAGCAAGGCGCTCGAGCCGCTCCAGGAGGCGCTGGCCGAGTTCCAGGTACCGTACCTGGTCGGCGGGGGCTCGTCGCTGTTCGAGACGCGCGAGGCGCGCGACGTGATCCATTGGCTCTCGGTGATCGCCAATCCGTGCGATGAGGTCAGCCTGGCGGGACTGCTGCGATCGCCGCTGGTGGCTCTCTCCGACGAGGCGCTGCTGCGCCTCGGACGTAGGGGCCCGCTGGCGACGGCCGTGTTCGCACCGGAGACGGCCGATCTGGACGCGCTCGACGCCGAGCGTCTGCGGCGTTTCCGCGAGGTGACGGCCGGCGCCCGCGCCGTCCGCGACGAGGTTTCTCCCGACCGGCTGGCGGCCATGATTCTGGATGCGTCCGATTACGAGAGCGGTCTCGGCCTCCGCGCGCGGGCCAACCTGGAAAAGCTGCGCGCGCTGCTCGCGGAGCGCTTCGAACGTTGGCCAAGGCCGCTCGCCGAGCTGCTCGAAGAGCTGGCCGACAGCCGCGCGATGGAAGCCGAGTCCGAGGCGCCGCCCGAAGACGCCGACGCGGTGCGCCTGATGACGATTCACAGCGCCAAGGGCTTGCAGTTCCCGGTGGTCATCCTCGCCGCGATGCACAAAGGCGCCAGCCGCACACCGCCGCCTCTTCTATACGGGCCCCGAACCGGTCTCGGCGTGGCGTGGCGCGATCCGGTCACCGGGGACGTCTGCGGCGATCCGTGTTACGAGCGGGCGCGGGCCCGGATGGAAGAGGAATCCAGGGCCGAGGCGGACCGGCTGCTGTACGTGGCCATGACGCGCGCGCGGGATCACCTGGTGTTCTCCTTCGCGCGAACGCGGAGACCGGACTCCAACTGGTGGAAGATGGTCGTCGACGGGCTGGAGCTCGACCTGGACATGGCGCCCGAGGAGCGCTTCCGGCATGGCGCGCTCTCCGCCGGAATCGAAGTCGATGTGATTCACTCGGCCGGCCAGCCGCGCTGCCGCTTTCCGGCTCCGCCGGGCGCGCTGGAAGGCGACGTCGAGCTGCTGGCGGCGCCGGGCGCCTCGGACCAGTCGGATTCTTCAGCCGCGGTCACCGACCTGGCGGTCTATGCGGCCTGCCCGCGCCGCTACTATCTCGGGAATTATCTCGGATGGAGGGCGCGCGGCGTCACCCAGCCGGCGGAGGCGGCTCCGCCCCGTGCGTCAACCCTGGGCGCGACCGAGCTCGGCGTTCAGGTGCACCGCCTTCTGGCCGGCCTAGACGTTGCGGACGTCGATCCCCAGGCGCTGCGGATGGCGGAACGCTTCCGGGCGAGCGAGCTGGGAGCGCGCGCCGCCGCCGCCGATCGCGCCGAGCGCGAATTCGATTTTCTCCTGGCGCTCGACGGCCTGGTGCTGCGCGGCCAGATCGACTTGTGGTTCGAGCACGGCGGAGAACTGCTGCTGGTGGACTACAAGACGGACCAGCTTGATCCGGAGAGGGAGCCCGCGCGCCTGGAGCCGTACCTCCTCCAGGTCCGCCTCTACGCGCTGGCGCTCGAGAAATTCGCCGGGCGGCTGCCGGACCGCGCGCTGCTGTGCTTCCTGCGAGAGGACCGCATCGTTCCGGTGGCGTTGGACAAGGCGGCGCTGGAGGAGGCGGGCGAGTGGGTGCGCGCCTTCCGCCGGGCGCAGGCACGCGTCGAGTTCCCGCTGCGTGAGGGAGAGCAGTGCCTGCGCTGCGAGTTCCACCGCGGGCTGTGTCCGGCCGCGTTCTATTCTGCTGAGCCGCGCGCGTCTGCTGAGCCGCGCGCGTGAGCAAGCGGAACCGTGTGGCGCCGGCGCACCAGGGGGTTACTCCCGCGCGGCCAGCCACTCATCTTTGCGCTCCAGGCTGCGGACAAACGGCTTGAGCCCGGCCCACAGCAGCCACGCCGAGAGCAGGTGCGCCACGGTGGTGACGATCAGCAGCGAATAGCGCAGCATCTGGTCGTCGGCGAAAACGTAGTCGGTGGTAAGCGCCACCGCGGTGGGTCCCATGCCGATGCCGATCAGGTTCACCAGAAACAGGTAGATGGCCGACGCCTGGCCGCGCATGGCCGGCGGCATGACCTGCTGGATGGCGGCCGGGGCCACGCCGAACGGCGCGCTGGTGAAAAACTGCGCCACCGCCAGCATCGCCACGGCGAGGTAGGGGTCGTCCGACAGGTAGACGACCATGCCCGGCGCCAGCCAGGCGATCGAGACCAGCATTCCGACGCGCATGGTGGCGTCGCGGTGGCCGCGGGCGATCATCCAGTCCGCCAGCCGCCCGCCGGCGACGATGCCGAGCGTGCCCGCCACCGCCACCACCGAGCCGTAGACGATGCCGATGTGCGCGGCGGTCCAGCCATGGCTGCGGATGAAAAACGTCGGCACCCAGGCGCTGGCCCCGTAGTTGGAAAACGAGACCAGCGCGAAGCCGACGCTGTGGCACAGGAAGGTGCGCCAGTTCTCGCCGAAGTAGGACCACACCTCAGCCAGCGGCACGGCCGCGCTCCGCCCGCCGCGACCGCGGCGCTCGGGCTCGCGCACGGTGTACATCAGCAGCGCCAGCAGCAAGCCGGGCAGCCCGACAATGAAAAAAATGATCTGCCATGGCCGGATCGCGCCCAGCACGGGCAGGATCCAGCTTTCGCGGCCGGCGGCGAAGGCCACCACGGTCCCGCCGAGTATGTTGGCCACTCCGGAGCCGATGTAGATCCCCATCGAGTAGACGCTGATGGCGGTGGCGAGCCGCTGCGGCGGGAAGTAGTCGGCGATGAGCGAATAGGCGGCGGGCGAAAGCGTCGCTTCTCCCACGCCGACGCCCATGCGGAACAGCAGCATCTGCCAATAGGTCTTGGCCACGCCGCAGCCGGCCGTCATCAGGCTCCACAGTACGAAGCCGGCGGCGATCAGCCCGCGGCGGCTGCCCGAGTCCGCCATGCGCCCGACGGGAATACCGAAAAGAGTGTAGAAGACGGCGAAGCTGAAGCCGATCAGCAGGCTCATCTGGGTGTCGCTGATGCCGAGGTCGCGGCGGATCGGACCAACCAGCAGGCCGAGGATCTGGCGGTCGATGAAGGAAAAGACGTAGACCAGCGTCAGCACGCCGACCACGTACCAGGCGTAGGCGGGACGCGGATACGGCGGCTCGGCTGGAGCGGGATCAGTGGCAGGCTTCAAAGAGTCCGGCGGCACCCTGTCCTCCGCCGACGCACATGGTCACCACGCCGTAGCGGGCCTGGCGTCGCCTCATCTCGTTGGCGAGCGTACCCACCATTCTGGATCCGGTCATGCCGAACGGATGGCCGATGGCGATCGAGCCGCCGTTGACGTTGAGTTTCGACGGATCCAGACCGAGCCGGTCGCGGCAGTAGACCACCTGCACGGCGAAGGCTTCGTTGAGCTCCCACAGATCGATGTCGTCGATCTTCAGCCCGTGACGCTTCAGCAGCTTCGGCACGGCGAACACCGGCCCGATGCCCATCTCGTCCGGCTCGCAGCCGGCGACGGCAAAGCCGCGGAAGACCAGCTTGTAGGGAATGCCGAGCTCGTCGGCGCGCCGCCGCGACATCACCAACGTGGCCGAGGCGCCGTCGGAGAGCTGGGAGGAATTGCCGGCGGTGACGGTCCCTTCGCCGCTGTGCGGGTCGAAGTGGGGCTTCAGACCGGCCAGGCCTTCGAGCGTCGTGTCCGGGCGGTTGCACTCGTCGGCGCGCAGGTCGGCCTCCTCCTCGCCGGCGACTGCCCCGGTCTTCCGGTCGAGAATGTTGCGGACCACGCGCATGGGCGCCAATTCCTGGTCGATGAAGCCTTCCTGCTGGGCGCGCGCGGTGCGCTGCTGGCTGGAGAGCGCGTACTGGTCCTGCGCTTCCCGGCTCACGCGGTAGCGGCGGGCGACCACCTCGGCCGTGTTGCCCATCACCATGTAGACGCCCGGCTTGTGCTCGGCGACCCACGGGTTGGGGCAATTCTCGCGCGGGGTGAGCGTGATGCTCTCCACGCCCCCGCCGATGGCCGCCTCGGCGCCCTCCTGCACCACCTGGTGCGCGGCCATCGCCACGGCCTGGAGTCCGGAAGAGCAGAAGCGATTCACGGTGATCGCCGCCACCGAGACCGGCAGCCCGGCAACGATCGCCGCCACGCGGGCGACGTTGTGTCCCTGCACCGAATGCGGCTGCCCGCAGCCGAGAATCACGTCTTCGACCTCGGCCGGATCGAGCTGTGGCACGCGCGCCAGCACGCTGCGGATGCAGTGCGCCGCCTGCTCGTCCGGACGGGTCTTGTTCAATGAGCCGCGAAAAGATTTCGCCAGCGGCGTGCGCAGGCTTTCGACGATGACCGCCTCCCTCATGCTTCCTCCCTTCCGGTCGCGGGCCGAAGGATCTTACGCGTCCCGCGGCCTTATGGCAAACTGCCAGTATACCCTCATGCGACTGGCGCGCCGGGCGGTGTTTCTGTGCGCGGCGGGGGCCTGGAGCGCCGGCCTGCCGGTGTTCGAGGACATTACCGCGTCCAGCGGCGTGAAGTTCCTTCACCAGGCCTCCAAGACCTCGCGCAAATACCTGATCGAATCCGTGGGCGGGGGCGTGGCGATGCTCGACTACGACGGCGACGGCCGGCTTGACCTCTACTTCGTCAACGGCGCCGCGCTCGCCGATCCGATGCGCAAGGGGCAGGCTGCCGAAAAAACCGACCCGCGCTACTGGAACCGTCTCTACCGCAACCAGGGCGGCGAGGGGTTCCTCGACGTGACGGAAAGAGCCGGCGTGCGCGGCCACTCCTACGGCATGGGAGTGGCCGCGGCCGACTACGACAACGACGGAGACCCGGACCTGTACGTCACCAACTACGGCTCGAACATTCTCTACCGCAACAACGGCGACGGCACCTTCACCGACGTGACCGCGCGGGCCGGGGTGGCCGGCGGCGGCTGGTCTTCGAGCGCCGGCTTCCTGGACTACGACCGCGACGGCCGGCTCGACCTGTTCGTCGCCCGCTACGTCCAGTGGGACTTCCAGCCCGACCTCTGGTGCGGCAGCCGGGAGCCGGGCTACCGCTCCTACTGCCACCCGGACCAGTTCGCCCCGATCGAGCACCTGCTCTACCGCAACCGCGGCAACGGCGTATTCGAGGACGCCAGCCGATCCAGCGGCATCGCCGCCTCGCCGGGCAAGGGACTCGGCGTCGCCTTCCACGACTTCGACCGCGACGGCTGGACGGACATCCTGGTGGCCAACGATTCGTTTCCGCAGCAGCTTTTTCACAACCAGCGCAACGGCGTGTTTCGCGAGGTGGGACTGGAGGCGGGCGTGGCCTACGACGACGACGGTCGCACCTACGGCGGCATGGGCGTCGACTTCCAGGACTACGACAACGACGGCTGGCCGGACGTGTTCATCAACGCGCTCGCCAGCCAGCGCTACGCGCTCTACCGCAACCGCAAGGGGTCCTTCGATTACGTTTCCGACCCCACCGGCGTGGCCCGCATCACGCGCCTGCACTCCGGCTGGGGCGCGCGCTTCGTCGACTACGACAACGACGGCTGGCGCGACCTGCTGGTGGCGCAGGGCCACGTGATGGACAACATCGAGCGGACCCAGCCCGGGCTGCGCTACAGAGAGCCGCTGCTGGCGATGCGCAACCTCGGCGGCAGGTTCCAGGACGTCTCGGCCCAAAGCGGCGCCCCGTTTCAGACACCGCTGGCCGCGCGCGGCGCGGCGTTCGGCGACCTGGACAATGACGGCTTCCCCGACGTCGCCGTGAACGTCAACGACGGCGCGGCGGTGATCCTGCGCAACCGCGGCGGCAACGGCCACCACTGGCTGCTGGTGGAGACCGAAGGCGTCGCCGACAACCGCGACGGCATCGGCGCGCGGATCCGCGTGCTGCCCCAGAGTGGGCCCGAGCAGCACGGCATCGTGTCGACGGCGAGCAGTTTTCTTTCCGCCAACGAGCGGCGGGTCCACTTCGGCCTGGGCCCGGCCTCGAAGGTGAGCCTGCTCGAGATCACTTGGCCGGACGGCACCATCGACCGGCGGGAGAACGTCGCCGGCGACACGCTGGTGCGCGTGCGCCAGGGAAGCGGCCCCGCGCGATGAGGATGGCCGCTACTTCTCCAGCCCGTGCTTCCGCATCAGCTCCTGGAACCGCGGCTGGGCGCGCAGGCCCGCCAGCAGCGGCTCGACCCTGACGTAGACCAGGTACTCGGAGCGCTCCTCGAAGGCGCGCGTCGCCCACCGCATCGCCTCCGCCTTGTTCCCCAGCGCCTCCTGGATCACCGCACGGTAGAGTGACTGCACGTAGCGCCCCTTCGCTTCCGCCGCCGCCAGCATCCGGAGGTAGCGGTCGGCTTCGTCCCGCTCTCCCGCTTTGGCGTGAACCCAGCCGATCCCCGCCACCGCGGTCAGGTGCTGTCCCTGCGAGAGCTCAATCGCCTTCTGGAAAGCCTCGATGGCCTTTCCGGGGTTGCCCTTCTGCGCCAGCGCCAGGCCGAGAGCGAAGTGCGCCGGCCCGAAAGTCGGGTCGGCTTCGAGCACCTTGCGATACTCGGCGATCGCGTGGTCCGCCTGGCCCGCCTGGTAGGCGCACCAGCCGGCGCCCACTCCGATGATCAGCGACAGCGGGCTCAGCTCCTGCGCCTTCTGGATCTGCTCGCGTGCCTCCTGGAACCGCCCGGCGGCGATCAGCGCGTGCGCGTACCAGTGGTGCGCGGTGGCATAGCTGGGATCGATCTCGATCGCCCGCCGGAATTGCTTCTCCGCTTCCCGCCAGTCCCAGTCGAAGGAGAGCTTCACATAGCCGAGTGAGGTGTGCGCGTCGACCAGGTCGCGGTCTCTCTCCAGCGCTTTGTCGGCCATTTGCCGCGCCAAATGCCCGGCCTGCCGCGGCCGGAGCTGGTCGTAGGGCATCGAGCCGAGCAGCGCGTAAGCGTCGGCAAGGCCGGCGTAGGGAAGAGCGTAGCCGGAGTCTTTGGCAATAGCCTCCTCGAAGTACTTCATTCCACTCCCGATCCCTTCCCCCGTGCGCCGATTCCACAGCCGCCGCCCCTGGAAGTAGGCGGCCACGGCTTCCGGATGGACGGGCCGCGAGCGTGGCAGCAACGCCTGCCGCTGCGGCGTCACCTGGATCTGAATCTGGCCGGCGATGGCCTGCGCGACGTCGTCTTGCAACTTCAGATAATCGCGCAGCTCGCCCTCCAGCGCCCGGCTCCAGAGCTGGCGGCCGGTTCCCGACTGGATCAGCCTGGCGATCACGCGCACGCGGTTCTTATCGCGGGCCACCGAGCCGACCAGCGCCGCGTCCACCTTGCGCTTGCGCGCGATCTCCTCGGGCGGCTCCTTGCTCTGGCTGGCGGAATAGTCCACTACATGCAGCTCGGCGATGGTTCCGAGCGCGGTTCGCAGCGCCTCCGTCATGCCGACGGCGAAGGCGTCCGCCGACTCGGTCCCGGGAAGCGCCTGTAGCGGCAGCACAACGATCGACCGCACGCTGGTGATCGAGTCCGCCTGACGGCGGCGACTCAGGTCCCAGGCGTAGAGACTGAGCGCGGCCACACCGGCGGCCGCCACCACCCCCACCCATCGCCGGCGCTTGACGCCTTCCTGCCGCGCGACCACGCGGACCTCGGCGACGAACCGGTAGCCCCGCTTGGGGATGGTCTCGATGTACCTGCTGTCCTCGGCGTCATCCCCCAACGCCTTCCGCAGCAGCGAGATGTTCTTGGCAAGCCCTCCTTCCTCGACCACGGTGTCTGGCCAGACCAGCCGGATCAGCTCCTCTTTTTCCACCACCTGGCCGCGGTGCGCCACCAGTACCAGCAGCGTGTCGATGGTCTTGGGCGCAAGCGGAACAAGCTCACCGGCGCGCAACAACAGCCGCTGCGACGTGTCCAGGTGGAACGGACCGAACTCGTAAACCGGCCGGCCCTGCTCGTCCATGAGGTCGGGAAGGACTCCTTCAGGATCTCTTCAGCAATTCGTCAGAGGCCGCACGCGGCCCCAATCCCTTGATTTATCGAATCAATTCTATCCGACCACTGTAGCCGCGGCAAAGCGGGGCTTCCGGGCAATGGAACGAGCTGTCAGGGATTCACCGGGGATTTCCCAGCGAAACAGGAAATCTTCGGGACGACTTGGGCCACCGGTCCCGGTTATGGTCAGGCTCACGGGGAAAGGATGCCGATGAAAGCAAAACTCGAATTTGTCGCTGCCCCGTATGTGAAGATCCGCTCCCTTTGGTCGCGGCTCAGAAGCAACGGTTGGAATCCTAAGGAGGCGTTATGAAGATGAGAACAGCTTCTCTGATTGCGGTGGCGGCGCTGGTGACCATCGCCGCGCCCGGCTGCTCGATCCGGCGATTCGCCATTAATAAGATCGGCGACGCGCTGGCCTCGGGCGGCTCCACTTATCAAAGCGACGACGACATCGAGCTGGTCGGCGGCGCGCTCCCGTTCGGATTGAAGATGATCGAGGGGCTGCTGGCGGAGGCCCCGCGTCATAAGGGACTTCTGCTGGCCGCCTGCCAGGGCTTCACCGGTTACGCGCACGTCTACGTGCGCCGCGAGGCCGACCGGGCGGCCGAAGAGGACCTCGAGCGCGCCTGGCGGCTGCGCGACCGCGCGCGGAGACTTTACCTGCGCGGGCACCAGTACTGCCTCACCGGACTGGAAGTCTCGTATGCGGGCTTGCCAACGCGAATCACGATGGAGCCGGCGGCGGCGGACATCGTAAAGAAGAAGGACGTGCCGCTGCTCTATTGGACCGCGGCGTCGCTCGGCCTGGCGATTTCCGTCTCCAAGGACAACGCCGCGATGCTGGCGCGCCTTCCGGAAGTGGAGGCGCTGCTCGATCGGGCGCTGCGGCTCGACGAGAGCTGGCAGAGCGGCGCGCTGCACGAGTTCCAGGTGACCTTCTCGGCCTCCCGGCCCGGCCAGACGGACGCGAACCGCACCGAGACCGCCTACCGGCGCGCTCTCGATCTGTCGCAGGGATCCAGCGCCGGCCTGTTCGTCTCCTACGCCGAGGCGGTGCCGCTGGCCCGGCAGGACCGCGCGGAGTTCCGCGCATTGCTCGAGAAGGCGCTGGCGGTGGACCCGGACCGGCACAAGGACTCGCGCCTCACCAACCTGGTTGCGCAACAGCGCGCGCGCTGGCTGCTGGAGCGCATCGACGACTTGATTCTGGAGGCGGAAAAGCCCGCCACTACAAAAGGAGAAAACCGATGAACTTCGTACGAACATTGCTGCCTACCATGGCCTGCGCCGGCCTGCTCTCGGCCCAGGTCACCCGCATCGATCTGGCAACGGTCGCCCCGAAGGATTCACCCTGGCACGAAGTGCTGGTCAAGATGGGCCAGGAATGGAAGACCCTCTCGCGCGGCAAGGTCCGCCTGCGCACCTTCGCCGGCGGCGTGCAGGGCGACGAGGTGGAAATGCTCCGCAAGATGCGAACCGGCCAGCTCCAGGCCGTGGCCTTCTCCGGCATCGGGCTGGCTCACATCGAGCCGGCCGTGGCGTGCCTGGGGATCCCGATGATGCTCGATTCCTACGAGGCGCTGGATTACGTCCGCGACAGAATCGCGCCGAAGCTCGAGGCGGGCCTCGCCGCCAAGGGCTACCTGGTGCTCAACTGGGGCGACGTCGGCTGGGTCCACTTCTTCACCAGGAAACCCGCGCGCACCCTGGACGAGATCCGCCCGATGAGGCTGTTCATCTCGGCCGGCGACCCGCAGGCGGAGAAGCTGTACACCGACTTCGGCTTCCATCCCAACCCGATGTTGGCGACCGAGATGCTCACGTCGCTGAAGATGGGTACCATCGATGCTTTCGACGTGCCGCCGTTGTTCGCCCTGATCGATCAATCCTTCGCCCTGGCGCCGAATATGCTTGACCTGAAGTGGGCGCCGCTGGTGGGAGCCACCATTGTCCGCAAGGAGGCCTGGGAGGCCATCCCGGAGGCGTTGCGCCCGGCGCTGCTCGAGGCGGCGCGGGCGGCGGGCGAGCAGATGCGCGGCCGCATCCGCAAGATGGGCGAAGACGCCGTCCCCGCGATGCAGAAGCTCAAGCTCAACGTGATCCGGCTCGATGCCGCCACCATGGCGGAGTGGCGCCGGCAGGTCGAAGCGGCCTGGCCGAAGCTGCGCGGGCGCCTGGTGACCGCCGAGCTGTTCGACGAGGTGAAGCGCCTGCGGGACGAATTTCGCACCCGTCGGGCCGCCGTTTCGGGCGCCAGTCCCGTGAAAGCGAGGTGAGTCATGACCCAGCGCGCGCGCCCGCTGAACCGCATCGAGGACTGGCTGTCGGTCGCTGTGCTGTGCTTGCTGCCGCTGCTGCCGCTGCTCGAGATCGTCTCCCGCAAGCTGTTCTCGCGCGGGATTCCGGGTACGATTCCACTGGGCCAGCACCTGACGTTGTGGATCGCCTTCCTTGGCGCGGCGCTGGCGGCGCGCTCGGACTCGCTGATCGCGCTGGCGACGGCGAGCTTCCTGCCCGAGCGTTGGCGGCGTCCGGCGCGGCTGCTCACCTACTCGCTCGGCGCCGCCGTATGCGCGGCGCTCGGTCGCGCCAGCCTGGACCTGGTGCTCGTCGAGCGGACGGCGGGCGAGATGGTTGCCTGGGGCATTCCCGTGTGGGCGGCGATGAGCGTCATGCCGGTGGGCTTCTGGCTGATCGCTCTACGGTTGATCTGGCGCGCCGCACCGGACTGGCGCGGTCGCTCGATCGCCGCCGCGGGCACGCTCGCGCCCTTGTGTCTGGCGGCGGTGCCTCCGCTATGGAAACCGGCGCTGCTCGGGCCGGGCTCGCTCTTGATCCTGGCGGCGACCGCTCTCGGCCTGCCGATCTTCGCCGCATTGGGAGGCGCCGCGCTGCTGCTGTTCTGGATCGGCGGCTACCCGGTGAGCGCCGTGCCCGTGGCCGCATACCAGGTCAGCGCCTCGCCGATGCTGCCCGCGCTGCCGATGTTCACGCTGGCAGGCTACATCCTCGCACAGGGAGGCGCCGGCCGCCGCCTCATGCGCGCCTTCACGGCTTCGGTGGGCTGGATGCCGGGGGGGCTGGCCGTGGTGACCGCGCTGATCCTGGCGTTCTTCACGCCGCTGACCGGGGCGAGCGGTGTGACGATTCTCTCGATGGGCGGCCTGCTGCTGCCGCTGCTGACCGGCGCCCGCTACCCGGAAAAGTCCTCGGTCGGCCTGGTGACCGTTTCCGGCTCCATCGGGCTGCTGCTGCCGATGAGCCTGCCGGTGATTCTCTACGGCGTCTCGGCAAGGCAGCCCATCGACAAGCTGTTCGTCGCCTGCCTCGGTCCCGGCCTGTTGCTGATCCTGGTGGTGGCCGCCTGGGGCGCCTCCCGCGGATGGGTGGCCGGGTGGCGCGCACTCCCTTCCACGCGCGCGAGGCGGCCGTGGCGGCCTGGGAAGCCCGGTGGGAGCTGCTGCTTCCGGTGGTGGTTCTGGCCAGCTATTTCACCGGGGTTGCCACGCTGGTGGAGACCGCGGCACTGACGCTGCTCTACGCCTTCCTGGTGGAATTCCGCCTCTACCGCGACCTGAGCGTGCGGCGCGACCTGGGGCGCATCGGCGTCGAGGCGGCGACTCTGGTGGGCGCCTTCCTCATCATCCTCGGCGCCGCGCTCGGGTTCACCAACTACCTCATCCAGGAGGAAGTGCCGATGCTCGCCCTGGATTGGGTGCGCGCGCACGTCCACTCGCCGCTGCTGTTTCTGCTGGTGCTGAACCTGTTCCTGCTGGCAGTGGGCGCGCTGATGGACATCTACTCGGCGATCGTCGTGGTGGTCCCGCTGATCTTGCCGATGGGGATTGCCTACGGCATCGACCCGGTGCACTTGGGGGTCATCTTCCTTGCCAACATGGAACTCGGCTACCTGATGCCGCCCATGGGGGAGAACCTGTTCCTCGCCTCGGCGCGGTTCGGCCGGTCGATCCCGTGGATCTATCGCGCGACGCTGCCCTACACGCTGATCCTGCTGGGAACCGTGCTGCTGATCACCTACGTCCCGTCGCTGGCGCTGTGGCCCGTGCGATTCGTGCGATGACCGGCGATTGGGTAAGATGTTAGTCCACGCCGATGAGCTCCGCCCGTTTCCAAATTCAGCAGGCGTCAATGCTGTGCCCGCGGCTCCTGGAAAGCTCGCAGAAGCGGGGGGCCCAACTGGAGTGCTTGGTTCTAACTGAGGCAAATATGCCAGCGCACGTACACGCTAAGGCAGCCGAGGGGGAGTTCAAAAGGTGAGGAGCAAGATAATTCCCGATTATACATCCTCGAGCGCGCCATCCTTTACTTCAAGGAAATCAGCGTGGCGCCCCTGGACAAAAACCTCTAGTAACCTAACAGTTCCCTGGGGGCGAGCGCCCATGACGGGCTGCAGCCTCGGTCACCCCAACATCGCCGCCATTTATGGCCTCGAAGAATCTGGCGCGGATCCCTCTCGCTCGCCCACACTGACCAGCGCCGCTGGGCCCACCCGCGCCGGGGTCCGTCTGGGCGCGCCGGCACAAATGAGCCCCGAGCAAGCCCGCGGCTGGCCCCCGCGGAAGCGCACGGACGTCTGGTCGTTCGGGTGGGTGCTCTACGAGATCCGGGCCGGTCTCCGTACCTTCACCGACGAGCCGGAATGATGTTATTCGAGCAGCGGAAGTCGCTGTGGGACGCCGTCGAGCAGAACCCCTCCGACGTGGCGATCGTCGGCGCTGGAATCAACGGGGCTTGTCTGTATCACCATCTTTGCCAAGCCGGATACCGTGTGCTGCTGATCGATAAAGGGGATTTCGCCGGAGGCACCAGTCAAGCTTCGGCTATGATGATCTGGGGTGGGTTACTGTACCTGCGGTATTGGGACTGGATGACCGTGGGGCGGCTGTGCGGCTCCCGCGATCGAATGATCCACGAAATGAGGGATTGGGCACAAACCCGCAGATTTCGCTACCTTCCCGCGCAGGGCTGTGGTCGCAGGCGGGCATTTGTTGGTGCAGCGCTCCATCTCTACTGGCTGCTCGGGAGGTGCCGGCGCGCAAGACCGCGGTCCGAAAGTCGGTATTCCGAGCAGGGGCTTCTCCGTAAGGATGGTTTCGATAGTTCGCTTCTCTACGAGGAAGGCTTTGTGGAGCCTTCTGACGCCCGCTTCGTTTGCCACTGGATTTTCCAGCCCCAGAATGGCGCGCATGTTCCTCTGAGTTACTGCCGGCTGGAAGGAGGCCGGTATGAGACCGCAGCTCGGCAGTGGTATCTGGAACTCACTGACACACTTGGCTCGAGGCAGCTAGTGGCCCGCGCCCGACTGGTGGTCAATGCCGCCGGCGTCTGGACCGATGCGGTGAATCAGCGCTTCGGTCTAGAATCACCTTACCGTCACGTCTTCAGCAAGGGTGTCTTTATCGGTCTGCCACGGCACCCCACCCATGAAGTTCCGCTGATCTTCGACAATCGAGAGGATGGCGACTGCATGTCTCTCATTCCGTGGGGGCCGGTTGCGCTCTGGGGGCCTACCGAGGCGGCTGTCCCGGATCTGGAGGAAGGATTTCAGGCGAGTCCGGCAGAAGTCTATTTCCTTCTCGATGAGCTCAACCGACATCTCGCGCGTCCGGTTGACGCGGCTAACATCGTCTCAATTCGATGCGGCGTTAGGCCTCTGGTGGCCGATCGCCCGTACGTGGGCGATGGTCGCACGCTACATCTCTCGCGGCGATGCTGCATATACAAAGACCCGAAGGTTCCGTGGATCAGTATTTATGGCGGCAAACTGACGGGCTGCGAATCAGTGGCCAAATGGGTCACGAAGGTGATCGGGCAAACCGTCCCTGCGAGCGATTTGCCGGTCGAAGGAGGGCTGCAGAGGGCTCGCGAACCTCACTGGGAATGTTTTCCAGGCCTGGCGGAGAAGGTTCCTTCGGCTATGTGGTGTGCGGAACAAGAAATGTGCTACACCCTGGAGGACTATTTGCGGCGCCGCACGAATATCTCCCAGTGGGTACCGAGACGTGGATTGGGACGCGCAGACGCAAACCTTTCTCACCTGAGCACGTTGGCCAAGGTCTTTTGCGCTACCAGTGGAAAGAATGAGGAGGCTACGTTGGCCGCGTACCGCGACGAAACAAAGCGCGAGTTCGACGATGCCGTTAGCGAGTTGTGAAACCCAAGGGAGGAGACAGCGATGGCCGATTACGAAATGCTTCGACCAGCTATGTTGGGCGGCCCCCAGGCCGTGACCCTAGATGTCAAGGCCGCCAATCGATGGCCCATTCTCACTGAAGAAGATCGCTCGGCTCTAATGATTGTACTCGAGGACGGAGACCTTTCCTGCCACCCGGTCACGCGACAACTGGAAGATGACTATCGGCAGTTTTTCGGGGTCCGCCACGCCCTGGCCCACTCGAACGGCACGGCCGCTTTGCTCGCCGCCTTCTTTGCTCTCGATCTGTGCCCTGGCGACGAAGTGATCGTACCCTCCGCCACGCATTGGGCGTCCGTGATACCGATGTTGTGGGTAGGCGCGGTTCCCGTTTTTTGCGAGAGCGAGCCCGAGCGCATGGGGCTGGATCCGGAAGACCTAGAGCGCAAGATCACACCGCGAGCGCGCGCCATGGTAGTCGTCCACCTGTTCGGCATGCCCTCGAAGATGACCGAACTGCTGGCCATCGCCGGACGGCACAATCTGAAGGTGGTGGAAGATGCGTCGCACGCGCTCGGCGCGACCTGGCGGGGGCACAAGTGTGGCGCCCTGGGAGATATATCCGCGCTCAGTCTCCAGACGAGCAAGCTCGCTCCCGCCGGGGAAGGCGGCATCTTACTTACCAACAATGATGAGTACTTTGAGCGGGCGGTTTGCCTGGGCGATGTAGAGCGCATTCGTGTCCTCGAAACTGCGGCGGCGCGCTTTGCCGGAACCAGTTTCGGCATCAAGACTCGCCTTTCGCCGCTGTCGGCTGCCGTCGGGCGGGTGCAACTGCGCCATTTGCCGGAGCGGAATGCCAAACGCAACGAGAACTTGCTGTATCTTTCCGAACACCTGGAACGTTTTGGTTTCCAGACTTTTCTTCCACCTGCTCACATACAGCGGGTCTACTTCGAATACCTGATTCGCTACGACGTGAAACGCTGGGGGATGCCGATCGAGGTTCTGGTGGAGGCGCTGGCGGCAGAAGGTTGCGAGGTGGCGTGGCCGCGCTATCCGCTGCTTCATCAGCAGCCCATTTTTACGGAGGGCCATTTCGCGCGTATCGCCCGAATCGAGGACGGTAGAGCCGCGTACCCCTGTCAGGCCCTGCCGGAGACGGAGGCTCTGAGCCGGGAGCTTCTGAGATTGCCTACTTTCCCGATGGCAGGTGTGGACCTGCTCGATCAATATGTTCAAGCATTTGAAAAGGTGCTCTGGCACGCCGACAAAATCACGGCCGTGGCCGCGGAAAGGCAAACGGTTGCCAACAAGGTTCAAGTTTCGGCCTTCTGAAGCTACCGGGCCGGCTCAACAGAGTCACCGTCTGCGGCTCCGTGCGCACCTGCAAGTGTTCCTGGAAAGCCGTTACGCATCTTGTCTCACCCATCTCAGCCTCGGCGTGCTGACGATCGCCTACTTTGCCCTGCTAATTCTGGTGCCGTTCTGGATCGCTTTCCTTCCCGGCGTTGTGATTGCGCATCGGATTGGAGTTCTCCTGCACGAGTATTTGCACGGCATCCCATTACGTCGATACCGCTACAATCACGCGGTGGTCACTTTATTCGACGGGTTGATGTTAATGTTTGGCTTGCTGGAACTTTTTCGCGGAACTCACCTGGCGCATCATCGCTGGCTCAATACCGATCTGGATCCTGCCAAAGAAACGGCCGGGCGCACGGGAGGCAGGCGACTGGTGGATCTGTTGGCAGTTCTCGAAGCGATTCAGTTTTTGATCTATTTCCGAGACGCGTTGGCTGGGAGAAAACCGTATGTTCGGCGTGGCCGCCTTCTCCTTGGGGCCATTCTCTCCGTGGCGACGATCCTAGTCTGGATCCAAGCGGGCCACCCGGAAGTGGCCTGGAAGACATTCGCTATCATGGTCTTCACCATGCTAGTGCCGGTATCACTACGCGGCGCCATCGAGCATCATAGCCACTCAGGCGATCCGGAATTCGCTAACGAATACAAAGTCTGGATTCCGTTGTTCAATCTCAACCGCCACATTCATCACCACGAAGAGCCCAGCGTGCCGTGGTATCTGCTGAAGTTCAGAACCGAGCGCCCACTATCCCGGTGGAATTACTTCACCCGCTGGTTCCGAGTCTATGTGAAGCGCGATTTTGTTTTGATGCAGCCGATGAGCGGCGCTGCGGTGAAATCGAGTCATGACGGTCAGAAAACACCTGCCGCCTAACAACGAGCGTCTGCGGGCGGCGGCCAATGCGGACCATCGAGCTGGACGAGAACGCCATGGCGGACAAGATCGGTCACGACTGGAAGAATCAGGAAAGCTACGACGCCGAAGACGGCAGCGTCGTGGACTGGTAGCAGAGACGTGGCGCCGGCTCTCAGCCTGCCGCGCCGAGACTCGTCTCGGCGCCGGCGGTCCGCTGGCTCGCGCTCGACCTGCCAGAATGTCTCCCCTGTCCGGCCGCAGAACCCGGTTCGCCTCCCGTGCGGTTGAGCCTTTCAGCGACTGCAGTATCCACGCCGGCACCCAACTCCTCGCCACGCTGGAAGGATCGAAGCACGAGGCAGGCTGCCATGCAGATGCCGGGTGACAAGAAGCCACCCTGGCGTCGAGACGAGTCAGTCTCGACGCGGCAGACACGAGTGTCTGCGCCACCTCGGACGGTGTTTTCTCCGACAATAGAAGCATGGGGCGCTGCCTTATCCTGGCCGGGCTGCTGGCGGGCTCGCTCGCGGCACAACCACTCCCCCCGCCGGGAGGAGGTGGCATCGGCGAGATCCGCGTGGTGAAAACAAATTCCGTGTACCGGGCAGCCCAGGGCGGGCTCTCCGGAAGGCTGCGCAGCAATCAATCAGCCGACATTCTGCTAGGCGGCGTCGACTTCAACCAGACCGGCGGCGGGCTCCTGTTCAACCACCCACGATCCATGGCGAGCGACGGCCAACGGTTGCTGGTCACCGATGGCAACAACAACCGGATCCTGATCTGGACCACGCTTCCGGACTCCAACACGCCTCCCGACCTGGTGCTGGGACAACCGGACTTCGACGCCAATTCACCCGGTGACGGCCTGCACCAACTCAACTGGCCCGGCCAGATCGCTGTTACCTCCGTGGGCCTGGTGGTAGTGGCCGACACTTTCAATGACCGCCTTCTGGTCTGGAGGGAGTTTCCGTCCTCAAACGCGCAACCGGCCGACCTGGAAATCCGGCACCAGGATCTGCGCTGGCCATGGGGCGTCTGGACCGATGGCGCGCGCCTGGTGGCTTCGTCCACCGGCGGCCGTGCGGTGCTCATCTGGAATCGCATCCCCGCGACAAACGCCGGCGCGGCGCCGGACCTCCGGCTCCGCCCTCCGGAAATGGGTACGCCGCGCACCATTACGAGTGACGGAACGAACCTCATCGTGGGAGATCACAACGCTTTTCAGACGCGTGTCGGGAATTTCTTTTGGAAAAAGTTCCCCTCCGACTCGAACGACCCGTACGACTTTTTTGCGAGCGATCCCACGGACCCGAACCGAGGCTGGCTGCATGGCACTTTTCTCGGCGACGGCACGCTGCTCATGCTCGGCGGGCAATTGCTCTATCGCTGGCCGCAGTTTCCGGAGAACGAGACCACCCGCCCGGAGTTCACGCTGCGCCACAGGTTTGGAGCGGGTGACGGCGGCTCGGTCGTGTATGCCGGCGGCCGGACGTACGTCCTGGAATACAACGGCAATCGAATTACCGTCTTCGACGGCGTGCCCGATCAGGCGGACCAGCGGCCTGTGTTCACCATCGCAAGCCCGTCCCCTGAGGTCAACACGCTGCTCAGCGAGTTCTTCATCACCAATCCCGTTCCGGCATCGAACGGCCGCAATCTGTTCGTATCGTCGGATTTCGACCGGCGCCTTCTGGTGTGGAACCAGTTGCCGGACCAAAGCGGTGCGAAGCCCGATTGGGTGTACGAATTGCCGTTCCAGCCCTGGGACAACGCGGTGCACGGCGAAACCTTCGCCCTGGCCGGCCAGCAGGAAATCGCGATCTGGCGCGCGCTCCCCCTGAACGGAGAAATGCCCGAGCTGCGCTACCGCCAGCGGCTGGGCGAAATCCGATTCGACGCACTCAGCGGAATAGCCATCGACGACCGGTATTTCTACCTCGCCGATGGACGTCAAGGGAAGATCTATGTCTATGGCGGAATCCCGCCCCCGGACGCGGAACCTGTGTTAACCTTCGAGCTCCGCGGCGTGACCCGGCTCGCCTCCGACGGCCGCTACCTTGTGGCGACGGTAACCGAAGGCGGGGCGGCTGTCTTTATCTACCGAATCGAAGACCTCACCGCGGATTACCGCCCGTCGATGGTGGGAGGTCCAGGGGTTTTCAACCTGCCGCAATCCGCCGATATTCGCGACGGCCGGCTCATCGTCGGAAACACGAATTTTAATACCGTAATGATCTGGAACAACGTGGAGGATGCCATGGCGAGGCGCCCGCCGGATGTCGTCCTCGGAGGCATGGAGGCGCGCCCGCAGCCGCCGCGCATCGGGCGGGACACATTGTTCTGGCCCGGCATGCCGTCCTTTGACGGCAGCTATCTGTGGATTGGCGAGTTCAAGTTTTCAAACCGCCTGGTGCGCTTCAGCACCGAGGATTGATTCTACGGACCCGCGCGCGTCAGCAAGCGGTCTTTCGGGACCTCGGACACGGGCTGTATACTGAATCCTCGGACCCGTCGCGTGGCCAGAAAGCAAACCAGCGGTGATCGGTGGAGCCATATCGCCCCGTACGCCCTGATTTCGCTCGTAAGTTTCCTGTGCGGCGTCGGCCTTTTGGTCTTGCTGGTTTGGAAAGCCGAGAAACTGGTCGCCCTCGGCCTGACGGGGAATCTCTTCTACATTGTGCTGCTGCCGCTGGCCCTGGCTGCCGCCGCATTCCTTTTTGGGATTCTTCGATCCTATGCTTCCTACCGCGGCATGTACCTGGGAGGAGCCCTGCAACTGGGCGGACCTGTTGTCCTGTTCGCGATGGTTGTGATCGGCGGTTTTGTTTTGGCGCCCAGCCGCGCGACTTTCCCGATAACCGTCTATGTCCACGGCGAGCGCGGCCCTCAGGACCTGGTGCTCCGGGATTCCGGCCGCGTCTTCCTGGATCTGGACGGGGACCGTCGTTCGGAGCCAATCGGCGGCAATGGGCAGGCATACTTCCCGGCCATCCCGGCCAATTTCCGTGGACAAGAGGTACTCGCTTGGGTCGAATCGGAGAAGTTTGAGGCGCGCGAGGGTGCTCGGAAGCAGCGGCTGGACGGCGCCAGCTTTTACGTGGCCGTCCGGAAAAAGGACGGCCGCGTTGCCGGCCGCGTTCAAGACCAGAAGGGAAATGCGGTGGCAGGTGCCCAGATTCGGGTCGCAGGTGTTTCCACTTCGACCGACGGCACGGGCCATTTTGAGCTCACCATTCCAGGCGACCGTATGAAACCAGAGCTCGAACTGGAAGCTGTTGCTCCAGGCCACGTCGCGGAGCGCTACACCGTAGTTCCTAACGCCAACGACATAGTCGTTGATCTCCAACGCTCACGGCGGTAACGATGCTCTTCCGCGTATTGATTGCGGTGCTCGCCTTGCTGGCGGGTCGCCCGGCGGGGGCAGCTACGCTGAAGGGCGTCGTCCTTTTGGATGGAGCCGACGGACCGGGGGTAGCGAAGGTCAGGGTCAGTGCGGTTGACGGCGCGAATCGGACCGAGACGGATCCCGACGGTCGCTTCACGCTGGAGTTTCCCGAAAAGCGACCCGGCGACCCCGTACGTCTCATTGTGAGCAAAGAAAATTACGAGGTCGTCAACGATGTCCAGTTGGAGCAATCACTGCCCGCCAGTGCCGGCGCCAAGTCGCTGATCGTCATCATCTGCCGGAAGGGCAGCCGGGAAGAGATGGCCCGCCGCTTCTACCGTTTGAGAAGCTTCGACGCCATTGAGGAGACGTACAGAAAGCGTCTTCAGGAACTCGAGAGGACCAAACCGGCCGGCGCCGCGGAATTGGACAAGCTTCAGCGGGAACGCGACCAGGCCAGAGACGCCGCTGCCAAGGCGGCCGAGGACCTCGCGAAGGATCAGCCCGGCAGAACCTCTGAGCTGTACCTGGAAGCCATGCGCTATTTCCTGGACGGAAACATCGAGCAAGCGCTCAGAATCCTCGACGACGAGAAGCTCAGGGGCATATTGAATGCAGCAAAGGACCGCAGGGTTCAAGCGGAGAAGGCGATCGCGGAGGTGACCCAGGCGTGGATGACCAAAGCTCGATTTCTCACACTCCAGTTCCGGTTCGATGAGGCAGGGCAGGCTTACAAGGCGGCCATCGATGCATCCCCCGACAGTTTCGACGCGAATTTCAATTTTGGTCTCTTCAGCCAGAAGCTGAACCGCCATGCCAGGGCTATGCAAGCCTACAACCGCTGCCTCGAGCTGGCGAAAAAGAGCGGCAACGAAACCCAGATCGCGATGACGTTGAACAACCTGGGGAATCTTCATCGTGACCAGAACCGGATGGACGAAGCGCGCCAGACCCTTGAGGAAGCGCTGAAGATTCGCCGCGAGTTGGCGCGGAAGAACCCGGACACCTGGCTGCCCGACGTGGCGGGGACGCTGAACAACCTGGGGATTCTTCATAGTGCCCAGAACCGGATGGGCGAGGCGCGCCAGGCCTATGAGGAAGCGCTGAAGAACTACCGCGAGTTGGCGCGGAAGAACCCGGACACCTATCTGCCCGACTTGGCGATGACGCTGAACAACCTGGGGGTTCTTCATAGTGCCCAGAACCGGATGGACGAGGCGCGCCAGGCCTATGAGGAAGCGCTGAAGAACTACCGCGAGCTGGCGCGGAAGAACCCGGACACCTATCTGCCCGACGTGGCTACGACGCTGAACAACCTGGGGAATCTTCATCGTGCCCAGAACCGGATGGGCGAGGCGCGCCAGGCCAATGAGGAAGCGCTGAAGATTCGCCGTGAGTTGGCGCGGAAGAACCCGGACACCTATCTGCCCGACGTGGCGGCGACGCTGAACAACCTGGGGGTTCTTCATAGTGCCCAGAACCGGATGGGCGAGGCGCGCCAGGCCTATGAGGAAGCGCTGAAGATTCGCCGCGAGTTGGCGCGGAACAACCCGGACACCTATCTGCCCGATGTGGCGGGGACGCTGAACAACCTGGGGATTCTTCATAGTGAGCAGAACCGGATGGACGAGGCGCGCCAGGCCTATGAGGAAGCGCTGAAGAACTACCGCGAGTTGGCGCGGAAGAACCCGGACACCTATCTGCCCAACGTGGCGACGACGCTGAACAACCTGGGGATTCTTCATCGTGGCCAGAACCGGATGGACGAGGCGCGCCAGGCCTATGAGGAAGCGCTGAAGATTCGCCGCGAGTTGGCGCGGAACAACCCGGACACCTGGCTGCCCGACGTGGCGGGGACGCTGAACAGCCTGGGGATTCTTCATCGTGCCCAGAACCGGATGGACGAGGCGCGCCAGGCCTATGAGGAAGCGCTGAAGATTCGCCGAGAGTTGGCGCGGAAGAACCCGGACACCTACCTGCCCGACTTGGCGATGACGCTAAACAACCTGGGGGTTCTTCATAGTGCCCAGAACCGGATGGGCGAGGCGCGCCAGGTCTATGAGGAAGCGCTGAAGATTCGCCGCGAGTTGGCGCGGAAGAACCCGGACACCTATCTGCCCGACGTGGCGACGACGCTGAACAACCTGGGGGTTCTTCATCGTGCCCAGAACCGGATGGACGAGGCGCGCCAGGCCCATGAGGAAGCGCTGAAGATTCGCCGCGAGTTGGCGCGGAAGAACCCGGACACCTATCTGCCCGACGTGGCGACGACGCTGAACAACCTGGGAATTCTTCATCGTGCCCAGAACCGGATGGACGAGGCGCGCCAGGCCTATGAGGAAGCGCTGAAGAACTACCGCGAGTTGGCGCGGAAGAACCCGGACACCTATCTGCCCGACGTGGCGATGACGCTGAACAACCTGGGGGTTCTTCATAGTGCCCAGAACCGGATGGGCGAGGCGCGCCAGGCCTTTGAGGAAGCGCTGAAGAACTACCGCGAGTTGGCGCGGAAGAACCCGGACACCTATCTGCCCAACGTGGCGGGGACGCTGAACAACCTGGGGATTCTTCATAGTGCCCAGAACCGGATGGACGAGGCGCGCCAGGCCTATGAGGAAGCGCTGAAGATTCGCCGCGAGTTGGCGCGGAAGAACCCGGACACCTATCTGCCCAACGTGGCTACGACGCTGAACAACCTGGGGATTCTTCATAGTGCCCAGAACCGGATGGACGAGGCGCGCCAGGCCTATGAGGAAGCGCTGAATATATACCAGCGCTTTGCCGAGCGAAGTCCAGAGCAGTTCCGCGCCGATGTTGCGCGGGTGGAAGGCCTCTTGAAAGCGCTCCCAAGGTGAGGATCCCGCAGGCTCGGTGAGATCGTTGTAGCAGGATATACTTGTTGCGTGGCAACGATAGACATTGCCAGCCTCAGTTCTGATGAGCGGCTGCGGCTCTTGGAGGAACTTTGGGAGAGCCTCTGTTCGACTCCGGAGGCGATCCCAATAACAACCGCCCAGCGCGAGGAGCTGGATCGGCGGCTTGTCGAGCTCGATCGCGAGGGGCCAAGCGGCATTCCCTGGGAAGAGGTGCTTGTTCGGATTCGTAGCCGGCGCCTGTGACTACTTCATGCTGCTGGCGACGCGCTTCTGTTGGGCGCGCAAGCACTTCCGGTGGTGGCGGAGCCGGGCGGCGCGGAGCCGCGTCGGCGACGGCACTTCGGTACCGAACGCCGAGCAGTGGCAGAAACCGCTCCCTGTGGTCGCGGCTCGGTAATGTTAACGTAAAGCGCCGATTCTGAGCCGCGCGCTACTAAGGCTCGTCGTAGCCCTTCAGGCGCCGGATCCAGATATTGCGGTAGCGCAGCGGGACGTCGTGGTCCTGCAAGGCCAGCGGCAGCTCCGGCTCGTGCGGCGCGTAGGTCGGCACCCGGCGATGGGTCATGCGGCCGATGACTTCCTGGCGGTTGTGCATCAGCACGCCGTTGTGGAAGACGGTGAAGTAGGCGGGCTTGACCAGCTTGGTCCCCTCGAAGCGCGGCGCCTCGAAGACAATGTCGTAGCTCTGCCACTGGCCGGGGCGGCGCGAGACGTTCACCCGCGGCGGGAACTGGCCGTAGATGGAGCCGGCCTGGCCGTCGGCGTAGGTGGGGTTGTCCCAGGAGTCCAGCACCTGGATTTCGTAATTGCTCATCACCAGCACGCCGCTGTTGGCGCGCCATTGGCTCGAGCCGGCCGGTTCGACGGGAGCCATCCACTCGATGTGAAGCTGGCTATCGCCGAACTTCTCGCGGGTGAAGATGGTGCCCGATCCGGGAACCACTTCCATGTAGCCGTTCTCGACCTTCCAGGCGGCGGCGGCGACCCCGGCACCGCTCCGGGACTGGGTCGCCCACTGGGAGAGGTCCTTGCCGTCGAACAGCACGATGGCGTCCGAGGGCGGCAGGCGGTCCTCGGCGCCCGGGGCGACCAGGCGCGGGCGCGGGCGGTCGATATCGTGCACCTTCCATTTCTGGCCGGGCAGCACGGGCGTGTCGCTGTAACCGGTCGCTGAAGTGCGGTAGGGTTTGGCGGGCTTGGGGGCGGCGCCGGTCTGGGAAAACAGCGCCAGGCTCGCGAGCGCCTGACAAACAAGAATCGGGATCGGTAATCGCATGTCGGAGGTCCTTGCCAGATTATCTACGGACGGGAGGCGCTTCGCAACCACGCACTGGGGGGGACGCGGACTCACCGCGGGGCCAACTCGGTCATCCAGATGTTGCCGGTAATCTCGTGCAGCTCGAACACCAGCCGGTCGCGGGACGTCGAAAGGCGGATCGGGGCTAACTCGTCGTTCATCGGCAGGCGGGCGGAATGGAAGTGGACGACCGGCTCAGGCGCCCCCAGCGGACGCTTGGTCGCCGGGTCCAGGCGCACCGACCACAGGCACAGGAAGCCGTCGCGCTCGGAGGTGAAATAGAGCCGGTTGCCGTCCGGCGACCAGCAGTTCTCCAGGTCCAGCGAATCCTCTCCGGTCACCGCGATCCACTCGCTCTCCGGCGCCGCGGCGGGGGCAGTGAAGCGAAGCACGTAATAGCGGCCGCGATCCGGACCCGTCCACAACTGAAGGGAAAGCCAGCGGCCGTCGGGAGACCAGCGCGGATTGTCGGCGCGGTAGCCGGGATTGGAATGGGAGAGGTAGGGCGCATGGCGTCCGGTGACCAGATCGAGCAGCGGGTTGTCGTTACGGCCGGCCAGCAGCGCACTCCGGCCGTCAGGTGACCAGTCCCGGGCGCGCATGCAATCCTGGCACACCCGGCGGGGAATGCCTGGACGGCCGGCGGCGTCCAGTATCACCAGGTAACCGTACATCTTTCCTTGCTCGCTCACGCTGTAGAACACCTGCCTGCCATCGGCGGAGAGAATGGGGTAAGCTTCCTCGGCGGTCGTGTTGGCGAGCGGCGTCTCGGCGCCGGTAGCCAGATCCTTGAGCCAGACGTCGCTCGATCCGGCACGCCCCGTGTGAAAGACCAGACGTCGCCCGTCGGCGGAAATCGACGGCCAGGCGTCGCGGTTGAGGTCGTGGCTGAGGCGTTCCGGCGGACCGCGCGGCTTGGCCGTGTTGGTGTCCATCGGCAGGCTCCAGATGTCGAGGTTGTCGGTGACGCTGGAAAACACCAGCCGCGTGCCGGCCAGGGTGGGATGGCTTTGATCGGCGGCGCCGGAGGTGAGCCGCTCGGGAGCGCCCAGGAGCTTACCGCCGTCGGGCGCGATGCCGACGCGCCACAGGCCCACGCTGTCGCCGGAGCGTGCGGAGAAGATCACGTGGCCGCCCGCCCACTGGCCAGGTAAGGCATTGCGCAGGCGGTGGCTGCGGAAGAACGCCTCCGCCCCGACCAATACCGCCTGGCCACCTTCGACCGGAACCACCCACCACTCCCAAAAAGCCGAAGTAGCCGTCCCGCGGTTGCCGAAAAACAACACCCGCTTGCTGTCCGGCGACCAGACACCGAGACGAACGACGCGGAAATCCGGCTTCAGGTGCCGCGGAGAGCCGCCGGCGGCCGGGATCAGCCAGGTTCCACGCGGCATGCCGCGCCCGCCGATTTCGTAGGAGATCCATTGGCCGTCGGGCGAGAAGCGCGGGCGGCGACCCTGGGGAGCGAGAAGCCGCTCGGCGCCGCCGAGCGCGGGAATCACGTAAATACCTCCGCCGTCGCGCTCGGAGCGGAAGGCGATGCGCGTGGCGTCGGGCGAGAATGCCGGCTCGTGGTTGAACGACGGGTGGCGCGTGATGCGGAGCGGCTCGCCCCGTGGAAGCTGCTGCACCCAGATATCGAGGTTGCCTTGGCCGCCGCGATCGGAGGCGTAGGCGAGCAGCTTCCCGTCAGGTGAGATATCGGGATGGATTGTCAGCCCGACGTCGGAGGTCAGCCGCGTGAGCGCCGGCGCCCCAGAGGGCTCGGGACGGGCCAGCAGCCAGGTGACCAGGGCGGTCGCGGCCACCAGGGTCGCGGCGGCGGCGAGCGGCACAAGCCACCGCAAGCCGGCGCGCGCGGGCTGCGGCGCCAGGACTGGCGTGGTCTGTGTCGCGCGGCCGGACTCGGTCTCTTCCTTCACCTCGAGCAGGGCGAGCCGCAGGTCGGCGGCGCCCTGGTAGCGGCGGTCCCTGTCCTTGCGCAGGCAGCGCGCGAGGATCCGGTCGAGCTCAGGCGAAAGGCCGGCGGCCAGCTCGCGCGCCGGCCGCGGCTCGTCGCGCAGGATCGCCGTCAGGCAGGACAGGCGAGTCTCGCCGGAGAAGGCGCGGCGCCCGGTGATCATCTCGTAGAGCACCGCGCCGAACGAGAAGATGTCCGAGCGCGGGTCGACCGGCCGGCCCTCGGCCTGCTCCGGCGACATGTAGGCGATGGTGCCGACGATGGCGCCGGCCTCGGTGCGCGGCGTGCGCGCGCCCTCCAGCGTCTCGGTGGCGGCCGAGGGGTTGCTCGCGTCCACCGGCTCGGTCAGCTTGGCGAGGCCGAAGTCCAGCACCTTCACCAGGCCCTCGTCGGTCACCATGATGTTGGCCGGCTTCAGGTCGCGATGCACGATGCCGGCGGCGTGCGCGCGGGCCAGCGCGTCGGCGATCTGCACCGCCGAGCGCAGCGCTTCGAGCGGACGCAGGCCGCGGCCGCCGACCTGGGCGCCGGCCTGGGCGATGAGCTGGCCGAGCGTGCGGCCGGGCACGTACTCCATGGCGATGAAGTCGATCCCCTGGTCGGCCGAGATGTCGTAGATCGTGATGATGTTGGGATGGTTCAGCGCCGAGGCCGCCCTGGCCTCGAGAACAAATCGCCGCTTGCGCTCCGCATCGGCGACGGCCGAGGCGGCCAGCACCTTCACCGCGACGGGGCGGTCCAGGTGCGCGTCGTGGGCTTTGTAGACAACACCCATGCCGCCCTCGCCGAGCTTGGCTTCGATGCGGTAATGACCCAAGGTGCGGCCGATCATGTGGCGGAGGCTCCGGGCTCCATTTTAGCAGCGCGTTACCGAGCCGCGACCAGAGGGAGCGGTATGCCGGTCGCGTCAGATGTCCTTGTGCTTCAGCCCGCGTTCTTCCATCAGCGCATTCAACGAATCGTTAGGTGAGGCGAGGGGCAGTGGATGGCCTCGGTACGGATGGGCCGGGGGAGAGATTTCGCCAACAGTTTGGCGTAGACCGAATCCTTGATCTCGATTGTCGTACTCATCGTTTCCAGTCTCTCTTACGGTACTCGACATGGGTGAGGATGTGCAGAGGACGGTGTACCCCTTGCAAAATGGCGGTTTACTGTATACAGTAGATGTATACAGTATGCTGCGCACCCAGGTCTACCTGACTCAGAAGGAAACGCAGGCCCTTCGCCTGCTCGCCGCGCAGAGCGGCAAGTCCCAGAGCGAACTGATCCGTGAAGCCATCGATCTGCTGGTTCATACACGTGGCTCCCAAGACCGGACGGCACTGATCGCGCAGGCTCGCGGTCTTTGGAAGAATCGTAAGGACCTTCCCGACTTCTCGGCGCTGCGCCGTGAGTGGGACCGCGGCCGGTGACGGAATGCTGGTAATCGACACAGACGTGTTGATCGACTACCTGCGCGGCCTCCGGGCTGCGGCCGAATTCATGAAGTCGCGGAACGAACCGATGTCGGTCTCCTCGATCGGCGTGGCGGAGCTGTATGCGGGAGTCCGGGAGGGTCGGGAGCGCGCCGTATTGGAAGCTTTCTGCGCCGCTTTCGAGATCATCCCCGTCACGGCGGCATTGGCGCAGACCGGGGGCCTGTGGCGGCGTGACTACGGGCCCAGCCACGGAGTCGGTTTGGCCGACGCCATCATCGCCGCCACCGCGGTGGAACAGGCCGCGACCCTGGTGACTCTCAACCATCGCCATTACCCGATGGTGAGGAACCTGCTGATCCCCTACGCGAAGTAAGGGAACTGTCAACGCGCGCGTGGGAGAACGACGGTGAGGTCGGTCCGGCGGAAGTCCCGGTCCAGGGTGAGCAGCGGACAGTCGTCGAGCTTGGCGAGTGCGTAGGCAAAGCAATCGCCGAGGTTGAGCGGAAAGCGCAGCCGGGCCGCGGCGGCGATCTCGGCATGATCCGGCGCCGGCGGCACCAGGCGGATCGAGGAGGCCTGGAGAGCCTCGCGGACCGCCGGGAATCCACGCGGCTGCCGGTCCTGGACCAGAATCAGGGCCTCGGCGTAATTCACGGTGCTCATCCGCAGCAACGGCGCGTTGGCCTGGAGCTGGTCGACGGCCCAGGGACCGAACTCCTCGTTGAAGAGGATCGCGAGCAGGATCGAAGTGTCTACGACCACAGCTCATCCTCGTTCCGGAAGCGGGGCCTGGGGTTGAGGGGAGCCTTCAACGCCAGTCCGAGCCAGGACCTGAAATCAAAATCGCCGCCGGCGCCCCGGCTCACCGCCTCCCGCAGCGCGAGCCGGATGGCGGCGGATTTGTTCACGACCCGTCGCTGCCGCATGTATTGGCGCAGATCCCTGTCGAATTCCGGCGTGACATTCAGGTTGAGCTGCTTCATACATATAAGTATACAGGAATGGGCTGTATCGAGACGCCGCGCCGGGCCTGCCCGGGGCCGGGTCGATTGTCTATGATGCAAATGGCTCCTTCATGCGCCCCGGAAAGCTGTTGTTCGCGACCACGCTGGCGGCCGCGCTGGCGGCACAATCGCCCCAGCCGCGACGGCCGCTGACCGCGCTGGCCGAATCGCTGGCGGCGCGCCGCACCCAGGCGCTTCTCATCCTCCGCGACGGCCGCATCGCGCTCGAATGGTACGCCCCCGGCCGCGGCCCCGCCGACCGCCACTACACGGCCTCGCTCGCCAAGGCGATCGTCGGCGGTCTCTCCCTGATGCTCGCGTTGGGCGACGGCCGTCTCGGCGTCGACGATCCGGCGTCGCGATACATTCCTTCCTGGCGCGGCGATTCGCGGAAGTCCGCGATCACCATCCGCCACCTGGCCACGCACTCCTCCGGCATCGAGGACGCCGAGGAGAATGGCAAACCGCACGCCGCGCTCACCGGCTGGAAGGGCGCGTTCTGGAAAAGAACGCCGGACCCGTTCTCGATCGCGCTGGCCCAGGCGCCGGTGCTGTTCGAGCCCGGCGCTCGCTACGCATACAGTAATCCAGGCATGGCGGCGCTGGCCTACGCGGTGACGGCGAGCCTGCGTGGGGCGCCGCAGGCCGATTTGCGCGGGCTGATCAAGGAGCGGGTCATGGACCCGCTCGGGGTGCCGGAATCGGAATGGTCGATCGGCTACGGGCAAGCGTACGAGCTGGACGGCCTGCGGCTGTACGTCAACTGGGGCGGCGGATTCTACACCGCGCGCGCGGTGGCGCGAGTGGGGCAACTCCTGATCGAGGGCGGCGCCTGGGGCGGGCGGCAGCTCATCCCGCGCGCCCGCGTCGAGCAGGCGCTGGCCCCCGCGGGCGCCCCGCTGCCGGATCGCAGCGGCGGCGAACCGGCGCCTGCCTCCGGACTCTGTTGGTACACCAACCGCGACCGGGTGTGGCCCTCGCTTCCCTCCGACGCGGTGGCCGGCGCCGGCGCGGGTCACCAGTTACTCCTGGTTTCTCCGAGCCTGCGGCTGGTGGCCGTGCGCCAGGGGGAAGCGCTGGAGCAACCGGCCGGGCGCGCCGGTTTCTGGAAAGCGGTGGATACGCATTTCTTCCGCCCGCTGGCGGCGGCGCTGGCGGAAGCGGGTCCCTATCCGCCGAGCGCGGTGATCGGACAGGTGAGCTTCGAGCCGCTGGTTTCCGTCCGCCGTGCGGCCATCGGCAGCGACAACTGGCCCCTCACCTGGGCCGACGACGGCAGCATGTACACCTCCTACGGCGACGGCTGGGGATTCGAGCCGCGCATCGACCGCAAGCTCAGCCTGGGATTCGCGCGCATCACGGGACCGGCGGAGAAGTTTCGCGCCGAAAACATCCGGTCCGAATCCGGGGAACGGGCCGGCGATGGCCCCCGCGGCCCGAAGGCCAGCGGAATGCTGATGGTGGACGGCGTCCTCTACATGTGGGTGCGCAACATGGATACCGCCCGGCTAGCCTGGTCCGGGGACCGCGGCCGCACCTGGCAATGGGGCTTCGGTTGGACGGAAAGCTTCGGCTCGCCGGCGTTCGTCAATTTCGGCGCCAACTACGCCGGAGCGCGCGACGACTACGTCTACACTTTCTCGCAGGATGGGCCCAGCGCATACGCCAGCGAGGACTCGCTCCTGCTGGCCCGCGTGCACCGCACACGCCTGCGCGAGCGCGACTCCTACGAGTTCTTCCAGCGCCTGGAAAACGGCAGGCCGGTTTGGACGCGCGAGATCGGCGCGCGCGGCGCGGTGTTTCGATTCCCGGGTCATTGCCAGCGAGTGGACGCCGTCTACAACCCCGGTTTGCGCCGCTACCTGCTCGCGCTGGGCTACGACCACCAGGGCGGCTGGGGACTCTACGACGCGCCCGAGCCGTGGGGCCCCTGGACGACCGCGTTCCACACCATGCGGTGGGATTCGGGGAAAACCCACGGCTACCGTCTGCCGTCGCGGTGGATCAGCGCCGACGGCGAAACCATGCACCTGGTCTATTCCGGGGTGACCGAGCCGGGGCTGGAGAACGACGCCTTCTGCGTCAGGAGGATGCGGCTCTTTACGCGCCCGGCTCCACGCGCCCGCCGCTGATGGCGCAGATGATGTGGATGGCGTCGCCGGAGTCCAGCGCGACTCCCAGCTCCTTCACCTGCGACTCGTTGACGAACAGCTTGATGTGCGGGCGGATGGCGTCCTGCTCGTCGATCATGCGGAAACGGATGCCGGGAAAGCGGCGGTCGAGATCGCCCACCAGCTCGGCCAGCGTCGCACCACCGGCTTCGACCGCCGATTGTTGCGCTGTATAGGAGCGCAGCGGTCCCGGCACGTACACCCTCATCGTCCGAGCGAGGCCGTTTCCACCGCCTGGATGCGCGGCAGGTGCGCGGCGAGCTGGCGCCAGCTTTTGCCTTCGTCGCGGCTGGCCCAGACTTCCCCGGAGGTGGTTCCGAAGTACAGTCCCACGGGCGTTCCCGCGTCGGCCGTCATCGCCTGGCGGAACACGGTGAGCCAGCCCTGTGCGCGCGGCAGTCCCTTGTCCAGCCGCGTCCAGGTCTTGCCGGCGTTGCGCGTGACGTAGACGGCCGGCTTGCCGCCGACCGAGGTGCGCGGCCACACCTCGGTGCCGTCCATAGGGAACACCCAGGCGGTCGCCGGGTCGCGCGGGTGCAGCACCATCGGGAAGCCGATATCTTTGATCTTGCGCGGCATGTTGTCGCCGATGCGCGTCCACCGCGTCGACGGCCGGTCCAGGCGGTAAATCCCGCAGTGGTTCTGCTGGTAGAGCCGATCGGGCATCAGCGGGTGCATCCGTACGCAGTGCGGGTCGTGGCCGAACTCCGGGTCGGGCATGGGAATGAAATCGGCGGCGCAGCCCTGGTTCAGCGGCTTCCAGGCGGCGCCCTGGTCGGCGCTCTCGAAGACGCCGCCGGAAGACATACCGACGTACATGTGGCGCGCGTCGCGCGGGTCGATCAGGATCGAGTGCATGCGCGCGCCGTCGGGCGGGGCTTCCTGCTCGGCGCCGCACCAGGTGTCGCGCATCGGGTGGCTGTTGAAGCCGGCGATGCCTTCCCAGGTTTCGCCGTCGTCCTCGGAGCGGAACAGCCCCTGGGGCGAGGTGCCCGCGTACCAGACGCGCGGCTCGGAGGCGTGGCCGGGGGAGAGCCAGAAGACGTGGTCGACCACCAGCCCCTTGGATCCTTCCGGCGCCCTGGGAAAGGCCGGCGGGCGCGAGGCTTCCTTCCAGGTCCGGCCGGAGTCGGCCGAGCGGAACACCGTGGGCCCGAGGTGGCCGGTGCGCGCGGCGATCAGCATTTTCTTCGGCGCGCGCGGGTCCTGGAGGAAATGGTAGATGATGTGGCCGAAACAGATCGGCCCGGAAATGTTCCACACGCGCCGCCCCGCTGCGGCGCGAAACACGAAGGCGCCCTTGCGGGTCGCCACCAGAAGCGCTGGGACTGCCATACAGGCTAGGCTATCACGGCGGCCCCGAAGGGAAGCGGCGACGCCTGTAACATATTTCCCCGCCGGTGGTTTTGCTATGATTCGGCATCATGGCCGACTATTCCATCGGCGTCGACCCCGCCGCTCGGGAGGCGGTGGAGGCGCTCGCCCGGTCTCTCTCGGAAGGACTCGTGGCCGTGGTTCTGTTCGGTTCTCGAGCGCGAGGCGAAGCGTCCGAAGACAGTGATTGGGACCTGCTTGTGATCGCGGAGGACTTGCCCTCGCGGACCCTGGACAGATACCTGTTGTTGAAGCAAATCCTCCTGCGAAACTGCCGGGGCTCCTTCTCGGTGCTGGGCAAGACCCCGAGCCAGTTGGAGGGGGCCGCTCAGTCGCTCTATCTCGACATTGCCCTGGACGGCAAGATCCTCCACGACCCACGAGGCTACGCCGCGCATTGGCTGGAAAGGCTGAGAGATCTTATTCGGCGCCTTGGTCTGCGCCGGGAGCGGACGCCGGAAGGCTTCGACTGGCTGTGGGAGACTCCGCCCACGGGGCCTTGGACGCTGTCCTTGGATGCGTGAACCGTGGGCGTCAATCCCTCGGCCCGGTACAGACTCAGGCTAGCCCAGGGTTTTCTCGAGGAAGCCCGCCGCAACCTACAGGCATGCGAGTGGCGAGCTTGCGTCCAACATTCCCAGTTGTCGGCTGAGAATGCCGCCAAAGCAGTGCTCGCTCTCGTAGGCCCGGTACCGCGCCCGCATGATCCTTCCGCCACACTGCGACGGGCTCTGGAGCAGGACCGATTTCCGGAGTCGGCCGCTGCGCTGGTGGAACGCTTGATCGAAGTGGCCGGCCAACTGGGACCGGACATTCACATCGCCATCAGCTATGGAGATGAGGATGCTGTGGCCATCGCCGGGCAGTTGTCAGCCCACACGGGATTCACGCATGGGTAAGGTCACCGGGCTGCTCCGAAGCTGGGCCAACGGCGACCAACACGCCTTCCACTCCCTCTATGGCGAGGTCTATGAAGAACTGAGGTCGCTGGCGCGCAAGATTGCCAGGCTCCCTCGCGGGGGCGGGAGCACAGCCATCGTCCACGATCTTTTCGTCAAAGTACATCGGACGGAGGGTCAACGTCCCGCAACCCGCACCGGCTTCTTCCGCTTCATGTCCCGTGCCATGATGAACCACCTGAGGGACGCGGCGCGCCTGCGCAAGCATAGCGTGCCCGTCGATGACAGGCATCTTTCCACCTCGATGCGTTCCTGGGACCGGAACCGCCTGGATGACATGCTCCTCGATCTGCGGAGGCTCAATCCAGTCCAGGCCGACGTGTTCGTGATGAAGTGTCTCAGGGGGATGACGACCCAGGAGATCGCCAGGACAACCGGATGGTCCCCCAGCAAGATCGATCACGCCTGGCTGTCGGCGAAAGCGTTCGTGGTCCGGTACCTGAAGATCGGGTAGCGTAGGGCGGACCTGGCTGTAACGATTCAACCCCTCCGGCCGTTATCTGGCGCTTTCCGAACCGGGGACGGTTTTCGATCCCGCTGTTCGCTCTCCCGAGTCCTTTCCCGGATCTTCTCGTACGCCTTGTCCCGGTCGGTGTTCTTCCTGGAGGAGTTCTCCCCCGGGGACCTCGGCCCGACGACTGACGGGTAGAATCGCCTGTCACGCGCGATTCGCCCTCCCGGGCAACGCACCTGGGACCGTTGCACGCCCAGGCCGCCTGGACGCCCAGCCCCATCACAAAAACCACTGGAATCAAACGCATCGTAATCTCCTTTCCTCTGTTGAAACGAACCACGGGCCTCCGGTTTGCAACTCTCGGTCCAAAAAACTGCACTGCCCGGCCGCTGCGGTCGGTAGCCGGGGATCGAACCCGCTCCCCGCAGGTGGTTTTGTTATGATTCGGCATCATGGCCGACTATTCCATCGGCGTCGACCTGGGCGGCACCAACCTGCGCGCCGCGGCCATGGACCCCTCCGGCCGCATCCTGGAGAAAATCTCCGCGGTCACTCCGATCGAGCAGGGCCGGGACGCGGTGATCGACGAGATGGTCTCCGGCATCGTGAAGCTGCGCGAGCGGCTGGGCGCCTCGGGACTCGCCGGCGTCGGCATCGGCGTTCCGGGATTCATCCTGCTCGAGAAGGGCTACATCGTCGGCTCGCACAATCTGCCCTTCTTCAACGAATTTCCCCTGCGCGACGAGATCGGCCGCCGGCTGGGCACGCCGGTCATCCTGGAAAACGACGCCAACGCCGCCGCGCTCGGCGAGAAGTGGATGGGCGCCGGACGCGACGTGAACGACCTGGTGCTGCTCACGCTCGGCACCGGCATCGGCGGTGGCGTCATCTCCGGCGGGCGCGTGCTGCACGGCTTTGTCGGCATGGCCGGCGAGCTGGGCCACATCACCGTGGTTCCGAACGGCAACCCCTGCGGCTGCGGCAACCACGGCTGCCTGGAAAAGCACGCTTCGGCCACCGCGGTCGAGACCATGGCCAAGCTGGTGAGCCTGGGCGACAACCTCACCTCCCGCCAGGTTTACGACCTGGCCGTGGCCGGCAACCAGGACGCGCGCCGCATCTTCGAGAGCATGGGCTGGGCGCTGGGAGTCGCGTTGGCGGGGCTTGTGAACATCTTCAACTTTCCGCTGTACCTGCTCGGCGGGGGCGCGCTGGCGGCCTGGGATTTCTTCGCCCCGGCGATGTTCGAGCAGGTGAAGCTGCGCTCGTTCACCTTCCGCAACACCGGGACGCGCATCGACAAGGCGATCCTCGGCAACGAGGCCGGCCTCTACGGCGCCGCCTGCCTTCCGTTCCAGCAGCGGGAGTCCTGAGCGAGTAACGCATGTACTGGCTGGGAATCGATATCGGCACCGGCGGCAGCCGCGCGCTTCTGGTGGACGAGCGCGGGCGCCTGCGCGCGGGCTTCACCGCGCCGCACGAAGAAATGCGCATGGAGCGCCCGCTATGGGCCGAGCAGCGCCCCGAGGACTGGTGGGAAGCCGCCCAGGCGGCGATCCGCGGCGCGCTCCGGGAGGCGGGCGCCGACGGCGGCCGGGTGCGCGGCGTCGGCCTCTCCGGCCAGATGCACGGGCTGGTGCTGGTGGACGACGCCGGCCAGGTGATCCGCCCGTCGCTGATCTGGTGCGACCAGCGCAGCCAGCCCCAGGTCGATTCCATCAATGAAACAGTGGGGATGAAAAATGTTCTGGCCTTCACGGCCAACCCCGTCCTCACGGGCTTCACCCTGCCCAAGCTGCTGTGGGTGCGCGACCACGAGCCGCGCCACTTCGAGCGCGCCCGCAAGATGCTGCTGCCCAAGGATTACGTGCGCTTCCGCCTGACAGGTGAATACGCCACCGAGGTCTCCGACGCCTCGGGAACCTCGCTGTTCGACGTAGTCGCGCGGCGCTGGTCGCACGAGATGGTCGAGGCGCTCGGCCTGGACGCGGGGATCCTCCCGCGCTGCCACGAGTCGCGCGAGATCACCGGCGCGATCACCGCCGCGGCGGCCGCCGCCACCGGGCTCCGGGAAGGCACTCCCGTCGTGGGCGGCGGAGGCGACCAGGCGGCCGGCGCCGTCGGCAACGGCATAGTCGCGGGCGGCATCGCTTCCTGCACCCTGGGCACCTCCGGAGTCGTGTTCGCGCACCAGGACCAGCCCGCCTACGACGCGCCGGGGCGGGTCCACACCTTCTGCCACGCCGTGCCTGGCGCCTGGCACGTGATGGGGGTAACGCAGGGCGCGGGGCTGAGCCTGCAATGGTTCCGCAACCAGCTCGCTCCGGGAGTCTCCTACGACGCGCTCACCGCGGAGGCGGCCCAGTCGCCGCCCGGCGCGCAGGGCCTGTTGTGGCTGCCGTACCTGATGGGAGAGCGCACGCCGCACCTGGACGCGACCGCTCGCGGCGGATGGGTGGGGCTCACGGCCAAACATAACCGCGCGGACCTGATTCGGGCCGTGCTCGAAGGAGTTTCCTACAGCCAGCGCGACTGCCTCGAGATCATCGAAGCGATGGGTGTGCCTCTCGCTTCGGTCCGCGTCTCCGGCGGCGGCGGCCGCAGCCCTTTCTGGCGCCAGTTGCTGGCCGACGTGCTCGGCAAGCGCATCGTCACCCTGGAGACGCAGGAAGGCTCGGCCTACGGAGCGGCGCTGCTGGCCATGACCGGCACGGGCGCCTTCGGCTCGGTGCCGGAGGCCTGCCGCGCCGCGATCCGCGAGGTGGACGTGGTGGAGCCGCGTGCCGCACAAAGAGAAACACACGACCGCGCCTACCAGGTGTATCGAGCCCTCTACCCGGCCCTGCAACCGCTCTACGGCCGCCTCGGAGAGGTATAAGTTCTTGCGTTACCGAGCCGCGACCGTTAAGGGAGCGGTTATTGCCACAGGCTGTTATGCCCGCGCGCCCCGGAGAATCTCCCGAATGCGCCGCGCCACGATCTGCGCCTCGCCCGGTTGCAGCATCCACACGCCGACGGTCAGGTGATCGCGCGAGCCGGGCACCACCTCGATCGACGGCTCGCCTTCGCGAAGCTGGCGCACCACGTCGGCGACCGCGATCTTCACCTCGGCGGGGTCCCAGCGGATGTGCACGTGCGGCACGTGGTTGGCGATCTCCGGCACCTGGATCTCGGCCGTCACGCTGCGCACCGAGGTGACGTGGTCGATGATCAGCTTGGCGCGTTTTTCAAACTCCCGTCCCTCGGCCGCGTGGTCCTTCTTCAGGTACACTTCCACCGCCACCAGCATCGCGAGCAGCTCTTCCTTGTTCACCTTCATGCCGCGCCCGATCGAGTCGCTGTTGGGAGAGGTGTTCATGCGCGCCGCCTCGATGAGATCCTTGCGCCCGAGCAGCAGGCCGGCGCTCTGCGGCCCGCGGATGCCCTTGCCGCCGGAGAAGGTCACCAGGTCGTAGCCCATCTTGATGTAGCGCGACAGGTTCTCCGCCGGGGGAACGTCGGCGGCGGCGTCGTTGAAGGTCGGGATGCCCAGCTTCTTGCCGAGAGAGGCGAATTCGGCCACCGGGATCTTGCCCGCCGGGTCGTTGGCGTTGAAGAACAGCATCATCGCCGTGCGCTCGTTCGCCGCGCGCTCCAGCTCCTCCCGCGTCTCGACTTCGACGAACCGCGTGCCGCAGTTGCGCACCGCGTGGTCGTAGCCGTAGCGGTGCGACTTCTGGATGATCACCTCGGTCTTCATCCCGGTGGTGTCCGGCAGGCGGCGGACGAACTCGATGTTCTTCCCCGTCATGCACGCCGCCGTGCCCAGGGTGAGCGCGCTGGCCGCGCCGGCCGTCACCGTGGCCGCCTCGCAGCCGATCAGCGAAGCGATGCGCTCGCCGACCGCGTCGTGCAGCTCGATCAACTTCACATAGGTCCTGGAGGCGTACTGGATCGCCTCCACCACTTCGGTCGGCATCAGCGACGCGGTGAGGGTGGTGTAGGTGCCGGCGGCGTTGAGGAACGGCCGCACGCCCAGCTCCTTGAAAAAATCGCGACGGCCGTTGGCCGCCAGCGCGCGCCCGCCCGGGACCATCGCCCCGAGCAGTGGAATGCTGGACAGGCTTTTCAGGAATCCGCGTCGATCCGGCATGAGTGACCTCCTGGTCGGGGACTGGTTTCGATCACCAGGATACTCCACCGGCGGCGCGCTTACAACGCCGTCGGCCGCGGTCGCAACAGCTCGAGGATGCCTTTCCACTTCCGCGCCACCAGCTCGGCCAGGTTCAACGCGATCGCCAGCGCCAGCATCGCCGGCCACAGCCTCATCCTGGACGCCAGCGCCCGCCCTCCTGTGTCGAAGACCTGCGACGGCGCGGGCTGGAAGCGCCCTCCGGTAAATTCGGCCACCTGGCGCAGCAGCGCCTGGTTGGACCCGTATTCCTGGAGCTCCTCTTCCTGGCGATAGAGGCCCACTTCGGGGAAGGCGCGCGAATCCTCCACCGGCCGCGCTCGAAACAGGCCCTGGCGATTGCCGATCGTCACCCGGCCGCGATAGACGCCCTCGGCCACCTTGGTCACGCGTACCGGCTCGCGAAACCCGCCCGGCCCGAAGGCGTACACGTCGGGAGGCCGCGCCGGCGCCGGAGCATGGCGCGCCAGCCGGTAGTCGATCACCAGCTCGCCGGAGGCGCTGTCGAAGCTCGGCGTCGCTTCCCCGGCTTGGGTGTGCGGCAGCAGGTCGCGCACCAGGTTCGCCCAGAAACGGTCGAAACCCTGCCAGGCGACCCAGGTCTCGGCCCACCGGCTCTTGGCGTCGGAGGTGAACACCGCGGCCCGGCCCAACCCGTAGTGCCACCGCGCCAGCAGCGGGTCCTTGCGGTCCACGCTCAGCACCGTGTCCGCGCCGGGCTTGGCGATGAACTTCACGTAGCCTTTCAACGGCGGCGCCGATTCCATCCCCACCCCGTCCAGAATCTCCGCCTGCCGCATCACCACCGGCACGAAAGAGCGCTCGATCGCCGTGGATCCGGTATGCTCCATGACATCGCGCAGCAGGATCTGCTCGAGCGTCGAGGGATCGACGAGAAAATAGGACTTCCCCTTCGCGAACCCGGCGACTTTCTCCAGGTAGGCGCGGTTGACGTCCTGGCCCAGGCCCACCGTCGAGATGGTCACCCGCTGCAACGCCGATTCCTTGGCCAACGCGATGCTGTCGCCTTCCTCCGATATGCCGTCGGTCAGCAGCACGATGTGCTTGAAGGTCGCCTGCACCGGCAGGATCCGGCGGTAGGCTTCCGCCAGCGCCGGGGCGATCTGCGTGCCGCCGTCCGGCGTGACGCCGGCCACCAGCCTCTTGATCATGGTGCGGTCTTCGGCGCGGCGGATCGGGACTATCCACTGGAAGGAATTGTCGAAGATCAGCACGCCCACCAGGTCGATCGCCCGGAGGTTATCGATCACGCCGATGGCCGCCAGCCGCGCCAACTCCATCTTCTTGCCTTCCATCGAGGAAGACTTGTCGACGATCAGCACCAGGCAGGTGCCCTCCGGAGACCGCGGCGGCGCCAGTTTGGCCGGAAGGCTCCGCTCGAGGGCGTCCTCCAGCGGCTTGTTCTCGACATAGACGTTGCGCTCGCCGCCGATCACCAGCAGGCCGCCGCCCTGCTTGACGAAGTCTTCCAGGTCCGCCTTGCGCGCCGGAGGGATGGATTCCAGGTCGAAATTGTTGAACACGATCATCTGGAAATCGGCCAGGCTGCCCGTCGGCAGCAGCCGCGCGCGCTGGACCTCGAACTGCGCGGCCTCCAGCGTCGCCATCAGGTGGGTCTCGGTGCCCGGCGGATCCTGGGAAACGAACAGCAGCCGGGGCTTGCGCAAGGTGACCGCCTGGGAGAAGCGCGTTTCGCCAAGTTCCTTGCTTCGCAGGATGCCGGAGAACTCCACCGCCCCCACCGCGTTCAGGCTCGCGTGCACGCGCAGCAGGTTGGCGCCTCTCTCCAGGCGGACCGGACTGGAGCCCAGGGTTTTTCCTTCGGCGCCGATCTCGACGACTCCCGCGGCCGCGGCGCGCGCGGTCACCGCCAGGTCGATCGGAAAGCGCTCGCCGCTGAACACCACCATGGGGACGCTGAGCGAATCCAGCCGCAGGCCCGAGGCCGGACGGCCGTCCAGCGCGTACGTGTCGATCGCTACGCCGAACTGCCGCGCCTGCCAGGCGGCCCGTGCGATGCTGCCGCGGTTCTCCTTGCCATCGGAGATCAGCACCAGCTTCGGGATCCGGCCGGCGGGCAGCGCCGCCGTCGCTTCGCGGATGGCGGCCTCCAGGTCCGTGGCGCGGCCGGCTTCTCCCGCGGTCGGGCGCAGTTTCCACTGCCCCTCCTGCTCGCCCGCCGCCGCCGCCCGGGTTTGAGCGGCGAAGGGAATCACGACCGTCCGGTGCCGGCCGCGAGCGTTTTCGATTGACGTCGCCAGCGTCGATGCTTTCGACAGGTCGTCCGGCGAAAGACTCGCCGACGTATCGGCCAGTATGCCCACGGTCATCTTGGTTTCCCAGATGTCCATGCGCGGCTCGGCCAGCGCCAGCAGCACGGCCGCCAGGGCCAGGCTCTTCAGCAGCAGCCGGCCGCGGCTTTGCGTTCTGGTCCACTCCCGTGCCAGCCACGCGAGCGGCAGCAGCGCCGTCAGGAGCATCCACGGCCGATCGAACGTCATGAGGCCTTCCGGATGCGTACGGCGCGGGCCGCCAGACGCCCTGCCGCACCGACGCTCGCGCCTGCCGGCAGAGGCGCCCAACGCGGAATGCGCGCGCGGATTCTTTCGAAAATCATGCTGCCCGGCCGGCGCACACGATCGCGCTGACCGTACCACAGCCATTCCAACAGCAGGATCAGACCGCCGAGCAGCGCCAGCAGCCTCCACAGCTCGCGCGATGTGGCCGCCCGGGTCACCGCCGCGGGAACGCCCCGCCGCGCGCCGGCCGGCGGATCCCACACCGCCTCGCCGACCTCCGGCAGCGTCAGCGAATAGACCAGCTCGCGGTCGGCGCCGCGGATCCGCACCAGACCGGGGGAGGCGGTGAAGAAGCGCAGCGACCGCTCGTGCGCGGTGAACGGCAGAGCGAGCCCGTCTTCGGTGGTCACGCGCACCGTGGCCGGATCCGGTTGGGTGTCCCACGGAACGCTGACGATGCCCGGCGCGGCGGCCTGCAATTCCAGACGGCGAAAGCTCTCCGGCGCCATCCAGCGCAGGATGTTGGCGAACAGCAGCGGCGTGGCCAGCTCATAGCGCAGCGCCGAGCGCAGCGGGTGGAAGCCGAACACCACCTGCTTGGGCCCGGAGCCACCCGCGGCCGGGCGCGCGACGATCACCGGTCCTTGCCGGATCTCGGCCACCGGAATGTCGCCGGAGGAGGCCGCCAGCGTGCGCGCCTCTTCCAGTCGCAGATCCTGCGTCCGCAATCCGGCGCCCAGCTCATGATCCGAGCGCCACCGCTCCAGCGCCGCATCCTTCCTGCTTTCCCCCAGGGGGACCGGCGAGCGCTCCGCCGGCGGCGAGATCCAGACAGTGTGAGCGCGGGGAGGCGACGGCGGGGCGAACCGGTCCAGGATCACCACTTCGCTCGCCGCCGGTTCGGCGTACTCGGCCGGGCTGCGGTAGGAGGCCTCCACCAGCCGGTTGGCGGCCAACAGCGGGCGGAAAAGCTCCGGCTGATCGGTGTAGACTGTGACGCGCTGCGAAGTCTGCCGGGGGATCTCCACCACCGCGCGGTCGTCGTCCGGGAAGCCGTCCCGCGCCAGCAGGCGCGCCTCGAGCCATCCGGCGGCGCGCGTCCGATACTCCAGCGTCGCCTCCTGCTCCGCGCCCGGCTGGAGCGACATCCGCCGCGATCCCGCCGGCGCGCCTCCGAACTGCAACGCCAGGTCCACCGTTCTCGCCCGCGTCCCGTAGTTGCGCGCCACCACCAGGATGTTCCACAGGTCGCCTTCGACGGCCGACCGGCGCAAGGCGATCTTCCGCAGTCCCACGTTCTCCACCACCGCCGGTACCGGAATGACTCGCAGGTTCGCCGGGGGCGATGACGCCGATGCCGGATCCGGCGAAACGATCCGCCCGGCTCCGACATAGACGATCTCCCCGGCCAGATTGCCGAGCCGTTCCTGCACGCGTCGGGCCAGGTCCAGCGCCTGCGGCAGATGGAGCGCCGACGCCCCCGCGCGCGCCGCCCGGATCGCCTTCTCCACCGCGGCGCGGTCGGATTCGAAGGCGGTCGCCGGCGTCGCCAGGCCGTCGGCGTAAACCACCATCACCCGGTCGCCGGCCGGCAGCGCCTTCAGGTAGGCCAGCGCGGACCGCCGCGCCTGCTCCATCAGCGTCCCCTGGCGCGTGCGCGCCGACATCCAAGACGACGTGTCCAGGATCAGGACGTGGTCGCGCGAGCCCTTCTCCCGGCTCCCCCAGTGCATCTCCGCCACCGCCGCCAGCAGACACAGAATCCCAAGAATCTGCAACAGCAGAGACGGCCACTGCCGGATCCTGCGGCGGCGCCGCGATTCGGTGGGATGTTCGGCGCTGGTCCAGAAGCGCAGCGTCGCCACCAGCACTTTGCGCCGCGAGCGGTCCAGCAGGTACAACGCCACCATCAGCCCGGAGAGCGAGCCGGCCAGCGCCAGCAGCTCCGCCAGGCTCAGGTTCAGCAGGAACATTCAGACCATCTCCCGCAACTCGCTCAACGGGCCGAAGACGGCATGCTCGATGGGCAGGCTGGTCGGGATGCCGGCGTAGCGGCCGCCGTTGCTCAACGCCAGCCGGCGCAGATCGCGCGCCCAGGCGTCGAAGGATTCCGTGTAACGCCCGCGTGCGGCCTCGTCGAAATCCAGCTCCTTGGCCGCGCCCGTCTCGGCGTCCTCCAGGTGCAGCTCTCCCAGCCACGGCGGTGTGCGGTCCTGGTCCGCCCAGAGGTGGATCAGCAGCAGCTCGTGGCCGAAATCGGCCAGGAACTGGAGCGGGCGCAGGCAGTCGTCGTCGGTCAGGAAGTCGGAAAGAATGATCAGCAGGCTGCGCTGCATGTACTTGCCGGCGAACTGGCGCGCGACCGCGAGAAAATCCGTCTTCCCGCCCGCTTCCAGTCCCTCCAGGAACGCGACGGTGGGGGCGAACCGGTGGCGGCCGCCGGAGCACAGGAACCTTTCCTCCAGGGCGTCGCGAAACGGATGAATGGCGATGGTGTCCAGCCGCACCAGCCCGACGTAGCAGAGCGCGGCCGTCAGCTTGCGCGCATAGTCGAATTTTCTGCCGTCCTCGCCGGCCATCGACCGGCTCAGGTCCAGCAACAACCGTACCGGCACGCGCGGCTCCACCTGGAACATTTTCAGAAACAGCTTCTCCAGCCGCAGGTAGGCGCGCCAGTTGACCGCGCGGAAGTCGTCGCCGTGATGAAAGTGGCGATGGTCGAGAAACTCCTGGCCCGGGCCGGCGAACCGCGACTCGTTGTGGCCGCCCACCAGCCCGCGGAAGGATTTCTGCCAGTGTATGGTCAGCCGTTCCAGGCTTTCCAGAAACGCCTGGTCCACCAGCGGCACTTTCGCCAAGTCAGCTCTCCATGATCGGTCGTCGCCGCCCGAGGCGGCTATGTCCTGCTCGCCGCCACGCTCTGGATGATCCGACCCAGGATGGTATCGGCTGTCTGCCCGTCGGCGTGGGCGTCGAAGTTCAGGATGAGGCGGTGGCGCAGCACGGCCGGGGCGACCTCGCGGATTTCGTCCACGCTCAGGTGAAAACGGCCGCGCATCAGCGCCATCACCCGCCCGCATTCCACCATCGCCTGCGCCCCGCGCGGGGAGCTGCCGTAGCGGATGTACTTCCCTGCCAGCTCGTGCGCCTGCGGCCCTCCGGGCTGGGTGGCCAGCACCAGGTCGACGGCGAAATCCTGCACGTGCGACGCCACCAGGATTTCCTTCGAGACCGCACGGAGCTGGAGGATCGCGTCGCGGTCCATCACCAGCTCCAGCCGCGTTTCCTCTTTCTGGATGGTCCGGTCCACGATGCGGTTCAACTCGTCCCGCGATGGATAATCCACCAGGATCTTCATCAGGAAACGGTCCAGTTGCGCCTCCGGCAGCGGATAGGTTCCTTCCATCTCGATCGGGTTTTGCGTCGCCATCACCAGGAACGGCGCCTCCAGCTCGTGCGTGCTGGTGCCGCTGGTGACCGTGTGTTCCTGCATCGCCTCCAGCAGCGCCGACTGCGTTTTCGGCGTCGCACGATTGATCTCGTCGGCCAGCACCAGGTGGGCGAAAATGGGACCCGGCTGGAACCGCAGCGACTTGCCGCCCCTCTCGTCGGTTTCAAGCATCATGCTGCCGACGATGTCGGCCGGCATCAGGTCCGGCGTGAATTGAATGCGCGAATACTTCAAATGCAGCACCCGCGCCAGCGTGCGCAGCAGCGTGGTCTTGCCCAGACCCGGCACCCCCTCCAGCAACACGTGTCCGCCGGCCACCAGGCACACCAGCACTCCGTCCACGACGTCCTGCTGGCCCACAATGATGCGGCCGATCTCCTGCCGCACCCGTTCCAGGTTGGAGACCGCTGTTTCGAGGATGGCTTCGGTATGCACCCTGTCTATTCTAACAGGATGGGGATAGCACCAAGCCCTGCTCGTCGGGCCGCCGGCCGCGGCAACACCCCCGGGTTTTTTGTTTCCATCCACTTGCCCGCCACCGCCTCAGTAGAGGCGGGCTGGTGACCGGGATGAAGGTGTAGAGATATGGCGGTTTTGATCGAGTGGATCAGGCGCCGGCGGAAGACGCCAGCCGCTCACCCAGGTTGTTCGCCATGTGGGCGATGATCGAGGACATCTCTCGCAAGGCCCTGCGCGCCTGCGCTTCGGAGGCGGGCCGGCTGACGCGATACCAGGCTCTCATCAGGTGGAAGTCGGTCTTGAGGATCGCGCCCTCCAACGTGTCATGGTTGCCGCCGGAAACGTTGGCGGCGTCGCCGAGCAGGTCGCTCAACCGTTGATAGTCCCTCGCCAGGGAGCGCTCCAGGGCGGAAAGCGGGTCCAGTTCCAATCGGCCGAGCTGTTTCTGGGTCTCCAGGAACTCGAGCTGGTTGTCGGCTGCCACCTGCGGTGTGTAGTCCTTGGGGGTCTTGGTCGCCAGGATGAGAAGGCACGTGTACCGGAACCAGTAGTGAAACAGCAGCACCGAGATGGCGATGATCAGCAGGCTGGAAAGCAACGCAACTCCTCCATGTGTAGACCCTGATCGGAACGGGTTCCGCCGCTCATGACAGGATCAGAATAACACTCGCTCCATGGACCGCCAAAGCAATATTCGAGTACTAAGTGCTTTTTCCCGGCGTACTAGCGTGGTGTCCCGCATACTGGCGGAAGACCATGTTCCCGGGAACGACGCCGCGCCCCCGACAGGATTCCAGGTACAGCGTCCCGTAGTCCGATGTAATGTAGTCGGCTTCACCAAAGCCGAGTCGTGCCGCCGTGCGATCGATCCAGGAAGGCGCTCCTTCCAGTTCGAGGAAGTCGCCGATCGGTGTTTCGTCCAGAAGAACCGTCCCGCCGGCCGGGCCTCGAAATTCGGTGCGATATTTTTCGTAGCGGAAGCCGGCTTCCAGCCCCAGGCGGGCCAGGATGAGCGCGGCCTCGTCCAGATCGGAGACGAGCACCTCGAGTTCCTCCCTTACCTTGTGCCGCGCCTCCTGTGGCGGGCCTTTGTAGGTGAGCACCAGCCGCCGCCCATATCTTCGCAGACGAAGCAGCATCGCCTGGCGGCGCAGGTCGGCCGCCGGCGTATCGTAGAGGACGTTTACCTCGAGCGTCCGACGCCCGGCCGTACGGAAGCCCGCCCGGCGAAGCAGGCGCCTGGCGGAGGCGGCATCTTCGAGCCGCAGCTTGATCTCGACTTCGCGATTTCCCCGGCCACGCCCCATCGGCTACCATAATGGTACCAGCGCGCGCCCGTAGCTCAGGTGGATAGAGCGGCTGGCTTCGAACCAGTAGGTCGGGAGTTCGAGTCTCTCCGGGCGCGCCAATCGAACACCTTGAAATCAGTTCACTGCTTGCTTCCGCCCGGACGACCTGCGGCGGCTACTGACTCACCCCGGCCTTCTTGAAATCCCCGGCCCGCACGACGCTGATCTGGGCCGGGTCGATGTGGCGCCGGAACGCCGCCGCGATTTCCTCCGGCGTCAGGGCTGCGATCTTCTTCTCGATGTCGGCGTCGAAGGCCATGGTCCGCCCGTACTGCGAATGGGACCGCAGGCGGCGCACCAACTCCGGGTCGTTGCCGCGGCTGACGCTCTGTCCGCGCGACCAGCCGGCCTTGGCCGAGGCCACCTCGTCGGAGGCAAACCCCTCCTTCAGCGCGCGCTCCAGCTCTTCGCGGAAGGCCTTCTCGACCTTGGGGGCATTCTGGGGGGCGCAGATGGCAAACACCGAAAACTGCCCGCCGCGATCCCGCGCCGGCGCCGAAAGGCCCGAGCCCACGCCGTAGCTCAGCCCTTCCTTGGCCCGAATGCGGGTGTACAGCCGCGAGCTGCTATGTCCTCCCAGCATGTAGTTGGCCAGCAGCAACGCCGGGTAGTCCTGGTCCTCGTCGCCCACCTGCACGCTCATCCCGGCTAGAAACATGGCGTTGGCCTTGTCCGGGGTCTCAATCGACCGCTGGAGGACCGGAATCTTCCGGTAAGGCCGCTGGATCTCGGCATAGGGCTTCGGGCTCTTCCAGTCCCCCAGCAGGCTGGCTGCCAGCTTGTGCACTTCCCCGGCGTCAAAATCTCCGACCAGCGACAGCTCGCCCTCCGAGGCGCCGTAAAAGTCCTTGTGGAACTGCCGGACGGCCTCCAGCGTCGTGGCTTTGAGCAGATCGATGTTCTCCGCCGGCGTGGCGACGTAGCGGATGTCTCCCTTGGGATAGGGGTTCATGTGCCGGCTCATCTCCGTGCCGCTCAGCGCCTGGGGATCGCTGCGCATCGCTTCGTAGCGCGCCAAGCCCGCCTGGCGCGCCTGCTCGAGCTCCTCAGCCGGGAACGACGGCTCGCGCAGGATCTCCGCCACCAGCTTCAGGACTTCCGGGAGGCCGGCCCGAACCGTCTCCAGGCTCATTTCGGTGAAGTTGGCGCCGCCGCCGGCGCTGACGCGCGCCTTCAGGCGGTTGAGCTCATCGGTGATCTGCTGGCGCGTGCGCTTCGCCGTGCCGCGCATCAGCATAGTCCGGACGCCGTCGGATTCCGCGCTGCGGTTCCGCAGGCTGTTCTGGTCGCCAAAGCGCAGCCGGAGCACGCCGGTGACCGTTTCCCCGCGTGTCTTTTTGGGCAGCAGGGAAAGCTTCAAACCGCCGGGCAGTTGCCCGCGGATGGCTCGCTGGTCGACATTCGCCGGCGAGGGATCGAAGGCTTCCCCGGCAGCGACGGCTACGTCTCCCTTGTAATCCTTGAGCAGGGCGGTGACGTCCGGCGTCGCCGGGATTTCCGTTCGCAGCGGCTGCGCCTCCGGAATGAACAGTCCGACCGTGCGGTTGGATGGCGCCAGGTAAGTTCGCGCCACGCGTTGCACGTCCTCGACGGAGGCTTTGCGAAGCCGGTCGCGATGGAGAAACAGCAGCCGCCAGTCGCCGGCTGCCGCAAACTCGCCGAGCGCCATCCCCACTGCCTCCGAGTTATTCAACCCGAGCTCCAGCTGCCGCACCAGCTCCGTGCGCGCCCGTTCCACCTCCTCCTTGGTTATTGGCTCGGCGGCGACGCCGTCCAGGATCCGGAGCAGGGTGGCGCGCGCCTCCTCGAGCGACGCCTCCTTCCGCACCGATGCCCGGTAAATCGCCACGCCCGGCTCGCGCAACTGGAAGTTGAACCCACCGACCGATGCGGCCTTCTTGGTCTCCACCAGCGCCTTGTACAATCGTCCCGCCGGGCTGGCCGCCAGCACGCGGGCCAGCAGGTCGAGCGCGGCCGTATCCGGGTGCGCCGCCGCCGGGGTGTGGTACGCCACGCACAGCTCCTGCACGTCGCCGACGCGCCGCAGCGTCACCGAGCGCTCGCCGTCCTGGGCCGGCTCGATCGTGTACGTCTCGGGAATCTTCCCGGCCGGCCGCGGGATGCCCCCGAATTTCGCGGCCAGCAGCTTGACTGCCTGCGCCTCGTCGAACTTCCCGGCGACGACCACAACCGCGTTGTCGGGCCGATAGTAGGTCTTATAGAACACCTGCAGCCGCTCGATCGGCACCTTCTCGATGTCAGACCGCGCGCCGATCGCGGTGTTCGCGTAGTTGTGCCACAGGTAGGCGGTCGAGAGCACGCGCCGCAGCAGCACGTCGGCCGGGCTGTTCTCGCCGGCCTCGAACTCGTTGCGTACCACGCTCATTTGAGAGTCCAGGATCTTTTGTTCGACGAAGGCGTTCACCATGCGGTCGGCCTCGAGATCCAGCGCCCACTCGAGGTTTGCGTCGCTGGCCGGGAAGCTCTCGTAGTAGGTAGTGCGGTCATACCACGTGGTGGCGTTGCGCCGCGCCCCGCGCTCCTGCTGCTCTTTCTTGGCGTCCGGATGCTTCGGCGAGCCGTACGACACCAGGTGCTCGATGATGTGCGCCATCCCGGTCTCGCCGTTGTTCTCGTGCCGCGACCCGACCAGATACGCGATGTTGACGGTGATCGTGGTGCGCGTCTGGTCCGGGAACAGCACCGCCCGCAGGCCGTTGGCCAGGCGGTACTCGGTGATCCCCTCGACCGACGCCACCCGCTCGACTCCCGCCGGCAGCGGCGGCGCCTGGGCCATCACCACCCAGGCATAGAAAAAACAAACCAACGCGGAGAGCGCGCGTTTCATGACATTTCCCCCAAACGTACATAATAGACGACCGACAAGGGGAACTTGTATCAGCCCGGCTCGGGAAGCAAATGCTGTTGAACTTTGCCCAGCCGGGCCTGGGGGAAAATGTATTACACTTACCAGTAGGAGTAATACCATGCAGATCACCAGCAAGGGTCAGGTCACCATCCCTCAGGAGATCCGTAACCGGCTAGGTCTTTTGCCGCACACGAAGGTCGCGTTCGAGTTGGCCGGAGATCACGCCCGAATTCGCAAGGCCGGGCCTGAGGCCGGAGAAAGCGCCAGAGGACGCCGGGCGCTCGAGGCTATCCGCGGCACTGCGGACGTCCGTATGAACACCGACGAGATCATGGCGCTGACGCGTGGTGAAGCCCGCCCTCGCAAGCGACGCAAGTGACACCGGCCATAACCAGCTTGCGGGCCCGCCTGGGCGCGTGCCGCGGCGTGCTCGTGGACAGCAACGTCCTGCTGGATATCGCCACCAACGATACGAACTGGAGCGACTGGTCCGGGAGGGCGCTGGCAGAATCCGCTGAGCATACGACACTGATCATCAATCCGATCATCTACGCCGAAGTGTCGATCGGCTACAGCACCATCGAAGCGCTGGAGGCCGCCCTGCCCGCCACTGTGTATCGGCGCGAAGCCCTTCCCTGGGAAGCCGGTTTCCTGGCCGGGAAGTGCTTCCTGCGGTACCGCCGCCGCGGAGGCCTGCGGAACTCGCCGCTGCCGGATTTCTACATCGGAGCGCACGCTGCCATCGGACACCTTGCCCTGCTGACGCGCGATGCGGCGCGCTATCGCAGCTATTTTCCGAAAATCGAGATCCTCGCTCCCCCAAAACCCCGGATGTGATGCGATGGACGGAAACGATCCTCAGACCATGAGAGTCCACCGGAAGCCTTCCCTAACACGGTTTTGTCAACTGGTGCGGGAGTACCTGGCGGCGCTGGTGGCGGAGCCCGGCCGCCGGCGGTTAGCCCGGGCCAGGTTGAGAAAGGCGTTCGAGACTGGTCTGGTCGGCGTCGGTAAGCGGAAGTGGAGCCGCGACGATCTCTATGACCGGTGAGAGGGCTCTGAGTTTCGTCGACACCAACGTGCTGGTTTATGCCTTCGACAGGCGCAGCTCGCCGAAGAAGCGGGTTGCGCAGCGGCTGATGAACAAGTTGATGGAAGAGGACCGGCTGCGGATGAGCACACAGGTGTTGCAGGAGCTTTTCGTAACGTTGACCAGGAAAGTGAGCCAGGTTTGCACGAGCGAGGAAGCGCTGGCGGTACTGGAGAATCTGGCGGCTTGGCCGCTGATGGTGGTGGATTATGCCGCGATTCGCGCGACAGTTGGCTTGGCTGACCAGGCGAAGCTTTCCTTCCGGGGTGCACTCGTTGTTGTCGCGGCGGCGCGGCGTGAATCGCGATGCGCGTCGGCTACGGCTCCGCGGAAACCCTGACCATCAGCTTGCCGATGTTGGCGCCGTCGAACAGCCTGTTCAGCGCCCGCGGCGCCTGTTCGAGCCCGTCGACCACGTCGACCCGGTAGCGGATCTTTCCCTCCACCAGCCAGCGGCCCAGGTCGGCCATGGCCTCGGCGGCGCGGTGCAGATGGTCGCTGACGATGAAGCCCTCGACGCGCGCCCTGTTGAGCAAGACCCGTTCCAGGCGCATCAGGCCGCAAACCGGCTCGGTGGCGTTGTATTGCGAGATCAGGCCGCACAGCACGATGCGCGCCCGCAGGTTGATCCGGTCGAGCGCCGCGTCCAGGATCGCCCCGCCGACGTTTTCGAAGTGGATATCGATGCCCTTCGGGCAGTGTCTCTTCAGACCCTCGGCGACGCTCTCGTTCTTGTAGTCGATGGCCGCGTCCAGGCCGAGCGTGCCGGTGAGCCACCCGCACTTCTCCGGCCCGCCGGCGATGCCCACCACGCGGCACCCGTGGATCTTGCCGATCTGTGTCGCCAGCGACCCGGTAGCGCCCGCCGCGGCCGAGACCACCAGCGTCTCGCCGGCCTTCGGACGGCCGATATCCACGACGCCCACATAGGCGGTCAGTCCGATCATGCCGAACAGCCCCAGGTGGGCCGTGAGAGGAATCGCCGGGTTCGCCGGGAGCCGCGTCAGTCCGGTCCCGTCGCTGAGCGTGTAGTCCTGCCAGCCAAGCAGGCCCTGGACAAGGTCGCCGCGGGAAAACGCCGGGTTACGGGACTCCTCGACAACGCCGATCGCGATGCCGCGCATCACACCCCCGATCGCCACCGCGGGCAGGTAGGAGTCCTGCGCCATCCAGATGCGATTGGTGGGATCGAGCGACAGGTAGATGACGCGGATCAGGACCTGGTTCTCTCCCGGATCCCCGACCGGCTCTTCCTTCAGCACCAGGTCGGACTCCTTCACCCGCCCCGTGGGGCGCGCCGCCAGCCGCCACTGCCGGTTCACTCGCTCGCTCATAGCAGCCTATCTTAGCAGCGCTCCCAGCAGCGCGCGGTGGAATGGCGGGGTGAGATATACTTGCTGGCCAGGAGTAACTAGGAGAAAACACCTCAGGAGAAACACCCCAGGAGAAACACTATGGAGTCGAAGACGAAAACCCCTCCGATGACTCGCCGGGCGTTTGCCCCGGCCGCGGCCTTCACGCTGGTTCCGCGGCACGTTTTGGGAGGCCCCGGCTACGTTCCGCCGAGCGACCGCATCCGGGTGGCCTCGATCGGCCTGGGCCGCCAGGGCATGGTGGTGACGATGGACCTGCTGGCGCGTCCGGAGATCCAGGTGGTGGCGGTCTGCGACTGCAACCAGGCGAGCAAGGACTACGCCGAATACAGCTCGAATGCCCTGCTCAGCTCGGCGCGCCGGCTGCTGGGGCCCGGCCACGAGAACTGGGGCGAGGATCTGGCCTCGCCCGGCAAGGCGCAGCTCACCCACACGTTCAGCACGAGCCTCGGCATGGGCGGGCGCGATCCCGCGCGGCGGCTGGTGGAGGCCTACTACGGCTCACGCACGCCGTCCGGCTCCTACAAGGGCTGCCACGCCTGGCGCGATTTCCGTGAGATGCTCGACCGCGAAACGGACCTCGACGCCGTCTACGTGGCCACGCCCGACCATTGGCACGCGCCCATCTCGATCGCGGCGATGCGCAAAGGAAAACACGTGCTGTGCCAGAAACCGATGGCGCACTCCCTCGGCGAGGCCCGCCGCATGGCGCAGGTGGCGCGCCAGACCAAGGTCGCCACGTCGCTGCCGGTCAATAATCCGTCGTCGGACTCCACCCGGCTGATCGCGGAATGGATCGCCGATGGCGCCATCGGCCGCGTGCGCGAAGTGCACAACTGGTCGAGCCGCCCCTACTGGCCGCAGGGCGTGGAGCGGCCGAAAACGGAGCTCCCCGTGCCCGCCGGCCTCGACTGGGACCTCTGGGTCGGCCCGGCGCCGATGCGCCCGTTTCACAACACCTACCTGCCGTTCGCATGGCGCGGATGGTACGACTTCGGCTGCGGCTCGTTCGGCGACATGGGCTGCTACAGCTTCGCCGGCATCTTCAAAATCCTCGGCCTCACGCCGCCCGTGGCCGTCGAGGCCTCCTCCAGCGAATCGCACGAAGAGACATTCCCGCAGGCATCGACCGTCTACCTGGACTTCCCGGAACACAACGGCCGGTCCCCGGTTCGCCTGGTCTGGTACGACGGCGGGCTGCGGCCCCCTCGCCCGGCAGGCCTCTCCGAGCGCGACCAGCGGCAGTTCGGACCGCGCCAGGAAGGGGTGCTCTACGTCGGCGACAAAGGCATCCTGCTCGCCGGCTTCAACGGCGACACTCCGCGCGTGTATCCGGAATCGGCCAAGTACCAGGCGCCGCCGCGGCCGCCGCGGCAGGAAGGGGAGCGCCCCCGCGACGGCGCCATCGACCAGTGGATCGCCGCCTGCAAGGGCGGCAAGCCTTCGCTCACCAACTTCGAGATTCAGTCTCCGGTTACCGAAGCGTTTCTTCTCGGCTGCCTCGCCCAGCGTCTCCCCGGCGAAAAGCTTCGCTGGGACAGCGCCGCCATGCGTGTCGCCGGCGCGGAGAAGGCAAACAGTCTGGTGGATCCGCCCTATCGCGGCAGTTTTGGGAGTTGAGTTGGGAGTTGATTACCATGCGACGAACCATCCTGCTCATCGTGATTGTTGGCGCGGCGACCGCGAATGCGGCTCTCGCGCAGGTCCTCTACGGCTCGTTGGTCGGCAACGTCACCGATCCGTCGGAAGCCCGCGTCCCCAAGGCGACGGTGACCGTCACCAACACCGGCACGGGCCTGTCGCGCTCGGGCGTCACAGACGAGCGCGGCGCTTACGCCTTCTACGACGTCCAGGCCGGCCTCTACAACGTCAAGGTCGGCGCCACCGGCTTCGTCACCTACAACCGAACCGGCGTGGCCGTGTCCAATAACACCGTCGTGCGCGTCGACGTGGCGCTTCAGGTCGGCGCGGTAAGCGAGACCGTCACCGTCGGGGCGCAGATCGCCACGCTGCAAACCGATCGCGCCGACGTGCACGCCGAGCTGCAAGCTCGCGAGGTGCGCGACCTGCCGCTGGGAGGCTATCGCAACTACCAGTCGCTGCTGAAGCTGGTCCCCGGCGTCACCCCGCCGTCGGACGCGCACTCGATCGCCGGCAATCCCATGCGCTCGCAGGTGATGAACGTCAACGGCGCCAGCTACAGCAACAACAACACCCGCATCGACGGCGCCAGCTCCACCTTCCTCTGGCTGCCCCACATCACCGCCTACGTCGTGCCGGTCGAGGCCATCGAAGCCGTCAACATCGCCACCAACAGCTTTGACGCCGAGCAGGGACTCGCCGGCGGAGCGGCCATCGCCCTCACCGTGAAATCGGGAACCAACGATCTCCGCGGCAGCCTCTTCGAATACCACACCAACAGCGCGCTCAAGGCGAAGAACTTCTTCTTCACCGAGGCCAAGAAGCCGAAAAACATCCTGAACATGTTCGGCGGCACCTTGGGCGGGCCCATCCGTCGCAACCGGCTGTTCTTTTTTTACAGCTTCGAGGGAATGCGGCAGCGTGAGAGCGCCTCCCGCTTCGTCACCGTCCCCAACCCGGACCAGCGCGCCGGCGACTTCGGTGCCTACGGCGTGCGCCTGTTCGATCCGCTCACCGGCAACCCCAACGGCTCGGGCCGCACCGAATTTCCCAGCGCCCGTATTCCGGCCTCGCGAATCAGCGGAATCTCCCGGGCGCTTACCAATCTGCTGCCGCAGCCCAGCCAGGCCGGCTTCACCAACAACCTGTTCGCTTCGGCGCCGCTCATCTTCAGCCGCAACAACCACGACGCGAAAATCAACTGGAATCCTTCGGAGAAGGCCACTCTGTTCGGCCGCTACGGCCGCCTCGATGCGCTGGTGTTCGACACGCTGCGGCTGGGCGCCGCCGGCGGCTACGGCGTCTCCACCATCCAGCCCGGTCAGGGCGACGCCGTCGTGCAGACCGCCACGGTCGGCGGAACCTACGCGTTCACCCCGACCTTGCTGCTGGACGGCCACATGGGCTACACGCGGCAGGCGCAGCAGGGGGTGAATACCTTCGAGTACGGCAAGAACATCGGACTGGACGTGCTCCGCATTCCCGGCACCAACGGTCCGGACATCCGCCAGAGCGGCTTCCCCAAGTTCACCGTCGGCGGCTACGAGGAATTCGGCAATCCGGCCAACTACAACCCGTTCTTCTACCGCGACAACCAGTATCAGTACGGCCTGAACGCCGCCTGGACCCGGGGCGCGCACAACCTCCGCTGGGGGCTGGACATCGCCCGCCAGCACATGAACCACTTCCAGCCCGAGGTCGGCAGCTACGGTCCGCGCGGCGGCTTCACCTTCGCCGGCGGGCCCACGGCGCTCCAGGGGGGAACCGCGCCCAACCAGTTCAACAGTTGGGCCACCTTCCTGCTCGGCCTGCCGACCAACTTCGGCAAAAGCCTCCAGACCGCGATTCCGATGAGCACGCGCGTGTGGAACCACGGCCTTTACTTGCGCGACCAGTGGCAGGCCACGCGGCGGTTGACGGTGAATCTCGGCCTGCGCTGGGAGTACTACCCGTTCATGACGCGCGACCACCGCGGGGTCGAGCGCTACGACGCCGCTATCAACAAGGTGCTGATCGGCGGCGTCGGCAACATCCCGAACAATGCGGGCATCGAAGTGTCGAAGAAGCTGTTCGCGCCGCGCGTGGGCCTGGCCTATCGGCTTCAGGACGAGTGGGTGCTCCGCGCCGGCTACGGCATCTCGATCGACCCGTATCCGCTGGGTCGCCCGCTGCGCGACAACTACCCGGTGGTTCTGAACCGCGACTTTACCGGGCCGAACACGTTCCAGCCGGCCGGCACGCTCGAGCGTGGGATCCCGCCCGATCCGCTGGTTGATCTGGGGAGCGGCGTGATCGACATTCCGGCGGTGGCCACCACCAATACCGTGGACAAGCAGTTCCGGCGCGGCTACATCCAGTCGTTCAACTTCACGCTTCAGCGGCGGCTCGCGGCCGGCTTCACCGCGGAAGCCGGCTATGTCGCGACGCGCAGCATCCGCCAGACCACGTTCGTCAACATCAACGCCGCGCCGCCGGGCACGGGCACGGCCGGGCAGCCTCTGAATATTCTGTTCGGCCGCACGGCGGCCACGCGCGTCCACCGGCCGTACGAGAAATCCATCTACAACGCGTTGCAGGCGCGGCTCGACCGCCGCTTCTCCGCCGGTGTGCAGGCCACTCTGGTCTACACCTTCTCCAAGTCGATCTCGTTCGCCGACAACAGCGATAGCGGCCTGTTCTTCAACACCCCCGAGGCGCTGTCGCGCAACCGCGCCGTCACCGGCTTCCATCGGCCGCACAACCTGGAGTTTTACTCCGTGGCCGAATTGCCCTTCGGACGCGGCAAGCGCTGGGCGAGCGCCGGCGGGCTGATGACCAGGCTGGCCGGCGGCTGGCAGGTCAACGCCGTCTTCAGCAGTTTCAGCGGCGGGCCGTTCACGGTGAGCGCGGCGGGTACCTCGCTCAATGCTCCGGGCAACAGCCAGACGGCCGACCAGGTGAAGCCGGGGGTCGAGAGGCTCGGCCAGATCGGACGCGGCCAATCGTTCTTCGATCCGCTCGCGTTCCGCTCCGTCACCCAGCCGCGCTTCGGCACCGCCGGCCGCAATATCCTGCGCGGGCCCGGCCTGGTGAACCTGGACTTCGGACTGTTTCGCGACTTTAACGTCACCGAGCGCTGGAAGGTTCAGTTCCGCGGCGAGGCGTTCAACCTATCCAATACGCCGCACTTCAACAATCCCGGCGGCAACGTCTCCAGCATGACCTTGAACAGCGACGGCACTATCCGCGCGCTGGGCGGGTTCACCGAGGTCACCAGCGCCCGCGGAGACGAGCGCCAGTTCCGGCTGGCGCTGCGAATCAGCTTTTAAGAAAGAGGAGCCATTCCATGAGATCAGTCACCCTGTCCGGTCTTGTTTCTCTGGCGGCCCTGGCCGCCGCCCTCCACGCGCAGGCGCCGCCGGGGGGAGTCGTTTCCCTGTTCAACGGCCGCGACTTCACCGGCTGGAAGATCCCGCAGGGGGACAACGGCCACTGGAAGATCGTCGACGGCGTCATCGACTACGACGCGGCCAGTGAAGCGCCCAAGGACAAGAACCTGTGGAGCGAGAAATCGTACCGCGACTTCGAGGTGCGCGTCGACTGGCGCATCAAGGCCACCCCGTACCGCAACAAGAACGCGCGCATCGTCATGCCGGACGGATCGGACAAGCTGGATGAAAACGGCAAGGTGATCCTGCTCGACCTGCCCGACTCGGATTCGGGCATCCTGCTGCGCGGGACCGGCCGGGCGCAGGTGAACATCTGGTGCTGGCCGGTCGGCTCGGGCGAAATGTACGGCTATCGCAACGACCGCAAGATGCCGCCGGAGGTCCGCGCGTCCGTCACGCCGAAGATGAACGCCGACCGCAACATCGGCGAGTGGAACACCTTCGCCATCACGGTGCGGGGCGACCGGGTCACGGTGGTGCTCAACGGCAAGACGGTGGTCGAGAGCGTGCCGCTGCCGGGCTTGCCGGCCGAAGGTCCGATCGGGCTCCAGCACCATGGCCGCGTCGAGAACGGCCAGTACTTCGGCCCGCCCAGCCTGATGCAATTCCGCAACATTGTGATCAGGGAACTGTAAACCACGATATCGCCGGGTCCCCGTCGTGGACGCGTTTCGAACTCTTGCGACGGAGAACGAGGCGTACTCGAACCGATGAGGAACGCTCGGGATAGAGGGAATCCTAGGTCACAAGGACTTGGGTAGTCTGATGGTGAGCTTGACAGCTCCTCGACCAGGCGGAACCGACATCACACGGGACTGCCGGAAGGTCTTCTCACCAACCCAACGCGCGTTGATCCTGTATTCGGCAATTGCCCAGATTTCGAATACCGCAATTCCTTCCCGGTTGGTTTTTTTCTCATCAATCGCCGCCATGGTTCGGTCGTCCCACGATCCCGGGCCATTCTCGATCAACGTGTCCGGGACAGGCTCGCCCTGTTCCCCTACCACTTTGACCTCCAGTTGACGCTTCATTCCGAAGTCAGCCGGCCCGCCGGCTTTTGCCGGGTTGAACTGGAGTGTGACTCCGCTCGCGAGCCCCGGTTTTTGTTGGGGCGGGAGTCACAGATGAGGTAAGGAGAAAGGAAGACTGATAGAGGTAAACTACATTGCCTCGATTTGTACGAACCCTTTCCATCAACATCCCACGACATTCATCGCGCAGGCTGTGACGGCGCGTGCAGCAACTGGCCAGTACGTCAAAACCGCTTCGCCTGGCCACCCAAAACACGCGATCGGCTGCGGGACACGAATGAACAAGCTGGTTCGTCCGACATAGCCCCCGACCGGAATGCCATCCAGAGGCTTTGTTTTATACCCTGATACAATCGTCCGAGGTGGGCGTTTGCATTGCGTTGCTCGTTTATCTGGCGCAAGCCGGTTCGGCTCCCGAGTATGCCCGGCTGGTGAACAATGCTGCAAAACTGCTTCAGGAAAATCGTCCTGACTCCGCGATTCGGGAACTGACGCGGGCCGCAGCTTTGGAACCCCGCTCGCCAGCCGTGCACTTGCTACTCGGGCAGGCCTATCTTGGCAAAGGCACTCCGGAACTCGTGGCGGAGGCGAAAGCCGAGTTTCAGCAGGCGCGGGAACTGGACCCTGAGCTGGTCATGGCCAGCTACTACATCGCCAAAATTGACCTGGATCTGGGGCGCGTCGGCAGCGCCGAAGGTGAGCTACGGCGGGCGATCGAGAAGAGACCCAGGGAGCATTACCTGCTGGCCCTGCTCGGTGAAGTCCGTCGCCGGCAGGGCCGTCCTGATGACGCCGTCGCCTTGACAACGCAGGCACTCGAAAGCGACCCGCAAGCGATTCCCGCTTACTTCTATCGCGCGCTCGCCTGGTGGGACCGCAAAGACGGAGCTCGCGCGATGGACGACCTGAACCGCGTACTGTCCTCGCCTTATGCCACCGTCGAGGCGCATCAGACGGCGGGCTCGATTCACCTTTACCACAATCGCCTCCCGCAAGCCGAAGCCAGCTTCCGCAAAGCTGCTCAACTGGGGCCGGACCGTGCCGAGCCTCGCCTTCGCCTGGCGCAGGTGCTCCGACGGCAGCGCCGGTACGATTTGGCGTTGAAGGAACTCGCTCGCGTCGTGGGAGCGGTACAGTTGAGCTCACCATATTTCCAAAAGCTCCTGGCTGATGCCGCCTTCGAGAAGGGACTGATCCTCAGCGACAGGGGCGACGCGGCGGGCGCTAAGGCTTCGTTCGAGCGGGCGATCGAGATGGATCCGTCGCACGAGGAAGCGGGCCGGCGGCTGCGACCTTGAGCACCCGATCGCCCTTAACGTTTTCAATCGCCTCCTTCGATCCGTCGGGCCAGAGAATCTCGATTCGACTTGCTGCCGACTGTTCGCCGAGACCGAAGTGAAGACGCGAGTCGCTGCTTGACAGGTAACTGTTCACGCTCGTGGCGTAGCGATGCTGTGTCTTGCCGCCGGCAGTGAGTAAGACTCGCGCATCGGGGCGGCTGAGATCGAGAGACAGCCAGTGACCCCTGGGCGTGCTGTCATTGCGGAACAGATAGGGCCGATCGCCGAGGTTGGAGATGATGATGTCGAGATCGCCGTCGTTGTCGAAGTCGGTGACCGCTGAACCCCGGCCCACGTGTTCCAGGGCGAACGCGGGCCCGGCCGCGGCGGATACGTCCTTGAATCGACCACCTCCGAGATTCTCATAGAGCAAATCGCGTTGCGCGTAGCTCAGGTGCTGATAGTAGAGCTTGACGTTGTCGATGACGTGGCCATTCGTCACGTGAATATCGAGATCGCCGTCGTTGTCGAAATCGAACAGGCGCGTTCCGAAGCCGAGTGGCAGAAAGCCCGAGCGCAAGCCGGCCTTCTCCGTGCTGTCTTCGAACACCAGCTCGCCGAGGTTGCGGTAGAGAGTGTTGAGCTCTTCCGAGAAGTTGGTGACGAAGATGTCGGGGAGGCCGTCGCTGTCATAGTCTGCAATCTCGGTGCCCATTCCCGCCTGAGGTTTTCCATGCGCGTCGAAGCCGACTGCGGCACCATAAGTGATGTCGGCGAAGGTGCCGTTGCGCCGGTTGTGATACAGGAAATTCCGGACGCCGTCGTTAGCGATATAGAGATCCGGCCAGCCGTCGTTGTCGACGTCGCCGACTGCAATACCCAAGCCTTTGCCGGCGGGGTTGGCGATTCCCGCGGCCTTCGATGCATCCGTGAACGTGCCGTCGCCATTGTTGCGGTACAGCAGATCTGACTTACCGTCAAACATTCGGGGGTCGCAGTACATGCGATAGCCGGGCTTTTTGAAGCCGCAGTATGGATTGTCCTTGATGTCGTAGTCGAGGTAGCGGACCACGTAGAGGTCGAGGTCGCCATCGCGGTCATAGTCGACAAAGCCGGCGCTGCTGGACCATCCGCCGCCAGCCACGCCAGCGCGCACCGTGACATCGCGGAAGACGCCGCCGCCCTCGTTGCGGAAGAGCTGATTCGCGCCAAATCCGGTGACGTAGAGATCGGGGCGGGCGTCATTGTCGAAGTCACCCACGGCGGCGCCGGTGCCAAACCCACCGCCGCCTTTCACGCCTGACGGAGCTGTCACATCGACGAACTTCATGCCGCCGGTGTTGCGATAGAGGCGGTGGCCGGAGCCGGGTTTGCCGCGCGCGAGGTCCGCACCGTTCACGAAGAAGAGATCCACCCGGCCGTCGCCGTCAAAGTCGAACGCAGCGACTCCCGAGCCGAACGTCTCCATCATGAGCTTTTCGGGCGAGGCGCCGTTCTCGTGTCGAAAAGTCAGCCCGGACTCGCGACCGACTTCGACAAACTGCACGCCGAGCAGCAGCGCCAGCGCGAGCATCTACTTTCTCTTGTACACCGCGATGCGGTGGGTGCGATAAGCCTGGACCTCGATTAATTTCGAGGGCAGGACGGGCATGTGACATTCCACGCACTGCGCGCGCGCCTTTTCTCCGAGGCGGGACGCTGTGGGACAGGCCTCCATCTTGTGGCACGCGGCGCATCGTGCCGATAGCGTCGAGGCATCGCGCTCCACGCGGTGTACGTCGTGGCACGTCGTACAGGTCATCGAGCCGCTTTGCTGGAAGCAGCGGCTGGACCTGAGCAGGCCCACCTGGTTGCCGTGAACATCAGGTTCCGGGCTCTTCTCCTCTTCGAGCCCCGAGTGACAGCGCGCGCAGAGAGCGATGCCCGAGGGCCGCACGATCTTCTCGTGGCGCTCGGTTTCACCGTGGCACTTCGCGCAGCCGATGCCGAGCCCATAGTCTTCGGCGTAGCGGACGCGGCCCGCGACCTGTTCCAGCCGGAACCGGGAAGCGTGACAGTCCAAACACTGCGGCGGAATGCCGCGGTCGAAGTGCACCTTGCCCTCCACGTAGCCCGGGCTGTTGATCCACCGTCGCGAGGCCACATGATAGGAAACCGGCAACTGGAACAGCAGTCCGTCTCGCCAGAAAAGGTACGATTGGCCCCGTCGGCCCGAGCCGATCACCACATCGAATCGCTCGGTTCGCGAGCGGCCGTCCTGGACGCCGGTCTGATAGAAGCCGCCGGCCCTCTTTTGCATCTGGAAGAAGACGCCGGGCACGCGCGTAGACAGCTTGCTGCCGCTGCCGTCAAACGAACCCAGAATCGATTCCGCGCTGGCCAGCCGCGAAGCATTGGCATGAGCAGTGCCAGCGAACGAGGCGGCGATGGCACGATGACAAGATCTGCACTCGAGCGCTGCTCGCGCCGGGAGCATCGCCACCACCAGAAACGCGATGGCGATTCGGATCAAAACTGGATGCGCAGCATTACCGCGATGCGGCGTCCGTTGTGTTTCTCGGCATTGAAGTCCGAGACAATGCCGGTGAAGCGGCCAACGGTGGCCGGCACCGAGATGTTCCCCGAGGGTTCGTTGAAGTGCGGCGTGTTGAAGATGTCGGAGAACATGCCAGTCAGGGTCGTCGAGATTCGCTCGGTGATGCGGAAGTGCTTGGCAAGGCCTAGGTGATGAGTGTTGATCCCCTGGCCGACAAGTACGTTTGCACCGGAGTTGCCGAAGGCGCCTGGCTGGGGTACTCGAAACGCCGAAGCATCAAACCAGCGCGTGTAGCTTTGCTGACCTCCGGACAGGTTGCCGTCGGCGATGCGATCGGGCAGACCGCCCACAGTGTTGGTGTTTGAGGGATCAGAGCCCGAGAAGGACGGCGAGAAGAAGAATCCTGAGGTCAGGTAGCTGATGCTGCTCAAAGTCCAGCCACCCAGTACATTGTCCACCACGGCGGGCGCGGAACTGAGGAACTTGCGACCGCGGCCGAAGGGCATCCTCCAGGTGGTGGTGATGACGGCGTAGTGACGGCGGTCGCCAGCCTGGCGCGCCCAGCGGCTGGTGACATCATACGGATTCTCAGTCACCAGGAAGTTCGCCATGCTGCTAGCGAGCGTCCAGTGTGCATTGAACTGGAAGTCGCCCATCCGCTTTTGCGCCTGAATCTGGATGGAGTCATACTTGGTCCCGCCGTCCGATCTTGCTTCGGTCGCGCCGACAAATTCCGGATAGGGGCGGCGGGACTGCGCGAATGGAGTCAGGCTGGGCTGCGGCTTATTGATGCCGACGTTGTAGTTCTGGCCAGTGCCCCTCGATCCGATGTAAGAGGTACGGAAGCCAATGCCCTTCAATTCGCGCTCGATCGAGAAGTTGTACTGGTGGATGGTGCCGGTGTCTGTCTGGATGGGATAGCCGGTGATGCTCTGGCTGGGAATGCCGGCGGAGGCGAGGCTCGCCGGATACGGATTGGGGAACAGGAACAGCGGCCCGCCGGCGGGAGCGATGACGTTCTGATAGTTCTCCGAAATCTGGAACGGACCGCCGGTGAGCACACGCTGGAAGTAATCGATGCGCTCCGTGAATGCGCCATACCCGCCGCGAAAGACGAGCTTGTCTGAGAGGCGGTAGGCGGCGGAAAGCCGGGGGCGGATATTCTTCTTGTCGGGCACCGGAATCACCGGGCCGTTGCCGATCCGGATGTTTTTCGGATAAAGCGCGTGGATGCGATTGGCGCCTTGCGGAGTGACGTTGACGGTGTTGGCGGCCTTGTCCCAGTTGAACATCAGGCCGTCAGTGAAGGTTGGCAGCGCGTAGTAATCGTACCGCAAGCCGTAGTCGAGCGTGAGCCGGGAGGAGACCTTGAAGGAATCGGTAAAGAACAGACCCCACTCCTTATTGGTTTGCGTGCGATTCGTCAGCGGATCCAGGCGCGTGGCCGTTTGCGGGATGCCCAGGAGGAAATCGGCGTAACCAATTGCGGAGCGAGTCATGGATCCGTTGAAGCTGAAGGTTCCGTAAGTGCCTTCGGGGATTCTTCCGTTGAACGCCTTAAAGGTGCGGAGCTCGCCGCCGAATTTCCAGACGTGTTTGCCCTTGTTCCACGTCAGCGAGTTTTCAAAAGACCATTCGGTATTGTCTTCCCACACGCCCCCGGCGACCGTGGACATCGACTGGATGCCGGTGATGTTCATAGTTGGGAAGCCTTGGGCTTTGTAGTTGCCGCGGTTGACCCCTTGCAGGCCGATCGCACTCACAGCCTCGTCGCCTTGCAGCGGACGCACTCCTTTGAACTCGTCGCCGTCCCTCGCCAGGTTGGGGTTGATGCCCACGCGGAACGTGTTCACCATCGTGGGAGAGAAGACGTGCGTGTCGGAAATGGCCCATTGCCGGTGGTCCCGCAAACGGGTCCAGGTGAACTTGGGAAGATTCCGGTCCAGGATGTAGGGGAAGCGCCCCCGTAGAAAGCGAACGTAAAGGGTGTTGTCCGCCGTGATGTTGTGATCCACGCGAAAGAAAGGCCAGTCGCCCTGATAGAAGTCGTAGTGGAACGGGTGAATAAAACCGAAGTTGTTGGTCGTGTAGATATTGGGATCGCCCCGGTTGGGCTCCGGCAGGTAGGTGTCCTGCGTCTTCCGGGAAACCTCGTTGAACCGGCTGGCCGGAATCATCTGATTCGGAAAAGGCGAGCGGTTGCCGGATGCATTAGCGGCGGCAAGCGGGTCCTGAATCACCTGGCTGGGGAGGTTGAACTGGCGAAAGTCGCCGCGGCGCATCGGCAGCGACGGAACCGTGGCGTTCTTGAAGGTCCCGAGAGGCATGCGGTGCGCAAACCAGGACGCGTAAAAAAAGGTCCTGTCGCTCCAGATGCGGCCGCTGGCCTCCGCTTGCCACTCGTGCTGGATGAAGGGAGTCTTCCCCGGGTCGAAGAAGTTGCGCGCGTTGAGAGCGGAGTTGAAGTGCTTATAGAACACGCCTCCGTGGAACATGTTTGCGCCGCGCTTGGAAGTCATGTTGAAGCTGGAGAGGCGGGCGTTGTCGGCTGTGCTATTGGCGGTTGAAACCTGCACTTCTTCATAAAAGGCGGTGTTGTTGGTATTGCCGCCGTAACGGTCGTTCTCGATGCCATCGAAGCCCTGGGACATCTGACTCGGAGCCTGGCCGGAGACACGGACCTGCCAGCCGGAACCCTGAATACCGGGCACGGTGGTGAGCATCGCGTACACCGAGGGATACGGGTTGACGTGGGGGGAGTCCTTGAAATTCTGCGCGGTGATGGTCCCGCTGAGCATCCCCGATTCCGTTGTGATCACCGCGGCGCCGGCCGTCACGGTAACGGTTTCCGTCGTCGAACCAACTTGAAAGACGATATCTACGCGACGGACCTGCGCGGCATCGAGCAGCAGGTTCTCAGCAACAAAGCCTCTGAACCCGGCCGCATCGGCTTTGAGCCGGTAGGTGCCTGGTTTGAGATCTGCGATTTCGTAGTTGCCGTTCTCGTCGGAGAGCACGGTCCTGGCTATTGTGTTGGTGGCGATTTCGGTCGCGACAATCTCCACTTTGGGCACAACGGCGCCGGTCGGGTCTGTGACCGTGCCGCGAATGGTTGACTTGTCGCTCTGCGCCAAGAGAGCGGCAGAGCACATTAAAACAACCGACAACGAGGATATCAGGCGCTTCATTCTTGCCTCCTTCGAGTCAGTCAGCGCGGGGCTACCCCACCGGGCCGTTGCATCAGTATACACCGGTTCCATTTCGCCTGGTCGAAAATTCCCACGCCCAACTTCCAGGTGGTGCTTGCCAACGCCAGTAGTCTGACTGGCATGGACGACCTGGCTCCAGATCACCATTTGCTGGTGTCGTATAGTTCCACCTTGGCTCTCCTGTTCTCCAAAACCGTCGTCTCCTTCCGGGCTTTCAAGCCCGAAAAAAAGATACATGGTTTCAGGGAAGTTGGCCAAGGCCTCGATGGCGGTCCGTTAACGGCGCACTCGGAAGCGAACAGGCTACGCCGACCGCAACATCGGCGAGTGGAACACCTTCGCGATCACGGTGCGGGGCGACCCGGTCACCGTGGTGCTCAACGGCAAGACGGTGGTCGAGGGCGTGCCGCTGCCGGGCTTGCCGGCCGAAGGTCCGATCGGGCTCCAGCGTCGAGAACGGCCAGTATTTCGGCCCGCCCAGCCTGATGCAATTCCGCAACATTGCGATCAGGGAACTGTAAAACACGATATCGCCTGCGAACCTCGACGGCAGGCACGCCTGCTACTCCAGCAGATTCAGGAGTTTGCCGCCACGGCTGCTCTTTTGACCTGATCATGGGGCGGGGCTGCGTCCGTAGTGGTATAGTCAACTCGAAGGGTTGGACCCGGTCCTTCTTGACTCGCTCCACCCATCTCAAGGATTGCCGATGCCGACGACCCTCAGTGAAAAGGAAGCAGTTCTGGCAGTTGCGAACCTGCTGCGCAGCATGGGTGCCTCCCAGGTCTTCGTTTTTGGCTCGTTGGTTAAAGGCGAGTTGCCACCGGATTCCGACATCGACCTGGCAGTATCCGGGCTACCGGCTAATGTCTATTTTTCCGCGATCAGCAGAGCCTCTGACATCCTTGGACGTCCCGTTGACCTTCTGGATCTCGATGATGACACGCCCCTGGTTCGCCATCTCCTTGGCGGCGGAGAGCTAGTCCGTGTCGGTTGATCTTGCGACCAAGATTCAATTGGGACTCGAAGCGTTCGCGACTGTTCGCGAGCAGATGGCGCCATTGATCGCCAAACCAACCGGCTCGAAAGCAGGAGAAATCGAGACAGCCGCCGCATGCGCTATGCTTCATGCCTTCTACACCGAGATCGAGAAGATCCTGAAACTGATCGCTCACGTGTGGGATGCCCGAATACCTTCTTCAGACGCATGGCATAAGGAACTACTGAACCAAATGGCCGCTCCGACCAACCACGCGGCCGGCGGTGATCACATCGGGCCTCGTCGAGATCCTAAGCGAGTTTCTCGCCTTTCGGCATTTGTTTCGCGGGGCGTCCATTGCGCTAATGCGCTGGGACAAGCTTTCTCCTCTCGTCGCGAAGGTGGACTCGACGTACATCCAGACACGGCAGGAGCTCGAAATTCAATCTCGAAGCGAACCCTCACAATAAGAAACGCTTCCGTCCCCACAGATTGCGCGTCGTGGCTGAGTGTGCTTGAGCTCGAATCTCCATGCTCGGAACGGGTGAGTTCGTGGCTCCCCGTCGTGAACCGATGAGGGACGCTCAGGGTGACCGGCTTGCGTCATCCACTCCTATCCAGTCTGGGGGTGCCTGACGGGTAGGGCGGTACGAGACTTGTCCACCGGGGCACTTCCGATAGCCGGCTGAGCGCAACGAAAACCTATGTGACCAACGGGATTGTCGGCGCGATGGCTGTCGCGTGCCGTTACACGCATGTTGAATGCGCTGCCCTCGAAGCTGCCGCCTCGGATGACGCGGCGTTCAGCCTTCGCGTCGCGCATACGGCGAAGGTCCAGGTCGGAATGGCGCTGTTCGCCGAAAGGATAAGGGCTCTGCCATTCGTCCAGGCAGAACTCCCAGACATTACCCGCGAGGTCGAACAGGCCATACGGATTTGGAGGGTAGCTGCCTACCCGAACGGGTCCGCGAGTACCGGATTCCCCATAATTCGCAAGGCGCGGGACTGGGCCCTGTTCACCCCAGGGATATCTCGGAGTGTCGCGCCCTCCGCGTGCCGCGAACTCCCATTCAGCCTCCATTGGCAGACGCTTGCCCGCCCATTCGGCGTACACCACCGCTGCCTGCCAGCTCACAAATACGACCGGAAAATTCGCCTGTTCCGCGGGGAACCGATTGCCGGTCCAGTTTCGAAGGTAATTGCCACCGACCTGCTCTTTTGCCCACTCGGGTCTGGCCCGTATGAACCTCTGGAACTGAGCGTTTGTGACTTCGTGGCGGTCGATCCAAAAGGGAGGAATTGTCACCTCGTGTGCCGGTGTTTCCGCGAGCAGCATGGCCTTCAGCCCTGGGCCTGCATCCGGAAACTGCTGGAACAACAACTTCTCGTCCGATCCCATTCGGAAGGTACCGCCGGGAAGACGAACCATCCCCCGATGGTTTGAAGAGAGCGCCGCCAGTATCAGTCCCCGTCGAGTCATCATTACCTCAAGGTTAGACGCGGCTTCAGGCACTCTCCCCGCGCACCAGGTCTTCGTAGGTCTCCCGCGCGCGAACGACGCGCCAGGAGGACTCCTCCACCAGCGCCTCGGCGGCACGCGGCCGCGCGTTGTAGTTGGATGACAGCACGAAGCCGTAGGCTCCCGCGGTGCAGACCGCCAGCAGGTCGCCCGGCAGAACGTTGGCCATCTCGCGATCGCGCGCGAGAAAATCGCCGGTCTCGCAGACCGGGCCCACCACGTCGGCCACGACGGTGCCGCGCTCCGGCGCCTCTCGCAGGGGGACGATCCGGTGGTGCGAGCGATAAAGCGACGGCCGGATCAGGTCGTTCATCGCCGCGTCCACCACCACGAATTCCTTCGAGCCGGTCCGCTTCCGGTACAGCACGCGGGTCAACAGCACGCCCGCCTCGGCGACAATCGACCGTCCCGGCTCCAGCATGAGCAGCAGGTCGCGGCGCTCGACCCTGCCCCGGACGCCGGCAATGAAATCATCGATCCCGGGCGCCTGTGTTTCGGCCTCATAGGCCACGCCCAGGCCGCCGCCCAGATCCAGGTGTCGTATCGGCAAACCCGCGGCGCGAAGCCGCCCGACCAGCTCGAGCAGCCTGTCGAGCGCCTCCAGGATCGGGGCCGCGTCGAGCAACTGCGAGCCGATGTGGCAGCTCACGCCTTCCAGCCGCAGGTGCCCGAGCGCGCCCGCCCGCCGGTAGACGTCGAACGCCGCTTCGATTTCGACCCCGAACTTATGAGTCCGCAAGCCGGTGGAAATGTAGGGATGCGTGGCGGCGTCTACGTCGGGGTTCACGCGCAGGGCCCCGCGAGCCGTCACGCCGCGCCGCGCCGCCAGCGCGTCCACCAGCGCCAGCTCGGCCTCCGATTCGCAACTGAAGCTGTGGATCCCCTGACCGAGCGCGTACTCGATCTCGGCGGCGGTCTTGCCGACGCCGGAGAAGACTACGCCGGCCGGGTCGCCGCCGGCCTTCAACACGCGGTACAGCTCGCCCCCGGAGACGATGTCGAAGCCCGCACCGGCCCGGGCCAGCAGCGCGAGAATGCCGAGATTGGCGTTGGCCTTGACCGAATAACAGACGCGGTGCGGCAAATCGCCGAGCGCTTCGTCGTAGGCGCGATAGCGTTCCAGAACGGCCCGCGTCGAGTAGACGTAGCAGGGCGTTCCGGCGCGCGCGGCAATGTCCGCCAGCGGCACCGCTTCGCAGTGCAGTGCCCCCTGCCGGTAGGCAAAGCAGCCTTCGCCATTGCTCACGCGCGCACCTTCACGAGCATGAGCGTCTGATCGTCGAAGATGGCGCGACCGTCGGCGAACCGGTCCAGGTCGGCGAGCAGGGTCTCGGCGATCGCCTCGACCTGTTCCCGGAAATGATTCCGCAGCGCCCGCGCGATGCGCTCCGTGCCGTAGTTCTCTTCCCGCGGATTATGCTGGTCGGTGATGCCGTCGGAGAACAGCGCCAGCACGTCGCCCGGCTGCGTCTGGAACGTCACCTCTTCGTACGTGATGCCGTCCAGCAGTCCCAGCGGCACGCCTTCCACGCGCGGCTCCAGGATTTGGCCGCCGCGGCAGATCATCGGCGGGGACGCACCGGCGTTGGCCATGGTGAGCGTGCCGGTGCGCGCCTGCCATAGCATCAGCAGCAGGGTGGCGTAGCGCGCTTCCACGCGGCGCTCCAGCAGCGCTTCGTTGAGGCTCTGCAACAGCAGAGCCGGGCTCCGGCGCCGCGGCGCTTGGCTCCGCAGCAGGCCGCTCACCAGCGCGCCGTACAACGCCGCCGCCGCGCTTTTCCCGCTGACGTCGCCGAAGGCCACCACCGCCGCCTCGTCGCCGTAATCGAAAAAGTCGTACACGTCGCCGCTGATCTCGCGCGCCGGCCGCAGCCGGACCGCGACCTCCAGGCCGGCGATCTCCGGCGCGCGCCGCGGGAGCAGGATGGACTGCACGTCGCGCGCCGCCTCCAGGTCCTTCTCCATGCGCTCCTTGTGCTTGGCCAGCTCCTCGTACAGCCGCGCGTTCTCGATCGAGGCGGCGATCTGCGGCGCCAGCATCTCCAGCGTCCGCATGTGGTCGAAGGTAAAGTAGCCGGGCCGCCGGCTCTCCAGGTCCATCACCCCGACCACGTGATCCGGCACCAGCAGCGGCACGGCCACCTCGGAGCGAATCCCCGGCGTCCACTCGATATAGCGCGGGTCGGCCTGCGCGTCCTCCACCCGGATGGCCTGTTTTGCAAGAGCCGCCGCGCCGGTGATTCCCTTCGACAGCGGGATCTCGTCGAACTCCAGCACGCGCTCGTCGTAGCGCACGCTGAACCGGTTCCGCAACAGCCCCCGCTCGGCGTCCAGCAGCAGGATGCTGAAGGCGTCATAGTTGATGAGCTTGCGCACGGTGCCGGCGATGGTTTTCAGCAGCTCATCCAGGTCGAGGATGGAGGCGAACTCCCGCGACAGCTCGGCCAGCGTCCGCAGCGTGCGGTTGTGCCGCTCGACGTGCCGGTGCAGCCGCGCATTGTCGATCGAGGCCGCTACGCGCGAGGCGACCAGCCGCAGCATGCCGACGTCCTGTTCGGTATAGGCGTTGGGCATCGTGGACTGGAGATCGATCACGCCGACGAGCTTTCCCCGCGCCGTCATCGGCACCGCCAGCTCCGAGCGCACCGCGTCCACCACGCTCAGATACCGCGGATCGCTCCGCACGTCGCCGGACATGACCGGTTGCTGCGTCGCTCCGGCCACACCCGTCAGGCCCTCCGTCAGCGGGATCACCAGGTTCCGCACCACCTCCTCGCGATGCCCGGTGGAGTACCGGATGCGCAGCCCTCGCTGCTTCTCGCTATAGAGAAGAATGGCGAACAGATCGCACGGGACCACCTCGCGGATCATCTCCGCCAGGTTGACGAGCTGCTGGTCCAGGTCGAGAGTTTCCGAGGTGACCGTGGAGCACTCCAGCAGGAAATCGAGCATCTCCGCGCGGTCGCGGAAACGCGTGTCGGTCTTGGATGTGTGCGGCATCGACACGGCTGGTTATGAGCCCGGCCCCCCCGCGGCGCCGGCGGCGGCTTCCATGATCTTCACGCTGGCGCTGGCCCCGATGCGCGTGGCTCCGGCCGCGGCCATTGTTTGCAGGTCCTCGAGGGTGCGGATCCCCCCGGCGGCCTTCACGCCCATCTCCGGGCCGACCACCATCCGCATCAGCGCCACGTCGTGCACGGTGGCTCCGGAGGGGCCGAAACCGGTCGAGGTCTTCACGAAATCCGCCCCGGCCAGCCTGGCCAGGGTGCAGGCGACGGCTTTCTGGTTGTCGTCCAGCAGCGCCGTCTCCAGGATCACCTTCACCGCCGCACCCCAGCGATGACTGGTCCCGACGACCGCCTGGATGTCCAGCTTCACCCGCTCGTGGTCGCCCGAGCGGAGCGCGCCGATGTTCAGCACCATGTCGATCTCCTGCGCCCCGGCGCGGATCGCCGTCTCCGCCTCCGCCTGCTTGACCTCTGTGCAGGTGGCGCCCAGGGGAAAGCCGACCACGGTGCACACCTTCACCGGCGAGCCGCCCAGCTCGGCCGCCGCCAGCGCCACCCAGTAGGGATTCACGCACACGCTGGCAAAGCCGTAGCGCCGCGCCTCCTGGCACAGCTTGCGGATCTCGGCCTCGGTGGTTTCCGGCCGCAGCGCCGTGTGGTCGATCAGGCCTGCGATGGCGTCGTCGATGCGTGTGAGCCGGTCGCTCGCCGAAACACGGTCGGCGCCGGCGGCCACGATCTCGCGCGTCTTCTTCGCGCAGGTCTGCGGGCATCGCTGGACACAATCCGGGCATACCAGGTCCGGGATGTTCAATCCTTCACCGCGCAGCGGGCGGGAGGCCTGAACGCGGGCCAGGATCTGGTCTCCGATTTCGGCGACGAGCTGCTCCAGTTCCTTGGGGTTCAAACTAACGAGAATACCGCTTTTCGATCTCCGCGATCTTCTGCACCCGCGCCTGGTGCCGTCCGGCGGCGAACGGTGTGCCGAGCCACGTCCGCAGGATGTCCTCGGCTTGGGTGGCGGTCAGCAGTCGTCCCCCGAGCGTCAGCACGTTGGCGTCGTTGTGCTCCCGGCTGTTGCGCGCCGAGGGGCGGTCCCAGCAGGCCGCCGCGCGGATCCCGGGCACCTTGTTGGCCGCCATCGCCGAACCGATTCCCGCCCCGTCGACCAGGACGCCCCGCGCGGCCGTCCCGGCGGCCACCAGCTCGGCCACCTGCACGGCGATATCCGGATAGTCAACCGGGGTCTGGGCGTGCACGCCGACGTCGCGCAGCTCCCATCCAAGCTCGAGGAACACCGGCTTGAGCGCCTCTTTCAACTGGCAGCCGCCGTGATCGGAACCCAGGGCCAGGATCTTTTCCGGTGGCGCCGCGGCGACCTCTTCCCCGAGCGGCACCTCGACGATGGACACGCCCCGCTCGCGCGCCAGCTCCCGCGCGGCTGGCGTCACGATCGCGCCGGCGGCCACTTTCAGCTCCCCCGCCACGGGGATCTCGCGCTGAGTAACTACCTGCCGCATCCGTTCGTCTCTGGATCACTATAACAGCGCTGGGCGCACCGAAGGGATGCTCTTCACAGACCGCCGGCGGGATGCTATGCTTCAGGTGCGAGCAGTAACCATCATTCCCATGACCATCACAGTCGATGAAAAAACCCGACAGCTCTTTCCGCCGAGCGTCCGGCGCCAGGCCGGCCTCAAGATCGGCGACCAGTTGGAGGTTAAGGTTTCCGGCGGGATCATCACCCTGCTTCCGAGAGTTCCCACTGCCGATGACGAGTACACACCCGCACAGCGCCGGATCATCGATGCACGGCTCGACGAAGCCGAGAAAGGTCCTTATCACGGGCCGTTCAAGAGCGGCGACGAGCTGGCCGCGTACTTGAAGAAGTTCAAAGCTCAGCGGCGCGCCAAGACCATCAAAACCAAACGACCCTGATGGATGCCCACCTCACCCAGCGCGCCATCGAAGCGCTGGCCTCGGCCCCCCTGCCTGTACAGAAGGCTTTCATCAAACAGATAAATTTTCTCGTGCGGAACCTCCAGCACCCTGGCTTGCACGCCAAGAAATATGACGAAGCCAACGACCGCTGGCAGGCGCGCGTGACCGGGGACTGGCGCTTCTACTTCACCATGGAAGGGGATACCTATCGCATCCTCGACATCGCCCCGCACCCCAAATGACCGACCGCCCCTCGGGGAACACCCAAACCGGCCGCTAGGGAAGCCGCCGCGCGCGGAGGGAGACGGCCAGCGAGTCGCTCCGCGGATTGGCGAAGCGGCACACGATGCGTCCGTCCGCGTCGCGGGAAACAATCGCCCCGGGACTGGCTGCGACCAGCATCCAGCCCTTCGGCAACACCACCTGGTTCCGCGGCCGGCCGAGCGTTCGGTCCCAGAACAACTCGCCTTCGCGCAGGCCGTAGCCGGCGGCATCGGTGTAGACCTCGGTCACGCGGAGGCGAACCGATTCGCCCGCCGCGAGCGGTTTCTCCAGGTCGCCCTGCACGACCACGGCGTCGTCGGCGACCGGCTCCGGGTAGTAGCCGAGCGCGTTCACCTCTCGCCCGCGCACGTGGGACGTGCGAAGCTCGGCGCCTGTATCGAGGTTCGTCATGACGGCGTCGGAGACCGTGCTCCCCTGGCGGACGAAGTTGTGCACATGCTTCTGGCCGGGCCGGCTCACGGTGAACTCGTGCGCGATGCGGAACCGGTGGGTCTCCGGCTCGAGCAGCCAATAGGTGATCTCGCGGTCCTCTTCGGCGCGATGCGCCGTCGCCGCCCCAGCCGCCCCGCGCGAGGCAATCACTCGCACCAGCATGGCGTCGTCGCGATCGTTGACGACGCTGACGCGGACCCGCCCGTCGACCGTGGAAACCATCGCCGGCGCCGAGCAGGACGCCAGCCGGTATCCGGCGGGAAGAACGATCGCGTTGCGCCGGATGGAGAAGCTGCGCTCGAAGACGATCTGGTCGCCGCTCTCGCGGTAGGAAGCCGGGTCCTTGTAGGTCTTGAAGATTCGTACGCGGCTCTCCCCGCCACGGGCCGCCGGGCGCGCCAGTTGCGCCATAATGTAGCGGGCCTGGGCGGCCGCGTTCACCGGTCCGAACGGATGAGCCCGTGCCTGCTCGCCGGTCACCAGTTTCCATGCCAGCTCTTTGCCCGTCGAGCGGTCCACCACGCGGATGGCGGACACTTCCGCACCGGTGCGAATCACGTTGAACAGCGCCGTCGCGCCGGCACGGCTGGTGGAAGTGTCGTAGGTGATGGCGAACGAACGGGTCGCCGGCGCCAGCAGGTCGTAGACGGTCATTTCGTCGGCCGCCCGGACAACGCCGGCCAGAAGCAGCAAAGAGCACACCGCGCGGAAGCGCATCATGACCCCAACCTCCTTTTGCGCAGCTCGTCCACCGCCACCGCCAGGATGATCACGGCGCCGATGATGGCCTGCTGCACATAGGGCGAGATTCCCAGCAGGTCGCTGCCGTTGGAGAGCAGGCCCATGATGAACGCCCCCACCAGCGTCCCCAGCACGCTCCCCTCGCCCCCGCGCAGGCTTCCCCCGCCGATCACCACCGCGGCGATCGCCTGCAACTCGTAACCCTGCCCGGCGGTAGGCTGGCCGGTCATCAACCGGGAAGCCTCGATCATCCCCGCCAGCCCCGTCAGCATCCCGCCGATGGTGTACACGGCGGTGGTGTGGAATCCCACCGCGATTCCAGCATACAACGCCGCGTCCGGATTACTGCCGATGGCGAACGCGTACCGCCCCAGCCGCGTGTGCTCCAGGATCACGTGGACCGCCAGCGCGCACGCCACCAGGATCCACAGCACGAACGGGACGCCGAGCAGGTTGCCCTCGCCGAGGAAGGAAAACGGCTGCGGGATCTGGTGCACCGGCAGACCGTTGGAGATGATCAGCGCCAGCCCTCGCACGATTCCCAGCGTTCCCAGCGTCACGATGAACGGGTTGATTCTCAGCCTCGTCGTGAGCGTTCCGTTGACGAACCCGCAGAGCATCCCGGTGAGAATCCCGACCGCCACTCCGGCGGGAATCGGCAGGCCGCGCTCCATCGCCATCGTCCCCAGCAGGCCGCCCAGGGCCAGGATCGAGCCGACCGACAGGTCGATGCCGCCGCCGACGATGATCAGCGTCATCCCCAGCGCCATGATGTTGATGACCGCCGTCTGCCGCACCACGCTCGACAAGTTCGTGTTGGTGAGGAAATGCGGCGAGCCCAACGAAAGGCCGACGAACAGCACGATCAGCGTCAGGAAGGGCAGCAGGCGCTGGATCATGGCCCGGACTCCGCGACGCCCGCGCTTCCTTCGCCGGTCTGGCGCTCCAGCGCCGCCAGCCGCAGGATCTGCTCCGGCGTTGTCCTGCCCGGCAGTTCCCCCGTGATCCGGCCCTGGCGCATGACCAGGATGCGGTCGGCCACCTGCAACAGCTCGGGGATTTCGCTGCTCACCATCAGGATGGCCGCGCCGGAGCGCGCCAGGTCGTCCATCATTTCGAATACCTCGACCTTGGCGCCGACGTCGATGCCCCGAGTGGGTTCGTCGAACAGGTAGATCCGCGCGCCGCGGGCCAGCCACTTGGCGATCACCAGCTTCTGCTGGTTGCCGCCGCTCAGCCTTCCCGCAAGCTGCCGCCCCGATTCGAGCCGGATGCGAAGCCGCGCGGTGTAATCGGCCACCAGTCGCCGTTCGGCGCCGGCGTCGAGGAATCCCCAGCGGCTCACCGCTCCCAGGTCGGCGATGGAGACGTTCTGCGAAACCGGCAGCGCCCGCGCCAGACCGTTTCTTTGCCGGTCTTCCGGAACCAGGGCGATCCCGGCGGCCACGGCATCGCGCGGCGAGCGGATCCGCAGCGCGCGCCCGCTAACCTGGATTGTTCCCGAGTCCGGCCGGTCCAGGCCGAACAGCGCCCTGCACAGCTCGGTACGTCCCGCCCCGACCAGTCCGGCCAGCCCCACGATCTCGCCGGCGCGCAGGCGGAAGCCGATTCCTTCCAGCAGCGGCCTGCGCGTGAGTCCTTCGACACACAACAACTCCTCCCCCGGCGGCTGCGCTTCGCGATGGTAGATCGACGCCAGCTCGCGTCCCACCATGTGCTCGATGATCCGCCCGGTGCTCACCTCGGCTAGCGGCCCGCTGTGTACGGTCCCGCCGTCGCGGAGGATGGTCACACGGTCGCCGACGGCGCGCAGCTCTTCCAAACGGTGAGTGATGTAGATCACCCCCATGCCCCGGTCCCGCAGCGCCCGCACGATTCGGAACACTTCCTCGGTCTCCGCATCCGACAACGACGAAGTCGGCTCGTCGAAGATGAGCAGGCTCGAGCCGTGCTGGATGGCGCGGCAGATCTCCACCAGTTGCTTGCCCGCCGGGCTCAAGTTCTCCACGCGCCGGCCGGCCTCGAGCGGGAAGCGGTGTTCTTCGATCAGCCGCGCCGCCTGCTGGTGCATCCTGCGCCGATCGACAACGCCGCCGCCCGGTCCGGGCTCGCGCCCGAGAAAGATATTCTCGGCCACCGTCAAGTGCGGAGCCAGCAGCGATTCCTGGTGCACCATGGCGATGCCGATGGCGGCCGCCTCGGCCGGCTTGCGCAGGTTCACCGGCCCGCCCTTCCACAGCATCCGGCCGGCATCGCGCTCGATCAGGCCGGCGACGATCTTCATCAGCGTCGATTTGCCGGCGCCGTTTTCGCCCAGCAGCAGGTGCACCTCGCCCGCGTCCACCGAGAGATTCCCATCCCGCAGCGCGGTGACGCCGCCGAATCTTTTCTGGATGCCGGCGAGCTCGAGCAGCATGTCGAGTGTTCCAGTGTATCCCGTATGCGGTGTGACAGGCCTCCTGGCCTGTCCCTGGAGTTTTCTACACTTTGCAATGGACCGTAGCGCAGGCTCTCAGCCTGCCGCGCCGAGACTCGTCTCGGCGCCTGCGGTCTGCTGGCTCGCGCTCGACCAGGGATCCCGGTTCTGCTCCCGTGCGGTTGAGCCTCCAGCGACGAAGCATGATGCGGGCAACAGGTTCCTGGTGCAGATCCATGGGTCCGTGTCGGGCAGTGTCGAGGTGGCGATCCATTCAGACAAAGGCTTTCCCGCCGTAATGTTTGTCGGGCCCAGGATACAAGGCCTGAGGCAGGCTGCCATGCAGATGCCAGGTGACAAAAAGCCACTTAGTGCGTTGAGCCGCTGGAAATTCGCTGGCGTCGAGACGAGTCCTCGACGCGGCAGACACGAGTGTCTGCGCCACATCGTTGGCTCGGAGACTCCCAAAATGTCCAAACTCCAGCGACAGGCCTCCTGGCCTGTCCGGACCTCTGCCACGGGCGGTTAACACCTGGGACGCGCGCGGCGTCCATAATGGCAGGGAGGTTCCTGAATGACTCGAACGATTTCTCGTGTGGCCGCGGCCGCCGGCTTCGGCCTGGCCGTGGCCTCGACTCTGCTTGCCGGTGGATTCTGGCTCGAGGTAGGCAACCCCAAGGCCGCCAGCGATCCCAAGGCGAGGGAAGCGGTCCTGGTTGTCCGCCCGATAGGATGCGGTGAGCCGACCAAGGCCCGGATTTCCGGCACCGCCGAGGGGCTGGTCAACGGCCGCCGCCAGTCGGTGCCGCTGCGCATGGTCCCGCTGTCCCAACCGGCGCTCTATGCGGTCCATCGCACCTGGCCCCAGGAAGGTGTCTGGATGCTGGCGCTGACCGGCTCCTACGACGGACACTTCACCAGCGCGCTGGCGCCGATGGGGCCCGAGGGGTTGGATCGCAAAGCGGTGAAACTTGTCGGGCGCAAGCCCACCGCGGCCGAGATCGACGACGGCCTGCGCGCGTTGGCCGCCGGCTCTCCCCCAGTGCGGGTAACCGACTGAGTACCGGCCCGCCTGAACCGGGCGAAGCCCGCGCAGCCTCATGCTAAGATGGGGATCGCATGCCCGAGGGCTACATCCCCATCTTCCTGTTTCTGGTCGTCGCGACCGCGCTTCCGGTAGTCACGCTGCTGGCTGCCAAGCTGGTGCGCCCGTCGGCGCCGTCCCTCACCAAGCTGGAGGCCTATGAGTGCGGCATCAAGGCCGCCTCGGACTCGCGCGGGCGCTACACGGTGCGCTTCTACATTGTCGCCATCCTGTTCGTCATCTTCGACGTGGAGACCATTTTCCTGTTCCCCTGGGCGGTACGGTACAAGCAGTTGGGGTGGTTCGGCGTCGCCGAAGTCGCCGTGTTTCTTGCGATACTGATCGTCGGCTACGTCTGGGCATACAAGAAGGGCGCGCTTGAATGGGTGTAGCCGCGGCGCGCGGTCTGCTCCGAGGCTTGTGGCTGGTTGTCATCGCGACTCAAATATGGGCCGCGCCCAAGCTGCGGCTCACGCAGACCGTGGATGGGCCGGTCTCGGTGGCCGCCGGCGCCAACGGCCCCACGCGGACCATCGAAGCATTCAATGCGGGCGACGGCTTGCTGAACCTCGCCGTCTCCTCCGCGGTCCCGTGGGTGGCGCCGTCGGTGGGCGCGGCACGAAACTGTACGCTGCGGCCGGGCACGTGCCTGCCCATCAACATGTCCTTGCAGACGGCCTCGCTGGCGCGCGGGACGCACACCGGAACCGTAACCGTGCGCGACCCCAACGCCAACGACGCGCCGCAGACCATCCAGGTCCTGGTGCAGGTGGGCGGCGGCGTTCCGGACCGGCTGGACTTTTTCGCCGCCCCGAACGGGTCGGCTGATGACGCCGTCATCAGCGCGAACAGTCTCCTGAACGGCGCGGTTTCCACCACCGGCGGCGGCGGCACGTGGCTTTCGTTCACTCTGGATGGCTCGGGCTCGTTCCGCTTTGTGCTCCCGTATCGCGTGGTGGCGCGGCACCTGGGCGGAATGGCGGAAGGAACTTACAACGGCTCGCTCGCGATCACCGGCTCGGCTTTCGCCGCGGACAACAAAGCGGTGCCGGTGGCGTTCCGCGTCACCTCGCAGCCGATCGCTTCCGTCAACCCGCGCAGCGTGCTGTTCCGCATCCCGCAGAACACGCGCCGCCAGCAGCAGAACCTGGTGGTGATCAACCGCGGGCTGGGCGCCCTGAGCATCGTCGGCGTCAACGCGTCCACCTTTTCCGGAAGCAATTGGCTCAGCGCCGAACGGCTCGCCGGCTTCGACGTAATCGCGCTGACCGCCGATCCCGGAAGCCTCGGACCGGGGACCTACCTGGGTTCGGTTGCGGTGAACACCAACGGCGTCAACGGCCCCCAGACCGTGCCGGTCCAACTGGAAGTGACGCCGCAATCGGCTCCCATTGCCGCCTTCCAGGGCGTGGTCAACAACGCCACGTTCGAGGCCGGCGACCAACTTGCCCCGGGAACGATCGCCGCCGTCTTCGGTGAGCAGTTCACTTACGGCGCTCCGCAACAGGCTGCCGTGCTGCCGCTGGAGACCACGTTCGGCGGCGTGCGCGTGCTGGTGAACGACCGTCCCGCGCCCGTCTATTACGTCTCCTACGGCCAGGTCAATTTTCAGGTTCCTTACGAAACGCTCGCCGGAGAAGCCGTGGTGCGCGTGGAGAGGGAGGGACAGAGGGGCAACGGAGTCTCGGTCGGCATCGCGGCCTTCGCGCCGCGGTTGCTGCGGCTGGGCATCGGCGACTACGGCATCGTCGTCAACCAGGACGGAACCTTCCCCATCCCCGTCACGGCCGGCATTCCCAGCCGTGCGGCACGCGCCGGCGATGCGCTCACCATCTATGCCCTCGGGCTGGGAGCCACCACTCCGGCGGTCCGCAGCGGAGAGGGCTCCCCCGTGGATCCCCTGGCCCAGGTGGCGCCTGCCCCGAAGGTGTTTTTCGGCGCCGGCCCGCTCAGCGGAGGCACGACGGCCGATCCGTTTTTCGTCGGGCTGACGCCGTTTCTGGTGGGCCTTTACCAGATCAACGTGATTGTGCCGCGGGATACGCCGCGCGGCCCCAACGTCGTGCTGTACATCGAGCGCAACGGCGTTGCCAGCAATCCCGTGCGCATCGCCCTGGAATGAGCCGGCGTCTCTACTACGACGACTCCTACCTCGCCGAATTCGCCGCCACGGTGGTGGAAACCTCCGCGGATCGCCGCCGCGTCTACCTCGACCGGACCGCGTTCTATCCCGCTTCCGGCGGGCAGCCGTGCGACGCGGGGACCATCGGAGGCGTCCCGGTTGTCGACGTGATCGACGAGGGCGACCGCATCGCGCATCTCACCGCCGAGGCTGTCGAGGCCGCCGAACTGGAGTGCCGAATCGAGTGGACGCGGCGCTTCGACCACATGCAGCAGCATAGCGGCCAGCACGTGCTCTCCGCCGTCCTGTTGGAGTTGTTCGACTGTCCCACCCTGAGCTTTCATCTCGGCCGGGAGACCTCGACCATCGACATTGCGGCGCCGTCGCTCGACGCGCGACAGGTTCTGGGAGCCGAGCGTCGCGCCAACGAGCTGGTCTTCGAGAACCACCGTGTCTCGGTCGCCTATCACGAGCCGGGTGATGCAGTCGAGTTGCGCAAGCCTTCCGAGAGGGAAGGCACGCTGCGCGTAGTCGTCATCGAGGGGCTGGATCGCAGCGCCTGCGGCGGCACCCACGTTCGCGCGACCGGCGAGATCGGCCCGATCCTGCTCGGCAAGCTCGACCGCGTGCGCGGCAACGCGCGTCTCGAATTCCTGTGCGGGTATCGAGCGCTGGCGCGGGCGCGCTCGGACTTCGATTCCCTCTCCGAGATCGCCCGGGTGTTCTCCGCTCCGCCGGGGGAGACTCCGGCGCTGGTCAACGCACAGCGCGAGCGCCTGCTGGAGGCCGAGAAGCGAAGCCGCCGGCTGGCCGCCGAGCTGGCGGGACTTCGCGGACGCGAGCTCTATCACGCCACACCGGAAGAGGCCGGCGGCAGGCGGGTGCACTGGCGTCGCATCGCCGCCGGCTCGATCGACGACGAGCTGCGCGCGGAGGCGGGCGGCTTCACCTCCCTGCCTGGGGCGGTCTTTGTCGCCGTCCTGGAAGCGGGGTTTGCGGTGTTGCTGGCGTGCTCCGAGGATGCCGGCGTCCCTGCCGGTGATGTCCTGAAGATGGCGCTGAGCGCGGCAGGAGGTCGGGGCGGCGGCAACGCGAGGCTGGCGCAGGGCAGCCTGCCTGCAAGAGACGCGCTGGAGGAGACGGTGGCCGAACTCACTCGGCGCATTGCCGGGCGTTGACAACCTGCCAACGAGGAGCTTCACCGCCACCGTGACTAAGTATCCGCGCAAGAATAACTACGCAGTTTAGGGACCGCCCCGGCGTGCGCAGATGCGTGGCGCAGACACTCGTGTCTGCCGACTCGACACTCGTGTCGAGTCTCTGGAGTTTCTACATTTTCTCAAGCGGCAGCTGCACGGACGAGCTGTTGATCCGTAATTTTGACCGCGAGTTCATTCAGAAGTTCAGGGTGTTGCGCCATTTCCTTGCGTAACAGGGTGATCAGATCCAGGCAGGACGGCCGGTAAGCGTTTCGCCGCCACTTTGGCAGTGCTTCATAGGCGCCTCCGCGTTCGGCGCCGAAGGCGATGAGCGAGGCCAGCAACATTGCGCTGTAAGCCGCGACCGCCAGAACGGGCTGTTTGGGAACCGCCTTCACATTCCACAACTGCGCTTGGCCCACTCCCAAGGTGTCTTTCTCATCCCGGTGATTCACTTCGATCTGCCAACGGTCGAAGTAGATCTGCAACAACTGCTTGGCGGGACTCTTCCGGTCGGTGGTCAACAAAAAGGCTGGCAGCCGGTAGTACAACTTACCGCTGTTGCGCTTGCGATAGGGAGTGGGTGCAATCACCAACAACCGCAAAGGGCAGCGGCCCGCACCGCCCTGCCAGTGCACCGCGGCCACCTCTTTATAGCGCACCTTTCGCCGTTTGCCGCCATAGAAGACTTTGGTCTCCTTCCACGGCTGTGCCTCATCTTGACGCACCTGCTCGGGAGTGAATTTCTCCGTATCGTAGAAACGCCGGCCACCTGCTGGAGCTCGCCAGCACAACACCGCGTCCTTGCGCGTGCGGCAGATCAACTCCGTCCGATCGCGCGGGGCGCGCAAGCACGTGCGGTTGCAGAAACTGCCGTCGCCGGCCAACACCAGAATCTTGTTCTCGCCTCCGGCCAGATCCAACTCCTTCCGCAACGAGCCCATCATCCCCACGAAACTTTGCGACAGGTTGTGTTGCTTGATCGCCTCTTTGTACTCTTGCCAGGCTTCCGGCGGGGCTCTGCGGGACGGCTTTTTGACCCGGGACACTTCCTGGAAACGGATCGGTAACCCCCGTGTGCTGACCTGAGCCAGGCGGTACGCGGGCACTAACAAGGAAGCCTGCAAGAAGCGCAACCCCAACATCAGGTTCACATGGAAGGGCGGCGACAGCGGGTTGCGCTGATAGAACGCCTGCTGGATACAGCGACCGGCCTTGGGCAAGCGCGTGTCATCTACCGCTACGCCCACCAACCGTCCGGGACAGTAAACCAGGGCTCGTTGCAGGATGGGTCGAAACAGCTCTTGCGGCTGCCACTCACAACGGGCATGCAGAAAATACTCCGCGCTCCAACTGCGATGCTGGCCGCCGTTGGTCCAAATGATGCGTGACAGGCAACGCCGGCCCAAACACACCAGCGAGCCCAGAGCTTGGCGAACGGCACGCTGGAAGGTGCGCGATTGAGGGAAGACCGGGCGCCAACCGGCGGCGATATCCAGCCAAGCAGCCAGCAAAGTCATCGGGCCTCCGGTCGCAGACTGAAGGTATTCTTCTCGGTGCGGAGGAAGCGGTCCTGGCGGGCGACTTTCTTGGTAAGGGAAGAGACGAGGCTTTCGCGATCCACGGTGACGCCAAAGGAGGACTGAATGCGTGCGAGCAGTTCGGAGACATGCAGCGGGGAGCGGGCTTTCTTGAGTACGTCATAGGCCATGTCAACTTGAGACCGACCTTTTCTTGAGCGGGGCGCGGCCGCCGTTTCGCCGTGGCGAAGGCGGCGGACGGCGCGGAGTTGAGCATCGAGAGAGGCTTCAAATATGGAGAGAACTGAATCCTTGAGATCATCCGTCATGGGGGCTCCTGAGCATGGATCAAGTAGAGGATACCAGACTCAGGTCGGTCTGTCAACACATTTTAACAAACACAGACGCAAAACAAGGTCGGCAGGTCACGTCCTGGAGTAATGGAATCAAAACAGATCTGGTGGAAAATGTAGAAACTCCAGCGACTCGACACTCGTGTCGAGTCTCACTGGCCGGGCATTCCAAGCGTCGAGACGAGTCTCGGCGCGGCAGACTAAGAGTCTGCGCCACTCACGGCGGCGGTCGTCTCAGCGATGGGATACGCGTCGCGCCAACTCAGCACGGCTGCCCGCGCGCGTGCCGGCCGCCGCTTGGCTTTTCGGACGAGTACGTTGAACAACTCGCCCAACGTCTGAACCGGAAGCACAATAGCCGCTGGTGGCGTTCGCTGAATCAGCTCCAAGGCCTTGTCTCGCATGGCCGTTCCGTTGGCGCCCTCGGCGTAGGCCAGGACGTTGGTGTCCAGCGCGATCTTCATGGCGCGTCGTCGTACAGCTCGTCACGCCTCCAGCGCCCGGCATTCACAGCTCGTTCTGTTCGGAGCCGGGCGAAAAGGGCGGAGCGCGCCCCCTCTGCGGCCCGCTCGTCCTCGACGACGGGACTGATTTTGGCCACGGGCTTGCCGTGACTCGTCACGATGACGCTTCGGCCCTTCCTCACCGTTCGCAGTACTTCCGAGAACCGGCGATTGGCGTCCGCGGCCGAAATTGCTTTGTCCATGCTGGTCTCCGCACTGTAGTGACATTCACTACTATACCGTAAACCCGGCATCGGGATTGGGCGCCATAGGTCCTCGGTAGTCGCCAAGGGTAGATCTGGACGGCTGAATCTATTCGACCGGCAGCAGCACGACGTTGCTCTCGGCGCCGTTGGCTCGCGCCTTGATGGCGAGCCGGCCCTGCACCGACTGTTGCGTGACACGAAACCGCACGGCGATCATCCCGACCTGGCCGGATACCGGACCGGCCCAGACTGTCTCGAGGCGCTGGTCGCCGGCGAGTATCTCCACCGGGTCCGCCACGGCGAGACGGCCCGTCTCCAGCGTGTCGGCAGCGACCGTTTCCAGAGGGCCGAAGCCCGTTCCGTATATCGTCAGCAGCTCGCCGCTTCTGGCCGGGGCTTGCCCGGTGACCGGAGAACCGTCTTCGTGGACGGCTATGGCCATCGGCATCTCGCCGGCCGGCCGGCTGAACAGCCCCGGCGCGTTGCGTACCACGACAAATTCCCGGCTGGTCTCCGGCTCGCCGATGTTTTGCAGAACCAGCGTGTGGGTTCCCGACTCGAGATCCCCAGGCAACTGCGCGTTGATCTGGTCCGGCGAGACGAACAGCAGCCCGAGGGCGCGCTCGCCGATGCGGAGGCTGACGCCGCCAATTGCGGTTCGAAGCCGATCCGTGGGTCCGGCCTCCGGAACCGGCGCCAGGTTCAATCCGAACACCGAAATCAGCGAGCCGGCGGCTACGCCCGCTCCGGGAGCCCCTGTGGCGGCGTTGCGCACGCCGTTGGTCGCGATGTAGGGCGCCGGGTCGAGGATCGCGCGAACACGACGCGGGCCGGTCATCGCCACCACCGCCACCGGCTCGTTCCCTTCCAGGTCGCCTCCCCACTGGCGGAACCGGTAACCGGGCCGTGGCTCGACGCGGACTTGTACTTGCGCGCCGTCCGGATAGAAGCCGTCCGCGGACTGGGATTCCAGGAGCACTCGGGCGCCGCCGGGCGGGTCGCTCGCCGTTTCCAGCCGCCAGGCACTGCGGTAGTTGACGGTGATGGTCTGCACTTCGACGCCGCTCAAGTTCAGGGTGCGCTCGCGGGCGCCGCCGTCAGACCAGGAGACAAACTCGAGACGCCGGCCTTCGCCGACTGGAATCGCCGCGTCCGCCGCCACGCGAATCGAGGAGCCGCTCTTGCGGTCGACGATGCACGGTGCGCGGCACTCGGCTCCGTCCACGCGCACGGTCAGCCCCGCCGGCGAGGTCTCGATCCGCGTGCGACTCAGCATCTCGTACTGCGCCACCAGCAGAACCCCTCCGGGCTCGGCGGAATCCAGCGGGGGTATGATTTCCTGGCTCGCCGCGGCGCCATTGGACCATTCCTTGAACACGCACTTGCGGCCTCGGGCATCCGCCTGCTCGGCCAGGGCGGTGACGCGATGCCTGGATCCGGCGCCCCACAGGAAGTTGTACGAGGACCAGTCCTCACGGCCGTCGATGTTCAGTCTCAGCCCCGCCGGCCTGGTCTGGAAGGAGACCGCGACGCCGCGCAGGAATCGCGCCTCCAGCGTCTCGGGCGGATTCAGCTCGGTGACCCGGTAGGAGGCGTTCGGCGCCATCCCCCTGGTCCAGCCGTCGAACACCCACTGCCGCGCACCGCGGTCCCTTTGCGGGGAAGGAGCTCCGATCCCATGCACTTCCCCGAGCCCCCAGTCGAACTCACCGATGCACAGTGGCGGGACCCCTCGCGGTGTGGTGACCGGCAGCAGCAGGTTCTCTTCGCAGGGGGGAAACTCGGGGGTACCCACCGGCGCGCCGTCCACCATTACCTGCAAGCCCCGCGGCTGGGTCAGGAACTTAACCCGCCGCGCGGGGGCGAACGTCGCTCGAACGGACATCGGCCCGCGCACATCAACGCTGCGCAGGTAGGAGCCGGCAAGCGAGGCGTCGATCACCCAGCCCTTGAAGACGAAACCGGGGTAGGGGAAGGCGTTCAGGATGTAACTGCCATGGGGAAGCCAGATCCGCACACTGTTCCAGTAGCACTGGCCGTTCACCCACACCACGCCGGGCCGGAACTCCGCAGGGGGAATGTCGCCCGGCGTCCCGCACACGGGCGGCGAGTCTTCCCACGTCGGTGTTTCGGAGACCTCTCCGTAGAACACGACGAACACCCGATGCTCCGCATACACCTGCGCTTTGTACTCGCGGATGCCGGCGTCGGCGGTGATGGTGAGCAGTGGGGATGCTCCGGTGACCAGCTTTCCGCTGCTCTCGCTCCAGCCGCCGAACGTGAACCGGCTCAGCTCGTGGTCCTCGTACTGGTATCCGTCCCGGCGAAGATGAAACTCGAGCAGATGCTTGCTCCCCTCGGGCCAGGAGAAGTTGGACGGCCCGCGGAAGATCGTGCCATCCACCTTGAAGCTGGCGCCGGGCGGTTCGGTGGTGATGGTGGTGGTTACGATGCGCTGTTCGGCCCATGCAGGCGCCACCAGCAGGAGTGCGGGCGCGAACAGAAAGGGAGACCGCATGGGGTATTTCCAGTAATATCGGCGGGGAACGGGTGCGGCTTTAACGTCCGCAGTGCTCCTATGCAAACGGTTGGACCGTTTGCCCCCCTATATCGTGGGGCGTCACTCCGCCGCAGGCGGGAGCAACCCCTGTAGGGGCTGTTAAGATGGCCGAGGATGACCAAGGAAGAAATCCTTCTCGCCCGCAAGCAGTTCATTTTCCCGGCCGTGTTCCACTACTACAAGGAGCCGCTGGTGCTGACGCGCGCCAGGGACCAATACGTCTGGGACGCCGACGGCCACCAGTACCTGGACTTTTTCGGAGGCATCCTGACCATCAGCGTCGGCCACTGCAACGAGGTCGTCAACCGGAAGCTGCACGAGCAGATCGACCGGCTCCAGCACGTCTCGACCGTGTTCGCCACCGAGCCGGCCGCCGCGCTCGCCAAAACGATCGCCGGCCTGACGCCCGCGGGCGCGCTGACGCGCTCGTTTTTCACTAACAGCGGCACGGAAGCCAACGAGACGGCCATCGTCGCCGCGCGCTGCTACACCGGCTCCGACGAGATCATCGCGCTGCGCCATTCCTACCACGGGCGCTCGGCGCTGGCGATGACCCTCACCGGGCACTCCAACTGGCGGCTGGGCGGGGTGCCGCAGCCGGGCGTGGTGTTCGCCCACAACGCTTACTGTTACCGCTGCCCGTTCGGGCTGACCTACCCGGACTGCGAGGTGCGCTGCGCCCGCGACGTCCAGGAGCTGATCCGGACCACCACTTCGGGCCGCATCGCCGGCTTCATCGGCGAGCCCATCCAGGGCGTCGGCGGCTTTATCACCCCACCGAAGGAGTACTTCGGCATCGTGGCCGGGATCGTCCGCAGCCACGGCGGCATCTTCATCAGCGACGAGGTGCAGACCGCCTGGGGCCGCACCGGCGGCAAATGGTTCGGTATCGAGCACTGGGGCGTCACCCCGGAGGTGATCACCAGCGCCAAGGGTCTGGGCAACGGCATGCCGATCGGGCTGACGGTGGCCCGCGAAGAAGTGGCCGCGGCCATGCAGGGCGCCACCATCTCCACCTTCGGAGGCAATCCGGTTGCCGCCGCCGCCGCCAACGCCGTGCTCGATTTCATCGCGGAGAACAACCTGCTCGCCAACTGCGCCGAGACCGGCGGCCACCTCCGCTCCCGGCTCGAGGAGCTGAAGGAGAAGCACGCGCTCATCGGCGACGTGCGTGGCATGGGTCTCATGCAGGGGATCGAACTGGTCGGAGATCGCAAGACCAAAGAGCCGGCGCCTGAGGCGACCACGCGCCTGCTCGAAGCCTCCCGCGCCGAGCGCATCCTCATCGGCAAGGGCGGCCTGTACGGCAACGTGATCCGCATCTCGCCGCCGATGAATATTTCCCGCAGCGATGTCGACGAGTTCGCGCGGCGCCTGGACCGCAGCTTCGAGCGGCTGGCGACAGGCGGCTGAACGCGGCCTTCAGTGATGATCCACTCGCGGCTCGATCCGGCGCGCCCGCAGATCCTGGATCAACCGCACCAGCCGGTCCACGACCGACTCGACAAAGCGCCGACCTTTTTCCGCCGTCGCCTTGGTCGGGTCTCCGAGTGTTCCCGTCATCGAGTAGCGGCTGAAGTGCTCCTGGAAGAACACCGGCGAAGGGCGCTCGAGGTCCCAGAAAAAGAACTCCGACCGCTGGACGGGAAAGTCCGGCTGGGCGTGATCCATCCGGACCAGGTCGCCGCGCAGGTATAGAAGCACCGACGTTTCCAGCTCGCACCCGTGCGCCATGCCGCCCGGCCAGTCCGATTCCCGCAGCTCGGCGAACAGCTCCCGCTCCACCAGGTTCCACCAGGGCACCATGGCGCAGATGGCCTCGCTGTGGTTGGTGATGTTGCGCGCGGCGATGTCGAGAAACGGCACGTTGCTGCCGTGGCCGTTCACGAGCAGGATTTTGCGGAAGCCGTGGTGCGCCAGGCTGGAGCCGATATCGGTGACGTAGTTGAGGAAAGTCTCGCCGCGGACGGCGATGGTTCCGGGAAAGTCCAGGTGGTGCTCGTTGAAGGCGTAGTAAACCGGAGGCAGCAACACCGCCTCCCGCGGGATCTTTTCGACGGCCAGGCGCGACATTTCGCTGGCCGTCAGCACGTCGGTCACCAGCGGCAGGTGCGGGCCGTGCTGCTCGACGGTGCCGACCGGCAGGACCGCGACGCGCTGCTCGGCCACCACGCCGCGGATTTCCGGCCAGGTGAATTCTTCGTAGCGGTATTTTTCCGTCATACCCCTCATCCCGTCATACAATGATGGGGAGACTCATTGTAACCCAGGCGGGACACATGCCCATCGACGAACGCGCCTTCTACAGCGAATCCCAGACCACACGTTCCGCGAACCTGCTGTGCCCGCGCTGCGGCGCCCGGGAGGACTACGAGCTGCGGTGGATGGTGCGGAAGAAAAAGGACCGGGTGCCCGGAGGGGCCGACGAGCGCGACCGGGCGCGCTTCGCCAAATCCCAGAGCTACATGGTGCTGATGGACGACCAGGTGGCCTGTAAGAACATCCGGTGCCGAAAACGCTTTGAGATCTCCGGAATGAAGACGATGGCGTTTCTCACCGAAGGATAAGAAGGAAAAGCCATGTGGAACCGACGAAGCTTCTTCCGCGGCGCCGGACTGCTCGGGCTGGCCGGAGCCGCAGGCGCCGCGCCGAGCCGCGAGGACTCGGCGAAGATTTACACCCGCCTGGGGCTGCGGCCCATCGTCAACGCCTCGGGCACCTATACGCACCTGGGCGGGTCCCTCATGCCGGCCGAGGTCATCGAAGCCATGAACGACGCGGCGCGCCACTACGTGCCGATCCGCGACCTCACGCGCGCCACCGGCGACCGCATCGCCCGGCTGGTGGGCTGCGAGGCCGCCCTGGTCACCACCGGCGCCGCCGGCGCCATCTTCCTCGGCACGGCCGCCTGCCTGGCCGGCGATGATCCCGACAAGCTGAGGCGGTTGCCGTTCACCGACGGGATGAAAAACGAAGTGGTCGTCCAGAAGCTCCACAACACCATGTGGACGCGGCAGTGCGAGGGCGCCGGCGCCCGCATGGTCGAGGTGGAACACAAGGACCAATTGGAGCGCGCCATCAACGGCCGCACGGCGATGATCTACTTCCTGGTGGCCGACAGGCACTTCGGCAGGTTCCGCGACATGCTCGACGCTCCCGGCGGAAAGGTCTCGCTCGAGGAGTGCGTGCGCATCGCCAAGGCCACACGCGTCCCGCTGCTGGTGGACGCCGCCGCCGAGCTGCCCCCGCCCGACAATCTCTCCGCCTACACGCGCGCCGGCGTCGACCTGGTGGCTTTCAGCGGCGGCAAGGGACTGCGCGGGCCCCAGAACGCCGGGCTGCTGCTCGGCCGCCGCGACCTGGTCGGGATGGCGGCGCAGATCCAGAGCCCCAACTCGGGCATCGGCCGCGCGCTGAAGGTTTCCAAGGAGACCATGATCGGCATGGTGGCCGCCGTCGAGCGGTATCTCAAGGTGGATCACGCCGCCGAATGGAACGCCTGGAAAGCGCAGGTGGATCACATCAAGGGCGTGGTCGAGAAGATCGCGGACGTCGAGTGCGGTTACGTGCCGCGCGAGATCACCAACCATGTTCCTCGCCTGTGGGTGAAGTGGGACGAGAAGGCGTTCAACCTTTCGCGCGAGGAATGCTTCCAGGCGCTCCAGGAGGGCGAGCCGAGCATCGTCGCGCTCCGCACACCGCTCGGCGTGACCATCGTCACCTGGATGATGGTTCCCGGCGAGGAGAAGATCGTCGCCGTGCGCTTGAAGGAGGTGCTCGAGAAGGCCCGCCGCACGGCCCGCCAGAGGCCGTCACGCTCCCAGGCCGAGCTCGCCGCCGGGTTCGGCATGGACAACCCCATCGACGCCTGGGATCCGGACGGCGACGGGCTGGTGCCCCAGTACCGTCGATAGTGAGCGTCCGGCGGACCTACGGCGGCGGGTTCGCGACTTCGCGCAGGATTTCCGTCACCCGCCCCAATACTCGCGCGTAGGCGTCGCGATCGGCCGGATCCACACTGTTCAGCGCTTCCCACAGCCTCTCCGCCGGGGCTTCCAGCATGGGGAAGTTGCGGGCCATGGCCTGAAGAAAGCATCGATAGCCGATCCAGGCATCGGGCGAGAGGCCCAGGCGGACGTCCATCCACAGCGCCAGTTGCGCCAGCCGCTGGCAGACGGGGATCGAGCTTTCCTGAGCGGCGCGACCCTGTAGCTCCAGTTGTTCGAGCGCTCGATCGAGGTTCCTGGTCCAGTACGGCAGATAGGAGATGGACCGGCGCTCGATCTCGCGCCGGATGAGGATGTGCTGGACGATGTCGCCGGCATGAATGGAGAAACAGGAGGCGGCGCCGGGCTCATCAGCGGGCGACAAGTAGCCGAGCGCGTGCAGCCAGGCGTGTCCGAACTCGTGGGCAAGCAGGGCGTCCTCGACGCCCTCCCACTCGGCGGCCTTGGCCATGTTGAGGACAACGAAATCGAAACTGGTTTCGGGGCCGCGATAGCGGATGGTCATTGCGTGGGTGGCGACGAACTGGGCGACGAATCCGGCGTCGAGGAAAAACCGTGCGAGCGCCGGCCGCCGCAGCGCATCGTCGGGTAGAAGAAGCTGGTTGCGGACCGGGTCGGTGAAGACCCGCGCCAGCAGCAGCGGCGTCCCGGAGCGCTCTTCGATGTGCCGCTTCCACGTCGCCATCGGCTCGCTCAGCCGGACGAGCGCGGACTCGGCGGCGATGGCCGTGGGCGCCGGGGCGAGCAGCAGCAGGATCGGCGAAAGATCGCGCACCTGGTTGAATTTAACACGCCCCGATACAATGAGGAGAAGTGCTCAGCCGAAGAAGCCTCTTCAGCCTGGCCGCGGCCGCGGTGGTCTCCTGCCGGCGCAAGCGCGGCGCCGGTTTCCCCGGCTTCGCCTTCGTCGCCAACGAAGAGGGGCAGGCCGTAGCCGTGGTCGACCTGACCGCGTTTGCTGTGGTCCGTCACATCAGGCTGGAGGGCAATCCGGCTCTCGTCGTCACCCACGCGGCGCGTGAAGCCGTCTACGCGCTCACCCCGCGCACCGGCACGGTCCATGAAATCTCGACCACGCGACTGGCGGTGCGACGGAAGATGCGCGCCGGCCCGAGCGCGGTTTCCATGCGGATGGAGCCGGACGGGGGCGCGCTCTGGGTGCTGTGCGCGGAAACACGCCAACTGGTGCGGGTGCCGCTCGAGCGGTTCCAGCCCGAGACGCGCATCGCCCTGCCCGGCACGCCGGTGGACTTCGATCTCTCCCGCGGCGAAGACCGTATCGCGGTGAGCCTCGGCGCCGAGGCCGCCGTGGCGCTGGTGGATCTTCGGCGGCGCACCGTGCGCCGCATCACGATCGATGGAGCCAAGCCCGGGCTGGTGCGCTTCCGCAAGGACGGCCGCGTGCTCCTGGTGGGCGACCGGCAACGGCGACTGCTGTCGATCGTGGAAACAGCGAGCGGCCGGATTCAGAGTCAGCTTCCGCTGGCGGTGACTCCCGAGCATCTCTGCTTCAAGAACGACGAGGGCCAGATGTTCCTCGCCGGGCCGGGCATGGACGCGGTGGTGACGGTCTACCCGTACCAGACGCAGGTCGGGGGCACTACACTGGCAGGCCGCGCGCCCGGCTTTCTGGCCGCCTCGTCGTCGCCGGACTACCTGTTCGTCGCCAACCCGCAGTCGGGCGACGTCACCATCGTGGACATCCAGACGCAGAGGGTGATCGCCGTGGCGCGCGTGGGCAAGGAGCCCTGCCACATCACCTTCACCCCCGACAACCAGTACGCGCTGGTGCTGAACCGCGGCTCGGGCGACATGGCGGTTATCCGCATGGCGGCGGTGATCGCGCGGCGCACCAAATCGGCGCCGCTGTTCACGATGATCCCCGTCGGCTCGCGGCCGGTCAGCGCGGTGGTGCGGGCGGTATGATGCGGTCGAAGCCTTCGCGGATGCCGTAGGTGGGGCCGAGCTTGCGGTAGTCGCCGGCGCCGCGCGCGTTCCAGTCCCAAGCGACCTGGCCGCCGCGCACGGCCAGCTCGCAGACCAGCCGCTGGCGCCCGCGGAACCCTCCTCCGCTCGCGTCGACGAAACCGAAATCTCCCTCGTGGATCTTCCAGGCGGCGACGTCGGCGGCCGCGCCCACGCCCAGGTGGCCGAGCTCGGGCCGCTGGATGATGCGCGCCGGGTTCGACGTCGATGCGCGAATCACCTCCACCAATGGCATTCCCATCGCCAGGCACTTGGACATCGTCGTCGGCATGTCGATCATGCCGCCGTTCATGCTGCCGGTGTGCAGGTCGGTGGAGATCGAATCGGGGTAGAATCCTTGCGCGATGGTGGGCGCCGCGTTGCGGAACACGAAGCTGCCGCCGCCGTGGCCGACGTCGAACTTCACGCCGCGGTCGCGCGCGGTCTTCAGGTACGAATACAGCTTGCCGTCCTGGTCGACCCAGGGAACCGGGCCGCGGAACATGTGCGTGCTGATATCGCCCGGCCGCAGCCGCTCCGTCACCAGGCGCCAGTAGGGCCGCTCGGGGAGGAAATAGCCGAAGTCGACCATAATCGGGATGCCGGCGAGCCGGCCCGCCTCGACGGCGCGGTCGACCGACTCCCAGCCCGGCGCGCGGTAATGCGCGGACTTGACTCCCACCACGACGTCCTTGTGTTTGGCCGCCAGCCGGGCCACTTCCTTAGGGTCGAAATCCCCCTGCTCGACGATGTCGGTGATCATGCCCAGGCCGGCGATGTTGATCAGCGCCAGCACGCGCGTGCGCGCGCGGTCGATCACCATGTGGCGAAAGGTCTCGAAGTTGCGCCAGCCGGAGCTGCCGGCGTCGACCATGGTCGTGGTCCCGGTGCGGAAGCTGAAGGCGTCCGGCTGCACGCTGCTGTCGCCGGCCCAGGCGTCCTTGATGCCGGTGCTGTGGAACAAGTGAGTGTGCAGGTCGATCAGCCCGGGGGTGACGTGCAGGCCGGTGACGTCCAGCGTGCGCCGCGCGCGCGCCGGGTCGATCGAAGCGGCCACTTCCGCCACGCGGCCGTCGCGGATGGCTACGTCCCTGCGGGCGTCGATGTTGTTGCGCGGGTCGATCAGGTGACCGCCGCGGAGAAGCAGGTCGTAAGGCGCCTGCGCGTGGAGCGAGGCCGCCGCCAGCGTCAACCAGATCAGCCGTTTCATCACGCCCTCTTGAATCGCTCGCGCTGCCGGTCCCAGGCCAGGTACTGCCGCCGGCGCCAGGAGAGCTCGCCCAACTGGCAGGCGACCACGCCGTAGTAGCCCAGCATCACGCCGCATTTGAGCGGCTCGTTGTTGCGGATGGCGCCCATCAGGTTGCGGTGATGCAGGTCGATGGCCTCGCCGCCGGTCTTCTGGTGCACGATCTCCTTGACCTCCTCCTTATACACGCCCTGCGGCCGGATGGTGAAGCCGGTGCGCGTGAATAACAGCGTGGCCTTGTGCCCGCGCAGCATGTGCTCCACCGGAGAATCGTTGGCCATCGAGGAGACCAGTTGCACGGTGACGCCTTCGGGATAGTCCAGCAGGATGTTGATCGTGTCGGCGATCTCCGCCTTGCTGTCGCCGAACTGGAACTTGCCCCCGCAGCCGACGCCGCAGGTCGGGAAGGTGAGCCCGAGCGACTTGATGATCCGCGTCACGCGATGCACCAGCAGGTCGCTCGAGATGCCCGAGGAGTAATCGTGGTAGCGCCGCCAGGCGAAGAAGCGGTCGGGATCGAACGGGCGTTTGGGCGCGGGTCCGAGCCACGCCTTCCAGTCCAGGTTGACGCCGGGGCGGGCCTCGGGGTCGGGCTTGCGTGTGAGGAAGAAATCGCCGCGATGGTTGCGCGAGTAGTCGATCTGCGCCAGCACCACCTTGCCGAGCACGCCTTCCTTGACGTACCGGTTGGCGGCTTCGTAGGAATCGTCCGACATGCCCTGCACGCCGACCTGCATCTTGACGCCGGTCTGCTTGATCTTCGCCACCACTTTTTTGGCCTGCTCGATGTTGTAGGTCATCGGCTTCTCGCAGTAGATGTGCTTGCCGGCGGCGGCGGCGTCCATGGTCATTTGCGCGTGCCAGTGTTCCGGCGTCGCGATGAGAACGTAGTCGATGTCCTTGTTCTCGAGCAGCCGGCGGTAGTCCTGGATCGGCTTGCCGCCGGTGAGCTGCGCGGCTTCGTCCAGGTGTTTCTGATAGACGTCGCAGACGGCGACGATCTCGACGTTATCGGAGTCGCGCATCCGGCGCAGCGAGCGCATGTGTCCGCCGGCCATGCCGCCGCAGCCGATGACGCCGACGCGCAGCCGCTGGTTGGCGCCGGAAACCTGGGCATAGGAGGCGGCCGTGACCAGGCTCGTGGCCGCCGCCGAGGTGAGTAGTTCTCTGCGGGAAAGATCCATGTGGATGATTGTAGCGCGCCCTTGGGGGGCGAGCGGCGTGCGCTTTCCGCTCTCCAGCTTGTACAGCACCACGTCGCGGCTGCTGTCGCCGGCCAGCGTTCCGGCGCGGCGCCTGCCGTCGTCGCAGGCGGACTATGGCTGATTTACCAAAGAAGAGTAGGGGAGAAGGGCGGAGGGGTCAAGCGCGGAGAGCTTTTGGGTTGCCCCTCTGCTAATGTGAAATCGATGGCCGCTCCCACCTCCAAGATTCCCTTCGACCCGGCCACCGCCGATTTAGAGACAGCCCGGCAAATTGTGTTCGTGCGGCTCCGAGCGGATCGCCAGTATACCCACATCGACAAAACCGGGGAGGGCTTTGATCCCTTCGTTGAATATCTCGGCAATCCACCAGGCCGAGACGGCCGCTGGAGACTGACCGTACTGGCTCAGGAAGTTTTCTGGCAACTTGTGACCGAAGGAGTTCTTTCGCCCGGCATTGACTATTCCAGTCCTGATTTGCCGTGGTTTCACATCACCGAATACGGCTGCAAGGTGCTCTCTTCCGTCGAACCACAGCCCTACGATCCTACAGGCTATCTTGCCCGTCTGCGTGAAAAGATCGTCAGTCCAGACGCAACGGTGATGGCCTACCTTGCCGAAAGTCTGGAGACATTCCGCAAGGGTAATCTGGTGGCCTCTACGGTTATGCTGGGCATTGCCGCCGAGCGGGTGTTCCTGCTGCTATGCGAATCACTTCTCAACTCTCTTGCTGACGCCACCGAAAAAAAGAACTTTGCCAACGTCCTCGACCATTTCCCGATGAAGCCGAAACTCGACTGGGTCAACGGGAAGATCGAACGGGTTCAAAACAAGCGCTTGCCTGGAGTTCCCGAGAACGCCCCAATTATGCTGGTGGCCATGTACGACCTCATGCGTGCCCAAAGGAATAATCTCGGCCACCCTCGGGAAGTGCCGCCTCAAGTGAGGAGAGTGGATGCATTCGCCAACCTTCAACTATTCTCACCCTACTACGCAACCGCAGAGGAGGTTCGCGCCTTTCTTGCCGCAACGGCGCTCTAAAAGTGGGGGATACCAAATCATTACCTCGGCCAGGAGAATCGATTCTAGGGCATCTGGACGCGAAGTTTTTGCCGGTGGGCGAGAACCTTGCGATGTCCTTCTAGAGAATCAACGTTGTCCGAGACCAACCAACTTGGTACAATCACTATGGAAATCGCCAAGCTCTTCCTCGAGTTCCTCAAGACGCTCATTTGGCCGGCCACTGTTCTCACCTTGGCCCTCATTTTCAAAGCTCCCATAAAAGCCATTCTTGCGAGGCTCCGCAAGGCAGGGCTCCCAGGTGGAGTGTCGATTGACTTTCAGGAAGAGATCAAGGAAGTGAAACAGTTGTCCCAGCACGTCGAGGCACTGCCAGCACCACCAGGACGAGCAAAAGGGCCTGGGGTTCCGTTGACTGAGGCGAATGCGCGGATGCTATTCGTGGGCCTCCAACCAACATTGAGCGGCTTGGACATGTCCTATTTTCGGCGCATTGCCAGCAGTGACCCAATCCTGGCTCTGGCAGGTTTACGAATCGAAGTTGAAGTCTGGGCTCAGAACCTGGCTAAGGGATATAAGCTTGACAGTCCACGTTCCGAATCCATCATCCGGCTTCTCCATCGTCTTCGCGACCATGGAGCGATTACTTCTGAACAAATGAAGCTCGGGCGTAAGATTCTGAGTGTTTGCAACCAAGCCGTACACGGTCAACCTGTGTCCCAAGCAGAAGCGGAGGAAGTAATAGAAGCTGCCGGTGTACTCGCGCGGGATTACCTCGCCTGGCTGAGCTGGGGATTCCATGATGATTGGAGCCCCAAGGCGGCCGAGACAGCCGATCCCTCGTAAAGGGGGCCCTTCGGAGAGAGCGTTGACTCGTGGCAGGCCCCCGACCTGGGCGACTTCCAGCCTGCCGCCGTTCTGGAGAATCTGATCTAAAATGTATTTCGGCGGATGGAGGAGACAATGATGGATCGAGATTGGGAGAACTTGTTCCGCCTCCAGGAATGTGGAGAGGACGTTACCGGTCTAGGAAAGCGTCTCTCGGAGCTCGAGGACCAGTGGCGCCGGACCGTAGGCGGCGGGAGCGTCCATGAAGTTGCCGGTGAGGAGCTTGACAGATTCTTTGCAGTTGCCCTTCGGACAATATCACCTCTCCTGAGCCAGGAGGCGGTGGCCAAGCAGTGGCGGCCTCGGCTTCGCGACTATTTCAATGTGAGAGCTGAGTTCAGGCGGGAGTTTCGGCCATCCATGTACCGTCGGGTGACACGTGAAGAGCTGGGACGATTCAAGGCCATCTTTGACGTTTGGGACCTTTGCGTCAGTGAGGCAAATCGCAATACTAGCCCAGGGCGTTATTATCAGTCTTATCGACTTGAGCTTGCAGCACGGCTTGCCCCACTTGCACAAGAGCGGGAGCAGTTGTTTTTAGAGGCATCACAGGTTTGCTTACAATTACAGAATTCAGAATCCGTTACTCCCCTCGACGAGGCGTTGCAGCGGCGGGGGCTAGTGCTCAAATCACAAGCCCTGCGGTCCAGCGCGTTCGCTCTCCTAAACACAACGCCGGCCGATCTCGGGCCTATCGAAGACAGGTTTCGGGAAGCACTGGACTACGCCCGTAAGGCCCAGGAAGTTTGGGAAGACCACGAGGATATTCACTCTCATTACCTCGGCTTTTGGGCTGAGGTAGTTCGTCTCAGGCGTGCAGAAGTGAATGGGAGAATCGATGTAGCCCGAGAAGCGCACGGCGCGGCCAACCGACACCTCAGCAACTTAGATCCAGAGAGTCTCTTCAAGGAGCCGCATGCATGGTGTAGCCTTTCGGATTTTCAACGCGAGCCTTCAATCATCGAGATCTTGGAGCTCCTTAAGCGAGGCCCGGCTGCGCTTCCCGGCGTCGTCGATCGCCTCAACCAATGGCTCAACGATAGCCGAGCTGAGCTGGTAGGCACGGTTCGCCTACGGAGAATGGAATTACGGCTGCGGGCAATCGAGCTGCTCGAAGAACTTCAGAGGGGCGAGGATGTCTCGTGGAAGACTCCCGGCCTATTCAGTGAGCTGGGGAAGTACCCCAGTATTGGAAGGCACACATGGGAGATCGCGAACCATGTTGAGGCGGCGGCGCGGGGCCGCCTCGACCTATCTGCGGCGGTGGCCGCGGTGGCCCTTCTTTTGGCAACAAATCACTTGACTCACACAGCAACAGGCGCTATGGTGGTCGGTGGCGTGACAGGCTGGCCCATCTTCTAATTTGCGTCGTTGTAGGTATTACAATTACTGAAGCCGGACAAGGACCTATCAAGGTACATGCAGAAGGTAGTTCGGTGCGAGATCCGGAAGATGTCCTCATATTCGAGGTAGCCGAAAACCCGCAGGATCACAGTGCCGCTAGTGATTGCTTCAATACCGTCTTGTTTCATGAGGGCTTTCTGATCCTTGGGGAGTGCAATCGGGAAATGGAGTTTAGCGCCGGGAAGCAGCACAGAGATACTGTCAACTGGCATGGGATCGTATATTGGACTAAATTCAACCGTGGGGGAAAACGGCCGAACACTTACACGACCGATGAACTTCAGGGCCGGAGTTTTGCCAGAGTTAGTTACGGTAATTGTAATGTCGGTTCTAGATCCATCTTTGAGATATACAGATCGTCCATTGGTAGTGAATGGAGCCGGGCTGAATCCGATTGGGGCGACCCACGCCCGCTGATCCAAGCGCGATGCCTTAATGCTGGCGTCCAGGGCCTTCTGCCCTTGAGCGAGAGTGTTTTCCATGGCTTTTTGATTTTGCTTGAGCGCCGCTTCCATGGAATCCGCAGTGCGGCGCTGTTGTGTAATGAGGCGGTCGATTTGCGTTTTGGTTTCCGTTCCGCTCCTCTTCAACTCCTCCAGCGTAACGTTCGCTGTGTCAGCAGCGCTCTTAGCGGCCTTAGCGCTGGTATTGGCGGCCTGAAATTGCAGATAGGAAACGTAGCTTCCGGCAAGGCTAAAAATGACAAGGGCGCCAGTGAAGGCCGCAATTACGGCATTAGCCCTACCTTGCAGCGTTTGGGCGCGCGTCTGCTGACGATGAAGGTCAAGTACAAGTTCTGTGTGGGCGGCATCGCGCTTATCTCTTTCAGCGTATTTGTTTACCGCGTGAGATCTCCGCGTAGCCGTTGCCGGGCATCACGCACCAGTGGATAGACGTAGATATCTTTGACCACTTGACCGTGAGCTTTGTGCTTCCGGTCCATACGCCCGCGCCC